>BNJV01003070.1_pt1 | contig 537714 bp, 535 predicted proteins | sample 8540591 | NCBI WGS metagenome assembly BNJV01 (sample SAMD00202457, study PRJDB9452) | human saliva metagenome | host: Homo sapiens | reverse complement strand
AGTGAGGGTGCAGTAAATGCAGAATAAAGGAGATGACGTCGCAATACATTGCACTGCGTGCGAGCAACCGCCGCCGGCGTCGCCGTGGCTACAGGGTATTAAAGCGCGGATGGCGGGCCGGCGCCATTAGAGTGGCACTGCAGATCGCGGAGTCTGAACGGAATCCGCCGCCCGGTCAGTGAAACACGTGGTATCGTGGTGAAAGCGCGCCGATTTCGCTCGGCGCGTAAGGCATCAGCGCCGCCACCGCCGTGAGTACCACGGTGTCAAGCCGGCTGCGCGGTATTGCTGCAGCGTCCGCCGCCCGTCCGCCGCAGCAGGCGCAAGAGCAATCGCCAACTGAATAGCGTGTTGTTCATACGCGCTTGTTTCAAAGTGAATGAGCTGAGCACATCCAGTCTGCGCTCATCAAGACAGAGAAGGGAGGACAAGGCACCACCGCGGAGCGCAAACGCGAAGATCTGCAGCATTTCGACTACGAGACCCGCCGTCACGTAGCCGTTGAGGCACCGGCGCATAGGGCAGAAATTGGTCATGGTCTGTCCACGCCCACGCGCGGCGGAGGAGGGAAGTGGCAGCGATCGTGACCATGTATCTGATGCCGAACGAGCCGTGAAGAACCAGTGGCAGCCTTTTGTTGATTTTCATCTGATATGTGGCGCCTTTTCTTTGTAGTGTTCGTGCCGATAGGCAAAGATAGCGGAAAAGAGATAAACGACAAAGGGAACACCCTGCAACCTATGTCTCTTTCTCGTGGGTACTTGACTTTGTGGCGGGTCGCTGCGTCTCGCCGCAGGCCTCCGCTGATCGTCAGCTTCGGCGGAAAAGGATCGCCCTTTGCTGACCGGGTCTTTGATTTTGCGATGTTTTCTTCGGCGTTTGCCAGCACTTCCCCCACCGTGGCGGGCGGTGAGGACTTTTTTGCGGATGTGATAAACGCGCGAAAGCGATGGTTTTCGATGTGCGAAAAAGCGTTAATCCGCCTTCGCTTTATCGTGAGCGCAAACTCACCTCGCCGATAAAAGTGTTTCCACGACAGGCCAGCTCACGATGAAAAGGGTTTGCGCCCAATGAGAAACGGGGAGATGGGATGTACAACTTTCAGTTTGGGGTGGTGGGTAATGTCAGCATTTCAGTGTCGTTTAGTGGTGATTCTAAACTTGGCGTTGGAGGAGCAAGGGTCGCGCAAGGTGGGCAAGGAGTGGGATGGAGAAATGCACATAAATTGTAGAGAAAATAAGTCCCTGCAAACGGATGATATGAGCATCTGAGACTTCAGAATGTGGGAAATACGGGAAAAATCGTTGGAAGTATGGGCTGAAACACGCCGGTATTCGATTTTCGCTTTCGCCGACTTATTTGTCGCCCTGCAGTGGAACAGTATTCAAACCCATTTTGCGCATTTTTAGTAGGGTTGCTCCATCACGATCGGACTGCGCATCAACCGACACGCGCCCACGAGGGAGGGCGAAATTGCTTCCATTCCGTCAGGTAGCGCATCTGCCCCTTTTGCTGCGCGTCGTAAATGTCGGAGTTGCTAGATGACGGCGTCAAACAGGTCGGCGGCGGGCTTCAACCATCGCGGCGGGTCGAAGACGCGAACGGTGCAGCCGGCTTCGAGCAAGTGGCGGATGGTTACGAGACTGGTGGCCCCCGCATATCGTCGGTTTCGCTCAAATGGCAAACCCAGAGGCCATGGTCTTACCTTTTGAAATGGCGCAGGCGGCGTGACAAACAAGACGCCTTTCTGTCGCTCGTTGACTTCCTCCACGCTTTACCAGGACGCGGCGGTCGCAGCCGTTTTGCTCGGCAGTTTGCACCAAAAGCCTTTGACGTCCTGGGGCGGCAACCGCCGTAGTCGTGCAAAGCCCATAGAAATTTTGACCCGATTCGCGTGTATCGAACCAATGCTCGCGCACTTGATTGACGTCGGCGCCCACCAATCCGCAGAGGTTACGGATGTTGTTCATAAAAGAGAGATGTGCGGGGCCGCATAGAGTTGGCGGCATATTTGATCATCTCCGCACTGTACGTCGGTGAAGATCACGCGAAAGTTACGATACGGTGCAAAAGCTGCGGCCAAGGTTCGGTGCGCCTTTTCGCTTTCGGCCGACATGCAACCACATGATCGGGCAATATAAAGTCTTGATGGCTGAGCCTCTTTGAGAAATTCGGATTGACGCTACGTCGAAAGCGCGAATGACACCGCGCTTGCCCAATTCTTCGCGAATGGCGGCTTTACTTAAAGCGCAGCGCCAACGGGGACGGTGCTCAGACAACGACGAGGTAATGTTGCATATGGCGGCCCACCGAGCCACCTTAAAACATAGCGCGGGAGATCGGCGCTACATCTTCGTCGGGCGGCAGTCATATGGCGCTGAAGACGGCTTCTACGCCGTCTAAACAATCGCGCCATGCGTCGTAAAATGTATAATCAGGTGCAGCCACGCAAACCAATCCCGTGTCGAGCCTCCTGGGCTCGTAAATGGGATGTCGCCGGCGCGTGTAGGCGCTCGATTTTGCTTTGATCTATAATTTGACGCAGGCTGGCCGTCAATACCATTTCTGCAAAAGCAGGCGCTGGAAACCGTCCGACATACCAGTCCCAACTATTGCTATCCTTCATCAAGCTAGCGAAAGGTCAAAATGTGGGAATAAGAAAAAGAGAATTCTTCCTTTGTAGTTTACTGTGGGCGTAGTCGGCACCACACCGCGGGTTGACCGGGTAGCGTTTGGGGCGCCGGAGTGGTCTGAAGGGTCGCCAACATTGATGGCCTTATCTTTGCTGGCTCAAAGAAGGTAGAGGCCAGCTTGGTATATGACCAATAATGCAGCTAATGTCCACGTAGACTTTCAATGAAGTTTGTAGTTTTGTGGCGGCTAACCCATAATCGCATTGGACGCTGAGAAGCCGAAGCCAAACCTCCGCCTTTTGATTCTTTTTGGATTAAGATGACCAGCGGGCGCAAAACCCCAATTACGGCTGAAGATGATTAAGAGACTGTATACATCCTACTTTATTTTGCGTTTGTTATTTACAATTAGTTTCGAGGAAGTGGATTTGGTCTGTAAAATAAGCGTTTTTTCTTGATTGCGAACTGCCAAGCGCCGTATTATTTTGCTACTTTTCGTAACGTCCCTGTCTCGATAAGTAGATGCGCGCTAATACCGTGAAGAAATCTCACTCGCTGTTTTCGCTCTCTTTCCAAGCTCTGGGCGGTAATTCGGCCTTCTTTGAGCGTAATCTTATCATTCTTTTCGATGAATGTGTTGATTCGCGTTTCGCGACGCTTACTTCTTTCATTTTTGTCCGACTCTTGGGCGGCGGCAGGCTCCGGGCCACGTCATCCATTCGCTGATACGGCTGGCACGAATGGCACGGTGCCGGCGGCGCCGAACGGGGACCGTTGGCGCACCGGTGTTGCTGATAAAGTCGTCGATCAGCGCCGCGTGCGTTTCCTTTTGGCAAAATTTTTCCGTTACAGAGGCCAACGGGGCTGCAATAGGGCGATTTTTTTTTTCTTCGACCATTGCGGGGTGGCGGTGCACACCCGATCGGGAACAAAGAGGGTTAAGGCGGCGTGCAGTTCGTCGCCAAATGAGGGATCGTGGAGTAAAAAAAAAGATTCTTGAGAACAACAAACGCGACAGCATCGTAGGATGCTGCGCGTTTTGCTTCGCAAAGTAGCGAAGAGCGCCGTTTATCCAGCGCTCCGTGGGAAAAAGATAGTCGGTTGAATCTCACGTTGCTTTACCAGTCGGCCACAGTGTTGTTGAAGATTTGGTCAGTTATATCATTATCGGATCTCCGCGGAGCCGCTCCCGTACAGCCGAGAGCGTTGAGATGAACTGCATTGCGTCGTGGGCTGAAAGCAATCTGGCCCAACTTTCTGATTCGTTTTGCTGTTGGTGAAACGTAGCGTTGACGGTCATTCTACCGTAGCCTGCGAGGATAGACCATCAGCGGAAATGCCTTTGTTAAATTGACGGTAGCCTGTGATTTCTCCGGCAATGTAAACGCCATTGCGCTTGACTTGCCGCAAGCGGGTCTGGCTCCGCGTAGATGTCGCGCAGACGATTGCTGAACATAAGCTTCCATCGGCGCCCATCTGCAGGGGCGCGCGCGTGCTGGATATGTTATCTATTTGTATGGCAGGCGGTTGTCGTAGTCGACGGAGGCACCGGTAAATTTATAACCGATGCACGACCCGAACAATAGCGTCGCGAGCAAGATCAACAAAGACCAACATGTTTAGTGTTCCAAATCATACTATTTTGCGATAGTGCGTGCGCCCTGAGATACCCGCAGTTGTTCGCCGTCAATTTGCGGGTTTCCTTGTTTTGTTTCAGCACGCGATCAATGGCTTTTCTTTCCTGCTCTTCAAGAGATAGCGTTGGCTTAGCTTCTTCTGCGTCGCGAACCTCTTCTGCTTCCGCAAAGTTTGGGGATCTACGTAGTGGCTTATTGAACGCCGGTAAGCCCAATCACTAAGTTCGCAGGCTGGCCTTTGAGCGTTTCCGCTGATTTGTCTTTTTTAGCTCAGAACATCGCGGCGCAGATCAAAAAGTATTTGGTAGAGAATTTCGTCGTTCTCGGAAAACCATATGCTCCTTGACTTTCGTGGATCTGAGCACGACCAACTGGTTGTGCGGACGCTCTTCGGGAATGTGCCATTGACGCAAGACTTCAGCCGTGATCTCCCGTTCTTTCGTGGCCGTCACAGACATATTCTCGGCGACGCTGCGCAGTTGGCGGATGTTGCCGCCAAGAATAGTGCATTAAAACGGCCTTCGCGTCTTCCGTAAGCCGGATTGGCGGCATTTTATACTTCCTGCTCATATCGAGTGCAAAACTTCCGGAAGAGCAAAGCCGCGTCTCCCGCCGCGCTTCCGCAAAGTGCGGGAATGTTGCTATGAGTATGGGAATTGAGGCGATAAAGGTCTTCCCGAATTTTCCATCGCTTATGGCGCGGTCCATATTAACATTTGTGGCTGCAACGATGCGCACGTCAGTCTTTTACCTGACTTGAGCCGACGGGGATAAATTCGCCGGTTTCCAAGACGCGGAGGAGGCGTGTGCTTGCGCTTTGCAGGGTGTTCACCGCCGACTCTTTCATCTAAGAAAAGCGTACCGCCATCTGCCACGGAAAATAGCCTCGCGTTTCCCACAGCGCCGGTAAAAGCCCTTCTCAGCCCAAAGAGCTCTGAATCAGTTCCTTCCGAATAGCCCCCTGCAATTGACGGCGGCAAAATACTTTTTTGTCTTGCGCGCACTTATTTATGAATAATGTAGAGGAAAGATTTCCTCTCACGCCGTTTTCCCTCATACGAGAACCGGAGAGATCAACGGCGCACCCGCGCGACGTCGATGGCCCGATTAAGACCCTCGGCGCGCTTCTACACCCGTAGCGCGTTGTTGATTCGTTGCAGCACGTTTCGTCTATAAGTCTTTTGAGCAGACAAAGTTAGCCCAAATCAGGTGCGCGTCAGCGGCATTTTCCGCCCGCCGGTTCGCCGCTATTATAGGTATATGCAATGCGGTGAAGTCATGCGGCGGCCGCTTCCATATTAAGAACCGTTGTTTAGCAGCATATCGGGCGCGAAGGTCGAATTGTGCTTTTACCGCCACCGTACATCGGCGTGATAGAATCTCGCAACATCGTAGACTCCCCTTCAAAGCCTTGCCTTATAGCGGCAATTTTAATCGCAGTGCCCTCGGTGTAAGCTTGCCCAATGGTGCCTATTGTGCCTATACCATTCTTAGAAACAGATCCAGCATTTTTCTGTAACAATCGTATCGAATTCAGCGCCCGTTTATCCAAATCGCAGCAACCAAGCAGTCCGATACAGCCGAGTCGTTTTTAGGCTTTAAGCGGATGCGCCCCGGCCCTTGATAGAAGTCCGGTGTTGGAGCAGCACGTTTTGAGTGCGATAACTGCGCCAAGTCTACCGGCTGCCTCTCGCGTGCGCAGATCGATCAAGGCCCATACGCTGTAAGCGTGTCCCATCTCCCGCCCGGTAGCATCTTACATGGTAAAGAGGCGTCAACTGTCTGGTTGATGCCGCCGCTGGCCCACGCCGGTGATGCCGCTGAAGTCTGCATCGGCGAGGGGGCGCTCCTCTATTTTCCTGATTACAGGAGGCGGAGAAACCCAGCTCCATTGCCCTCGCTCATTAACGAATCCATGGCGTCTGAAGGTGCTTTCTTGCGCGCAGCGCAAGATGTTGCCCGCCTCCTGCCATGTCCTGTAAAGTCTTCTGAAAAAGGCTCTCACCTTGAACTTATACGTCCCGATCTGCCTTTTCCATAATAAGTTGGTACAGTTTACTGCAAACCAAGGCAAATTGGAAATCTTTATTTTTGCAAGGAGTTTAGCCAAATTTCATGATATATGAGGCATTTTTAGACACATTTCGCCTTTGTTGCCGCCTGCGCAAAGTGGCGGTCAGCATCCGCGTACTTTGCGGCAGAGTGGGTTTTCGTTGATCAGCTTCTCCAAATCGGGTTCGCCGAGACATAGATACAAACAATTCATAACTAATGAACATTCCTTACCGCCGCCCTTTGTTGCAGCTTGGTGGCTTTCAGCCCAAAGTTTTCGAGACGCAACTGCTTCGCTTGGGAAGACGTCAAATAATGGCGTCTTTGCGCCGCTCAATTACATCTACGGTAACGTCCCGGCTGCCGACGGCGAGACACCGCCACGCAAATCTCTTCGACGACGGCGGGTATTATTCGCCGCCGCTCATTCAGACCGGCGCGAAGAGGTAGGCACGCTTTTGACTGCACATGCCAGCGCGCGCGGCCCGTCACTTTGACCCGCATTGACGGTTACATTATGTCGCCCGACGCCTCGAAAATCTTATTGGCAGACGGACGAAATGATTATCGCCGCTCATCCCATGGCCAAAATACATCTTCGACATTCAAACAACAAGTTTGGCGCTTGGAGTGACGGCGGTCCGCAGCAAGTGCCCCATTGATTTATATCGATGGTGGCCTTCGTCAACTTCTTTGGTGAAGTTGTTTTCAACAATGCTGAAAGCGCGACACCGACGGTGCAAGTTCAACGAAGTGCTCAACGGCATCCCCACACACGAGAAGAGCCTCAACCAATCCAGCAGTTTGACTGGCCGACAGCAAGATGTTGGTTTGGGTGCGTTACGACGAGGAGCAAAGTGCCCGTTCATTCCATTCAAGCATCACAAGGGCGCTTATCCCACGCCTGGGCGCACCGACGAATAACTTCGTTATTACAACTACATCCTGCATGGCGCTAAAAATGCCGATGTCTGCGAAGAGTTTCGACATAGCCGGCGTCACGCGCGCAATGGCTGCGCCGCTTGATACACGGTTACATCCCCGCGCATTTTGCCTTCACCTCCGACCCTGAAAAAGTTGGCGGTACGCTCAATCGCCACCAAGACCGTATGGATATCTATGAATAAACCTGCGCCCACCGTGGCCAAACTTGTGTTGCGCGACGGACAAAATATTTGGCAGAAGCGCATACAAACGACCTGACCTTTTCGTCCTGTCGCTTTTGCGCTGACTTCGCAGCGCCAGGCTACAAACAGCTGTATCTATGACCTCAACGCACAACTGCGTCATCTGACAAACGGCGACGGACGCGTCGACTTTTATGGCTACGATCCGGCAACGGAGCACTTACTACCAGTTGAAAGCCTGCTGGCGCAGGGCTGCATGTAACATGAAAAGAACGGCAAACGTTTGATCATGCAGGTGGGCAATGAGCGCTTTTCCACGAATTTTGGCATTTCGTCTACCTTCTAATCTGACAACGCCCCACCACGTTTCGCGGATGCGTTAACGGCAAGACGCTGACAACGCTGTTGAGACGTCAACCTCAAGTGCGGCTGATAAGGCTGGTACGAAAGAGCTCTTCTCCTTTACGAGCGCCTGAGTTTGTGTTTCGCTCATCCAGCGGATGGTGAAGCCGCAACTTCGACCCCTCAAAAATATCCCGTCGCCGCGTATCGCACACAGCGGCCCTGGTTCGCAAGAGTAAAAGACGCCTGGTCGATCGGTTCCATGGCGGCGGTCGGAGTCCTATGGCGCAAAAACGGCCATCTTTGTCTGCGTCGATGGTCGAGGTACGAAATGCCAGTGGTGCAGATTTTTGAGAAGTGCACTCACCTTCGCTGCAAGGAACAAGGTTATGACTGGTAGAGACCGCCGTTTACTTTCATCTCTACCTTACGTCGACGTTTTGTGTCGCATCGGCATCTGGGATGAGCTTTGGCGGTTTGGGCTGCTGATGGCTGCGAGTGAGGGGCGCTCCGAAAGCCGGTGTCGCAGTGGCCGCCCGCTTACTGAAATATTACGATACCGTCTATGCGGAACGCGACACGCCACGAGAAAATCCGGGCCACGATATCAGCCCATCAATCGCGGGCCTAAGTTGCACGGTGCCTTGTTGCTCGTTCACGGTACGGCCGACTGACAATGTACACTACCGCAATTGTACCGAATACGCTGGCTGGTACGGGCGCCAAGCACTTTCAGATGCAAATCTACACCAACCGCAACCACGTTTATCAATGGCGGGCAACACGCGCATGCAGCTCCTGCCGAGCACACTCGACGCGCCCTTCTTCGATAGTTTGTAAAACGCTCCCTTTCGCCCTGTTGCAAACGTCGCAGCGTGGCGGCAGTGCGATCGTGAAAGGATAAACGCGTGCGAGGCAGGCTTGAAGCACGTCGCGCACACTTTTGTTTCTTTTGCTGACGGCCCACGCGACTTTGCGCATCAACGATACCGCGCCGCGTAGAAGCGGGCGGTAAACGGACAAAGTAGTCTTAGGGCAATGCGTTCTCCCGTTACCATACTAAAGCAGCGTCAGTTCACGCCTTGCGCTCACGACGAAAAGCTTTGCGCTCGTGAGGTGAAGCCTTTTATCACGCGGCGCAAGCCTTTTTCTCGTGATAAAAACCCCAGCCGTGGGCCGAAGAACTTCCAAATGGTTAATATGCTGCAGTCGTTTTCCTGTGAACTTTTCACAGTCTGAATCCAGCATGAATCATCCTCGTCCCTTTGTCGTCAACAAAGCAGCGCACGCCCCTTCAGTTCGCACGCCACATCATCACAAGTCGGCCGAATCTCGCCTGCTGCCACTCGCCCCGACCGGATACTAGAGCCTCGCAGTAACACACCACAGGCTCTCTCTTTTGACTTGTCTGTGCTTTGCTTTCGGCATGAGCAGCAGAGTCATGCACCAGCGACAGCGTTGAATAGAGCGCATGAGCAGCAGCGCTGCCCTTTAACCAGGTGACGTCAGTCATTTGGGCGTTGCAGTCGCTGTCTTTTGCACCTGCATTTTCATGCCTTTGCTACCGCAAGAGAGCTGAAAAGAAACAGCCAAGGACAGCTACTGAGGCATAATACTTTCACTGGTCTTTTTAATTTTTAAAGTAAAACAATCAATTGCCTTTTATTAAACGAGATGCAAAGTACGGACTTTTAGCAGTCCAAATGAATGCGGTGTCTGCGTCCTTCAACGGCGATTTGACACGCAGTGCGATTTTGGCTAACTTTATTTCACTTATGCAGGAGTGTGCAATAATAATAGCGATTCTCTCCCTCTAAAATGTGACCAAAGGCGTATAGAAACGGCCTCTTTTAAAGCCCTCGATTCCTCCCTCTATAGTCGCCCTTGCCGCCTTTATATATATATAATGTGTATAGGTCACTCAAGAGAAACCCGGCGCGAGGGCAAGGTCGGGCTGCAGGCCTCTGCCTGCAGGACGCTCAGCGATGGGGGATTAGAAATGCGGCCTTCTGCAATTTGGTATCTTCGCAGCCACAATTCGGCGCTTTCTGAAGTTGAAACAGGCTGCGCCTATCTGCCGAACGGATGACAAAACAATGAATATAGAAGATAAAAATACGGATATAGCCTTGGGCAATCAAACGCTTCACCACGCTAAAGACAGCCTTTTTGGCCGGCAGCGGGCCTTCAAACGCTGGGGTGTAAGTTGAATTTCAGCCGAGACGTCCTCCTTTGCGACACATCTTTGCTTTGCCGGTCGCCGCCGAAGCCGGCGAAACGCGACATCTGCATCGTAAATACGTGTAGTACTGACGTGGCCGACCATAAATGCCGCTAAGCCATACATCGCCTTACGCGAGAGATCCTGATGCCTTCGTCGTCGTCTTGCTGCTGCAGCGCAGCGAGCAGCCGGAGAAGATAGCCCGCTTCCCGGGCGTCGACTTGCAACCGGTATGGAGCAAAAGGAGACGTCGTACACTATATCCGAGAAGCCTCGCCCAGCGCAGCCCTGAGAAGGAGGGTACATCCACGCCGCCATAGCCTTGCCCACGCGGAGACGTACGCACGTTCGTGCCGTCGGGCAGCAAAGGCGATCGCACGCGCGACTTTGCTCAAAGTGCAGGACGGATGCAACCATGATTGCATACGTATCGTGAAACACGATTCCGCCTCGCCAGAGGTCGAAGCCGCAACGGGACGACAGCGTCGCTCGTCGGCCAAGCTGAAACGTGGCGGCCGAAGGCGGTAAAGAAATTGTGCTGACTGGCGTTAACACCGGCGATTTTAGCGCGCACGGGCGAAACCTTTTTCAACTCACATTCAGGCGCTTGACCGCGTGGAAAGGCATTGAGCCGTTATCGCATCAGCTCTTATCGAGCCTAATCTGCCGGGACGGACTGAAATTATCGACTCTCGTGCGCAATCGCGCGCCTTATGCCGCATTTTCATATCCCGCGTCAGGAGCGGTAGTGACGACGTCTTGCGTTTCCGATGCGGCGGCGTTGGCTGATACGGACTCCTTCCTGTCAGATCGAAAAAGGTGCGCGCAGCACGACGCCTTCATTGGTGTGGACGTGATTGTCTGGCACACGCGGCGAGACGGATGTGTTCTTCGAAGACGCCCACAAGTTTATCGAAGATATGACATATCCCGCCTCTATAGCTCGCACCTGAGCGCCTGGTCCGCTAGGCGCTTCCAGATCCCTCACGTTGTGGATGCGCAAACCAAGCAGCCCGCAGTAAGCGCTTGTTGGCGCTTTCGGAGGAGAAGCGAGGCGCTCTTCCGTCGATTCATCGGCACGGAGCGCAGTCTGTGGGAGCATATCCAGCAGCGCCTTGGCATCGGATTTGCCGGACACCGACATCCGCGTCAGAGGCGCGGCAGAGCGCCGACAACACCCATCCAGCGCGTGGCTGCTTTCAAGGACTCATCATACCGCAGATGAGGAATCGCCTCACTCAGAAGCGTTTTCCAGTGATGCTTATCTCTTTTCTGACCACGCCCGCCGCCCGGCAATGATTTTTCTTTACCGCAGTTTTTATGAATCTTAGTAAACCCATACAGCCGTCGTTATTCTCACTGGAACGGTGCCGCAACGTTGCCGCCGCTTTTCGCCCTCCAGTACCCGCGCATTCGAGTGCTGAAGCCGAAGTAATCGTGGCCGACAACGGCTCGATACGGACGACAGTTTGCAGCTTTGCGACGAGCTTTCACCGCGCGTCCTGACCTTGGATCGCAACCACGGATTTACGGGCGGCTACAGCAGCAGGCTTTGGCGCAGACCGACGCAAAATATTTGCTTCTGCCCAATTCTGACGTCGAAGTGACGCCCGCTTGGCTCAGTCCGCTCTTGGACTATATGGATGCGCAACCGAAGTGGCCGCCTGTCAACCCAAACTCTGCAGCGCAGCGCCGCCCTGAGGAGTTTTGAATATGCTGGTGCAGCGGGCGTGATATCTGACAAGCTAGGAAAGTTATCCTTTTGTCGCGGACGCGTCCTTTTCTGATGATCGAGCGCGACGGTGGGCACGCGACGACGCTGTCCGTACTGGGCGACGGGCGCTGCTGATGATCTGCCGCGCCGACTGGCTGTCGGTCGGAGGGCTTGAAGAGGCGCTTCTTTGCCCGCGATGGAGAGATCGATTCGTTGGCGCCTTCGAATGCGCGCGGAATAGTGACGGTCTGCAGACCCGCAGCGTCGCTCCGCCTACGTGCGGCGGCACCTTTTGGCTATGGAACACCCGCGCAAGACTTTCCTCAGTTCTTCGCAACAACCCGTGAAAGCACGTTTAGAGTAAGAACCTGCCGACCGTCAGATTTCGCGCCCGTAATCGCGCCGCCGCTCATGCGTGCACGATATCGCGCTGAAATATCTCGCTGAGGGGCTAATAAAGCGTCACCGCACGCGCCATCGTCAGCCAAGCCCGGACGCGAGTCGAAGCGTTTGCGACCAACTTTCTTACTGCGCAGCGAGAAGAGAACTTTGCGTCAGCGCAGCCGTGCAAACAGAGTCCGCAGCAAATTGTCGGGCAGTTTGCTATACCTTCTTTGATTTCGGCGGGCGCGCAAGCTTCGAAGGACTTGCGCTCGCTCTCTCTTCCGGCAGAGGCCATCCAACCGATATTTATAGTTACGTCTACCAATGAACAGACACAGCACTTCGCAAGCGCTTGAACCGGCACTTTATTTGTTCTGACGCTGTAAGCGATACACCGTGCGACGCGTGCTGCCCGCTTACGCCATATAGCGTTGCTAAGTTCCACTCGCCAGTTTTATCGTAGAAGAGATTCGGACCTGCTCGCCGGCGTTTTCCGCCGCGCTGATCGTATCAAGTTTGATATCGACGCGTGCGGGAGTTTTACCCGATGCGCAAAGCGCACCGACTGCTCGCAGCCTCAAGCCGCCATTCTCAGCTGCCTCGCGATGGGGAAACCGATGCGCGTATTGAGCGAAGCGGTGTCCGGCCGTGGCCGACCCGACCTGGGTGTGACATAGCCTGCCCAACGCCAGGCTGTCTGAAAGTTATTGTGCCATTGCGGCTGCCGTCGATTAGCCTGCCGTGATGGCGTCAGGCTTCAACGGCAGCATTTGCCACCAACGGCTACTTACTCATTGACGGCTGACGCAGCGACAACGGTGTTTGGAAACATTTGAAAGCCAATCGCGCAACGAGCGCCGCACGCAGCTGTTCATAGAAACGCCTTATCGCACCCGCGCGCCTTTTGCTGATGTCTTGTAAGCCTCGCCAGCCGACTACGCCTTGCTGCGTGGCGGGCGACGATGCCGCAAGAGTGCGATCTGCACAAGCGCACCTTCGCCAATGGCGACAAAACAGCTCTGCCGATTTGGGCAAGACGCTCAATTTTGCGCTTTACGCAGGCTAATGGCACGATATCTGGCCAAGCCCTTTCACAGTTGTAGGCGCCATTGATCTCCCCATTTTGATCCGCCACCGCTTATAACTATGGCGTATGGCTGCCATCGCAGCCTTTTCACCACGAATTGGGCCTCGATAGTAGCCCGATGCTTCTGCTTGCCTGCAATGCTCTTTTACAATGGTTTAGCGCCCTCCTGCTTTTCGTTTCCTTTTCTTTCCCAATCTCTGACCTTGGTAAATCGCGACTAAGGGACAACAAATTGCGCGACAACGCTGCTATGCTGCTGTTCTTCCTCATATCGTGCCATTGTCTGCTGCCGTTAAACGATGGTTTGCTGCCACCAAACGATGGTTTGCTGCCACCAAACGATGGTTTGCTCCCGCCAAACGAAAACGAAATTAGCGGAACGCATAGAGAATGCGGGCATAGTGGCTGTCGTTGCGTACCAGATGTGCCCTTATCAGCAGAAGAGCTGCAAAAATGGGGATAAAAATAAAGGCAGGAAGTCGCCGTATGGCACACTCCCTACCTGCGTGGTGCAATGCTTGTCGCTGAGGGTTTGTGCGAGCCTTGACATAGCTTTTATGGGGCGCTCATTTTGATTCGCCGTATGATGCCGTATGAATTGTCCGTCTTTGACGTGATAAACGAGGCGCCGGACCGTAGAATCCGAACTTCCCTCGGTGCCGATTATGTCTCCATCTTCCGAACATTGGAGGCCGTTAGTACGCATATTGCCATCGAATCGATCGGTTGTCGACGATGTAGCGTGATGAGCACGCTATTTCAAAGGTAAAGTACTCAAAACAGCAACGCGTCGATGGGCTTTCCTTACTTGTAAAAATTTCAACTGCGTAACCAGGATTTCCGTGTCATTATCGCCACCTGCGTTATAGACAATGAGTTTGCAGGTCGCTAGCCATTTTTTGTCTGCGTTCGGCTACTGTGTAACAGCGACCGCCGAGGCTGTTCAGGTCAGCAGAGTATGTATCTCCTGAGTGGCAATGCCTTTTCAGCCGCAGAAAAGGGGACGAGCGCGTCGTCTATACTGGGTTTTCAATCGGTAGGATATGACCGAGTTGTCAAAGACTAAGAGCGGTTCGACCAATTGGTTTGTCCAAACGATCGCGTTTTCTCGATGCTGCTTTCCGCTTGGCGAGGGGCGGAGCAGGCTGTGAGACAAAGGAGGAGCACGCTCAGTAAGCCACATTTCTTCATCAGTTGTCGGTTTTTGGGGTGTTGTATTGTCGTGGTTCATTTCTTTGTGGAAATGCTCGGCCTTTTAAGTCTGCGGTGGATTCGTGCGCTATCGGCCGTCGTACCTCTTCATCGTAAAGTCAGCATTACCGTCCGGATCTCTGCGCTGACCGAGTCGATGTAGTAGACGTTGCTCGTAGCAGGAAAGCACCATCGGCATTGTTGTAATATTCATGCTACAGATGGAATCGACAGCCAACCGATAGCCCATTAACACGGCATAGCGTTTGTATGCTCTTCCGTCGTCCTGCTTTCCGGGCTCAGTTCTGAGCGATGTTGGTGCGCCGCGTCATCCAATGGCATCGCCCATTTTGGCGAATGGAAATAACTGAGTAGTTTGTCGTCAGTCGTTCAAGCACGCAGTTTGTCGCGAACCGCAAGTGGCTTTGTACCTGATCCGTAAACGTCTTTTTCATTAACCAGACGATCGCCGAGTAAAGCACGATTGGCGGCCGCCTTTTGGGAGGAGGCTGCAAGCGATGGATGGGCGCAAAGGCCTGACAGAAGGAATGCTTTCATTGCTCCGAATAGCTCAAACTATTTTTCCGTATGTATATCGGCAGATGCAAAATAATCTCTTCTTTTGAAGAATAAAGGCTTTCACGGAAAAAGAATGGCGTGTAGGAATAAAAAGAAAACAAGACGGTAGAAACGCGACGCGGCATGTTGCTCACGGTAGGGTTTGCCCACGCTTTTTCGGACGTAAAAACGCCTTGTTGTTGGCGGGAGGTTTTTATAAACCAGGAGAGCCTGCTTAGAACCATTCTGCCGTGCAATTCTTGAATTTTGCCACTGCCGCAGGGGACGCAGATCGTTGCGTCCCGGCATTTTTCTTTTACGATCGGCGTCTGTTGTTTGGGGCGTTTGGCGCGGTATCTTGGTTGAGCTGCCGCCTGCTGATCAGGATCAGCCAAAGGGATCTTCGCCTCTGTTTTCTGATACTGCTGCTGCGTGCGCTGCTCGGGCGCAGCTTTCTTTACGTCTTGCGTTTCCTGTACAGGAATTTGGCAGCGCATCAGGTAGAAACCGTTTCGTTGATGATCGTTGACCATTTTCGTCGAGTTTCACACTTTCAAGTTTGAACACCAGAGCGGATCTTTTCTGCTCGTAGCTTGCATTCTGCACACTCTTCAAATCGTCCAAGGCGCGGAGGTTCTCCTTCCAAGCATCGTCGATGTTAGTGCGGTAAGATAGCCTTTTTCGAAGTCGCGAACAACGGCTTTGCTGTTCGTGTCAGCTTCTTTGAGATTCGTGCGAATGTTGTAAACCAAACGACCATCGGAGACGGGGGACAAGGATATTTTCAAACTGCTCGCCTTTGCTCTTCGTAAACCTTTACTTGATAACCGGTGGCAACATCTGCCAAGCGATCCGTGCGGCGCTTGAGGTTGTCAAGAGCAGCGAATGATTTCTCATAGAGTTCGTCGCGCTTCAGCGTATCCATTCTTTCTCGTGAAAAGGTACTTCCATCGCCATAATATCGAGGAACCGCTCCCGCAACCTGCGTAGTCGTTGTGCTCAATTATTTTCTATTACGCGTCCCAAATCATATTTGAGATATCCATTCCGATACGTTCGCCCATCAAAGCGTGGTGGCGCTTCTCGTAGATGACCGTACGTTGCTTGTTCATCACATCATCATACTCCAACAAGCGCTTACGGATACCGAAGTTGTTCTTCTTTTTCTTTTTGGGCGCGCTCGATGCTGTTGTTTATCATCTGGGCCTCGATCATCTCGCCATCCTTACAAGCTTGTCCATAATGCGGGTGCGCGTCGTGGGCGCGACGCATTGCGGTCCTCCGCAGAAGAAGACATAACCCGGGTCTCCTTGACGTCCGGCACGGCCGCGCAACCGCCGATCGACACGGCGGCTGTCGTGACGCTCAGTGCCGATGATCGCCAAACCGCCGGCTTCGCGCACCTCGTCGCTGAGTTTGATGTCCGTACCGCGACCTGCCATGTTCGTGGCAATCGTTACGGCGCCCAGTATGCGCTCTTCGCACTGTTGCCGTTCTCGTCCGTGATCATCACCTTTCCGAGCTGCATAGTCCAGCTTGCGCCCGACCAGACCCTGCTGGCGACTTTTGCATTCAGAATATGCGAGGTATGCGAAGCGTCAGCATACGGCCCAGCAATTCTGAAATCTCAACGTCGACGTACCCACCAAACACGGACGGTACCTGCCAAACGCATCTTTTCGATCTCGGCAATCACAGCCCCATATTTTTCGCGTTGTGTGCGGTAAACGCGATCATTCATATCATTGCGTTGAATCGACGGTCGTCGGAATCTCCGACAACATCGAGCTTGTAAATGTTCCATTAACTCGCCGGCTTCCGTTGATGCCGTACCCGTCATACCGGATAGCTTGCGATACATACGGAAGTAGTTTTGCAGCGTAATGGTTGCAAAAGTTTGCGTTGCAGCTTCCACCTTCACGTGCTCTTTAGCTTCGACCGCCTGATGCAATCCTTCGCTCCAGCGGCGGCCTTCCATAATACGGCCGGTCTGCTCGTCGACGATCTTAACTTGACCATCCATCACGACATACTCTTCGTTATTATTAAAACATGGAGTAGGCCTTTGAGCAATTGCAGAATCGTATGGGACGCGATCGCTTTGCACGGCGTATTCTAGACAATAAGCGGTCCTTCTTTTCTATGCGCTCCTCTTCTGAGAGCGAAGTATCTGCTTCCAAAGCCGACATTTCGGCTGCAATATCCGGCAAGATGAAGAGCTTATCATCGTTCACCCTTTTAGCCAACCAAGCATCCCCTTTGTCGGTCAAGTCTTACGAGTTCATTTTCATCTACAACAGAGCAGCGGCTCCACAGCTCTCGGGCATACGCTTGTTGTTGTTCTCCATATAGATTTCTTCCGTCTTCAGCAAGCCTACTTTAATACCGGGCTCACTCAAGAACTTATTAGCGGCTTGTTTTCGGCAAAAGCCTTATGGCTGCTGCGGAACAATTGCAAGAATCCTCGTCCACTTTTATCCTTCTCGCCGAAGTTGCATCAAAGCGTTTTTGCCTCGAAAAGCTAACTTGGTTGCGTATTGGCGCTGCACACCTACCAACTTTTTCAATCAAAGGCTGGTAGAGTTCATACATTTGATCGTCGCCTTTTGGGCACAGGTCCGGAAATAATTAACGGCGTGACGAGTCATCAATCAAGACAGAGTCGACCTCATCGACGATGGTATGAGTTATGCCGCGCTGTACGGAGATCCGTCGGACTCATCGCCATTATCACGAAGGTACTCGAAACCAAATCGTTGTTGGTACCGAAAGTAGATATCAGCGCGGTACGCATTGCGGCGCGCATCTGAGTTCGGCTGGTGCTTATTTCGCTACAATCCACGCCTGCCGTGGAACATGTCAAAGCGGTCCCATCCATTCCGAGTCACGCTTTGCTGGCAATCATTGACCGTTACGATGTGCACACCATTACCAGTGGAGCGCATTGAGGAAGACTCAAGCGTAGCCACCAGCGTTTTTACCTTCACCCGTTGCCATTTCCGCAATCTCACTCATGTGCAAAACGACGCCACCAAACAGCTGCACGTCATAATGTACCATATTCCAGTAACCTCATTGCCGCCGGCCATCCAGTGGTTTTGATACTGCCTTGTCGCCTTCGATTTGCTACGAAGTCGTGTGGCTGCCAAATCACGATCAAAAGTCTCTAGCCTGACAGCAATGGTTTCGTTCTCAGCAAAGCGTCTTGCCGTAGATTTCACTATGGAGAATGCCTCAGGCATCACCCTCATCGAGGCCTTTTCAAAGCGTTCGAGGACATCTTTTCCAACTTATCGATTTGCGTGAAAATAGTTTCGCGGTTTTCGATAGGTGTTTTCTTCGACCTTCCTTTCAGTTCGTCTATTTTCTCTTTAATATCATCGGCCGAGTGTTGCACTTTTTCTTGTATCCCTTTGTCTTGCGCGCAAAGCGTCATCATCCAGTTCATCGATCGTAGGATAGACGGCTTTAATCTTTTCGACAAAGGGTTGAATCACCTTCATCGCGCTGCGACTTATTGCCGAAAAGCCTTTTGTAGGAATTGTATTATATCCATTGTAGCATATGATTTCTAATTTTTGAGTTCGCCGCTGCCACACATTATATATATATGTATACCCGAGCACAGCGGAGAAGAATAAAGTTTAATTGATTTTTCAGCGGAGCAGTTTGCATCTGCGTTCGGCGCTCTAATGCGCATAGCTTTGCGAGCGTCGGCGCGATGGGTCTACCGTCACGGAGCCCAATCCTGTTCGGCGGCAACGCCACAACCGAAGAATAATCGAAAGAGTACGTACGAAGCGCGACCAATTGATTTTCGTGCAGTATCTGCGTTCACGTAGCGCCAACCCGGAGCCACTCAATATAAACGTCGCCTGAGAAGCGCGGGTTATCCCATTGCGCACCTGTTTATGCCCGGTGTCACGCGCCTTGCGAGCAGGCGTTAGGAAGTATACACATCCTTCACGCCTCCACCGTGCAGGAGGAGTCCTGAATGTGTCAAGAACGTTACTTCAACCAGCTGTCGGCGCTCCAACAATTTACGATCCAAGTAGTTGAGTGCCCAAGCTGCTTTCTATGCCTGTCCCTGCCCGCATAAACGGCCGAGAGATACATCTAGCAACGAGGACAGACCGTTTTACGTCAAACGTTCCGCCCGGTATCTTGTATTTATTTAAGTCGTCGTTTTTCCACATCTTCCGTACCGGTCGAAGTCAGTACAGATAAAGTGTTGTCAAGCCCCACCTTTTTGCTCCACCGCTGCCAAAATTTTTGCCAGCGCTTGGTCCAGCCGCACGTAAGAGTATCTTGTAATTCCATCGGCGCAGCCGAGGCTGGGCGATGGTTAAAGTTCCGCGTAGAGCGTCAGGGGCCAGATAATCCGTCAGCGCATCTGTGCCGATTGACGTTGCCGATAGGTACTGCTCCGCCAACCGCGCCACTTCCTCATTAACGAGTCTCGCCTCGTCTTGACAAGAGGAACGTTGTCGCCCACAAACTTAGGGAGAACGGCCAGCCCATACCGCCCGACAAGAAAATAACGAAATTGCCCACCAAAGGAAGGAAGGCAGCACGTCGTCCTTTTTATTTGCACGCCCGGACTCGCTCGTGCTGTTTGCGCATCGTTGACCCAAGCGGGCATAGCGCCGTAGTATTGCGTAGAGCACCACTGTCCCGTCAGCTCATCGATCCATACCGCGCCGTCGGCCCGCGTGTCCGGCCGTCAGGGAATGGCCGCCTCGCGGAAAGCGTGCGATGGCATAACAATCGCTTTCGGCTCCTCGCGCCTTCAGTTCGTCACCGATGGTCGATACGGCGCAAGTATTGCGGACTCGAAGCTGTCGAGGTGTTGATGTCGGCGCGGAAGTCGTCACGCAGCCTACGGGGCGTAGCGTGGTGCGATCTAAAACGGTGCAGGCCTATGATGCCGTGATCGGAAGCACTCGTGCCGGTGGCGATCTCAGCCGCCGCCGTGGCCATATCCGTAGGACGGGCAGTCGATTCGCTTGCGAACAGACCGGACCTTGATTGAGCAGCGTTTGAAGCCATCTTCGCCGTAGGGGGTAGGAAAGCGTTCGATAGTCGGAACGCAAACGATCCACCAATATGTTGACCACCAACTTCGGTGCGGGGCGTACGCCGGCAATCAAGCGTTCCTCTGCGGCCGACAGCGTTGCAGAGCACGGCCAGCAAGGAGACAATGAAGCGGTGGCGAGAATTATCCATGTTGATGGGATATATATGTCCGGCGCAAGATTCTTTTCTTTCGTTGCGTCAGTGGATACAATGACAGGCCGCGTACTAACAAGACGCTTTTCGCAAAACATAAATTTCCGGCGGATATTGTTGAAAGAATGCTGAAAATCAAGAGGTAAACGACTAAAAACAAGTCATGACGTAGGGGTATAAAAATCGATTCTTCCTTTCCTATCTCGCCAAATCTTCCATGGCAAGAGCAGCAAAGGCAGCGGATTGAGCCAAACGATCAGCTAATTGTCGGCGGCCGGATGTTCGGAGAAGAAGAATAAGAGGAAGACCAAGCAGCCCTGCCAAGCCCGTCACCAACATCAAGAAATCGTCAAACAACCGACCGAGCAGCCTCCATCCCGCTTTGTGTTCGGCCCGAAAGCGGCCGCGAGCCGTTAAAAACGAGCAGTAGCCATACGGCTTGGCTGGCGTGAAGAAAGGCTTCGCTTTGGTCGCTCCGGGCGTTACTTCCACCAAATAGCTGTCGCGAAACCAAGGCTTGGCGCTCACCCGAACCTTCTGACAGCGTGTCGTGCGTGCGCAAAACGCTTTCCGTATGAAAAGGAAAGGCCAGTTCGCGCGCGAGGTCAGCGGCAGCATCTACGGCGCAGCCCAGAATAATGTCCCGTCCGGAAGCGATCCCGCAGTTTTCCGGCGTCACGCAACTCGTGAATAATACCGCGAAACGTCGTGCGTTGCTTTTCAGGGGGCAGTTCGAGGCGTCCATCCAGTGCCTGTTCGATCATAACGACCAAGCGCGAAGCGCAATTGTCTCCCATTATAGCGATACGTCCAATCAGGCTCAGCCGCGTTTTTGCGCAGCGCTTCGACCAAAGCGTGCAGCTTCTGCGGGCGCGAAAGCGAGCACTTGCTCTTCGATGCTCCGCCCGTTGTCTACGTATTCGGCAATGAAGCAGGGGTAGGCACGACGCCGACCGTATAATCCGTTTGTCCCAACACAAAACGCCACGTGAAGTTGGGCTTTGAAAAGGAGAATACGCGCATAGTTGTAGACCAAGTCTTCGTTGGTCTTCACGTTTTACGCGTAGCGCCGAGTGTCCGTAAAGTTCGTGAGTCTTTTTGTCCGGCTGCAGGTCAAGAAGCTGATGACGAGGCTGTCTTCGCCAATTCTTTCATCTACCCTCCTGCCCGTTTTTACTTTGCTGCGCCGCTTTTTCCAATCGCTGCCGACTGCTGCGCCGATGCCGTAATCGGAGTCGTCAAGAGCCAGATGAAGATGAAAAGTATGCCGCTGAAATGATGCACTGCCGAGGTCAAATTTGCTTGCAAAGGTAGTAAACGCGACAGAGTGCAAAGCAAATCACCCTCAAAACCTTTACGCCATTCTTGCCCCTCACCTCTCGATCCTGTCACTCGGGTTAGCAAAACGGCTTGATGCAGTCGAAAATAATCAGCCTTAGCCTGCGTGGCGCTTCGTCCGTTTGGTCTTTGTGACAGTTTAGATATAGCCTTGTATAGTGTTGCTCGCTCAGTTTTCCCTCCGCTCGAATCAACTGCGCTCGCTAAAGGGGCTTTTTCTGTTTCTCTTGTTTTTCTTTTAAGGGCATATCCTGCTGATGACCGTGTCGGCGTAAAACTCGTAATTGCTTGATAATCTTTTGGAAAATATTGCAAGAAGAGTTATAGCTCTGAAAGGCCTTACACCAGTTTTTCAACCCTCGCCGACAAGTTGAGGAGGTGCGCTCGTGAGGTGAAACCCTTTTCATCACGAGCGTAAGCCTTTTTATCGTGAGCTGAAACCTGTCGTGAGCGCAAAACGAGTAGCGCGGACGTTAGGCCTTAATCGATGGGGAGCGGAGCCTCGCAAAGGCCGATGCGGCGCCGAAAGGTGAAAAGCCGAGCCGGAAAGAACTCTCCGCGGCTCGGCTTGTGTATGCGTTGTTTGCGTTTTGTTGATGCTGTTGATCGGCTTATTTTGTTGGGCAACGAGGCTACATCGCTCTTCTCATAAATAGTATTCACTGTGTCTCCACTCTTCACCGTGCAGATTCAGGATAGCGATCTTGCCCTGCGGATCTATGAGGAGGGTAGATGGGATACTGTTGATGCTACACGCTTGCAGCCTTGCTGCGCCATCCTTTAAGTCGGAGATTTGCGCCCAGGGCAGTTCCATTTTTCTTCACGGCAGTCTGCCGCGCAGTCTTGTCGCTGTCGAATGAAACGCCGACAACGTCGAAACCTTGTGCGTGATACTTATCATAAAGAGCCTTTACGTTAGGCATTTCTCGACGGCAGGGGCCGCACCACAGACGCCCAGAAGTCTACAAGCACATAGTTGCCCGTTACCAACATAGTCGGAGAGTTTCGGGTTTCGTTGAGGTCCTCCATCTCAAAGTCGGTAAAATCTTTTGTCCCGGTCTCGCGGCGCTTCCAGCCTTCTATGAGTTGGCTGACGTGGGATGTTGCGGAGGGTTGCATAAAATTTCGCCTTTCATCTATAAAACTTGTAGCGTAGGTTTTTCGATCTGAGCGAATAATAGTCGATTATGAAATAGGCCGGATAAGTCTTATCCATATTGTTCTTGCAGATTGCCGCCACCGCTTCAATCATTTAAAGGCTTGCGCTTGCTCATAACTGTCGGCCAACTTGGTCAGCTCGGCTTCCGATGGCTCTTTGCCTGACAATCTCGAGGTCTTCAAATTGTTTTTCTACGGCCCTCAGACCTTGAGAGCAAGGGCTTGGTCTGCATCAAGGCAGCTTTGAGCGCGTCGTTTTCAGCAGTGCCGCTTGGCGTCTCGGTCGTAAAAATCTACCACGACGTTTCCGTCGGCCACGATGGGAACAATCGTAGCCGGCTGTCCGGCTTTCGCCGCTTTCTTTACAATGCAGTAGAGTTCAGGTTGCGTCGTTGTACCCTGTAAATGTGAACGTGCCGTTCTTGGCTACGACGCTGTCGGCCTGCTCTTGACAAAACCGGGCGTGCGGAAGAGGTAAACTTTCGTCTTAGTGGGCACTTTTCCGGTTACCTTTGTACTGCTGCGCAACGCTTGCCAGAGGAAGCAGGAAACGCAGCGAGATCAAAAACTTTTTCATAAGTAGTTTTAACATAAAATTAAGCGACGAAGTTACGGACTTTCCTTTTATTTGACTTTCCAAACGGGAGAAAAGATGAAAAAGCTGATTTGTGGGTATAAATATGCAATCTCATAGGTTGTTTTGCGGGGAATATGGCTAACTTCGCCGCATATTCTAAGCAGATCATAGGTTATGAAGGAAAGCGACAGCATTGTTATCATTCCCACATACAACGTAGAAGGAAAAATATCGAAAAGATCATACGCGCCGTCTTTTGCGTTACCTAAGTCGTTTCACATCTTGATCATCGATGATGGCTCGCCCGATGGAACGGCGTCAATCGTGAAGGGCTTTGATGGAGGAAGAATTTGCAGGCAGACCGTTTCGGTCGAACGTCAGGGGAAACTCGGGCTGGGAACGGCTTACATCTGCGGCTTCAAATGGGCTTTGGAGCACGGCTGTGACTTCGTCTTTGAAATGGATGCAGACTTCAGTCACAACCCCTGAAGACTTGCCGCGCCTCTACCGAGCTTGCGCCGACGAGGGCTTTGACGTGGCCGTCGGCTCGCGCTATGTGAGCGGCGTGAACGTGGTCAATTGGCCTATGGGACGCGTCCTTATGAGTTATTATGCTTCGCGCTATGTGCAGTTTGTCACAGGTATTCCCGTGAGAGATACGACTGCGGGCTTCAAATGTTATCGTCGTCGCGTCTCAGAAACGGTGGACCTTGACGCAATCCGATTCAAGGGCTACGCCTTTCAGATCGAGATGAAGTTTACCGCCTACAAATTGGGCTTTAAGATTAAGGAAGTGCCCGTAATCTTTGTCAACCGCCGCGAAGGAACAAGCAAAATGAGCGGCGGAATATTCGGCGAGGCGCTGTTTAGCGTTATGCGCTTGCGCTGGGCGGCTGATGAGTGGAAAAATCAAGGCTCGCAAAGCATAAAACGTGCGTCAGTGGTCGGGATATCCCGGCTGCCGACGCTCGTTTCTCCCTGTACAGCTTGAACGCCATCTTGGCTAGCACGAAATCAGATCAGACTTATGCACAGACGAATCTTTACTTAAAAACGCGATACTCGTCAACGAGGGTCGCCACTCTGGGCGCGATGCTCATTGACAACGACCGCATCGAGACATCTTGAGGCGCGATGCGCAGCCCACTATTCCGCCGCAAGAGACGGTTGACCTTGACGGGGCTTACATCCTGCCCGGCGTAATCGATGAACACGTTCACTTCGTGAACCCGGACTGACGGCAAAGCAGATTTTCATACCGAAAGTTTGACGCAGCGGCCGGTGGCGTGACTACGGTGCTCGATATGCCCAATACGTTACCTACCACAACGACGCCGGAGGCGTCGAACAAAAGCGAGCGATCGCAGCATCGAAATGCCACGTTAATTATGGCTTTTTTGGCGCCACATTGACAACGCCGACGCCTTGCCCCAACTGGATACGCGGAGCATTGCCGGCGTGAAACTTTTTATGGGCGCTTCGACCGGAAATATGCTGGTTGACGACGCGGAGGCTTTTACGCCGCGTCTTTGCAAACAGTCCGACGATCCTCGTGACGCATTGCGAGGACACGCCGACCATCTCCGCGAATATGAAAGCTTATAAGGAGAAGTTTGGAGCTGATCCCTGACGTCTCGTATCACCCACTTATTCGCTCCGAAGCCGCTTTGTGTGGAGTCGACGCGCTTAGCTGTGCAACTCGCCAACGAATATGGAACGCGGCGCACGTGGCGCATTTGTCGACGGCCGCAGAATTGAATTTGCTCCATCCGGCCGGCAGATTACGGCGGAGGCCTGCCTCCCGCACTTGCTTTTCTGCGACGAAGATTATAAGCGCTTGGGCACTGCATAAAGTGCAATCCTGCCATCAAGACACGCGCCGACCGCGATGCATTGCGCGCGGCCTTGAACGATGGTCGGATCGCCACCGTCGCGACAGACCACGCGCCGCATCAAATACAGGATAAGGTGGGCGGAGCTGCACGCGCCGCGTCGGGGATGCCGATGGTCCAGTTCTCACTTATTGCGATGCTCGAATTGGCTGATCGCGGCGTGATTAGCCTTCCGCGCCTCGTAGAATTGATGTGTCACCGTCCGGCGTCGATCTTCAGCATCGAAAAATCGCGGTTATTTGCGCGAAGGTTATAATGCCGATCTCGTTGTGTGTGCGTCCGGAGAGTCCAAAAGACCATTACGCCGAACATTATAAGAAGCAAATGCAATTGGAGTCCTTTAGAAGGGCGCACAATGAATTGGGCTGTGGAGAAAAACTTACGTAAATGGTTTCCTCTATACAACAAAGGGGCATATGACGGATGAGCACGTGCCCGGCCGCGCCGTGACTTACGCTCGCTAAAGGCCGACCGGCGATGGCCAGTTCTCAATAACAAACGCCGGAGCAGGCGCTGTGTCGGCACAACCCATTTAAGAACAATACAAATGATACTTCGCATACTTCCTGTCCCACTGTTGATTCTCTTGCTTCCGCCTTTGGGAATCGAGCGCCTGATGCTGCGCGTAAAAGTCTTGGCGCAAATGGATTTACGCCCCAACCTTTGCTTGCGCTCCTGCTTATCGGCGCGAGCATCAGCGAAAGTTATTCGATGACTGCGGATCAGCTCAAAGCCATCTTTGCTGTCGACCACGCCGTGCGTAGCTGTGCCGGAAATCATCTTATCGCTCTTGCTGCTCTTCTGCTTACTCTTCAAGTCGTATCGACTGTGATACGCCGCATCGCCTTGTTTGTGAGTTTGGGCGTGTTTTGACGATGTTGTACGGCTTCACGCTGGGTTATCGCCAGATCGTGGTCAAGCCCTTCACGCATACGTCGGCAGCCATCCCGCAAGCGTTTGATGGGTATCGCATTGTGCAGTTGTCCGACCCACACGTGGGCACCTTTGCGCCGCCATCACGTCGTCGTGGAGCGGATTGTCGACAGCGTGAATGCGTTGCAGCCCGACTTAATCGTGTTTACGGGTGACTTGGTCAACTACTCATGCAGAAGAACTCTTTGAGTTTGAGGATATCTTCCGAAAAATGCACGCTCGCGACGGAGTTGTCAGCGTTATGGGTAATCATGATTATATGACGTACTACAACCGGCCTGACGAAAAAAGGCACGTTTGGCCAACATACGTTTGCTGCAAGATCATCAGCGCGCGATAGGGTGGCGACTGCTTCTCAATGAAAAATTACATACTACGCCGCGGAAATGATTCCATTGCGATTGTTGGCGTAGAAAACGACGGCAAGCCGCCCTTTTCCGGCTTTAGGCGATTTGCCGCGGGCTCAACGCGGCTTGCAAAAATAGTTGCTTCCAGATCTTGCTCTCCCACGATCCGACGCATTGGCGCCGTCGCGTATTGCCGGAAACCCGCATTCCGCTGATGCTCGCCGGACACAGCACGGGCATATGCAGTTGAAAAATAGGAAGTTTCTCCCATCTGAATGGTTTTATCCTGAATGGGGCGCCCTTACTATGAGGGCGGACGCACGCTCTACGTAAGTTTGGGCGTCGGCGAAGTACTTCGCCTTTCCGCATCGGCGCTTGGCCCGAGATAAACTTGATTACATTAAAAACATCATTAAACGCATGTTTCGCTTCATCTATTGCTGTTATCAATTGGTGGTAGCTTTGCCCCTTTTCATCTTGTTCTACCATCCTCACTGCCTTGATTACCAGTATCGGGAGCGTATTAGGCAGCGCCCATTTCTGGGGCCATTATCCGGCTCGTTTGTGGTCGCGCTTCGTCTGTCGATTGCTGTTGCTGCAAGTCGAAATTGTCGGTCGCGAGAAATTGACTAAGGGTCAGAGCTACGTGTTTGTAGGCCAACCACCAAGGGTCTATGGATATCTTTCTCGTGTATGGGTATCTCAACCGCAACTTTAAGTGGATGATGAAAAGGCCCTGCGCCGCCTGCCCTTTGTAGGCTACGCTTGCTACAAGGCGCGGCACATCTTTGTCGATAAATCGAGTCCGCGAAAGGTGAAAGCGACCATCGACTTTGCCAGAAAAACGCTGCAAGGTGGTACTTTCACTCGTCGTTTTCCCCGAAGGTGCGCGCACTTTCACCGGCCATTTGGGCGTCTTTCGCAAAGGCGCGTTTCAGTTGGCCGATGATTTGCAGCTGCCCATCGTGCCGATGACCATCAATGGCTCGTTCGATATCCTCCCCGCACAAAAGGCTTCAACTTTGTGCGGCATCATAAGCTTCAACTCCTTATTCACGACCCTATTTATCCGACTTCGCGCAGCGCAGAAGACATTCTCGCAATAAAGCGATCAGGCTTACGACGCCATCATGCGTGGTTTGCCGCCGCATTATCAAGGCTACGTGAAGAACGACGACCAATAAAACAACGCTGCCGACGCATTTGGCCGGCCGCATCATTATAATAAACCCCATATCGGCGGGAAGTTGTCGACGCGACAACCTTCCGCCACATTTTATTCCTCCCTCATTTTCCTCTTTGTCTGTACCGGCAGCTTCAAACCCACGCGGCCGCTTCGCAACTCGCAGTCGTGGCCGATGAAAGTAGCGTTTTCTCACCTCCGGCTTTGATCTCGTTTTCGTTTGGCGGCAGCAAACGATCGTATGGGTGGCAGCAAAACCATCGTTTGGCGGGAGCAAATGATTGTTTGGCGGCAGCAAAACCATCCGGCAATGCGGTTTCGGCACTTAAAATAAGAACGTTGGGCACTTTTGGCGTAGTGTTTGCTTCCGTTTTTCAAAACCGGAAAGCGTAAGTTAAAAGGAAAAGCAATAAACAAGCGTGCGCCGGATTGGCATCTTCAGTCGGAATCGTTCAGTTACGAATGAGAAGCATCAGCAATCGGCCCTAAAAGACGCAAACGATCGTACATAGGGCTGTCAAAAGCAGCGTTAGCAAGTGCAAAAACAGATAATAAATTTCATGAATAAGAACAAAACTCGATGGTTTGTGTTATCTTTGCGAGATATGAACTGTATGAAGTATTTACTATTAGTTTCCTGCTTTTTCCTTTTTGCTGCGGCAAGTCAGGAAAAAAACAGACGAGGATAACAATAAGGTGAAGATAGATACGACGGCTACAATCGTCAACTCAAATTGTGCTGTTCGCGCTTGTATACGACAGAGTACAAGATCCATAAGTTGGTCACCCACTCCGATGTGCGGCGCTTGAGGGCAAGGTCCTTTCCGTTCCGTCAGTTTGCCGCTTACCGTTGGCGATAGAAAGATCGCTATCCCCATCGACGTGACGGTTAAGGCCTACATAGATTTTTCTGATTTTAGTGCGGCGCGCATTCAGCGTACCGAAAAAGGGCATTGTCGTGACGCTGCCCAACCCCAAAGTGATCGTATCTTCTTCAAAATTGACGAAAAAGGCATCAGAGAATATATAGATTTGACGCGCTCGCACTATTCGTCGGCCGAAGTGGCGGCTTTTGCCAAGCAAGGCGAAGATAGCATAGTGCAACACTTGGATCAAACCGACATTTTGAAGTCGGCAGAGCGCTCTGCCGCGCAAGTATTACTGCCTATGTTGCACCGAATGGGCTACGACGAGTCGCAAGTTGTAATCAGATTCGACAAAAATCCGACGCCCACAAATGTAGAAAGCCTAATCACGATAGAGCAATGAAAGGAAGAGAAGATCAATCCAAGCGTTACCGCCTCAAAGTCCTTGCCAAGGTGGTATTTTATATCGTTGTGAAGTTTCGATACTTGTGGCTTTATCTTGCTGGCCATTGTCATCGTAGCCCTGTGCTTGCGCCAGTGTCGAGACGAATGGCGGAGTGGGGAGGGGCTTCACGTGAGTTCCAACAAGCAAATCGACGTTTCGCCCGAAGAAATTCGGAAGATCAAAGACATCGGTCAATGGGAGTTTCTCGCCATTCGGACGGAAGAGTTGGCCGAACTTGACGAAAAAGCGCTGCTTGGCGACAAACAGTTGGCCCAGATCTACACCGGTACGGTGCGTTTAGGCATTGATATGAAAAAGCGCCCGATGATTGGTTTTACAGCCAAGGCGATACAGCCGTTTTGTATCTGCTCACCGTCGGACTCTTAGATAAAAAACTTTTATAGATGAGGCGCAAACGAAGGCTTTTTACGAGAAAGGCACGTGGCGAGCGGAGGACAAAAATAAATTGTACGCCATCGCCTATCGAAAGATGATGGCGCGCTGCTTGACGGTTGACAATCTTAGGGCCGCACGCCAACAAGCTACGGCACAATTCAGTCAGATCTTCTTTGCCTTCGGATATAAATACGTAATTATTAATTATGGATCGACTACACAAAACGCTAAATAGATTATTTCTTTTCAGTGCGCTCTGTTGTCTGACTATTGCGCTCTCCGGTTGCGCCAAGGAAGATAAGTTGCCCAACGCCTTTTAAGCATTATGCGAGTCATAAGGGGCGGCGAACAGTCGTCATTTATCAGGCAGCGCAAAAATTCTCTTGGGGCAAAGGACTATAATTATAAAGATTTTCGCGAACTCATAGCCGGAACTCAATACTTAAACGATGACGATCGCCTCCTCTTGTTCGTAGATGATATGAGCGCGCCTCGTATCTACTTCTTTTTCGAAAAGAATACGACGAGCCGCAGATTGTGCGCCAATGGAAAAAGGATGTTAACTCGGCTGATCCTAAAACGCTGCAAGACGTTCTGCGCTGGGCTAAAGAGAAATGCCCCGCCGACGAGTATGGCCTCGTGTTGTGGTCACACGCCGATGGCTGGTTGCCGGGCAAACCAATAAAGATTATCGGCAGCAGAGTTTCGGCATTGACGTAGGGCCTTCCGGCAATCCTTATACAGATTCAGATGCATCCGGACGCCCGGGCTCACAGACCGACATCCCTGATCTGGCAACGGCGATTCAGCAGAGCGGCGTCCATTTGCGCTTTATCCTTTTTGATGCCTGCTTGATGCAGAGTTTGGAGGTAGCTATGATTTGCGCCACGTCACAGATTATCTCATTGGTTCGCCCATTGCCATTCACGCTGCCGGCGCCAATTATACGCACCAATTGCAAAATGGCTTGTTCGCAACTGATCCAAAGCAGATCGCCGTTACATATTACAACGATGTAGTCGACCTCAATCAGCAAAGATACGTATGGCGATTTCGGCATCGTGTTGTCCGTAATCGATACGAAGCATATGGAATCTTTTGGCGGCCGCGATCAAAAACGCTTTGCCCCGCTCGGCGTTTCGCGCCGCACCGCGTTTTTCGCCCGATATGACGGACGTGACGCCCTACCATTATTATTCGTCGTCCAACTTCTATCGTCCGCATTATTACGATGCTTTAGACGCTTTGCATCATTTGCTTTCGCCGGCCGATTATGCGGCTGTGCGTCCATAGATGCTGAAAGCTATTCCTTTTACTTTCTATTCGCCGCGCTTTTGGATTGGTCCTTCCGGCGTAGACTTTTCAAGAATTAAATTCGCCTACGCTTTTGCGGAACTTCTATGTTTATACCTCAGCAGATCTATTCTGATAATGCCTCCTTGGCAAAGCAACATGGCGATTTGAATGCTGCTTTCCGGAAAACGGAATGGTATAAAGCCGCAGGTTGGGCGCAGACGGGCTGGTAGGGCTTTCAGTAACAAATTTCTTGATGTGGTTTGCAGGCAATGCGCTTTGCAAACCTCTTTATTATATATAATGTATCATCAACGCCGCTTTAGGGCGTTGATGTTTAATACGAGGTGGGAGAAAATCCAACTCTCCGGCCGCTTTTTCCGTTAACCTGAATGTGCAATGGGTTATAAGTGGTTCCAAACCCTCGCCGTTTGGCTTGAGGAGCAAAAAGCTGCGGCGCAACGATGGCTAACAAAAGTCGTGCCAACAACCGCAGTGCGATCTTGACACGACTTTGCCTTTGCTTATCGTAAACTTAAGCGTTATTTCTTCAAGCGGCGCATCGCCTCAACGCAATCTTCGCGCGTACCGAAGGCTGTTAAGCGAATATAACCCTTCGCCCGACGGGCCGAAACCTACGCCCGGCGTGCTCACCAAAGCGTAATCGTTGAGCAGCATTTCCCAGCAATCCCAACTTTTCATCCCTCCGGTGTCTTAAACCAAATGTATGGTGCGTCCGTGCCGCCATATACTTTTAAGCCGGTGGCCATTAGCGTTTCGCGCATTATGCGTGCGTTCTCCAAGTAGAAGTCTCACCACTTCCTACTTGGCGTTTGCCTTCTTCTGTATAGATTGCAGCCGCCGCGCGCTGTACGATGTAGGGGCGTGCCGTTGAATTTTTGTGCACTGGCGGCGGTTCCATAGCGGGTTCAGATGGACGCGCGTTCCGTCAGCTCCGCGTGCGGTCACCTCTTTCGGCACTATCGTGAAGCCGCAACGCAAACCCGTGAAGCCGGCTGTCTTTGAATAGCTATGAAACTCCACGGCGCACTCTTTAGCACCCTCAATTTCGTAAATAGAGTGCGGAACGTCTTCGTTGCGAATGAATGTAGCGTAAGCCGCATCGTAAAGAATCAAAGCGCCCGTTTGTAAAGCGTAATCCACCCACTTCTTCAGTTGCGCCCGCGTCAAAACCGTTCCCGTCGGGTTATTAGGATAGCAAAGGTAGATCATATCTACCGGCTTCGTGGGCAGTTCGGGGATAAAGTCGTTCTCTTCCGAGCAAGCGCAATACGTGATTTTGCTCCACAAACCATTGTTAAAATCGCCGGCACGTCCCGCTCATGACGTTTGAATCGATGTAAACGGGTAAATCGGGTCCGTTACGCAGATTGTGTTGTCCCGACCCAGAATGTCGCCGAAGTTACCTGTATCGCTCTTTTGCCCCATCATTGACAAATACCTCGTCGGCTGAAAGCGCAATGCCGCGCGGTTCAAACACATTCGCTACGATAGCCGAGCGCAAAAAACTCGTAACCCTGCTCAGGGCCGTAGCCTCTGAAAGTCTCCGCGTGGGCCATTTTCGTCGACGGCTTTGTGCAGTGCGTCAATAACGGCCGGTACGAGCGGACGCGTTACGTCGCCGATGCCAAGGCGTACGATCGGCGCATCAGGATGTGCCGTTTTATAAGCTTCTACGCGGTGTGCGATGTCCGCGAAGAGGTAATTCTTTGCAGTTTCAGAAAGTTGTCGTTTATAAAAAGCCATATTCTAAGAGTTTAGGGGGCAAATTGAGGCCCTTGTTGCTATATGACGCGCCGTCGTGCCTCGTCTTTTTATTCTTCGGGCAATCTCGATTGTGCCGGTAAACACGGTGGTGGCCGGCCCGGTCATATAAATATGATTATCATTCTCATTCCAGACGATGGTCAGTTGGCCGCCATCCATCACGATCGTAGATGTGCGTCCTGCGCGCCCTGTCAGCGCTGCCGCTACGGCCGTGGCGCAAGCCCCCGTCCCACAAGCCATCCCGTGATGCCCGAGCTGCGCTCCCAGACGCGCATACGTATGCTTCCGTCCGGGTCGTATTTCGGCAAACTCGATGTTGCAACGTTCGGGAAAAATCTGAGCTTGCTCGAGACGAATGCCATTCGTTTTGCACATCATATTCTTCTACGCCGTTGATGAAGTTGATGAAATGCGGATTTCCATCGAAACAAAAGTGCCTCGATAGTTAGTATGGTCGATCGTCACTTCACCATCTTGCATACTACCATCCGGTGTTGAAAGCTGATGCTTGTCGGCCAGAATCGGCTCTCCCATGTCCACGGTCACTTCGACTACCTTTATTGTCGGCATCAGTCGTCATATGGAGCAGTTTTCGTGCCGGAGAAAGTGTGTCGATGGGCAATTCTTTTTCCGACGTGATCCCATTATCGTAGAGATACTTGCCCACGCAGCGAATGCCGTTGCCACACATTTTTCCTTCCGAACCGTCATTGTTGAAGATGCGCATCGTAAAGCGGCCGCTTTCGTTCTTCCCGATGAGTATAATGCCGTCGCCGCCGATGCCTTTGTGCCGATCGCTCCAAGCTATGGCAAGCTTTTTCGGGGTGGGCTATTGGGAAGCGATGGTAAAGTCGATGTAGATATAATCATTTCCGGCGCTATGCATTTTTGTAAATTCTATTCTTTGAGCCATTTTTTTATGGTAATACTGTATTTGTTCGTCTTATAGCTGCGAAGTTACGATAAAGCCAGAAAAAAGGCAAGCAATGCGGGGAAAACAATGCACTAATGAAAAAAATGCTGACCCTGTTTTTCTGCGCCGCTTGGTCCGTATGAAGTTGTACGACCCTTGCTTTTTTTCGCCTCACGCTGACTACTGATTTGAAGTCGACGCGCCGCCATCATATGTTACCCGCGCCGTTGCAGCGGCAGAGCGTAGGCCGTTAGTTGATCGAAGTCGTCTTATTTTACCTTTCGTCAGAAAAAGGCTATCTGCTCGTGCTCTCAAATTTTCGACCGAGCATGAAAAGAAAGGCTGCAACGTACAACTATTTTAGTTTTGCGCTCGTGAGCGTAAACCTCTGCGCTCACGAGATGAAACCTTTTTCTCACGAGATGAAGCCTTTTTCATCGTGAGAAAAAGCCATGAAATTCGGTTGCCCGCGCTCGTAATTGAGCTTGGATTGAAAGTTGGCGAACTGATTTTCTGTTGATTAGGCGCTGGAATGATGGGGCGATGAGTCGCCGCAAGAAAAACGTGCCGCGATGGCGTCTGCTTATGGCTGCCGACTTTGTCTTTTCAGCCACCTCCGTGCTGCCGTTAGCCTTAGTCGCCCAAGTCCATTTGATCCTCGCCGGTTGCATCTTGCGCATTGATCGGCGTGATCTTCGCATTGCCGCCTTGCAGGGGATTTCAAGCGTGAAGGCGGGGCCGTCGCCGTCTAAACCGGCTGTTCCGATCTGCGCTCCGAGCATCACGACGGTGCTGATTTTTGAGTTGGATCGTAGCCCATACCTTGTAATACTAAATTGGCCTTCTTGGTCGCTCAAATAGCTGTCGAAATCGGCCTTGGTAAAGAGGTGCGAGTAAACTTCTTGACCATCGCACGTGAGGCGTACTTCGACGGTGTTGTCATAATAAACTTGTCCTGATTCGTCTTTGACGGTTGGCAGGGCGTGATTGGCTTCGCGCTTGATGGATAGCACGTAGCGTGGCCGCCGCCTTAAACGTTTCTGTGCGCGCCAGGGTGAGGATGATTCTTTGGGACCTGTGGCGTTTACTCCGTGGAGTCTTGGTCTCGTGGCTTCGTTTTTCGTCTTGCTATGGCAGCTGTAGAGTGATAGAAGCAGGAGTAGATGCCATATCCAAAAGCTTTTTCATGTCGTTGGTTTGAAAAAGGGTTGTTGTCTTGATGATTTGATCGCGCCGCGGCTTTGATTAAATCAGAAAAACGCCTCTTTCCGGTGTGAAAAATTAGCGGAAAGAGGCGCTTGAAATTATTCTACCGTCACGCTCTTCGCGAGGTTGCGCAACATAGTTCACGTCTAAGCCTTTGACTACGGCGACGTGGTAGGCCAAGAGCTGGAGCGGATGACCGTGAGCAGGGGTACGAGCATCTCGGGTACGTCAGGAATCTCCACGACTTCGTCGGCAATCTTGCGAATCTCTTCATCGCCCTCCGTGACAACGGCCATAATGCGTCCGTCGCGCGACTTCACCTCGACCATATTGCTGATGATTTTGCGGTATAGTTGGTGGTGGGTGGCACAAATACGATGGGCATATCTTTATCGACGAGGGCGATGGGCTCATGCTTCATCTCGGCGGCCGGATATCCTTCGGCGTGGATGTAAGAAATCTCCTTGAGCTTCAAAGCGCCCTCCAAAGCTACGGGATAATTGAAGCCGCGACCCAGATAGAGGAAGTTTTTGCGCATAAGTAAAAGTCTTTTGAGTACTCTTTGATTTGCTTGTCGAGCTCCAATACTTGACGCATTTTTGCGGAATGTGAGCGAGTTCGCGCACAGCCTCATGATATTCGTCGTCAGGCAGTGTGCCGACTGCGTGACCCAGCGCCAAGGCAAGCATCGTTAGGACGGTGACTTGTCCGGTAAAGGCTTTCGTGCTGGCTACACCGATTTCGGACCTACGTGCGTGTAGATGCCGGTGTCAGTCTCGCGTGCAATGGATGAGCCGACAGCGTTGACAATTCCCATCACGAGTGCGCCGTGCGATTTCGCTAACTGGATGGCGGCTAATGTGTCGGCCGTCTCGCCGCTCTGGCTGATGGCGATAATCACGTCGTCTCTTGCTGATCACAGGGGTCGCGATAGCGGAATTCGCTGGCGTATTCTACCTCGACGCGGGATGCGGCAAGTTTTCTCAATGAGCTGTTTGCCGATGAGTCCGGCGTGCCAACTCGTGCCACAAGCAACGATGATGATGTGCTTTGGCGGAGATGAGGCGCTCTTTATAGTCTTCACGGCCGACAGCACAATCTTGTTGAGCTCGGGGTGCGTGTTGTCGATCGTCAAACGCCCGCTGAGGCAGTCTTGTAAGCACTGTGGCTGATCGTAGATTTCCTTCAACATAAAAATGGGGAAGCCTCCTTTGCTCCAACATAGAGATATCCATATCTACTTCCTTGATGTCGACTTCTACGTCTTGGGCCTCAAGGTTTACAATGTGGAGGCTGACCCGGCCTTATGTCTGCGATTTGCCCGTCGTCAAGATAAACGACTTGCTTCGTGTATTCTACAATCGGCGTAGCGTCGCTGGCAATGAAATATTCTGCTTCGTCTTTGCCCATTCCGACAACTAACGGACTGGATTGGCGGGCTGCGACAATGTGTTCGGGATGATTGCGGTCGATTACCGCGATGGCGTAAGCACTCAACGACCTTCTGAAGCGCACGACGCACGGCTTCAAGAAGATCTTCGGGTGTTTTTGTAATAATAGTCAATCAGCTGAACTAATACTTCAGTGTCTGTCGTACTTTTTGAAAGAATATCCTTTTTCCGCTGAGTTGCTCTGCGAGATAAGAAAAGTTTTCTATGATGCCGTTGTGGATAATGGCCAAGTTGCCATCTTGAGAAACGTGTGGATGTGCATTGAGCGAGACGGCTCACCGTGGGTGGCCCAGCGGGTATGTGCTATGCCGATGTGGCCTTGTGACATTCTTGTCCTTACAAAGCTCTTCTAAGTTTGAAACTTTCCCCTTCGTCTTGTAAATATTCAGCTCTCCGGCATTTGGCAAAAAGCGCTACGCTCGGCACTATCATAACCACGGTATTCTAGTCTTTTTCAGTCCTTTTGATGAGAATAGAAAAAGCTTGTCCTTTCCCAATATAACCAACTATTCCACACATATTTTCTTACGTGTTTTGTATTGATTGCTGTGGCAATACAGCCCACAAATTTACGCATAAAAACTATAATTGGCCGTGTTTAGTGAAACCTCTTAACAAAAATGAAGATAAACGGTCGCTGGAAGCCTGATGTGCACTAATAAAATGGAAACGACGGCCTCCAAGCTAAAAAGACTAAAGCTATGATTGGTCTTGCGCTCTTCTATGCTTATTTTTGTTAATTTTGGCCCTCGATAATCGGCCGCCTACTTTGATTTGGCGTGCCCCAACTTTTGATAAACAAAATAAATATCTTATTATGCGTCGAATAGAATTTCGTTATTGCAAACGTACGGTCAATGAAAATTATGCAGGTTGCCCTCGATCATCCTTCTCGTGATTCTTGGCTTGGCTTTTTGGTGTGTTCTTTTCTTTCTCTTTTCTCTCGCTTTCCTCTTCAATGTGATGCCTTTCTTTCTTGCTTTCGCGGTGTTGTTCTTTCCGGCTTTCGTTGGGTTCTGGGCCGTGTCTTATACTAAGTGGCCAAAGTGGGGCGAAGCGCGCGGATATATAGATATTGAGGCCGACAGAGCCACACTTTATTACGGAAAAACGTAGTTGAAATTGCGCGCAACCAAGTTCAGATCGACACAGAGCGCTTGTATTTCGACAATTTCGGTATGCAGCCCGTATTAACCAAGTATAAGTTTAAGGCCAACGGAAAAATACCACATCATCGAGTCTATGTTGGAAGCAAAAGAGCGTTCCACCTTTTTAGAGCGAACAAATAATGCTCCGGTTATGCTTTCGCTTCGTGAAGCGCTGGTCCACATCTTTTTCCGCTCTTTATTTACAATCCCGTTGTGGCCGATTTATTTGCGATGAATTGCCGCGGCGTGCGTCTTATTTACGGAATTTCTACTGTTGATGCCTTTACCGGATCGCCTTTTTGTTCCCGATTTGATCGGCGCGAGTTGGTTGGAAAACAGCCCTTATATCCGTTGTTACCTGCGCAATGGCGAAAAAATATGTCCCACATTGTGGCTGTTTTGTCGCTGCAAAAGGCAGAAGGCGAGACGGTGAAACCATCGATCGAGGAGTTGCGCCAACGCCCGATCCTTGGCGTTACGGAAACAAATATGCAAGGCTGATCCGCGCAAGTCTACAATATAAAAAAAGCAATCGATAAGTATGAGTCACACCCGCCGCACCTTTTGATACACAAAACAAATATCTATTATGCGTCGAATAGAATTTCGTTATTGTAAACGTACACTCAATGAAGTTGTGCTCTTACCCCTGCTGGTTTTTGTCGGGCTTGGGGGTAGTGGGGTGTACTCTATTTCTCATCCTTTTCAGATGTCCTTTCTTTCACCAAGGTGATGCCTATTTGGGGCCAATCTTTGCTGTGGTTTTACCGTCACAGATTATTTATGGCTTCAATGCTTTTTAAGTGGGCCTCAAATGGGGAGAGGCGCGGTTATATTGATATTGAGCCGGACAGAGCTGTACTGCATTATGGGAAACGCACAGTCGAGATTGTTCGCAATCAAGTTTGTATTGAAACGGAGCGAATGTATTTCGACCTGCTCGGTATACTGCCTGTCTTGACCAAGTATAAGTTTAAGGCCAACGGAAAAATACCACATCATCGAGTCTATGTTGAGGCCAAAGAGCGTTCTACCTTTATAGAACGAACAAAAATGCACCGGTTATGCTTTTGCTCCATGAGGCGTTGATTCACATCTTCCCGCTCTTTTATCTACAATCCCGTTGTGGCCGATTTATTTGCGATGAATTGCCGCGGCGTGCGTCTCATTTACGGAATTTCTACTGTTGATGCCCCTTTTTACCGGATCGCCTTTTGTGCCCGATTTGATCGGCGCAGAGTTGGTAGAAAACAGCCCTTATATCCGCTGCAATCTGCGCAATTGCGAAAAATATGTCCCACATTGTGGCTGTTTTGTCGCTTCAAAAAGGCAGAAGGCGAGACGGTGAAGCTCATCGATCGAGGAGTTGCGCCAACGCCCGATCCTCGGTGTCACGGAAACAAATATGCAAGGCTGATTTGCGAAAGTCTGTGATGAGATAAAGACGGCCATAAGCCGACGCTTCAAGCACCCTAAATCGTGGCGGAGGATGCTTACCGCGCACCGGCGGCGTATTAAAGCAAAACCAGCCCAGTTGGCCAGCATTATTCCGCCTTCCGGCGTCAAGATACTTTCGGGGTGAAACTGCACGCCCCACAAGGGCAGTTGGCTGTGGTGCATCATCATAAGGCAATCGTCTTCCTCCGTCAGGGCATCTATTATAAAAGGTGCGGCGGGCGTCACCTCCAAGGCCCAACTGTGATAGCGGGCCTCACACGTACAGCAGCGCTTGTTCCCTGCAAGAGTCGGGGAGCAGGCGTTGTGCGTTTTTAAGATTGAGGAAATTCCGTGAGCAGGGTGGGGAAGCGGCCTGCAAGGGCAATTCCACAGGGTGCCCAATTCTTGATGACCCATACAGACGCCCAGCAAAGGGCGCGTCTCCGGCTGATCAATCCAGCGGCGCAATAGGGCGAGCGTTCGCGGAAAGTCCTCCGGCAGACCCGGACCCGGTGATAGAACGAGTCCATCGTAAGTTAAGGCCTCGTCTTCATCCAGATAGTCGTAGTCCATCACCCGACAATCAATTGCCGGCGTAGCTTTGCGAAACGTTTGAACCAGATTATAGACAAACGAATCGTGCTGATTGATGAGTAACACGCGTTTCATTCGAAGCGCAAAATTATTATTTTTCCTTTTTCGTACAATGCGCGCCAAGGATAAGCGCTTCCCGCTATCGCTTTTTGATGTTTTTTGCACAAAGTATGAGTAGGGTTGCCTACGGACTACCTTGGTTGCGAACAAAAACCGGCAGGAAACAAAGGAAAACCAAGTCTGCGCCGCGTAGTTTTGTGTTATCTTTGCACGAAGAATAAAGTCATATTTACGCAAATATGTATTTTCGACAACGTTTCTGCCCTTTTTCAGCGGCTTAATCGGTTGGGCGAGGCGCGAAGGCCTTGCTTCTTTTTGATCAACTACGAACTCACCGAGGGCTACCTCTCTTTGGCGGGAGAGAAAACACCTGATTTTTGGGCCACTATTCAAGGGCGGAGCAACGTTACGTTGCCTGCGCCGGAAGACTTTTCAGCCTCTGTTGCCCCAAACTTGACGATACACCCCGAAAGCTTGGAAACCTATGCGCGGCGGTTTGAGATAATACAAGCCGGTTTGCATCACGGCAACTCATTTCTGGCCAATTTGACGATACGCACGCCGATCGACGGCCCTTTGTCGCTGCAAAGCATCTTTCTGCATTCGCCGGCACTTTATAAGGTTTGCCTGCCGCATCAGTTTGTCTGCTTCTCGCCCGAGCGCTTCATCGCTATTGACGCACAAGGACGGATTGCGGCTCACCCGATGAAGGGAACGATAGACGCAACGCTACCCAATGCGGCCGAAACGATTATGGCTGATCCCAAGGAGCAAGCCGAGCACGCCACGATCGTCGATTTGCTGCGCAACGATTTAGGTAGCGTGGCCACCGATATTGAAGTGCGGCGCTACCGTTACATAGATCGCATTGCTACGGCCCAAGGCGCCATCTTGCAAGTAAGTTCGGAGGTCGTCGGGCAGCTTCCTTCCACGTGGCCCTCGCAACTCGGCGATATGCTGTCGGCCTCTTGCCCGCCGGCTCTATCTGCGGAGCGCCCAAGGCTTCGACCGTGAAGCTGATCGCTGAAGCCGAACAGATTTCGCGCGGCTATTATACGGGCATCTGCGGCTATTTCGACGGGCAGACGCTGGATTGCGGCGTGATGATCCGTTTTATCGAGCTGAAAGACGGACAATATTATTTTCGATCGGGAGGAGGCATCACGGTCAACAGCGATTGCCACAAAGAGTATGAAGAAGTGATTCAGAAAGTCTCACCTTCCCCGTTAATTTCTCGCAATTGTATGACAGACTATTTAGAAACGCTCTGCTGGTATCGCGGCTTTCTCCGCCAACCGGCGTATCATGTGCAACGTATGGAGGCCACGCTGGGTTTCTCCTTGCCCTTTTCAGCCGACCATCTTCAGCACTGGCCGAACAGCTCGCTCCGCCGGAAGCTTTCGGCGCAGAGATGCGCTATAAGTTTCGCTTTATGTTTATGATGCCGATGGCATACAGACGGCTTCACCTCGCCTTATGCGCCGGCAGTCGTCAATCAGTTGCAACTCGTTGAAGCACCTGCTTCATTAGATTACCATTTGAAATATGCAGATCGCAGTGGACTCGACGCATTGAAAGCTTCGCTGCCAACCGGCGTTGAACCCCTGATCATTCAGTCAGGGAAGGATCACGGATACGACTTATTCTAACGTCGCTTTCTTGCGGAACGACTGCTGGTATATCCCATCATCTTATCTCTTGGCCGGCACAATGCGCCGTTTTCTCTTGAAACGCAGGCTTGCAGCTTTGGCCGATATTAGCCCTGAGACGCTTTTCTGAATATACGCACGTCTGCCTAATCAATGCGATGCTGAAGTTGGGCGAGGTCAAACTCCCCATTGCAGCCGTCTTGGGCCAACAACTATAAGCTGCACGTTGAGGTGTGCACTACAGCTCACTCCTCATTTTGCCGAGCGTTGCAAAATGAGGGGTGCAAAACGCTTTTTATAGCCGCCAAAGTCGGATCGCTTTTATTTGTTCTCACGATAAAAAAAGGTTTGTGCTCGTGATAAAAAGGGTTTCATCTCACGATAAAAGGGCTTGCGCTCGTGATAAAAAGTGCGTCGTCACAGTGTGGACGCCTGATCTTCAAGTTTTGCTTCGTTTTTAGTGTGTCCTCCGTTTGAAAAATCCTTTTCCGCTCTTTTTCTTCTACGCGCAGCCGATCTCGATCAGGATCGGCCTGTGCGCAAGCAGAATATATCGCATAGGCACCCTGACAATGCCTACCTGCACATACCAACTGCTTCACTGAGGGCGGGGCGCTTACGGATACAAAAAAAGGGGCCGAAGCCCTTTTTTTCCTAACAACCAGGCCTCACGGCCATACTGTTGTTACTCGACTCTTTTCAGAGTCTTCATCTCATGTAACCCTAAAAACCTAACCTAAAACCCAATACCTAATAATTGTACTTTTTCAGTTGCGCTATAATCATTTCCTAATACCATTATGTAGAGAGCGCTATGAATCTCTATTTTTGGCTTGGCTTGAGTTTATATTTCGCGCCGGCCTTGCTTCTAAAAAGCAATGCAAAGATAGGGTGTTCTGACCATTTTGTCCAAACATTTGACTGCATTTTCTTGCAGAAATAACATTTGGAAGCTTGTTTTTGCAAACTAATCTAAAGCAAAAATAAGTTTGAAATGGCGGTTTGAGCAGTGTAACTATTTTAAATTATAATACTTGAGCTAGTGCTTTATTTCTCTTTTTGTTAGTGGTGATGGTTGCCCATCGGGGGTAAATGTGCGCAGTGTCAAGATTATTTGCATCGCCTTTGGGCACTCTGATTCATATATTATGTTTTGTCAATTCTTTTTCAAGTCGAAAAGGTAGGAAAGTTTGATGGCTATCGTTCCATTGTTAGATCTTGAAAAGACGTGTCGCTTATCGTTCTTCCATATATCGCTCAGGCCGTAGTAGTATCTTCCTTCGAGCATAAAATGGCCCGCCTTGTTGTTTAATTCAATGCCCAAACCGGCTGCGATGCCGTAGTCAAATTTGTGGTCGGCCGACATGTCGTGTTGCGCAGCAAGTCCGTTTGGGCGGTCGGGGCGGGACCTTCGGCGTTGAGCGTCCACGTATCGCTTTTTATGACTACGTTCTCCTACTAAATAACCAATCTGTGGGGCCGGCAATAAAATAACCCATCAGGCCGCGTTGCTCACGCCCCAGACTCAGGCGAGCGAGAAAGGGTATTTCTATGTAGCTCATATCGCGGCGGTAGCGGTCAGGCAGCGGTAGTCCTTGGCTACTTTGAATCTGCTCCTTCCATCCTAGTTGGGTAAAATTGAATTCTACCTGTAAGGCGCAAAGTAGGTTAAAGTATTTTTTTCGCTCGTTATGCGAAACGTGGCGCCTACTGTTGGCCCGATATGCCATCCTTGCTTGATGGAGGGCGTGAAGCCGATTTGGTTCATCGCGAGGCCGGCGTTGACGCCAAAAGCCAAGGCGTTGCGCGGCTCTCCCAGTTGCGCAGAAACGCGCCCTGCGCTTAAGGCGAAGAACACTATTAGCAGGTGCTTCATAAGCAATCGTTTAGCGTGATTGCAATTGTTCGATGGTTCTATCATTCTTGTAATGAATGAAACTTATGCTGTTGTTGACCAGACCGCCGCCTGCTTCCGTAGCCGCAAAGCGCATATCGCTCTGAAGCATACCCGTGCCGGCGCGTTGCGTCGTGAAGTTTTACCATAGGTGAATCAAGCCTTTGCAGCAGATGGGTCGCGAGGTCGTAACCTAAGAGTCCCATACGCGGAGATACATCTAAAGGCTCTGCATTGAACCACGCCTTATACTGCGCGTTGAACTCGGCGATGCCGCGCGAATAGGGGGTTATAGAATGCATTCGTATATATATATGTATCGGCCATATGGAAATCTTCGCGCAGTGCTTGTTCGTGATCCAACCAGTCGGGGTAGCCGAATAGCGATACTTTTGTACTTCGGATATTGCGCGTTAAACTGCTTAATCTTATCAAGCAATTGCCGCAAAACCGCAGGATCAGAATTGTCAGGAACGATGACGGTTTGTTTGTTCTTCGCGCAAGCCGATTTGAGTTGCGTGAGCGGTGCATCCAAGTTGCATATCGTCGTCGTGACGCCGGCCGCATTTAAGCGCGCCTTAAGCTGTTGTGTGAACGTTTGCTCGTTGGCGTTGCTGATGTGCATAAAGACCGCGTTGCGAATCTTGAAAATCTTCAGGAATAAGTCGGCCGCAAAAATTTGCTGATACCGCGTCGGCGTGTTGAGCAGGCAGAGTTGTGGCGTAGTATGCACTTGCCAGGCCTTTGAGGAGAAGGGCACGATCATGCGAATCTGTTCCTCTTTCGCAAAAGTTGGCCACCCGGTAAAGTGAGCCGGATAAACAGGACCGATAATCACGTCCGGCTTCTGCGCTTTAAGTTTGCTGAGAATCGTAGCCAAAGAGGATTGGTTAAAATCCTCATTGTAGGTATAAACATTGATGTCGCGCCCATTGTCGCGCAGCTTATCAGCAGCCATTAGAAAGCCACGATAAAACTCCACGCTTCGCTCGCCTTCAATGCCCGAGGGCCTTCATCGGCAACAGAAAGGCTACGCCGACCGTTTTGCTCACCGGAGCGGCAGCTTGCGTCGGACTATTGCCGGCCATTGTCGTGGGCGGGATATTGATAACTGAGCCCTTCTTTAGTTTTGTAGTCGGCTTGCCGCATCTCAGGGTTTGCCGCAACGAGCGCGTCAACCGTGATGTCATAGCGCTTCGCAATGTTCCACATCAGTATCCCTTTGCTGACGACGTGCGTAACAGAGCGCTCGCTGCGCCACCGACCGGAAGCATAATCGTTTGGCCGGCTTGTAGCGTTTCGACGGTTAAGCCGGGGTTAATGCCAAGATCTTTTCTATCGTTGTATGGTGCAGACGCGCAAACTCTAGAGCGTTTCGCCACCTTGTACGATGTGTGCTGTGCCTTTTTGTTGCGCCGAAGCCCCTGCGTATATGGGAAAAAAGCCAAAACAGAGGAGGGCAAGGCGCATTGCGTGTATGGAAACTTTCATTTTTCTTGTAACTACTTGATTCAGGCAAAGGTAGTAAAAAAAGGCGGGCTGATTGCGTGTTTTATGTCTAAGAAGATAACAGCAACTTATGATCGTAGCCGGAGGCGTTAGAGTTTGCGTAGCCGCTCCAAAAATGTTGCGGTTCAGGCGGCGGATCTTCACTTGTTGGCGAATGAAGCCGCGGCGCTGCTTGCTCCACCATTCTTCGCTACCTTCACCGAAAGCCTGCAGCATGTGCGCGGCCGGCTATGCGCCTTAGGGTTGACAACAATATTGAGTCCTTGTGGTATGATTTCGATTTCAACTTCTTTTCCCGTCATAAATGGATCGCCATCGCAATGGATCGCACCTTCAGCTTGAGCGCTGAATGTGTACTTTCTGCGAACGGAAGGGCTTTAATCTTGCTGTTTTTCATCAGTTGTCGGCTAAAAAGTTGCATCGCTAATAAAGGTGCTTCGAATGTAGAAAAAGGCTCCATAATAATAACGTCGAGCAAGCCGTCCTTCACTAGAAGCAAAGGGAGCAATGTAAGCGTTGTTGCTATATTGAGAGGCGTTGGCGCAGGTTACGACTACAGCTTTTGTGCGTTTGCGCCCGTTTTCGTCCGTCACCGTGTAGGTTTCCGGATGATATTTGACCCATTCCTTTAGTACATTCTCCACGTAAGTCAGCGGGCCGCGCTTGCCGCTTTCAGCAAACTTCATACTGATCAGCGCATCGAAGCCTACGCCGCAGGTACAAAAAGAAAGGTCGCCCATTGATTTTGCCATAGTCGAGGCAATGAACGACTGCTTCATTTAATATTTGCGTAGCCTCTGACGGGTCCATCGGTAGCGCAGATGGCGCGCTAAACCGTTGCCGGAGCCGCAGGGGATAATGCCTAAGGCCGACTTGCTGTGGACTAAGGCACGGGCCACTTCGTTGATCGTTCCATCGCCACCGACGGCTACGACGATGTGGACGCCTTGCGCCGCGGCTTCGCGGGCCATCTCCTCAGCGTGGCCTGCATACTCCGTCGTGCGGAGTTTGCATTCGAAGAGGCTGCGGTCAATGTTCTTTTCTATCGCCTGTTCAATAGCCGCTCTTCTGCCATTGCCGGAGATCGGGTTGACGATAAATAGGATTTTCTTCATAATGGAAATTTGCTGCAAAAATATAAATAGCCACTCAAACTCTCTGTTTCTTACCTAACCTTTTGCCGCTCAATGATATGTGCTTGCCAGACCTTTTAAGGTGGAAATACCTATCTTTGCAGCCTTGAAAAAGTGGACTCACTGCACGAATCGCCTTAAAGTGAGCTGAAAATCATACGAAAATCATTATTAATATGAGCATTAGACGATAGACTGGCCAAGTACACCTTGCCCCAACATTAGATGGATCTTGGAATGTATCCTTATTTCCGAGAGATAGATGGCAAGCAGGGGACAGAAGTAAATATGGGTGGTCACGACGTTTTGATGTTCGGGTCAAATGCATACACTGGTTTGCCCGGCGATCAGCGCATCATAGATGCCGGTATTAAGGCTTTGCAGCAATATGGATCCGGTTGTGCCGGCTCGCGCTTCCTTAATGGCACGCTGACATTCACGTAAAGTTGGAGAAGGAATTGGCTGAATACATAGGCAAAGATGAGTCGCTTTGTTTTTCAACCGGCTTCACCGTTAATTCAGGTGTGATTCCGTCTTTGCTGACGCGCGAAGATTACATCATCTGCGATGATCGTGACTATGCTTTCAATCGTTGATGGGCGTCGTCTGAGTTTTGCTAGGGCTTTGAAGTATAAGCACAATGATATGGAAGATTTGGAGCGGCAGTTGCAAAAATGTACGCCCGAATCTGTTAAACTCATTGTTGTTGACGGCGTCTCTCTATGGAAGGCGATTTGGCTAACCTACCGGAAATTGTGCGCCTTAAGCAAAAATATAATGCGGTGCTTATGGTTGACGAGGCTCACGGCTTAGGTGTCTTCGGGCGCGAAGGACGCGGCGTGTGCGACCATTTTTGGACTTACGGATCAAGTTGATCTGATTATGGGCACATTTAGCAAGTCTCTTGCCAGCATCGGGGGTTTTATCGCGCAATAAGACGATAATCAACTGGCTGCGCCATAATGCCCGCACATATATTTTCAGTGCTTCTGCAACGCCGTCGGCTACGGCTTGCGCTCGCGAGGCTTTACGCATTATCCGGCAAGAACCTGAGCGTATTCAGGCGCTTTGGGATGTGACCAATTATGCTTTGAAGTGCTTCCGCGAAGAGGGCTTTTGAAATTGGTGCGACAGAATCTCCCATTATCCCGCTTTATGTCGCGATGTGCAGAAGACTTTCGTTGTGACTAAGCGCTTTTGACGAAGCGTCTTTATCAATCCGGTGATCCCTCCGGCTTGTGCTCCTCAAGATACTTTTGGTACGCTTTGCCTTTGATGGCAACGCATACGCACGAACAGGTAGATAGAGGCATCGCTGCCTTAACGAAAGTGTTCCGCGAATTGGATATTATTTGATAAGCAATCATTTTTAGATTAACAGATAACCGGACTTTTTCTTTCGGTAAATAAAAGGCAGCGCTTGGGTCGTTGCCTTTACTTTTTATTCGTATGAAGCACGATGTAGGCCTCTCTTTATGAGGGTCGATTCGGGGTAAGATTCTTCCTGTGAATAATTAATTGAAAGTTTTTACTCGCGTGAAGTGTGAGGAAGGGATCGGGCTTATTCCTGCTTTCTTTTTCTTGATAACATAATTAGTCGGCGACAAAAATATGTATATGCCTGAGTAGCGTTGCTGCTTGGTTGTAAAATGCGCTACTTTGGAATTTTAATTCTAAGCTTGGAAATTTAATCCGCTACCTTTGGAACTAAAAATACCAAACGCTTGGTGCAAAATGCGATTGCGTAAATAGGGTAGGCTGCTTGTGCTTCGCGGGATATGAACAGTTCTTTCGGAATTATTTGTGCTTGGTTATGGCTCCGGCTTAAGCGGCCTCGTCTTCTCGTCTGCGATCAACGATTAAACGCACCATTTTTCTTCGCATCCTTTCATTAAAATTGAGGAGACACCCATCGACTTTTGTCAATAAACGTGAGCTTCGCGGATGTAAATACGATGAGATGAGAGGTTGGTCAGCTAAAAAGTGCTGACCTCAAATGTAGAAGAGGGCTATGCCCTATATGATGGAAGTAGTGTAGCATAAGAGAGGGTGTCTATATTCTTAACTAGTGCTATTAGTTAGACGAATTGTAAGTATAAACACGCTTTTTGATGATAGAACTATGGGCCAACATGGCCAGTGTTGGGGAAATTAACCATATTTGACGTAAGCGGTGGAAAATAAAAAATACTTTTTTTCGGCTTAGATTGCCTTGTCTGTTTGAAAAAATAAAGTAATTTTGCCAACGAAACACACCGAACCCCATGACAGAATCTCTTATCAACGGGCGAATCTCGCAGATCATTGGTGCCGTCGTCGACGTCGCTTTTGACACGGAAGGTCGCTCTGCGGCAGAAGTGCTGCCTAAAAATACACGATGCATTGGGAGTAACGCACCCTGATGGTCGCCAGATCATTATTGAAGTGCAACAACATATCGGCGAAGACACAGTTCGTACGGTCGCAATGGACAATACGGACGGCTTGATGCGCGGATTGGAAGTACGCCAATTGGGCAGTCCAATCACAATGCCCATCGGCGAGCAAATCAAAGCGCCGTATGCTTAACGTTACGGGTAGCTACCATCGATGGTCTGCATAACGTAGACAAAGGCGCTGATGCATACCCCATTCATCGCCCCGCTCCCGACTTTAAGGATTTGAAGACGAGTACGGAAATTCTTTATACCGGTATTAAGGTGATCGACTTGCTTGAGCCTTATAGTAAGGGTGGAAAGACCGGTCTTTTTGGTGGTGCCGGCGTAGGTAAGACGGTGCTTATCTATGGAGCTGATCAACAATATCGCCAAAGGTCACGACGGCTTCTCCGTCTTTGCCGGCGTTGGTGAGCGCACGCGTGAGGGTAATGACCTCTTACGCGAGATGATAGAGTCAGGCGTTATCAAATATGGAAAGGAATTTACCGACGCTATGGAAAAGGGCGGTGGGACCTTTCTAAAGTAGATTATAATGAAGTGGGCCAAGAGTCAGGCAACGCTCATCTATGGTCAGATGAACGAACCGCCGGGTGCTCGTGCCAGCGTGGCGCTGTCAGGTCTTTCAGTGGCTGAGTCGTTTCGCGATTCTGGCGTGAAAGAAGGCAAGGCTACAGGATATCTTGTTCTTTATCGACAACATCTTCCGCTTTACGCAGGCAGGCTCTGAGGTGTCTGCTTTGTTGGGTCGTATGCCGTCAGCCGTAGGTTACCAACCCTACGCTTTCAAGCGAGATGGGTGCGATGCAGGAGCGTATTACGTCAACGAAGAATGGCTCTATTACTTCTATTCAAGCGGTGTATGCCGGCTGATGACTTGACTGACCCGGCTCCGGCTACAACCTTTACTCACTTGGACGCTACGACCGTGTTGAGTCGTAAGATTACGGAGTTGGGTATATATCCGGCAGTAGATCCGTTGGCTTCTACTTCGTATTCTTGATCCTAACATTATTGGTAAGAGCATTACGATTGTGCACAACGCGTGAAGCAGATTCTGCAAAAATATAATGAACTTCAGGATATTATTGCTATTCTCGGTATGGATGAACTTTCAGATGAGGATAAGCAAACGGTGAATCGCGCACGTCGCGTTCAGCGCTTCTTGAGTCAGCCGTTTACCGTGGCTGAGAAGTTTACGGGCGTTCCGGGCGTTATGGTGCCCATTGAGGAAGTGATCCGTGGCTTTAATATGATTTTGGATGGTGAAGTCGATTATCTGCCTGAACAAGCATTCTTGAATGTTGGTACGATAGATGAAGCTATCGAAAAGGGTAAGCGATTAATGGAAAATGCGCAGGCTTAACCGCCCAGCGCATTCGGCTATCCTTGTTATTCTAAATAGCTAAATCAAGCGAAAACGTATGAAAGTAATCATCGTCTCTCCGGAAAGGTCTTGTATCAAGGCGAAAGCCTCTTCGGTCGTCGTTCCCGGTGAGAAAGGGCGCTTTGAAATCTTAGATCATCACGCGCCGATTATCTCGACTTTGACAGAAGGCACTGTCGTCTGCCGCGGAAATGCTCCCGTGACGCTTGCTGTGCGTGGCGGATTCGTAGACGTAGCTTGCAATGAAGTTAGTATTTGTGTAGAGGAAGAAAGCAAATGAAAGTAGCTAAGCCCCTAATATCTCTGGCCGTAGTTTATTTGCTGCTTGGTCCCATTCTCTTTCTGGCGGAAAGAAACCTGCTTGGGATGGAGCGCTCAAACAATTGCTGCCAATTACGTTGCTGGGGGCGTTTTTCTTTGCTTTTTCATTCTTCGAACTTGCATTTGGTGATCGATTACGGCGAACGCAGAATAAGACGATGACCGGCTTATTTAGTGACGAAAAATTGTGCGCCTTTTATCTGCCCTAGTGTTGTTTTTGATCTATGCCGTATTGGTCAAGACGCAGTTGTTATACTTTACGATTAACCTTGCCGGATTTTTACTTGGTGACGACAGCATTCTTGTCCTATTATTATATAAGGACTGAAAAGCAAATCAAAATCGGAGACTAAGGCTTCATAATTTCTCGCATTATCTTAAACGATATGAAACATATTTACGCCATAGGAATAGCGCTGATCCCTGCTCTTCACATTTGTTCCTTCCACTGCACACGCAGAAGAAGAGGTCGATGTGAAAGAAATCGTTTCTGAGCATATGAGCTGATGCTTATGAATGGCATATTACAACCCTTGGACATAAGCATGTCTCTTTGCCGCTCCCCTGTCATTGTGAAAAGTCAACGCGATGGGCAATGGCACATCTTCTCTGCTCGCTTCGAGGAGGCAGTAGGAGGCGTGTATGATGGCTTCATATTGATGCTGCACGACAAGGGAAGATTTATGAAAAAGGCTACAACGAGCGTCCGTGGGATTTAAGTATTACAAAAGATGTGGTGCAAATTTGGATCAATGTCCTTGTGTTGCTCTTGATCTTTATTCCTTGTGCTCGTTGGTATAAACGCCACGAGGTGATCGAAGAAGCGCCCAAGGGCTTTGTAGGTGTATTGAAGTGCTCGTCTCTGCGATCAATGATGACGTTATCAAGACAGGCATTGGCGAAAAGAACCATCGCCCTTACTCTCCTTTTCTCTTGACGATGTTCTTCTTTATCTTGGTGACTAACTTGATGGGCTTGATTCCCTTCTTCCCCGGAGGGAGCTAACGTGACCGGTAATATCACAATTACCTTCCTCTTAGCTTTCCTCACCTTTATCGCCATCAATGTCTTCGGCAATAAGAGTATTGGAAAGAAGTCTTTTGGCCGGACGTTCCGGTTTGGATGAAGTGTCCGGTGCCTTTGATGCCTGTCATCGAGTTTTTAGCTTATTCACGAAGCCATTTGCCTTAATGGTGCGTCTCTTTTGCTAATATGTTAGCCGGTCACGCCATTATACTTTCGCTCACTTGTGTGATTTTTATCACATTCAAGTTAATCTTTACGTAGGATCAGCAATATCAGTCTTCAGTGGGCTTTTTGATGATCTTTATGAATGCCTTAGAGCTTTTGGTCGCTTTTTATACAGGCATACGTCTTTACGATGCTGAGCGCAATCTTTATAGGCTTGGCACATCCACATCACGAACATACTACAAATTAAAGCAATAAAATTAAACTCTTACCACTATGTTACAACTCTTAATGGATGGCAAAAGGAATTGCCGAATTAGGCGCAGTCATCGGCGCAGGTCTTTCAGTATTAGGTGCCGGCATCGGTATCGGTAAAATTGGCTCTTCAGCGATGGAAGCTGTTGCACGCCAACCCGAAGCAGCAGGGCGATATCCGGTTCTAATATGATCGTTATTGCCGCCTTGATCGAGGGTGTTGCTTTCTTGGTGCAATCGTTTGTTTGCTCGTCCTCTTCTTGTAATAGCTATACATCGATAATTTGAGAAAGGCCGTACGCATATATTTATATATGCAGGCCTTATAGCAAACTCAATTAGACGATATTATGGAGAATATGCCATCCATTTTGACGCCTGATTTTGGCTTGCTATTTTTGGATGTTGCTCGCATTCGGAGTCGTCTTCTTCTATTGGCAAAAGTATGGCTTTCCGGCAATAACTAAGGCCGTTGAAGATCGCAAGAACTATATTGATGAATCGCTCAAGAACGCACGCGAAGCCAACGAAAAAGTTGGCTAACGTAAAAAGCTGAGAGTGATAGTATCTTTGAAAGTTGCGCACGAACAACAAGCCCGCATTATCAAAGAGCTCATGGCAACCCGCGATAATATCATTGCTGAAGCTCGAAATAAGGCACAGACCGAAGGGCATCAGCTTTTTGAAGAGGCCAAAAAGCAAATCGTTGCTGAAAAGGAAAACGCTTTTGCGTGACATTCTGCCTCGCAAGTGGCAGATCTGTCTGTCCCTCATCGCGGAGAAAGTTATACGTCGCCAGTTGGACAATGCCGAAGAGCAGGAGAAGTATATCGATAGGATTCTTAATGATATGAATAAAGGCTAACTCATGGATATCGGAATTATTTCTATTCGCTACGCAAAAGCTCTGCTACGCTTTGCAATAGATAATAAAGAAGAAGAGCGCGTCTATGCGGAAATTGAGACATTGGCGCATTCTTTCTTGCATATTCCTACGTTGCACCAAGTTCTTTCAGGGATCCACTATCAGACAACGCTCGACAAGTTGAGATTCTTACTTGTGCAACGTGCGGTAACGGAAGTTTATCTGCTTCCACAGAGCGCTTCATCCAGTTAGTGACAACGCATAATCGCACGGACCTTATGCAGTTTATTGCTCAAGCTTTCATCACGCTTTATTTGAAGCGCAAGCGTATAATTAGGGCCGACTGATTGTGCCGACAGCTACGCCGGAGACAATTTGCAAGAAGTTGCAGGAGATTCAGAGAAGCGAACCAATTGCAGCATTGAGTTTGAGGTAGAAATAGATGCGTCCATTGCGGGCGGATTTATCTTGGATTACGACACTTATCGATTAGACGCAAGTCTGAAAACCCAATTAAAGGAGCTGCGCAACGCACTTGCTTAGTCCTTGAACAAAGACGGGCGATGAGCAAACTGCTCGATTATTCTTAATAGCAAAACAACAATATGTCAAACAATATCAAACCAAGTGAAGTATCGGATATCCTTTTGCAGCAGTTGAAGGATATCAATACAAAGGTCAAGTTTGAAGAGGTCGGCGTTGTCCTTACTCGTGGGCGATGGCGTCTCTCGCGTATATGGCCTTTCCAATGTCACGGAGAACGAACTCGTGCAGTTTGAAAAACGGCGTGATGGGTGTAGCGATGAACTTGGAAGAAGATAACGTCGGCGTGGTTTTACTTGGTCCGTCAGAAGGAATCAAAGAAGGCCAAAGCGTGAAGCGCACAGATCGCGTGGCTTCTATTGAAGTTAGCGATGCAAATGTTGGGACGCGTTATCAATCCGCTTGGCACTCCCCTGATGGATCCGGTGAGATTGGTGGTGAGAAACATCTGATGCCGCTTGATCGTAAGGCGCTGGTGTATCTACCGCCAACCCGTTAATCAGCTTTGCAAACGGGTTTTGAAAGCTGTCGACTCAATGATTCCTATCGGCCGCGGACAGCGTGAGTTGATCATTGGCGACCGTCAGACTGGAAAGACTGCCATCGCCATCGATACAATTATTAATCAGCGTGAGAATTTTGAGAAAGGAGATCCCGTTTATTGTATCTATGTGCTATCGGTCAGAAAGCATCTACTGTTGCGTCTACCGTAGAGACATTGAAGAAAAACGGCGCTATGCCTTATACGATTATTGTCAGCGCTATAGCATCAGAGCCGGCAGCATTGCAATACTTTTGCTCCCTTTGCCGGTGCAGCTGAGCAGGCGAGTATTTCCGCGATCGCGGCTTGTCGGCTTTAGTTGTTTATGATGACTTGTCAAAACAAGCTAGAGCTTATCGTGAGGTATCTTTGATTCTTCGCCGTCCTTCAGGCCGTGAGGCTTATCCTGGTGACGTCTTCTACCTCCACTCACGCTTGTTGGAGCGCGCAGCGAAGATTAACAATCAAGACGAAGTCGCAGCTAAGATGAACGACCTGCCTCAAATGCATGAAGGGAAAGGTAAAAAGGTGGTGGCTCTTTGACTGCATTGCCAATCATTGAGACGCAAGCCGGCGATGTCTCTGCTTATATTCCGACGAACGTTATTTCAATCACAGACGGTCAGATTTATTTAGATACTAACCTCTTTAATAGAGGACAGCGTCCGGCCACTGATAGGTATTTCGTCAGCCGTGTCGGTGGTGCGCTCAGATTAAGAGCATGAAGAAAGTGGCCGGAACGTTGAAAAATTGACCAAGCGCAGTATCGCGAATTGGAATCTTTTGCAAGTTCTCTTCTGATATGGATCCCAGACTGCTATGACCATTGATCGTGGTCGAGAACAATGTCCTTTTGGTTCAGAAGCGTATTCGCCGATGCCGATTGCTGAGCAAGTAGCAATACTTTATTGCGGTACCGTGGACTCTTTGAAGAGCGTACCATTGAGAAGGTTGACGATTTCCAGACTCTTTCTTACAAATCGTTCGCTCTCATATCAGGAAGTTATTTTAGATGAAATCGTTAAAGGTAACTTGAGTAAAGAAGTTTGCCAAGCGATTGAGAAAGTAGCGGCTGAAGTTTCCGCACAATATCAGTAAAACGATAGCTTATGCCCTCATTAAAAAGAAGTCAAGACCCGAATATCATCTGTCGGCAGCAGCGTAAGATTACAAGTGCGATGAAGATGGTGGCGTCTCGCCAAGTTGCACCAGCTGAGAAAAACTCATGACAGAGACATGGCCTTACGAAGAGCGTCTCGATGCACATTATGGCTCGTTTGTCAGCAACCTTGAGGGTGAAATATCTTCACCATTTGCTGTAAAACGTGAGGTGAAGCGTGTAGCTTTGGTGGTCTACACCTCCACTCTTCTCTTTGTGGCGCCTTTAATGGCAATGTTATCAGAGAATTTCTACGCACGCCTGACGCCTATCGTGCAAAAAGGTATAGAGCGTTGTCAAGGTGTATCCTTTTTGGTAAAAAGGATTAGAGGCGGTACGCAAGGCCGCGGCTTCGAAGACGTGGCAGATTATTCTCACTTGATGGATCATCCGAGTTATAATCCGGCAGCAGAGGGTTGCTACCCAACTGATGCAATCGTGGAAGAAGGTGAAAATTGACTATAAGTTGAGTTAATTTATCATCACTTCAAGTCGACTGCAACGCAAGTATTAACGCAAGAGACCTTCTTGCCGATCGCTTTAGCTCAAGATGATGCAGACAAGGCTAAGGACGGTCCTGCTTTAGATTATATAGTGGAGCCAGATACAGAGACCTTGGTGCTCAACCTTATTCCCTAGGCGCTCCATTTGAAGCTCTCACACCGCCTTGCTCGATAGCTTGGCGAGTGAGCATGTTGCGCGTTGTCGCTATGCAGGTTGCTACCGACAATGCAGACGAATTGTTGCACGACCGCGTTGCAATATCACAAGAGTCGCCAGCAGGCTATTACAGCTGAGCTTCTCGATATTGTTGGTGCGCGCAGCAATAAGCTCGAAACGATTTCCATCACTAATCATAAAAAGGATGTGCAATAATTGTACATCCCTTTTTCTTTGCTTTCCCAACAAAGAATCAATGATTGTTGGAGCTGGAAAGGTGTTCCTTTTTGCTCTTAACTTTTTACGCCCAACTTCTTAATCTTCTGAAGTATCTACTCTATTCTGAAACGCCGGGCGCAGAGCAGATACATCAGAAGAATGTTACCTTATTTCCCTTTTTACATTAAATGAATAGCCGTTCCATTTGAATATGACATCTCCATCAGCAGCAAGGACGGTGAGCGTGATATCCTTTCCCTTCTTAGGTAGCATAATGTAACCATAATGCTTCATTTCGATAAATTCTTTCATGTCGGGCAGGGGGCGTAGTTTGCGGGTTTCCGGGTCATAGTCATAGCAATAACACATTGCCGACATTTCGAGCACGGGTTGCTCTAAAACCAAAACCAACAATTTGTGTCTGTCGTTTCTATTCCAAATAGCCGCTTTCAGATCATCCTCACTATTATCAGACTCAAGCCATCCTTCTTTTGTATTATAACTGATTGAACAACCATCGCCGTAATAGGACTTAGTGCCACTAATATTTGACGTTTCGTCCTTATTTATCTGCATATGTCGTTTGCCCGTAGCGAATTCAAAAAATACGCGTCTCGGGTCATCGTCATTGCCCGTCCATTGTTTGCAGAAAGCAAGTGTCAGGTTAAAGATATTAGGCGTACCTTCAGACTGAGGAAGCGTGATTGGCGTACTGGCTCAGTGATCCTCCAAAGTGTTACCAAAGACTTTTTCGATGATTTTCTTCAATGCTTTCAGGATTCCAGACGGCATAATAATCATCCTCTGTTTCTTCTTCCTCCTCTCCACATTCATCCGTATCATCATCCTCTGCTTGCTCTCAAGTTTGGGCGTCCGTAGGTCCAAAAGCCGCGACCTTCGAGCACATCTTCATCGTTGAAGAATCTCGTAGTAGGATAGTTTTTAATATTAATGTTGCCAATGGGGCCAACGTGGTGTATCTCACAATCACCAGCGCTATCACGCTATTATTTGCCAAAAAGTGTGCCTTGGTTCTGTGACATACGACACCCAATAAAGTTTGTATTTGTACAGTCGGAGGCTGCAATCAGGGTATATTCGCGACAGCGGTAAAAGTCGCAATCCTCGAAGGTCATATTCAAACATTTGCGCAGTTCCATAATGCTGTAAGAACAATCGCGAATAATGCTCTTTTTGCAGACAAGATTTGTCGTTCCTACGGCCGTGATGCCCTCAATGCCGCATCCGAAGAGGTCGCAGCGGTCAATCTCTATATCTTGACACTGCTTAAATTCCAATACCCCACCATTACAGTAGCCCTCATCAGTATGTCTCTGCAGTGAAGTTGACCAACTTAATCTCCTTACACATACGGAAACTTAGCGGGTAAGCATAACGCGGCGATACGAGAATTGCAGCACCATCTTCACCTTTTATGGTGAGGTTTTTCACTTTATTGATGATCAACATATGTCCATCATACTCTTTCGCTCCTTACTAACGTAGACTTTGCATCAATATCATAGTCGTATGCCTCCATACCCAACTCTTTACAGAGGTCATTGTTTTCAAGTACATCCGACAGATTGATGATTCCCTGAACGATTACCGCAATGATTAGGGCCCAATGCTTTTATAAAGTCAAGTGCCGTGCTTACTTTTGTAATCTTTTCGAATGAAGGCTAGTAGCCATCAGCAAGAAGAAGGATAAAAAGTAATTTTTCATTGTTATTTGTGTTTAGATAGTAGCAAAGAGATAAATACTAGCTAAAGTTAAGATGACTATGAGAGAGAGCTAATGCAAGTCCACATTTATGCTTGGATAATGATCGACGCAGTCTCTGTTATTCATTCTATGATGTAAATAGTGTTTGCTTTCTAAATAAATCTATGATATTTCTTGCGAATGTAGTGAAATGTCCAAAAAGTAGCTAATATTTTTCCTTTTTCTTTTTGTCGTAAATCTGTATAGAAAGCTATCTTGAGCGCGTGAACTATATCTTATTTACTAAGATTGACACTGGTAGACTCTCAAGCATAGCCTGCACGCTTTAGAGGAGAGCTAGAGAAAAACTAGTAGAGCTTTTAAGAACAATTGGATATGATCTATGAGTTGTTAATTGAATGTCCGGATAAGTGTACATTGCTCCTTTTGTGGGGATATAGACAAAAAGTACAAGCAAGCTTATACTATATAGTTTAGGAGTAAAAAGCAAGTGAACTTCAAATCTGATTAAGATGATAGAGTATCTACTACTATTAAAAATAAGACTAAATATAGTCAACCCCAAAATCAATTATTGATAGCAAGTCCCACCTATGGGGATTTTTATTCCCAAAGCACAGGATCTATTTCCGCCCTTTGGAATTTTTAGTTCTAAAGGGGCGGACTCTGTAATGTCCCTAAAATTAGTTGACAACTTCAGTTCTTAATTTCATTATTCATTGACAAGTTTTTGCTAATTACAGCTAGGCTTTGTCGTGCCCTTTTTCTTAACTACACAGTTAGTTGGTGGTTGTTGAAATGTCCTGTAATTAGTCCATATCCTGTTATGGTCATTGAGTAGACAAAGGAGCATAGCCTTTTGTTGTAAAAGCCGTACGACCGGCTCGGTGAGTAAAAAGATTTACGTAACTTTGCTGCTATCTTATTTATGTAGCAATATATATATGTACGCAAGATATTTAGCTCTTTTATTGCCCTTTATTCGTGCTTTCACAATCGATGGAAGCGCAGCGGCGGACGGGGGAAAAGACTCGTCAGGTTGCAAAGGTTGCAGAAAAAGTGCGGATGCCGAAACGCTCTTTCGCTCCTACTATTTTGATGAGGCTGTAAGCAGTTTACAGCATCAATTAGCTGCGGCTAAAGCGCCAAAAGAAGCCTACGATACAATTAGAGCAACTGTTAAGTCGTGTCCGCTTAGGCGCTACGATGCTACCGGCTATAGAGAAAGTTCGGATTATTGATAGTTTGGTCGTAGATCGCAGTAGCATTCCTATTCCACAATTGCGAAAAAGGGTTGGGGCAGCTACAAGCGGGGGCTGTCTTAGCTGATGCATTAGGCCTCAAGGCCAAGCGTGCCGGCCAAGCAGCCTATATTAACGACTCGGGGCGATAGGGCTTATTTCGCCTTAGCCGACACGGCAGAAAAACCTGTGCTTATATGTTGCGAACCGTTTTTGGGGAAAAATGGGGTCAACCTCACCTCTGCCCGGCTTTTATGCCGCAGGAGCGGAACGAAGATTTCCCTTTTATGGATCCCGATGGCGTGACGCTTTACTTCGCAGCAGATGGCGCTGAGAGTTTGGGGGATATGACCTCTTCCAGACGCGCTATGATGCAGATGCCAAAGCCTTTTTGAAACCACAGAATCTGGGTATGCCTTTTAATTCGCCGGCCAACGATTTCTTGATGGTGATTGATCGAGCAAACAATATGGGGTGGTTTGTCTCCGATCGCTATCAGCCGGTCGATAAACTGCATTTACTCTTTTGTACCGAATGATAATCGCGAGGTCTACGATGCCTCGACTCCTAAAAATACGCTTCGCCAATTGGTTATGCTGATGCCGATCCGGCTCTCGCAGATTTCGGCAGAAGAGCGTCGAAAAGTGGCCGCTGATTATGCGAAGAGTAACAAAGAAAATAAGCGAAAGGCTACGAATAGCCTGTTTGTAATAAACGACAATAAAGTATATCATTCGCTTGATGAGTTTCGCCATCAGGAAGCGCGCAAGGCGGCTAAAGAATGGTGGAGTCAACGCAGCGCCCACAGGCGATCAATGAGCAACTTGACCAACTCCGGCGCGTTTATGCAAAGCAAAAAAACGGGCGGCGGGGAGATTCTCCGCTTAGAACAAGAGCAAGCGACACTACAAGTAAGGCTTCAGACGCAGCAGTGCATAGTGAGCATTGGAATTAAAAATAATCTCTTTGAAAGAACAAGATATGAAAAGTTATTTCGAACCTTCAGAATTGATCATCAATAGTGATGGCAGCGTATTCCACTTTACACCTGAAGCCGGAACAGTTGGCTGATAAAGTGATTTTTGGTGGGCGATCCCGGTCGCGTGCCGGTGGTGGCAAACTTCTTTTGATGAGAAGGAGTGCGATATCGAAAGCCGCGAATTTAGAACCATTACAGGGCGCTTTCAGCAAGCGCATCACGGTCATCTCTACGGGCATCGGCTGTGATAATATAGATATTGTCTTAAACGAACTCGACGCGTTGGCTAATATAGATTTTGAGACGCGCACGGTAAAACGCGCAGTTGCGCCGGTTAGAGATTGTGCGAATTGGTACTTTGCGGCGGCTTGCAGCCGAATACGCCTGAGGGCACTTTTTATCGCCAGCGTGAAGAGTATAGGCTTCGATGGCTTGCTCAACTTCTATGCCGGTCGCGACGAAGCTTGCGATTTGGCGATGGAGAAAGCCTTCGTGCAGCATATGGGGTGAAAGGGGCGCAATGCATCGCGCATCCCTTTATATCGTCGATGCTGACAAAGAATTGATCGAGCGCGTAGCTTCAGAAGATATGGTGCGAGGCGTAACGATTGCCTGCGGTGGTTTCTTCGGACCGCAGGGCGCGAACTTCGCTTACCGCTGGCCGACAGTAATCAAAATGAGAAGATCATGGACTTTGACTACAATGACTGCGCATTACAAACTTTGAAATGGAGAGTAGTGCTGTAGCCGGTCTTTCGCGCTTAATGGGCCATAAGGCTATGACCTGCTGTATGGTGATCGCTAACCGCTTGGCCGGTCGAGCGAACCCGAACTACAAAAATAGCATTGAGCTATTGATTGAGCGCGTATTGGAGCGTATCTGATTTCTTCTCATTTTGATCGAGAAATTCGATTATTATTTGGCAATGTAAAGGAAAGTCGTATTTCTGACCACGTGACCTGATGCAATCTTTTTACCTTAATTGCTAATCAACTAATGAGAGCAAAAGGCAGCTGAGCAAGAAGTGCTTGGCTGCCTTCCTTATATGCTTTATGCAAGAAAGCGCCGCACGCATCGTGATGATGCGTGCGGCGCCTTTTTATTATATGTGGCTGGGGATTTATAGGAAAAGCAGCTCAAGCGATAGACGATAAACGATACGGCATAGGCGAGGCCGGTCGTAGAAGATGGTGAAACATTGCCCACTTCCAACGCCCTGTTTCGCTTTTTTGATAGCAGTCACTGTTGCAATGCAGGGGAAATAAAGCAGGATAAATACTGAATAAGAGAGTGCCGATGCCGGCGAAAGTGAGCGCGCGATGGCGCTGCAAGTGTGTGTCGACCGGCAGCATTTGCGTCATCGATTTTCTCGCCTGCTACACATCACACCCATTGTAGAGACAACTAGTTCCTTTGCACTAACGCCTGACAAGATGCCGACATCATTCTCCAATCGAAGCCTAAGGGGACATAATCGGACCAATGAGGCGTCCCGCTTGCTCGGCAAGACATTTGCGGCGCTGCGACCTCTGTCGAAGGTTGCCGTTGTTGCTGCGTGCTTGCTGTCGGTTGCGGCGCAGGTGCCGGCGCTTCAGCAGGGCGGGGAAATCAGCCCAAGAACCAAATAACAATAGAAGCCACTAAGATGATATGCCCCATTTTTCTCAAATATTGGCGGCCTTTCTCCCACGTATGGCGGCCGATGCTTTGGCAGCCGGTAGGCGATAGGGTGGTAGTTCCATCACAAAGGGCAAATCCACGCCTTTTCAGCAAAACTTTACTGAACAATTTCGCCATTAAAACCGCCATCAATATGCCTAAAGCGTACAGGCCTAAGAGAACAAAAAGCCGATGATGTGGGAAAAACGACCAATGAGCAGAATATAAATCGGAATACGCGCCGAGCAGGACATCATCGGAATGACCAGCATCGTGATGAGTCGGCTTTTTAGGATTTTCTAATCGTGCGGGTGGCGATCACGGCAGGCACATTAGCAGCCAAAACCCATAATCATCGGAATAAAACTCTTGCCGTGTAGACCCATAGGATGCATCAATCGGTCCATACAGGCTGCGCGCGCCATATAGCCCGAATCTTCGAGCAGAGAAATAAAGGTGTAGAGAATAAGCGATGTTCGGCAGGAAGACAATCACAGCGCCCACGCCGCCAATGATACCATCGACAAAGTAAGTCGCGCAGCGCCGATCCATGTCTCGGTTACAGAATGTCCCAAAGTGGTCTACGAGCCATTGCAACCAGTCCATAGGGTATTGGCCCAAAGTAAATGTTGCCTCAAACATTAAAAAGAGCAGGGCAAAGAAGATGGGAAGCCCCAAATGCGGTGGGTCACGATACGATCGATGCGATCCGTAAGCGTGGGTTCTTCGCTGCGTTTTGCCGGACGAAACGTTTCGCGCAGCGCGCCTTGAATAAAACCATATTTGGCGTCAATCAGTGCCGATTCGGCCGATTCTCCCAACTCTTTTTGCAAGCGTTGTTGCTCGGCATAGCGTATGGAACACTTTCATCGTGGTTGGGCAACTTATCGATCAAGCTATCAACCTCCTTATCTCCTTCTAAGCATTTAATAGCTAAGCAACGCGTGGAATATTTGTAGCGCATCCGGTCGTTGCGTTGAAAAAGCTGCTTTTATTTTGTCAATGCTACTCTCCAGTTCTGCCCCATAGATTAATATGAATGTGCCGAGATATTTTAGATCATTGCCTTCATAGACCGCAATGACTTTCTCAAACAACCTTCACGCCCCTTCCTGCGCGATACACTCAGTACACCATCGGAGCACCCAGCAAAAGTGCCCACAGCATATGATGGTCCACTGGTCGCCGCGCGCTCCCAGTTCGTCATACATATTCAGGGCGCAGACGAGCGGAAGCGTGCATATCAATCTCAGTTGGGTGGTCGGGTAGAGATTTTCGCTCCAGGTTCGATGCATCTCATGACGTTAACAATCACGTCCGGCGTCCCTTCTATCAGCTGTTTGCGCACGTATAGTTCCTCCGGACCATAAGTTGATAGCGAGAAGCGCCGGGCAGGTCGACTATTCTGAAATGATACGTGCATTGCCGTTCTTCGCCGTGAAGTCGAAGAAGCCGTCTTTAGCTCCGACCGTTACGCCACCAGCTGCCAACGTGCTCGTGCGCGCCACTGGCGATGTTGAAACAGCGAAGTCTTGCCGCACCGGATTGCCAAGCTAAGGCAACGTAGATCGTGCGTCGTTTCTCATCGGCCATTTTCTCCATCTTATGTAAGAGGCGCTGTTGCAACTCCGGCTTCTTCTTCTGCCGTAGGGCGGAGTGGCGTTCTGTTTTTCCGCTTCCTGTTGTGCTATGGCTATCGCCTCTTCGCTGATAAACCTCAATCAAAGCAGCCTCGCTGCGGCGTAGGGAAATCTTAGTAATCCATCACCCCATATTCGATAGGATCGCGTAGCGGCGCGTTGAGGAATGACGCGTACCGTCTTACCTTTGATAAATCCCATCTCTACAATGCGCTTGCAGGAAACCGCCGTGGCCAAATACTTTGACGATAACGCCGCGCTCACCGGCATGTAGATCGCTTAGTCTCATGATTGAATCGCTGCTTGCAGAATGGTTTTCCTGATCATCTATAGCTATGCAAAGTTGTGCAAAAATCTCTGCATACAGAAAAGAGTACCCTGATGCGGAAATTTGATTGTCGGCCAATGATGGTGTTCGCTTCGGCGGCGAGGCAGCCTTTTGACGGGGTGTTTTTGCTTCGTGAGATGAAACCCTTTTATCACGAGCGTAAGGCCGTTTCATCACGAGCGTACTTCTTGTCGTGGCGAAAAAGCCTTCACACCCGGCTTTCGCTTTGGAAAAATTAAAGGATGGTTTTCTGATATTGAGCGAGAAGCCTCGCCGTGCGGTTGTAGTAATGGCGCAAGCACAAGCAGCTTACCAGCTTGTGGGGAATGCTTCTCTACTCGCCTTATGGCTAAAAAGCTCTTTGTCGTGAGCGTATGGCGAAGAATGGCGACGCTTTTCCGTCGCGTCAGCTTTTGTCTTTGGCGAGCGGGGCGGCGAGTTGAAGATCGGCCGATAGTAAGAGAATCATCGGCCGATATACGTGGAGCAGCAAGCGAGAAATATGAACCCGACTTGCAGTATTTAGTCAGTCATTACCAAACGTCTACACGCTTTGCCTTAGGCACGAAGAGCGGGTCTTTTCGGCGCAGTTGAAGGCCTTGTACCATGCATCGATTGCGGAAGCGCTGGCATTGACGCGCCAGCGAGCCGGGCGTGCGGGTCCATCTTGTTGAGCATCTCGCAACTGTTCGGGGCGAATGTTTTGCGCCCAGATCAAGCTAAAATGAGAGGAAGAAGCGCTGTCCCGGCGTGAAGCCTTCATGTTTTCGCCCTTCTTTATCTTCATCGCATTTTGCAAGGCTTGATATGCCACGTTCAAACCGCCGTTGTCAGCGATGTTTTTCACCCAAGGTGAGTTTGCGCTGCCATCATCATGCCCGGGAGCACTTCAATCTTGTTGAAGAAATCTTCCATCACTTTCGTGCGCTTTTCAAAATTTTGTCGGCTGCCGTCCACCACGTTGCGCAAGTTTCCGGTCTTGTCGAATGTGCACCTGGTCGTCGAAGCCGTGCGTCATTTTCGTGGCCGATAACCACACCGATCGCGCCATAGTTGGTTGCATCGTCAGCCTCCAGGTCAAAGAAAGGCGGCTGGAGAATGGCCGCCGGAAGCAGATCTCGTTGGTTGTCGGGTTGTAGTAAGCGTTGATTGTTTGCGGTGTCATCAGCCATTCCGTTTTCGTCAGTCGGCTTGTTGGCCTTGCGGCTGATGATGTCCTCCAGATTAAACTCAGAGGCACGGTTGGCTGTCTTCGTAGAACGACAAAGATTCGTCGATCTGCAGCGCAGAGTAGTCGCGCCAAGTATCAGGACAGCCAATCTTTACGTAGAAGTTGCTGAGCTTGTCGATCAGCCTGCTCTTTGCGGCCGGACTCATCCATTTCAGCGCTTTAATGCAGCTCGCCGAGGGCAACTTGCAGGTTCTTAACCAACTCTAGCATACGCTTCTTGGCTGCTTCCGGGAAGTATTTTTCACATACATCTTGCCGACAGCTCGATGACTAATACGTTGCTGACAACGCATTACGGCACGCTTCCAGCGCGGGATCGGTCTTTAGCTGCGCACCGCTCATCGTCTTCGAACAGAAATCGAAGGATGCTGCGCGGAGAGTTTGTCGTCTGAGCGTTGGCTGCGTCGTCGATGACCTTGAATTCTGCATAGGCCTTGAGGTCATCCAAATTATGAGTCGTTCAAAATCTTTTTCTACTCGTGGGATCGGCCTCGATTTGGTCTACCGTAACTTCAGTAATGGTGGGAAACCTAAAAGTCAAAACGGGTAGCTTCCCAATCGATGCCGGGGAAGTCTTTGACAACTGTGCGTATGACATTTTGTGATAGTTGGCTTTCTATATCGCGCAACTTTGTAGCGCTATATGAGGCCTTAGCAATTTGCGTCTCGACTGCCATTACGGCCTGCATCTTCTTCTCTCTCGCCGTTGCTGCGTTGTCGCCAACCATGGTGAAGAGTTGCTTCACGTAAGCCTTGTAAGCATTGCGCACCTTGACCGTCGCAGAGTCGTCGTTGAGGTAGTAGTCGCGCTCTCCTAATGAGAGGCCACCTTGGCTGATGTTGAAGAGGTTCATCGCCGCGTTACGGATGTCACGCGCCGATGCCAAAATCAAACATCATAGAGGGAGCGCCCCTTACGCACCAGTGCTGCTACGACAGCTTGGTATTCTTTTTGTTCTGAATGCCGTGTACTTTTGCAAGCACCGGACGAATGGGGGCTACGCTTCGCGATTGCGGCGCACGCTGTCCATTGCTAAATTGTAAAGACTACCACCTGGCCTAAAGAGCCTTTGGCGTGCTGGTGCTTAGCCAAATCTTCGATGAGTTCTCTTTACTTGCGCTTGATTGTTCTCGTGGAGCTGATCAAACTGCCCGAAGCGGTGTGTATTCAGGGGTGAGGGGATGCGCTCATCCAACCGCCTGCGGAATACTCATAGAAGTCTGTACCAGGCTTTGCGCTGAGGTCCGATGTTTTTGCTTGCTGATGCCTGAAATGGTCTGTTGCCCGAAAGCTGAAACAGCCATAAATGAGAACATCGGTAGCATTGTCTTAATTCTCATAATCATATATCTATTAAATGTTATTTTGATTGTATTTCTTCTAAACGAGGCGGCGGCCTCCCAATCGGCCATCGTCTGTTCCAACTCTTTTTGATGGGCGGCGTATTGCGTGATTAGCGCTGCATCGGCTGCTCCTTCGGGAGTTGACATTTGTTGCTCTAAATCTTGCAGGGTTGCTTTCAATTCGTGAGATAGCCTCTTCGCGCTCTTTGACTTCTCTACTTTTCGCAACCGACGCGCTTGCTCTTTTTGCTCTTCGTAGGAGAGTTTGCCTTGTGCTTGTCGGGGGTATCGGTGTTTGTGGTGCTTTGCGTCGATGCTGCTTTCCAAACTCTTTAAGTCTTGCAATTCTTTCTTTCGCAAGAAGTCGTAAAATGCCGCCTCAAATGCTCGCGTACAAGTCCGTTGCCGAATCTGTAAACCTTCGTAACGAGTCCATCGAGGAAGTCGCGGTCGTGACTTACTAAGATGACCGTGCCATCGAAGGCTTGAATGGCTTCTTTAATACGTCTTTGGTGCGCATATCCAAGTGATTGGTCGCTCGTCTAAGATTAAGAAATTTACCGGCTCTAGCAAAAGGCGTATCATCGCTAGTCGGCTGCGCTCACCGCCCGACAGTATTTTACTTTCTTGTCGGAAGCCTCTCCAAAACATAAATGCGCCAAAGAATATCGCAACTCTTTTAAGCGAATATCTCCTTTGGCTACACTGTCGATAGTATCAAAAACCGTCAAGTTCTCATCTAAAAGTTGGGCTTGGTTTTGTGCGTACAACCAATGGCTACGTTGTGGCTGAGTTTGAGGCTTCCTGTATAAGGAATTCGCCCGATGATGCATTTTACCAAAGTAGATTTACCAGCGCCGTTCTTTCCGACAAATGCGACTTTCTCTCCGCGCTTCAGCGTCAGGTTGACGTTGTGGAAAAACGCAATGGGGACCGTAATCTTTTCGCAGATCTTCGCAGATTAACGGGTAGTCGCCGCGCGGCTGCAAGGCGGAAACTTTAAATGTAAGCTTGAGCGATCAACCTCGTCGACAACGATCGGCACAATCTTTTCTAATTGCTTGATACGACTTTGTACTTGTACGGCCTCGTGGGAAACATAGCGGAAGCGTTCGATGAAATCTTTTGATGTCTGCAATTTTCGCTGGTTTTCGTATGCTCTCAACTGCTGCTCGCGGCGCTCTTCGCGCAGCCGGACAAAGTCGTCGTATTTTGCCTTGTAGTCGGTAATGCGTCCGCAAGAGATTTCGATCGTGCGGTTAGTGACATTATTCAAGAAAGCGCGGTCGTGACTCACCAACACTACGGCACTCGCGCTGTGTTGCAAGAATTGCTCCAGCCAGCGAATGCTTTCGATGTCCAAGCGGTTGGCTGGCTCATCGTACACAAGATGTCCGGGCTGCGAAGCAGGATTTTGCCAATTCAATACGCATACGCCAGCTCGCCGCTGAACTCTTTTCGAGGTCGGTCGAAGCCTCGTGCACAAAGCCCAGCCTCAAAAGCGCAGCTCCATTTGGGCACGATAATCTAAGCCGCCCATTAGCTGAAAAGCGATCTGCGTCGTGGGCAAAGAGTCTCACGAGTCTAAGCTAATCCTGGCTTTCGTAGTCGTCGCGCTCGGCGAGTTCTTTGTTTTCTCGCTCTATGCGCAGCTGCAAGTCGCGGATGTCGGAAAAGGCTCTCCGTCTCTTCAATGACGTGTGGTCATCGCCGAGCACCATTACATGCGGCGCAGCCGATCGCGTTTGCTTTTCGCGGCAACGCTGCGCTCGAGGCTTTGCTGGCCGCCCGATAGAATCTTGAGCGGGTAGACTTTCCCGCTCCGTTCTTTCCGACGAGCGCGATGCGGTCCTTCTTGTTAATGTTAAAGCAGACGTCGGTGAACAAAGGCGTTGCGCCGAACATAACTGCTAATTGATCTACTGCTATCAAAAACGATTAGTAAGCTCTGGCGATCATTGCTGTGCTTAGCCGGCTTGCCGGAGACCCATATCAACACCGGGTTTGTTTTGGTCCACATTGAACGGAATGCAGCGCGAATTGTGGCTTTGTGTTTCTTCCTTGATCTTTTGCTTCCGTCTCTTCCGTGCCATCCCAAGGGCACAGGAAGAAGCCGCCATCTTTTACGCTTCTTAAGTCATCGTAGTCGTCGCAGGGGAAGATATGCTCATCGCGGAACTTTGACGCCTTATGAAACATATGCTGCTGAATCTTTCTAAGAGCTTTTTCACGTATTCTCGATACCATCAACTTGCGAGTTCTCTTTTCGAGCGTATCGCGGCGCATCAGCTCGATGGTACCGCTTTTGCAGGTCGCGTCCGCCCATAACCAAGCGCACAGGTACGCCCTTTAATTCGTAGTCGGCAAACTTAAAGCCTGGTCGCTCGTTGTCGGCGTTTGCCATATTTTACGCGGATGCCCTTTTGCTGCGAGCGTTAGCTATGGCTTCCAGGCGCTCATTGAGCTTTTGCAGTTCGTCATCATTCTTATAGATAGGCGATGACCACTTTGAATCGGAGCAAGGTGCGTGGAAAGCACGAGACCGTTGTCGTCAGAGTGCGTCGCAATCAAAGCGCCCATCATGCGGGTAGATACGCCAAAACTCGTAGCCCAGGGTATTGCAACTGATTATCTTTGATCGACATATTGCACGCCGAAAAGCCTTCGCGAAGTTCTGTCCTAAGAAGTGGCCAGTGCCGTTTTGCAACGCCTTACCATCTTGCATCATTGCTTCAATCGTACGTCTGCACGGCGCCTGCAGCGCCCGTGGCGCTCTTTCATTCACGCACAAGCGGGACGGCGCATAACGTTTTCTACGCAGTCGGCATGCAGACGTCAAGCATCTGCCGTGCGCGCTGGTCAGCCTCTTCGCAAGTAGCGTGAGCTGTGTGTCCTTCTTGCCAAAGAAACTCAGAAGCGTGCAGAACAGGCGCGTTCGCGTCTCCCAACGCATTACGTTACACCATTGATTACAAATGACGGGCAGATCTCGCCACGAATGAATCCATTTGCGGTATGTGTTCCAAAACATCGTTTCAGATGTAGGGCGTATGATCAAACTCTTCGTCGAGTTTGGCTTCAGGATCAACGACTACGCCCGTCTTCTCAGCATTCGTCTTCAAGCGATAGTGCGTTACGACAGCATATCCTTTGGCGAAGCCCCTCAGCGTGTTCGCAGCCTCTTTTCGAAAGAAAAAGATTTCGGGATCAATAATGGGAAAATATACGCCTGCACACCCACTTCCTTAAAGCGCGCGTCCATGCTCTGCTGGATGCGTTCCATACTGCATCAGCCATAAGGTTTAATCACCATACAGCCGCGCACGTCCGATTGCTCGCCAATTCGGCCTTTACAACCAATTCGTTATACCAGCGGAATAATCCACACTTCTCTTCGTCAGGTCTTTGAGTTCTTTCGCCATTGTTTTTCTAATTTATTTTGACCGCAAGTTAGCAATTTCCATTCATATAAGGCGTTCCTGGGTTTATTCTGCACAAAAACCGCTGTAAAAGTGTTCTGAAAGACTATAAAAATTAAGTAGCTTGATTATTTGTTTGACAAATTTGCATCTAATCGTCCTTTGCTCTATCTTTGCGGCTTGTTAAATACAAAAGATTTGGAAATGAAGATGAAAGTTTCGAAGTGAGTGTTTTATGTGCAGCGCTTCTGTTTAGCGCTGTGATATGTCAAATACAGGCTGGCGGCGGACTAATCGGTGGCGGTGGTGGTGCTGCGCTTGTGCAATCATCGGCGATTGCCGGTAAGGGCAAAGGCGCGTGCTATTGGTGGCGCACCGCGGTGCTGCGGTAGGCGCGGGTGCCGGCGTTTTGATCGCAACAAGATGGATAAAGCCCGCGAGGCTGCGCGCAAAAAGCCAATGCGGAAGCAGAAGTGATTAAGGATGAAAAGACCGGACTCACCTACGTTAAAAGTTACGTTCCCTCCGGTCTCTTTATTCCAGACGGGAGCAAGACGTGTTGAGCTCTTCAGCTCGCAACGATTTGGCTACATTTGCTAAGAATCTGATATCAGATATGGATCTTTACGTCTGTCGCTACACGGACAATCAAGGGATGGCGCGGCGCTTCAGCATCAGAGAGCATGAATAAGAACCAAGTGTTTCAGAGCAACGCGCTAATAGCGTAAGCAGCTACCTGCGCTCCAATGGTATCTCATCTTCACAAATGAAAGAAGTAGAAAGGCTTCGAGAGCAACCTCTGAGCTTTCAAAATGATTCAAGTACGGGTCGCGAGCAAAATCGCCGCGTAGAAGTCTACGTAATGCCGAGTAAAGAAATGATTAAGAACGCCAAGGCAGAAGCCGGCGAGTAATTTTCATTCTCATAAAGTCGGGTGACATGCAGCCCGCTTTCTGTTCCAGTTGTAAGCCTGCAAGCGTTGGGGCGGCCTAAGTCCGCCTTAAACACCATCGCAGTGCGCCCACAAGCGTTCGCTTTTGGCTTTTCATCGCGTTTGCTCCCCGCCAAACGATGGTTTGCTGTTGCCAAACGAAGGTTTGCCCTCGCAAACGATGGTTTTGCTGCCGGCAAATGAGGCATCTCGTTGAACGGAGTAGCGCGCAAGTCAGTGCGTCGCATTTTGAATCCCCGTTTGGGCACTCGCCAATAAAAAGGTGCAGTAGCGTGGCTTGTGGTAATCTTTGCTGGTTTATCTTCACCACTGTACTTTTGCTCGCAAAAAGCAATTACTATGATGGCATTGTCTATAGAGCAAGAATTTGTGCAAGTAATGGAAACTTGCCGCTCGCTGTTTGCCCACAAACTCCATGATTATGGTGCTGCGTGGCGCCTGCTTCGCATCCCCTCGCTGACAGACCAGCTGCTGATAAAAGCGCGCCGCATCCGCTCCCTCGAAGAAAGGTAGCGCACTTGTAGATGAAGGCATCGTGCCCGAATTTATAGGTCTGGTCAATTATTCTATTATCGGTCTCATTCAAATAGAGTTGGGGGCATACGATAGATGAAGATTTGACGGTCGAGCAAGCGCTCGCGCTGTGTGATGACAAAGCGGCCGAGAGTTTGGCGCTGATGCTGCGTAAAAATCACGACTACGACGAGGCTTGGCGGGCGATGCGCGTCTCCTCTTATAAGATCTTATCCTGGCGAAGTTGTTCCGCGTCAAGCGAGATTGAAGATCTGAAGGGCGAAACGCTCGTCTCCGAAGGCATCGGTGCCAACTATATGGATATAATGAACTATGCTGTATTTTGGCTTAATAAAGCTCACGGTTGAGGAGGAAGGCTGAGCCGAATGAAAACCTGATTTCAATCGTCACCTGGCTGGCCCGTCTCAGCATCTTTTTGCTGGCGGGTACATTTTTGTTCTCCGGCTTTGTAAAAGCAGTCCGTCCGATGGGGATGTGCATTAAGCTCAATGCATATTTGACCCATTTTGATCTCGCATTTTTGACGATAATTCACTCTTGTTGCAGTTTGCAGCCATAGCGCTCGCTGCGACAGAGACGACGTGTCGGCCTAAACCTCCTGCGTATTAGGCGCCGCCTGACTACTTTAGCTATAGCGGCGTTTATGATGGTTATGACGGCCATCACCTTATATATATATATAACCAATTCGGTGGAAGATTGCGGTTGTTTTGGTGAAGCAATCGTCTTGTCAAACGGAGAGACGCTACTGAAGAATGTTCTGCTATCGGCCGCAGCCTTGTTTCTTTGTATCTTCCCTGTTCGCCACATTAGGCTAATCTCCGAACGCAACGAGATGGGTCACGTCAATTTGGTCGCTCGTCTACATCGTCAGTCTTGGCCTTTATCGCTCCACTATTTTGCCGGTCATGAGATTTTTACCGCTTATCCCGTTGGGGCAGATATTCGTGCGGCTTATAACGGAGAAAATACCCGATCGCCGCGCTATGGAGAGGGCCAACTTCTCATCTGCAAGATCAAGCCGGCAATGATTTGACGGCCGCTGTGCTTGAGGACACCGGCTATACATTTTTGCTGACTTTGCCCGATGAAGTTACGGCTGACGACGCGCAGCAATAGATCGCATCAATGATTTAGTATGACTTCTGCGTGGATAAAGGTGCATGCTCTTTACGGCGTGACCACGAACGTCCGCAGGCCGTTTCCGATTGGAAAGACCGCACGGGGGCAGCTTATCCTTTGCTGTATGGGCTGCCGGATCAACTCAAGGCTATGGTGCGCCCAATCCCGGTTTGTTGCTGCTCAAAAAATGGTCGCATCGAGGCCAAATGGAGCAACAATGAGTTGCCAATAGCTGACGGCAACATCTCGATTTTACAACTCATTCAGGGACACTCCAAACACAACGGGCCACTTCTCCTGCTTCTTTGGTTCATTGTTCCTCTGATTATAGTATCTTTGCAGATCGTATATGGATAGGATCAAAGTATTACAGACATTATAACATCATAAAACGATTACAAGGCTATGAGAAAAGAAATTGTGGCGAGGCAACTGGAAAATGAACCTTAACCTGCAAGAAGGCGTGGCATTGGCCAAGGAATTAAACGACGCGTTGAAGGCCGAAAAGCCCAACTGCGATGTAATCATTTGCACGCCGTTCATTCATCTGGCCTCTAGTGCCATCTTCGGACCAAAAACGCTCGTAGCGTTGGGTTGCTGAGAATTGTGCAAACAAGGATAAAAGGCGCTTACACGGGTGAAGTTTCAGCAGAAATGGTGAAAAGTACCGGCGCAAGCTACGTGATTCTCGGACACAGTGAGCGTCGTCGCTTACTATCACGAGACAGCCGAGAAATCTTAAAAGAGAAAGTGAACCTGGCACTTGCTAACGGCTTGAAGGTAATCTTCTGCGTGGGCGAGATTCTCGAGGAGCGCGAAGCTAATCGCCAAAACGAGGTGGTGAAAGCGCAACTGAAGGCTCTCTCTACGATTTGACGCCGGAGCAATTTGCGAATGTCGTGTTGGCTTACGAGCCGGTTTGGGCTATCGGAACGGGCAAGACCGCAACAGCCGAACAGGCCGAGGAATGCACGCATTCATCCGCGCTACGATCGCGGAGAAGTTTGGCAAACTGCAACCGACGAGACGAGCATCGCTTTACGGCGGTAGCTGTAAAGCATCAAACGCATAAAGAACTCTTTGCCAAACAAAAACGTTGATGGTGGCGCCTTATTGGTGGCGCAGCGCTCAAAAGCTGATAGCTTCACGGGCATTATCGACGCTTGGAAATAAGTATGGCGCAAGCTTTCAAACCTCTCTCTGCCCGGGTGGAGAGAGGCTTTATTAAAAATTGCAACGAATGACACGTATGGGAGGACTTTCATTGTTTTTATCTTTCGACCTCAGTCTGCGCAACTGCCCAGACCTTTACAGATCATGCGCGCAAGCAAAATAATGGCGGAGGGCGCTTGACGGTAGTACAAGACACTGAGCTTGACAACATCGTCAACAACAAAAGAGGAAAGACCACTCAAACAACGCAAACAGCGAAGAAGGCTGAGGCCAAGCCGGCGAAGAAAGCAGATGTAGCTTCCAACGATGTGCAAAAAGGAAATAAAGCGGGCGATAAGCCCACTGCAAATACCGCAATACCGCTGCAAAAACCCGCATCGACTGTGCGCAGCAGTAGTTCGCGCCAAGGCAATTCCTATGTAGCACGTCAGCGCGTGGCGTCGCAAAGGCTATCGCATACAAATCTATACGGGGGCAATTGCGCGTAATGATAAGAATGAGGCACAACAGATGCGCGTGAAATGTCAGAAACAATTTCCGAGTTGGCAGCATACGTGCATTTTATTTCTCCTCATTGGGTTTGCCGCGTGGGCGATTTCAATACGCGAGAAAGTGCCGCACGCTATGTTTCTCGCTTGCGCAAGGCTCGTATCTCGTATGAAGTGCGCATTGTTAGCTCGCCGATTTTAGCTATTGAGATGAACGAATTGTATTTTATAAAATGACGACAGAAGAGAGAATAGAACGCCTCAAATCATTATACAAAAGAAACACTTACCGTCTTGGGCGAAGACGCCGAAAGAGAGGGCTTGCTTAAGACGCCGGGCGTGTGGCAAAAAGCCATCAGCTGATCTAACGCGCGGTTATACGATGGACGCGGCCAAAGTATTAACCTCCGCGAAGTTCAAAAGAAGATTATCGCCATATGGTAATCGTCAAAGATATTAATTTCTACTCGCTTTGTGAGCACCATCTTTTGCCTTTCTGTAGCCAAAAGCACACATTGCCTACATCCCCAATGGCTACATTACGGCTATCCAAGTTGGCTCGCGTTATAGATATCTTCTCCCACAGATTGCAAAGTGCAGGAGAGGATGACGCTTCAGATCAAAAGAGTGTATAGAGCGAGCTTTGAATCCGTTGGGTGTAATGGTCGTTTTGGAAGCTAAGCATATGTGTGATGCAGATGCGCGGCATCGAAAAAGAAAATTCCATTACGACGACATCTGATTTCAGTGGCGCCTTTACGCAAGCCAAAAACGCGTGAGGAGTTTTTAGCATTAATAGCTCGCAAAGAATAGTCGTATGCGTAGGTTGTCGTGGTTTTTCTGCTTTATGCTCATCTTGCTGGCCGGTTGCAACAAGATTGAGTGCCCGGTAAGAAGGAAAAAGGCGGAAATCCTAAGGACACGACACAAAAATAAAACCGCCTGTGGTTGATCCCGATACAGAGTTTGATACGCTTACGGTGGCTCAAGTACAAAAATTGTCCGGACGATGCTCTGCTTTTACGTAAGAGGCTATATCGTAGGCTTTGTTGCGGGAACCACTTTATCTAAGGCCGTCTTCGGACTTCCTACGGCAGAGGATAAAAATACCAATATTCTCTTGGCTGATACACCTGACGAGACAGACGTTACGCATTGCTTGCCTATCAGTTAAAGCCCGATGTGCGGGGCGATCTGAATTTGCGCGACCATCCCGAGCACTACAAAAGGCGTTTTGTTATCAATGGTTTAACGGGACAATATTTTAAATGCAAAGGCCTGGTTGAAGTTTATGCCTACTATAGCAACCTCTTTCGTTGACAAGCCTTCCGGAGGTGATGATCCGGGAACGAAACCGGGTGGAGATAAGCCCGGTGGCAGTGGCGCGGAAACTCAAATGTCGATACGAACCCCGCGATTGTTCACGAGGGGCGCAGCATAAAAGCAGAAATAAAGCCGGTAGCACACAAAGAAATCCCTCGTATCCACAGCCTTTTCTTTGATATTTTTCTTCCTACAACGGTTGTTTTTATATTTATATAGTATCTTTGCATCGTCAATTCACGCGGTAGTAGCTCAGTTGGTAGAGCATTAGCTTCCTCAAGCTAAGGGTCGCGGGTTCGAGTCCCGTTTACCGCTCTTGATTTGGTAAACAAACCGGAAGCCTATGGAGCTCTTTTATTACCGCGATCTTTTTCTTGAATTTCGCTCATCGCCACCGGAAATTTTTAACAAGGTCAATAAAGCTGCCGTTGCTATGTTTATGGGCGTCACTTGTTGGCTATTATATATTGTGGCAGGGGCGTCATTTTTGTTTTTTACCCAGCATCTTCCCGACTTTCTGGCTGCCGGCTATCAAACGATGGCCACCCTACAAGAAGTGCGCACTTTTATTGCGGAGCACGTCTTCCTATCCTATGCGATGAATGCCGCAGGCGTGGTTTTGTATCTCTTAGGTACGATGACGATAATCGAAGTCTTGGAAAATAACGGCTGCTTTGACTTTATCCATGAAGCCCTGCGCACGCGTCGCCCTAAGAAGTTTCTTTGGCTCATCTCCATCATTACTTTCCTCTTATCGGCCAATTTGGATAATCTGACAACAACCTGTCTGATGCTGGCCCTTTACATACGATGGTGGCTGATGTAGAACTCCGCAAGCGCTTTGGTGTCATTGTGGTTTTAGCCGCCAACTGCGGAGAGCGCTTTTACCGTGATAGGCGATGTTACCAGCCTCCCCTATGGGGTGTAGGGTTAGTGACGCCTACCCATTATTCTTCAATGCTTATCCTGCCATGTCTCGCAGCTTTGCTCACAACGACTTGCTTTGGTGCACCGCTAATTACCCACAGTATGAAGCTCGTGCACACCATACTCCCATATCGCGGCGACGATACCGTATTGAATCGTTGGCAACGCCTTTTATGCTCTTTGTCGGCATTGGCGGTTTATGGTTTATACCACCTTCCATCGCCTTACGCAGCTTCCTTCTTTCGTTGGGGCGCTGTGCGTGCTCGGCGTGTTATGGATAGTCGACGAGTTCTGCAATAGAAGTTTGCTGACAAGCGATAAAATGGTGAGTCGGCGTCGCCCGATGGCCCTGCAATATCAAAAATTTGCAGAACATCTTTCTACTTTATCGGCATCTTCTTTGGCTGTTGGCGCCCTCAACGAAACCGGCCTTTTGCAGCAAGTAGCTGTTTGGACCACGACGCACTTACACAATATATATATCATTGGCGGCCTTGCCGGACTTTTTGTCCGCATGTCTTTAACAACATGACCGTGATGCTGAGCGACATTGCCCTCTTCCGCCATGATCGAACATTTACCGGCGTTCAGCCCGAATGGTGATTTCTGGCCCCTATTAAGCTACGTCACAGCGCTTGGTGGCTCTTTTGTTTAGGCTCATTGGTAGCACTAGCCGGCTTAGCCTTTGTGGAGAATGGAAGGCATAAGTTTGTGGCGGTTATTTGAAACACTTTTATGCCAAAAAGTGCTTGTGGGCGGTCTCGTGGGCGCTTTAGTCTTTTGGCTGACCACTTTACTATAAACTAAATTAGACAAGAACAATATGGGAAAAATACGATGCATAGGGGTCTTAACCTCAGGTGGTGATGCACCCGGAATGAATGTTGCTATCCGCGCCGTGACGCGCAGTGGCATGTAAATGGTTTTAAGATCAAAGGCATTTATCGTGGTTATGACGGACTGATCAACGCGATATTGCGCCGTTTACCACAGAAAATGTCAGCAATATCATACAACGTGGCGGCACGATCTACGCACGGCTCGCAGTCGAGGCTTTACGACACCCGAAGGTCGCGGAAAGGCCTCGCAGTACTGCAACGCGAAAATATCGATGCACTCGTCGTTATCGGCGGAAACGGTTCGCTGAGCGGCGCGTTGGAACCAGCTGAGAATACGACTTTCCCTGTATCGGATTGCCTGGAACGATCGACAGCGACCTTTATGGCACGGACAGCACCATTGGCTACGATACCGTTGAACACGATCAAAGAGTGTGTAGACAAGATTCGCGACACAGCAACCAGTCATAGGCGCATCTTCTTTGTGGAAGTAATGGGTCGAGATGCCGGCTTTTTGGCGCAAAACAGTGCCATTGCGGCCGGTGCTGAGGCCGCGATTATTCCCGAAGACTCTACCGATAGCGACCAGTTAATCGAATCTCTGCAACGCGGCATTCGCAAGAGCAAAAAGAGCTGTATCGTAATCGTCGAGTGAAAGTCCCAAGTGCGGCGCGATGTATTATGCTGACCGCGTGAAAAGATATCCGAATATGATGTGCGTGTCTCTATCTTGGGCCACTTGCAGCGCGGCGGCACGCCGTCGGCCCACGACCGCATCTTGGCCAGCGTGACCGGTGTCGGCGCTATTCAAAGCCATCGTTCAAGGTCAGCGCAATATCGACGGTGGGTGTGCGCAACAACGAAGTTGTCTACGTCCCTTCATCGATGCCATTTCCTAGAAGAAGCCGATCGATAGAAATCTTATCAAGGTACTCAACGAACTTTCCATTTAGAACTTTGTCGCAGCAGCGGACTTCATTTGCTAAGCAGTTTGCGCCACTCACCGTAGCGCTCATTCGCCCTTTCTCTTGCAGAGGTTGTGCGCAATCTTGAGCAACCTTTCTCTGCCGCCGGCCGCAATATGCGTCACCGATGATTGATGGGGGAGGACTGTCGGCGCTTATTTTCACGCACACGATATGCCACACGCTCCTCAAGGCGCTTCGCCAATTTCGTTCGTTCAGCCATGCCCGATGATCTTCCTGCAATGTCGGCCATTTATGCTGCTGCGCGCCGTTGGATGCGTAGCCGAGAAACGTGCATCAATGGGTCAACAGCTATCCATCAGACGAACTCCTCTTAACTGACATTCGCGCGCAACGCAGCTTTTTGTAGCGCGACCGAAGATGGGCAAATAGCCGGCGCTTTTTGCCTGCTGCGCATCGAGCCCACGTATCAACGCTTGTATGATGGAGTGTGGCCAACGACTTGCCTTATGTGACGATTCATCGGCTTGCTTCTGATGGGCGAGTAGGGGGCATTTTCGCGCCTGTCTTAGTTTCGCCCGCAGCAAGTCGGCCGTCGTTCGTGCCGATACGCACAAGGACAACCTGAAGATGCAGCAATTATTGGTGCAGAATGGTTTCGAGCGCTGCGGCATCATCTATCTGGAGGACCAATCGCAGCGCATCGCTTACCAACTCGGCTAATCAGCGCCGCAGTACGCCACAGGTTCGTTTTTATCACGACAACAAAGGTTTGCGCTCGTGAGCGAAAAAGGCTTTACGCTCACGATGAAAAGGTGTACGCTCGCGAGCGTACACGAACGAAAATGAGTTGTTGTCGATCGCGTTCTTTGTCGTGAGACTTATAAAGTGTTGATTTGCAGCGTTCTTTTCAAAAACGTCCTTCCCGTGGCTTGCTTCGCAGCCTTACTTTTTAGATCCAATGATTTAAAAGTAACAAGAGAGACGGCTCGTCATTGCGACAAAGCCGTCTCTCGTATCTCATACGCAACAGAAATCAACCCCTTTGCCTAACGATTCTTATTCCGTAGGGCGACCACACACAATACTTGGTCCAGATAAGAACGAGAGTATGCCGATGGCTTTCTCGTTCTCGCCGCCTTGCGGTATGATGATGTCGGCATATTCCTTGGTCGGTTCCGATAAATTCGCGGTGCATCGGCTTTAATGTGTGCAAGTAGCGCTCCATCACGATTGAAGCTGTGCGGCCGCGTTCACGCATCGCGATTGATTACTCGAATCAAGCGCCTCGTCAGGATCAGCATCGACGTAGATCTCGTAGGTCCATCATATCTCTCAATTCCTTACGATATAAAGGCCATAATGCCTTCTATGATGATCACCTTCGAAGGTTTTACCAAAATAGTTTCTTCGCAGCGGTCGCAAGTGAGCACCGAATAGACCGGTTGGCGAATAGGCGCGCTCCGCACGCAGTTCGCGCACGTGCTTCTAAGAGTTCCCAATCAAAAAGCATCGTGGTCATAATTCATCTTGCGCAAGTCTTCGATGAGAGTAGCCCTTGGGGCCCGCTTATAATATGAATCTTGCGGCAATACGGATACCTGCTCCGCGGGGCTGTGCGATGATTTTTCTTACGACGGTCGATTTTCCGGATCCGGGTTCCGCCGGCTACACCCATGACTCATGAGGTGCTTGTTTTTGTTTGTTTGCTGATTATACTTGCTCCATCGTGGCCGATTGAGCCCATACTTCGCGCCCATCGGGTCAAAAGCGAACGCGCCATCATTGCGTTGTCTTATCCGTGATGGTCACGGTTGTGCCCTCGTTCAGTTGTCCTGCTTGCTGAAGCACCATCCGGACTGATAAATACGGTCGGGGCGCATCACTACGGCTTTCTGCTCATCGAAGTAGGCGCGCGTGGCCCGCCAAGCAAAGATATTGCGGCAGATGGTAAGCAGGAGGCCCACAAGAAGCGTAGTGAAACCAATCTTTCGCCCGATGACGCGGCTCGAGAAGCGGAAGAGTAAACCGCCCATCAAGGCCAAGGTGAACATCAACAGACCGATACGTGCCCAAGCGTCGGCCGTGAAGAATCGCATCAGTGCTCTTCGCCCAAGAGATGAGAACATCTGACTGTAGCATATTGTCGTGCCGGCTGATGGGCGCTAGCTAGACAAATTGTGGCGAATGTCTGCATTGGTAGGTGACAGGCGCTAGCGCACGTCTGTAATAAAGAATGGCCTGCGGCAGATTCTTTGTGCGGCAATAGGCGTCAGCTTTCAAATTGTAATAAGATGCTGCTGACGGGTTGGTCTTGGCTGTGCGCTCGAAAGCAGCAACTGCACCAATGTAATCCCGTTTGGCGTAGAGGGCTCGCCTTCTGCTTGGGGGCAGAGGGGGCAGCCGACAATGATAAACCGTGCAGTGCGCCCATCAAGGTCAACAGGAGTAGAAAGTAGGGGAGCGGCGGCAACTTGCCTTTTGACGGCCCTCCCGATTGGAAGGTCTGCTTCTATGCGATCAATGATCTCGCGCCACTTGCCGGCATAATTCGTTCTTTTGCATATCGCTTTTGCAGCCGGAGCGAAGCGTGCATACTCGCAAGCGGACCATACATCTGCTAGGCGGCTTGAATCGTATCCGGTGCAATATGGCGGGCTGCCAATGCTGCTTTTACGACATCGAGCGATAAATCGACCGTAGAGATCTTGAATTTTGCCGCCAAGTAAGTTTGCAGCGCATTATTCAGCGCTTCGTAGAACGGCTTCTCTTGTTGTTGTGCTAAAAGTTGGTAGGCCTGCTTTAGTTGCCGCTTGGCCGCTTTGCCGGCCTTTAGATTGGCGAGGCCCACTTGTCGAGCATCGCGCGCCGCTTTGCGCCGAATGAGAATATATGCGCCAGCGGCGGCGAGTAATAGTAAGAAATAGGCGCCGAAATCACGTCCACGAACCCACCAGCAAAGCGATGTGCGGCATCAAAAGTCGGCTCGGCTGGGAGCAAAGGATGAATGTCGCTGTTGCGCAGAGCCAACTCCCGCTTGTATATCTGCAGGACGAATGGCGGCCTTTACCTCATCATTAGATGCTTCTATGGCCGTTTGTAAGGTTTCATATTTGCCGCTTGATGGGTTGAAATATACGAATTGTACGGCCGGTAAAGTGTACTTTCCAACATTGTGTGGGCAGAAAGCGCAATCAAAAACGATTTGCGCCGGAAGCGCCCGTCAACACCTACCTTTACTTCTTGCGTTGTTTTCGGGGTGAGTGTCGAAGTCTTTCGGGAAAAACAACACTTATGGCGTGTGATAAGTTTGAGGTTACCATTGCCTTTTTGCTGACTACCGCGATACGTAGCTATATCATTGGTACTCAAATCTTTTGTGAGCAACTGACCGAGAGATGGTGAAACGCCCCACGGCGCCGGAGAATGCCGCCGGCTGCGGCTGTGGGAGCGGATCAACCGTGACGGTTGTGGGCGCCGAGGCGCGTTGTACTGTACGCCGACTTCACCTCCGCCATTGAAGAAGGCCTCAATAGGGGTCGGAAAACATCGACCGAGCGGCGAACAACCGTGCATGTGAAATTGATACCGGGGATGGTGAGCTTGCTTTCTTCGTTGCGGGGAAGACAAGGTGATTGCAGAATGATGCCTGCGATACGACTTTCCATTGATTCGCTCCAGACTTGTTTGTACGGTGGGAGTGGGGTATTTTCTTGCGAAACCCAGCCCTTGAAATCGGGCTTTGCTGCTCATCATCATGACATTTTTGCAGGCTTATGCCGACAGCGCTATGCACGCGATAGGTGAGCAAAATGGCTTCTTGTCGAAACGCGGCGACGGCTGGGCGTCACTGTAATAAAAAGGTGTCTCGACTATTTATAGGTCCGTCAGCCGTAACTTGCGCGGAGGAAGCGCTGCGATTGCTTGCGGCGTTGGCGGTTTGCGACTTTCCGGGCGCACCGTTATGTTAATGGTCACGGAGCGGGAGTGAAGCGTATTTCCGCCTCACTTGCACTGATGCTGATCCGTTATCGTTAAAGTGCCTTTGCGGCGGGGTTGTAGGATAAAAGTATAAGTAGTTGATTCGTTGACTGGTCGCGGCCATTGATCATCTTGTAGTTGGAACTCTGCGCTACGTTCGGGCCGGACAGAATGATAAAAATCGGACAACGCCGGCGCTTGAAAACCGGACGCGGATGTGGTCGCTCACTTTTATATTTTAGTGGAAATAGCCGTTGATATCGGCTGTTGAGGGGGCTTCTAGCTTAGTTGTTGGGCCCGCGCCGTAGGCTAAGTGCAGTCCAAAGAGTAGAAGCAGGAGGAAGAATGTAGTATATATATAATGTACTTTCCGCTGGTCTCTATCTCGTTTCATAGGATCACAATTCTCATCCAATTTGCGTGGTTGCGCTTGCGACTTGTTTACATCTTTTGCCGCGCTTGTTGCTCGGCTTGACGCGCGAGGTTCAGTGAGTTGCTACCCCTGCTCGGACTGCGAAGCGTTGTTTTGCTGTTGGGGCGATTGTTGCTGTTGCTTAGTTTTGTTGTTGACGAGGCTGCTGGCGGGGTTGTTGCGCGGACGCTGCTGTTGCTGGTTTTGTCGCGTTTCAGTTGGTGCTGGCAAAGCGCCAAATTATAGCGCTGTCCGATCGCTTTGCGGATTGTTGCGTAGGAGGCTTTGTGAATGTCTCAATCGCTTCCTGCAACATCTGCTGCTTTTTGCGCACCGTTAGCTTCCAGCCGCCGCTTGATTGATCACGCCCATATTATGATAGGCCATCGCTTTTAGTTGCTTGTTCTTCTCGCTTGGAGCAACGGCCTGAAATTGTTTGATCGCAGCTTTGCCGTCTTTCTTAGCCAAATAAGTGCCGCCTAAATTAAAATGAGCGCGTATTGCGGTTTTGCTTTGATGGCTTGCAGTATAGTTGCTCCCGCTTTATCATATATGCTGTTTGCCTCAGCGCCCTTGTTGCCGCGGTGCATTAGTTTCCAATCGGCTGCTCAGTGGCAAGCCGATAAACCAATGGAGAGAGAGTAGTATCAAATGCTTCATTGCTTTCGATTAAAAAGATGCCAGCGCTGCACCCAAGGGTTTTTGTTTCGCAGACAAAACTTTCGATGAACAACAAAAAGTAAAAGGATCAGCGCAACAGCTTGAAATTGCTCGTTGTAGCTTGTGTAGTCGTGTATGCTCGGAAGCTTGTTTGCAGTTGCCCCAAAAGCAGCTTGCAATTGCTCTGGGCCGCGTTCGAATTATCTACGTGCAAATAGTCCATCGCCGGCTTTTAGCTACTTCAGCGCACATTTGCTCGTTTAATTTCGCTTACTACAACTCGTCATTGTTGTCTTTTAAGTAGTCATTACCAAAGGTATTTGTGCGCCACTGCTTTGATGCCCAAGATGTACACTTTTCGGCCCTCTTTGCTGCTGCTGCCGCCGCTTCCTCAGCTCCGCACTGCGGTCTTCCCCATCGGTGATGATAATGACGGCTTTCGCCTACGTGTTTTCTATGTCCGCAAAACTTTTTATCGGCTGTTGATGGCCGCCGCAAGGTTCGTTCCTCAGCGCGCAACCATCTCCCGGCGTAATCGAATTCAGAAATAGTTTGGCCGCGCCGTAATCTCCGTGATGGTGAGTCGAGGATAAGCCTCGCCGGCAAAGACGCTCTAACGCAATCTTGTCGTTTTGCATACGATCAATAAGCGTGAGAGACGAGCAGCTTCGCACGCCCAAGCGATTGGGGGCTGACATCCTGCGCAGCATTGAGTTGGAAACGTCCAGCATCACAGCTACTTCTATTCCTTTTTGTTTTCGCTGGTAGTTGGGAACCATTTTGCGTCGGGCCAAGAGTATGATCAATGTAATCAAAGCCGACAAAAGCAAAGCAAACTTCATCAACGGTTTGCGGCGGGAATAAGCCGGCACCAATGCAACTCGAGCAGTCGCGGATCTCCAACTTGCGCAAACGCCGCTTCTTTCGAAGGGCCGTAAGTAGGTAAATCCCTGATCAAAAAGGGATAAGCAGCAACAAATATAAGTATTCCGGATCAGCAAATCTGAACATAAATTTCGCGTCGTGTTAAAGTTTCAAGAATGCGTCTAAACCAAGTCAGACGCAACAATATTTCAGTGCAAAGTAAAGAGCGCAACTCAAAAGCAAACAATTGATAAGCTTCGTAGTGTCGATTATAATTGCTCACCTTCAGCTTTGTCTCTCTAAACGGTCTATGTTTTGATAGATATCTCTTAATTTCGCTTTGCTTCGGGCTTGATAGAATTTCCCGCCCGTTGAGTTTGCGATTGCTCCAACGTTTTCGGGTCTGTGTTCTGCTTAATCGCCGCTTCGTAGGTCTCACTGTTGGGCAGCGTGCTACGGGCTGATTGACCGCAGCGTCCGTTCCATAGAAATCGTATAGATGCGGATGCCCAAGCGCTGGCCATTTCAGCCGCAGTGCGGAGATATTTCACCGGCGTTGTTTTCGCCGTCCGTCAGAAAGAATGATTACCTTACTCGACTTACTTTGCTCCAAATGAGACACGGCACTCGATAAGCCCATACCGATAGCCGTTCCCGGGCTTAGTGACTCTTCCTTCTGCAAGTCGCAATTTACTTGGCTAAACATATTGAGTAGCGCAGAATGGTCCGTTGTTAGGACATTGCGTGTAGCCTCGCCGCCAAAGACAGTCAAGCCGATGTTGTCGTCCGGACGATTGACTGATGAACCTGTAAGCCACCGTGTTTTAGCCGTTTCAATACGGCTGGGCGGGAGGTCCGGCGTGAGCATACTCGCGTTGAGACGTCGATAGCCATCATTGCGCTGATACCTTCCGTCTCTTTATTGCCCAACGGTCATTGCGCGTCAGCGGCGGGCCAGCAAAGATTATGCAAGCAAAAGCCAAGATCCTTAGTAAGTTAAAGCGAAAATGAATGAAGCGCTGCAAGGCGTTCGTGGCAACCGCCTATAGCGATACGTTGTCGCTAAGGTCAGTGGATTCGCGCTTCCCTTTCACAGCAGATGCCACAAGATAAGCGGAATCATACAGCAAGAACAATAAGAAATAATAAGTGGCTGCAAATGTCATACGCGCTGCAAAAGAGAGTTTCTGCACACCTCAGCAATCACCGCAGACGGCCAAGCTCAGACTCAATAGCGACAAGACAAGGCCCGCTCCCCCAATAAATATCGGCGTATGCTTCCTTTGCTGCGTCTCGCCCGGTGTTACGATTTTACGACAGGCTTCGCATTTGCGTCGTAGCAGGTTTTGTCACGCTGACAAAATCTACGGCCGCAGCAACCGCGTCGATCTGCTCACTGAGCGAAGATCCATATTTTTGCGAACTTTACCAAGTCAGCTGTTTCAAAGATCCCGCGAGTTCACGGCAAGGCCGTCTCATCTCCCGTGTGCAGCAAGGCGTTGCGATTTCCTGAGGTCAGCTTCGCGGGCGTTAACCCCAAAGCGGCCGGAGATATACGCTCGTAGCGCATCTGTCAGCTGCATAATAACCCTTATTGGCCACCTGAGCGTTTGCCCCTGCTGTTTTGAGTCTGCTCGATGCGCGCCATCGCTTCTGATGTGGCGGAACGGCCGCATCACCACTCGCTTCGCAACCGGACGCTTATCTGAAAGCCGCACGACGCGGATGAAAATGCCGCCAACCAGCAGAAGCAGCAAGAAAGCCAACAAAAGTAAGCGCCACGTCCATACAAAACTTCCTTCGACTACGCCATCCGGCCCCTCAAAGCGCCCATCGTGGGCTGTATCCACCGAAACGGTACCACTTTAAGGCCAATCACTCGCGCGCCGCAATCGTATCGCCGCCAATAGCACACATAGGGGGCGCAACGAATAAAGCGCTGAGTCAAAACCGTCACCGCATAGCGATGTATCAGCGTAATGCGGTCGTCGCCGTCTTGCTTTAGCGTGTCCGTCTTCCCCATTGTCGACCACTTCCACGCCGGGCGCGATCTGATCCTCCTGTGCATAAACAGGAAAGATTAGTGTGTGCGCTTGTCGGTCGTCGCTTACCCGCAATTGCACTTGCACGCGACCGATCATTATGTCGGCTGTATCCAGTTTAGCTCGACCACGACTTGCGAGAAGCCGCAGCGTCGATAAGCATCAGACACACAGTAATGTAAGCATACGCATATGGTTCAGCATATTCTCATCCGACTATGCGCGTTGTCGGAGGATGTCTCCGCAAGGCTACCACGTAGTCTTCACTGTCGAGATCGCCGTGAAATCGACCTCGATTTTGCGAAACAGCTCTTTCAAGCGCTGATCTCATCCGCCCACCAACGGCGCTGTGCAATTGCGTCGCGCTACTTGATGTATCGAGATATAGTTCGTGTCCGGTTTCGCGTCGCCCACGCGCATCAGGCCCACATCCGGCAGTTCCGCCATCCGGTGGTCATACACCTGACGGCAACCACATCGTGTTTGCGCGAAGCGATGCGCAGCGATTGCGAGAAGTCCTTTCGGTCGAGATAGCGTCAGAGAGTACGAAAGCAATGCAGCGCTTCGAGATGGCCTTCTGACCAGATATTCCAAGCCTACGCCAAGATCCGTGCGCCGCGATTGCGGCGTAAACGTAAGCAGTTCGCGGATATATATATATGTGGCGTCGCCCTTCTGCGGAGGAATGAATTTTTCCACGCGATCCGAGAGCACCCCGATTTTATCATTGTTCTGTATGGCTGAAAAGGCGAGCGTCGCAGCTATTTCCGCACCGTCGCGTTGTGTGCAGCGTTGCGAGCCAGCGACAGACCGCCCGAGACGTCGACAAGCAGCATCACCGTCAGTTCGCGCCTTCCTCACACTTTCACGTAAGGGCGATTCGTACGAGCGGTCACGTTCCAGTCGATGTCGCGCACGTCATCTCCCGGCTGATATTCTCTTCACCTCGAAAAGGACAGACCGCGCCCTTAAACGCCGAGTGATACCGCCGGCGAAGATATTATTCGTCAGTCGGCGGGTTTTTATCTCTATGCGCCTTACTTGTCTTTGCAGCAGGTCTTCGCGTCTCCATCTTTCAGATCTTATTCTAACGATAGCGTTTAGGGCACTTCGACCTTATTGATCACTTCGGTGATAATGGCATCCGTCGTCACGCTTGTCGGCCCCAGCTTCGTACGTCAGACCGATGCGATGGCGGAGTACGTCGTACGCCGCGCTCGCGCACGTCTCCGGGTATCACGTAGCCGCGGCGCTTCAAGAAAGCACGCGTGCGGCTTGCCAAAGCCAAATTTTATGCTCGCACGCGGATGCCGCCGAAACTAATATAACGCTGCATTTCCGGCATCTGTAAGCTTTCCGGCCGACGCGTTGCGAAAACGATGTCGGCGATGTATTGCTCGATGCGCTCGTCGAACGTAGACTTTCTTGACGATTTCGCGTGCGTGGAGAATCTTATCCAGACTGACAACGGGTTGAACCTCTTCCGAGTAATGCTCGTTCAAATGGCTGGCAGAATGATCTTCTTTTCATCCTCCAGCGGTAGGATAGTCAGTGACTACTTTCAGCATAAAGCGGTCCACCTGCGCTTCGGGTAGCGTATCAGGTGCCCTCCCGTTCGATCGGATTCTGCGTAGCCAGCACCAAGAAGGGGTGGGGAGCGCAAAGGTCTCCTCGCCGATCGTCACTTGATGCTCCTGCATTGCTTCGAGCAGTGCACTCTGCACTTTCGCCGGCGCACGATTGATCTCGTCGGCCAAGACAAAGCTATGGCAAAATCGGCCCTTTCTTTTTGCTAGGCGCTCTGTCGCGCTGACTATAAATCAATGTGCCGATAATGTCGGAGGGTAAAAGGTCGGGCGTAAACTGCACGCGACTGACAGCGGGCTTCAATGAGCGAAGCTAGCGTTTTAATGGCGAGTGTCTCGCCAGACCCGGAACGCCTTCGAGCAGAATGTGCCCGTCGCCTGCGCAAGTGCCTGTGAGCAGGGAGTCAATCAATGGCGTTGCCCTACAATGTTACGCTCCATGCCGGTCGTCAGATCGGTCAGGAAGCCTGATTGCGCTTCGATGAGTGCGCGTTAAGTTCGCGTATGTCGATTGCTGCTGCCATACTTTTCTGTGTTTTTCTGTTTGAGCAGCACTGTTTTTGCACCGCCTGTCGGCTTGCTTTTTATTCACCTGTCTTTTGAAGTCATGACGTTGGAACTTAGCAAGCACCCAGGGGCAAAGTTAGCACAACCCTATACTTTCAAACAAGAAAGTGCCCACATCGGGTCGATGCTAACAAGATTTGTGCCTCATCAGGCTTGAGATTAAAATTGAAAAATGCGCTTTTTGCGATCAACTCTGCAACCTTCAGCGGGCCTTTTTCCGTCGTCATTTTATGCGAAGCGCTTGTTTTCATGCGCGGCGCGCGCCGTTTGCAGGGTCGAAGGGGCATCGCGGCTCGAGCAAATCACTTGCCTGCTAAGGCTTCCCGCTTTTTCGCTTGCTGTAGCCTCGAGCGCGTTTATCCAAAGCTCGACAGCAGCTGACGAAGTCTGATACCACGGCCCCGCCCCGCATCATCGAAGGCCAGGATGCAGGCGCGGAGTTTGCGCTCGACGATGAAAAAGTCTCGCGCTCACGATCGTAAAGGTTTACGCTCAGCGATGAAAAAGGTTTGTGCTCACGATGAAAAACCTGCGCGGTAGGTTGCCGTTCTAAAAAGTTTGGCTTTTTAGATTGTTGTTCCTTTTGTTCCGCCGTGCAGGTTAAGTCCCTCGTGAGCTGTGGCGAGCGCAAACGGCCGGTCGCGCATCGCCGCCGTTATGGCATTGGTCGGTAGCCGCCCTTTACGGAAGTGGCGTAAGGTACATGTACAACTACCGATACTGTTTCCACGACTATGAGCGATGAACATTTTTCGCCGTTCTCAGGTGTTCGCAATGCGCAAAAAGCGTTATCTTCGCTTCGTAAAGTAGTCGAAAGTATGACACTCACATCATATGATTACGATTTCAGCGTTCGGCGAGCCGTCGTTGAGGCTTGGAAAAAGTTTGCCTTGCATTGGCGCACCTATCTTCGCTACCTCTGGCCGTTTCTCTTGATGGCCGGCATCGGGGCCGGTTTGTTCGCCGTGGCATTAAGTATGTATCTCACCAACACGCCATTCCCTTTTTCGTTGTAGTGAAATCAGGACTCGGCGCAAATGCAGCTTGCCGCTGCTTTGCCCTCGTGGGGCATACATTGGCCGCCTTAGTTGTCGGACTCCCTGCTTTGGTTGCTCGGACAGAGTGGCTTGGGCGGTGGTTTTGCCTTGCAATACAAGCGCAATATCAGCAGTCGTTGCGGGCTGTGCCTCTTTAAGCATAAAGTTTTGCGTCGCGTATGGCTGCAAAGAAGTGCTCGTTGCTTGCTGCTCCTCGCATATAGCAATGTCCTCAACGCGATGGTGCTTGGGGGCACAGTTTGGCTGACGCGCGAGCATACATCGCTTTTGGTGGATTCCGGCCGTGATGATCGCATCGGTCTGCTTAGTTGCTTATAGTATGACTTTCGTACATTACGTTATCTATAAACGGACCGCCCTGCAAAGTCTGTGCGCCACGTTTAGCCACCGCCGCTTAGGGGCAATGGTCATCCTTTTCTTGCTCACGGCGATCCCCTTTGGCGCAATAATGCTCGTTGGGCAAATGCCGACCCTCATCTTGTTTATGAGCAAGATGACCAACGCTTGGGGCGTTATGCTGGGCGATACGAACGGGTTGCCCGGTTATTTTGATGCGCTACTCTTCGGCTGTATGGCCTTTAGGGCAGCATCATTGGGTACTTCCTGTGCAGCATACAAAATCGGCGGCATCGTCTACATAGCCCAAGAAAAGAAGACGACGATTTTAGCGCGTCGGACCTTCGCTTCGACACCTCCCCGAATAGAGAGGTAAAGCGCTTAGCGCAAAAGAAAATGGGCTTAAATCGAAACTTTTATCTCGGATGCCCGCTTTTATTTTCAAGAAAAAGCCTTACTTTTTGCTTCAAAAATAAGATGGAAATAATGCCTCCTCAATCGGAGGGCGGCGGAAATTTCAAGCTTTAAGAAACAATTAAATGATAGATCAAGACAGAATCATTAAAGTCGATATCGAAAAGGAGATGAAAGCCTCCCTATATCGACTATTCAATGTCCGTTATTGTATCACGTGCCTTGCCGGACGTGCGCGACGGCTTTAAACCCGTACAGCGACGCATCCTATATGCAATGATGAATATCGGAAATACGCACGATAAAGCCTATATGAAGTCGGCCCGTACGGTGGGTGAGGGTGCTCGGTAAATATCACCCGCACGGCGATAGCTCGATCTACGGCGCGCTGACGCGTATGGCGCAGGATTGGAACTTGCGTTACCCCTTAGTGGACGGACAAGGAAACTTTGGTTCGATCGACGGCGACTCGCCGGCTGCTATGCGTTATACGGAATCGCGCATGAGCCTTATGGGCGAAAACGATGATGCTCGATCTGGATAAGGAAACGGTAGATATGCAAAACAACTTCGACGATAAGTTGAAGGAACCTACTGTTTTGCCGACGCGCATCCCTAACTTCTTGGTCAATGGTGCGACCGGTATCGCCGTGGGTATGGCCACGAATGTGCCGACTCATAACTTGAGCGAGGTCATCGACGGTTGTGGCTGATATTGATAATCCGGAGATCGATGTCGAGCTTGATGGATATATCAAGGCGCCGGACTTCCCTGACGGGGGCTTTCATTATGGGGCTGCAAGGCGTAAGAAGTGCTGACGAAACCGGACACGGCCGCAGTTATCTTACGCGCTAAGATGCGAAATGAAAACGGGCCGCAATGATGATACGATCGTCGCAAACGAAATCCCTCACGGCGTAAATAAAGCTGAGTTGATCAAGGACATTGCTCGCTTGGTGAACGAAAAACGCATAGAGGGCATCAGCGATGTGAACGATGAAAGCGACCGCGAAGGAATGCGCATCGTCATAGAGGTGAAGCGCGATGCGAACGCTAACGGTGTTGCTGAACAAACTTTTTCAAGATGACTGCGCTGCAAAGCAGCTTCGCGGTCAACCGGTGGCTTAGGCACGGCCGCCCCAAAGTGCTTTCGCTGAAAGATTGTATTCGTACGTTCGTAGACCATCGTCACGAGGTGGTAATCCGTCGCACTGAAGTATGATTTGCGTCAGGCGCAAGAGCGTGCCCATATCTTGGAGGGCTTAATCATAGCCAGCGATAATATAGATGAGGTCGTGCGACTCATTCGCGCCAGCAAGACGCCCGCAGAAGCCATCAAGCACTTAAAAACGCTTTGAACTGGATGATATTCAAGCTAAAGCGATCGTCGACATGCGCTTGTCGCAGCTGACAAACATACAGCAGGATAAGCTACATCAAGAGTATGAGGAGCTGGAGCGCAAGATAGATTATTACAACCGCATTCTTACTGACGACGAACTTTGCCGTCAGGTGATGAAAGATGAGTTGAACGAAGTCAAAGAAAAGTATGCGACGTGCGCCGTACGGAGATTAAAGCTTTCTGCTGAAGAGAGTTTAATCCTGAAGACTTTACGCCGACGACGAGGTTATTATTACCATCAGCCATTTGGGCTACATTAAGCGCACACCATTGGCCGAATTTCGCGCACAAGGCCGCGGCGGCGTAGGAAGTCGCGGCGGAACGACACGCGATGCAGACTTCATCGAATACATTTACCCGGCTACGATGCACAATACGATGCTTTCTTCACCGCAAAAGGCCGTCGCTATTGGCTAAAGGTGTATGAGTTGCCGGAAGGTGCGAAGAACGCGAAAGGACGTGCGATCCAAAAATATGCTAAACATAGAGGCGGACGACTCTAGTTAACGCTTTCTCTACATAAGAAACTCAATGATCCCTGACTTTTAACAAGTCGCATTACGTTGTGTTCTGTACTGCGGAGGGCATCATCAAGAAAAACTTGCCTCGAAGAGTACTCGGCCGCGCACAAACGGCGTTAAGGCGATCACGATTCGAGAAGAAGATCGCGTAGTCAGCAAGTTGTGCTCACCAATGGTCAAGACGAGCTGGTCATAGCTATCCGCAACGGCCGCGCCATTCGCTTTAATGAAGACGCGGTGCGCACTCATGGGGCGCGTTTCTACAGGTGTACGCGGCATTCGTCTTGATGAAGACGGCGAGGATCAAGCTGTCGGAATGGTATGTATAAATGATCCCGAAAAAGAAACTATCATGGTGGTCAGCGATCAAGGTTTCGGAAAGCGTAGTGCCATCGAAGATTATCGCAAAACCAACCGTGGCGGCAAGGGCGTCAAGACTTTGCAACTCACGGACAAGACCGAAAAGTCGCAGCCATAAAGAGCGTGACGGACGACAATGATTTGATGATCATCAATCGCAGCGGCATCACGCTACGTCTGAAAGTTGCCGACGTACGTGTGATGGGACGCGCCACGCAAGGCGTTAAACTCATCAATCTGACAAAGCGCAACGACAGCATAAGCAGTGTTTGCGTCGTAACGACAGAAGATGAGGACGCAGAAGCCCTTGATGCGACAACCGAAGCTGTAGATGAGCCGACCACGTCCGATGCTCCGGAAACAACGATTGAAACAAACGAACAAATAGATAATTAACGGAATAGATAACCTTTTATTCGGTCACACCACATCGTATCTGCCATTGGCGAAAGACCAATTCAGCGATCGAAAGTAAGGAGGCCCTGTGATTATGAAAAAGTCGACCATTGCATTGACAATGCTTGCAGGAGTTGGCCTTGCGCAAAACTCTGCTTTTGCAGAAAGCGCAAAGCGCACTGCAGAATCGTGACTTTAACGGTACGAGTTTCGATTCTTAATGAAGCGCTTCAGAATCCTAAGACGACGAAGTTTGCTGAAAATGTACAACCTTTAGCCGACGCCATCACGTTTGATGGAACCGGAGTTGCAAAAAGGCGGCACAAAGCCAACCTTTGACACGACAGGCTACTGCGTAAAATTTGGACAAGGCTATCATTAACTACACGAAGAGCTATGAGGCTGACAACAAGGCCGATGAAAAAGGCAGGTGAAGCCAAAATTTAACGCCATTAACGGCTCGCGCATCGCTGCGATGTTGGATTATTACAACTACGCTGCGCTTTTCGTGAACCAAAACGGTAATCGCAACGAGGCTATCACGTATTTCAAGAAGTTTATTGAGCTTTCCGAAGAATCCCGTCTTTACACCCCAGCAGACCGACTCTATCTACAAGGCTAAGAAGACGGAGTACGCCCAAGCAGCATACAACTTGACGATACTTTGCTACGGCCAAAACGACTGGGATGACGTGTTGAGATATGCCGATCTCGCCTTGCAAGACGAAACAGGCATACGCGATCTCTACATTATGAAGATGCAAGCCTCACTTTGGGCAAGCAAGATTCTGCTGCCTATTTGAAGACCTTGCAGGAAGCCGTGATTGCACTGAGACCCCCAACTTTATTCAAAACTTGCTCTACTATTACATTCAGAAAGGCGATAGAGCCGGTGCTTTATCTATGGCCGACAACCTTGTAAAAGACCACCCACAAAAGCAAAGCAGCTTATTATCTACGTGGTAGCGTTTATCTCAAATATGAAGCCCTTCAGCTATGCAAAGGCAGAAGAAGACTTTTCTAAGGCTTTAGCTATTGATCCCAACTTCGTAGAAGCGAATGTCGGTATGGCTTACAGCTACATGAATGACGTCGTAACGCAAGCACAAAATCGCGTCATTAAGATTCCGCCCACTTATTCCAAACTTTACAAGCAAGTAATGGAGACAAAATGTGCAGCCTTACTACCGCAAGGCACTTCCTTACTTTGAAAAAGTACGCGCATTGTTGCCGGATGAGCCCAAGCGTTGGGCTCCTCCAGCAGATCTATAACACCTGGATGACAGAGAAATCAAAAAGAAATGGATCAATATCTGCGTTACTAACAGCGTCGATTCATTTCTCCACGGATCCTTCGGGGCAAGAAGAGCAGATCAAACCTCTGATATTGTTTTTAGCTTTTCCCGGTGGAGTCCGTGGATTTCCTGCAGAAACCTTTCGGCATTGCCGACAGACTGTTGCAGCTTTACGCAGATTAAATGGCGAAACCGACAACGCCAATACCGCCCACAACGGACTTCTAAACGAATCACATCTCGCTCTTATCGCATATTTTATATATGAAATACTTATTGTGTTGCCTGCTATCTTTCTGTTCTGTTGCTTTTGCAGCTAATCCGCTCGCCGGTTCATGCTTTACTCAAAGCCGGCCGCCCGCTCGACGCTCTCAATGCCGCCAAGCGCTTGATGGCTGATCTCGCAGCTTCGCGATAATCCAAAAATTGTATGTACTCGGAATGGACGCAGCCGTAGCAGCCAACAGCGCTGGAGAATGAAAAATCTATTTGCATAAAGCTACGACACCCTCAGCTTCTTTCTCAGACCGCCTACGATTTCTTTTAATTGTGCGCGGCGTTATGATGCCCTTACCCAAAAGTCGAACAACAAGAAACTGAGTCGCCTGCTTCACGAATTTTACCCCAATTTGCTGGCCGGAGGACTTTTTATGTACGAGCACAAGCAGTATGCAGAAGCCATTAAATTGCTCAAATGGCCGACGATGTCTTGATCTACCCTTGTGGGCTCTAACTTTTCGCCGAACTTACCCCGACAGCAGCGAGAACTTATTCGCAACATTTTGGTTAGGAGTGCCTTTCAAGATACGACTTGGTTTTTGCATTTTTACGGCCGATAGTATTCAGAATGCCGCCCTATCGTCAGATGGCAATAGAGTATCGCGCTCGCACGAATGCAGCCTTGGGGGAGACTAGGCTTACGTAAAGACGTTTGAAGCCGGAATCAGCGATGCCGGGCCATCATCCCTACTTTTTCACGCACCTGTTTGATCATTACCTTCAGCAATCAACTGCCGATGCGGCGTTGCGTTTGTCCGACAGTCTCTTGTTAGTTTATCCCTGCAGTCGCAAAATCGCTCCGCACCGCCTACAGCCGCCGATTCAGCCTTCTACTTGACGCCCTCTCGGCCAAGGCTTTGGCGCAGATCAATCTACATGCCTGCACAAGGACGCCTATAGAAACGTGTAAGGCCTATCGGGCTATCGACTCAATCAATGTAGATATAGATTTCTATTTCGAACAGCCTGACAGCAATGCCGCAGCCGCCGTAGATCTACCTACGAGTATCAACAGCGCAGCTTATAAATCGGCGCAGGCAGAGAGGCGTAAACTCTATGCCAAGGCTGTACCTTTATCTGGAGCGCTATCGGAAAGCTCGTCCCAACGAGGTAAAATCTTGGGGGCCATTGCTTTACAACGCCTACCTCTCATTCAACCAAGGCAAGAAGTTTGCTGAAGTGGAGCAGTTGCTCAAAGCTAAACTTTTTCAGTCGGTAGATTTTTCCACCTCTTTCAGGCCGTTTGCTCCATATCGTCAACGCTATCATTGCCCACCTCTCTCTCTAGCAAGCAGGTGCAAGTAGTGGGCAAAACGAAGCATAGGGCCAACTCTTTCTTAGAACCATACACGTAGGACGACTTCTATTGGTCGTCCCTACGCATTTTTATTCCTCCTATCAAATTTTTTTCAGCGTCCCGACTATTGATTTTCCCGCGCCACAATTTTCTTCCCGCCGTTTGCGCTCGTGAGGTGAAACCTTTGTTATCGTGAGGTGAAGCTCTTTATCACGAGCGTAAACCTTTGTTATCGTGAGCGCACACCCGCCGGCCGGTTTTGGGCGTGTGAAAGTTTGTTGTCGATATGTGCAAAAAGCCCTCTTAGTCAGTAGAAAGTGAGTGTAGGAGAGGTCGCTACTAACCGTTCTCTGCTCCCACATCTTTACCTCATCTTGAGTCGGCGCGGAATACTCCATTTCTCGTAAGCCCAGCCGTTGGCTGAGTCCCACAGCCTCCGTCCGCATCGCGTTGTCCGCAAAGAAATCGCCGCATACAAAGATTGAAAGCCTGATTCTCGTAGGTTTCCATCGAAAAGTAGTATCTTTGCCTAGAATTTAGCATAATCGAAATAAAGCATGTATAGAACGAAGACGTGCGGAGAGTTGCGCTTAGCCAATGTTGGCGAGCAAGTGGTGCTGACCGGTTGGGTGCAGCGGCTTCGCAAGATGGGCGGAATGACGTTTGTAGATTTGCGCGACCGCTATGGCATCACGCAATTAGTATTCAATACCGAGACAGATGCCGCCCTGTGTGAGCGCGCGAACCAGTTGGGGCGCGAATATGTATTGCAGGTGACAGGAAGCGTGAACGAGCGCTTCAGCAAAAACGACAAAATCCCCACAGGCGATATAGAAGTAATCGTCAATGAATTGGGTGGTGCTCAATAGAGAGCCTTTACACCGCCATTTACCATAGAAGATGAGACCGATGGCGGAGATGATCTGCGATGAAATATCGCTTCCTTGACCTGCGCCGCAACAGCGTGCGTCGCAATATGGAACTGCGCCATAAGATGACGCTCGAAGTGCGCCGCTTCTTAGATGAAAAAGGCTTGAGATAGAGACGCCGGCTCTGATCGGCTCTACGCCTGAAGGCGCACGCGATTTTGTGGTGCCGTCACGTATGAATCCCGGTTGCTGTCATGCGCTTCCGCAGAGTCCGCAAACGCTGAAGCAGTTGTTGATGGTTGCCGGAATGGATCGTCACTTTCAGATCGTAAAATGCTTTAGAGACGAAGATTTACGCGCTGATCGCCAGCCCGAATTTACGCAAATCGACTGCGAAATGAGTTTCGTAGAACAGATGACGTGGATCAATACATTTGAAGAGATGACCAAGCATCTCTTTTAAGTCCGTGCGCGGCGTCGATTTGGGCGAAGAACCCTTCTTGCGTCTGAGTTGGGCGGAGGCAATGCGTCGTTTTGGTTCTGACAAACCCGATATGCGCTTCAGGTATGGAGTTTGTCGAACTTATGGATCAGCTGAAAGGCACCGGCACGTTTGGCGTCTTTAACGAAGCAAACTCACATTGGCGGTATCTGCGTGCCGGGTTGTGCCGTATATACGCGGAAGCAGCTCGACGAATTGACCGACTTCGTGCGCAGTCCGCAAATCGGCGCGAAAGGCCTTGTGTATGCCCGCGTTCAGGAAGACGGTAGCGTGAAGAGTTCGGTAGACAAATTCCTACGATGCAGCCGTTCTCAATGGCTTGAAAGATAAGATGCAGGCGCGCCCGGGCGATTTGATTTTGATCACTTTCCGGTCCGGATACACAAAAAGCCCGCAAGCAATTGTGCGAACTGCGCCTTTTGATGGGCGGACGCTTGGGCTTGCGCGATAAGAATAAGTTTGCCTTTGCTTTTGGGTTGTAGACTTCCCGATGTTTGAATGGAGCGAGGAAGAAGGACGCTTGATGGCGATGCACCATCCCTTTACGGCGCCAAAGCCGGAAGACGTCGGCTTTGCTTTGATAGCGCGCCCGAGCGCGTCTGTGCCAACGCCTACGATATGGTATGCAATGGTGTGGAAGTTGGCGGTGGAAGTATCCGTATCCACGATGCAGAGTTGCAGGCTAAAATCTTTAAGGCACTTGGCTTTACTCCCTGAGAGCGCCCAAGAGCAGTTTGGCTTCTGATGAATGCCTTTAGTATGGCGCTCCTCCTCACGGCGGCCTCGCTTATGGTTTGATCGCTGGTGAGCATCTTTGCCGGACTCGATAGTATTCGCGACTGCATTGCTTTCCCGAAGAATAATAATGGGCGCGACGTGATGCTTGATGCGCCGTCGATGGTAGATCAAAAACAGTTGGACGAACTGCACATCGCGCTGCAGCCAATTGAGAAGAACGATTAAGCCCTTTAGGTTTAGCCAAAAGCGCCTCCTAAGCGGAAGGCGCTTTTGTTTTATATATAATGAGTGTAGGGCGAACGGACGTCAGCATAAAGAGCCCTCGTGATTTGTTGGGGTAGTATAAAGTAGGAAAAAGAGAAACGAAATCAGTTTCAAAAATACTCTGAAAGAAATAAGAAAAATGATTTTCAAACGGAATAAATCATACTGCAATGTTGGCACTTCGTGCCCCATTTACTAACTTTGCGGGCAAAAACGTTTTCATTCAGAGAAATGCATGTCAGAAATCAAAAACTATTCGCACGGCACTTATTTCCGTTTATCATAAAGATGGCTTGGAAGAAATTTTGCTGCCCTTCACCGCGAAGGAGTAAAATTGCTCTCAACCGGTGGAACTCAAAAAGTTTATCGAATCGCTGGGCTATCCCTGTCAACGCGTAGAGGACGACAGCGTATCCGTCGATACTCGGCGGGCGTGTCAAAACATCGACACCCTAAAAATCTTTGGTGGAATCTTGGGGCGCCGCGGTTTGGCTGAGGACGAGGCGGAGATATTGAAGCATGCCATTTCACCCATCGACTTGGTGATCGTAGATCTCTATCCTTTTTGAGGCTATAGTTGCAAGCGGGCTACATCTGCCGAGATCATCGAAAAAGATAGATATAGGCGGCATCAGCTTGATTAGAGCCGGTGCGAAAAATTTCAAGGACGTAGTAATCATTCCGTCAAAGTCAGAATATGCCACTTTGCCGGCATACTTCGCGAGGGCGCTCAGACGACCATCGAGCAACGCCGCCACTTTGCGGAACGCGCTTTTTGAGGTTAGCAGCCAATATGATACGGCGATTCACGCTTGGTTTGGAGACTTCGGAAAATGATGTAACGCACAGCAGCTCTAAGGTTGAGCGCTGTGGATAGGGCGAAAGAAAATAAAGAGATAATGAGTCAGTAAGTTATTCTCCTTTACGCAGGAGTTGGCCATCGACTTAGGAACGGCCAATACAATTATTATCAGTGGCGATCAAATCATCGTAGATCAGCCTTCTGTAGTAGCGTTGGACGAACATTCGGATCGTATGATTGCAGTGGGCGAACAAGCCAAGCTGATGTACGAGAAGACAAATAATAAGATACGCGTTATCCGCCCCTTGCGTGATGGCGTGATTGCAGACTTTAATGCTTGCGAGCAGATGATGCGCGGCCTCATACGTATGGTACATAAAGGCAAGCGCCTCTTTTCGCCGGCTTTGCGCAGTGGTGATCGGTGTCCCGTCAGGTTCTACGGAAGTGGAGCTTCGTGCTGTGCGCGACTCAGCAGAGTATGCTGGTGGGCGTGACGTATTCTGATGATGAACCGATGGCGCCGCCATCGGTATAGGTCTGACGTCAATGCGCCTGAAGGCAATATGATTGTAGACATAGGCGGCGGTACGACAGAGATTGCTGTGATCTCGCTTGGCGGTATTGTTTCTAACAATAGCATCAAGATGGCTGGTGATGACTTTTACGGCCGACATTCAGGAATACGATGAGTCGTCAGCACAATGTACGTGTCAGCGAGCGAATGGCTGAGCGTATTAAAATCAATGTTGAAAGCTGCGCAAACGGACCCTCGGTGAAAGTGCGCCGAAGACTTCATCGTGCACGGACCCACTCGTATCACGGCTATGCCGATGGAGGTGCCTGTTTGCTACCAAGAAATAGCGCATTGCTTTGAGAAGAGCATTGCCAAAATAGAACAGGCCGTCATCAACGCACTAGAAAAATACGCCGCCAGAGCTTTATGCGGATATTGTGCACAACGGAATTTATCTGACAGGTGGTGGCGCACTGCTGCGCGGCCTTGATAAGCGCTTGACGGATAAGATTAATATTCCGTTCCACGTGGCGGAAGAACCCTTGTTGTGCGTGGCGCGCGGAACGGGCGTTGCGTTAAAACACGTCGACGACTATACATTCTTGATGCGTTGAGCGTAACGTAATATAATATTGATGGGGAAGAGGGGCGCGGCTGTGTGGTAGCTCTTTTCCTTTCTCCCTTTTAGCGCCTTTACGGGGCAGCAAAAACGATGCGCACGTTTCCGACTTTCTTCGTAAATACATTATTTCTTCGTATTTCTGCTTTTTAGAAGCCGTTAGCTTGACGATTTTGTTTTCGCTTCAATAGCTTCCAGGGTAGTGTTTGGTTTACGGCTGCCAATGATGCTGTGGCCGGAATTAATCGCTGGTATGCCGATGGCCTATCGTATATGAATTTGGGCGAAGTTAATCGCGAGCTAACTGCGCAAAACGTGGCGTTGGCTCAACAGAATGCAACCCTCCGAGAGCTTTTGGCTAACACGCAAAAGGACTCTACGATTACTAATCAGCTGATGATGGAGCGCCTCTAGGGCGATATGTGCTTATCCCCGCAACTGTTGTTTCAAATGAGACTTCGCGCGCCAATAATTATATTGTCATAGATCGTGGTACGGAAGATGGCGTGCGACCGGAAATGGGCGTTGTTAGTGGGCGAGGCGTCGTAGGAATAGTTTATCTCGCTGCCGCTCATCACGCCTTAGTAATTCCTCGTGACGAATCGCAAGTCGAGCATCAGTTGCCGTCACGTGGGCAGAATTATTTTGGTGATAATGGTCAGGCGGGAATCTCTTTCACGCAGACGTTAACGATATTCCGCGTTATGCCCGTGTGCATCCCTGGAGCCATTGTTGAGACGAGCGGCTGACGGGGCGCTGTCTTTCCCCGGGCTTTTCGTGGGGCGCGTTCGTAAGCTTGAAAATTCAGCAGATGGCCAGAGTTATAAATTGCGCATAACGTTAGGAACAAACTTTAGCAACTTGCGTAACGTAGAGGTGATAGCTACGCCCTATAAATCTGAAATTGATACGCTGCGCAATCGTGTGGCTCAACAAGAAGCGCAAGATGCGATGAATGGTGGCTTAACTAATTAATAGAAGTTATGGTACAGACTTTTCTTTCTCGTTTCGGGTGGTTCATATCCTTACTTCTTTTTGCAGGTCTTGGTGTTTAATCACATTCACATCCTTGGCTTCGAAACCCCTATGCCCTTACATTTACTTCCTCTTGATCTTGCCTGGCGAAACAGCGCGCTGGTTATATGTCGTTTTAGGCTTTATGATGGGGATGCTTGTCGATATTTTTGCAACCACGCCCGGCGTTGCAGCGTCTTCACGGCGGCTGTGGGCTTGATCGTCCCGTCGTTCTTGCGCCTTTTCGGTCCAACGGATCGCGATGAGAACGTTCCGTTTCTTCCGGGTGTAAAAATGATGGAGTGGGGCCCATTCTTTGCGTTATGCCTTTGCGGCTTCTTTTGCTCAATTGTACGCTTTTTCTTCGGCATAGAAGCCTTTAGTCAATTGGCAACACCTTTTTGATGAGCATAGGCGGAAGCACAACCTTACTCTGCTGATTGTAGCGGGCAATGGAGCGTATTCGAAACGAAAAATAAAGACTCACCGTTTGTTTTGAAAGTCTACAAAAATTATAGTAACCGGAAGTTTGTGATTAGCGGCGTAGCCGTCGGCATCATCCTTATTTATCTGATTCGCCTGCTCACCTTGCAATTGTTTAGCGACGACTATAAGAAGAATGCCGACTCCAATGCTTTTCGCAAAGATGTCCTGTTTCCATCGCGAGGTTTGATATTCGCCCGCAATGGCGAATTGCTTGTTTACAATGAGCCATCCTATAATATTATGGTGACGATGAATGAGCAGCACGGTATAGATACCTCGACTTTTTGTCGTACCATAGGAATCACGCCGGAGTTTTTACAAACAACGCTGCGAAGAAATAAAAGATCCGAAAAAGAATCCCGGCTATTCCCGTTATACGCCCCAGGTCTTTATGACGCAAATTCCGGCCCGCGAGTTCTCCTCTTTCGCGAAAAAGCTTTTCCGTTTCAACGGCTTTTCCATAGAGAAGCGCAGCATACGTCGTTATGCAGATTCTTTTGCCGCCCACATCTTGGGCGATGTCGGCGAAGTGAACCAGAAAGAAACAGACACCGACCCTTATTATGCAAGTGGCGATTACATCGGCAAGTTAGGGTGTTGAGCGCTCTTACGAAAAATCCTGCGAGGTGAGAAAGGCTTGCGCATTATGTTGCGTGATGTCTCACGGGCGAACCAAAGGCCATTACCTAAAATGGCAACATACGATAAAAACCTCGTGGCCGGTAAGAATCTTACGCTGAGTATTGACGTCAAAACGCAGCAATTGGCCGAGCGTTTATTAGAAGGAAAAATTAGGTGCCATTGTAGCGAGTAGAGCCTTCTACCGGCCAAATCATCTGTATGGCCTCTTCGCCGACTTACAACCCACAGATTATGGTTGGACGCGACCGTGGCCGTAACCATATGATACTGGATAAAGATCCGATGAAGCTCGATGCTGAACCGTGCCATTATGGGTATGTATCCTCCCGGTTCAACCTTTAAGATTACGCAAGCCCTCATTGGCTTGCAAGAAGCAGCATCACCCGCAAGTAGCCTTCCTGCCATCATGGTTTCACCATAAAGGTCTCCACGTCGGTTGTCACGACACGCATCCCCCATCAACCCTCGTACCGGCCATTGGCACTTCCTGCAACCCCTATTTCTGCTGGAATCTCTACCGACTTTTATCCATGAAGCGTAAATATGGCTCCGCACAGCGCGCACTTACTCGCTGGAAAGATCATTTGGTGAAGATGGGATATGGTTATAAATTGGGTGTCGACTTACCCGGCGAGAAGCGGGGTATGATTCCCCAACGCGCAATATTATGATAAGGCCCTATCATGAGCGCTTTGGAAATCGCCTGACCGTTATTTCCATTGCGATTGGTCAGGGCGAAGTTACTCGCCACGCCTTTGCAGATTTGCAATTTGGCCGCCACGGTTGCCAATCGCGGCTATTTCTATACGCCCCACGTCGTCAAGAGCGTGCAAGACGGGCGCTGGATCCGAAGTTCTACCGTCGCAATTTTACCGGCGTTGATCGCCATTGGTACGACTACTGCGTAGCCGGTATGCGGCGCTGTACATAGCCGGTACTTGCCGAGGTGCAAACATTCCCGCATTGAGGTTTGCGGAAAAACCGGTACCGCCCAGAACCGCGGACAAGACCACTCTGCTTTTTATGGGCTTTGCACCTATGAACAATCCGAAAATAGCGGTGGCCGTCTATGTCGAGAATGGCGGTTTTGGCGACGCTTATGGCGTACCCTTGGGCGCACTGATTATGGAGCAGTTTATAAATGGACGTTTGTCAGTCTCATCGGCAGTGAAGGCCAATGTCTTCCAGCATCGTCGAATCAATTATGGAGGTTATGAACGATAGGCGTATAGGCAACCCGGCCTTTGCGGGCAGATAAGGTAGTACTACTTATACCTTCTCCTTTTTGATTGGTGGTTGGTTTAGTATATGTGAGCGAGCCACGAAATTGCGTGATACCGACTTCTTTCAGCTGGAGTACGCGCCCGGAAAAGCAATTGGTTTGGATAGCCTCGCTCGAGTAGGCTTTGGGAACATTCCTCTTGATGTTAGACGATAAGTATTTCGACCCTTTCCGGCCTTTTATACATCGCATTTATGGTCCTGCTGTTGGTCACGCCCTTTATAGCCAAAGATATAAAAGGTTCGCGATCGTGGATAAGTTTAGGGTTCTGTCAGTTTGCAGCCTCGCAGAGTTTGCAAAAGTGCTATAGCCTTTAGCTTTAGCCAAACCTCATGAATCAATATGGTTTTACCATTGAGAACGTGCGCAATTTTGCAAAAAGCCATATCCCTAATTTTGCTGCCCATGGTCTTAATCGTCATGCAGCAAGAGACCGATCAGCTCTTAGTCTATTTCGCTTTCTTCGTGCTATATCGCGAAGGAATGCCCGGAAGCATATTATTCACAGCCGTTGCCGCTGTTGTCATTTTCGTAGTTGGTATACGCTTTTCTGAGATCACATTACCACAAACGACGGCGAGTGGTCGGTCAAGCCGTTGTTCTTTTCCTTATCTGGCTAAGCACCGTAGGCTTAGTAGCTACCTATTGTCGCCGTCCATCGCTGACGTGGCGTATTTTTGGGGGTGGCTTTGTTAGTTCAGTTGATGGCTTACGGCATATCAGCCTTCGTCTATCCCTTTGATATTTCTTGGGTGCAACTTATCGGCATCATCTTTGTGGCTGGCTACGTAGCGTGGATCGGTTTAGGGAAGTAGAGTACATGCTATGCACTCATTGCGACCTTCACTTTGGGCGCAACGGCCTTTCTCTATTCTTCTGATTATGTACTCAACAACGTCTTAGAGCCGCACCAACAAACGCGTGTGAAAGTCTGTTAGGCCTTGAAGAAGACCTAAACGGCGCAGGCTAGCAACGTACATCAAAGTAAGATAGCTATTGGTTCCGGTGGTTTTGAAGGCAAGGGCTTTTATGAACGGCACTCAGACCAAACCAAAGCATGTGCCTCGAGCAAGATACAGACTTCATTTTCTGCACCGTAGGCGAAGAGCAAGGCTTTTATCGGCCCGGCTGGCGTCCTGTTGTTGTTTCTTATCTTAATCTTTACGATTAGTTTATTTGTGCGAACGCCAGCAGACGACCTTTGGGCGCGTCTACGGCTATAGCGTTGTGAGCATACTACTCTTTCATGTATTTATTAATGTCGGATGGTCATCGGCCTCACCCCCGTTATTGGCATCCCCTGCCGTTTTTCAGTTACGGAGGTTCGAGTCTTTGGGGCTTTTACGATTCTTCTTTTTATATTCTTGCGCATAGATGCGGGGCGATCGTGTCCGTCTCTAGGTGATAAGCGTATATAGTAATGAGTAATTATAACAAGCCGAAGAAAACATATACATTCCTGCTGCTCAGCATCGGATTGCTATGTATCGGAGCTATTATCTGGCTCAAACTGGCCGGCGATAAGCGCACAGCTTCTGATGGGAATATGACGGCAATGCCGCACGATTCTCGCGATGGTAGCAGTGCCCGATACGACCATTGATGCGGGCACGCTACCCTCATCTTCCGACTCTTTGCCGTGGCGCCGACCGATAGCATTGGAAAAGATCGCCGCCCCCTTTGAAGCCGGCGATGAAGACGGGCTATCTGGCCGAGATGGACGATGGCGCAGCCCATACGCCTCGTGCTTCCTACGACGAATCCAATGGTTTTAAAACAATTGATGAGCGTACCGCCTACGTGCGTGGTTATCGTGAAGGATACGCCAAAGGTTTTGAAGACGGAAGCAAGGGCACCAGTTTAATATCTCTTCAACACTGACGCCAAGCCTACCTGCTGTCTCGCTAGAGTAGCAGTCGAGTTTGCTTACGTCCTTATTTTCATCCCACAATATGGAAGATACGAAACACATACAAACTCAAAGATCATAACTATGTGCTACCCGATGAGCGCATTGCAACATCCGATAGCTCCGCGCGATCATTCCAAACTCTTGCTTTATCGTGACGGCCGGGTGAGCGAAGATTCGTTCTACAATCTCCCATCTTATCTTAAGCCGGGGTCTTTGATGGTTTTCAATAACACGAAAGTAATCTTTGCGCGCCTTCATTTTCAGAAATTGACGGGCGCACTTATTGAGATCTTCTGCTTAGAACCGCATACGCCTGCCGATTACCAGCAATCATTTGCCGCTACGCGCCGCGTCACGTGGACGTGTTTAGTCGGCAATATGAAGAAATGGAAGGAGGGGCGCTTAGAGCGCATGATTAAAGTAGGAGATAAGGAACTACTCCTTACCGCAGAGCACAAAGCCCTGCGGCGAACGGGTTTTGAAATTCGCCTTGATTGGAGCGATGATGCGGTTAGCTTCTCGAAGTGTTGATGCCATCGGCGAATTGCCCATTCCGCCATACTTAAATCGCCAAACGGAGCAGAGCGATCTCAACAATACCAGACGGTCTATTCGAAAATTGAAGGCTCCGTGGCTGCACCGACGGCCGGACTCCATTTTACCGATGACGTTCTTCGGCGTTTGATGAGGCCGGTATTGTGCGCGAAGAGATTACGTTTGTATGAGACGGGAACTTTCAAACCCGTGAAGAGCAAGGAGATTGAAGGTCACATCGATGACGTAGAATGGATTGCGTGAGTCGGCAAAACATTGAACACCTCTTGGCCCACGACTGCTCGTGTATCGCTGTCGGCACGACCAGTGTGCACGCTGAGAGTCTCTCATTACATCGGTGTCTTGATTCATCGTAACCCTCAGCAGCGCCCGAAGATCTCACACGTACCACAATGGCTGGCTTTACGAATATGAGAGTTCGGCGGAAGAAAAACTGAGTTCAGAGGCTGCTTTACGCGAAATTCTTGGCTTATTTGGAGCGCAATAATATGAATGTGTTGCATACGGCCACGCAGATCATCATTGCGCCGGGCTACACGTATAAGATGGTGAAGACGATGGTCACCAATTTTCATCAGCCGCAAAGCACGCTCTTACCGCTGGTTTCGGCTTTTCGTTGGCGGCAATTGGCGCGCTATTTATGATTACGCACTGCGCACGATTTCCGCTTTTTGCGTTATGGCGATAGTTCGCTGCTCAATTATCAAACTCGCACTTTCGTAAGGCGTTTAGTTACTACAACTTGCAGGGCCTGTCCCTGTCAGGTACGCTCACGAGCGTACACCTTTGCGTCAGGATGATATGACGCTCGTGAGGAAAAGAGCTCCTCACGAGCGTAAACGTTTTCAGTGGAATCTCATCGCCCGTCGAAGCGTTACAAAAACGCTTTAACAGCAAACTTATCGACAGATCTATACAACGCGGCGCGGAAGGGCGTACAATTCACTTCCGCGCCACGTTGTTATGGGGTGTTGTCTCTAAAATATCAGCAAGAAATCAAGAAGCGTCAAGAGATTGCCAGCACTAGTAGTAGGGCGATGCCGCGTTTTTCATAACTCTGCGATAGTCGTTGAGGCCTACAAAAAGGCTACGATAGGCAGTATCCATACTAAGTTGACTAAGAGATAAACGAGAAACCCTATAAAAGTTCCCCGGCTACTCGGCGCTTTGAATAGTCCGCCAAAGAGAAAGAATACGCTGAGGAATACCGATGATATTCAGAAAGCCAAGGCCAAAGCCATTTGGGGTAATCTTTCATCGTTTCAATATCTTATATGTTGCTTTCAAAATCTGCGGGGCGCTCAGCCAAGGTAGAACCAGGGAAGCCTGTTACTTGTCGTGCCTGCCGGCGCGCAAGTCGGCCGCCTTTTTACATCTTCTCGGCAGCTTCTGGGCGCGTTGTTTTTGCGGAACAGTGCCGCTCGACGGTCGTAGAGGTTGGGGTTGGCGGGTTGCAGGCAGATGGCATCGTCGCAATGCGTAATTGCTTTGGCTCAAGTCTCCACTCTGTTCGGCCAGCCGACTTAACAGAGCGTGGGCTTCGTGCGTTAAACGGATTCAGTTCGCTTACTTTTTCACACGCAGCCTCAGCTTCGGCGTAACGTCCTGACGCCGCAAGCGTCCCAGCTTGAGCAGTGCATAATCTCTATGGTCCGGTGATTCCTTTATTAAGCGCTCACGCATCAACCAAAGCTTCGTCGTAGCGCGCCAAAGCTGAAAGCACTTGCACACGCAGTTGGATAGCTTGTGCATAATCCGTACGCTCGCTGATCGCCCTCATCGAGAAAGTTGAGTGCTTCCTCGTGCTGGTCTAATGCGCGCGGCCTTAGCCGACAACAAGGAGTCGCGGCTCCTTCGCCTCATCGAAAATCCGCGAGCGCCGAGCAGACTTGCTGCATCGACGCATAGTCTTCTGTCCTCCATACGTATTCGCCAGTAAAACCTATTTCCAAGTTGCCGGCTTCTTCAGCGTGAAGTTCTTGCAAGAGGGGCAGCGCAGCAGAATAGTTTTGCTGCATCAACTGCACTTCAGCCAAAAAGCTCACGACGCGAAGTTCGCGCTTAATCTCCAGCGCTTCCGTGAAGCATTTTTCAGCAAAGTCGGCCATCCCCATTTGCTTTGCACGTAAGCCATCGTCACAAAAGCGATGTTGAAACGGCGATCAGCGTCTTTTGGCGGCCTTTTCTTCCGTCGGTTCTTCAGACGCGCCGAATAGTTTTTGAAGAAACCTCATGAGTGTAATCTTATTTTCGTCCGCGTGTGAAGATGATCATAATCACGGCAGGGATAATGAGTGCTAAACCAATAAGGATGCTCGTCGTCAATGGCTCGTTGAAGAAAAATCAACCCTAAGGTGACGGCCGTCAGCGGCCTCGAGTGCGCCTAAAAACAGACGTCATTGTAGAACCAATATTCTTAACGGCAACAATCAAACAAAGGTTGGTCAGCAACCGTACTTACGAGGCCCATAATCGAAAGCGAAACCAGCTGTGTCTGGGTCGTGATCATCTCAAATTTGTTCTCTAAGAGTGCGTAGCCTATAAAGATTATGGCGCTGAGTAGCATAATATAGAACGTCATCTTCAAAGCGTCCATATCTCTAACTCGCGAGCGGTTCACCTGAATCAAGTAGAGCGCATAGCAAAGGGCGGAAATCAACTCGATAATTACGCCACGCCAATCGACGGTTCCGTCTGATTGCCACGAAAGTACGCCCACGCCGACAACAGCCAGCGTCACGGCGATGATGGTCGAGAGCTTGCGTCCTCGTTGTAAAACATCATCATCAAGATCGTAGTGAACGCCGGATACATAAAGTGAAGCGTCGTAGCTACACCGGTCGACATATACTGATAACCACCAAAGAGGAAGAGTGCAGACCCATCCGACAGGAATGCAAGGTAGAGTAGCGTAACGAGTTCGCCGCGCGTGATGCGAAAACTCTTTCTTAATGAGCATAAAGAGGCCTATTATGACGCGGCCGCACTCATAAATCGATAGAAGAGAATCGAGAGGTTGGGCATGAAATCTTCAGGATTTGCCGCTGCGTTTGACTCACCTCATCGGAAGAACGAGCGTCGGCAAAGTCCATAACAAATTGCGGCAACTACAGCGCAAATTGTACCTTGCAAGGCCGCGCTAGGGTCCGCCGCCCTAAAGTTTTGTTCTCATGTCCGGAAATCCGACGAAAGAAGTGGAAGATGGGGTTACTCATAAGTTTAACTCTACAAATATTTGCGCTGCGACCGACCTCTATCTCTTGAAAGTACTTAAGCGGTACACAGCACCCAAGTTGGGTTTATTATAGACGCCAACGGCTTTCACCGCCCTTTGCCTCTTGATGTGTGTTTTATCTGTCCTCCCGCCACCTGCGGCAGAAGAAGATGCAAATGTAAGCATTTATTCTTTCTTACATCTTTTCTAAGCGACAGAAAGCGGGATAAAAATGAGATAGTGCCACAATTATTTGCTCTGTCCGAATATCCTTGATCGCGTGAATGACCCTCTCAAGGATTTGTACGTTCCTTTTCTATAAAAAGGTTCGTACCTTTTGGGCAAAACGTCCGTATGACGAAAAGGAGCGCACCTTTTGCTGAAAAAGGTACGCCCTTTTTCTTGTGAAGACTAGAAGTTGCTGTATTTATATTTTGCTTATGAGGCGTGCGAAAGTGGTAAGTCTTATGAAGTGACATTCGCATCGATCCCACGTTGACTATTTATTATAGAAAGTCCCCAATGGTAGAAATACCATTGGGGACTATATCATCCTTAATTTACTTTTTACTCACTTCCTAAAATTTAAATACTTCTGAAAAATCAAATTATTATAAATATTATGGTACTAATAAGGAAACGCTATAAGCATATAGAATAACAGGAACCAATAATTATCGAGAGCTATTCGTTCTCCTTTGGTACTGATTGCATCTATCGTTTATTCTGTAATTCTATTCGTGGTTGCAAAGGCACTAGGACTCTTCTCACTCTGCACAGGTTTTATGATACAAAATGCAGCCTCTGATGGATTGTAAAGAGAGGGCGATGGTTACAATTTCCAGAGTTTATTAATCATATTTTTATAGAAGGATTATCTAATTTCATACCTCAGCGGTTTAGATAAATCTTCATCGCCAGCAATATGTAGAGGATGATTGTAAACAATTCCTAATAAAAATAAGTTTCCGGTATAGATATACCATGATTCTGAGCCTCATGCAGTTTTTCGTTCGTACCCATGTGTAGATAAAAATGATATTCTATGTTCTTTTCTGCAATTTGAGATATATGTTCTTCTACTCCTTCGAACAGCAAAGCAAACAGCTAGGGGATCATACTTGTCTCCAGGTTGCAACAAATACGTTCTAAGTTCTCTATTAATCTTTTTCACGAAGGTTGCAGGATGTCCCCAGTCTTTATTGAGACCTAATCTTTCAAACCTGCCGAAACATCCACATCATTTGCCATTATTCGAAAAATGAAAGTAATGGCTATCTAGAACATCTTTAATAAGTGTATTTTCACGATTCAACCAGTTTTGCCATTTTATCACTAACTTGAGCATTGATTTGTTTTAGGTAAACAACATTTAGCCGTGAATCATTAAAGCAAAAAATGTTTCAAATAATTTGGATCTAAATGAGTCAGTAATATAGGGAAAATTATTCTTTTAGATTTCTTAAAAGAATTAATTAATGTTGATATGTAATATTGAAAAAGCTACCACATTAGCATCATCAAGATAATCAAAGAATTCATCAATGACTAAGATACAATTACGCTCTGCCTGATATCTCGCATTCCATTAGCTTCGCAATAAACACCATTATATCCCTTTTGGCCACTAGAAATCAAATGAGCTTTTTGGCCATTCAATTATCAGAGAACGATTCTTCTTTTAGAGACGATATTAAATCTACTAGAGAAAGGGTTAATCTCTTTTTAGAGTGTCATCCAAGTTTGTCTTTTTAGCAACATACTCGGCATATTGTAAAGCTCGTTTATAATTACCACGCATCCTTAATTTAATAGTAATAAACTGCTATGCACAAAGGTAAGCATCGACATCTTCAAGAGCCAATTCTTCCTTTGATAAACGCAGATATTGTATGGAATTCCGAACATAAGCTCGCAAACATGGAGCCTGCTATACATGCTTCTTGATTTCCTCTCGCAGTATTTGTATGTAAATGATTAATAGCTGCTAATGTACTGATATAGCCTTTTTATATGGGTTTAGCTCAAATATATGTGTATTAATCTCTATTTTGTCCAAAAAGGTATAGTTAGAATATAGTTTTGATATATCCATAAGAATCTTATTACTAGCACCAAATGCACTTTTCATATTAGTCAAATTATAATCAAAGTGCACAACTTTAGGTATAGTCTTTATTACTATAGTCGGCTCAATGTTCATAGAAGCCTTTGCTGTTACAATTTTGCCATATTTCTGAGCTTTTTAGCAGTAGGTAGCAATGGATTAGTAACAATATGAATTGAAAAAGACTTCGGATTGTATTGCTATTCTTGTTTGCAGAAATAGTTTTGCCCTGTACTTAAAGACAAAACTACTGAAGGATCACCATTTTTCGGAATTGGCTCTTCTGGTTTTTAATTCTATTTTATTTGCCAATAGAGTTTTAAAGGCTATAGCTAAAGAACTTTTACCAAAAACCATTAGGAGCAACAAGAATATTAGGACGATTGGGGTATATATATTCATTTATTGCCAAATTCTCAATACCTTTTTATATTATTGACTTCAATTTTTGAAATAACCATTTTTAAATAATCTTTTTAATGAAAAACCTATATGCCCTTCTATAACACGATTCTTTTCAACATTCGTTTCCACATATTTGTCCATAATCTCATCAAAGGTTGTTTCGGGCATTCGTTCTATTATTTGCAAAGTATCGGGGAAGTGCATACAATTAGCGAAAGTAAAACCTCCTTTTGATATATTCTTCGTAATGAATTTGTCCAGCAAAGTTATACAGTCTTCCAAAGAGATAAGCGTGTATTTGTTGTAAACATTTGATTGTGCCTGGGTCTATAGTCTTTTAAGATACCACTTTCAAAAATCTGATAAGCCTTTTTCTTGCTCTGTCCGTCAATAGTGTTATCACTATAGAAGAACCAGTCAAGAAAGCTTGTTGCTTTGGTATTGTTGATATGCTTTGCCAAAAGGGTTACACTCTCTGCATCAAACGTATCTGTCTTATAATACTTCCTCGTCAGAGGCTTTTTAGCTTCAGCTGGTTAGTAGCACTAACCAACTGACTGTTTCTCTTTCTTAGTTTGGTTTTGAGATACTTTCCAATAGTTTCTCGTCTTTTTGGTAATCATCTTGCTCGTTAATCGCAGCAATGATGTCCAGCACAGAGAACCACCACTTACTGTGTTCTTCGTCCCACACCGCTCTAACTTCACGGTCGTTGAAAAACGAATAGATTTTTATGCTCTACCATAATAAAAGTTACTCATCTGGGGATGTTAATCAACTCCTTTGGATTAACCTGCAAAGATCTCTGCTATCTGAAATAGCAATTCTAGGCTTGGCTGTCGACGATTGCAAACATATGAGTTCACTATCGTAAAACTCTTACCGAGTTTCTCTGCAAGCTCATGTTTGCTTTAATCCCTTTCTCGATAAGTACCCTTTAATTCTATTAGTTGGACTTTCCATAAATATCATCTGATTGTTCGCAAATATAGTAAATATTCTTGTATAAAGAATAAAAAAGAGGAGATATTTTCTCCTCCTTCGAAAGTCTTATATCCACAATTCTATTTGCCTTTCTTATTTTTGTAGATTATTCTGCATTAGGCTATCTGCTTTTGCTTTCAGTCCCTACATTATAATCGTCTGTATGCTTTTTGATTCTTTTAATTATTGCAGCATTGTGATGAATGTCAAATACATCGTTAGCCACAGGATCTCTTTGGACTACATCCTCTCCAAACTCTGATGATTCGGAATTTCAAGACATCATTTTTATATTGCTGTTTGCTTTACACAAGAAGTAGTTACGACCAATGAAAGCGACAGATACTGCTACCATATAAGTAAAGACTGAGATTATTTCACGGCAACAAACATAGTGTGACAAGAAATATAAGGTAATCGTTTCTCACTCCACAAGACTCGCGAATCGAGTATTTACCAGGATTTGACTTCAGTGAATACTGGCTAATGTCGAGCCACAATCCTTGCAGCCCACTTAAATAGAAGTAAAAATACGATGCATCAAATTGAGTCGCTATTTTGGAAATGTAGTATTTTGTCCAGTAATTAGAACTATTCCATGATTTGTTGGGGATTTTTATGAAAAGTAACCATTACCTCTTCATCGCAATATTGGCGATGATACTTTTTCTCGCAGCTATCTATAGCTCAAGAGATTAAGTTAAAACCACATTGCAAACCAGCAGCGCCACTTCCGAAAAATTCTCTGCAATGAAAATCAGGGCCCTCCCAAAGGATCTGATCTCATCATATCGACTATGGCGACGGAACTCGTTGTTCAGAAGACAAGTACGGCAGTAGTGACGCCGAAACTTTCTATTATAGCTTTGCCGATGATGGCTACCCAAAGTGAGCACCAAGTGAGAGTGGGGAGCTGATTTTCTGAGTTTACAGCTATTAGTAACAAGAAGGTGACAGAATTAACAGTGACAGATTGCCCAAACCTGGAGAAATTCTCGTGTGCTAACACATCTGCTCAAGCAGCTGGACCTTCCAGTTGCGGTAAACTTTCCTCGGTTACCTGTAACAACAACGATATAGCCTTGCTCAAACTGCCGGCTTCGGTAACAAGTGTTAATTTCAAGAAACAGGCTCTCCTCGCCAAGTTCCCCTGATAAACGTACAGGCGATGATATATACCTACGGTCCGAGTAGACCTCATCCATTTGCCTGAAGACAAAATCAACGGCTTAACGGTAGATCTACCGAAATGCTGAATTTAATGACAAAATCCACATTCAAATGGTATTACTTCAACAACAAAGGCAATAATGCCGACCCGGCTCTGCCTCATCGATCCCTCTACCTACACTGGAGAAGGAGGCGTATTTACATTTAATCAAAAGCCCGAGAAAGCCATCTATTGCGTGGTGTCGAATCTCAAAGTTGCCAAACCTGAACAACATCAACGACTGCTACGGCATCATGCCCTTAGAATTGAAAGCAGAAACAAAAACTGGAGCAGGCAAGATGCTGCATTTATCACCGATAAATTCACGACAGAGGGCCCTAACCTTCGACCTGCAACTCAGTGCCACACAGGCCAACAGCCCATGCGTGATCGATTGGGGCGACGGTTCTTTCGAAGAAACGGTGCTGGGAGGACACCGTGACGCTGAAGCACAATTTTCTTTGACGCAGAAGTCGATCGCCGGCACACGGTTCAAATTCAATGTGGCAACCCTCGACCTGATGGTACTTCCCAAATTGGAGGGTTTATTAATTTCGCCCACACTATGCAGCTTATGTCCCGTTAGCAGTTCTCGTGCTTGACAACAACCGTACAAGAATTGGACTTTTTCTACTTTTGTAAACTGTGAGGAAATCTCGGCCAATGGTTGCTAAGATGCGTAAAGTGACATACACAAGGCGACAAACTCAAGAAACTCCTCATTGCGTGGCGGGACAATTCGCGAGATTGATTTTGTCTTCTTTCACGAGGCTTGAAGAGTTGACCTTCTTCCAACCAGCTCGATAGTATCGACCTGAGTACATTGACCATCTCAAGAAAATTGACGTGTCGCACAACAAGTTGAAAGGCATCAAGATGAGTAACGACTTGCCAACTTAACGAAATGGACTGTTCTTTTCAACGCTATCCCCGATGTAAGAGAAGTACCCGAAAAAGGGACGATGAACACCTATCGCTATGCACCACAAGAGGCTTTCGAAATCACTTCTAATCTGATAGATGGCTGCACAATCGACCTGTTCATGTTTGACAACCTCAAAGGTGAAAAACGACAACTCAGCCCACCACCTACATTTTGGCTGCATGGCGATGATGAATCGAAATTATTATTGAGGGCGTGCACTATAGTGTGATGGGCGGCAAATCACGTTTAAGTTCAAAGAACCCACCAAGGTGTTCTGCACCATGCAAACGGCCGCTTTCCTCTCCTGGCTTCGACCGAAAACAGCTACCGCACCAAGCCTATTGTAGTGGACGCTCAAGAAATGACCCTCAGTCAATGCCTCTGTAGTCGAAACGCCTTTTGGAGTTTTAAGATGGTTCACAAGACAATCCATTTGAAAGCCTCGAAACAAGTTCAAGTAACCCTATTCTCAATAGAGAGCAAAATCTTTATGGACCAAAAGTCATGAATTCCGGAGAGGAGGATTCTTTGAGTTGCAGCCGGGAGCTCACATTCTTCACGCCAATGGTATGGAGGATGTAAAATTTTTCATTGCTGTCCGATAAACGTTAAAAAGAGTAGGAAAGACCGCCTTAATCGCTGAAACAATGCGGTTGATGTTCTCTTTTTGACATTCCAAGCTCCCCAATCAAAAGCGAAGGCATTTGAGGGCTTTCGGCCGCTTCCTTCAGGCATAAGCTTCTCAATCTTTTTCGGAATGATTATATAGTCCTCCCTTAAATAGTCGTTTATCATCTGTTATTCAGTAATATAAACATCTAAACCCATTGTCAAACTTTGCAGGTTTTGTTATCTTTAAGGTGCGAAACTTGGTAGATTTTTATGATCAAAAAGTCCCAGAATACAGCCTCATTATTCAGCAGCTTGTCGTATATGCTGAACCAATCACCCCTGCTCTACAAACCAGCCGACAAAATAGATTGGAGCAAATTCGACACAGCCTTCGCTCCTCTGTATTCTCAGAATAATGGTCGCCCTGCTAAACCCATTCGTCTGATGTGTGGCTTGTTAATTCTCAAACACCTTCGTAATCTCTCAGATGAATCCGTTGTGGAGCAATGGAGTGAAAATGCTTATTACCAATACTTTTGTGGTATGCAAGAGTTCATTCCCGGTGCGCCCTGCTCCTCTTCAGAATTGGTACACTTTCGCCATCGCATTGGAGAAAAGGGGATAGAGCTCATTTTCCAAGAAAGCATTCGGGGCAATAACGAAGAAGTCGACCGTATCTCAAGTATAGGGGCTTGGAGCCTACTCGTATCTTGACAGCCGCATCAGTGCGGGATACTGTTCTTCATAACGGTCGAATTCGATGGCAGAGCCGTCGTAGCCCATTTCGGTAAAGGCGAGGCGGACGTCTCGTTGCTCTTCCTCGGTGATGGCGCGGCGCAGCCGTTTCACCTTGTACATAAACGTCAGCGCCGAAGCACGCTATGATGACTCTTCCATTTTGCTCCGTGCAAGTCGGCAGCGCGCACGTTGTCGTAGATGCGGAGATGCCCCACGCGTAGCGTTCCTGTGGTCGGGGGTCGAAGAGCGGACAGGGCTGCGCGCCCGTTATCACGGCCGGATTTGCCACGACATAGCTCTCCCGCGTGTTCTTTTTGCGAGCATCTTGTGTGCCGTGCCGCAAGCATCTCGTTTGCTCGTTCGCAGTTCGCTCTGCTGCAATGGGCGTGTTGCCTAATTGGTTGTATTCTTCGAGGGTCATAGTAGGATTGTATTAATGTAGTAAGCAGACTATTGAATATGCTTGTAATTGCAGAAATAGTCTTTATTTTCCCATTTATCTGTGTCTTTGCAGAAAAGCCTTTGCATTTATTTATGATATATTTGGATAAACAGATAAGAATGAGTCATCAAAATACTTTAAATATCCATTCACATTGACACGAATAGCTCCAAATCAAGAGCATAAAGCTCTTTAATGAATACAATAATCCAGCTGGCAGTGATACATCAGACCATCTGATTTTACTTTTGAGAGTGAAAAAGGGATAGGCATCCATTAGGTCTGAATAGGGCGACTTTGTGTGGACATTTTAGTAATCCCGGAATATAGGTTTTCCGATATATGTACTTAATTCTCTATGTTATGTTCCCAATCTCTTGCCAATACTTACTGCCACGATTCGCCATATACCACAGAAGGGATAACAGGTAGCCTATACTGATCAAGAATGGAAATAGCCATTTATGTGAACCTTCTTTATTAAACCTCTGGTATGCAATAAAATAGCGGCCTATAAAAAGCACAAAGTACCCTGTGCGCTTCCAATATAATTCTATCTCAAACTTCTTGTATCATGTTATTTTAAAAAGCGCTCAAAAGCTCTTCTTTGAAGATGTATCTGGTGCATCTTTATTTGGATTAAAGCACTTTATGTATTCTTCATTAGATATAGGGTCATTCTTCTTTTTCATAGCGTCTTATTATCAATAGCCCCAATGGCATTTCTACCATTGGGGCACGGTTATAATTCTTATTTACTCACTCTCAAAAATCTGCGTCTTGGATGGTGTCATCCTGCTTTGGCTGCTCTGCTGGCCGGCTTCGGCGCCTGGTTGAGGACCCTGTCTGTTGGTACATCTCAGCGCTAGCGGCTTGCCAAGCATTGTTGAGTTCGGCAGTTGCTGCGTCGATGGCGGCGAGGTCTTGCGCCTTGTGCGCATCCTTGAGTTTTTGAGTGCAGCTTCGATCGGCGCTTTCTGTCGGCCGGGAGTTTCTCACCAAGTTCTTTCAATTGATTCTCCGTAGAGAAAATCATACCGTCCGCTTGGTTCAGTTTGTCGATTCGTTCTTTTCTCCTTCTGTCTGCTTCCGCGTTTGCGTCGGCTTTCAGCTTTCATCGGTCGATCTCCTCTTTCGTCAGACCGCTTGAAGCTTCGATGCGAATACTTTCGCTCTTGCCCGTAGCTTTGTCTTTTGCACTGACGTTCAAGATTCCGTTGGCGTCACATCAAAGGTTACTTCAATTTGCGGAACACCGCGGCGAGCAGGCGTGATGCCCGTTGAAGCGACCAATGCTTTTGTTCTGCGCCGCCATAGGACGCTCGCCTTGGAGCACGTGATCGTCACCTCCGGCTGGTTATCTTCCGCCGAGAGAAGACTTGGCTCTTTTTGGCCGGTATTGTCGTGTTGGCATCGATGAGTTTTGTCATCACGCCACCGAGCGTTTCGATACCGAGTGAGAGCGGCGTTTACGTCCAAGAGGACCACATCGCCCACACCGCTTTCCTTATTAAGGATTGCGCTCTGAATGGCAGCGCCCACGGCTCACCACCTCGTCCGGGTTAACGCCTTTGAGGGCGCTCTGCTGAAGAAAACTTTCTACCATTTGCTGCACAGCGGGGATACGGCTTGAACCGCCGACGAGGATGACCTGTTGATGTCGCTCGGTTGCAGACCCAGCAGCTTTCAAGGCTTCCTGACACGGCACCTGCAATCTTCTATCAACTGGTGAGACAAAGCCTCGAACTTAGCACGCGTAAGTGTCTTCACCAAGTGCTTGGGCACGCCGCCTACCGGCATAATATATGCAAGTTGATTTCCGTTGTCGTCGAAGAAGACACCTACTTACTTTTTCCGCAGCTTCCTTCAAGCGCTGCATAGCCATCGGGTCGGTCGTCAAGTCGGCACCCTCGTCGTTCTTAAATCTCTACCAACCAATTGATAATGACGTGGTCGAAGTCGTCGCCGCCCAAGTGTGTATTACCATTGGTCGAGAGCACTTCAAATCACGCCGCCGCCCAATTCAAGAATAGAAATGTCAAACGTACCGCCGCCTAAGTCGAACACGGCAATCTTTTGCGTCCCTGCTTGGTTTTTGTCCAAACCATAAGCCAAAGCCGCTGCCGTAGGCTCGTTCACGATACGGCGCACGTTGAGACCGGCGATCTGACCGGCTTCTTTGTAGCCTCGACGTTGCGCGTCGCCGAAATAAGCCGGCACGGTGATGACTGCATCCTTCACCTCTTTCGCCCAAGAAGTCCCTCAGCCGTCTTCTATTTTCTGAAGAATCATTGCTGAAATCTCCTGCGGCGTATAGAGTCTGTCGTCTCATTTTCACACGCGGCGTATTGTTTTCGCCCTTCACTACCTCATAAGGTACACGCTTTATTTCTGCTGCACCTGATCGAAAGTTTCACCCATAAAGCGTTTGATCGAATAGATCGTACGTGCCGGGTTCGTAATTGCTTGACGCTTGGCGGGGTCGCCCACCTGCGTTCTCCGCCATCAACAAAGGCTACGACAGAAGGCGTCGTTCGCTTTCCTTCGCTGTTATCTACTTGAGGTTCATTGCCTTCAAAAACGGCCACACAACTGTTGGTCGTTCCTAAGTCGATACCAATAATCTTTCCCATAGTTATATTTTCTTTTATTGTTGTTTACTTATTTATCTATCTACCCAAATACAAGTGGCGTGCCAAACTTGATATTTTGAGGCGTGATATTTGAAATTTCTTTCGCTTTATCACCCTTTGGGGCGAGTATGTCCCTCAAATAGGGCAAGCGTTATGCCAAAATGTAATCTTGCAGTGTCTTTTTGCAGATCAGTTTGTCTTACTTTTGTTACGATACCCTTTTGACAATGCGTGGCAGATGAGGCTATCGGTCGATATTATGATGCGATGGCGGGAGGTTGATGCTATGTTTGCCGGAAGTCTGTCCTTGTAGTTTTGTAGTATTACTGAAGGATGGGCTGGACAAGAGGGCAACGGTGCGAAGCGGTCGCTTATTTACTGGCGCGAAAAATGTTTGTTGTTTCGTTTGCCGGGAGCAAAACGATAGTTTGGCGGGAAGAAACGATGGTTTGCTCGTCACTAAACGATAGTCTGCCGAGCAAACGACGGAAAGAGAAGTTAGCGCATTCCATATAAAAGATGAATGCGGTAAACGTAGAGATTTCGAGGTAGATTCAGGTTCAGGAGGGGCACAATAGCAATTTCGCAATGGCAGCACAGGCTTCCGCATCGGCTAGCGCGTGGTGATGCTGCTCGCTGGTAACCGCAGGCGGCAGCCACGGTGTGGAGCCGATGATTGTCTAAATGGGGAGTGCGTGGCGCGCGGCTGTCAGCGTATCCAAGAAAGTACAGTCGGGATAATCCATTTGATAGATGCGAAAGACGGCTTAAGGCAACCCTCGATCGAAGCGGCAGTTGTGCGCTACCAACGGTAGCCCTCGATAAGCGGTACAATCTAGTCCAAACCTGCTAAACACAGGTGCATTTTCAGTGTCAGATTGACGCAATCCGTGAATGCGTGAGTTCCAATAACAATAGTTTGGCTCAGGGCGAATAAGCGCATAAAAAGATTCGACCTGCTCGCCGCCTCTCACGACGACGAGGCCGACCGAGCAGACACTGCTGCGCGCTTGATTGGCCGTTTCAAAATCTATTGCAGCAAAGTTCAATATACTTTCAGTTGTATATAAATAATAGCGGATGAAGCTACTGCGCCAAAGGTAGTCATATTCTTATGTAACTTGACGTTGTGGGATGGGTATTTTGCGTAAGGCTGCACGCTTTTTAAGATATTAGCACGCTTTTTGAGGTGCAACCAATGGGGAAATGGGGCATTTGCTTTAATTTTTGCACACGCGAAGAACTTTAGTAGCATCGCCGCCATTTGGTACTTTGCATTAGGACTACAATCGTAAGGCTTCAATGCGCGCAAGTCGGTCGATCGGCGAAAAATAGAAAACAAATAAAGAATTATTTCGCATGAAATGGTCTATCACGACGACAAAAGAGGGTAAAACTACCTCTTTCCTTTTCTGCTTATTACCTCACTCTTCTTTATGTGGGGTTTTGCCCATAGTATGCTGGACGTATTGAATAAGCATTTCCAACTATCACTCAATATTTCTATGATGCAGTCGGCGCTGGTGCAGAACGCCGTTTACGGCGGCTACTTCTGATGGCGCTGCCTGCGGGTAAGTTGATCAGTCGCTTTATTATCGAGCCGGCGTTTTGACCGGCTTTAGGCTTGTTTGGGCTCGGTGCATTGTTCTTGTGCCCGGTAGTCTGCTTCCATCAGCCAATTTGTTTTCCTTTTACTTTTTGTCGGCTGTTTGTTTATCTTAGGTTGCGGCTTAACTTGCTTTGGAGACGTCGGCAAACCCATACGTTACGGTACTGGGTGCGCCTGAAGGAGCAGAACGTCAGATCAACTTCGCCCAATCTTTTTAATGGCTTGGGCTGATTCTGGTCCTTTAGTGGGTATCTTCTTTTCGCCCGGTGCGCAAGACGATGACGTTGTACTGCCCTTATGCCGTGATCGGTATTATTGTCTGGCTGGCTGTTTTTGCTTTTTGATCGCGTGAAATGGCCGGAAGTGGGTGGCGACGAATCCGAAGCAATGCGAAGAACTTGTGGGGCGTAGTCTTTGGCAACAGCGTCATTTTATTGTTCGGACTTGTAGCCCTCTTCCTCTACGTTGCGGCCCAGACCGGTATCAATCAGTTTTTCATCAATTTACGACGACTTCCGAAGTGGGACTCTCGAATCAGACCGCTACACTTTTGTTGTCGTTTGGCTGTATGACTCTTATGGTCGGCCGCTTGACGGGAGTTAGCTAATGGGACGCATACGTCCTGAACGCTTGCTCGCGTTTTATGCTTTGTTGGCTATGGGTGGCACGATGCTAACTCGTCTTTTGGCGGGAACATCGGCGGTGGTCCTTTATTGGGCGTTTACTTCGCGAAAGTATAATGTTTCCGACGATTTTTGCCCTCTCCATTCGCGGATTACGCCAGGCAACAAAGCGCGCTTCGTCTTATCTTATTATGACGATAGTGGTGGTGCTGCCGCACCAACGCTGATGGCTGCCATAGCGCGAGCAAACGTCGATGGCTTTTTGCCTTTATCGTCCCTTTTAATCTGTTTTGTCGTTATTTTTGTTTATGCTGCGAAGTATAAAACAATGGGTAGTGGTAGTTGAGTAAGGATTAACGGAGTAGTGAGGTGGATGAAAAACTCATCTTTGCAGATTAAGTGTAGTCTATTCTACATCGGCTACACATTATATATATATAGTAGAGCCGGAGCAGGTCTAAAGATTACCGCCCGGCTTCGTCATATTACATACCTACGGCTTGTGTGCCTTTGGTTGTTCTTTTGATTGATCACGTCTTGGTTGAGATCGTGATCGGCTTTGACGGCTGCTTTCAAATGGCCGATGCGCCAGGTTACGCCGACGGCAAACACCATATTCTCGCATGGTGAAACGCTGAATATTGGTGAAGTCTTTCCGATGGTTTTGCCCGTCAGTTTTTAATCGTGGAAGAAAAGATTAGCTCCCACCAACGTTACCGTAGCGGTCGTCCTTTAAGAAAGAGCGCGTGAGCGAAAGGCTGTTGAAATGAAATGAAGGTTGCGAGCCCTTGTAGCGTGTATCTGCCGCGGAAGTAACCACCCGTGACGCCCAACTGTAGTTTCACCAAAGATCCTGCGTCGATTAGCGAACACCGAGCCGCTATAACCGTGATTGTGCTCGCCGCTTGCGTATGATTTGTAGTCATCATAGTTGAGGGCAGCGTTGACGTTGAGGCGCGTAGTTTTTGTCGCGTTCCACATTAGCATTGAGGTTGAACGTACCGATTTTTGCAGAGTGCGGTTGCCGTAAGTCGAGTTGAGTAAACGCCCGTCAAAGAAGTTATAATTGGACATTTCGCTGGTCGTTGTCGTATAGTTGAGCGAGGCCATTAGGTTAGGACGCGCCTCAAAGCGACCGATAGCCCAACTCGAAATTGTGCCAACGCGTGCTGGTCAGATTCGGATTACCATAACTCAGCATTCCCGGAAAGTTGCGAGCCACATAGGCGAGAGAGCATCATGCTCGGTCTGTTAATACGCAGGTTATAGTTGGCTTTATAATTTGGGTGGGGGAGAGATTCCAACTTGCACTGACTGATGGCACGAGATCGTTGAGTGTCTTGGAGAAAGATGGCTTTGAACCATCAGGATACTTTTTACTCAATGCGTGAAGTCTCGAAGCGTAGGGCCGATGCGCAAGGCGAGTGCGTCGCGCCGATAAGCCCATTCGCTAAGCTGCGCCGATATTGTTAGTTGTGACGATAATGAGAAGAACGAGAAGGGTCTGGCGTCAATGGCGTTGACGTTTCAGAAGGCCGCGTAAGTTCGTCGAAATCGCTGACGTTTCTGCGCGCGATATACTTCCACGCCGGTCGACAGCGTCTGACTTGCTGGAAAGCGGTGGTAAAGTCGATTTGCCCCTGTGTGTTCCGGTGACTTCATTGTGCCTTTTGTGAGTTGGGTCAAGAAGGCCGGATTGATTTACGACTTGATGAAACCAATAGAAGTTGTCAGCTGTCGTCTTCCCATTACTATAATGGTAAGAGAACGTCAGCTTTTGCTGCGGGCGTTTAAAGATACAGTAGTCAACGCCGATCTCAATCAGTTGTCCATTCCATTTTTCAGTGTGCCTGAGCGATGATTGCCGCCCAAGTAGGTGACGCTGTCCTTGAGTAAGCGAGTTTCGCCTGTTACATCTTGATTTTGCCGGAAACCCCACCAGTTGCTTGAAACGCTGAGTGTTGCGCGCATCAAATCTCGTAACTCGCCTCGAGGCTACCCATATTGCCGTGTGAGCGTTGTGTGGCTGCTCCCTCGTTGTGAAAGAGAAGCAGCCGGGAGCCGAGAAGGTTTTTCGCTCAATTAAAAGATCATGCGGATGGATTTGCTTTTGAAAAAGATTAAGGTTGCCTGAGAGCGTCAGTTTCTTGCTTGACCATTGCAAACAAACTTTCGTTGATGCTCGCTGACTCGCACGAATGCCGGGCGTTAACGTGAGCCGTTCGTGTTGTCTTGCGTCTGCATAATAATGTTGAGAATACCGGAAACTCCTCTGCGTCGTATTTTGCGCCGGGATTAGTGATTATTTACGCTTTTACCGCCGATGCTGCTAACTTTTGAATATTTCTCCGGGATTGCTGCTCATAAGTTTGTTGGGCTGGCCATTAACGTAGACTTTGAAACTCCCGCCGCCGTTAACCGTAATTTTATCTTGCCCATCAACGGTCACGAGTGGCACCTTTCGCAGCATATCCAAAGACTTTGTGTCTTAGATTCCGGATCATCCTCACGGCATAACTAATGCGATCGCCCGAAGCTTTCACCAAAGGCGCTTTTTGCCGTAACTACGGTTGTCTTTAAATCGCTTTCGCTCATAACACGCGAGTCGGCCCAAATCAACTTGTTTTTCCTCAGCCAAAACAAAGTCGCGGCTGTAAAATCCTTTGCCCAAAGCTGCCGCTTCGAGCGTATATTGGCCTGCTTGCGCAAGTAAGTCTGAAAATGCCTTTGTGCATCTGTCACGCTGGTGGCTATTGAGTGCTTGTGCTTCCTGCTTGATAGAGTCTGATTGTGGCATAAGGCTCCGGCTGTGCGTTGGCAGAATCAACAACAAGGCCTTTTGATGGTATAGCTTGCAATTGTTTGTGCTTGTGTTTCGGTAAAGTAGAAATCAGCACAAGCGCTAAAAACCGCTGCGTACATTACGGATATTAAATGTGTGTTTCATATCATATGTTTATTGTTAGTTTGTTATTGTGAAGTAAATAGTAAGCGGTCATACAACCAATGATGGAGCTTATAACCTCTACTATGAGAAGCCTTTTAAGAGACTTTTGAGCACAACTATTTAGGTTTTTTGGTTGTATTAGTTTACTATTACACCGCAAAATAGGCGGTTTGATGATACCAACAAAGTATTCCTGCCGTGAAGAAAAGAAGAGATCTTCGGTTTTAGAATCGGTTTATGAGGAAGAAATTAGCCGTTTAATCGCGCATGATTTCTCGCTTGTCGATGTATACTTTCTCATGAATAGCTTCAAAAATGGCCTTGATGAATTGAGGCGTCATCCGTGCGATGTGCTATGCTCAAAATTGCGTTTTAAGATTTCGTCATAGCGTTTGGCTTGTACGATGGTTAGGTTGTGAGCTTTTTATAAGCGCCAATTTTTCGGCTGATCTGCATTCGTTCTACCAGCAGGTGAATAAGAGAATTGTCAAGGATCTATTTGTGCCCGCATCTCTTCTAATTGTATCGCTTCGTTTCTCCGATCTCGTATAACAAGCTGACCGATTATGGATTCCAAAACTCCTGGTGTGATTTGCTGAAAAAGCGTCACTCCAAGCCTCGTCAGGCGAGCAATGCGTCCTCGATAATCAGACCATCAAAACCCAAATCTAAACCTTGCTGTGCCAACGGAGCGATCAGTGAGCGCTTTCCGCCTATGGGCTTGGATCTCCAACAATAGGTAGATCCGGGAAGCGTCGGCGTAGCTCAATCGAAGGCTCCATGAGGAGTCGTTATGATATGTCCGTAAGTAGAGAAGCCGCGCATGGATAACCCGAGTCGCTTTACGCCCTGCTTGGTCTCAGTCTTAGTAGTCCGCCAATCCATAGTTCTATGTCAGGGTTTACGGGGTCACCAAGATGGGAATATCTACTCCTGCAATGCTTCTGCCATATCTTGCAAAGCAAAAAGGGTTCGTCGCCGCGCGTGCGCCAATCCACAGCAACCCGACGCCCGCTTTGAGTGCTGCCTCAATGTGAGTAGGCGTTGCCACCTCAGTAGCCGTGATCATCCCCAGTTCATCGCTGACGCGGGCGTAGCCAGGGAGCGCTTCCAGCCTTTTTCCTCAAATCCGCCGGGCTTGCTGCGTGGCTTTCCAAAATGCCGGCACGAAAGATCTTAACGCCGAAGCTCGCCAATCACGTGCTGTCTGCATTACTTGAGCCTCTGTCTCTGCGGCGCAAGGACCCGCGATCAAGAGCGTCGCCGCAAGGCGGGCCGGTAAGGCAAGAGGACGTAAATCTAAGTTCATAAATAATCTTTCGTTTTTACTGTGCAAAAACTACATAGATTGAGGCTCTTCCTCTTCTCTCATTTTTATGAGGAGTTTTGCGGCTTTATCCCATTAAAGGCCACATTTTGCGCCCGCTGTTTCTTGTAGTAACTTTGCATCACGCAGAAGAGGCTTAAAGTGAACTTATGCACTTTTGCTCCTGCTAATTTTGATTATGGACGAACGAAGTGATTTTATAGACGCGTTGTTACGCCACGCCAGGGTACAATTGTTGGATCAAGATCGCACGGCACGACTATTGTCGTGGTGCAATTAAAAATCTTAGATGCTCGCAATCATCTTTCACATTCGTCTTTGTCGACAATACTGACGAGGAAAAATGCCGTTTATGCGTTGCGCGATTTATGCCGTGTTGATCCGGATACGCTCGATACGATCGTTGATCGCGCCAAAATCGCACTCTCGCCCGTACTTATTTTGATTAAAAACAACAACGATGCGGGTGCTGCGCCAACTCATGCAAAGTTGCCGTAGGCCACGAACATATTAGCATGGAAGAACCAAAGACGAGCTTACGTATCGCAGAAGAATGCCTATACAGATACGTTTTAATGATGCTGACTTATGGTCACGTCAATAATAATGCGTATTTCAGCTATTATGACTTGGGCAAGATGGACTCACCTCAATTCTGTAATGGGGGCAGATGGAAAAAGCGCATAGTATTGTGCCAATTGTTGCTAATATCAGTGCCGATCCATCCCGTCTTTTATGGAGATGAGATTGTTGTAGAAACGCATCCCCATATTGGCAAAAAGAGCTTTACCTGCAGCGTGCAGTTAACGTGAAAAACAAATACCGTCGTCTGTCGTTGCGCCACGGTGATGGTTTTGTTTTTCTTAAAAGAGAAGAGCGTAGAGGTGCCGGCTGATTTTCGGGCGGCTATTGAGCGCTTTGAGAAAGAAGAATAAGTCGCCGCGAGGTACCAACGTTCGTCCTCGTCGCGCGGTCAAATGTTTGTGGAGTTTTAGAAAATGAAACAGCACGTACTACTTGTCGACAATTTGTCCGAAGCCGTCGGCCGCCCAGGCAGGGAGAGACGCAGACCGCATCTTTGTGCCGACCGATGACGCGAGCGCTTTTGTCGCTCACTACTGGGCGATAGCACTTTCACTTTTTCGCCTGATATCATTATAGCTTCGACCGATGCCCACAAAGATTTGGAGGCGCTGTCTCAGCGTGGACTTTTTGCAAACACATGGAGCTACGCGCCACTCATTAATAATATGTCTCGGGCGGCGGATGGTCACTGACTTGGGCGGCTTCGCTGCGGCTACTGTTTAAGCGTGGGATCGACTTTCATCAATGTCCCGACCACGTTGCTGGCTATGGTCGATGCTGCTGTCGGTGGTAAGACGGGCGTTAATTTTAACGGACTGAAAAACGAGATTGGCGTCTTTTTGTCCGGCTCAGCGTGTATGGATACATACGCCTTTCCTGCGTACACTGATGCCGACAATCTTCGCTCGGGCTATGCGAGATGCTGAAGCACGCCTTATTTCAATAATGTGCAAGCGTGGGCGAAACATTTGACTTCGATTTGGCTGCGCCCTGATTTTTGAACGCTTTGCAGAAGATGGTAGGCGAGAGTATCGCACCTCAAACAGCGCATTGTCACCGAAGATCCTCAAGAACACGGCTTGCGTAAAGCGTTAAACCTTTGCCACACAGTCGACTATGCTTTTTGAGACCTTGTCGTTTCGTCGCCAGTCTCCTGCAACTACACGGCTTTTTGTGTCGCTACAAGGAATGATTTATGAACTCTATTTGAGCCACCTGCACAAGGGTTTTCCTTGAGCGCTTACGCGACAGTGCGCTACTTTAATCGAGAATTATGGTCGCTTCTGAGTTCTCGTGCGACGACTATGATACACTTTTTACGAACTAATGCTTCACGATAAGAAAACGTTGCTGAGTCATCAACTTTACCTTCTTGGGTGATGTGGGGCGTATTTTTACAGACCAACACGCCGAGCGCGAAGAAATCCATGAGGCTTTTGATTTCCTACGTGAGGGTTAGTGGTAAATAGAGACAAATCACGGCTGCACAATGTAGCCAAAACAAAAATCAATACAACAATATGAAACGTTCAACTTTAATTTTTACTGCTGGCGCTGGCCTTGGTTGGAAGTGTTTTGTCAGGGCTTTTTGCAGGCAGCGCTGAAAGTAGTCGCCAACGCTCAAACGGTAGCGCCGAACGTGTCAATTGACAAAACTTGGTCTGACCGGAGCTCAACTGGAGCAGGAAACATGACGGCATTTGGGCCGTTACGTCAAAGGAAAGGCCTTGGGCTATGTAATCAACTTGCGCCTTTTTGCCGCCACGTGCAAGGCTATCGCGGCCCTGTGCCGGTTTTGGTTTATGTAGACAATTCCGGTAAATGCAAAAAGGTATATGCACTCCTAACAACGAGACGCCTTCTTTCTTCGACAAGGCCGTGACGGTGCAAAATCAGTTTACGGGCAAGGCTGCCAAGAAAGCCGCGACGATGAGTGTAGATGCGGTCAGTGGCGCTACTTTTTCCAGCAAGGCTTTGGCTGCTAAGTGAAGGCGGCACTGGATGCGTATACCAAGTACGCAAAATAACGTAATGAACAATGGATTATAACCGGCGAGCGGCTTTTTCGCTGCTCGTCGTTTTCTTCTTTAGCGGTTACGGCCGTTAGCGCCGGCAAATGGTTTGGCCGGCCGCTTACGATGGTGCAGGAGGGAGGCAGTCTGCTCCAGCATCTTCGCAGCCCACACCGCAGCAATTGGCCGTACTCGACTGAAGGAGGCTGCAAAGCGACGGAAAAGGATACAGCAATCTGGCACGTATCGACGTCCGCCGGGCAGAATCGAGGGTACGATTTTGCGAACGGACCATTTTGCGCCGGATGTGAAAGGGCTTTTGCTGGCCCTGTGCTGCTCTTCATTTTTATCGACAAAGATAGTATCGTGCAGCAGGTCTCTGCCACTTGACAATACGGAGACGCCCTCATTCTTCACCCAAGCCGTGAAGGTTTCTGGAGGCGTGGCAGGGAAAAGGCGCACGATTTGGTGCAAGCCAAGGTCGATGCTGTTAGTGGCGCCACCTTCTCAAGTCGGGCGATCAATCTCAACATGCAGGCAAGCCCTTGTAGCCTGCGAGCAGCAAAAAGTTGACGCTTCCCTACGCTGGCTTTTGGGTTGGCCTCAAGACCACGCTGTTTTCTTTGGTCTTGTCGGCCTTTGGCCGCCACGGTTTTGCGTGGCAAGAAGTGGTGCGCCTTTTTAGCGCTAGCCTCAATGTCCTTGTCTGCGGCTTCGGTGACAGTTTATTTCTGTTTCACTGCGCGGGTGGCTGATGAACGGCTTTGATCCGCTACTGTACTGCCCACTTTCGCTATGCTGTTGCTCGCCATCTTGATGCCATATTTCGGCAAAAAGAATTATTACTGCCAATGGGTGTGTCCCTATGGTGCACTCCAAGATTTGGCTTTACGCCCTGCCCCTGCCTAAGGTGCGTATTCCGGCTAAGGCCTACAAGCGCTGGCAATTTGCGCTCTGCGTGTTGATGGCGCTCTGGTCTTACTCTGGTTTGGCTCATGGAGCTGAGCTGTTAGATTACGAGCCTTTCTCCGGTTTCCTTTTCAGTGTTGCACCGCTTGGCGTAGTGATTTCTCTCGGCCCATCTATTGGGTTGAGCTTATTTATCCCGCGGCCGTGGTGCACGTTCTTCGCCCCGTGGGCACACTGCTCAATTTGGCTGAGGACCTCGATAAAAACCGAATAACGTTAAGAAGAAATGAACAAATATAAGATTATCTCATCGTCCTGGCCCTTGCTTTCATCGTGGCTTTAGTGCGTCTCGTTGGCTTTTTCGGGCGAGGCTGCTGCGCCTGTTGACAAAGTTGTGTTCGATAATATTATGACGCGCACCAGCGTGCGCGAATATGTTGACTCGCTGGTGCGGCGCACGCTCTGGATAGTTTGGCGCGGGCCGGAATGGCCGCACCGACAGCCGTTGATATGCGACCTGGAAGTATGTCATCGTAGATGATAAGCAGACGCTCAAACGTTGGGCAACAATCGCCTTATGCCGGTTTCGCAGCGCAAGCTCCGGCGGCCATTGTGGTGTGTGGCGATACCGCAGTTGTTGATAAACAGGGCCGTCCGGAGCCGATTTTGGGTTGAGGACTGCTCGGCTGCCACGGAGAATATTCCTTTTTGGCTGCTCACGGCTTCGGACTTGGAGCGGTCTGGACGGCTGTTTATCCGAATGAGGAATCGGGTAAGGTAGCGACATACTTTCACTTCCCTGACAACGCACCCCTCAATGTTATTGTGATCGGCTATCCGAAAACCCCATCTACGCCCAAGGAAAAGTTTAAAAAGAAAACATCCACTACTAAATACATGGTAAGTTAATATAGGCATTTGAAGCACGTCATAAGTCTATGGCTCGTAAAGTATGCTGCAATGTTTCGCGAAGCGTTGCAGTTTATGTGCGCCATTTTGCTTAAGCATCGTCTGCTGTCGGCTCACTCGTCGCTCAGTTCAATGTCTTAACGCTTCTGGTTTGCGATGGCAACTACACGCCGGTGAGGCAACTCGCTAATCCTTTTATGGAGAAGACAGGCGGTCGAAAGCGTAAGTCGCGCCTCACGCGCCGCGCACTTCACGTGGCGCGCCTTATTGTTTATGTCGTCGTGGGCTGCCGGCTTATATGATGCGCGCCCACTCACCGCTATAATATTACTGGTCTGCAATGGCGAGAAGTAGGGCGGGCGTTTCGCTGCTTTTCTTGGAAAAAGGGCAAGGCAAGTCCTATTATTGCGCGTCCGGTGTTGATTTAGCGTTTTTATCGTGATGAAAAGACCTTCTTATCGTGAGCGTACGTGTCTACTCACGAGCGTACGAGTTTCACCGTGGTGAAAAATTTGAGCAGATCAAATTGCGCGTGCAATAATGGGGTGCAAGGTTTCAGAAATGGGACTTTGTGCAGCGAAAAATCAAAGGAAAAGGGTAGGTGAATAGACTTTTTCTGGCCGCCAACTGCGTACGAGTCGACTATCAATCGGTTCGGCCTTATTGTCGTTTTTACTATCAGAAAAAGAGTCCGATGCAAGGCACCGGACCCAAAGTTGAGTAGATTATGTTAATTTTAATCGTATGAACAATAAGGATTTACTCTTTAGGTGAAGAGCTACGATCAGAAAATAAAATAAGTGGTAAGAACAAAGCCGGAAGTAGATTGACCGTCTTGCAGTCTTTTAATCGTGCAAAATGCCGAGGCCGGCTGCTGCGATCAAGACACCACCGACAATATTAGTCTCCGCTTTAGCGATTTTAGCCGTGATCTCAGAGTTTGCCCCCGTAACCAAGCCGGGCCGAGAGCTTTGCTGATCAGGAAGAACGACGACATCCAGATAAACACCGGTACGGACGTGAGCGAAATACCTACGCCATAAGAAGACGACAGGACGATGCAGGTGACAGAAGGCGTGGCCGCCGTCATCAGGTAAGTATCGTCGCCGCAGATGGCGCTTTCGCATAGGGGCCCACCACAGCCAGTGTGCCCACGCAACATAGAAGTACGGCCGTCGTAATACCATCTGCGAGATTGGCAGAGCCTATGTTCTGGGCGTAGCCTCTGCCCACCTTTTTCGAATAATGCTCCATATGTGCATCCAGCTTGAGAAACGAACCCATAACTGCCGAAGGCCAAACACATGATGAACAAGACGGGCGTTGTGCTCTTCTGCATATCTTGTATAGCCAGATAGATACCCAGAACCAAGACCGCGATGCCCATACCCGTACTTAAGGCATTGAGATATTGCTCGTTAACTCTAGGTTTTGTAAGGCCGCCGATGATACTCAAGCGTCTATTATCGCTGGATATTTATGAATATAGCAAAACATAGTGTTAGACTTTTTGCTGCAAAATTACGATAACGCCGCCGAATAAAAGAGAGAGAGGAAGTAAAATTTGTGCTCGCGTTGTGTCATCGCTTCGTGAAGGTCTTTAGTGCGATGCTTTCTGATCGCCTCGCTGCCTGATAAATCGGGTAGAATTACTTCCGGAAAGATTGGAGGTGAGAGAGATGCGCTAGCATCAAGGGGTAGGCGCTTTGTCTTGCTTATGGCTTCTATGAAAAATGTAACCAAAAGGTTCTCATCTAAAAATAATGTTAACTTTGTGGCGAACAGTTAACGCTGTAAAAAGTTGAGTTCTGTTTTTGCGCCATCAAGGAAAGCGTAGAATGGCAAGCAGACCAACGAAGTCTAATAGTTGGAACCTATAATTTATAAACCCCAAAACAATGAAAAAGTTTGTACTACTGTCTTGTGGCCTTGTTGGCTGTGCTCTTTCTGCTGACTAACTTGACCGCACAAGGGTGGAATTATGATTTTGAAATGGCTAGCCGATGGAATCGGAGATCAGCCGAATCATTACGACGTCCTCTAAACGGTATTGCGTGGTCGATGTACGCTGTCCGGAGATCGGGCAGCTCAAGCGACTTCGCGAATGGTAAAGCGTCGGCTCGCATCTACGGCAGTCGAATGTCGATGAAGCGAAATGCCTTACTTTGGTGATGAAAGAAGACAAGGTAAGCGCTTAGGTGATTGAATCTTTTCTACCGTGCTTACGAAGAGCACGCAACTTCGCAGGTCGCGTGGTGTGTTCAAGTTTCGGAAGACGAAGGTGAACACTGGGAAACTTTAGGTCAGCCTTTTTACGCCCACAATGGACGTTGAACGTTTCCACGCAAAGGCTAATGTCGAAACCGGACGCGTGCGAATCGTTCGGCTGACTATGCTGCCTTCGATTATGCCGCGGCGAAGGGCTTTGATGCCGCATTTTAATCTTGACGATATCGTATTACGGATTGCGCTAGCCGGTTCGCCTGAACGCCCATCCATACAGACGGGAGAAGATCGCTTGAATTTTGGACAGGTAGCTAAGGTGAAACAAAAGACAATCAAACTAGCGTTGCGTATAAGAACCTATCGGCTGACGTAGCTTTGTCCTCGACCGGCGAAGGCGCAAAAGTCTTTACGCTATCCAAGGATAAGTTTTCGTGAGCGAGCCTAATGGGAACGTAGAAGTTGATGTGCGTTTGCGCCTCGCTTCGGGCCCTCAGCAAGCTATTTTGCGACTTCAATCCGGAGAAACCATCGCTGAAGTTCAGCTCATCGGCACAGGAACTCGCAAGGCCGGCGACTTTACTTTACAGCGGCGGCAGCGGAACGCAAGACGACCCGTACTTAATTTCAAACTCGGGCGACATAGAAGACCTTTCGCTGGCCGTCGACACCGAAACTGATTACGCCGGAAAGTACTTTTAAGCTCACCAATGATATAGATATGGAGGCGGTAAAGGCGATGAAACCGATCGGCAACAACTTCGGCACCGAAGGAACTGCACCTTTAAGGCCTTCAGCGGTACGTTTGACGGCGACAATCATACGATCTCAAACCTCACGATGCGCTTTTCCGGTCGCTTTAATCTGGGTGTCAGGCTCTTTGGTATTGTACAAAATGCGAAGATTTCCAACCTAACGCTCACCAACTGCTATTTTGAGGCCGACGCAATCGTAGCGAGCGTTGCTTCTGTCTTGCTGGGTCTGAAATCAATCTGCCACGCGGGCGAAAAACGTAATCGCCAAGGCGCGCCTTAAGCCTTATGCGGGTGGTATCGCGACTTCGTCCTTCTTGACCCCATCTTCAATCAGGGCTCGCATCTCGCGCCAACGTAGACGCGTCAGATGTGGCCATTGCGGAATCTTGGTATACGAGCAGTGCGTCCGGAACAACCATCAGTCGATGCATCAATTACGGCAATGTAAATACGCTCAACAATTTTGCAGGTGGTATTGTCGGCTATGTGAAAGCGGCGCCCAAATATTAAGCTGACTGCCCAATGCCGGCGAGATCAGCGCCGCATCTTGTGCCGGCGGACTTTTTAGGAATGGCTTTGCAGGGCGCTTCGGTTGATGTTCGCATGCTACAACACCGGTCGTGGGTGGCACTCGATCCTACGGGCGCTTCAGGCCCAATTTTTCCAGCAGCGGCGCGTACCGAAGGACTGATCCTCGATGTACAGAATTGCTATTACAATGAAGCGCTCTTCAGTGGCACATCTTACGGCGTGGAGTCGCAGTTTCTGAAATGCGGAGTCAAACTTTTGCTGACAAACTTAATGCCGGGCGCTCGGAGATCGTATGGAAGCGTTTCGTGGTGTGAATAACGAATTGCCCGTTCCGTGCGGCGAAGGAGAAGTCATAGATGGGCTTATGCAGCAAGCGTTGGCGGCCTCCTATATTCAGATTGAGGCCGGTCAAAATTAAGGCCGCGGCCGGCGTGCGTCTTTTCAGGCGTGTGCGATGTCGCAGGTCGTCAGTATGCACCCGCATCTAAAATTGGGCGCAGGTTCATATCGTCGACCTTTATGCCTGCTCAGGTGCGCAAAAACCAATGTCAGTCGCTTTATCGTACCTGTACGCTAAAAACATAAGTATAATCATAAACGAATATTGATAATGAAACTATAAGACCAATCCGCTTCCTCCTTGCCTGCGTTCTGCTGCTCTTGCTGCCGATCATTTGCAAGCGCGAACGAACAACGACGACCATGGCGTTTTAGTGTAGCCAACACGCTGTCCATACCGTTTAATCGCACGTATCGTATGTATGTCAAGAAGCATAATACGGCGACGCAAAACCACAAATAAAGGCGAGCGCATCGTGATTCGTTATACTCAGAAGACAGTACGATCGTATTACCTCAAGGCAACGCCTTCAAATCTGTCGGTAACGGAAGCGCCCGGCTCAAAATGCTCATATCAGGTGCTTATCCGGGCACACTCGATGCCTTTGATCCCAATAATATCTTGGATGAAATGCCTTTTACGGTCGAAGTAAAAGACCACGTAGATATGCCTTTTCCTCAGTTTAGTGTGAGTTGGGGGCAAGAAAAATCGAAAACGATGAGCGAAATGCTGCAAAAGCGGAGCCTATACAAACCACACTGCAGATTATTGGGCTATGAATCCGAAGATTGGCGAACAAGATCGTGCCGGCTTGGAGATATTCTCCACGCAGAATGCTGAGTTTCCCTTCTTGATGCTCGCTTTTACGCCCGACGAGGACGAACTTTGTGCCGTATATCTCTTGGCTGCGTCTTGGGAACGTGTTACAACGCCCCAAATAAGTGAGGTCTACAAACTTCTTGCGGCCAATGGTTTTGTAAGGATCGAGGTACGAATCCGGATACGCATTGCTGGCAAATGCACAACCCCACCTCAAAAACCTTGGCTACGTGCGGACTTATGATCGTGCAAGGTTGTGGCTATTGCTACTGTAGGTCTTTCTTATTTGCCGGAAGATCCGGATCCTCGAGCATTCAGATGGCGCGTGCCGATCAGCCCAACATTGTTTGCGGATGAAAGACGGATTGTTGAAAGTGGAGGCAGCGCAATACGTCGGCCGGCAGTTGGCTATTTATACGCTTGATGGGGAAATGCTTGCGCATAGCTACGATTCGCCGCGGCGTAAATCAAGCGGACAACTTACCTCGTCAGCCGCTTTTCTTGCGAATAGACCAATGCGCAGCCGTAAAAACTCGCCTTAATACGCCTACAACGCTTTCGAATGCACGCCTTTTTGACGTGCATGAATCATAGAAAGGCGTATAGTTTAATAGTTACCAACAACGATACTCTTGAAGCCTCAATTGTGCACTTCAGGGTATCGTTGTTCTTCGTTTTCGGGGAAGAACAAACTGAGCCTTTGGGTACAGATGAAATGAAGGACGAAGGCTTAAAGGATGCAGAGCATCATTCATTTTGCCACCGATGTTTCTACTATCGTCAAGCATTTTTGAAAAAACAACGGATGGCTCTCTTTTCTTGCAAACGCCATCCCCGCATAGTGTGCCGCCTTTTTGCTTGCCGATCAGTAGGCTTGGTCAGAGCACTCTTCTCGATTGTCTTTTTCGGTTTATATTTGATTTTTCAACCACGAAAACTTTCGAAAAAATTGAAGCCCATCTCTCGTTTGTAGACTTTACTATCGTGAGCGTAGACCTTTCTTCTCACGATACATAGTTTGTACGCTCACGAGCGTACAACCTTGCTCACGAGCGTAAGCTGAAGAGACGCTTCAGCAGTTAGCGTCGCTCGTACGTGGGAAAAAGAGCTTGATGTGGCCCTCTGCAGACTTATAGCGTAAGATGCTGTGAAGGTGCGCGTAATTGCAGGCGCTCAGTATGGCTAAGGAAAATGAGCTGATTATATTCGTACAAGTTGCGCTCAATAAAGCATTTTTCCGAGCTGAGGCGGGCCGCTTAGGGTTGAAAAATGCTACTGCTTATACGCCTTGTGAGCTGTGGAGTATAAACAAAAATAGCGGACGTTCTTATTCAGAAATCGTCCGCTGTTTTTCAATAAGCTTCGTTTTGAGCTCTTGTCGATTCGAACCAACGACCCCGAGATTACAAATCACGTGCTCTGGCCAGCTGAGCTAAAAGAGGCGGGGTGGTAAGCTCTCTCCATCGCGCCGCTCAGCAACCAACTACCTTTGCTGCGGTCAAGCCCTGGAGGATTCGAAGGAGCTGGCCGTACAGCACTTACCCATTTTCTGGATGCAAAAGTAAGCTATCCTTTCTTTACGACCAAATATTTTCAAGGATTTGCTGGCTTTAGCCCCATCTTTTTCTGCTTCTTGGAGTACGAAAACCAAGGCTTCCTCATAAGAATTGGGCACTTTCCCATCTAAAATAGCGTCTTTGAGCGCTGCTTTTAAGAGACCCACTTCGCGGCACGGAGGCAAGGAGAAGCGGCGCATAATCTCATCGCCGGTCACGGGGGCTGGAAATTGCGAATGCGATCCTTTTTCGATGGCAACCAACTTCGCGCACCAACTTGAAATTGTTCAGGAAGTTACGTTTGCGTTAGTGCGTTTTTGCTCGTCACGTCGGCCCTCGCACAAGAGCATCAAGTCGTCAATATCATTCCGGCATCAAAAAGCAAGCGGCGCACTGCACTCGTCCGTGACAATGTCGTCGGCAATAACGATGGGCCGTGTAAGCCAACCATTTTCTCTGACGTATTTCATACGTTCGTCGAGCGGAAGTTTGAGTCGGCGAAAAAGAGCCGGTGTCATCTTCCCTACGAAGTTGTGGTTGTGGAAAGTCCAACCCACGGCAGGCTCCCCATCGCTTGGTCTTCGCTTTACCTATATCGTGGAGCAAGCAGCCCAGCGCAGCCAGACGTTATCCGTGCGCCGCGCTACGTTGTCCAATACTTCGAGCGCAGATAGAAGTTGTCTTTTGTGTGATTTTCCATTGCGCGTCTCCACATTATCCAATGCGCTCACCTCGGCAAGATGATCGGCAGCAAACCGCTGCGTTGCAGTTCGACAAAACCGATGGAAGGCAAAGCGAGCATGATGATTTTTGTTCAGTTCTTCGATGATTCGCTCGCCGCTGATGATGCTTAAGCGCTCGGCATTGCGCTCCAAGGCAGCAAAAAGTTTCATCGTCGATGCGAAAATTGAGTTGCGTAGCGAAGCGCACACAACGCATCATACGCAGCGGGTCGTCGGAGAAAGTAATATCCGGATCAGTGGGCGTGCGCAACAAGCCGTCTTCCAAATCCCACAAGCCATCAAAAGGATCGACCAGTTCGCCATAGCGGGCTGCATTGAGACAGACGGCCAAAGCGTTGATCGTAAAATCGCGACGCATTTGATCATCTTCGAGTGTTCCGTCTTCACGATTGGTTTACGCGAGTCGTGATCAGAATTCAGGCGTGCGCCGACAAATTCTATTTCTTGATGATGATATTTCACTTCGTGCTGTCCCGAAATTTTTGAAGACAGAAAGGTGAGCTGCGCGCCCCAAACGCTTCGTCAAGGCTTCGGCCATTGCGATTCCGGAACCGACGACCACAATATCAATATTATTTGTTGGGCGTTCGAGAAAAAGGTCGCGCACATAGCCACCTACGACGTAGCACTCGTTGTAGCTTATCGGCCGTCTGCGCTAATTCTCTGAAAAGCGGCTCACGATCGAGCAGTTGTAGTGATATCGGTTGGGGTTAAATGTCTCATTGAACTTGTTTTTACGACTGCAAAATTAGGATTTCAATACGCAGTGGGTATAGAAAAACGTGTCAGCGCTAATGCGCAAAGACACGATTAAACATTCTTATCATCCATACCATATTTATATAGTATGGCGATGCATCTCCATAGGTTACTTCAATAGAACGAGAATCTCTTTGTCGCTTTCAGTAACTTCAATCTTGTCTTCGCGAAGTAGCCAACCGAGACCAAGGTAAGCTCCTTATCGGCACGAACTTTGATATGCTTCTTTAAGTCTCTTACCGGTGAGCTTACCATTCTCATTCAGCCATCCAAATTTTGCCGGCTAATTTCTCCTACTTTTTCAGTAAAACATAAGTCTAATCTTTATACTATTACAGAACTTGCATCTCTTTGGCTTCTGACACGGCTTCGAAGATTTTGATACTTTCGGTCGCATCTTCTGCTCGTCAGAGTCGATCTCTTTTGCAAAAAGTAGGTTTTTCAACCTTTCCTTGCTAATCTTTCTGAAAAAGAAAAGCGCCTACAAACGCTCTTTTATATCAACATAGAATAAATGGGCTATTTCTTTGTAAATTTGCAAACCATATCTTTACGATTTATTTATGCTTTCTGTTCTTATTCCAACTTATAATTGCGATTGCTTTTACCCTGGTTAGCGATCTGCAGCAGCAGGGGGTAGAGTTGAAGGAAAAAGCGATAGGAGCTTTTGATTTTGAACAATCGTTCTCGACGACTGCTCAACATTTGAGCCGCTCAAGACCAGAAGCGAGAAGGCCATCGCGCTTCCGCATTGTCGTTGGATAAGGGCTGAACGCAACTGCAGGGCCGGCTGCATCGCGCAACCATTTGATTGATTTGGCGCGTTTTCCGTATCTCTTATTTATAGATAGCGATGCGCAAGTGTGTACGGCGGATTTCTTGGCGCGTTATTGGGACGTGCGCGATCAGGCAAAGGTCGTCCAGGTCGCCTCTCCACACGCCTTCCGCCCTGCGCCTGAAGGGGCATGAATTGCGTAGCCGCTATGAACCATCGGCGAAAGGCTTCGGCCGGCCGATGCGTCAAAAAGCAGCCGTATCGTTTTCTTCACGATGTTTAATGCGATGTTTGCGCGAGAAGTGTTTGACTCGGTGCGCTTTGACTCGCGCTGTACGGATTATGGTTATGAAGATGCGCTTTTGGGATTGGAACTTCGATCCCTACATTTTTCGATTCTGCATACCGACAATCCACTTATACACACTGGTATTGATTCGAACGAAAGTTTTCTGAAGAAAAACGGAGACGGCATTACGCACCTCAGCAAATTAGGTGAGCCGATGCAAAGCGAAAGTGGGCCATCGCGCCTCTATCTTCAAGCAAAAGGTTCGGTTTGAGCGGCTTGCTGCGTTGGACATTGGTTTTGAGCTGGCACATGCGCCATTACTTATTAGAAAGTAAGCGCCCTCGCTGTTTATCTTCTCTATATAAGTTGTGGTACTACGCCGATTTACAAAAATCGAAGTGCAAGGCTACCAAGTCGAACGGCGTCGGAAATTAATCAGCACGGGAGCTTCTTTTTGCTTAGGAAGCGGCTGTGATTGCTTGTTGTTCTTCTTTTTGGCAGCTTCAAGAGGTCTCTAAAATCGATGAAGTCGCGTTGTAGTAACAGTGCCAACACCCTGCGTAGTCAGCGAGGACTTGGTATAGTAGCGATCGTTGGTTTCATGAGAGGCTTTCAAACTCACGCTCCTCCGGGCGTCAGCAACAACGCAGATCAAAGTCACCTATAAAGTTTGTATTGTTGATTGGCTTATCGCGATAACCGAAATTTTCCACTGATGATAAGCCGATTATTTAATAGACGGCCGCTAACGCCTCTCGACTTCCATATCTTTCCAGCCAACAAGGCCCAGTCTGAACATTGGCGCCAAAAGACCAGTTCGAATTACCTATTGTATTTGCAACACATTGTTCAATTGGTCACTTAACGTGTTAGAAAGGAAACTTTTTCATCGCAGCCGTACTCTGCGCTTGTCTAGCTCCTGCTTTGTCTGATCACAATCGTAGGCATAAAAGCGCCCAATGCTTAGCAAATATAGTACCTGCATATTCATATCTTCTTCTGAACTGATCAGATTTCGCACCATCTGCTTCTCATCTTCGTTAACCGTGGGCAAATCGAGGTCAAAAGAAACTTGCGGGGCTGCCGGCTTTAATTTTCAATGTTTAGCAAACAATTGACGCGCACCGTATTTCGACTGAAGTTGTTACCAATATTTAAATCGCTCAGTGAAGCAGATTTCACCGTATATACAGCTTGCATATCTAAATCGCCTTGAAATGGATCGCTCATGAAAATCATTTTTACCCTGGTGTCAGCATAAAATTTTACGAATCAGATCCTGTACACTAATCCTGTACGAGCCACCATCAATCTTATAAGTGCCATACATCTAAACGCACCCTTATTATAACACCCGCACCGTATCGGCCCTGAGCCGTGGAGAGGAGCACGTTGCCCGCTTTTTCATCCGTTACGATCTTCAGTGTTGCTTCCGGACGCACATCAAACAAGAAATTAAGCTTTAATATCCGTCGGCTGAGTCATCGATTTTTGCGCCGGCACAGCCCCTTGCTTTACAAGCGAATCCTTTCCATTATGCAGACGCAACAAGGCATTGTCGCCCTCTCCGGCGCATCGGCAGTATAGGCCGCGTCGTGCCTCTTCGGTACGGCATATCAAATCCGCCTCAAAGAGTCCGGGCCGCCCACCCAAGCGTGCGCTACCTGAGCCAAGGTTGTAGCATAAAAAGGCAAGTCGGCTGATTGTGTGCGCTTATATACCAAGAGGTTTTGTGCTGAAATATTGAAATCATACGTCAAGTTGGCGAGTGCTCGTGGCGCAAATATCCTTGCGCAGTACCCCTTCCTTTTTCTTCGTCTGAAAATGGGAATTTCATTGAAGTTAAACAAACCTGGCGTATCACGACGCGCCTCCATCAACCTTATAATGTGCTCCGGTAGCGGCAATTTTTCGCTTCCAGATCAACCTCCTTCGCCTTCCAAGTCTAATTGTTTCAGCGGGCCAAAGAGTCGGACGTGTCCCGTTGCTTTTCCGTGCAGATCATTAAAAATATCGCCCACCCATCGGTCCAAGAAGCGCAGATCAGTTCCAGTACCTTTATGAAAAGGTCCAAATTCTATGTAAGAGCGAGACATAGCCCTTCACGTCTGTCACGCCTTCTTCCGGATTCAGAATATGAGCGTCGATGTTAATCTGTTTTTGCTTTTTGTGTCAAACCCTCCTCTGATATAAGCTGTTCCCCATCGGCCCATTGTTTATCAAAAGCGAGGTATCTTCGCCTCACCGAGACTATGGGGTAGCCGGCTGTTTCTGAAACACTGAGCGTGCCCGTTGCCGGTCCGGCAAAGGCTACGTCGTGGAAGTTTACAAGATTCAAGATATAATCTACGTTCTACCTTTTGCAACGTTGCTACGATCGAGTCCTTAGGCGAGGCGATAAGCGTCCGCTGATGGACAAACTGCGGTCGCCGTGTTGCAGCGAGAAGCCTTTACGTCCAAGGTGCGGTCTACATAAGCCAACTCGCCTTTGGAGAAGGTCCACAGCATCGCCTACGGTCATCGTCGTCGGCACAAAATTTGTCCGAACTGGAGTCTCGCGCTGGCGTGTGATTGAATGTGGAGACCACCCCTCATTTCTCCCTTAAACCTATGTTCATCTGCGCCGGCCCAAGCTAGGTGTGGAGTTTACCGCTATCAGTTTTCGCTTCCAGCGCCACTCTCATTTGCGTATTTCCGATATCTTTTGCCGCCTGAAGCAAGCCTGTATAGCGCGTTCCTTCTCCTTGCAGATAAAAAGCGTAAATCGGACAGAGAAAAGTTGTTGTAAGACAGACTTGGTGCACTGATAATGACGGATGAGCGCTCACTATTGCTTAGTTTGCCTTCTATTTTAATACCATGTTCAGCGATGCAGGGGAAGTGAAGAAACCTATTGAGTACATCCGTCTTTTTACTTCTCCTTTAAAGGCCACTGTCGTTCGCGGAGACGCAATCGGTTTTTGAGAAGAAGCTGGCAACTTCGGTCTAATAAAGAAAAGAGCACTGCTTTAATCGTAGCGGGCGCTGAGGGCCCTTTTTACCAGCAAGTCGGCAAAGTCACTTTTTAAGTCTAAGCGATTATATCGTTTGGAGAGTTCTAATTGATTTAAGCGATATGGGCTGTCAGTACCGGAAAGCGTGAAGTCGTTCACCTTGATATGGCTGGTGAGTTGTTTTCAAATCATCTACCGCCATCTTGATACGGCCGGAGAATGAGGAAGAACCAAAATAGCGGGTCAAGTTCAATCTTCCCGGTTCAATTGTCTCACGTCAGCTTCCCACGCGTATTGCTTCCAAGTTTGTCCCACGTAAGCGAGCCTGCATCGTTCCGCTCAAGTCGGCAGCAGGATCTTTTGGTCGAGGTGCAGTCTTTAAGTCATCGTTCTGCTTATTGATCGTAGTTTGCAGACTGTTGTAGAAATGCCCACGATATTGCCCACTTTCAAGCGCCAGTTTTAAGTCGGCCTTACTACCATCACGCGCCATGCTACCCGATAAGGTGGCTAGAGCTGATCCGGCAAATCCTGATTCTGCGCTATGAGCGTTGGCCGTAACGCTTTCACGTGCAAGCTGCCTTCATAGTGTCCATTAAAAGCCAGACGGCCTTCTACGCTTCCTACGGCCGTCTTCAGTGTACCTGCAACGCGATTTACTCCGCCTTCCTCCCATCGGTAGTCGACCGGCATAGTCTCACATAGCCTAGTGCCTTTAGGTAGGTAGGCAGGGGCGGCGCAAAAGTGCTCGAAAGGCTTGATTGATAAGCCCTCACGAAGATTCAGCGTCTTGATGTTAGCATCCGCACCCACGATGCGCCCATTTCGCGACTGAGTTTGCCGCTCAGCGCCAGCAGCAAGTTGTTATGCTCTTCGTGGACGTACCAGCTTTTCGAGCACAATCTTTTTGGTATTGACGGCAAACAGTCCGCGCGCCGTCAGTGGTGTAAAGCCTCGCAAGCGAGGGTACAAGAAAACCGAAGTCGGTCGTAGTGAACCGGCGTTATCAATACGGCCGGCCAAATACAGGGTTTTGAAAAAGTCGTCCGGTTTATGAAAAAGCCAGCAGGCGCGGAAAACCAATATTTGTGCCCGGCAACTCGTAAGTCAAAGTCTTGTATATCAGCGCGCGTCTTGTTCGCAGCCAGCGCAAGCTCAGGCGGCGCAAGTTCAAACCGCTCTGCTCGCGCAGAGAAAGCTCACGCACACGTATGTTGATGCTATCCGGCGTCAGATGCTTCAAGCTAACGTTAGCATTGATGTCGGAAACAACTAAATGGTTCAAGTTTAATTTCTTCCGGACCCCCGAGCATATAAGGCGTGATAGTTGCTTTTGCAGCGCCTCAGGATCAGCGAGTTGATGCGCAACAAGATTGAGAGGGCGATTGATCTTTGAGTGGAAAGCATCGAGCAAAAATTGAAAGTTGGGCGTCTTATCCGACTTTCTTTGTAGAGGTTTACTTGCGCATCGAGCAGCGAAACCGTACGCAGCGAAACACGCCCTCGAAATAAGAGAGCGAAATTCAATCTTAGCCGACATAAGATCAGCACGCAGTACCTTCTCCGCGCTGATCGGCTAAGTAGACATCAGTTAGGATCAAACGATTAAACAGGCCCAACCGAACACCTCGCCAATTTTGACTCGCGTAGCAGACGGTCTGAAAGTTGCTGAGAAACAAGCCGGCTCATCCAGCGATCAGCCGGAGAAAAAGTGAAGATAATCAACAGCAGAAGGTAGAGAGACAATAATCCCCTACGACCCATCGCGCTATTTTTCCCAACTTCTTAATATGCCTCATGCGTAGTAGTCGCAAAGTTACGATAAAAGATGGAAAATAAGGCCATCTCACATTTCATAACTATTCTGTCAACGTAGCGACAAGAAGGATGTAAACAAAATTAACGACAGCCCTATAAGTGGCGTTTTCGTAAAGACTTTTTCCTCTTCCCTTTGATGAATTTTTAAGAAGCACACCATTATTTAGCTTGCGCTCGTGAGTGCAAACCTTTTTCATCGTGAGCACAAACCTTTTTCTCGTGATCGTAAGCTCTTTTTCTCGTGAGCGCAAACGGCTATTTCAATTTTTGCGCGCCATTTTTGCTGGGGAAAAATCGTTCTTAATCAGGCTCTTGTGTTTCTGCAGGAGCTGCTAAGTTTTCCTTCGCCTTGTCTAAATATCGTAGCGCTACCGGATCGTCTGTCTTTAGTTGCTGCAAGAGTCGCCGCCAAATTGTAGCGGCCTCTTTGTAGATTTGGTTTCTTCCCAAAAGGAACGTATAGCGCAGCAAATGGTCTTGATCCGTCGGATCTCTAACCTCGCCGGATGATCGTGAGGGCTACGGACGTTTGCTTTTGAGCCAAGGCTGCTTCAGCTATTTGTAGGCGTACGTCTTGCACGTCTATGTTGGCTGAATTTGCACTCATCATCGTTTCTAAGGCCTCTTCGTAGCGCTCGGCATAGAGGAGAACCGAGCTCAGATGGGTCACAATGCGCAGATGATCCGCTGTCTTGCGGGCAACGCAAGCGCTGTTTCCAAAAGGCGAATGGAGTGTCGTAAAGATGTAGTGCGCCCATTTGTTCAGCCAAGAGGAGGTATACCAAGTAGTCGTCCGGATTGCTATCCAGAAAGTCTTGAACCAAGGTTGAGGCTTCGGCACTTTTACGTAGTCCGATGAGCGATAGTATCTTGATGCGCGTGGCTCGGCTGTTGGCAGCATTGATCGAGGGCGTAGTCGCAACCGTCGACGGCTTCTTCATACTTCTCCGCCTTGTATTGCACCTTCTGCCAATTGTATCCAAGAGATGTCGTCGTATGGATCTAAGTCGATCATTTTATTGATGGCATCGATCGCTGCATCGAAGGATCTTAGATTGCAATAGGCTCTCCTTGAGCTCGTAAAGCGTGTTTTTGGTCTCGATAGCCATCCGGCAGCGCTTTTTAAGGCGACGCAAGGCGCGATCATAAAGCCCATAATCGAGTAGAAGTTCGATATAGTCAACGTGAAATTCGACACCAAACTCGTCGCCTTTGAGCTTGTAAGTCTCGTGAAGATTTTCTCCGCCGAATTAGCATCCAGCTTGCAGAGCATCTTTTCGATGTAAAAGCGTCACTTTCCTTTTCGTCGGGGTTAGCCAGCTGCTTAATGATCTCCTCGGCTTCTTGCCAGCGTAGCCTGTCTTTTCAGTCGGTAAGCCTTCGTCAAAAAGCAGATCTTCATTGTCGGGGTGGAGGCGAAGTGCACTGCAAGCACTCATCTGATTCTTCGAGCTTACCTTGCTTGATATAATATTCCAGAATATCAATTAAGGATTCGGCTTCCATATAGAAAAGGCTCTCCGGATGCAATCAGGCGTTCGTATTCTTCGATGAGTGCTTGCAGAGAATGGTCTGATTGGGGATGATTATAGAACGAAGGGAGGAGGGGTAAAATAGTGGGAAAGAGAGCCAAATGATATAGCTCCCCTTCCCACGCTCATTTGTCTGTATTTTAGTTCTTTTTGCCCAGCTGTCTTTTGAGTCCTACGGTCCTATTGAAGATCAGATGGGTCGGGCGGAGTCTTTGTCGTACGTAAAGTAACCGATGCGTCTGGAATTGCAGAGAAATTTTGTTGGCCGTTTGCTCAGCCGCAGCAGCGCTCTTACATAGCAATTGGTAAAGACCTTTTAGAGTCCGGCTGACGAGTTCACGGAAGTCTCGCTCGTCCTCAGACGGGTTTTCACGGAGAAGAGACGGTCGACACTCACGCACTGCAGCCGGTAGGTGGGCTGCACCACGCCAATGGAGCGTGCCTTTACTTTTCTGTTGGCACCTTCCATGCCGCTATGGCTCTCAGGGTCGTATTCGCAATATACTCTCCACGACATTGCCGGCTTCGTCTTTTCTTGAAACCGGGTGCAACGCACGATGTGGGCATCTTTGCGCGCACTTTGCCGGGCACCATATGGAAGAATTTCTTGCATCTTCCATAAAGTCCTCACGCTCCATCCAAAAGTTCACGGCTAGAAGGTGATCGTATGCGTGCCTTCTGCCTCGTTTTCGATTGTTGACGGCAATCATCTCTTCTTCCTTGCCCTCAGGATAGTTGGCGACGATGAGTTTTACGGGTGAGCACAGCACTCAAGCGCAGGGCTCGCGTATTGAGATCTTCGCGGCGGCAGCTTCGCATTGCAAAGTCGTTGAGCGCGTCAAACTTCGTATAGCCAATCATATCGATAAAACTTACGCACAGCTTGTGGTGAATAGCCACGCCGGCGAAGTCCGCAAACGGTCGGCATACGCTGGATCATCCCAACCATCGACGATGTGTTCTTGCACCAAAGCCAGAAGTTTGCGCTTACCATCATTGTATATGTGAGGTTGAGCCGATTAAACCCGTATTGGCGCGGCTGATGATCGACTCAGGTCTTTCCTTCCTTAAGCTCGTCGATAAAATAGTCGTATAGCAGGCGATGGGGAACAAACTCTGCTGCGCAGATAGAGTGAGTGACGCCTTCAAAGTAGCCACTCTGTCCGTGTGCAAAGTCGTACATCGGATAAGCTTTCACTGATCGCCCGTGCGATGGTGATGCTTGCTGATCACGCGATAGATGACCGGGTCGCGGAAGTGCATATTAGATTTGCCAGTGTCGATCTTGGCGCAGAACCACGTTCCTTCGGGCACTTCGCCTGTGTTCATTTTTCTCAAAGAGCGCAAGGCTTTCTTCAATTGGCCTATCACGATAAGGGCTCGTTTTCCTGGTTCAGTTGGCTGCCTTTTGTGCGCGGGCAATCTCTCACTGGATTGCTCGTCAACATGCTTTTTCCTTCTTTAATCAGACGTACCGCAAAGTCCCAAAGCTGCTGGAAATAATCGGAGGCATAATAGATGTTGTCCCACTGAAATCCCTAACCATTTGATGTCTTCTAAGATTGCCTCTGCATATTCTGTGTCTTCTTTCTGCGGATTGGTATCGTCAAAAGCGCAGATTGCTTTGCTTCCACCGTAGTTGTCCAGCTACGCCAAAGTCCATACAGATTGCCTTCGCATGACCATCGCGGAGATAGCCGTCTGGGCGCAAGCGGTTTGCAGCCGACCGTCGTTTTGTGTTTCTCTTTCAGATCGTTGTCAACGATCTGCTCACAGTTCATTCTGTTCCTCGATCTCGTTCTGTGTTCTCCAGCGTACACATACTTTTTGCTGTTTAGTGAAAATAGATAACCTTGTGACTCTGCAGTTTAGTTGCCCATTTCTGAAATAAACTTGATGCGAACAAGGCGTATTTCCTCTTCAGAATAATCTTCGCCCTAATTCGTCAATGGCTACGTCTAAATCGCAGTTTCGCTCTTTTTGAAATAATCGTAGATATCGTGACGGATCTTCATCCATAATCTCGTTAATAAAGTAGTCGATGTTAATCTTTTTGTGCCTGAGTAGACGATGCTCTCAACCTCTGAAAGCATTTCATCAAACTCACGCCGTTGGAGACGGCTAGGTCGTCGAGCGCTACCTTGCGGTCGATGCTCTGAATGATGGCTACCTTTAAACTCTCGACTTCTTGGGGACGGTACGGATGCGAATGTTCAGACGCCTATTTCATTATCAATACAATATTGCTTGATGAGTTGGCAAAACTCTTCGCCGTATCGCTTTGCCTGCCAGAGCCTCACGCCAGGAATATTCTGCAGCTCGTCCGTCGTCTGTGGGGAAGACGGTCGCCATAGCTCGAAGTGATGGATCTTGAAAGATGATATAGGGCGGCAAGTTTAGCTCTTTTGATTTCTTCTTGCGTAAATCTTTCTGCATCTCCAGAGAGCCTGGTGTTACGGTTGTTTCTGCGCTGCTCTGCGCCGGCTCAACCTCTGTGGCATCTTTTGTATATCTATGGTCTTCCACAATCTTGAAGCTCACCGGATGAGAGAGAAAAATGCTCTTGATCAGTCACATTAAGAATGCCGTAGTTGTCGACTCTTTTTGATAAGTAGCCGGCTATCAATCCTTGGCGGATAACAGCATTCCACGTCTTCTCTCGTGTGGTTTTCGCCACATCCAAACCTCTTCTAACTGCTCGTGCTTGTGAGCCAAGACTTCTTCAGTCTCATTACCCAACAAGATGTCTTTTTATATAATCGTCGCGGAAAATTCTCTCGACAGCGAGCACTACTTCCAAGACACGACACAATAATTCTTTTGCTTCCACTTTCTTTTTCGATGTAAGCAATTGTCGCACTCACATAAATTTCTTTTATATTCTTCTCCAAAATAATGCGAACAGCATCTTACGGCGGCATACAGATGACTCTTCTGCGTAGGCTGCTGTCTCTTTGAGGAGCAACCGGCCACTTTTGCTCGGCCAAAGGTTTGCCCTCCACACTTTTCTAATTTCTTAAGATCAGTAGGCGAGTAGAACGCTGCATACGCCCTTCCGCCATCGCGACCCGCGCGGCTCGGTTTCTTTTGATAATAGCCCTCTAGGCTCTTCGAATATCGTAGAATAACAAAGCGCACATCAGGCTTATCAATACCCATACCGAAGGCGATGGTCGCAAATACGATGTCGATTGACTCCATCAGGAAGTCGTCTTGCGTTTGTGAGCGTGTCTGCGGATCCATTCCGGCGGTAGGCTGCGGCCTTTATATTGTTAGCGCGAAGCACCTCTGCCAGCTTCTTTCACCTTTTTACGGCCCGGCCAGTAGATAATGCCGCTCTTGCCTTTTGTTGTGATGGATATAAGTAATGATGTCTCATCAATGTCTTTTGTCTTCGATCGCACCTCGTAGTAGAGGGTTGGAGCGATTGAAGCTGCTCTTAAACTCTTTGGCATTGAGGATGCCCAAATTTTTCTTGATGTCAAGGCGAACCTTATCCGTAGCCGTAGCAGTAAGCGCAATGATCGGTGCGCGGCCTATCTCATCTATAATGGGGCGAATCTTTCTGTATTCTGGACGAAAATCGTGGCCCCATTCCGAAATACAATGCGCTTCATCGATTGCGTAGAAGGCTACTTTTGACTGATTGCAGGAATTCTACCTGTTCGCGCTTCGTTAAGCCTTCCGGGAGCAAACGTAAAGCAACTTGGTCTTACCGGTTCTGATATCATCCTTAACCTGATCTATGGCCCTTTTGGTGAGCGATGAATTGATAAACGGGCAATGCCATCATCTTCGTCGTATGGCGGATAGCGTCTACCTGACTCTTCATCAAAAGCGATCAATCGGGGATATAATAATTGCAACCCTCCATCACTAGCGAGGGAAGCTGATAGCAGAGCGATTTCGCCACCTCGTCGGCATCAATACGAAAAACGTCTTCGCCGCAGAGTAGTGAAAAGAAATGATTGCTTCTTTGGTTGTCTTGAAAGAGTCGAATCCAAAGTATGATTTCAGTTTTTCTCTTGTAGATTCAGTTGTCCATTGTGATCCTTCGATACGATTTTGTTCCTCTTGTGTTTAAACTCTTTCTCCGTTAGCAATTGAGAAAGTTAAGTCTTCCTAGAGGACTATCAGCAACAAAATTAAAAAGAACTTTTGAATACGCGGGATTATGGCAATTTTACGACAAAATCCGAAAAGATTTAGTGTCCTTTTTTGCTTCGTAATCCAAGACCACCACAAAGCCTTATCTACTTTAGTGGCGGCCGGAATCTTTTTATTGTCCTACCATAGCTCTCGACTTTACTCAAAGTATCTAAAAACGAGTGGCTATATTTTATGTTTGACTTGGCTTTTTCCATTCGAAAAAGTGTATCTTTCGCCCCCGTTTGATTAAGAAAACAAAAATGAAAGGTTTAGCTTGTATAAGTTCTTGCGTTGCTAGGTTTTGGAAGATGCAACGACCCCTCACCCGGATTGGTCCGAAGCCCGCCGTGCTGATGAGGCACAAGGCCAAGTATTGCTTAAAAAAGCACGCAATCAGATCAAGGCAGGTCAATTAAAAGAGGCCAAACTCTCCGTTGCTCAGATTCGTGAGCAGCATATGCTGGCTATCAATGCCCGCAAAGAAGGTATCTGCTGATGGATCTCATCGAATTGCAGTCGGCTCGAGAAACGCTGCTTTACGTAGATCGCGTCATACAAGCCGGTGAGAAGTCTGACTCTTGCTGGGTGTCTTTGACCGCCTCGTAGCAAAGGTAAAATTTATGAGCGTGTTAGACCACGATTCTAAACAATTATAAGCTGATCCTTGCAACCCGAATGGGGTAACAAAAGCGCATGCAAGAAGATTTCCTGAATGAAAGTCAGCGCGAGGCCGTGCAATATTGCGACGGTCTTTCGTTTATTATAGCCGAGCCGGTTCGGCAAGACGCGCGTCTGACCTATAAGGTGGCCTATCTGCTGCAAAATGGCTATCAGCGAAACTGGTGCCCCGACGTTTACCAACAAGGCGCGGCAAGTGGGAGATGCGCGAACGCATTGCGAACCTCGTTGAGCCGGCGGTGGCCGCGATGTTGTGGCGGGAACGTTTCACCCATCTTTGCCCCGCACTCTGCGCATTGAGCACGCTGCGCTCGGCTTGCCGTCCGCCTTCAATCTATGATGCCGCCGATGCCAAGAGCTTAGTAAAGTCTATCATACGCGAATTACAATTAGATGATAAAGTCTATCGCCCCGGTACGGTCGCGGCGCGTATCTCTGACGCGAAGAATCATCTGATGCTCTCGACGAATATGCTGCCGATGTCGATCGAATGAATCGCGACAAGAGATGGTCTCACGAGAGTTTGCGCGCATATACAATATATATATAGAACGTCGCCGCCGTCAATGCCTTAGATTTCGACGATCTTCTCCAGGTACCTATCTTCTTTTTCACGACCGTCCGGATACAGCGAAAAATACGTCCGAAAGTTTCGGCTACGTCTTGGTCGACGAGTATCAAGATACCAACGCCGTACAGATCGCATCATCCGCTATTTATGTCCCGGCGAGGCCCGCTTGTGTGTCAGGCACGACGATGCACAGAGCATCTATGCTTTTCGCGGAGCAGATATAGGTAACATTCTTCAACTTTCGTGACCCATTATCCGAGTGCAAACATGGCCAGTTGGAGCGCAAATTATCGTTCGACTGAAAACATCGTACAAGCGGCCAACCCAACGGTCTGTCATAATGAGAAACCGTATCTTCTAAAACGGTTTATATGAGAAATGGCGCGAATAAAGTATGCACTGCCTCGGCCCATACAGCTAAAAGATGGCAGCGTTGTGAAAGAAATCTTCAGGGCTGCGTCGTCAGCAATTTCATTAGTTTGTAGACCAAGTAGCCATCCTTTATCGTGCCAATGCAAAGGGCCCTTTGAAGAACTCCCCGCGCGCTTTGCTTTATCGCGTCTATATATATTTGTCCTATCAGCGCAAAAAAAAGAAATTAAAGATATTATTGTTTATTGTCGCGTTTGTAAATCCAGACGAAGAGGCTTTGCTGCCATTGCGAATGGTTTCACGCGGGGTAATTTCACGACGACGATGAGCGTCCTTATAGCTGCGGCAAGGAAATGGCGAGCCTTTTGTGGAGCGTTCTGTTAGCGCCCGAAGGTGCCTATATGTCGCTTTCAACTGGCGGACTTGGAGAAACCCCGCGCTCGCTGAACTTATACATGGAGTTTTCAGGCGCGGGCCGATGATGGGCGTCTACGATTTAGCCTGAACTGCTTGAAGCGTCCGGCATCACGCAGGAGTTGCAGGCGACCGCACGCCTTGAAGGCCGGCGCAAGGGAGGAATAATCGGTTGTCGCTCAACTTAATTAAAGGTTTTGAGAGAGTGAACAAGAGATCGCGCAGTCCTTTTGTTTACTGGCCCGCAAGCCGTTTTGCTGGATGACTGGCGACCAGCAAGATGATGATGAGCGCGTGACGCTGATGACGAATTCACGCTGCGCTGGAATTTGAGGCCGTTTTGTTGCCAACAAGATTTGGACTCTTTCCCGAACAGCCGCCAAGTAGTGCGCAAGGAATTAAAGAAGAGGCAGGCTCTCTATGTGGCTGTTACGCGGGCTATAAGTATTGTTTATAACTTGTCAAGAATCGCTTTTGATTATGGGCGCCCAACTGCGCGGTTTCATTTTCCTTGCAAAGAAATTGATCCGAAGTATGCCGATACCAAATCGTCCCATGAGATTTTCTCTTCGGCCACCGCGGCGTATGGCGGGCTTGTCGATACAAGCAGCTGATCACCGTGGTGTGTGTTGCGCTGTCAGACTTTCATTCGCGCTCATCTTTTGCCGTGGATAAGGCTTTAGTCGTCGCTCATCCGCCTTTGAAGTCGACCTCACGCACGACTGGTTCAACATACGCTTGCGCCGCTTATCGCAAGCCGCCACAAACGACGGAAAACACAGATGCTGAGCAAAAGTTATATCAGCAAGGGGCGCAACGATATTTACGAGGTTTTCGGGCGCGGAGGGTCCGTAAAGATTGAAGGTCGCGGCATCAATATGGGAAGGCTGTGGTCGACTCTATCAGAATGGACGAAAACTTATTGTTGTTGAAATACGCCAAGTTCAATTCGGTTGACCGATGAGGACCCATCTCGCCTTGCGCTTTATCCTTATTATTGTGAGATAAAGCACATTTCTAGTTTATATCCGCTCTTTTATTTCGTTATGGCATCCATTCACGGCGACCCCGCTAGGCTGCAAAGATTCCTTTAAGTCTTTTCAGAGAAGAATAGCTGATGGCTGCCACCATCTAAATTATGCAAAGAGAAAATCTTGCCAGTCTGATATCGCACAAACTTTAAGGGCTCGCCTGGAGGCAATATGCGCATAGCTGTGATGTTACGAGTGTACGCTCGTGAAAGTACAGATCTGCTCGTGATAAAAGGGCTTACGCCCGTGATGAAAAACTTGTAGAAACAAGAACTCTGGTGGCTATGGATCGATAAGCCATCTTATAATTTCATTGATTTTCAAATCATTATAAGGTTATTATACAATTGACGAGCTTTACGGACGGCCAATGATGATGAAGAAGTCCGTGGTTGCGGCGCCTTCTGTTTTATTATGTGCTCGCGTCTTTACACACTTTAGGCCTGACATTCACCCATCAGCATAAGCTATCGCGCTTTGACGCTTTAGAACTCTGCCCTATGGGTGAAAACAAAATCCTGTCGTAGACGACAGATTTTGCACAAAACTTTGATTTCGTGCGAGAAATGTCACTTTTTGGTGGCCGTTTAGACCAATTTACAGGAAAATGAAGAAAATTTGCTTTAGCGCCATGCGGCCTTATGGCTGGGCGCAATACCATCGCTTGCCGGTGGCTATTTAACCAACACCAATCAAAGCGTAGCCTTTCTACGCAATCCGGCCAGAAATTGCGCCACCGGCATTGATGGTGCTTTTTACCGAACCCTGCGGCATCGGCTTTTGAATAAGGGCTGCACTTACCTTTGAACGCACAAAGCGCTTATCAGACGCGCATATTTACTCATCGTTCGGCACTACGCTGAAGCCTTTGCATTGTGAAGGCGAAGGAAATGATCCAAAGTGAAGAGAAACTATTTGGCAGGCCGGGAAAGCCCCTTTTTCCGACGATCGATCTTGCGAAAGTGTATGACAAATGGTTCTTTTCCTGCATCTTGGTATTACGCCCGGTGGTGGCGGAAAAGAAAGTTTACGCAGGTCTGGGCTCTTTCGAGAGCCGCAGCAATGTCGCGCCCGCTGGATTAACGCTATTGCGCCCGGTGTGCCAAAGGTTATGCGGTAGATGGCTATGGCATGCACGGTCGTCAATATTACTGGGGAGCACAGTTGAATGTATGCAACCCACTGAGGAGTCGCGAGTGGAGGCTTACGTTTTATATATGCCGATCATGTGCATTATGCCGCGTAGACAATTTGTCGATCATCACAGCCGAGGTCAGAAAGTGCCGTTGGTGACTTGTTGCCAAGTCGAATGACGAATTTGGCGCGCTCACTGATACAATCGTTCGCTCAACCGTTGACGTCATTTCCGGTCTTACGCCGATTATTGGCATCGATTGGAAGTTTGATAAGCGGAATCTTTCTGCTCGTTATGAATTTTACGCGTCTACGCTTGAAGACGAAACCGGCGTAAATGCACCAGCGGTGGTTTGGAAGAGTCTGATGATGGTCGCATTATCCCGCGGCTGATATTCCGGCTATCTTGGCTTTGGGGTGCCCACGAAGTGTTGCCGACGCTACGACCAAATGCCGGTGATGTAATACTCACTTCGATAAGCAAGCTACACACATGTAAAACATAGCGAGAAATGATTTCAGCCGGTGGCGGATGGGAGGTTTTGCACGGTGTAGAATGGGATGTAAACGACCATTTGACGCTGAGCTCTCAAGTGGCAAGCACGAACTACGGCCCTCGACTCAAAATTCATCTCAGATGATGGTCACGTGACCAACTCTTACCTCTCTCGGCTTAGGGCAGCCAAGGTGAAACTTCGCAAGAATCTGGCACTCAACATCGCTGTTATTTCAAGACTTTCTACCAATCTTATACGAAGTCGACAGGGCGACTACAATGATTTGAAGGCCAACTGTAATGTCCACAGTCATTGGCAAATGGTGAATAGTGGACAACTCTCCGCTGCGATGAGATGGCAGCAGCAGTCCAAAAGATCAGCACAAATTTTACAAAAGCTTTGATTCTTCCGGTCGCGGATCGCTTCAAACGCACCAAATGACGTGTTTGGTGTCGGACTTGAAACGATTTCTAGTCAGATAACAACGACTTTCCATCTTATGTTGGAGCTCGTCGCTCTTAGCCTGTCGCCAGTAGCGCCGGTCTCCCCAAGAATACTACTTGGTTGCACTTCTTCTCAATTTGTAAGATTCGTGCTTCAGCATTTTGCATTCGCTGCGTCCTCTCGGATTGAGCATTTAGTGACTAAAGCCCAGCAGCGCAGCGTGGCGCAGCCAGCCGTGCAAAGAGACCGCCAGAATTGTTTCTCCATCGTGGTGCATCAGCAAATGGATGGCAGCAGCCGCGCCTCTCGCCGCCATATGGTTCACCCGCTCGTTTCAGCCGAAGGCGGCGTGATTTTGCCGGTCTACTCGCACACTTTCACACCAGTAGCCGTTCCCTCAGTCTCTTTTCGCGCACAAAGGCGTTGGTCTCGCATAGGCAACTGGCAGCTTTTTGTTCAGTATTAGAGCCGCCCTGATCGTGTAATACGATTAAGATCACTTACGTACATCTGCTGCGAAAAGGAATTCCGTTAGCCAACTCGCTGCGAGTTCTTCCGCTTTGCTGCCCGCCAAGCCCCGAAAGATGGCCGCGCATCAAACCCTGCAGAATTTGCTCTACATTTCGGATCGTTTCTCCGTGACGAATGCAAGGTACAAACTTTACTATATTCCTTCTACAGGCATAGCACCATCCTTTATCTTTTGCGCCAAATCATATAATGCGAAGAACTTTTTGCAAGCACGTAGGACGTATGCGCGCTGACGCATGGCGTATTGATTGTCACCTGTCGGAAATGATGCTCAACGTGGCTTGGTCCAAGCTGTGGGTGTTGGGTTCTTATCCGGGCCTCTATGCTATTGTATCCTATTTCTTTAGTAAGAGAGAGGTACGCCCGCCATTACCGCCTTTACTCGTCTATACCGGACTCGGCACGCTTCTCTTGGGGCTTAGTAATGTTCTTGCATCCCTGAATTGTTCGTTCGCTTTAATTTATGAATATCGTCGCCGATGATGATGCTGGGCGGACGATGCAAATTTACTGCCGAAGTGGCGCGTAAGCGCGGAGCGCGGTCAAATTTCCTTTTACATCTTGCCTTCCTGATAGAGCAGGTTTAATTGCGGTGTTGATCTATTATAGAGAAGTGGCGGAGTCTGCCATTTATCCTCTTTTAGGCATTGCATGTGTGCTTTATGCGCTGCAAGAATGCCGTTGGTTGGCACTCTCACCGCCAAAAAGCAGATAAGGCTTTAACACGTTGATGTATGATAGAAACTTGCAGAACACAATACACGCCTGATGCGCGGACTTGATTTATTTAGCCCTACTGATCTTTAACATCGTCGGACTAACGATCTTCCCTACTTAGGGTGGCAAGATTTCACACGAAAGGTGAGCCACGCGAAGCCAGAAGTTGCTTCTGACAATGCTGTGAGAGCGGGCAATTGATCCTTCCGCGCAACAGTCGGCGGCGAGACGCAGCTTTATAAAAACCGCCGATGCTATATCATTGCGTGCGTGGCAGCCCTCTCTGCACCTTTGGGAAAGGTTTCGAGTATACGGCGCGCATACCTCAGCAGTGGCGGCAGTTCGATCCTTTGCGCTGATGACTCTTCTCTTGCCAAGCGAAGCGATGACAACAGGGCTTTTCGGGCTTCGCTCATTTTTCTTACAACCTTTGAAGTAGCATGCAGCAGCTACTTGTCGCGTCGATATGCTTTTTGGACCTCTTTTTATCTGTAGGCGCCTCTTATCAACTCTATCAACGGTATGAGCGCGAAATGAAAGGCGCGCCGCTATTGGCGAATCGCGAGTGCAGGGATGTTTCTTGCAAAAGCGCCCCGCGCCGTATTTCTTCCCCGCTTTGTCACCTTGTTTTCTCTGGATTCAATCGCCTCAAGCCTCGCGGGCGCATCAGCGGTGTTTGATGGGGTGGCGCTCTGGGCGCTTTTGCTTCCCGCTATTTGGTATTATGCAGCTACTTGCAGGGTGGAGATAATTTCTTTTGCAGTTGGTCTCATGAAGAAACGTCCCACGCTTCTGGTAGTAGATGACCCATGCTCGCACGGTGAAAACAGCTTGGTATTATTATTTCCCTATGTTGGCTGCTGCCGGATTGCTTCCCTTTATACTTTGACCTTATTATCTGCTGCAGACGGCCGTCGCAATGAGTCTAAAGCTACAGCGCCGGTAGTAAAACCACGCGCGCGCCGCATTACGGAAGGTTTGCGTGGTGCATGAACAGCGTAGAGCTTTTCTCCTTTGTAAGCGTCGTGCTGATATCTTTATTGTATTCCAAAGAGCAAAACGAAGCGTCGTTTGCGATTTTCTGCCCACGCATTCTTCATAGCTTTTTACATCGCTAAACTGTCATTTACGTAATGAAAGCCCCTGGCACTACGCGTAACGGGCGCACTGCTTGCCGCGATTGCATTTGATCGTACCCTTGGCGTGCGTAGTATGCGAAGGATGGATAAAACCATCTATTTTTCACGGCAAACACGCTGTCGCGAAAAATGCGCTTTGTAATGCGCACCTATGGCGGCGATGGACTTTGCTTTCCTGCGCTTGTTATGTTTACGGCCGCAACGATAATCGCTGCTGCCATTTATTACTTGTTTCATTTCGCGACCGATTCCGGCATCGTTCAGAGCATTTTCATTTTGGTTTTCGGCCTCTATCTCCTCCTCGAAGGCCTGTTCTTCCATTGATCCTCAACCCGCGCTCGACAAAATGTCGCTGTCCGACTGGAGCAAATCCGCACCAAAACGTGCAGTGTCCTGTCTATGCATACGTTTACGAAAGTATATCGGACGCAAATAACTCCGCCCCACTTCTTTTACCATTAATTTCTATATGGGATCGTCTGCAAGCCTTCGACGGAAAGCAAGCAGAAGGGCAAATAATCGTGGGAGAAGACTTTAAAACAGCTGGAAGCTACAATATCCCGCTTTCGTATTTACCCAAAAAGGAAAAACCCGCATCATCGCAGTTGCGACGTTCGTCATATGGGCTTTGTACATATTTGCGCGCAAAGCAACTGATACGCAGTTGTAGACCATAACACGGTATGCCTATATGAGGCAGCAAAGTGCCGCCTTTTTAGTTATAATCTCGCCTCGTTTGTGCTGGTCGTAGCAACATGTTAGGAATTTGCGATAAAGGTATGCTCTAAGAAGCTCCTTACGAGACAGTTCATCTTTTTGCACAATATAAATAATGAATCCCCAAAGCTAGCCCAAAGCTATTAATAACTGGATGTTAGTCCACGACTGGCGCATCAAAACAAAAGATGAGTTGACATACCACCAAAACCAAATGTTATGCAGGGATGATAGATGAAAAGACGCTCTCACTGTGTTTGTTTAATCCAGCCTTCGGCACATTTATCGTACGTTTAAAAAGTCACACAAAATAGTATATTGCTTTGCTACTTACCATCTTTTGCAGTCGCCAAACTTTCGCTACGTTGGCAATCTCTGTCATCCGTCGCATAAAGTCTACTTCTATTGCCGCTACACAACTTGAAAGAGGCCAGCCAAAGCTTTAGTTGATGGATGTCCGCTCGTGATGGTACGTATTTCCTCCCTGCACGTGAGCGCAGCAGGCAGTATTGCTCACGAGGAGGACAATACCTTTTATCACGATCGCAGCTCAGAAAAGCGATGTCCCGGTTGGAAACCCAATATGAGTGGCTTAAAACTAAGTTGGAAGGCTTAGAAGATGGAAGCATAGCGCGACAGGCGCTGTGGCGCGTCTATCGCGCTACATAAGATGGTAGATTGCGAAAGTTTGCGGGACTTTCTGCTCACAATAATATATCGCGGGCGGCGTTTGACTTCGGCGTAGATTTTTCCTACGTATTCCCCAATCGTACCCAAGGCCAAGAGGATCGTAATTCTCCAATAAACCAGAGCGAAACGCCGCTTGGTCCAATCCCGGAAGCGTTTGCCCTAAAAATAAAACAATCAAATCCATAAACGATAGCCAGCAGAGAAACAAAACAACCCGCCGAGATAAACAACAGCCGCAGCGCGGCTTGATAGAGAAAGGACGTGATGCCGTCGAGCGCAAAGCCTCATCATCTCGGCGGCAGGGATATTTTCGACCTCCGCTGACGGCGCGCGCGGTCATAATAGACTAAGCTCGCGCGAAGCACCCGAGCGAGTAGACCGCCATTCCCCAGAAAGAGGCCGAAATGCCCGGGAAGTCCATCAACGATAGCACAGCGCGCCGACCTCATTAAGCGAAAATCCGCATGATTATACTAGGACATCACCGCCCAGCAAACGCATCGAATTTCCAGAAAGCCAGCGCGTCCATTTTTGGAGAGTCAGTAGGGTCACGGTGCGGCGAACGCGTTAGGACAATATCATTGGTCACATCAAGAAAGCGCGCCACCATCTTCTCAATCACCGTCACATCATCCTGCAAATCTGCATCGATGCTGACCATCGCATCTGCTGATTTCGCCGCGACATCCAAGCCGGGCTCCAGAGCGCACGCCGATGCTCAGACGCTGTGAGCCAATTTTCTAAACCGTGGACGTGTATCTTCAGCTGCAAATTTCTGAACTGCGCTTTCCACGTGGCATCTTTTGCTTCCGCCGTCAACATAAAGCTACCGTCGGCTTTGAGTTCGAATGCCAGCTTCCAGTTGCTTGACCACGGGCTGTCAGTTGCTGCGTTAGAGTCGGTCAAAACCTCCTCCCTCGCAACAGGGAAACGACAATGGTTACTCTCATAAGGATACATGCGTTTATAGATCTGCATCGGTGGGCGAGGGGCGCACTCGTGCCTCCATTCTCCGTTGCTTTTACCAGCCCATCTTTGCAAAGATAGTGCAGAGCCAAGCAAGCAAACAGAGGGCGCTGTGTGTACAGGGCACGAACCTCGTGTTGAGAGCAGACATGAAAAGGCACTTTTTATTTGCTACAGGCGCTTTGCAACTTAGTGGGTCGCGAAATGGAGATTTTGCTTTTTATGCCATCTTGCGCTATAATAGGACAAAATCTATGGTTTGATAATTCTGAGGAACGGCTGGAACGGTCGCTACATACTGACCAGCTACGAGGGTCGCATCACCGAGATTAATGCTGCTGAAACACGTTGAAAAGACGCACGCGCCTTGCTGGCTGCCGACGCTAACCGCGGAAAGCGGCCAACCTTTACGGACGATGCAAGGAAAAAGCATTAGGCTCAACAGGTTTTGACTGCCAAGCTAAACCGGGCCAACTGCTGGTTAAACATTGTGCACGATGAGCTTGCGCGCTTAATGGGATGGCGCAGCTGCTGGATTTTAATATCGAAGGCCATCCCGCCGTAGCGTCTTAATGTCGCGTCACAAGGTTCCGCTAAGACGACGGCGAGCGGGTAAGTTGGCATTGATGATGAAGACTAAAACGCCGCCGCCCCTTTGCTCGTGTTCAGACGTATCGCCCGGCTGCTACCGACCAGCGTGCATACGCATGCTGGTGAGCAGATTGACGTCCCTGCTTATAGTGAGCGCGACAACCAAGACCCCGTAAGTATTGCTAAACGCGATCAAAGAAGCCAAGGCTAAAGAATTGTGACCCTCGTGATCGTGGATACGGCCGGTCGCTTGGCTATCGACGAGAAGATGATGACGGAGATCGCGACAATAAAAGAGCGTATACAGCAAACGAGACGCTCTTCGTTGTCGATTCTATGACCGGACAGGATGCCGTTAACACCGCTAGGAGTTTACCGACCGCCTGATTTCGATGGCGTCGATTAACGAAATTAGATGGCGATAGCGTGGCGGTGCGGCCTTTTTAAGTATCCGCACGGTGTCAATAAGCCACACGTTTATCGGAACCGGAGAAAAGCTCGAAGCGCTTGATATCTTCCACCCGAGCGTAGCGACGACCCAGTATCTGGGTATGGGCGACGTCGTTTCGTTGGCAGAGCGTGCCCAAGAGCAATACGACGAGGTTGAGCTGGCGCTTGCAGCGCAGATCGCAGGCAAGAACTAGCTTTGACTTCGATGATTTTCACTCAGATCCACTCAGGATTAAGAAGATGGCAACTTAAAAAGGAACCCGCTTCACGCGATTCCGGCGTGGGCAAAGCGCTGAAGAATATAGATATTGACGATGATGCCTTCAAAGGAATAGAGGCAATCATCCTTTCTATGACGCCAGAAAGAGCGCAAACACCCTGAAATCTTAAACATCGCGCCGTATGCGCATCGCAAGATCCGGTACAACGCAACAGGACGTTAACCGACTCCTAAAGCAGTCGATGAGCAGACGCGAAAGATGATGAAGATGATGCAGCTCAAAGATGTGAAGATGATGGCGCAGATGCCGAAAGGAAAATGCCTAATCCGTCCGAAAAATTTCCCACAATAAAAGATTTTTCAAGAGAGGTGTAACCCAACTTCCTTTGTTCACATACCCTCATATACGATGAAAAATTTTGATGGCAAAGTCACCGCTGCGATTAAAGCAGAAATTGCCGAGGAAGTAAAGAAATTGTTGAGCTGGCGGCAAACGCCCCATTTGGCGGCAGTGCCTGCCGGACACGACGGTGGCAGTGAAACGCACAACACAAAGTTAAGGCCTGGACGTGAGGCGGCTCCTTGAGTCTTCACTGATCTGTTTTCGAAGAAGACGTGACGGAAGACGAGTTGCCTTCGTCTGTGTAAAAGCGTCTCAAACGAAAGACGACACGTGATGCGAAGTCACCGTACACCGCTGTTCTCTGCCGTCATAGCCCATGGTCCAGCAAAAGCGCGATCGAAGCTTACAGATCATCGCAAGGACGTAGATGGTTTCCATCCGGTAAATGGTTTGATGCTAGGCTTGCACGCTTTTGTCTCAGCTACGCTGCTCGCATCCTCGTAGTCCCGTGCAGCACAGCCAAATATCCCTACGAAGGGAAAGAAAATGCGCGGCTGTACGTGCACGGCACAGGAAAAACCTCGCGCTACGCGTATGATGCAGAAAGGTTAAGTGGAGGACGCTACGGTCACGGTTTGCCAGCGGTGACGGCCAACTTAGCGTGGAAGAGTGCCGCCGGGCGAGATATTCTGTGGCGCAACGGGCCGCCCAGGAATTTATCACAGCCGTTTATATGGTAAAAGAAGGCGCTGTGGTTATCGATACAAAAGTCGCGCACAACGCAGCGTTAAAGATGAAACGCGTAAAAGCGCTTCCCGCCTTTGTCGGGCGATGAAGTATGACGAAGTGGCTCCGAAGTGCGAATGGATTACGCCTGTGCCCGGTGGTGTCGGGCCCGATGACGATTTTGTATGCTGATGCTCAATACGCTGGCTGCCGGCAAACACACATATTATAAATAAAGGTAGCTTCTCCGATTCTTTTCGGCGAACTCGCATTTGTTTTACACTTCTCTATTATTGCCTGCATGGTGCATTTTTATGCGCCGGGCGATGGTAGAGAAGCGTTTCTTTATCCTTTGGTGTGCTATTTTTGACTGTTGTTTGCACGAAAAGCCTTATCTTTGCCACGAAATGAAAAATAAAGGAAGTCGCTGGAGGCCCTTGAAAGGTTCGCGCCCTGCCGCTGCAAGAAGACTATGATAATGCCGGCTTGCAGATTGGATTAACAGAGGTGGAAGCATCAGGGGCTTTATTGTGTTTAGACGTGACGGAGGCCGTCATAGAAGAGGCTGCTGCGAAAGGTTGTAATCTTATCGTGGCGCATCACCCTTTGCTCTTTCGCGGACTGAAGCAGGTGAGTGATACGACGCAGGTTGAACGCTGCGTGCGCTTGGCTATCCAACGCGATATCGCTATCTATGCAGCCCATACCAATTTGGATAATGCGCGCGGTGGTGTCAATATAGAGATTGCTGAGCGCTTGGGACTGCACGATGTAGACTTCTACGTCCGAAGGTGAAGGAGGAAGCGGACTTATAGGGCGTTCGGCAATGCCGGAAGATCCGTATAGCTCTAAAGCGAGCGAAAGATGCTTTTGCGGCCCTTTGCTTGAAGCATCACGCGTCTGGCGCGGCCGGTGCAAAATGGTTGCCGTGTGGCGGATCGGGGACTTCTTACCTCAGATGCTATTGAGGCAGGGGCTGACGTGTTCCTGACAGGCGAGATGCATATCACGTATATTTTGGCCACGAAAACCAGATTTGATTGGCGTGGCAGGGATTATGAGACGGAACAATACACGATTCAACTGCTTGACGCACTTTTTGGAGCGCGATTGCCTGGGCTTACCTTTATATAGAGACAACGATAAATACGAATCCGATACATATGGTATGATCAAGTGAGACGATGCAGCGCCGACTGCACGTTAAGCCAAGGTCGACATTAAACCTTTTTCGAATTATGGCAAAGAAAGATATGCAGAGATGTTCATGAGCAGAAGTTGAAGACGCTTTTTACCAGTTGCAAACAACCCTCTGAGGTTGGATAAGATCAAAACGCTTCGTGGCGAACTCCCGCTTGAGGTGCAAGACTGAGGATGAGATCGCCGGATTTACTACGCGCCTCAATAAGTATGAAGAAGAGGTCGCTTCGAGAGAGGCTGATATCGAAAGATGAAGCAACACAGATAGCGGAAGCCAAAAAGTTTGATGGATCGCTATCAAGAGCAGCAAAAGGATGTGAAGAAGCAATCGCGAGTATGATATGCTTTCGAAGGAAATCGAATTTCAAACGCTCGAGATTGAACTTCAAAATAAGAAGATCGGCGAGGCGCGCAGGTATTGAGAAGCGCTTGCAGGAGATTGAAGAGTGCAAGGCGGTGCTTGATGATCGCCAACAGGCTTTAGCCGAAAAAGCTGAACTCGACGATATCGTTGCAGAGACCAAGGCACAAGAAGAGAGTTGCGCGAAAAGGGCAAAAGACGCTTGAAGTTCAGATCGAACCGCGCTTGCTGACGGCCTTTAAGCGCATACGTAAAAATAGTCGTAATGGTTTAGGTATTGTCTATGTGCAGCGCGATGCTTGCGGCGGATGCTTCAATAAGATTCCGCCTCAGCGTCAGTTGGATATCCGTATGCGCAAGAAAAATCATTGTCTGCGAATATTGCGGCCGCATTATGATCGACCCCGAACTTGCTCGGTGTAAAAGCCTGCCGAGACGCAGGAGGAGAAACCGAAACGACGTCGCAAGACCACGACTACACGCAAAACAAAAACGGAGGAATAATCCATCCACTTATAGGATAAGAGCGCCTGAGAGTTTTTCGCTTTCAGGCGCTCATTTTTCGGATGTACACACTCTAATTATATTGAGCTATATTCGTAAATAACGTGGTGTAATGTTTATCTACCCAGCGATGTGATAAATTCCACAGTCTGAGGATCGTAGTGTGAGAAGAACAGACTTTGTTTTGTATCCAACTGTCTAATTATCGCCATATCTTCTCTGTGAGTGAGAAGTTGAATATATCCATATTCTGCTTCATACGTTCTTTGTGCGTAGATTTAGGAATCAACGCAACGCCGCGTTGCAAAAAGATAGCGAAGTGCAACTTGCGCTACGCTCTTCCCATATTTCCTTCCTATCTCTGCTAAGGTTTCGTTGTTGAAGAAATCATTCTTTCCTTCTGCAAATGGTCCCCAAGACACTAATTCGGCAACCATACTTTTTCCATATATCTTGTGCCGTAATCTGCTGATTAAATACGTGCGTCTCCACTGATTGACCAGCAGGCTTTACCTCTACGTGCGCCTGAATATCAATCAGAAACGATCGGGATAGAAGTTACTCACGCCGATAGCGCGCGTTTTCCTCTCGCGACAGGCACGTTCCATAGCACGATAAGTGCCATAATAATCGCCAAAAAGGTTGGTGGATAGAGAAGGTCAACGTAGACGGTCTGCTACTTTAGACTCTCCAAGATAGATGCGTATGCCTTTTCCTCACCGGCATTGGAAATCCAGACCTTTGTTACGATAAAAAGCTCTTCACGAGGTACACCACACTTAACAATGGCGTTACCTACGCCCTCTTCATTATGATAGATCTGCGCCGTATCTATCATTCTATATCCTACGCTGATGATCTAACACGCAGCGCTCAGCCTCTGTCTGTTCTACCTGATATACACCATAGCCCACTTGTGGCATTTTTACCCCATTGTTCAATGTTACGTAAGTCATGTTTGTTTTCGCTTATTTTGTTTGTATTTCTGATTACAAATATAGCAAAGTTAAGCCATAAACCAATAGGAGCAGTATTGGTTAAATAGGGTAAAAATAGAGACGGCAAGCGACAGATTGGTTGCAATTCACGCAGAGCGTTGTCGCAATATAATAAATAGTGTGGGATGTTGTTCGATTTTCACCGTGGTGAGCGTGTCACCAGGTGAGCTGATTTTTCGCCACAGAAACAAAATCATCACCACGGTGAAAATTTAATTGATGCGTATGTAAGAGTTGCGATAACAATCTAAAATCTTTGAGAATGCGCACAGAAGAATCGGTTTCACGTATCGTTCTTTTAACCGACAAGAATAGTGCGTTTGCTTCGGTTATGGGAAAGGGAGACAGCCCTTTGCTGCTTAAAATGATAGCCGTTTATAGGGTGGACTATGAGGCTGCTTTACCGCAATGTGTTCGATAAAGAGAGCGCGCTAATCGGCACGCCTCTTCAAGGGATATGTACAGTAAATTATCCTCCAGTGTCATACATAATGCTTTCAGGCTCTACGCCAAGACTGTACGAGCATCTTAACGACAGCGTTAGACATCGGACCGGGACCACACATAGTACCATCGATATCTTCAGCGCTTCGTGGTCTTTTGAGGTATTCTTTTCATCATTACCGTGCACGAAGCCCGCAGTATATTTCACGCCGGCCGCATCTGCTCCGGATCCGGGCGGTCATGCCAAGTAGAACTAGTTGGGGAATTCCTTTTCTAATTCTAAGAAATCTCGTAGAAGACTTCTGGACAAAGAGCGTGCACCATAGAAATAGCTCATTTTACGATCACGCGTATTGAGCGTTCATTTGTCATGTGCATAATCTGTGCACGGAGGGGAGCTCTACCGGCGCCGCCACCGACCCCAAATCATTTTCCTTCACTGTCGAAGCGCGGATGGAAGTCGCCATAGGGACCACTCATCATAACTTTATCTCCGGGTTTAGCGAGAAGATAGCTGGATGCGATACCCGGCATAACGTCCATCATACCTCCACCTTGGCTCTTTCGACGGAAAGGAGGCGTTGCGGATACGTACCGTCAGCATAAAGCGGTCGCCTTCTGCCGGATAGTTGGCCATTGAGTAGGCGCGTGGATAGTAGGCTCAGTATTTTCGCACTTGAGGTTGAGAATGCCAAATTGCTCCTAAGTTTTAATATAGCGTTCGCCGATAGAGCCTTGTCAATGTCTTTATCGAAGTCCATCTTGAACTGGGGATCTTAATTTGTGCATAAGAGCCGAAGCAAGTCCATATGTTCTCCTTCGGGAAGAGCGACAATAAACCTCTTTGATGAAAAGAAGCCACATTGTTGTTGGAAACAACTGTACATTCGTAGCTCTTTTACGCCTAAAACGCTCTCAGGTACTTGGATAGAGATGTCTCCCTACTTTACATTGGCAGCCGAGGCGGAATCCTCTTTTATCTCTTTACGTGAAGTGGCCTTTCTCAACATCTAGAATTTCACCTCCGCCTTCGACAACTTGTACTTTGCACTGGCTGCAAGATCCCTTTACCACCGCAAGCTGAAGAAAAGATATACGCCATTCTCAGAGAGGGTGGAAAGGTGAGTCACCTTGAGCTACTTCTAACTTCTTCGTCGTTAATGGTGATAGCAACCGTTCCGCTCGGCATAAGGTAACGCTTAGCCGTTAAAAAGTACTAACCACGAGAACGAGAATGATCCTGAGGAAGACTGCAATACTGCTTATAATAAATATAATGTCCATCGTGATTTAGATTTTCAGCCGCTAAAAGCACATAAATGCCATTGACATCAGGCTACTCGTTATAAATATAATACCTAATCCTTGCAAGCGTCTGGGGACATTCGTGTAAGCCATCTTTTTCACGAATTGCTGCTAAAGCTACGATAGCCATTAACCAGCCAATACCAGAACTAAAGGCATAGATAAACGCATCAAAATCAAAGAGCCTATGTGTCGTGAATTCGTGGGGTCCATATCAATGCGTTGCTGCATAAAGAGATGCTCCCATAATAGCACAATTGACGGCAATCAAAGGAAGGAATATACCTAATGCAGAATATAGAGGAGAGAAACGTCTGCAAACATCTCTACAAGCTGAGTCATACCCTGCAATAACAGCAATGAAGAGAATGAAAGAAAAGGTGTAAGATCAACATCGCCAAAGATACCTCCCGGTTGTAATACTTTCGTTTGCAATAGGTAGTCTACCGGTACAGTAACGATTAAAACAGAATGTTACGGCAACACCTAAGCCGAAAGAGGTTTTCATTTTGCTTACAGCCAAGTATGAGCACACATACCCAAGAAGGAAGCGAATATCATATTATCCACAAAAATACTGCGGACGAAAAGACTAAGTGCGTGTTCCATTTTGATTATGAAATTGACTGTTAATTATTCAGATCTTCTTCCTTCACGATACTTCTGTGCGCCCATATAACGCAGCCCTAAGATGATCATAGCCATTGTAGGCATCGTCATCATACCGTTGTCAACGTAGCCTGCATCGTAAAAGCTTTGGGGGATGATGGAGAAGCCTAAGAGCGTACCACTTCCGAAAAGTTCTCTGACGCTACCTACGACCACTAAGATCAAAGCATAACCCAGACCGTTGCCGATACCATCAAGGAAGCTTTCCCCAAGGTTTCATTCATCATCGCAAAAGCTTCGAGTCGTCCCATCAAGATACAGTTGGTAATAATAAGACCGACGTAGACGCTAAGCTGTACGCTTACATCATAAACAAAGGCTTTCAGAATCATACTCACGATAGTAACCAATGCGGCTACGACAACGAGCTGAATGATGATACGAATGCGATTCGGAATAGTTTTGCGTATCAGTGAAATAATTACGTTGCTGAATGCGGTAATCACCGTAACAGATAAACCCATTACTAGGCAGGTTCCAGCTGCGCGGTGACAGCTAGTGCAGAACAGATACCCAAGACCTGTATTAAGATCGGGTTGTTCAAGTTTAAAGGTTCGGAGAATACTCTGTGATTCTCTTTTGAAAATAAGCTGCCCATTACTTGTCGTTATTTTTGTAAGAAGGCTTTGTAGAAGCCCAGGTATTCTTTAATCATATTCTCAACCCCTGTTTGTGGTCAAAGTCGCTCCGGTAATACCATCGCATTGCGTGGTTTTATCTGAGGCTGCTCCGGCTTTCACAACTTGCAGCGTAATGTCGCCGTTGTCGCTGTAAGCTTGCTTCTTTTGGAAGGTATTTTTGGAAATCCTCATCCTTAATACGAGAACCAAGACCCGCCGTCTCACCTCGTGATCGAAATAGGTCCCAAAGACAGTCTTTTTGTCTTTGTTGAGCGCAATGAACTCCCTCAGATTGGTCCCCAAAGGCCTTTACCTACCATTGGGAGAACATACTTTGTCTCTCCATTAACCTTACAGATATATAGGTAGATTATCTTTCGAGCATATCCTTTCTGCTGACAGTGAATCCATCTTTTATCCTTCTGCGCTCCATCTTTCGAGATATTGCCTTGAGATGTGATGATTTCATCAGCGACCACTACTTCTTTATATCTCTTCGACTTGCTCTTTTGCTGACGTTTCTAATGTTCCAGCGCAGCTAAGATCTGCTGCTTCTTGTCGATACGTTCGTTGGCTTCTGAGCGGCTCTTCAATGCGCTCATAGCATGAAAGCTAAGAGGAAAGCGACAATTACACGACAACAATCGAGTAAACAATCGTGTAAGTATTGCTGTTTGTATTCAGTTTTCATAGCGTATTACTTTTTAGCGCGTTTAGCTCTCTTTTAATGTTGCTTTCCACGAAGCAATAATCAATGAAAGGAGCCCATACATTCATAAACAAGATAGCCAGCATCATCCTTCCGGAAGCCGGGGTTCAAAACGCGGATGATGATAGCCAAAGCACCAATGAAAAGCCGTAGATGAATTTTCCTTTCTCTGTTCTGGCACTCGTCACAGGGTCTGTTGCTAAAGACTGCACCGAAGCAGAAACCGCCCAAAGCTAAGTGTTCGTACCAGGGATGTTTGCGATGAGCGTTGTCTTGAATATGTAAACTGTTGAACAAGAAAGCGACTAAACCACCTCCGACGAATACGCTCAACATCGTCCGCCAAGAAGCAATGCGTGTCGCATAAGATGACTGCACCAATGAGGATAGCGATAACGCTTGTTTCACCGATAGATCCGCATAGTCCGACGACCATATCTGTGAAAGTCGTTGAGAACGGCTGATTCGTGCTGGCTTGCGTCAGTGGAGTAGCCATCGTTACTGCGTCCGTAAGGTTCGGGTTGCTAATCCGAAGAAAGTATCTTTGGCAATCCAAAATCTTATCGCCGAGTCATGCTGCCTGAATAAGAGAAGAAGAGGAAAGCACGTGCAACTAAGGCCGGATTAAAAGAAGTCTCATGCCCGTACCACCAAAGATTTCTTTTTAGCCAAAGATGACGGAGAATGCTAGCAGCTGGCCAGCATCCACAAAGGTAACCTCGATAGGCACAACTATGGGGATCAGCAAACTGGTTTACGAGGTAGCCCTCGTTGATCTCTTCATGTTTATATTGTGCTACGGCAAATCGATACCTCAAGCGACCGCAAGAGGCTACGATCTTGGGCAGCAGTAGTATGAGGAAGCCGTGCAAACATTTCAAAAAGCTTGCGCCTCACGACAGCCGGAGGCGTCATATAGTTTGGTAACCGATGTTGTACATCCCAAAAGAATGGAGCCCGTCAGCAACGCGCATAATGACAAACGTCATAATACGTTTTGAATCTGATGGCATCGTGGATGCTCACACGACCTTTTGCAGTCGTATTCGGCACCAATACAAAGGTCTCCATACCTTCAAAGACCGAGTGGAAAGCGTGCAACTTCCCGCCTTCTTCAAAGTGAGGCCTGAGTTTGTCGAAAAATGATTGAAGCATTGTGTTTCGTTATTGGATTTGCACCCATAAAGGGCGAATCAATTTATTATTTAGCTATTTTCACTTTTCCAAAAATATCCAGGCCTTCACGCACAATGCGCTGTAATTCGAGCTTGGAAGAGTCGATATGATTCTGCCACGGCAAAGTCTTCGGGCGCTACTTCGTAGATACCCAATGCTTCTTGGCGGTCAATTTCGCCCGTAATGATGGCTTTGATCAAAAAGCTTGGCAAAACATCCATTGGGAATACGCGTTCATATTCCGCACTCATAATCATATGGCGTTGCCCGCCTTTGATACGCGACAGTCGGGATTGTATTTTTCTTCCCAAAGAGCCAAGAGAAATAGCTGCGACTGGTAGAAAACTCGTTGAAGCGAGGCGCAATCCAGCCAAACTACTTCGTGTACGTTATCGCCTTCGGGCAGAGCGCAAACTTCCGTAGTGTGAGTGCCGACGTAGCCTTCTAAGTCTGCTTTGCGACCAACAAGCGGGTTGCCGTCGATGATGCGAACGCTCTGCTGTCTTCAATTGTCCTTTGAGCAGACTCTCAATTGATGCGCCCAACTTAATTTCATAATAGCTCGGGTCTTGAACCTCAGCTCCGGCCACAGCGATGCGGCGCGTGAAATCTAACTCTTCCGGTCTGTGCATAACGACCAATGAAGATGACCTCTTCGCTCCGATCGTCCAGACTATATCTCCTTTGTTAATGGGGAGATATGGTTGATTTGTACGCCAACGTTTCCTGATGGATTGGGACCATCAAAGACGTTAACGTCAACGCCGTCAGTCGGGACAAAGTCTTGACCGACTTTGATCCGGAGAAATACCCAAATGCACTTTTTGCCAAACAGGAGAGCACTGTTAAACCAGCCTTAAAAGCTGCTTCCTGACCTTTTACGACAAAGGAAAAAGTCGGCGGTAAAGGCATCTTGCTAAAGGCCGAAAACGAAAATGGCTTTAGGTGTGTCTTTGGGCGAAGCCGTAACAGCGTAGGGCGTTTGCTGGATAAAGGCAAAAAGACCGGCTTCCAGCAATTTTTCAGTCACTGCTTCCGGAGTGTCTTTAGCTAAGTCTAATGGCGCAAGCGCTTTCTCCTGTTGCTCTGCATCCGGAGTAATAATAATGCGTAAGAGTTTGCGACGTTCGCCGCGCACAATAGACGTAACGGTACCGCTAACGGGGCTACGAACTTTATGCGTCTCTGTTTCTTTATCCGCAAACAGCGTATCGCCAATCTTAACGTGATCATTTTCTTTCACCTGAAAGGCGAGGAACAATCCCAAGAAAATCTGTTGGCTGCAAGGCGTATGTAGCGAGACAGCGCCGCTTGCTTTAACGTATCAGCGGTGCCTCTCTATAAAGCCCTCCCAAGTTCAACCCTTTCTTAAGCTTGATTATGGGTTTCATACATATCGGTTTTATTTGACGTCTGCAAAATTAGGATAAAATAGCCGAAACTCCACAAAAAGCCGAATTTTCTAGTGTATACTTTACGTAAAGTACATTTTGTACTTGATGGTTGTTTTCTTAAAGTTTTACTACCTTTCTTATCTCATTTGAAAATAAGATGCGTAGTGTCATCCTCTTCTCTTTTCTCTCATCGATTAGGGTCTTAATGCATCGTTACTTTCTTTATTCAGTTTTTAACAGAGCAAGTTGAGTAGCTGTGTTGTACACGTTTCTATTTTTGCCTGCCACCCAATGATTTTCTATTTCTATATTCAGTGAAAGCTATAGTGCGCTTCAGGAGATATGGTATCTGGCTTGATTCATCCTTGATTTTTGCAGGATTATTTATGTCGTTGCTTATAGAATGTGTTGTTTACTAGAGTTAATTTTGCTTCTTGTGTTGTCCTACTCAAAAATGTTGGGCTTTCTATCTAATATGGTTTTAGTTTGCTGCCGCCAAATAGTTGTTTATAGTAGTCAAACCATGGTTTGCTCAGGCTAAAACGACCGTTTTCCGACAGCAAACGATAGAGGACTCAGACAAGCATTTATTTATAATAAGATGTGTAGGGCAACTAACGAGCTTCGAAGTTTAATAAGTCTCAGGATGATTCTTTTTAGCTTCGGTCCGCTCTTCTTTATTGTTGTAAAGCTTTACGATAAATCTCTGCAAGGCGAAGTGTAGGATTGGCGAAGCTAAAAAGCTATTAGTAGAATCGACGACTGGGTTTGCGATGTAAACCTGTAAACCTTCTGTTTTTAGGGGGTATTTATGGTCTTAAGGGTAGGTGTGTGGGAAGCTGATTATAGTCTAAGTTCTTTTAACTCGAGGCAAAAACTAAGCGTAGATCAATCGCTGATCCGCTCGAGACTAGCTGGTGGAAATAGATAATAAGAAGCAGGGGGATTAGAGGCATCATAGTAGGGTACTTCCGGGAGGAATCTGATGCTGTTGTTCGTATAATTCAATTTGCAACAATAATGTGCCAAACCATTGCTGACGATGAGGTAGTCAGCTCGCAATTTGCTGTTGTAAGCGGAAATCTGCTTAAATACCTTTTTCAGTAATTGGCACGCTCCGGGGCCTTGTATTCCATAATCATACGTGGACGCGCGCCATCGCGATCAAAAAGAACCGTATCGCAACGACGCAGGCAGCCATTGAGCGGCAGGCTTATTTCGTTTTTGAGCAGTGCAGAAGGGCAGCCTTTTTGTTCAACTAAGTGGTATACGAAATGCTGCCGAACCCACTCCTCTGGTGTAAGTCGCACATAGCGTTTTTCGGAGAAAAATCGAAAAATATCGTAGTTGCCATCTGAGTGCGACTTGATTTTTGTATTAAAAGAAGGAAGATTTAATGAAATCATTTTCTAATTTTTGAAACACTAGAGAAAAATTGTCTGCTGATGAAAAAGACTTAAATGATAAACCTTTCTAAGTTGACAATGCAAAAGTACGAATTCATGATGACACGTGAAGGAATTGTCGGAAATTGGTTGCAGCGCTATACCGGAATGAAAATTAGAAGATTTTGGAGAACACATTCTTCTGACGAACTTTAACCATTATGTGGATCTTTTCTGCGATCAAAATGCAGACGAAGTCGGTCGGGTTTGACGCAAATATGAGGGCCCGTGACGGCAGGTGGGATTACAATGATTAATCGGCATTGGAAGTCCTAATGCTGCGTTAATTATGGACTTGTTGAGCGCAGTACGCCCTAAAGCCTGTCTGTTTTTAGGAAAATGTGGCGGTATTTCGGATAAAAACGCCTAGGTGATTATATCCTACCCTTGGCCGGCATACGTGAGAAGGAAACATCAATGACTATTTCCTGAAGTGCCTGCGCTCCCGGCTTTTTATGCTGCAACGTGCAGTGTCAACGGCTTTGCGAGATAATATTCTATGACTATTGGACGGGTACGGTTTTATACTACGAACCGACGTGTCTGGGAAGATGATGAGCGTTTTAAAACTTATTTACGAGAAACGAGAGCAATGGCTTATAGATATGGAGACGGCTACGCTTTTTCTTGCGGCTTTTATAATCATATTCCTACGGGGGCATTGCTGCTGGTGTCTGATAATCCGATGGAGGCTGACGGCATCAAGACGGAAGCCAGCGATAGGAAGGTTACAAATAACTTCTCGGAAACGCACGTTAGGATAGGCATAGAGGCTATGAGGCTCGTTATGGACCAACGACGTACTGTAAGGCATTTGAAATTTGATTGGTGACGATGGCTCTTGTCGCAAAAGAATGCCAGTCCTACGTATGAAAGATAGCCCGAGAAATAAACGAAGGGTTTTTAAGCCCGTTTATTTCTTAATGGGTGAGGAGAGTTCTACATTGACCGCCTTGCTGACTTGTTGGTGTCAACGGCTTTGCGCCCTGAAGAGCGTGATTTTTAACTTGATCACGCTTTATGGGGGCGGATGTTGTAATAGATAGTGTTTGGATGCAGCCAAAGGGTTTCCGATGGGTGCGCCTCGATTGGTTGTGCTAGTAAAGGAAGCTCAGAATATAAAAGATTTTGAGCGGCTAGAGTATTATCTTAAGCAGCCGCAGGCTTCGACCATTTAAAAGTTCTCGCTATAAAAACGGTACGCTAGACCGACGCAAGAAGGGTATAGCTCTTTTTAGGAAAAGTCGGCGTCCTTTTTGAGTCAAAGCGCTTATATGATTCGCAGTTGCCTTCTTTTATAAATGTATATCTTGCAGCCAAGCAAAAAAAGATCGAGCCAGCGGCCTTACAATTATTAATAGAGTATGTCGGTGCTGATCTTAATCGTATGGCTGCAGAGTTGGATAAGCTTTGTCTATCTTTCATCATCTACGGCGTCAATCTCTGTTGCTTCTGTGGCTGCAATCATTGGGGTGAGTAGAATATAATCTTTACGAGCTTCAGGATGCGCTTGCTCAAAAGGATGTACTGAAGGCTTACAAAATTGAGAAATATTTTGATGGAAATCCTAAAGAGTTTCTATCCAAAGAACATTTACCGACTTTGTTTCGCTTCTTTTTCAAATTTGATGCTGGCATATTATTCAATGGATAAAACGGAGAGTGGGATAGCATCGTGGGTCGGAGTAAGCGATTGGCAGTTTAGAAAAACGCATGCAGTTGCTATGCGGAATTACAGAGCAGAAAAAGTAATGCGGATTGTTGCAGAGATCTCGTCGTACAGATGCCCGCTCAAAAGGGGTAGGGAGTGCATCAATCTCTTCAGGGAATTGATGAAGGAGCTTCTTTCGTTTATTCTATACTAGGTTTTTGTAAAATATTTTTCCACTAAATCAACAACGCGAATCGGTAACTTTGAAGCTTCAAAGTTGCCGATTCGCGCTGTTGATTACCTGCTCTATGTTAAAATGTTTGTGCATACGGTGCTTTCTTTTTAATGTATAAATTGTTTTCTTGTCGAAGCTAGAATTGTGTATGATTTGCTGATTTTTCGTCGTATTAGTCTTTATTCATACACAGAATAGCTCAATTGTGTGTAATTTTGTAATCTGTATATAGCAATATTTTGCCTACAAATTATTTTTGTGCTATTTGTATGTAGTGCTTTTCTTTCACTTACTATAATATAATCAGCAAGTTAGGTTGTTTATCTTGTTTCATGATTGCGTTAAACGCTTCCATCTTGACCTTCGCCTGGTTGTTTTAAAAGAAGCTTCTTTCTATGATTTTCTACTAGATTTTGCAGTAGGGAGATTACAAAATAAAATATAGAAATAGTAATCAATATACCATTAGTTGATGCATTTCTGTTGATTTGTAAATCAAAGCTGAGGGTGAAATTAAAGAGCTTGAAACGAAACAATGAGGTTTTTGATATGTAAATGTTGTTTGATTTATAGTCGCTATATTGTGCAGAAAATATTAATTAGGAGCAAAGATATATCCGTAAATGTAAGATAACCAACGTTTATACGCTTTAATTCTAAAGTACTTTTAATAGAAAAAGCGTTTAAATATGATTGCTTGTGATATTTTTAGTGTAGTTTTTGTCGCCATATTTCCTAGAATATGGCTGATAACTAGTGGTATATAGACTATACTTATAGTATGTTCGAGTCTTATAGACAGGGGCTTATCGTTTGTTTTTCTAATGTGTAAGGTTGCTCCTTATTGCGATATTGTTTTTGTAAATAAAAAGGTGACTTTGCGTTTTGATTATTGAATTTGATTTGTTTCTTTGAATTCTTGGGCCGTATTCTTGAAATGTGTATCTTTGCATTGCGGAAAATGCAAAATGTAAAACCACGATTTTTTTACCGAAAAAGGTGGTTGTTCTCTAAATTTAGATCAAAAATGGAAATGAAGGATCGTATTAGACAGCTTATGGAAGACCAGAATTTGTCTCAACAAGAATTTGCGCAGCGTCTTAATTTTGTCTGCCGCCTCTTTGTCAAGTATATTTACCGGGAAGAACTAACCCTACAAACAAGCATGCATTAGCTATCCATCATGCTTTTTCCTGGAAGTTAATGTTAACTGGTTGTTATTTGGTGAGGGCGATAAATTTAATGATCCGTCTGCATCACTCAATTCCTTCTAACCAAGAGGTAGTCATTGAGCCTATTTTTAGATGGTGGAGCTAAAATTGATCCTTCTAAAGTAGAGTCTGAAGCTTCTTTTTCTCTCAGCCTGTTAGTTCACCACAGCAACTTCATGCGCCTGCTACATCTAAACCAGAACTTTCTTTTAGGGAATACTTTTTGAACACGCCTATAATGAATAATATTGACAAACAGCAACGAGAAATTTAAAGAGATTCGTGTTTTTGATGATGGAACATATGAGATCTTCGTTCAGCTAAGCGTTGAGTCTTTAAGATAGTTTGCTGAGTGCTAGTTTGTCGTGCAAAATCTTTTAAGGTCTGTGCTTCTTTACGGCGTGTTGCTGGTGATATAAGATATATAAAGCTATAGCGTAATTATGTTTGACTCTTTTCTTTTCTTTGTGGGGTGACATTTAGTTTGATATACAATATCCAGGCTCTTTATACTTTATATATGCCGTTCATTTTTAGAGCTACAATTTATGCAAGAATAAGATGCAAGAATAAGATGCAAGAATAAGATAGAAGAAATGGAAGGAATCGAACCTACGATATACTACCTTTCGGTGTGTGTCTACCTGCTGACAGCCATCACTTTCCCTACCTTATACTGCAAAAATACTATATATTTCTTAATAATCAACTTTACACGCCTCCTTTTTCGCTTTCATAGCAAAGTCAATACAGTTGCCATCACTCGCACACCAATAGAAATAGAAAAGGTTATACGCGACGAATTAATGCGTGAGGGGCAATCTTTGTATAGAGACACCTAAACAGAATTTCCCAAATGCCGAGTTTATGGATGATGTATGACATTCTAGGAATTGACTTTTCATACAAAAGCTAAGGGGGCGTGTGTCCCCTTTAGCTTTTTGCCTTATTGTTTAGTTGCACTTACAGAGCGTTTATATCAGGCGAGGAGCCTAGGAACAATACAAGAATGTTGTAGGTCGCCCAAGGTTGCTTTTGATTACCTGAGAATTTAAGTGGTATTTAACGCTGTTTATATAGATTGTCGGCAACTTCTACCCTTTTATTTGCTACACATAACCACGTCTATAGTTTATTTTAATAAGTCCTCATATTCTGGATTTCCTTTTAGGCTGCTAAACCACGGGAGATCTCGGAGTCCTGCATACCAATAATCGCCCTCTTTGATGCCATTTCGAAGCACTTCTGTGGCTTTTGCGGTCTCACCTTGAAGTGCGTAGAACCCTGCAATTTCAAAGAAGTATTCGTTGTTGGGATCGTTGCTGAGAATTTATCCATATCTTGGCGTGCTTGGGCGGCATCGCCCCAAAAATACTGTGCAATGATGTTAGCCACAGATATTGTTACATCAATTTTAAGCGCAAACGTTCGCCAATTGGCCTGCAAACTGAGCGAGTCAGATCGAGTCAGAAGCGCTTTGTGCGGCTGATCAAGCAGCCATCCGTACCGAACTGCCATCATTTGACGCTTGTAAAATCTTCTGATGCTTCGAAAAGCTATTTGTAGATCAGCCAAAGCTTTCGAATTGAGTTGAGCGTTTTTCCCTTGACCTTGCAAGATGTAAGTCATAGCCTGCAATTCGTAAGCCATAGAGAGTCCATACCAGTCAATCTTCTTGCCAATCTTGATACATTTATTTACGGCTTTAATTGCTGCCTCATAGTTTCCTTTGTGCGCCGTAGAGCTTGCAGAGAAGGTCGTGAGGACTCTACCAAGTCTCTTTCGTCACCCTTTTGTTCCTGGATTAATTTGTTTACCAATTCAATAGATTTTTCCCCATTGACGCATTCTATCGTAGCCATAGATTAACACGAACGTCAAATCCTCGTTGGGCCTTTGCTCAGTAAGCTGCTTCTAAGTGGGGAAGGGCTTCCTTAGACCTATTGCAAAGCATCAAAAACATTCCTTCATAGTAGTGCCATTGAGGTTCCTGCGGTTTTTGACTTAATTTTTTGTAGAATATAATTTTCAATAGCTCGAACTGTGCTAGCCTAGTTTTCCCCTCTTTGAAGAAAATAAGGGAAAGTATATCAACTTCATTCCCTAATTCTTCAGCTAATATTACGGTGAAAGCCGAATCTACAAGCGCTTGTGTAAAATCTATCGGCATCAATCCCTGCCTAATGCGCGCTTCGTTTTCAGAGGCATAGATCGAATTTCCGTATGCTGCTAATTTCGATATAGGAATCCGCCAGAAGAAATACAGTCCCGTAGTTGCCATCGGAAATGTCATAGCTAATTTGATTCGTTTCCAAGCGCGATAGTTGCGCATTTCTGTACTTATTTTTATTGAATCTTCCACGCTTGTTACCCGTTCAGCGGCGTCAATCAGCGCTTCTACATAATCTTCAGCGTGGTGTGTGCGAATATATTCATAGTTGATCGAGTCATAGTATTCAGCCATATCGCAGTCATTTTTCCTCGTAGTAAGCCTGCGCTAAGCCGTTTTTGATTATTACATTTTGCGGCAGACGCTGCAGCATCGTTTTCAATAGCTCTATGCGTTTGTTTCCGGAAAAAGCCAAACTTAACCAGCTGACAGGCTCTTTCCATATCATCTGAGTTGGCGGCTGATAGGGAGAAACGCATTTCTATCAGCGCCTGTTCAAAAGAGCGTTGTGTCAGCATCCTGGTACCAATAGGCCCCTGCCAAGTTTAGCTAAGCTTTTTCCGTCCTGCGGGTTTTTGCTCAACGAGTAGCCGCAGGCTATCAAAGAAAAACCTTAAAATCCATCTCAGAATCCTTCAATGCTATCTACGACGACAGAATCTGAGTCGAGTTCCATAGCTTCCGGCACATATTGCGCCAAGGTGGGGATACTTAAACTTGCAAAGGATAGCAAGAGTAGCAGGTGTTTAATTCTTTTTCATAAAGAATACTATTTAGTAAGTTATATAAGTCAAAGATTGGGTTTCGTGCAAATGTAAGCATTTAAAGACTTTTTCATAAGTATTTCCTAACTAAAAATTATACTCCCTTTGTTAACCGGTGAGTTGCCCGTCTGCTGTGCTGCCATTGCCTTATTCGCTTCATTCGCACGCCCACCCGGCTGATTGCCTTCCGGCTTTGCTTCGTCTGCTTTTTAGCTGTGAGGCCTACTGATAAGCTAAAGGTATGTTAGCTTCACATTCGACGCTTTTACCGTTGGAAATGAAACGTAAGTCCCTGTCTTGCAGAGTTCTTGTCTGCTATCTAGATTTATCCCCATCGGCTTTCACGCATAAAGCACGTAAGTCGCAGGTTTTTATCGTGAGGAAAAAGGCTTCACGTCGTGAGCGCAAAGGTTTGTTCTCGTGAGCGCAAAGGTTTTTATCACGAGCGCAAACGTACTCAAAGCACTTGATGCTCATTCGTAGCGGGTGCTGACTAAGGTGCGTACTTCTCGGTAGGTAAATGCTTCTAAAGCGTCCGGATGTGAGCCAAAGACAAAAAGGATAAGCGCTTTTCGGTCGGAACAGAACTATTGCGCAGCTTTTGCCATCACCGCTTCGAGCGTTCGGCTTCGTTTGGTTGCAAAGCGAGGACGATGAGCACAATCTCTGAGATTTGAGCTGTCAATAATGTGCATCGTAGTTCTCAAAATAAGCGCTTATGAGCCTATATGCTGCCGGTAGCGAACAGAAGGCTAACTATTCTTTGCAACTTAGAAAGTTAGTCGTACTTTTGCAGCATATTCAAGACGAATACAATATGGTTACAAGTCTGAAAACAGCAGCTCTGTTTGATTGCGATGGAGTTATTGTCAATACAGAGCCGCAATATACGGCGTTTTGACGACTATCGGACGCGAATTTCTACCCTCGCGAGGCAAATTTCGCGAAAGAGATTAAAGGGGCAACACGCTTATCAATATCTTTAATTGCTATTTTTCCCGGCGATGAAGCGCTTCAGCAGAGACAAAAGCCCGCCTTAAGCATTTTGAAGCCCACTATGCGGTTTCCCTATGTAGAGGGCGTTGTAGCCTTTATACACGCGTTGCAGCAACAGGGCATACCTACGGCCTGCGTGACGAGTTCAAACGAAGAGAAAATGGCCTCTCTTTATGCCGCATTGCCTGATTTTTCAATCCTTATTCCACATATTTTTACGGCAGAGGATACGCGTCGCTCAAAAACCCGCGCCCGACTGCTACATAGCTGCGGCCGACTATTTCGGTTTAGCGCCCCAAGCGTGTGTGGTCTTTGAGGACTCACTCAGCGGACTGCAAGCAGGGCGCGATAGTGGGCTAAAGTGGTTGGTTTGTCGACAGAAAAATGCCCCGGGCGCATTGCGCCCCTCTGCGACGTGGTGATCCCTGACTTCAATCAATTCTCTTATTCTTCCTTTTTGCGCTTTGCTGGGCTGAAGGCCTTATTTCTAAAAGCTTAGAATCAATCATGACTGCTTATTTGAATGATGATCACCGCAAGGTGACGACAAAACGTTTGAAAGAAATGAAGGCCGGCGGCCGAAAAAATCGCGATGCTGACATCTTATGATTATACGACGGCGCGCATTGTCGATGGTGCCGGCATTGATATCATACTTGTGGGCGATAGTGCTTCGAATGTGATGGCCGGCAATGTGACTACGCTCCCGATTACTGTGGATCAGATGATTTATCATGCGTCCGGCGTGGTGCGCGGCGTGAAGCGGGCCTTGGTCGTCTGCGACATGCCGTTCGGTTCATACCAAGTCTGCGCTGATGATGGCGTTCGCAATGCCATTAGGATGATGAAAGAAAGCGGCTGCGACGCCTTAAAAGTTGAGGGTGGCGTAGAAATCCTCCCAACAATCAGAAAAATTCTCGATGCAGGTATACCTGTGATGGGCCATTTAGGACTAATACCGCAGAGCATCAATAAGTTTGGAACCTATGCCGTAAGGGCGCAGGAAAAGGAGGAAAGCGACAAAACTCTATGCCGATGCTTTGGCCTTGGCTGAGGTGGGTTGCTTTGCCATTGTCTTGGAAAAAGATTCCGGCAACGTTGACGCAGCGCGTTGTTGAGGCCGTCGACATTCCTATTATCGGGATTGGCGGCGGTACGGCTGACGGGCAAGTGCTCGTCATTGACGATATGCTGGGTAAGAATAAAGACGTTTCACCCAAGTTTCTCCGCCGTTATGCTGACCTAACGACGGTGATGAGCGACGCGATTAAGCGCTATGTGAACGACGTAAAGACAGGAGATTTTCCCAATGAGAACGAGTGCTACTAATCCTTTGCGGAGCTTAAACTTTCAGAGACTTTGCTGGGCGAATCTCCTCTTTTTGGACTTTCGCTTTCGGCTTAATCCTCACCTTTATCTACACTTCGGCGGCGATTTCTGATCACGACCGGTTGCATCTTAGCTTTTACCGTCGGATTGATTATTCCCGGTCCTTTCAACGCCTACATTGTTGAACGCTTTTCGCGTAAGGCCGTGTTTTTGTGGAGTAGTATTCTACAAGGCGTTTGCGCTTTGGTTTCTCTTAGAGACGAACTTGCCGCTCGTATATATATATGTCTTGTCTGCAGTCTTTGGTGTCTTCTTCGAATCTGCGCAAAATGCACTCAATAATACAATCGTTAATGACCTGTTGCTCTCATCTAGTCGAACTTTAGGGCGATAGTTTGTTGAGCTGGTTTGGGCGTTTCGGACTCCCTGATTGGGTGGCTTTGCGTGCTTTATTTGCCTCAGTTGCTCCGGCAGCCCCTCTTGGGCAGACATCTTGTTGTTCATTCCGCTGTGCTTGTCCATCTTTTTGGTTTTCTGTACAAAGATTCCGCTAAAAGCCCCTGTCAAAGTGCAGCTGATTTCTTGTGATCGCTTCTGGCGTTCCGGTGGTTAGCCTTTGTTTCTTATGTGTTTGGTGGCCGCAGGTATAGAGGTATGTTGCTGGCTCTTGTGCTGCAAACTCCTATCTCTGTTACGGTGAACGATATGCTATTTATTGGCGCGGCCTTCTAGCAGCATTTTTCGTGCGCAAGACAGTTTTTGTCGAGGCGGACGATCGTGCAGAAAATGTCTGTCGGACTTTTGTTGTACTGAGCTTCGCTCTTGTTGCTCGTACAGCCACTTCCATCAATGCACAACGCTGCATACGCGCTCTTTAGCGCAGGGTTGCGAGCCTGACGGCCCTCACGCCTCTTGATGTATTTCCCTGAAATTGTCCGGGCATTGTCAGCGCGGAACGTCACAGAACACCTTATGTTGGAGCTGGCGCATAGGGTTTTGCTATCGGTTGGAGCGTCGTAGCTTTTTGTTATGATGGACTTTCGGCCGGCACATTGTATTATGCGGGCGCCGGAGTTGTAGTCGCTTTGATTTGCATCTATTTGGCTTTTGGTGCATCCTTGGTTTAATAAGCACAAAGATCGAGATTTCCGCTTCAAAGAGTATAATGCAGACATTATGATTGAGTATCCTTTTGCAAAATCAATATCGGACTGAACATTGTCAGTAAAGCGCGCTGACGGATATCATAACTTGGAGACGATTTTCTATCCGGTACCGCTCACAGACGTGCTGGAATTTAAACAACTCCAACACAGCGACGATCCGTATCGGTTTCAGCAGGTCGGCCATCGTTTGGAAGGGCCGGCAGTAAGCAATTTAGTCATTCGAGTTTATGAACAGTTGCGCGCCGAGTTTGATTTGCCATCGCTGGATATTTACTTAAACAAACGCATTCCTTCCGGCGCCGGTCTTGGAGGCGGTAGTAGCGACGCTGCCTTTATGATGCGAATGCTCAATACCGAGTTTCAGTTAGGTTTATCCGACGAACAAATGGAAGAGCGTGTAGCTGCGTTTGGCGCCGATTGCGCTTTCTTCATTCAAGGTAAGCCTTCGTTCGCCACAGGTATAGGCAACGAACTCTCGCCTATTGATTTTACCTGTAAAAGGTTGGACTTTAGTCTTGGTAAACCCCAAGCAGCTGTCTCAACAAAGGCGGCTTATGCTCGATTTGTCACGTCCGGCCGACAAATTCTTGCCGGATTCTGTGCAACGCCCGGTTGAAGAATGGAAAGATCTGATAAAAACGAGCTTTTGAGGCGACCGTCTTCCCCAGTTTCAAAAATAGCAGCCATAAACAGGGCGCTCTGACGATATGGGCGCAGTTTACGCCGCACTGCGTCCGGCAGCGGGAGTTGCGTGTTCGGATTATTTAGGCACAAACAGAAGCCGTTCGCAAAAGTATTTTCAGATTGCTTCGTTTATCAATCCTTGATTCGTCAATGATTTGCTACTTTTCAGGGACAGGCAACACGCGTTTGGTCGCCGAGGCCTTGGGCGCCTTCCTTGATGACGCAATTACGCCCATTACAACGGCACCTCCCGTTATCGAGGACGTAACTTTGAAAGCGTCGTCTTTCCCATTTACGCTGGGGAATGCCGAGATCTTTGCCCAATGGCTTGAAGGCGTGATAATTTCCGCCCAAGTTTCGTACATATATATGGTATGTACTTGCGGCGATGACATAGGTTGTACGGACAAAACTTTGAGAAAGAGTTTGCTCGTCCATCATCAGCGCTCACTGCAAGCAACTTTTCGCTGCGTATGCCCAATACCTACGTATCCCTTCCGGTTTCGACATTGATAGCGAGACTTTGGCAGAGGCAGAAACTTGCAGCGGCGCGCGAAGAGCTTAAAGTGATTGCCGAGCACATCCGCCTTCGCCACCAACTCGTGCAAAGTTGTACCCGGCCGATTCCGCGCTTGAAGACCCATCTCTTAAGGCCATTTTTCAATCGCTTTTTATTGAGTGATAAGCTCTTTTCCCTACGCCCGACTCGCATCGTTTGTCGTACCTGCGAGACGCGTTCGTCCGGTGCAGAATATTACGTTCCCATCCTCCCCGTCCAGCGTGGGGCGGTCGCTGTGCAGGTTGTCTGTTGCGTTATCACCATTGCCCGAAGCATTGCATCAATTACGGAAAAGAACCATTGGCAAAGGACAATATAAAGCGCCAAAGACTTTGATATAAGCCTTTATTTTGCTCATTATAAGGCCGTTTTCTGATAAATTTGTTCGACCTCTTTTCCGTTATCCTCTTCTTTATGGACCATAAAGACCAAATTCCTATAGATTCACGCCATATTACCAATAATTCTTCCTATTTTTGCCCAAAAAGCAAATCGCAGTAATGGGGCATAAGGTCGGAGTAGCCTTGCCCGCAAGCAGCGAATGCCCGGAAAACTCAAGACCGGTTAACCCTACCACTGAAATAAAAACACACATAACAAATCTTTGACCAATGGATAAACGATATGATTTTTGACCAAATCATAGAACGCAAAGGTTCCAACGATATGAAGCACGAATTTATGCCGCTTATCTGGCATCGTGATGACCTTTTCGCCTATGTGGGTTGCGGATATGGACTGCACTCCTCCCGATTTTATTTTAGACGCCCTGAAAAACAGCTTACAACATCCTATTTTAGGCTACACCTCTTTCCCAAAAGGCTATTGAAACGCTCAAGCTAAATGGATAGCAGATCACCATAGTTGGCGAGACACAGCCTGATTGGTTCCGCTTTATTTCAGGAATCGTAAAAAGGCATTGGCTATGTGCTCAACGTCTACCAAGCCCGGCGATAAGGTGATCATCAATCGCCCGTCTATCATCCTTTCCATCTCGTGCCGGAGGAAATCCAATGAAGGTGGTCAGCAATCCGCTGCGCTTGAATCCGGATGGACGCTATGAAATGGACTTTGAGCAACTCGAAGAGTCTAGGACGAGCAATGCAAGGTCTTATTTTATGCAACCCGCATAATCCCGGCGGACGCTGTTGGGATCACGCGACGCTCAAACGCTTAGCCGATTTCTGTTATTCGCATCATATGGTGGTCATTTCTGATGAAATACACTCGCGATATGGCAATTTTTGGTAACACACACTACCGTTTTGCGCACGTTTCTCACGGAAGCGGCGGAAATCAGTATAACTCTCGGCGCGCCGAGTAAGACATTTAACATCGCCGGCTTGGTTAGCTCTTACGCCATCGTTCCCAACGAGCAGTTGCGTAAGAAATTCTTCGGCTGGCTCGATGGAAATACCATCTCTGAAGGGAATATTTTCCGCCTATTGCGACAATGGCAGCCTATGAGCAAAGGGCGAAACTTGCGCCGGCAGATGTTGGCTTTCACGGCAGAAGAGAATATCTTCGGCCGTCGAAAGCTTTCTGTGAACGCTATATGCCTCAGACTTCGACCGATTCGCCCTGAAGCGAGCTTTCCATCTGGCTCGATTGTCGCGCTGTGCAGACCACGATCAGTTGCAGCAACTTTTTGTCTGACAAAGCCCGATTGGCGCTCAACGATGGTGAGATGTTTGGCCGGAGTGAGAGGTTTTATGCGCATGAATGTGGGTTCGCCGCGCGCATATATTCTTCAGTGCTTAGAGCAGTTGAAAACGGCGGTAGAAAGTTTGGAAAAATAATCTCAGTACCTTTATATATTTATGAACAACTGCTCACAAGAGGCGCGATCGTTTGGGTGCGCCTCTGCTCGTTTGCAGTGGGCACGATTCTGCGTAGAAATATAAAGTAGAAGAGCAATGCATGCAAAGCACTGAGCACTGAGCGCGGCGCGCGCATGTCCTATAAGTTTAATGTCCTTTCGTGAGCGTGAACCTTTTTATCACGAGCGCACACTCGTACTCTCACGAGCGTAGACCTTTACGCTCACGATAAAAAGCGCCGAAGGAGAAACATTGTACCGGTAAATGCTTGTTGTTCAGCTTTTAGTTGGCCAACTTATTTCCCTTTCAAACAGGAAGCGGAGCATCGCTTTCATAGCTTGTTGCCGAATTGTGGCAGACGTGATGCATTCGAAAGGATGGTCATCATAATAGCTCGACGCTGTTTGCCCTCGAAAAGCTACGCCGCAGGGGTGCGATCAGAGAAAAGTAAACGCGGTAAAAAGCGCTGTCGTCTGTCGGTAGAATCAAATCGCAGTTTTGAATGGTGTAATGATCTTCGTTAAGTTGGTTATAGAAGGGTAAAGTTAGGTTTAAACCGATCAAGCTTTATCGGTATTCTCAATCGTTTTCGAGCCAATTAGCTTTGCTTTAAAAAACTTTCACTCAAGAAATTCTTTGCCGCAGAGGTTTGCTCATCAGAGGCAACGTAAACGCTCGCTGTCAAAAGGTTGCCCCCATTGCGAGCATATTCTTCCATTTTATGCCGAATATTGGCTCGGAAAGGCTTCATAGGGGCGCAGATTGTAAGAGGTGTTTTTCTAAGCCGGCTATGTAATCTACGGCATCAAAGTGTTTCCAATCGATAGTCGGAGCTGCTGCTTTAGAACAGGATACGAAAGATACATCGCCCATAGCTATGCGTGGCCGCGCCGTGCGTTTCGGGGTAATTAAAATGTGTTGCCGGCAATTTGTTTCCCCATCAACTCTTGTCCACACAGCCCAAACCGTTCGGCCTTCAGCCCTTCAGCCGCACGATCAAAGTGATAACCGGCAAAGGCCGTGGTGTACAAATAGGGCACGCCTATGTCTTGGCGTAGATCAAAAGCCTAAACTATCGGGCGTCTCTATCGGACAAGGGCCACTTAGGCGTGTAAAACCATTGACGATTAGGACCGTATGCTTTGATTCTTTGGCTTTATATAGGGTCAGCGCTTCGCTTGGAAAGCTCTTCCGCCACTGTTAACGGCTGTTACTTGAAACTATAACGCACGCCGGGCGTAATATTTAGACGAACGGATGTGCTATTTACGATTTGACCGTTGTCAAATTCGTTGTCGCCTGCTTTTATATACAACACGTATTTGTCGAGAACGGCACTGGTTCTAACTGAATCGGGCGTAGCTGCCAATTTAATAGGGCCGCATCGCCCTCGGGTGAGAGTAGGGGCAGAGAAATTGCGTATCGGGAGCGGCGCTACTACGGGCTGATCAATTCTGTGCGAGGCGGATACGTAGCGAAGTATGGCCTTGTAAATCGCACGCGCCATCGTGAATTTGAAATTTGGGTCGTGGCCGAACTTCATGTCAGAGAAATTCTGATGAGACATTGTCTCCAAGATCGCGGAGGGACGTTTGGCATCCTCGTTTCGGCATAATTGCGGTCCCAAAGTTCGCGCCGCGTCCACGCAACATTGTACGTCTTGCCCAAATCTCGGACTATGCCCGTCAAAAGTATATCGGCGAAATCGGCCGACGCTTTACGCGAAAGTCCGGATGGGAAGGTCGTCGATCCGCTTCCGTCTTGCGTCGTACAAATGCCTAACGTGCCGAAAAAATACTTCCATCTTTCCTGTAGCTGGCATCGCTGTGGATCGCCAAAGATAGCTCGAAAGGAACGCGCTTTCCGGACTGTGTCGGCAAATAGTCGCTCCCGCCCGCGAAATAGTTTAATAGATTTGGCCTGCAACGTAGATCATCTTTATAATCATCGAATCCTGCTTCCGTATTAAAGAGAGAATCGGGCAGGCCGGCCCACTGCGCTTGATAGCGGGCTGCTTCTAAGAAGCGCGGAAGGCCACTTGTGAACGCCGATGCCGCGTTCGTCTTGCGCGAAGCCGCCCCAAAGCGAACGCCGTCCGCAGTAACGACGCCGCGATAGCTGCTTTGGTTGCTTAAAACCACACGTCCGGAGTGGTTTTCCTTCATCGAAAGGAAAGTTCCGAGATAGACCCACGTACTCCCGCCCATCTGCTGGTTAACGTTGATTTGCGTGCGCCCGCCCTTATGATAAACCGTGTAGTGTGCGTCCGGAACGCTGTTGGGCAAGGATGCGTAAGACACATACACGGCATAGTTTCCCTTGCGTGGGATGCGGGGCGACCAAGTTGCGGTTGAGAGGGTTGTATGTCCTTGCACGGCGGCTGTTGTCGAGCTGTGCCCAAAACGAAACGGGAAAAATGCTGTCGTTAATCAAGCCTTCAGGGGCGCGCAAAGCCGATGGAGTCGGCCACGGTTTTGCCACTTTGCGTTCGAAACATATGTTTCCGTATACGTTCCTCCTAAATTTCTGCTGTCATTATCAACAATCGTCTCGCGAAATTGCACATCTCGTTCCCTCGGACTATAAACTATAGCTCCCGCTTTCTCAAGCATTGGAAATAAGAATGGGAATACAAAAGATTGGGTAAAGATATCTTCAGTCGTGCAGTAGATATAGGGGCCGTTGCCATTGCCATCTGTCGTTTTTATAATAGCGTCCGTGGCTTGGCCATACCATTAAATGGCGCCCTTGTAGTCCTGCCGAAACCATATATGGGGCCGACACGTTTTTAGTCCAAGGATAGCCCTTGTAATGATTGAGCCCCAGTTGCGCGCATCGTCGATCTGTCCTTCTCTGTAAAGGTTGGGGATAAGTTGCTCTATGTTTTCGCCCTTCGTGTTAAAAGATAAAAATGTTGTAAGTATTGTATGGCTGATACAACTTCCGTTGTAGGCGACTATAAATGTTGCGTACGGAAGCAGGCGTAAAGGGCTGCGCACAAAAAGCTTCGTTGGCGTAGACACTAATTTCCTTTATTTTCATCGTCAACTCTTGCGCTATCCATTCTGTAAAGCGCAGATGGTTGATAGCCGCTCAAATGGTAGGACGTGAAAAATTCGTTTAAGAGCGAGTTTATATCTTGTGCTTGCGCGTAATTGGCGCAAAGGAGTAAGGAGATAAGAATCGTGCGCAAGCGAAGCATATTTTCGAATGATGAGGGTGAAGATGAAGTTTTTAAATGGACTCTACTTGAAATTTTTCCGGATGCCGGCCCTTAAAGGGGCGATAATAATCCATAATCTCTTTTAAGTCTTGCTGTTCGTCGCCACTCAGGCGGATCTCTTTGTGGCAGACAATTCGCTTGTTCGGGATAATCTACCGCAAAAGAGCAAGATAGGCACGTCGGCCTTTTGGGCAATATAATAAAAACCTCTTTTCCAATGCTCCACTTTAGAGCGTGTTCCTTCCGGCGTGACTGCAATGCGACAATGAGGGCGGTGCTTAAACTCCGCCGCCAGTTGATCAGTCAGGCTCGTACGCTGCTTCTGTTTACGGGGATGCCTCCAATGGCTTTAAAGCAGCAAGCCCTAAAGGCCAGAAGAACCAATCTTTTTCATCAAAAACGATGCTTTTTCCGGTAGTCCTGATATACAGCCTCGCCTATGATAAAATCTAGGTTACTCGTATGCGGAGCTACGGGCAAAGATGCACTTGTCCGGTATGGGCAAAGTTACATCTGCTGTCCAGCCCAACCATTTATAAAGGATGATTCGGCAAATCTGCTTGATCATATATGAGTCGTGAGTTTGTTTATTGCGTGCAAAATTACAAAAACAAGATGTTTCGCTTGAAACTTCCTTAGGATGTTGCACGAAAATATGCTTTTTGCAGCGCTATTTCCTATAAAATAAGGCAGCAATTAAGCTGAAAGACGTCAAAAAGACTCAATTCTTGTGGTTCGCGGCCAATTTCGAGCCGCTTTAAGTACAAATTAGTTGAGCGATAAGTCTGACTTTGTTGAGGTCTCTATGGGTTCTGGTCTGAAGCGACGAGCAAATTGGCGAAGAAATCCAATGTTTCCTCCCTTTGGACTCGTTCGTGTAGGTAGAGGTTCTGTCATAGACGAAATCTTTATAGCGTGATTACTCAATTATGAAACGATCGCTTTTAGTGTGATTAGATTGATTATTTTTCTGCCCTACTGCACCGACTTTTTAAGTTGCTCGAGGGGTAAGTATTCTGTTGATATTCATTTGAAAATGATAGGTCTTATTTTTGCTATGCGCACACAGCGTTGCTCGCGCTTCGGGCGTATGGCTTATAAGCGCTATGCGAAACAAAAGATTTGAAGCTATTCGAACGCGATGAAAACTGCAAATACTTTGGTTTTTACGCCGCCTCCGACGCGTTGGCGAGGCTTTTCATCACGAGCGTAAGCCTTTTTCTCACGAGCGCAGGATGTACCTCACGATCGTACAAGTTTACGCTCACGAGCGAAGATGGAGAAGTAGCGCTCTGCGTGTGCAAGTAACGCGTTGGGCGTTGTCAAATTCCGTGTTTGCGTTGTCGCGTTCGGCTTTGTGTGGCTCTCTTTTTGCATATTTCTTCTCGACTTGTGGCACTGGAGCAGTTTAAGCTTTGGTTCTATGCTTCACCGGCTCCGGATAGAAACGAGGTTTTAAGGCCCTTAGGCCCAAAACATCCCTTAATCCTTTTGTAAAGTCGGGGCTTTGGCGTAACTTCGCCGACATGAATGCTATAGATATTATATTTAAGTATTTCCCATCTCTGACGGCAGAACAAAGAGCGCAGTTTGAGCAGCTCGATGCTTTGTATCATGATTGGAATAGCAAGATCAACGTCATTTCCAGAAAAAGACATAGACAATTTATATGAGCACCACGTACTCCATCTCGCTGGGCATTGCGAAGGCCCTGCGCTTTCGTCCGGAAACGGAAGTGATGGATATGGCACGGGCGGTGGATTTCCGGTATCCCTTTTGGCCATTCTCTTTCCGGAAGTGCGATTTACATTGCTGGATAGCATTGGTAAGAAAAATCAGCGTGGCATCGGCTGTCATCGAATCCCTGCATTTACAGAACGTGAAAGCCTTCCACAGAAACGTCATCGAGGAAAAAGCAAAAATTTGACTTCATCGTCAGTCGAGCAGTGATGCCATTGCCGGATATGGAGAAGTTGGTGCGCAAAAATATCAGTAAAGACACAGCGCAATGCCTTGCCCAACGGCCTCGTTTTGCTTGAAAGGTGGAGAATTGACCGAAGAGTTGCAACACTATAAAAAGAAGTCAGAAGTGTGGGATTTGAGTAACTATTTTTGAAGAACCTTTCTTTTGCCACCAAAAAAGGTGGTTTATGTCACGCCATGCTAAAGATTAAACGCTTTATATTTAATATGGTGCAAGAAAACTGCTACGTCTTGCACGATGAGACGTCGGAAGGCGTCATCGCAGATTGCGGTGCGCTGATGCCGGAAGAGGAGGAAGCTCTGCGCGATTACATTGCCGCCGAAGGCATACAGGTGAAAACACCTCTTGCATACGCACAGTCATTTTGACTCATGTCTTTGGTGATCAATTTGTATACAGCACCTATGGCGTAAAAACCGGAGATGCATCGAGCAGAAGTGGCCCTTTATCGTGATGTAAGCGGACAAGTAGCGATGTTTTTGCATCGAAATATTTCGGTAGTTGTCCCTCCGCTCGGCAAGGTATTTACAGGGCGAGATGAGATCAAGCTTTGGCAACCACACGCTTGAGATTATCGAGACGCCCGGCCATTCTCCGGGCGGCGTATGCTTCTATTGCCGGGCTGAAAAAGCCTTATTCAGTGGCGATAGCTTATTGAAGCATGAAATAGGCCGATTCGATTTCCCTTATGGTGATGGGGCTGCGCTCATGACAATTTAAAGACAAAAATACTCACGCTCCCGCGGATGTAAACGTGTATCCCGGTCACGGAGATGCAACGAGCATTGAAGAAGAACGGGCATATAACCCTTTATTTGCGGTAAAAACCGCTTTAAATAGGTAGGTACGCACAGCGAAAAGAAGATTTCAGTCAGCTTAAATCACTATTATTAGGTATTGCAGAAAGATAGCGTCGACTATAACTTTGCAACGTTTAAAAATAATAGATACAACAATGAAGAAGATTGGAATTTTTACGGCTCAACAACAGGTAATACAGAATCTGTTGCAAAAAACGATCGCTGAAAAATTAGGGCCTTGCTGACGGCGATGTACACGAAGTAAGCGAATTGAACGCAGATGCTGTTGCAGCTTATGATGTGTTGCTACTCGGAAGCTCTACTTGGGGCGCCGGCGACTTGCAAGATGATTGGTATGATGGAGTAGACGTGCTGAAAGGCTTAGACTTGTCGGGTAAACAAGTGGCTTTCTTCGGCTGTGGCGACTCTGCATCTTATCCTGATACGTTCTGCGGTGCGTTGGGCGACATTTATAATGACATACAAGGAACCGGTGCATCGTTTATCGGAATGGTAGCAACCGATGGCTATACTTTCGACGAATCAGCTTCAGTCGTAGACGGCAAATTTGTTGGTTTGGCGATCGACGAAGACAACGAAAGCGACAAAACTGAAGAGCGCATCAACGCTTGGGTTGAACAGCTCAAGGGCGAGATGGGCGCTTAATCGCTCCGGTTTAGACTTACATAGACAATCAACGAATAAGCGATAGCGGAAATCCATTGCTCCGTTGTCGCTTATTTGTATATTTGGACGGCTTATTCAGAGATAGAAAAATGCAAACAGATAAAACGCAGCAGCAAAAGCAATCAACCGCTTCGCAAAGCTCATCGGAAGAATCAGCAACTCAACTGTCGCGAAAAAGAATCGTGGGGCGGCTTGGATATCTTTCGCTATATCGGCCTGGGTTTGTTGGTTACAGTAGGGTTTATTGATCCCGCAACTGGGCAAGCAATTTCGCGGCCGGATCTTCCTTCGGCTATGCTTTGTTGTGGGTCGTTACGCTCTCTACGATTATGTTGATCGCCCCGCAACACAATGTGAGCGCACGGGGATCGTAACCGGATTGTGCTTAAGCGAATCTGCTGAAAAATATGCCCCAAAATGGATCGGCAGACCTATAATAATGAGTGCTATTTTAGCCAGTATTTCGACTTCTTTTTGGCTGAGATTCTGGGCAGCGCGATAGCCTACAGATGCTTTTTGGCATACCGATTATTATAGGATCTCTTATGGTGACCGTAGCTGTGGTCGTTATGCTGTTTACAAACTCTTATCGGCGTGTGGAACGTGTGATTATCACTTTCGTTTCGATTATAGGTTTGTCGTTTATTTACGAATTGTTTTTGGTAAAGATAGATTGGCCGGCAGCTATCGTTGGCTGGACAGTTCCTTCTGTGCCGAGGGCTCGCTTTAATTGTCATGAGTGTGCTCGGGGCCGTAGTTATGCCGCACAATCTCTTTTGCATTCAGAAGTAATTCAAAGTCGTGGAATCCATCTCAAAGGAGAGGCGCGCATTAAGAAGGCTTTGAAATACGAGGTTTTTCGACACATTATTTTCTATGGTAATCGGGTGGGCGATCAACAGCGCTATGATTCTTTTAGCCGCGACAACGTTTTATAACAATGGGACGGTCGTCGAGGAACTCTCGCAGCGCAGGCCTTATGGCATCCATTGTTGGGTCTCAAACGCGGCGACTATCTTTGCCATCGCACTCTTGTTGGCCGGCATCGCAAGTACGATTACGAGTGGTATGGCTGCGGGCAGTATCTTTTCCGGATTGTTTGGCGAAGCCTATGATTCTACTTCTAAGTACTCAATGTATGGCATTCTTATTTCGCTCGTGGCCGCCCTCGTAATGATCTATTTTATGGAAATCCTTCAAGGGTTACTTGTTTCCCAAATGATATTAAGCATACAGCTCCCCTTCACGGTCTTTCTTCAAGTTAGCCTGACTTCTTCAGCGCGTGATGGGTAAATACGCTAACAAGCCTTGGAATACAGTATTTCTATTCCTTGGCTGTGATTGTGACGATTTTTGAATGTATGGTTGTTGATCGAAAGTCTATAAGTAACTTTCGCAGATCGATTTAGAGCAATAGTAAATAAGGCACGCTATCTCGGCGTGCTTTATTTTACTATAGGGCATTCCGGCTTCTACCCATGTCAGATAGCCACCTTTCAAGTCGATCACTTGAAAGCCCTCAGCTTTGAGTTTTTCGGCAGCCGCCTGACTACGACGTCCGCTCCGACAATAGACGTACTAAGTCTTTTGCTTATTGAGTTTGGCTAAGCCATTTATGAAAACCGTTTGATTCAACCAATCCAAATTGATCGCTTGCGCCAAAATGGCCTTCGGCAAAATTCTTCCGGTTGGCGAACGTCTAAAATAATAGCGCTCGTATCAGCTTTAGCGCGTTCGATAAACGCTTGTGGTTCTAAGACTTCACTTCGCTTTGAGCCTGTGCATTTGCAAACAGGCCTAAGGCGGCTAAGATTGAGAAAAGCAATTTCTTCATAAGAATAATTGTTGAGTGTGTTTGCTTCGACGCCGTTTTTACTTTATAGACCACGCAGTGCCGGTTAGGCTTGCTTATCTGCGCTGTCCATCCTACAATATTATATATGCGGGGTGATTATAACTTGGTTGCCGATTAGGAAATCGACAAATTTATATCATTATCCTTGGCCATCTTCCGCATATTCAAGACAGCATAGCGCATACGCCCTAAGGCTAGTGTTAATCACCGCCAATCTGATCTGCAATTTCCTTGAAGGAAAGGTTTTGATAGTAACGCATATACACAACCTCCCGTTGCGTGTCGGGTAGATGATTCATTAGGCGGCAAACGTCGGTGAAACGTCTGCTCATTGGCCAATTGGTGCTCAATGGAGGCATCGAGAAAGGTGTGCGTTGTTGAAGATATTGTTACTTTGTTCTTCATCGCAAACGAGCCCTTCAGCTGCGTTCGGTGCGAAACTGGTCGATAATCAAATTATGAGCTGCGCGTCAGCCAAGCATAAAACTTTCCTGTAGCTTTATATTTGTGTTGACGGATCGTCATAATCACTCTTACGAACGTTTCTTGAAAAAGATCGTCCGCAATGTCCAGCTTTTGACGATAAATAGAATGCACGTGTAAAGCCTGTCTTTATAACGTGCCAATAAGACATCGAAAGCTTCATCCCTCGCCGGCCTCATATAATTTTATGAGCTCGTCGTCCGCGCAGGAGCGTAGTTGTATCATTACTAATACTGTTGGTTTTGTGTAATGTGCTTCAATAGGCGCTTTCTTTTATTGGTTTACGCGGCAAAAGATATAAATTCTCATTTTATATGACAAAATAAATGGAGGCTTTTTAACGTTGCGGAAGTCCGTAAGTGGCAGAATGCCTCATAGAAGACCCAAAAACAACGCTTTTCTTTTTCTATGATGACCTTCTATCATCAAACGTCTTCATTGTTTGGTGGCGGCAAACTATCGTTTGCCGGGAGCAAATCATTGTTTGCCGGGATCAAACTATCGTTTGCCGGCAGCAAACGATAGGGAATTGTGGACAAAAAGATCTTACGTAGCCGATTTGATAAGAGGAAAAATCATATGATTTCGGTTAAGAAAAAAACTGTGTAAGGATTGTATAGGGGCGCCGCTATTCTTACTCTTTCGCTCTGAACGATTTTGGGCAATTTAGGGTGATGAACGTATTAGCTGCGAGTCTGATGTATGCGACTTGTTTCGCTCTTATGCGTGCCGTGAAGTGCGCTGTAAGACATTGTTAGGCAGATTATGGGAAAGAATGTTTGGAAAAAGCGCATTCGGCGATTAATTTTGCGGCTTGTTATGGGAGACTCATCAAGATATATTTTTGCGTAGCAGGTTGCTGCTGGGGCGCGATTTTATGACAGTTGCTTGCCCAAAAACGCGCTTGATCGTTTTTGGGATAGGCGAGATGGGAGCTGGTGCGTAGAAAGTCTTGTGCGTACGGGCTTAAGCCACACATTACCTTGGTTGATTTTGATCATATAAACCCCTCCAATATAAATAGACAGGCTATGGCTACGTCTGTTACTGTGGGACGCGCCAAAGTAGACGTCTTAAAAGGAGCGCTTGTTGGAGATCAATCCTGCGGCGCACTGTCGAAACCTTTTGCGGAAACCTACTCGAAGGCTAACGCTCATTTGTTTGACTTGAATCAATATGACTTCGTCGTAGATGCTATTGATAGTCTGTCGGATAAAGCTGAGTTGATCTTTGCAAAGCCAGTCGATCGAAGGCCTATTTAATCTCGTCAATGGGCGCAGCCAGAAAGTCGGATCCCGGTAGAATCAAAGTGGCCGAATTTTTGGAAAGTGTTTGGCTGCCCACTGGCTGCAGCTTTGCGTAGAAAATTTCGCCGTGAAAAGATTTTCCCTGCTGTGAAGTTTCCTTGCGTCTTTTAGCGATGAAGTCTTAGAAAACAAAGAAACGCTACTCGATGAGGAACGTACGAACGGCTCATTGATGCACATTACAGCCAGTTTCGACCAAGAATAGCCCACCTGGTGATTGAGCGCCTGCGTCAAGAGTTGTCAGCTGAAAAATAAGCCTCCCTATCTTTGCAAAAGGTTAGTAATTGGCGGAAAAACTTTATCTCGCGCTAAAAGGTGTGGGTTGCCCACAAGGAAAAAGTTGCTCTTTGCTCGCGTCAAAGCTACGTTGAGCTTTCGATCTATCAACGCTCCGTTTTCTTCAAACCGACTTTGCGGTCAGAAAGTTTAGTTGCGCTTGGCGATGCCACCGTAAATCCGTAGATAATAACGGGGCGCTCGCTGCCCTGATAACGCTCTACCGTGTCGACCGTATGATCGTCTTCCAGTTGCGCCTTAATTAAAAGCAATCTGATTGCGATAAGGGACGATGATTCTATCGTATCCTTGCTGAAAAGGCAAGTTGTTTTTATGATATAACTGCTTGATCGTTTTTACCAAGTGTATGATAAACGAAGCCTCCGTCTGATTTGTTTTTCCCGAAACGCTTTGTGCTTTAGGCGAAGCGGCAAAAAGCAACCCGATGTTGAGCTATGATGGTCTCTAATGGATCTTCATAAACGCAATAAGGGAGGCTTTGCTCCTGATGAGGGCGGGGGACGGGTGAAAGCAGATTGGCATAAAAGAAACTGCCGCGGGAAGTCGGCGGATGGCCCGGATGCATACGTCCTGCTTTTTGAGATGGAAAACGAGATTAGGGTCATTTTCATACGCTCGATAAAGGCGAGAGAAGAGCGAATCGCGACAATCTTTCAGACCGATGGATCTTAAAAGATTGCTCATAGACAGCTGATTGTCGCTCTGTTTGCTTAACGATGGCCGGTAGTTGTTTGGGTCGCCGATAAATACGAATCGACGGATGCCCCATTGGCCTTTGCGCGTTTGAGCAGCTAATAAGGGGAGCAACTGAGGGCTCAAGAATTGCGAAGCCTCGTCGATGATCGCCTAGCGAAAAAGCTTCGGAGCAAGAATAGTTGGTTATTGGCAATTAGAGTAGAGGTGGTAGCAACAAATATGCGATGACGCCCGATGATCGTAGAGACATCCGTCAAAAGATTGTTTGCCGCCTGCAATTGTTCCTCTAATAGAATAAGGGCGATAAGCAGGCTCGCAGGTGATGGACTTTCCGATTCGGACAAAATCTGAGTTGGCTTTCACTAACTCTGCTGGATCTCATCGACCGCCCGATTCGTATAAGCTGTCAGAAGAACGAGTGCTGAGGGATCCAAAAGCTCCTCTTGCAATATGTCTCATCGGTCCGAAAGAGGTTTTCCCGTTCCCGGAGGGCCCACAATCAAGAAGAAATCTTCTGCAGACAAGGCTCGCTCGACCAACTCATTAAAGGCCCCGTATTCTCCTTGCGTTGGTAGATGCGCACGGACGGCTTTGTGTAGAAGTAGGACTTCTCTGCGAGAGTTGGGCATTTGCAGAAAGGAGAATAAGCCTTGATATAGCGAGCGTGAGGCATCAGTAAGATCATGTTCAATCGCCCAAGCGTAACCTTTGGGTGTGGAATACGGATTGATTCTTCTGCGGCGCATTTAGCCTCAGCGTAATCTTCGTATCCGTAATTTCTTCTATGGCAGCGCGTATGACAATCGTCTTTCTTACGTCGGGCGTAGTTTTCGCTTTATACTTATGAGACTACAACCTTGTCGCCCTTTCTGAAATTGGGAAGATAGTTGTCGTGGTCCGTAGTGACAGCTAAAACTAGTTGATCAAAGCCTTCTTTTGGGAAAAACTTATGGCCGGATTCCAGCTTCAACAGCTCAAGATATTGCCATTCTCCCTTTCTCTCTGCATGCAGCATTCCATAAAGAAGAGAAGCCATCTCACTGCGCCGAAGAACCAAGGTGAGAGAGCAATTGTTCGCGCTCTATGAAACGGAAGAAGCGGAAGAAGTAGTCCTTTGCAGTGTTGGCGCGTTTTGGATCGTTTGCAGTGTGGTTTTGAAAGCCCGGCGCCAAGTAGTTTTTGCCAGAATTTATCAGTGATACCGACTTTTTTTCTCTGAGTTGTTCGACCTGAAGTTGCTCAATCATCTTGCGACCGCCTTCTTGCGCAAAAAGGTATTCGTTGGCGATGATTTGATTGCGCAACTTGATGGCCCTTTCTAACAAACGCGGCGCCGGTCGCTTCACGACGTAGGCCATCAGAATATTTAGAATAGAGCAGATAACAAGAGATATCCGCGTTTTTATATTGAAGTTGGAAGTGAAGCAAAGCCAAATAAAGCAGCATTTGCACGTAATGAGCCTCTTGATGAGTTTGCCTCATTCGTCCCATTTGCATCGGCTTTTTGCTCGATAAGCAGTCGAAAGTCCTCCTGCAATAAGTCCATACGCCCTTGTAAGCTTTCAACATTTCGCAGAAAAAGAAGGTTTCAATATCACCTGGTCTGTGCGTGAGCCAGCGGGTCATCTTTCTTTATTGTCTGAATAGCTTTTGCTGATATTCGCCTTTTGCTGCTTAGCTTCCTTTATGGAAAGTGCTTAAGTCTTCAGCAGCTAAGAGACTTAAGGCATTTTTCGGAAGAAATTTAGCACTACTGGTATAATCTACCTCTTCCGCTTGATTGAGGGCCTCATCAAGCAATTGGCCAAACGGAAATTACCTAATAAGATGTAGGTTTATGGCTTATCGAAGGCTCAAACTTGGATAATAGGTATTGTATGGGCGAATACGTGCTTATGCAAGCAGCCACAGCAGAGATATTTTAATAGGCAATCAGGCTCAAATATAATGAGTTCTGCAACTGATATGCTCACCATTGAATTGAGGATGGATGAGGTTTAATTGGGCATTTGGGAACAAGAGTTGTTCTAAAATACGCCCAATCTCCATTGTTGTCGCCGCCTTGATAAGCCGTTGAAAGACCTTATCACCATATGATTTGAGATGGACTCGTATTGTCGTGCTGTCCCAGTCCAAAACAAAGGCCCGCACGTAAGTTTGCTTAATCTCCCCGCGCTCCTGCTCTAACAAGAAAGTGTTCTTCGGGGCTATACCCCAACAATCCGGGATTTTGACTGTAAAAAGTTCTTCGATAAGAAAGGCAATAGCAGCGATCGATTCCTCTCTTTTTGATTTAATTCCGGTAAAGTCAACTGCTTTGCTCTTTGCTCTAAAAGCATTGGCTAACAAAAGCTCGTCTTACTTATTTTGCGCTTGATATATAAATAATGTAGCTGTGGATAGGGGCCAGAAAACTTTAAGTCGGATGACTCCAAAGCTTTTCTCTAGAATATCTCTAAGCAAATGGCGCAAGGCAATATGAAGCTCTACGGGATCTTCTACTGTCCTTAAAACGTTGAGTTCGTCTAATGGTTCACAGCTATTCATTCTGGAGTGCATTTTGATCGAGTGGAGGAGAACTAATCAATGAAATAGCTTGTGAAAAGACCGATAGAGCCACCAGGCGCCTTTATGTATTGTCTTTGTATACAGATACAACCATTTCAGTTGCCCTCATATAATTGTGTAGCCCTCGTCTTGCTTTCCTTCCCTGGCGAGTTCGGCAGCCAGATTACTTTTTCGCGCTTCAAAGGCTTGCTGCTCTTTCGACGATAACGGCAGTTGGTTTACCGCGTTTATGGCCGGCATAATCTGCCGGATAGTCTTTTAGGCGAGCGATGGGCCGGTCAAACTATCTTCGTGTTGGTATATCTTGTGGTGAGATTTGTACAACCAATGAATGCGAGGGCGATGAAGGGTAGACGAACGCCCTAATTCCCCAATCATTCCATTTAGGTAAGTCTTCATTCCAGCCTCCAGCATCGATAAAGAACGCCTTTCGAATGATCATACCTTGTGTCGAAAGTATTCCGGTTAGGATTTGATCAGTTACCGAAGCGTTTGGATAAATCTTTCTTACGCGCGTAGCCCCATTTGCAAAAATCATCTTTGTTGGCGCCGCGACAATATCATTACCTTCTAAGAATGGAAGCGCATCAGAAAGGAAGTATTTACTCATCTCATCATCCGAATCGAAAAAGAACAAATACTCGCCTTGTGCTAACCTTTACCCCTTCGTTTCTGCCGCTGAAGCCCCTTGCTTGGAAGCTTTAGTTATTTGGAAAGGAAAGTGGCGCGGTGCTAATCAAGCATTCTGCAGACAGACATAGAATCATCAGTAGAGTTGTTGTCGATTAAAATAAGCTCTACCGGATTATAGACCTGCTTTAAATATAGAAAGAAGCGTCCTTCGTAAGTAAGCAGCCCTGTTATGAAAGGAACAATTATCGAAATGAGGGGATGGTTAGAAGTCGCTTTGACATAGTGAATACCGGTAAGCATATCTTTTAGAAAAGAGTAGCGTTGCTTTAAAGGAAGTCTGACGTAGAGACAGAATGTATTTGAAACTACGTAAATAGGCTCCTATCGCTCCGTGAATGCAGTAAAGAATAGCTCCTTTAGATCTTCTGATGCCGACTTCCTCGTGAAATTTTTGAACCAGATGTCTCCGCAGGTGTTTTTACAATGACACAGGAACATAGATTATCTCAGCCCGGCTTTAGCCGCATCTTCAATAAATTTCTCTCCTCCCCGCAAGTCAAAAATTCTGTTCCTAAACCAAACCGCTCATCAAAGAATGGTAACTCTGCTTTTTCTTCAAGGCGATTTCAACCGAACTTACATAAAATCCTTTTAGGCCGATGATGGTAAAGAAATGAAGTTGGCGGATAGCGCTAGTGGCCGGTTGTCCATATCAAGAGCCTGAAAGGTATGATGTCGGCTGTCGAGAGCGTTCGAAGGCTTTTTAAAAATATGATTCAGATAATCGAGCGTATAGCGGTTGTCATCATCGGCAATGAGCAGAATATCTCCTGATGCGTTGCGCAGCGCCACATTCCTATTTTGGATAGTCCTTTCCCGCAGCTTTTTATTATGCGAAGGTCTTCCTCTCTGGAAGCGCGAGTCTCCGAGAGCACAGCCTCTGATGTTTGCTGCCAAGCGATCAGGCATCGAATGTGCGGCTGTGGTTCTAGAGTACGCGCAACGCATGCTCAATACGATGATCTCATCGTACAGATTAAGACTTCTAAAATCTTTGATGGCATTATTTCGTCCTCTTCATATAGCGGATACCCTCTGAAAAATGCCTCATCAATGGCCAGAAATGACAATAGTCGTCTTTGGCTGCTTGTAACGCAAAGTTAAAGCAAATCAACCAAGCTTTCTCATGTTTATAATAGGTCACAGCGCCGAAACTTTCGTTGTACACCAGCGTCAACATATAGTAGAGATTTCTTTTAGCAACGTTGAAGTTTCAACGGTCTTTATGGGGAAATAGCGCATCTTTAGTCCCTGCCTTCACCGCGTCTTCCATCCATATTTCCTCTTTCTCCGCACGTTAGAAATTTTGTGCCGAGCCCAAAACGCTCGTCGAAGCGCAACCTATTTTTGGACGCACTCGCTTGGCCGCGATCTCAATGGCAGATATCGTATAGCCCTGCGGCATTCCGTCAACCACATCTCTTCTTTAGGGTACTTCTTAAGGGGTTTTGCCTGTATAAGTGCTGGCATTGAAAAACGCTATATCTAAATCCGGATATTTCTCATACTTTCCGCACATCTTGAAAGGCATTTGGCGATAAGCGGGTATCATCATCAGCAAACATAATGAGTCTGCTGAGGCCTTTTCACCGCTAAGTTTCTGGTTAACGGATAAGCCTTTGACTTATATTTGAAAATGGTTACATCAGCGCGCGTTGCGAGCAATTTTGGGATTAAGTCCAAGTAGCGCCTCATCAGAATACTGATAAGAAACAATGTAATGGATCCTCTTGGGCGGAAGTAAGACATCATCCATGCGTACGATGCCTTTGTTGTAAGAGCAGATTAAGATATCGATGGTCATGATGTGTGTATATTAGTGAATCGGTTTATACAATTGGCTACGTATCGAGCTTCTTCTTAGTCATCACGGGACTTATCGAAGGCTGAGCTCTTCTTTTGCAATGCGCTCTGCAATGGGCAGATGTAGGTTTTTATAGACTGAAAAACTTCTTGTTGATGCAGTGCGAGCGGGTAGTGGATAAGTGTTTCACCCCTGTTGTCTTAAGTAGTCTTGTAGCCTTTCTCTTTCGTGACAAAGTATGGGGTATATGTGAAACACACTATCTTTAACTTCACCCTTATAAGGCGTTTTTAACTTTCGAGTTGCTGATTTCTTTATTGTAAATCCCTCGCTATTCTGCGGCGCTGTTCATTGTCTTGCTCTAAACGCTCTAATTTAACATGCAGAACGGCGGTTGTATCTCATCTAACCTGCTATTTACGCCCATCACTTTGTGGAAATACTTCTCCTTTGCTCCATAATTAGCCATCGTTCTAATAAGATCTGCTAATTCATCATCGTTCGTATCGACGGCTCCACCATCTCCCAAAGCGCCCAAATTCTTACCCGGATAAAAGCTAAAGCCGCAGCATCGCCTAATGTGCCTACTTTTTGCCCACCAACGACTGCTCCGTGACTCTGTGCGGCGTCTTCTATCACTTTTAGACCCATATTTTTAATGACGAAACATCACAAGCGTGTCCATATAAGTGCACCGGTAGGATAGCACGTGTATGTTGGGTGAGCTGTCGGACCGACGCGGGATCTAACGGTAAGTTGTCTCTGTTATGTCGCAAAAGCGTGGCTTTAAGCCTGCTCGCACAACCGCTTCGGCTGTGGCTATAAAGGTAAAGGCCGGCACGATTACTCTCGTTTCGCTGTCCCAACCCTCTATGTGCTTCATCGCGGTCAAGATGAGCGTCAGCATCTAAAGCCGTTGCCCACACCGATGCAATGGCGCGCCCCAGGAAAGAGGCGAAGCGCGTTTCAAATTGTCGCACTGCCTCACCATTCAAATAACGACCGGAAAGGACTACTTCTCTGACGCTTGCCGAGAGTGCCGGTTCAAAACTTTCCGTGATGGCTTTTACATCTAAGAAAGGTATGTGCATAAATTCTTTAATTCGACGCTGTAAGCATCATAACAAACCCCGGCCGCCGAAGCCTTCTTTTTGAAAGAGACAGGCCTTGGTTCAGTATTGCGCCCTTGTTGCTCCGTGGAAATGCCGAAGTCGAAGTAAGTTTTTCCTTCGTTTCTATACTTTTCAATCAATTGATCAGAGAAAGTTCAGCACCCTCCATACGGCCGCGCTCACTGGCCGCAATATATTGACGCACAGTATGCCCGGTGATGAGAGAGTAGGTGCCAGTCCAGTTGCTCGCCTTCATAGATACAGAATGCAGATACTTCTTTGGGAAATAGGCGTTTTAAGTATAAGATCTCATCAATGCTGGACTGGAGCTACTTGATGATAGGGACTTCAAAGTTGCAGTTAGTAAATTCCAAAATCGACAAGCATTTGCTCGTCTCCTCGACGTATCGCTAAGGTATTTTTCTTCGCTTTCTTCACTTTACGCCGCCAAAGTTCGCTAAATGCTAACGGATCGGTTAGGGCTTATCGTAGAGGACAATGCACGACTGATCAACTGCCCTTTGCGCGAAACAACCAATACAGCTCTTCTTGCGTCGAATAACGGTGATAGATGTATGGAATAGGCTTATAAATAAGCTGCTTATAGCCTTTGCGATGTAATAGTCTGCCGTAGATCTGAGATCGTCTCTCACTTCTTCCGCTGAGGTCTTTTTGGCTAAAGCAGGCCGCCATAGGTCAAACCGCCGTGTGAGACGATGGTCGCCTCGTGAGGAAAGCAGTTGCAGGGCAGCAAGCCACAACACGCGCCGCGCTCATTTAGAAAGAGCAAAGAGCCATCTTCAAACCGACTTTTGATGGTATTCCATATAGTCGCGATAAAAAGAAACGTAGCGTTGCGAGATCGCTTGATAAAACAATCCCATCGTTTTCCTTTCAGTTGTATATGGAATAAGTTGCATCATTATAGGCCCAACTCTTTTTTTGAATTGAGATAAGTCGTTAATATATCCCTACGTGTCGTACGCCTCTGAAGCAAGGCAAACACAGACGCAGTTGTCTGAAAATCTCCAATTGACACCAAACCATTGGCGGAATAAAAGAGCCCTCCGTCGGATCGTTGAGTATATACGTTTTTGCTCACCCCGATCTATAGTTGTGCATTTTTACGCTCCCATTTACGGTAAAGACAAGTTCAGCATCGAGTGCGATGAGCGTGGCAACCTCGTTGTCGGCCTCAGGCACACCATAAATCCAAAAGACTCTTTTTCGGATCAAATGGGAGTGAGGCGCCTCTGATTGCACGAAGCACAATTCACCTCTGCTATCTTTGAATGCAGGAAAAGAAATTAATTGCACCGTATCTTTCTTTGTGGTAACTGACATAGAGGTTAAACATCTTGGAATAAGTACAAAGATATATATTAATTAAGTTACAAACAAAGGGTAGGCTTTATTTCTTATCGGAGCTATCCAATTGGACTGCCGCCGGTCGGTGGGAAGTAGCAGATAGCGCTAGTAGTTCATCGTTGCTCGCTTTTGCTAATGCTTCCTGTTGCTTTCTGCTTCGCGATAATATTAGCTGCAAGGCGTAGCTCTGCATCCCAAGCAAGACGGACAGCAATTTTTCTGCACTACTTCGATTTCTTGATCTCAAATACCGCTTGACTCTTATGCCATCGTGACGGTATGAATGTACGCTCGCGTGCGTATACTCTTTATCTCGTGAGGCTACACCCTTTTCTCGTGAGAGAAATGCTACAAAAATACGCTGTGCCGCATAAACGTTCAAGCTTTTTGATTGGTTTTCAAGACTTATGGGTTGCAGTCGACTACTATAGTCATTCGTGGATTTTTACTACGTGTATAATATGTGCGCTTAGAAAGAAATTAGTGCGGCCGGATATGTGGCAGTAGGGTAGGAAAAGCCTGATGGGACTTGATTTGTAAACATAAAACAACTGAGCGTATAACCCTGATAGGATTATACGCTCAATAATGTTTTTACGAAAATTTATTTCACTTTCTCTACGATAGCCTTAAATGCTTGAGGGATTGTTGACTGCTAAGTCTGCAAGCACTTTGCGGTTGATCTCGATGCCGGCCTTGTGCAAGTTGCCCATCAGTGAGAGTAAGAGGCCCTCAAGGCGTGCTGCTGCATTGATACGTTGGATCCACAATGCGCGGAAATTGCGCTTCTTGTTACGACGATCACGGAAAGCGTAAGTTAAACCTTTCTCCCACGTGTTCTTTGCAACGGTCCAAACATTTTTGCGGGCGCCGTAATAACCGCAGGTTAACTTGAGGATTCTTTTTCTTTTAGCTCTCGAAGCTACGTGATTTACTGATCTTGGCATTTTCTTTCTTGTTTTGCGATGCTAGCGCCGCGCGTAGGCGGACTTTGGGGGCTAAAACATCCGATTTGAAACTCTGGTGAATTAGCGGAGGCAAAGAAGTTCGCGTACCTGCTTAACGTTTGACTTGTGGGCAATAGCGGTGTAACCAAATTGCGCTTTTGCTTCTTCGTCTTCTTGGTCAGGATGTGGCTGTGGTAGCATGACGTCTAACAACTGCCTGAGCCGGTAAGAACGAATCTTTTCTTCGCACTGGAGTTTGTCTTTACTTTTGGCATTTTCTTTATTATTTATAATTAAAGGCGGCTGCGTGAGATACCAAACACAGCGCGCACAACTTTTTCTTGAACTAAAAATCCTCGCCTTCTACTCGCGGGCCGGCATATTCTTTCTTCGCTTTTTGCTGTGGAGCTTTCGCTCTTCTTTGAAAGATGCAGATGCTTCAGCCTTTTCGGACGACTTCGGAACTGCTGTCTTTTTTTAGGAGTTAGAAGATGATCATTCGCTTCCCTTCTAATACCGGCATCTGCTCGACTTTTCCGTATTCTTCCAAATCGTTTGGCAAAGCGCAGCGAAAGAACTTCTCCTTGCTCTTTAAACAAAATGCTGCGACCGCGAAAGAAGACATAGAGCCTTCACTTTGTTGCCGTCGGATAAAAACTCCTGGCGTGCTTGAGCTTGAAATCGTAAAGTCGTGACTCATCGGTCTGAGGACCGAAACGAATCTCTCTGACTTCAATCTTAACCTGTTTGGCCTTAAGCTCCTTCTGGTGCTTCTTTTTGTTGATAGAGGAACTTACTATAATCTATAATACGACATACCGGTGGCTGAGCGTTAGGGGATATTTCAACCAAGTCGAGACCCTTTTGCTCCGCAAGTTGCAGGGGCTTGACGGGTCGCAATTACCTGTGACTCTATATCATCACCCACGATGCGTACTTCCGGCACTCGAATTTGCCGGTTGATGCGATATTGCAACTTTTTCTTGTCGTTCTTCACTGATTTCTTTTATAAATTCGGCGGCAAAAAGTGGTAAAAGATTAGTGAAGTACAAAGCGAGATTCTATGTTTTTACCTTGTACTTCACTGATTTGCTCTTGCTGATCAATATTTCTCGGTCAGTTCGGCCACTTCTTTGAGTACTTTCTCGGCAAACAGAGGAATCGTCATCGTTTCTTGCGTGCCTTCGCCTTGCTTCCTGACATTTACGCTGCCATCGGCTTGCTCTTTTTCACCGACAACCAAAAGATATGGGATGTGCTTTATTTCGTTGTCGCGAATTTTGCGCCCAACTTTCTCGTTTCGCTCATCTATATTGGCGCGAATTCCGGCAGTCTCAATTGTTCTTTGACTTTGTGCGCATAGTCATTGAAACGCTCTGAAATAGGCAAAAGTACGCATTGATCAGGCATCAACCAGAGTGGGAAATGGCCGCCTGTGTGCTCTATCAGTACAGCCGTAAAGCGCTCAAGACTACCAAATGGTGCGCGGTGAATCATAACCGGACGATGTTTTTTGCTGTCTTCTCCCGTGTATTCAAGCTGGAAGCGCTCGGGAAGGTTGTGAGTCGACTTGGATCGTGCCTAATTGCCAACGTCTTCCTAAAGCATCCTTAACCAGAAAGTCAAGTTTCCGAGGCCGTGAAAAGCCGCCTCTCCATATTCTATCTTCAGCCTGAAGTCCTTTCTCTTCGCAGGCTTCAATGATTGCTTGTTCGGCTTTGTCCCATACTTCGTCTGATCCGATATATTTTTCGCGCTTTACTTTGTCGCGCAAAGAGATCTGTGCTTCAAATTGCTCAAAATTGAGTGCGCGGAATACAATCATAATAATATCCATAACGCGAAGGAACTCCTGCTTAACCTGATCCGGGCGGCAGAATATGAGGGCATCATCTTGCGTAAACCCGCGAACCCTGGTCAATCCGTGCAACTCGCCACTCTGCTCATAGCGATACACAGTTCCAAACTCTGCAATACGCAGCGGCAGATCTTTATAGGAATGAGGCTGCCAAGAATAAACGGCACAATGGTGGGGCAGTTCATCGGCTGAGCATATACTCTTCGCCCTCTTCCGGTGTATGAATTGCTTGGAAGCTGTCTTTGCCGTATTTGGCGTAGTGTCCGGACGTGACATAAAGGTTTTTAGAGCCGATGTGCGGCGTTATTACCTCCATATACCCGAAACGCTTTTGAATCTTGCGCAAGAAACTCGCTAATCTGCTGGCGCAAAACAGTTCCCTTCGACAACCATATCGGCAAACCTTTGCCTACAAGTTCTGAGAACATAAAGAGTTCCATTTCGCGGCCTATTTTTCGGTGGTCGCGGCGTTTTACTTCCTCAAGCGGGTTGCAGATACTCGTCAAGCATCTTTTTCGGGAAAGATACGCCATGAGACACGCGTCATCTGAGGCCGTTTTCATCACCCTCCAATAAGCACTGGAGACGGCCATAACCTTGATAGCCTTGATTGGAGCCGTATTTAGAAGGTGAGGGCCGCGGCAAAGGTCCGTATAGTTACCTTGCGTATAGGTCGTAATCGTACCATCAGCCAAATCAGCTATTAATTCATTTTTATAATGTTGACCATGCTGCTCGAAAAAGTTTAGCGCATCTGTCTTAGAAATGCTTTTTGCGCACGAGAGGTTCTTTTTTCTGGAACCAATTCGTGCATCTTATTTTCTATTTTAGCAAAAGTCTGCTTCAGTGATAGTCACGCCTTCAGGTGGCATAACATCATAATAAAAAACCTTTTTCTATGGCTGGTCCGATACCAAACTGTGTGCCCGCTACAATTCCTGCATTGCTTCTGCGATGAGGGTGGGCACTCGTGTGCCAGAAAGCGTGTTTGCCTTCTTCATCATCCCATTTTAGAAGCTTTAGAGTGCAATCTTCGGTGAGCGGACGATTAAGTTCCACTATATTTCCATTGACACCGTGCATGCAAGAACTTCGCGCGCTAATTGCGCAGATAGGCGTTCAGCTATTTGTAGACCGGTAATTCCATCTTCAAACTCGCGGACAGAACCATCCGGGAAAGTAACTTTAATCATATGACCTCCTTGAATTTGATGCAAAGTTACAAAATATCGCCGTAATACTTGAGATAATTTGAGAGATTAAGGAGCTTTGTTTGCTTATTACACAGATACGGCACTCAACAATAAGTATAATCGCTCCCAATCTCTAAAAACCAACTCTTGAACGCATTAAAAATATAATGATCCCTTGATGTCTTATGTCGTTTGAGGCACAATCTTTATTTATTCTCGTGATGAAAATGGTTTATGCTCGTGATGTGAAGCAATTTTTATCGTGATATGAAGCAATTTTTATCAAGAGAGAAAACCTTCGAATTTCGTTGAAAATTCTTTGAGGTCTTGTCTTCTTTGCTTTTTCTCCTGCTCTCCTTATTTCTATAACTTGTTCGCTTCATTTATATTTCCTTTTTCATTTCTTTCGACTTGCGCCTCTTTATCCGTTATTCGTCTTCTCTCTCTTATTGCCTACATCTCCTCTCTCATTATCCTTTGCGCCTCTTCTTATAGCTTTTTCTGCTGCCTCTTGCTTCTATTATATATAATGTGCACCTTTGGCTTCTGATCCTTTCTTTTTTTCAGATAATCGCTATTGTGCTTTTCGTTGTTTTTGCGGTCTTCCGTAAAGTGGCTCTTTGTGTAAGGAGGAATAGCCTGGTTAGTCGAAAAAGAAAAAAGCGTATGAAGTGGCGAATAGGGAGAGCGGGGGTGTCTCTCAATTAGACTTTCTTTATTCTGCTATTTCTGATAGTCAAATTTTGCCATCTCCGGATTTATTTTTGTTTTTGCGAGAAAAAGTTTGTTGTGTGTTTGGTTGCAAAGGTATTTTGTTCTACTTTTGCACTCGCTTTCCGACGCTGAGGCGTTAGGTTGAGCATCTGAAAAAGCGATCTTTGAAAGAATTCCATAGACTTTTATGCAGAAGAAGCAGAAAGAGTTTCAATCCGAGGATGTTTCGGCGTTTTATGGATTGTTATTCGGTAAGCAGTATGTTTTTCTTGTAAAAGAGAAGTACAAGAATCGTCAAATTCCTTTTTACATTCAACTCGTTGAATCAGAAAAAGAAAAATGAGATATACAATGTAGAGTTTGATCCTGGCTCAGGATGAACGCTAGCTACAGGCTTAACATGATGCAAGTCGTGGGGCAGCGGATGCTTAGCTTGCTAAGTATGCCGGCGACCGGCGCACGGGTGAGTAACGCGTACCGAACCTGCCCATCACACAGGGATAGGCTTGCGAAAGCAAGATTAATACCTGATAGTCTCAATTTTATGCATGTAAGATTGAGTAAAGCCTTCAGGGCGGTGATGGATGGCGGTGCGTCCCATTAGGAAGTTGGCGGGGTAACGGCCCACCAATCCTTCGATGGGTAGGGGTTCTGAGAGGAAGGTCCCCACATTGGAACTGAGATACGGTCCAAACTCCTACGGGAGGCAGCAGTGAGAATATTGGTCATCGGGCGAGAGCCTGAACCAGCCAAGTAGCGTGCGGGATGAAGGCCCTTGTGGTCGTAAACCGCTTTTATCAGTGAATAAAGTGCATCACGTGTGGTGTCATTGCAGGTAGCTGAAGAAAAAGGACCGGCTAATTCCGTGCCAGCAGCCGCGGTAATACGGAAGGTCCGGGCGTTATCCGGAATTATTGGGTTTAAAGGGAGCGCAGGCGGGAGTGTAAGTCAGCTGTTAAATATCAGGGCCCAACTCTGTTATGCAGTTGAAACTATATTTCTTGAGTACGCACAGGGATGGCGGAATTCAGGGTGTAGCGGTGAAATGCTTAGATATCCTGAAGAACTCCGATCGCGAAGGCAGCCATCCGGAGCGTAACTGACGCTGAGGCTCGAAGGTGCGGGTATCAAACAGGATTAGATACCCTGGTAGTCCGCACGGTAAACGATGAATACTCGCAGTTCGGTTATTATGGTCGAGCTGTCCAGCGAAAGCGTTAAGTATTCCACCTGGGGAGTACGCCGGCAACGGTGAAACTCAAAGGAATTGACGGGGCTCGCACAAGCGGAGGAACATGTGGTTTAATTCGATGATACGCGAGGAACCTTACCCGGGCTTGAACCAAGAGTGACGAGTGCAGAGATGCACTTTTTCTTCGGACACTTTTGGAGGTGCTGCATGGTTGTCGTCAGCTCGTGCCGTGAGGTGTCGGCTTAAGTGCCATAACGAGCGCAACCCTTTTCTACGTTTGCCATCGGGTAATGCCGGGAACTCCGTGGATACTGCCGCCGCAAGGCGGAGGAAGGTGGGGATGACGTCAAATCAGCACGGCCCTTACGTCCGGGGCTACACACGTGTTACAATGGTCGGAGCAGCAGGAAGCTACCTGGCGACAGGATGCTGATCCCGAAACCCGGCCTCAGTTCGGACTGGAGTCTGCAACCCGACTCCACGAAGCCGGATTCGCTGGTAATCGCGCATCAGCCATAGGCGCGGTGAATACGTTCCCGGGCTTGTACACACCGCCCGTCAAGCCGATGAAAGCCGGAGGTGCCTGAAAGCCGTGACCGCGAGGGTCGGCCTAGGGTAAAACCGGTGATTGGGGCTAAGTCGTAACAAGGTAGCCGTACCGGAAGGTGCGGCTGGAACACCTCCTTTCTGGAGAGTTGTGATGTAGGTATTTTGATGTATTCTATTGCCGGATGCTCTTTTTGTTTCTGCATAAGTATATGGTTAAATATAGCGTTCCATTCTTAATGGAGTGGGCGCGGAGGATACCGAATTAGGCGGTGTCCGTCTGCCAGTCCCGAGTAGCTCAGATGGTTAGAGCGCCACACTGATAATGTGGAGGTCGGCAGTTCAAGTCTGCCTGGGACTACTTCGGATATGATTGCTCGTTGCATTCAGTCCGTCGTTTGGTAAAAGGCGATGCTGTGACTCCGTAAGATAGGTTCGGTAATTCCCGTTCGGGGATTAGCTCAGCTGGCTAGAGCACCTGCTTTGCAAGCAGGGGTCAACAGTTCGAATCGTTATTCTCCACGTTGTGTTTCTGTTTTTCAGTGCACATTCGATCTATGACATATTGTACATCCAACAAGCAGATAAAAGATAGATCATCAACCATAGTAGCTTTTTGAGCTACCGGGTAAATATAGGTATAATAAAGAATACGAAGCGTATTCCTGTTTTTGACCACATCTTGTTTTTGAATGAGATGTTGGAGAGAAAGTCAGGAAGGGCGTACGGTGGATGCCTAGGCTCTTACAGGCGATGAAGGACGTGGTAAGCTGCGATAAGCCGGGTAGAGGTGCAAACGACCTTTGACACCCGGATGTCCGAATGGGAAAACCCGGCAGGTTGAAGACTTGTCACCATATTGATTATGGAGCGAACGCGGGGAACTGAAACATCTTAGTACCCGTAGGAAGAGAAAACAAACGTGATACCCCTAGTAGCGGCGAGCGAACGGGGCATAGCCCAAACCGTGGAGGTATTTGCTTCCACGGGGTTGTAGGACTGCCATTATTTGGTTATAAAAGCGAAGCGGAACGATTTGGAAAAAGATCGGCCATAGCGGGTGACAGCCCCTTATGCGTAAGCTTTTTATCAAGTGCAGCACCTGGGTATCTCGGGACACGTGAAATCCTGAGAGATCCGGCGGGCCCATCCGCCAAGGCTAAATACTCGTAAGAGACCGATAGCGAACCAGTACCGTGAGGGAAAGGTGAAAAGCACCCTGATTAAGGGAGTGAAAGAGTTCCTGAAACCGTACGCCTACAAGCGGTCGGAGCAGCAATATGCTGTGACGGCGTGCCTTTTGCATAATGAGCCTACGAGTTGTCGTTTTTGGCAAGGCTAAGGACAATGATGTCCGGAGCCGTAGCGAAAGCGAGTCCGAATAGGGCGTTAAGTCATGGGCGGCAGACGCGAAACCAAGTGATCTACCCTTGTCCAGGTTGAAGTCGGTAACACGGGATGGAGGGACCGCACCGATAAGCGTTGAAAAGCTTCCGGATGAGATGAGGGTAGGGAGTGAAAGGCCAATCAAACTTGGAGATAGCTCGTACTCCCGAAATGCATTTAGGTGCAGCCTCGGATGTTTGCTGTGAGAGGTAGAGCGACTGATCGGACGCGAGGGCTTCACCGCCTGTCAAGTCCGGACAAACTCGAATGCTTACAGCTTAAGTCCGGGAGTGAGGGACGAGGGTGCTAGGGTCCCGTCCCGAGAGGAGAAGAATCCAGACCGTCGGCTAAGGTCCCGAAGTGTAGGTTAAGTTAGTCTAACGCAGTGTGGCTCAAGACAGCTAGGGATGTTGGCCCGGAAGCAGCCATTCATTCAAAGAGTGCGTAACAGCTCACTAGTCGAGGGGCTGCGCGTGGATGATAATCGGGTATGAAATCTACCACCGAAGCCACGGAATCCATTATGGATTGGTGAGGGGAGCATTGCCGTTGCGTTGAAGATATGAGGACAACTTGTATTGGAGCGACGGAGAAAAAGCAAATGTAGGCATAAGTAACGAGAAAGAGGTGTGACTCCCTCGCCGTAAGGTCAAGGTTTCCCGGGCAACGTTCGTCGCCCCGGGGTTAGTCGGGTCCCTAAGGCTCAGCCGCAAGGCGAGGTCGATGGCAATGCGTTTAATATTCCGCAACTGTCTTTAAGAGCGATGTGGTGACGGAGAAGTGACACTTCCGCGTCCTGACGGAATAGGACGTTTAACGACAAAGGCGTAGATGATTACAGGCAAATCCATAATCAGAGCTGAAGTCGGAAAGTACGAAAGGCCTTCGGGCTGCTCGAGTGAAGGTAATCCAGCTCCCAAGAAAAACCCGCTAGCATTATTTTAAAGACACCCGTACCGTAAACGGACACACGTGACCGAGTAGAATATACTAAGGCGCTCGGAAGATTCATGGTTAAGGAACTAGGCAAATTGACCCCGTAACTTCGGGATAAGGGGTCCTCATAGCAATATGAGGCGCAGAGAATAGGTCCAGGCAACTGTTTAACAAAAACACAGGGCTGTGCAAAGTCGAAAGATGCAGTATACAGTCTGACACCTGCCCGGTGCCGGAAGGTCAAGAGGAGAGCTTAGACGCAAGTCGAAGGTTTTGAATTGAAGCTCCCGGTAAACGGCGGCCGTAACTATAACGGTCCTAAGGTAGCGAAATTCCTTGTCGGGTAAGTTCCGACCTGCACGAATGGTGTAATGATCCGGACACTGTCTCAACCATGATTCCGGTGAAATTGTAGTATCGGTGAAGATGCCGATTACCCGCGATGGGACGAAAAGACCCCGTGAACCTTTACTGCAACTTAACGTTGTGACCGGGCATCGGATGTGTAGGATAGGCCGGAGGCTGTGAATAGGTTACGCCAGTAATCTAGGAGCCATTGTTGAAATACGGCCCTTTTCGATGTTTGGTCCCTAACTCGCAAATGTGAGGACCGCGTTTGGCGGGCAGTTTGACTGGGGTGGTCGCCTCCAAAAAGCGTAACGGAGGCTTCCCAAAAGGTACCCTCAGGCCGATTGGTAACCGGCCGTTGAATGCAATGGCATAAGGGTGCTTGACTGCGAGGCCGACAAGCCGATCAGGTAGGAAACTAGGGCATAGTGATCCGGTGGTTTCCGTATGGAAGGGCCATCGCTCAAAGGATAAAAAGGTACTCCGGGGATAACAGGCTGATCCTCCCAAGAGCTCATATCGACGGAGTGGTTTGGCACCTCGATGTCGGCTCGTCACATCCTGGGGCTGGAGAAGGTCCCAAGGGTTGGGCTGTTCGCCCATTAAAGTGGCACGCGAGCTGGGTTCAGAACGTCGTGAGACAGTTCGGTCTCTATCTATCGTGGGCGCAGGAAAACTGCTGCGTCTCCGGCACTAGTACGAGAGGACCGTGCCGGACGGACCTCCGGTTTTACCGGTTGTGGCGCCAGCCGCATCGCCGGGTATCCGCGTCCGGATCGGATAAGCGCTGAAAGCATCTAAGCGCGAAGCCTGTCGCAAGATAAGTTTTCCTTATAGGGTCGTCAAAGACTATGACGTTGATAGGGTGCAGGTGTAAAGGCGGTGACGCCAAAGCCGAGCACTACTAATTGCCCGAAACTTTTGTCCAAACGGTTGAGATAGGAATATGCTTCAGTATCTCTTTGTTTTTTCTTATTGTTTTTATTTGTCATATCCGGTTAGGTTTAAATTCCTTGCAAAAAGCGAATTGTTCCAAGAAGTTTTGTTTGTTGTTGTACGCTTGAATATGTCGATATTATTCAGGTGGCCAAAGCGACAGTGTTCCACCTCTTCCCATCCCGAACAGAAGTTAAGCTCGTCTACGCCGATGGTACTGCCAATCAGGTGGGAGAGTAGGTAGCTGCCTATTTTATTAAGATCCGTTTCAGGTCCACACGACCGGAGACGGATCTGTATCCTTCCGCTGCCTCCTCTATTGCTCTGCTACTTTAGAGTAATAACGCTGCGCTTATCTATATGTATTACTATGACGCCTTTTTCTTGTCCACTTTAGAGTGCTTGTTTTTCCCTCGCCTTTTTGTGCTTTTTACCAATATATATATTGTGCGAGTTCCCATCACGTGAAGTGAATATCCGCGATCACTTTAACACCAACGGCAGCATTAAGGCGTTCAATCAAATATTGACGCTTCATCAGTAGATTTGAGCGTAAGACCGCAGATTTTTATACTGACACAAAGCGTCTGATTTTTATATAAATGTCATGTGTCTTCTCAGCCACGCTTTCGCCAACAACTGATACTCAAGTTTTTGTTTGAGTGATGTGTCTTACTCAAAGCTATTTTAGGTCCTAATTTGCCATTTAGAGAGGCTATTTCCTTTTTATAGGGAAAAACTATTTCACAGTATTTTTAAGTTAAAAATAATGGGGTATGATAGAAGAAATGATTATCTTTGCACAGGCTCTTTGAAAAACGGAAAAAGAACAACGAAAATAATTTAGAGCAACAATACAAAAATTATGAAAGCTTTTATTTACTCTTTCGATGCTTGCACTTGGCATCGGTAGCACACTAGCTCAGATTGCTTATCAAAAGTCAAAGTTTTTTTAGACAACGTCTATCTTGGTGTTGAAGGTGGTGTGACAACTCCGTTCACACTTAAGAACATTACTCCGCTCAATACTTGGGCAGGCTAAAGTTAGGCAAGAACTTCAGCCCGTTTATGGTGCTAATCTTGAAGGTCTTGTTAACTTTGGTGACAATGGTATGGCAGATAGCCACACAGTTGCACGTATTGTCAACTTTGGCTTGAACGGTACAGTTAACTCGACGAGATCTTTTCATGGACTACAAGCCTGAGAAGAAGTTCGAACTTATTGCAGAAGCAGGTATTGAGTTATCAAATCGTATTTGGTGACGAATTTATTTCGCTACGCATAACGTAGGTGATGACACTGAACTCTCAGCTAAGACTGGTTTGATGTTTGCATGGAACCTAGGTGCTAAGAAAGCTCTGCAGTTCTATGCAGAGCCGGCAGTATTGTGGAACCTCACTCCGGGACCAGGCGATGCTATTCACTTTGATAGATCAGCGGCTCAGGTAGGCTTATTTGTAGGTTTGAACTACAAGTTTAAGACTTCTAATGGTACGCACAACTTCAAGAAGTATGACATTGGCGCACTCAACGATGAGTTAACGCTCTTCGCGCACAACTCGATGCACAACCTAAAGAAAGTTGTTAAGGAAGTTGTTAAGGAGGTTGTTAGGAGGTTCCGACTGTTTCTACGAAGAAGGTATGTGTAGAGAACCTCGTATTCGTTACATTTGCTCAAGGCAAGTACTTCCTGACTAACGAGGCTAAGAAATCTCTCAACTCAGTGAAGGCCGGCTCACACGTACAAGTTGTTGGTACTGCATCTCCTGAAGGTTCTAAGGCATTCAACGATCGTCTCTCCTCAATCACGTGCTGACGTTGTTGCTAATTACCTCAAAGGCCGTGGTGTCATTATTGATGAAGCAACCGGTAAGGGTGTTCAGGGCGTTACTTCAAACCGCTTAGCTGTGGTTTACGTACAGTAATCACTTGACATTCAAGAAATTTATTAAGGGGACAGTTCTGTTATGAACTATCCCCGCTTTTTATATAGGTATTTGCTGGTTTTAGTTTGGTTAGTTCGAAATTAAGTATCCAGTTAAAGATAACTTTTGTATATTGTGTAAGGTATTCATATTGGTAGGTTCAGTCCCAATACTTACTTTACGCACCGTATTGATAAAATAGGCATTTAAAGGGTACAGCTCTGTTTATATATGTCTTCACTGCTGCTGGAATATTTTGTACATAGTTGTGTGGATAGAGTGTGCACTAGGGGTGTATTACTCAACATATCTCTATCGGGCTTTGCTGCAGATATGGTAAATAAGAGCAGGAAGCGACAACAGGCCCTAAAGGGCTATACATAGCGCGTATATATAAATATGTCGTTACTGTTTTTGACTAAGGTAGAGGGTAGCGGAAGTTAGAGGTATACAAGATGAAGCACATTATATTTATAACTAATGATGCCTCAACTCTCTAATTATAGCGTAAATAATTCTCGCCCTAAATATTTGCATATTATAAAAGTCTGGTTGGCAATTTATTGCAATGATAACTTTACTATGTAAGATCTCGTAGATGAGCTTATTTACGTGTGTAGTAACGTGTTTTGTTATTCATACTTTATAAAAAGGTTTGTGAATTCAAAATGTATTAAAATCATAAAAATATAATTGTTCTAAATCCATTCAATTTCATTTACATTTACTACCTTTGTACCCATTGGAGATAGAGTTATCTGGTATTCATTGTGAAGAAATATAAGTTATGAAGGTAGCAAGCAATAAACGCCCTACGTAAAGCTGGGTTGCGGGTGATAAAGATGAACCACGAAGGAATGCTTTGTTCAAGTGTGAGTGTACAAGAAAAATAATGGTTTTTACTAGGGTGGATTTTACCGATGGTGGAGAGCTTTTCGATGGTGGTGATACTGAGTGGTAAATAGGCCAACCTCTCTTTTATTATAACTCGAACGGATCAACAAATTAATGTTGGTCCGTTTGAGTTATTGTACTCAGATGATTAGATTCTTTTCGGTTAGCAGATTCATAAACCTTTGGATATTCCTTGAGTCTGAAATCCGAATGGGTGTCTTAAAAGCTCAATTGGTTTGCAAAAATCTGAAATAGTGCGATACAATTTAATGAGGCAGTCAGAAGAAGACTCTCTTTTAAATAGTGTTACATCTATAAACAAGTAGGAGTCAAACACAATAAAAGTATTTGAGCTCCTACTTGATAAATACCAAAGTAATTCGTCGAGACTAACATTATTTACTTCATATGTGAAGTTACCCGTTGTTGCCCATTAAACGCTGCGTCTCTAAAGCCGTTTATCTTAAAGAACAATTTAGCAGAGGTCGGTTTTAGCTCAAAGTTTACTGTTTTGCTTCTTTTTGATTCAAAACCTTAACCGTCTGTTTCGCAAAGAGCGCATCTTTCGAAGCGTTGCTTGGTGAAGTCATGATTTTCCCATCTTGCAGCCTTCAGGGCCGAGCCTTCTCGTCTAGCCGATCTACATAGTTGCGTGCAGGCGCCGGTCATTAGTAGCGTTGAGCTAAGATGCACAAAGATACGATGTAAAGGGAGATTTAGTATGTAGTGCTATGATATGGTATTTTATATATATCGCTCTTACTCTAGTCTACTTGTCGCGTAAAATCTTTTTATGTCAAGCGTGTTGGCTAGATTTACTCCTTGTATTTTTGAGCTTTTATAAACGAGTGCGTATGTGAGAAAATATCTGCTTGCAGGCTACGAATTTTCCTCTCTCCTCTCTCCTCTCTCTCTCTCATTCTTATGTAGCGTATGTCTGACTCAATCCTTATTGAGACGTTTTAGTGCTACTCGGAGAGAGTCATAGAAAATAGGGCCAACTTGATTAAGTTGGCCCTGACGTATATCTTCTGAGTTTTTATATTTCAAATTGTCTAAAACTAGAAATGAATAAAAGCACGAGTTTCAGGAAAGGATTTCTTTTTCCTTACCGCCGAAATGGACTAATTCATTGCCATCACTGATCCATATAGTTATGGCAGACGCGCCAAGTTCTCCATTCATTCGCAGCCCAATACCACGTATTAAGGGGAGTTCCGCCGGCGGTGAGAACAAAATCTCTACTAATTTACTATCCTAAAGGTCCTGTCCAGTTATGCTTTTGTTAGGCCGTTTGTTGACAGATCTATTCCTAAAAATTTCAAAGCCGCATTCCAATCGCCTGCTCCTGGCAGATACCAATTATTCCCTTTTATTGGAGCACTATAGTTTGGCTACAGCTTGGAATGCAGGGAAATCAACACTCATACCCTTTAACTATTTTGTGAGGGTCTTTTTGTGTAGTTACGATCCCAAGTCTCTTCATAGCCATCATAATTATTGATAGCCTTTTTAGATCGGTAGGATTCTGAATATATGTATAGTTGTTATTTATTCGTTTCGGTCTCTTTGTCCATTGCTGAAGGCCTGGGTTGTTAAGCGCAATAGCTGTTTTTCTTGATCTTAGTATCTACTACCAAAGCTACCGGTGTCCTTCCTTTATTATTCATTAATGTACCAACTACGCCATCGCTAAACAGATAATCCGCCTTATAATAAATGGTAACGTTTACCGTGTAATACTTTCCGGCTTGCAGGTTTCCGCTAATCGGGTTGGTTATCGTCAATACTTTGCCTTTTTGCAGACTTGCCATAGACTGTACCTGGAATGTTGTCGGCAAATTTAAACTTCAATTGCGTGATGTCAGTGTTAGGCAGGGAAGCACATTCCCTTTTCAGTTTTAATGTATGATTTTTCAGCGCCATTAGCTTGATTAGCTGTAAAGCTGCCAACTGAAATAGCGTTGTTCGTCGGGTTCATACGCGCTCGTATTGCCTGAAGCCGGATCAAGCGTCATGGTCTGCGGAATCTTATTTGCTTCATACATGAAGCTACCCGTTGTCGGTCCATCAAACGCTGCGTTGCTAAATCCGTTTATCTTTAAATATAATTTTGCAAAGGCCGGTTTTTAGCTCAAAAGTTTACTGTTTGCTTCTTTTTGATTCAAAACCTTAACCGTCTGTTTCGCAAAGAGCGCATCTTCCGAAGCGTTGCTATGGTGAAGTCACGATTTTACCATCTTGCAGCGTCAGTTTGTCGTTGAAGACATAGAAATCATAATCGCCCGGTGTCAAAGCATGGTTTTCCTTCTCAGTGCCTGCTGCCGGCGTATATTTACTGCCATTGAAGTAGCCTTTCCATTCCCCTTCTTTTTCCGTACCTTGATAAGCCAAGATGGTATAGTTTCCTGGCGAAGCCGCGACTACTCGGCGTAGTTCTTTCAACAGGCGTGCTTTCTTCGACCTGCACTTCCGCTTCCAGGCCATCGCCCAAATCTTTCAAGGTAGAAGAAACCACCCTACCTTTCGTCGTCATATTTGGTGCTTGTGGCAATTCATTGCCCTCGTCAGATGTGCTAAAGTTGGCGTTGCTAAACGAAAATGTAATATTGCAGCCTTCAGGGCCGGCCTTCTCGTCTACTGCAGTTTCTGCTTGATTGCTGCAGGCGCTTATTAACAGTAGTGAGACACTAAGAAGTAGTCCAAGCAGGATGTTTACTTTTTCATACGTTTTATTATTAGTGAATGCAAGAAGAGGAGTTGTTTCCACTTCACTCATGTAACCTTATATGGGTCAAATATATAAATGTACGTGCAAAGATACCTCGAAAAAGTGAGGCTTCGCATTTGGTACTAATATTTTTATATATTTTCGGTATACTAGTCTCGTATTCGCTATGTAAAGTTTGCATATATTGAGTTTCGTTTTTAGTTTATATCGTTGCTCCTTTGTTTCCGGAAGACTTTTTCCTTGAAGTAAGTTAAGCGTTTCGACCGCACAATCCCTAGCAGCGAAAAGGCGCAACCTCTTAAATGCCTCTGCTCCCTCAACTTTTTGGTTGAAGTCCGTACATAATCCGAAGATTTTTATGTAAGTTCGCACATCAATTTACATATAAGACAAAAGAACAAAAAGCTATATACGAAGCAAATCCAAAAATAAACAATATGAATACACAGCTCAAACACCTACTCTTTGCGGCAGGGCTTGCTTGCTTTCACGCTTACAGCGCAGGCGCAACAGCGAAAGCCGCAAGCAAAGAAGACCGCCCAGACGGTCAATCCACTTATGAAACCCGGTAAATTACCCTACAATGCGCCCGACTTTGGTAAGATTAAGGGCGAAGACTATCTTCCGGCTATCCAAGCAGCCATAGTAGAGCAACGGCAGGAGATCAAAAAGATTACCGACAATAAGCAGAAGCCCACATTTGCCAATACCATACTCGCTTACGAAAGGAGCGGGCAGATGCTGAATCGTGTGACCGGAATCTTTTTCTGCGTAACAGAAGCCGACAAGACGCCCGACTTGGAAAAAGCAGAAGCGGCCGTCATTCCGATGATGACCGACTTTGAAAACGAAATCAAGTTTAACCAAAAGTTTTCCGGCGCATCAAATACGTCTACGACCACGAGTTGAATCAGCTTAATGGCGAGGACAAAAACTATTGGAAGAAGTCTATAAGAGTTTTTACGCATGCCGGCGCACTGCTCCCCAAAGAGAAGATGGCACGTATGCAGGAGATCAACAACCGCTTGGCAAAACTCAGCAAGACTTCGGCAATATGCTTCCAAAGGCAGCCAACGAGGCGACCGTCTGGGTGAACGACGTAAAAGAGCTCGCCGGCTTGAGCGAAACGACCATTGCTCAATGTAAGAAAGATGCTGAGGCGCGGCGGAAAAAGCACCTTACTGCATCGTCATTACCAATACCACGCAGCAACCCATTCTTGCCGGTCTTGAAAACAGATCCTTACGCGAGCGCGTCTACAATGCATCTATTCACCGTACAGATGGTAGCAGGTGCATACAATGCTTTTTCCCATCGTCGTTGAAATAGCACGCTTGCGGGCCGAGAAAAGCCGAACTGATGGGTTTCAAAGATTATGCTTCTTATTCGCTGGAGAATACGATGGCCAAGAATACGGCCAATGCCTATGCCTTCTTGCGCCAGCTCATCGCGGCTTACCAACCCAAGGCTGAAGCCGAGACAAAAAGCCATCGAAGATTATGCAAGGCAGACCGAAGGTCCCGACTTCCATTTGCAGCCCTACGATCGCTTTTTACTATTCCGCTAAGATGAAGAAAGCGCAATATAGTTTTAGTGACGATGATGTGAAGCCCTATTTCAATTTGGACTCCGTTCTCGTCAATGGTATCTTCTATGCAGCCCATCGCGTATATGGCTTAAACTTCCGCGAGCGCACGGATCTGCCAACATATCATAAAGATATGAAAGTCTTCGATGTGCTTGATGAGAACGGCAAGCAGTTGGCCCTCTTCTATTGCGACTACTTCCGCCGCCCGACGAAGCGCGGCGGCGCTTGATGAGTGCTTTCTTAAAAGCAGAGCGGCGACCGCAAGCAGTTGCCTCTCATCTATAATGTCTGCAATTATGCCAAAGCCCCGAAGGTCAACCTACGCTCCTTACGTGGGATGAGACGCAGACGATGTTCCATGAGTTTGGACACGCCCTGCACGGCATAGCTTTCCAATTGCAAGTACAATACGCTTAGCGGCACCTCCGTATCGCGCGACTTTGTCGAGATGCCTTCACAGTTCAACGAGTCGTTTGCCGGCATTCCCGAAGTGTTCAACCACTACGCCCGCCATTATAAGACGGGCGAGGCGATGCCCGATGCCTTGCGAGAGAAGATGCTCGGCTCCCTCAATTTCCATTCGGCCTATGCCCTTGGAGAAAACTTGGCTGCTACCTGCGTAGATATGGCTTGGCATTGCCTTTCTTCAGCTGAAATCCCTACGGCCGAGGAGGCGCAGCAATTTGAGACGAAAGTGCTGAAAGAAATAGGTTTGCTCAATGAGCAGATTCCGCCTCGCTATTCTACGTCCTATTTCAACCACATCTGGGGTGGCGGTTATGCCGCCGGCTATTATAGTTATTTGTGGAGCGAGTATTGGCCGTGAACGTGGCCGACTATTTTGAGAAGCACGGTGCGCTGACGCGGGCTGTTGGCGATGCCTTCCGTGCGAAGGTTCTCAGTCGTGGCAATACGCGCGACCTGATGTTTATATTTTCCGACTTTACCGGCCTTTCTGCGCCCGATGCTAAGAGTTTGCTGAAAGCGCGTGGTTTATAAACCGGCAATCGCTTGCTCTTCGCCCTCCCTCCTTTTATCAATAAGGTGGGTAGGGGCGAAGAGTTGCTTCTTTAACGTCCCTTTCGGTCGCCCCAAACTGCGCATTCGCCTCTATATGTTGCCGACTTGCCTCCTAACATTCTCGCCTTTCAGCGTAGGTGGGGTTGTTGTAGTGTACTGAATAAGTTGACACTTTCTCAATCACAAAGGAGTAAAAATTTTATGTCTCATTACAATGAATCAGAGAAAATACTGTTATTACATCAGTATGTAACAAGTGGTTTAACCTCAGATGAGTTCTCTCTCGTCATAGGTATCCCTTTAAGCACATTCCATCGTATTTATACCGAATATGGCTCACCCGACGTCTCGTCAGTAGCATATCTTATGAAAAAAGAAGATATCCCCGATACACTCGAAGCACTCCAGGCGCAGCTTTTACGCGAGCGTAAGGCTCATGAAAAAGAGATCAAACGTCTTGAAAAAGAATTGGCCGTTGAAAAACTTTATGGTTTGGCCAACAAGACGATGATCGACCTTGCCGAGAAGAAAATACAACATCCGTATACGAAAAAAACTCCGCTGCCAAGTAATCAAGACCTTGTCGCAGGGAGAAGAAAGACAGGCTCCGGTAAGCCATCCTGTCAGTTTACTCTGCGGTTATCTTGGCATAAGCAGACAAGGATATTATCGCCATGTGGATCGTTCTTTGGAGTTAGACGTCCTGCGCAGCAGCATCGTATTCTGCGCAGGAGCTCCGCACCTCTTTACCCAAGGCCGGCATACGCATCCTTTACGAGCTGTGCCGTCGCAAGTATGCGAGATAAGTTTACCATCGGGCGCGACCATACTGTGAGCTCTTCCGCTCCAATGGTCTCTGCCTTCGCCGTCGCAAACGCCCAAGGACGACCAACTCCAATCACCACTACCACATCTATGAAGACCTTCTCAACACAACGCCCGTTACATCCCGCCCGCTTCGGTGAGCTGTGCGTTACGGATATCACCCACGTGGCAACCTCTTCAGGTTGGGCCTATCTCTCCTAGTAACCGATGCCGCTTCACGTCTGATCGTGGGTTGGTGCTCGCATCCGACCCTTGAGAGACAAGGTCCGATGAAAGCCCTCTCTATGGCCATCAATTTCATAGAAAGTATAATGTCGAACTCTCGCAACTCATACACCACTCCGACCGCGGCGTGCAATACTGCTGCAATGAGTACGTCGACAAACTCAAATCTCTTGGAATACAAATAAGCATGACACAAAGCGGAGACCCTTGCACAACGCTCTGGCCGAGAGGATGAACAATACGCTCAAGAACGGATGGCTCTTCAGTACAGAAGACAAAAGTCTGCAGCAGGTCAGGCGCCCTCACAAAGAAAGCCATCGAACTGTACAACACGTTCAGACCGCATCAGAGTCTGCAGATGAGAACGCCAATGGAAGAAGTCGGAAGGTTGACGGCATAACTTCCTCGGCACACATTATTAAGTCAAACAATAAAAAGAAGGAGGCAGAAACAACCGCAACAAGAAAATAAAAGAGTAATTTTGCAATTAGAAGACAACTGTCAACTAACTATGTAGTTAAGAAAAGAACAAGACAAGCGAGCTTGAACTTAGCAAATAAACTTGTCAAAGAAGAATGAAATTAAGAAACCAAAGTTGTCAACTAATTCTAGGACATTGATAGTTCTTTAGCTTGGGACAGAAATTTCAATACTCGGAATTTCTATCCGGCTACTTGGAATTTTTGTCCGCAACGCTTTGGAATTTTCGTCCCAAGATAAAGCAGACAAATTGGAACACCTTACGAATTGATTTTTAAGCCTATAAAGAATATGAAAAAGATTACTGCTTATGTGCTTTCTTGTGTTGGGCTCTTTTTAGAGCCTATGCTCAGACGTGTGTCATAGATGGAGTCATCATACCCGATTCCCTATTGCGCGTAAGCGTTGACGAGATGCGCTCTGATTCGGCCAAGCAGATTGTAGCCAAGCGCTTAGGCTTCCTTTCTCCCTTTGCCATTGATACCATACGAATATTTCCTAAAGGTAAGATGCAGACCTTTTGCCGGGAGCCTGCTGATATAATTTTGATACAAACCAACACCTTGGCTCAACTACAATGGGTCGTAAACGGGAAGCTCAAGAAACCCAAGAAGCGGCTGACGATCATTGACTTCAAACTGTCGCCCACGTGCTTAGAAGCAGCTCTGCCAAGAGGGGTAAAGCCGGAGAAGATAGTTTCCGTACAAGTGTTGATACCTAAGGCTTACACCATCAGGCCGGAGGCAAGGCCAACCATAGTAATAGAAATGAAGAAGTAGGGCGAACGAAATGCCCTAATACGCCACCAACACCAAAATGAAACGCGTTGTTAAATATAGCATTTATGCCTTTGTCGTCCTATTGGTCATCAACTTTGGCGTAAAGGCCTATTGGAAAATGAAGTCCTATTCATACGGCTCTTACTTGAAGGATGCGTGGACGTATTGTCACGAAAAGGGCTTGAACGAAGACTATTGCCTCTTCGTCGACTTCTCGCGCCCCTCGGGCGAAGATCGCATGGCCCTCTACGACTTTAAGACGCAGTCGATGGTTTATGCCGCTCCCGCGCCCACGGCAATGGTAAGGCAACACGGCTTGGCGGCCCTAAATTTTCAAAATGAAGAAGGCAGCCACTGCTCCGTTACAGGACATTTCAAGGTGGGCAGCGAAGGCTATTCGCCCGCAGTAGGCCGGCATTTCAAACTTGATGGCTTGATGTCGGTAATAGCAATGCCCGTCAGCGTCATATATACATTCACGCTTCAAAAATATGTCGGCATCGCCGCAACGGTCACCTCTTATCTGCCGCTCACCGATGCTTCGCAAGGCTGTTTTACCACGAGTGAGGCAATGTTGAAAAAGATTGAGATGATCAGCCAAAAGAGCGAAAAACCGCTTTTTGCTCTATGCCTATTACTAGCGATTGAATAATGCTTCTCCGCGCCTGTTAAGGTGAAAGTAACGCTTAGAAACCATTAAAGAACATTGAAAAACTTTCCTTCTGCTAAGGAGAAGCGGAAAAAGTATTTACTTTTTGCCGCCCGAGGTTATGAGACGACCCAACAAGCCTTCAAAGACGTTCACCGTCAAGACCGAGACCACCTTGCTGCCCTTCTTGCTCGAGGCATTGGGCGGCACAGTAGAAACCGCATAAAAAGCAATTTTAGGCGGAGGTGGCATCAAAGTAGACCGCGCCATCGTCAAAGCAATTTGACCATCCGCTACGGCCGGGTATGCAAGTAGAAATCAGTCAGAGTAAACCGAAGAGCGAACTGAAAAGTTCGCACCTGCGACTGGTTTATGAAGACGAATTCATTGTCGTTATCGATAAGTCGGCGGGCATACTCTCTATGGCCGGCTCGCCGCATATCTTCTCCGTGAAGACCATCTTGGACGACTATTTCGCAAAGACCCATAAACGCTGCCGCGCTCACGTGGTGCATCGCTTGGATAGAGAAACCTCCGGTCTGCTTGTTTATGCCAAAACTATTGAGGCCGAGCAGATATTAGAGCACAATTGGCAACGTATTGTGAGAGATCGTAGATATGTAGCCGTCTTGTCGGGCGTTTTAGAAATGCCAAGCGGAACGGTGCGCAACTGGCTTAAAGACAATAAAGCCTACGTCACCTATTCTTCGCCGACAGATAACGGCGGGAAGTTTGCCGTGACCCATTTTCGCACGATAAAACATAGCGAAACGCATACTTTAGCCGAATTTAAGCTTGAAACCGGCCGTAAAAATCAGATTCGCGTCCACGCGCAAGACTTGGGGCATCCCGTTTGCGGCGATACCAAATACGGCAACGGCGACAACCCTATCGGACGCTTGTGTCTGCACGCCTATCGCTTAGATTTTTTTATCATCCGATTACGGGCGAACTTTTGCATTTTGAAACGCCCCTATCCCAAGCCGTTCTTATCTGTTTTACAAAAATGACGTCACGCTTTTTATGCAACATATACATCGCCGCTTGGTGAAATTCAGCTAGAGAGTGACGGCGTAGTTCTCACGGCTTTGATTTCAGAGAGAGTAGGGGAGATGCGGCAGACAAGTCGCATTCAGACAGCGAAACGTTGCTTTTGCGCGATGACAAGTCGCTCTCAAGCGGAGATAAGGCCGGACTTCATATTTTCGACGAGGTAAAAATGTGGCTCGATGCATATTTTAGTGGCTGTCAGCCACGACATATTCCACGGTTTCGCCTATCAGGAACGCCCTTCCAACTGATTGTGTGGGAAGAACTGCAAAAGATCGCTTACGGAGAAACGGCTACTTACGGCCAATTGGCTAAGATCGTTGCAAGGCGGCGCGGTAAAAGCCAAAATGTCTCGCCCAAGCCGTAGGCAACGCCCCTGCATAAAAATCCGATTTCGCTTATTGTGCCTTGCCATCGCATTATTGGAAGCGGCGGGAAGCTCGTAGGCTACGGCGGCGGATTGCAGAGAAAAGAGGCTCTTCTGGCTTTAGAGCAAGGGCGGGCTTCTTGGTTAGACGGCTGCAAGATACGTTCCGTACCGAATGTTCGCTAATATCGTTATCAGGCCATTTGATAATTAGGACGATTGCCACTGATCTTTTGCAGAAAAATAAGGAGAAAAAGAGATAGGCGGCCACAAAAAATAGTCGGTAAATGTTGCAAGCCGCCAAAGAGAGACGGAATAATTCATAAAAAAATACAGAAAAAAATGATGGCAGAGTAGGGCAGAAGTGCGTAACTTTGCAGCGTTTTATTCTTGACTATGCGCCAATTAAAAATAAACAAAAGTATCACCAACCGCTCGAGTGCGGCATTAGACAAGTATTTAGTTGAAATCGGTCGCGAGGGACTTATATCTACAGACGAAGAGTAGAGCTCGCGCAACGTATACACAAAGGAGATGCAGAAGCGTTGGAAAAGTTGACAAAGGCCAACTTGCGATTTGTTGTTAGTGTGGCTAAACAATACCAGAATCAAGGGGCTTGCGCTCAATGACCCTCATTGACGAGGGCAATTTGGGCTTGATTCGCGCTGCGCAGAAGTTTGATGAGACGCGCGGTTTCAAGTTTATCAGTTATGCCGTTTGGTGGATACGCCAAAGCATCTTGCAGGCTATTTCCGAGCAGAGCCGTATCGTTCGTATGCCCTTGAATCAAGTTGGCTTCCAAAGCAAACTGACGAAGGCCATCGTAAACTTCGAACAGGAATTTGAGCGTAGACCTTCCGTGCAAGAGCTTGCAGATATTTTTGGACACAGATGTCGCTAAGGTGCAAGAGGCTATGGGCACGAACGGCAAGAAAGTATCCGTAGATGCTCCCTTTCAGGACGACGATTCTAACAGTTTGATTGATATTATGACCGACGAGAATGCGCCGGGCACAGACGATCAGATGGAAAAAGGAGTCGCTCTCTTCTGATTTGGACGCAGCACTCGGCACCTTGACCGAACGTGAGCGCTTGGTGCTCAAGATGTTGTTTGGTATCGGCCGCAATGAAATGACGGCAGAAGAAGTGGCCAACTCGCTAAGTCTGACGCGTGAGCGCGTTCGTCAAATTAAAGAGCGAGCACTGCGCCGTTTTGCGTGAAGCTGATAACATCCACATTCTGACTAAGTATTTAGGGTTAGTAGGCAGACGCCTTATTAAGCCGCTTTTATGGCTGTAAATGATTACTCGACATCTTCACCATGCAAGGCTGAAGGTGTCGTTTCTTTTTCAGGTATAATAGATGCTCGCAAGGCCCGGCCGCATTTTCAGCGATAAGATCAAGCACATTATATATTTGTGTGGTTGAGCAATAACTTGTTGCTGGTGTTATAGTCTTTTGCAGGTTATTTCAAAATAACATAAAAACACATTACAGATGACAGAATCTTATCTTCTCCGTCTATTGCTCTCCGTCTGCCTACAGGCAGCATTATCGGATTAGAACGCGAATATCGAGCTAAAGAAGCCGGCGCACGCACACATTCACTCGTTTCTCTGGGTAGTGCCTTGTTTATGGTACTTTCCTACGGCGGCTTCGACTTTGTGTTGGAGCAAGTGCCCAACGTCTCGCTTGACCCTTCGCGTATTGCGTCGCAAGTAGTGACGGGTATTGGCTTTATCGGCGGCGGCATCATCATCTTTCAGAAGAATGTCGTTCTATGGCCTGACTACTAGCGGCCGGCCTTTGGGTTACATCTGCCATCGGAATGGCCTGTGGCGCCGGTCTGTTTCTCGTCTCCATCTCTGTCACGGTGATGGTCTTAATCTGTATGGAGACATTTCACCTCATATTGAATCGGTTTAGTAGACGCAATATTAATATTACATTGAGTGCCTCAACGCATGAAGAGATTCAGCGCATAGTTGAGCAGATTAAGGTAGCCGGGATGCAGGTCGACTCTTTCGAATATCAAACGCGGACCGGTGCGCAGCACCTGCTTGCGCAGCAACGTTGGAGATCAAGATTAAACATGGAAAGAAGGCTGTTGATGTCTTTGATTATCTTTCTCAGTTTGATAAAGTTACAATCGAGCATCTTGTATGATCTGACTCTGGCGAGGGCGGCTACTTCTTATTAAGGCTCCTAAAATCGAACAATGTCCATTTGCGGCTCGACCGCTCAAAGTCGGCGCTTTGATGGGAGGTTTTGAGCGCTGTGAAGGAGCGCGTTTTTCTGCTGCAAGGCTAATGGATGATTAATCCCTCAAAAGTAGGATTTCACTTTTTGAGGGATTTAATTGTTTCAGTGCTATTCTAATCGCGTTTGATCGCTGTCAATTAACGCTTTGTCTTCTTTTGCTTGCTGCGCTTGAAGACGAAATTAAAAGCCGCGAACGAGTTTGTAGCTCTATCAAGACACCGTCGACGACGTTGTAGATCGTTTCGGCGTGCTGCACTGCTCGCTCAAAGAAGTTGCGGCCCGGAGGTGGAGGTGCAAAGAGTTCTTCTAAATTTTTCCTTGATGCTTTCCTCCTTTTTCAATCTCTTGCTGCAACAAACGACGTTGTTCAGCAATCATATCCGGATGAAAAGGCTGCTTAGTCATTGCGTTCCTCCTTTCACTTGCTGTGTATCATTTAGAAACAAAGCAGTCAGCAAACGCAAAAAGCGGTTTTAGTATCCACGCTTTGCGCTTTGTGATGAGCAAAATTCCGATGAGGAGACAGGCCAATGCGATGAGCGCGCAGGCCCAAGCCATTCCGCCGACGTGAGGCGCTAAGGCCATCGCTGCTGTTGCCGATAAAAAGAGTACGATGATAGCTAATAGCACGGATAAAACCAAACCGAGTATGAGCAGAGACAGCAAGACGCCGACTTTGCTCACGAGGTCCAGACGCGCTACTTTAAGCTTCAGCTCGATATAATCTTTATGTCGGCAAAAAGCTGCTGAAGCGTTCGAATGTTTTTGTCGTCAGATAGCACCGCTTTTGTTTTGCTTAGTCGTCAATAGGTTTGAGTTCGTCGGCAATATCGTCTACCATGTCTTCCATGTCTTCGCGGCTAAGTTTGATGCCTTTGTTGCGAAGCGTTTCATTGACCTTTGTCGGCGATACGTGCGCCTTTAGCTTTCAAGCGGCGACGTGTTTCTTTTTCCTTCTTCGGGCGCCATTAACAAACCTGCTGCTGCGCTGATAGCTGCTCCGCTGAGGAGTGCTGCAAAAATACTGATAGCTTTCATAATTGCGTATTGTTAAGTGTATAAACCATAGGAGCAAAATATAGGGTAATTCTTCCGAAAAAAACTCGGTTTTCCATCAAAAGTTTCAAAAAGGCCATTTAATGTAGTTTAACGGCGAATTTTTCTTTTATCTACGGCTTTTCCGTCCTATCTTTGCGGAAAGAAAAACGTTGAAATATATACAAAATCAATAAGACAATGAAGAAGACTCTGTTATTTTCCTTTTGCCCTATCGGCAGTGTTTGCCTTGAGTTCTTGTAAATCTCAGGAAAGTGCCTATCGCCAAGCATATAATAAAGCGAGAGAGCAAGACGCGTCGCAAACTGACAATGGTCGTGCGACGGTTGCAGTAGGTCAGCAGGACAATGGAGTGACTGTTACGCCCGTGACACCGGTAACGCAAACAAATCCCCCGGCTGTTGCTGATGATAACAGCGATGTCAGAACCATTCCGGTGAAGTTACGGTCGTAAGCGGAGGTGCTCTGCGCACGTATAGCGTTGTGGTAGGTAGCTTCATCAATCAAACAAATGCAGAAGGCTTTACGCGAAATGCTTGTTCGTTCGGGTTACGAATCAGCGTTTTGAAAAACAAAATGAGACCATCAACGGTCAGACAGGCTGGTTCCGCGTCATTGCCTCTTCTTTTGATGATAAAGCTAGTGCCGTACAAAGCCGCAACGAACTGCGCAACAAGTATGCCGGTGCGTGGCTGCTTTATCGCAAATAAAGAACAGTCTACACATTATATATAGTGATGCTCGCCGTTTTCGGTTCGGGCATCATTATTTTTATGGGGCTATCTTGTGCTTGTAATGCACTCCGCCTGCCTTTTGTGCATTTCCGAGCGAGTGATCTATGATTCTACGGGATACAATCATAGAAAAGACACAACTTTTTACTACTTTTTGCAATATTAATGGACGCTTATGAAGAATCCCATTTTGATTGCCGGACCGTGCGTAATAGAATCTGTCGAATTGCTTGACGTTATTGCTCAAGAACTTGTGCGCATCAACTTGGCGCTTAATAGACAAAATCATATTTAAAAGCCTCTTTTGATAAAAGCTAATCGTACGTCGCTCCATTCTTTCCGTGGGCGGGCTTGACGCGCGGCTTGCAGATGTTGGCTGATATAAAAGAGAAGTATGGCCTCATGCTGACTACTGATGTTCACGAAAGCTGTCAAGTTGAGCAAGTGGGTGAAGTCGTGGACGTTCTGCAAATCCCTGCTTTTCTTTGTCGGCAGACCGATCTCTTGGTTGCAGCCGCCAAGACCTCTTGTATTGTCAACATCAAAAAGGCTCAGTTCCTTTCCGGCGAAGATATGCAGTATCCCGTCGAGAAATGTCGCGAAGCGGGTGCGAAAAGAAGTGTGGCTGACAGAGCGAGGCAGTATGTTTGGCTACAATAATCTAGTTGTCGACTTCCGCAATATCCCCTTATGCATCAATTTGCCGATCGTGTTATTATGGATTGCACGCATAGCGTTCAGCGTCCAGGTGCAGCTGGTGGAAAAACGGGAGGTAATAGAGAGTACATTCCGGCTATGGCCTTAGCTGCGCAAAGCTTTTGGCGCTGATGGTTTTTCTTTGAGACGCATCCGGCACCCGATACGGCAAAAAGCGATGGGCCGAATATGTTATACCTTCGCGATTTGCAACAAGTCATTCAATCCTTTAATCTCAGAAAAACAAGTAATGAGTAAATATATCGACGTCGCCATCAATTGTCTGCGCGACGAGGGCTGAGGCCATTCTCCACTTAATTGACAATCTCAACGACGACTTCGATCGTGCGGTAGAACTCATTCTCCATTGTCGCGGTAAATTGATTGTCACCGGGTGGGTAAGAGTGGGCATATTGGTGCGAAGATTGCCGCAACCCTTTCCTCTATAGGGACTCCTAGTTTTTTTGTCAATCCGTTAGATGTTTTTCACGGAGATCTAGGCGTTATTACCAATGATGACGTCGTCTTAGCGCTGTCTAATTCAGGACAAACAGACGAACTCTTACGCTTTCTTCCCTATTTGTTGGAGCAAAAAAATCCCGGTTATCGGTATGACGGGCAATCCAAAATCTCAGTTGGCGCAATATTCTACGGTTCATCTCAATGTAGCGGTTGCCAAAGAGGCCGGTCGCTTTAGGGTCTAGCGCCAACATCATCAACCACAGCTGCTTTTAGCGATGGGCGATGCCTTGTCTTGTGCATTAATGGACGCGCGCGATTTTAAGGCTTCTGACTTTGCACAATTTCACCCTGGTGGAACATTGGGACGTCGTCTCTTAACCAAGGCCAAAAGACATTATGCGGACAGAGGACCTTCCGATTATTCCGCCTTCAATGCCGCTCGGTGAAGCTGTAATTCACGTTAGCAATGGGCGCTTAGGGACTCTGTGTGGCGCAAGAAGAAGGCAAGATTGTGGGCATCATTACCGATGGCGATATACGAAGGGCCATTCAAGCCTCGCGCGACAACTTCTTTCAGACCACCGTGGCTGAAGTAATGACACGCACACCAAAGACGGTTAGTCCGGAGGCTAAAGTTTCGAGATAGAGTCCATATTAAACACCAACAAAATCCATTGTGTCCTCGTCACTGCTCCCGATGGAAGTCTGTTAGGTATCGTTGATTCTTTCCGCACGGCATTATAATCGAGCGTTTATATGAAGATGTGCCGGCTAATTCTGCTTTTTCTCAGCCTCTTTATTTTTCATCCTTCCCTTGCCTCCGCGATCTCGAGCAATGGGGGCGAGATAATAATTACAGCTGTTGAGCATAGAGAGTTGCCGACCGACGATCTGATTGCGCAATCTGATTCTCAGATTGTCAATTACTTGAAAGCTCATTTTGATGTCCCGTTTACCGACAATAATAAATTGGTTTTCTTTAAGACCGGACAGGAAAAAATTCGATGATCTCTTCGCCGCAGTTCGTCAGGCGCGCCGGTCTATTCATCTCGAGTACTTTAATTTCCGCAACGACTCCATATCACGTGCCCTTTTGACCTTTTTAGCTAAGAAAGCCCAACAAGGCGTGAAGGTACGCGCGTTGTTTGACGGTTTCGGCAACTCCTCCAACAATCGCCCTTTGCGCCGTAAACACTTAGAAGCATTACGCGCCCAAGGCATTGAGATTTATGAATTTGATCCCCTTCGCTTTCCTTACGTCAACCATATCTTTCATCGCGATCATCGCAAGATAGTTGTCATCGACGGACTCGTGGCTTATACCGGCGGAATGAACGTAGCCGACTATTATATCAAAGGAAAGCCTGAGATAGGCGACTGGCGCGACCTCCATGTGCGCGTTGAGGGAGATGCAGTAGGCGATTTGCAACGCATTTTTCATCAGTTTTTGGAATGCTGTGACCCATCAGCAGGTGCAAGGTCCTGAATATTACCCCGGCGAGAAGCAGGCCTCGATTATTTTTGTCGGACTAAAAGAAGACAAAGACGCAACGGCCGGCCATAAACTCGTTGGTGTGGTCAATCGTGATCCCGATGAATCGCCACGTATTATCTCATGATACGTTTGTCAAGCTATCAATGCCGCCGAAACCAATGTTACGTTGATCAACCCCTACCTGACGCTCTGCCCCCATTTGCGGCGCGCGCTCAAGCGAGCCTTGCGCAGAGGCGTTGAAGTCAATATTATGGTTTCGGCCAATAGTGATATTCCCATTACGCCGCGTGTCGTAGAGCATACCGTTCACCGGTTGATGAAAAAAGGTGCAAAGGTCTGGTTTTTCGAAGGTGGCTTTCATCATTCCAAGATTATGATGGTCGATAGCACCTTCTCGTTTGTTGGTTCGGGCCAATTTGAATAGTCGCAGTCTTTCGTGCGATTATGAATGCAATTTGCTGATTGCCGATCGCCCTTCGACGGCGCAATTGTTGCGTCTCTTTGATGAAGATCGCACGAAGCATTGCTGGCAACTCACCCCCGATACGTGGCGCACAAAGTTTAGTAAAGGTCGGCGCTTCCAAGCTTGGTTTTACCAATTCTTGACGCCATTTTTTTATAGTCAGATCCTCTTTTTGATAACCACTCCCCCAAGTACGATAAAGCAATGAACGCACAACGTGACATCTCCTTTTCGATTTGTAAGGCCTTCGCTATCATTTTCGTCGTTCTATCTCACGCCGGCGGCCCCGCTTGGTTAAGCAGTTTCGTCTTTCAGTTTCACGTGCCCGTCTTTTTTCTCTGTGCCGGCTATTTCTTTAAGCCGACAGCGCTCAACGACGAAAAGAGCTTTCAAGCGCTTGCGTAGCCTTTATTTTCCCTTTGTGCGTTGGAGCTTGTTCTTCTTGATCATCCACAATGCCTTGTTTTATACCGGCTTGCTCAACGAAACTTACGGCAATGCCGCAGGTGGCGTGCTCCATCCCTATAGTTGGAGCGCCTTCCAGTCAGCGCGTATGGGACGTAATCTTTGGTATGAGCGGCTACGATGAGTTTTTTGACCGGTAGCTATTGGTTCTTCCGCAGTCTTTTTGTCGGAAGTTTGGGCTTTTATCTCTTATTGAAAAATCCTCCACCATTATAATAGTCGCAAACCGATTCACCATTTGGTGGGTGCCATCGTTGTTTTTGCTTTTGGCTCGCCATTCTTTTGGATGCTGACCAACGGGCTTCATTTGCCGGGAATGGCGCAAGGCGGCTATCGTGAACTAATGGGTGCGTCGCTCTTGGGCTTAGGGTTTTCTTTATCGCTACTTTTTAGTGAGCGGATCAAACTCAATCTGCAGATCCTCCTGTGTTGTTTGATTTTTCTCGTTGTTTCCACTATTTATTTCCCAACGAGCATGGCGCCTCACCCAACGCTGCTTCAGTTCTTTACACTTCCCTTACGGCCTTGGCCGGTTTCTTCCTTCTGCGCCGCCTTTCGCTCTTGTTGGCTACTCGAACGGGTTTCTTGACGAGAACATTGGCCTACATAGGCGACAACTCGCTTTATATCTTTGCCTTCCACCTGGTTGCCTTCAAATTGGTCAGCATGCTGAAAGTGGAAGTCTTGGGCCTGCCTTTGGGAGGCCGTAGGCGGTCATCCCGTTGTGCAAGCGGGTGCGGCCACAGATGGCTTTTTCCTCTTGTACGTACTTGTCGGCGTAGCCGTACCGCTCTTGTGGAACGCCGGCTATAAGTATTTGGAGCGCACTTTCCATTTCAATCTATCCCTTTCATCTTTGTTAAATTGGGATTTGTCGCGCCAAATAGCCGCCCTCGTTTGGCTACTGCTCAAGGGACTCGGACGCGGCATTTATTGGCTCTGCGCTTTATTGTTTTGAACGTCAACAGATTCTTCAATGGCTTGATAAGTTTGGGAAAAGGTATCATAGAAGCCAGTCGCCCTCGCGATGAATTGCCGGAAGGTGAGGAAGACGAGGAAGAAGAAGAGGACGATCGCGAAGACGGTGGTAGCCATTTTGGGCGCGATCTCTTCTCTTAAATCGTAAAACCCGCTTGGAGCAGGCCGATCTCGGAAAAAACGCCTTATCCGAATGCCATATTTTTGCTTCTGACGCAAAGGTGGCGCACGCGTTTGCTTGAAAATTTTATCTATAGTCGACTACTGCTTAAGCAGGCTTAGTCGACTATTTTTCTTTCTTGATTTTTTTGACGATGAGTGATTGAAGACTGCGTTTTCCGGGTGCAAGTCCGTTTCGTTTTGGTGAGAGCTAAACCATCGTTTTGCCTCGACCAAACGATGGTTTGCCGGTATCAAACTATCGTTTGGTGCCGCCAAACAAAAAGGGGAAGATGAGCGCGTGAGCGAAAAACCAAGCGTTTAGGCGTTTGAGAAACAGAGCAGAGATCGCTTTTTAAGCGCGAATAAGTTTTCGTAGGATTACAATAAAGCCCAACCCTACTGCACGAAGCAGAAAGTTGGGCATCCTTATCTTAAAGTTTATATGAGGTTGTTTTTTTGAAAAGTCGTGGCAGATCAAGCGCCGGCCGGGCGGTTTTTCGCGATCAGGAAAACAACCGTAGGCTTAAACTGTGCCGCCTCCTCAGCCGAAAAATTCGCCGAAGGACATAATGATTACTTCATCGCCTACTTGAAATTTGCGCAGCAGCCCCATTTAGGCAGATTACGCCGCTACCTCGCTCGCCGCGAATAACGTAGGTCTCAATGCGTTCCCCGTTGTTGTTGTTGACCACGTGAACGTGCTCGTAAGGCAGTAAGTCGGCCGCCTCCATCAGGGCTTCATCGATCGTGATGCTCCCCTATAATGGAGATTAGCCTCGGTCACGTAAGCACAATGTATTTTTCGATTTTAACAAACTAACGCGCATGGCTTCTGTAATTAATGTTGTCAATCAGTCGAACCGGACGCTGGCCGCAGTAGACCGTGATGCAGCCCTGCACATTTTCAGCTTCGCTCCAATCCTTAATGGGTTGTAGTGTCTGAGCATCGACTATTTCAAAATATTCTACCTCTAATCCGTCGAAAGCATTCAACGCTTCGGTAACGAAAAGCTTGCGTATCGGCAACAGATTGTGTGTGGCTGAACTCCAAACTTACCTTCAAGGTCTTGTAAATTTCAGATGCCAGTCGGCGCTCATCATCCGTCAGGAGTGTGTTTCGGCTGCTTAAGGCAAACCGCTTGCTTCGCGCACGATGGGGCAGGGGACAGAGCGTGACGGGCATTTGCAAATCATTTCACCATAGCGCGAACAACGGCGATCTGCTGAAAGTCTTTTTCGCCGAAATAAGCTCGCGTAGGTTGCACGATTTGAAAAAGTTTTGCTGACAATGCGGCAAACACCTTCAAAAGTGTCCGGGGCGGCGCGGCCCTTCCATAACGTTCATCTCCGGATAACCGACGTACGCGTATCAGGTTCCGGGTAAATCGCCTCGACCGTCGGCGCAAAGAGAATATCCGCGTGAAGTGTTCTCAAGCAAAGCGCGATCTGCCTCTAAATCGCGCGGATAAGATGAAAAATCTTTAGGATCGTTGAACTGTGTAGGGTTGACAAAGTCGCTGACAACCGTTACATCGTTTTTCGCTGACTGCGCGCTCCACGAGTGAAGCGTGGCCGGCGTGGAGTGCGCCCATTGTGGGAACCAAACCTATCGACTTGTTGGCTTGGCGATACGGAGCTAATGCGGCGGTAAGGTCGTCTATCGTGGTTAGAGTGATCATTTTCGTTGAATTTTTAACGATGCAAAAAGTACGATATTTTTACAAGAAGCCTGCGGGGAATGCACGCTTTTTTCAAATTTCCAACAATCGATGCCGCTACTTGCTTGCTCGGCCGTTTTTAAGCATACAGAAGCATAAAAACCGACTGTGGTTTATTGCGGTCGGGCTTTGTGAGGGTGGGCGTCAGCTTTGCTTTTTACCGCTTTCTGATAGTGAGAGCAAGTCTTAGCGCTAGGTCTGCCGAGTTCGAGGAGCCGCAAGAAGGACAGCCACCTGCTGCTGGTGGCGTCGATCTCAAGTTTTTAATCGGACATTCGGCCGTGCAGGAGGCACACTTGTTGGCGCTCTTTCCTGAAGGGAGGAAATGGCTCAATAGTGCAAAGAGGCAATATAAAAAGCTGCTCCGACAATACAGTAGGCAATAATATCTTGTAACATTACAAATCAAATGGGCCGGAAGGAATGCGGCGACGTAAAACGTGTAGTTGCGCCTTGCTACCCGCGAGGTCGAGTGCTTGGGCAATGGTCTTGCGAGCCAATTCCGGATGGTTGTTCTCTCGCTGAGGGTGGCAAAGCCAAATATTCTCGGTCGTTGCTGCTACATTCTCTTGCAAAATACGTGCCGTATCAGCATTGTCGATGCGCTCCCGTCGGTGCTTTTATGCGCTCTTTCAAATGGCGGGGTAGGGGCCTTCTTCTAACATTGCTGCATCATAGTTTGCTTCGATTACCAGATTGCGCGAACGCCGAATAAATTTGATCATCTCGGGCGTAAAACTACCGGCGTCGGTGATAAAGCAAAAATTGGTGGTGGCTGTCTCTATGAAGTAACCGCAATTGTGACTCGCATCGTGTGGAACTGTAAAGGTTGTGATGTGAAAAGGGCCAATTGACCAGTCATCGCCCGGGAGATAGGTGCGGCAAAATTGGGGCGTACCTTTTTATGCGTGTGGTAATTGGTTAGAATGCCTTGATGCACATCTTCTGTGGCAAATACATCGAGGTGATATTCGCAAGAGTGCGCCCACCGCCTTTACGTGGTCCGTATGGTCGTGTGTGACGAGTATGGCTTTAAGCGTGGGGCAGGTAAAAACCATATTCGCGGAAATATTTCTTAAAACTTGTATTCCGATTCCGGCGTCGATGATGAGTCCGAAGCCGTCTTCTAAGAGGTAATCACAGTTGCCGCTGCTACCGGAACCGAAACTGATAAACTTCATATGTGGCTTGTTTTGTTAATGGATGGTTGTTGAGGCCGTTGGCGGAGCTGAAGGTCGAGCGTGTAAGCACTTATAAAACCAGATGCCGTATGAAAACTTAGAAGAAAGCCGCCTCACTCTTACAGTCAGGCGGCTTAAATTCGTATATAAAAAGAGGAGGAGGGCTTAGGTCTTAATATTTTAGGATCTGTCCCGGCCTCAAGCGCGTCTTTTTGTAAGGTTCGAGTTGAATGAACAGAGTGCGTCCACGCTAACGCCAATTTCTCGCGCAATAGAATAGAGCGTCTCGCCTGCTTTTCACCTGATAGAAACGCCCGCCCATAGCAGGCTCAACCTTTGCTGAAGCTGTATGTGTGAACGAATCGTCAGAAGCATTTTTACGGAAGACGTAGTAGTCGGCCGTTACGTCCTGGTGCGGGAAGTCAAAGAGCAGAGAGGGGTCAATAGCTTCTCCCAAAAGACGCGTCTCAAAGTGAAGGTGGCTACCAAAAAGATAAACCCGTGTTGCCGCCCTAAAGCTTATCGGTTCTCCGGCCTTTACATTCTGATTTACGTGTACGAGTTGTTTACTCAAGTGTCCGTAGATCGTTTCCAGGCCATTGGGGTGGCGAATCACAATATAGTTGCCGTAACCGAAGTCTCGTAGCGCACGATACGCACACGGCCATTGAATGCGGCGTAGATGGTATCGCCCGTATATACTTTGATGTCTAATCCCTTATGCTTACGATGGAAAGCCGGACGATAGCCAAAGCGGCTTGTGATCTTTCGGCTTGGAGTAGGCATAAAAACCACGTAGATCAATACGGAAGGAGTCCGGAACTTCGCTACGTGAGTAACAATGGGTTGTGTTGTTGTTCCAAGAAGAATACAAGTTGTTGGCGGGTTCTTCTAAGTTTTTCTTTCTGAATCAGTCGATTCAGCATAATTGTATCTGAAGACTTCAAATGGCGATCAACAGGGTGCCTGGCGCGCAATCAAATCTTGCGCCGAAGCCGTTGCAGCTGATGTTAGCAGCAATAGTCCTCCCATGATTTTTCGTATGGTTACGAACGTCATTTTCTGAATAGTTTTTGTTTATGATGCGTGGCCGAAAGCTAAAAATCTTCATATATTGGCGCCGCATTTATGAGAAATAGATGCGCAAAGGTAATACTTCTTTTCTGATTATCAATGCTAATGCTTTGAAAAACTTCTTTAATAACGTGAACGGAACTGACCTTTAGCGGACATAATAATCCTTTGTCAGATCCTCATAGGCGCGTGAACGCCTACCATCTGCGCTTGTCAAGACAAAACTATCTTCTACGATTGGGGCAACTTCTTTCGGAGTTCTACTAAAACTCTTTTCAGCTTTCCGCTTCGTGGTGTGCACAAATGTCGTATGCACAACAACTAAGGCTGTGCTGCTGCGGCCGAACTGAAGTGAGTCAGCGCTGTGGCGGGAAGGATGGCGCAAAAGCTGCCTTCAGGGCTCGCTAAGCGTTGGACGTGGAAGAGTAAGGCCTCGAATGTGAGCGCCTGCGTATGGCGAGCTTGCGAACGAACTGCGTCGGGCGGGAGTAGTGTCTCGTTGAAAAAGGGCGGATTAGATACGATCAAATCAAAGGCTTGATATGATGTGTAGTCGGCTACGTCTGTCGCTACGATTTGCAGGCGATCGGCCCACGGAGATGCAGCAACGTTTTCTTTTTGCGCTTAGGGCGCCGAAGCCGGATCAATCTCATCCCTGTGATCATAGCATCTGTGCGTTGCGCAAGCATTAGGGGCAATGAGGCCGGAGCCGGTGCCGATGTCTCAAGACGCGCTGTTTCGTTACATTGGCCCACGCGCCGAGCAATACGCCGTCTGTACCAACTTTCTATGGCGCAGCGGTCGTGGCGAATCGTGAATTGTTTGAATTGGAAAGCTTCAGTCATAATGGTCGCAAATGCTTATTTATAAAACAGCACAGCCGCCGGATTATTGTAATGCTCTACGGCTTTTTGTGAGGATAGTGTGCTCCGTACACCTTTTAACCCCCGCTTTTTGGGCCATATTAAGTTTGCCGGCCAACTGATTGCATCTGTGATTTTGAACGATTTCTAAACATGTAGAAGCATTTCTGAAATAATTTGCGTAATTTTGTGTTATTGAAAGAAAGAAACTCTTCAATACGCACAATCAGCGATTTTGAAGAGAACACGAAATAAGGGATATGTTGAGTTGAAGAGTGCCCGGGGTCGTTAGCATTTTGCGCTTTGAAAGCAAAATGAATGGGTGTATCGGCCGCGTAGGTTGTCACAAAATAGTGGGTGAAGAATAAGAAGCAGAAAAAGGGTTAGAAGAATATGGCGTCGTTTGTTACTGATTGGGTATGGGCATTATATGTACCTTTGGGTATGTTGCTCCTTTTGATGGTTATGATATATTTTCATAGGCATCATTGGCTGAAAGTATGTGTACATTGTCAGTGCTTCTTGTCTGCTTATAGAGATCTCTTCTCTCCTCTATTTACAGTGGGTGTCTCAGAGAGGGTCACCGGCATCTACTTTTTCGTTCATCGTTGTTTTCTTGTGTATGTCCACTTATGGGTTTGGTTTAGTGCTTGCGGTGTTGTCCGTAGGTGCTTTTCTTGTAGAGTATGCACAGCGGCAGTGGTGGGCGAGAATCGTTATCGGCATTGCGCTTTTTGTGCTTATCGTACTATTTTTGTTTGCGTCTACTGGTTTATGCAGGGAGTAGCCTCACTGAATAGTGGCTGACGCGCTATGAGAGGCGCGCACTTGACGATAAAAAGAAGATTAAAAAGGATCGTCAAGCGCATTTGACGTAAGATTCTCTGAAGAGTGTGGGTAAAGAGGAAGAAATGATGTTTTTGGTATTCATTTAAGGAGAACAACAAATGACAAAAAGAAGAAAGAGCAACAAATGGCTCAAGCGTATACCGAGCGCAGAGCATATAGATATAGAGAAGAAAATCAATATATGCGATAAAGTAGCAAGGAGAGCACTAATAGTCTTCTTTACGGTCTTGATCGTAGAGCTTGGTTTGCAGCTAATTATTGGTCAAGGTGAGTTGTTTAACGATATAGCCAATTTGCTGAATGCCATAGCAGATGGAAGTCACAGTCGCGCACACCGTAGAGGGCTGGCGATTGTCGGCGCGTTAGTCTGTGTGCCCATGATTGTGTTGCCTATCATTGCCGCTCTTCTGCTTAAAAATAGGTGGCTTCAAGCGGAAGTGGATAAAGAGATCAGCGATTCGCATAAAGGCAAGTAAGCCTTGATTGAGATGGTCAGGACTTGCGGCAGTTGAATGCGGAGTTAGTCTGCTTATATAGTATTAGTTTTCAATTTATAACGTGTTCCATTTCGCGCTCAATAGTTGGGACAAAAATCTCAAGCGTAGCGGATAAAAATTCCGAGCGTTTAGAAATAAAATTCTCGGCTTGGAAATTTAGTGCCAAGTCGGGGAATCTCATTTTATTTCAGCAGAACGGCGAACCGACTACCTGCGCGAAGCAGCGCACACTACTCCTCGTTGAAGCAATAACGGTCTTGGTGCGAATCAAAAATCGGTCGGCCCATCGTAGCCGTGCGCATGTAAGATTTTCCGGATCTCTCTTCGCTGTTTCGGCGAAAGCGTGCGTTTGCCGTTCAAATAGCGATAGTAGTTGCTTCGTCCGTTAAGTAGTCGTATCAGATCAAGGCGCGCGGAGCTGCATTTCGCCTACCTTTAAGTCTTCCATCAGTCCTTTAAATCTTGCGGCTATGCGCACCATTTCTGTGGGTCCTAAAGCAGGGGACTGCGCCTTCTTTAGAGCGGCGGGCGCCACAGCATAGGTCGTAAATTCTTTTGTTGGACAGCGCCAGCCCGGCCTTGTAGCGAAGGCATTCGTTCTTGCGTTTACAAGATTCAAGGAAGCATACAGCCCAAATCCATTGGGCACGTCTTCTATGTTTCAGTGTAGATCATCATGGTTTGAATGTTTATAGGTGTATATTAGTTGTAAGCTTGAATAGCGGGAGGATATAGATTCTCGCTTGTTTTCAAGTATTTGTTTTCATGCGTTTCAATAGGTCATTCTTCTTTTCTTCAGCTTGCACGCTGTTGGCCGGCACTTTCGCTTTCGGCCCACCAAAGGTTGATGAGCCGAAAGGCTGATTATTTGAAAGTGCGTAAGGAGCGCTTTAGCGTTTTACCTTTTTACGCCGTCTCACGATATAGATGCCGGCGGGTTGTTGCTCAAAAAGGGCTTATCAAGCTTCAAGCCTGTCAAATTGTAGATACCGCACGTCGAGGTAGGCGTCTTAGTGGTGGGTTCGTCATACCGGTTGTGTTTTTTTCTTGATTTCTACCCAATCGGTCACTACTTTACCATCTGCACCAAAAAGACCATAGAGGTGGTCGCAGATGGGATCAATAACATATTCTTTCCAATATGCTCCGTTAGGGACTCGAAAGTTCGCAGCCGATAAACTCCGGCTTTTTATATAGGGGCTGCGATACTGCCTGAATATTTAAACGCCGTGCTGCCCGGCGCTTGGACGCGGACGTTGCAGCGATCAAACTTCCATTGGCCGCAACACAGCCCAAAATCTTTTCCGCTTACCGCGATGGTGCAGTTGTTTATAGTGATAAAACCCTCATTAAAATAATACCATAGCGAGTACCAAGGATGCTACTCGTTGTTGTGCCCTTTATCGTTAGTTTTCCGCTCCCCTTAATTGCTAGAGCAACTTTTGGCGCATATTGCGTATTCCTTCGCGATGGTCCGCGATAATGCTGTTGTCGCCGATAAGATAAAATGGTCAGTCCGTCTATATTGTTTGTAAGTCCGCCCACATAGCCGCTTTCCTGCGTACTATGAATCGTGGCATTTTCGAGTGTTAGCGTTTTTGTTGCAGGGTCATATTGCGCTTTTCCGCTTACGCCCTCTATGACGCTGAGATCGTTACAATTTTTCAGCCGTTACTGCCGTACCGGCAAGGTAGAGACCGTTTTCTTCTTGTGCCTCTGCCTGCTGTCGGTAAGAACGCGGCGATGAAGAGCAGGCCTATCGCCGTGTACAGAATTTTAAGTAAAAGGGTTTGTTCATAATGATATTGCCCCCTGTTACAACTCCTTACAGAGCATCGCTGATTCGAGGACTTGAGCGTTAAGGTTGTATGATCAGGACGTGAATCAAAGATCTCGTTGCAAAGTTAAAGAGAACGGACTCATATTGTCAAGCAAAGGTTGTGATCTTTTACGACGACTAACAAATAATGTAGACTATTTTACCTCTTTTTTAAGTGGCTGCGCTTCAAAGCGGTCGGGAGATTCTTTCTCATCGCAGAGATGAAGTAGATGAAAACGCTTCATTTGTTTGTATATTCTGCTGATTTGTCGTACTTTTGCGTGGAGAAAGAACGCATTTGGTCCTTAGGAAGCATTTCTAAGATGCTTGTTTGTGCAATTTTGTATACAATAAGCCTCCTTCATAAGAACTTGGTATATCTTTTGTTGATAGATAAACACGCTAATGCGTTATAGGCCCGCATAGGCACAATAGTATATAAACGAAGAATATGAACGATAATAATAATTCTCCCAACCCTTTTTCTTTGATAGCAGACTTTGATGGGGACATCTCCGAACTCTATAATCGAGAGTTTAATGATGTGCTTCCGGTTTTACCGCTGCGCAATATGACATTCTTTCCGGGCGTCGTGGCTCCGGTTATTGTCGGGCGCGAGTCCTCTATGGCCTTGGTGAAGCAAGCCGTGGCCAATGATGGATTGATAGCTTTGGCCTGCCAGCGAGAGGCTGAAATCGAATCGCCTCGAATCGAAGATCTCTATCCGATTGGCGTTGTTGCCAAGATTATGCGTATCTTGAGTTGCTTTAACGGGGCAACCTCCGTCATCTTGCAAAGCTACGGACGCATTAGTTTGGGAACAGCCACGCGCCAACGCCCTTCTTGCGGGCTCGCGTAAAGAAGCTGGAAGACGTGCTACCTGGAAGCGAACGACAAAGAGTATCAAGTGATGGTAGACTCTTGTAAAGAGTTGACCATTCGCCTCTGCGTATGTCAGATATGAGCCACGAGGAAGCCGTCTTTGCGATACAGAATATTTCTCATCCTATATTCCTCATCAACTTTATCTGCACAAATCTGCCTTTTCCAATGCAAGAGAAGCAGGAGTTGATAGCTGAGCCGGATCAGAAGAAGAAGACGCTGCGACTGATGGCAATATTAAATCGAGAATGCCAGTATGCTTCATTGAAGCAGCACATTCAAAACCAGACGCGCGAAGAACTGGATCAGCAGCAGAAAGAGTATTTCCTGCAGCAGCAGATAAAAATATTCAGAACGAACTCGGGGATGCGCAGAATAGTGACGTAAAATCATTGCGAGAGAAAGTTGAGGCGCTTAACCCGCCGCCAAAGGTGCAGGAAACTTTTAATAAGGAGTTGCAAAAAGCTCGAACGCCTTAATCCGCAAAAATCCTGATTATAGCGTAGAACTTAACTATCTATAGACGCTGACCAACTTGCCTTGGGGTAAGCAGACGGAAGATAAAATCAGCATTCCGAATGCGGACGCGTATTGAATCGCGAGCATTATGGATTGGAGAAAGTCAAAGAGCGCATACTTGAGCACTTGGCGCTGATGCAATATAAAGAAGGCTTAAAGACGCCAATCCTCTGCCTTTACGGACCTCCGGGCGTGGGTAAAACTTCGCTGGGCAAGAGATAGCCAACGCCTTAGGGCGTAAATATGTGCGCGTCTCTTTAGGCGGCGTCCACGATGAGGCTGAAGTGCGTGGGCATCGACGTACTTACGTCGGCTCTATGCCCGGACGCATTATTAAGGGGCTGATCAAGGCTCAGACGGACAATCCGGTCTTCGTCTTGATGAGATAGATAAGGTCTCAGACAATAATTATAATGGCGATCCTCAAAAGTGCACCGCTGGAGGTGCTTGATCCTGAGCAGAACAGTGCATTCCACGATAACTTCTTGGACGTAGATTATGACTTGTCCAAAGTCCTTTTCATCGCAACGGCCAATAGCCTTTCTACGCTCCCCAGGCCGCTTTTTAGATCGAATGGAGATTATTAGCGTGGATGGTTATTTGACGGAAGAGAGAGAGAAATTGCCCGTCGCCACCTCATCCCTCGTATCGAAGAGGGTTTAGGCCTGCTTGGTAATATTAAATTTGCCCGCCGCATTAGAGTTTATCATCGAAAAATATACGCGTGAGAGTGGTGTGCGCCAATTAGAGAAGCAATTGGAGAAGATTTATCGGAAGATTGCCTTTCATAAAAGCCAAGAATGGCACGTTGCCGTTTGATGGCGCCCAGCTTCGTCAGAAAGATGTCGAAGAATTGTTGGGGAAGCCCCTTTTCAGTCGCGAGCGCTATCAAGGCAACGGCTATGCCGGTGTCGTTACGGGCTTGGCGTGGACTGCAGTAGGCGGAGAAATTCTCTTTATCGAGACGAGCATAAGCCGCAGCAGCGCCGAAACTGACGTTGACGGGAAACCTTGGCGACGTGATGAAAGAAAGCGCTATCCTTGCTCTGGAATACATCAGAGCCCACGCTGAGAAGTTGCAAATAGATCTCGCGTATTTGAAAAATTGGAGCGTCCATATTCACGTACCCGAAGGAGCAACGCTCTAAAGACGGTCCTTCAGCCGGTATTACCATTGCTACGTCAATCGCCAGTGCTTTTGACGCAACGCAAGTGCGTCCGCATACCGCAATGACCGGAGAGTTACCCTTGCGAGGGAAAGTAACGCCTGTTGGCGGTATCAAGGAAAAGATATTAGCCGCGAAGCGCGCCGGTATTACAGATATAATAATGAGTAAGGAGAACGAGAAAGACATTAACGAGATCAACGAGAAATATGTGCACGGCTTAACCTTCCATTTCGTAGAGAATGTAGAGGAGGTGCTCAATATCGCCTTGTTGCAGGATAAGGTTGATAACGCCATCCAATTTGTATTTGAAGAGAAGCATGAGCGAGCTGATAACAAATAAACGTGCGGCGGGCTTCTTTTTACGCTTGAGCACACCGACGCCAACTCTCTGCCGCGCGTGTTGGGCATATTGCCACAGATCACGGCGTGATTCAGACGCCGATCTTTATGCCGGTCGGCACGGAGGCAACGGTAAAATGCGTGCACCAGCGCGAACTTCTGATGATATACAAGCGCAGATTATTCTGGGCAATACGTACCATCTCTATTTGCGTCCGGGTCTGATGTCTTAAAAGCGGCGGGCGGTCTGCATCGATTCAATGGCTTTACTAGCCGATGCTTACCGACAGCGGCGGTTTTCAAGTCTTTTCTTTGACCGGCATTCGCAAACTAAGTGTTGAGGGGCTGCGAATTTCGCTCGCACATCGATGGAAGTGAAAGCATTTCTTCTCTCGGAACGCGTGATGGATATTGAGCGTACCATCGGTGCCGATATTATGATGGTTTTTGACGAATGTCCTCCCGGTACGGCCGATTATGCGTATGCTCGTAAGAGTCTTGATCTGACGCACGATTGGTTGCGTCGCTGTGTGAATCGTTTTAATCAGACAGAGCCGGAATATGGTTACCATCAGGCCTTGTTCCCGATTGTTCAAGGCTGCGTCTATAAAGATCTGCGCGAAGAGAGTGCCCGTTTCGTCAGCGACTTGGACGCCGAAGGTTATGCCATTGGTGGACTTGCTGTTGGTGAGCCTACGGAGCAGATGTACGAAATGATAGAAGTGGTCAACGCCATCTTGCCGCAAGATCGCCCACGTTATTTAATGGGTGTAGGCACTCCCATCAATATCTTGGAAGCTATTGAGCGCGGTGTCGATATGTTTGATTGCGTGATGCCTACACGCAATGGGCGCAACGCTATGTTGTTTACCGCCGAAGGCACGATGAATATGCGCAACGCTAAGTGGGCTAAAGATTTTTTTCGCCCATTGACCCCGTCGGCACGAGTTACGTAGATACGTCTTACACGAAGGCTTATTTGCATCACTTGTTCAAGGCTAAGGAATTCTTAGCTATGCAGATTGCGAGCATACACAACCTTGCGTTCTATTTATGGCTGGTCGGTGAAGCGCGCCGTCATATTTTGGCCGGCGACTTTGTTGCTTGGAAGCGCGATATGGTAGAGCGTATGTCGAGAAGACTATAACAAAGGAATGGAGCACAAAGCGCAGCACTCTCAGACGAAGACTTTCGCCGCCCGCTTGAGGAGTATTTTTCCTTCGGCAAGCGGCGACGTGCGAAAGTTGCAAAGTCTGACGCTACCCCTGCGGATGCAAAGCCGGCACGGCGAGCCAACCGATTGCCGCAACCTTTGCGCCGATTGCTGCAAAAACCTTTCCGACCATCCACTGCTTACCTGGTTGGATCGATACATCATTTATAAGTTTCTCAGCACGTATATCTTCTTGATTGGCATCATCATTTCGATTGCCATCATCTTTGATTACAACGAGAAGATTGATAAATTTGAGAAGGCGCACGTATCTTGGACAAAGATAGCGTTCGATTATTACCTCAACTTCATACCTTATTTTTCCAACCTCTTTAGTCCGCTTTTCGTCTTCATTGCCGTCATCTTCTTTACCTCGAAGTTGGCCGACAATTCTGAAATAATTGCGATGAAATCTACGGGCATGAGCTTTTTCGCAGGCTCTGCGCCCTTTATATGATCTCTGCCGCCATTATCGCAATAACAAGTTTCGGACTCGGAGCCTACGTCATTCCGAAAGGCAACGTTGCCCGCGTTAATTTCGGAGAACCGTTACATCAAGAAGTTGAATGCCCCCACGTCCGTCGAAAACGTACAAATGCAAGTCGACACCGGCGTTGTCGTCTACATATCTCGCTTTGACAACGAAACAAAGAGCGGTTATGGTTTCTCACTTGATAAGTTTTACGGCAAAAAGCTTGTTGACCACCCTCACAGCGCAGTCTATTCAATACGACACATTGGCCGGCAAGAAAAACCAATGGACTTTGCGCCAAGTGCAACAAAGAAAAATGCGCGGTTTGCGTGAGCGTATAAGTTATGCCGACAAGGTTGACACTATTATTATGATGGAACCGCAAGACTTCTTCTACGTTCGCAACCAGCAAGAGACGATGACCGTGCCCGAACTGCGGCACCATCGACAAACAACAAATGCGCGGTGCAGCCGGCGTCAGCCTTTTTGAAGTAGAATATCACAGCTGTTTTGTGATGCCCTTTGCCGCTTTCATCCTGACGTTGATTGGCGTTTCTTTGTCTTCTCAGAAGCGCAAAACGGTATGGGTACGTCCATCGGTGTCGGCATAGCGCCAAGTTTCTCTTATATTTTATTTCAAACGATCAGTTCAAGTTTTGCGGTCAATGCCAATTGGTCGCCCATGTTAAGCGTTTGGATACCCAATTTACTTTTTGTGTTTATTGCCTTCGGTCTATAAGCGCACCCCGCAATAACAGTTCACTTTAATAGAGACAGATTAAAAACATGATACAGGAAGAACCTATTTTTGAAGATTTAGCGCTCAGCGACGATGTGCTGGACGCGCTCTACGATATGCGCTTTGAGAAGTGCACACCTGTGCAAGCTCGCTGTATACCTCCGATCTTGGAGGGTCGAGATGTCATCGGCATAGCTCAAACCGGCACGGGCAAAACGGCCGCTTACTCTTCACCCTTGCTCACGCTTCTGAAGCAAGAATCGCATCCTACAGACGCCGTCAACTGTTTGGTGATGGCGCCCACGCGCGAATTGGCGCAGCAGATTGATCAAGCCTTGCAAGGCTTTGGTTATTATGTGGATGTCAACGGAGTAGCCGTTTACGGCGGCAATGATGGCGTGCGCTACGAGCAAGAACGCAAGAGTTTTGAAGCGCGGCGCCGACATCGTAATTGCCACGCCCGGCCGCCTATTGACCCATTTGGATCTCGGCATCTTTGATTTGAGTCGTACGACCCATTTAGTGCTTGATGAGGCGGATCGCATGCTGGATATGGGCTTCTCAGACGACATTCTGAAAATCGTAAAACACCTGCCCGAGCAGCGGCAAACGATTCTCTTTTCCGCAACGATGCCTGCCAAGATTCGCGAATTGGCTCACAAGATTATGCATAATCCGGAGGAAGTCTCCATTGCCATATCCAAACCGGCCGAAAAACATCCGGCAAAGTCTTTTTATTTGCAGGGAAAAACGACAAGACGGCGATTATCAAGCACCTCTTTGCCGACCAAAAGCCTCGAGCGCGTGATCATCTTCTGCGGGAGTAAGCAGAAGGTAAAAGAGCTTAACATCACGCTAAAGCGCAAAGGCTACAACGTAGCCTATGCACCCGATCTGGAGCAGAAGCAGCGCGACGAAGCGATGCTTGGCTTCAAAGCCGGACGCATTGACATCTTGGTGGCTACGGATATTGTGGCCCGCGGTATTGATATTGACGACATAACTTTGGTAATCAACTACGACGTGCCGCGAGATGCGGAAGATTACGTGCATCGCATAGGTCGAACGGCTCGTGCCGGACGCAACGGCCGTGCAGTGACGCTCGTCGGGGAAAAAGGATCGCTACGCTTTGCGCAATATAGAGCAACTTTTAGACAAGGAATTGCCGCGCGAAGTGCTGCCCGAGGGACTTACGCCGCCTGAAAAGCCAACGGCAACCTCAGGAGAACGGCGGGGAAGTGCGCATCGTCGTTCGGCATCGGGTAAACAGCGGGAGCAGCACGACCATAAGCGACGCGACAAGCGTAAGCCTGCTGGGGCAAAACACAATGATGGCGAAGGGCAAAAGCAAAAAGCCGGCTTCCGCCCAAGGCGAACGGCCGACAGAACAAACCAACAAGCGACGCCGTCGTCCAAACAGGTCGCGTCCGCGTCCGAAGGCGAAAGAAGAGGTGCCCAAGCGAGTGACGCCGCCGCCCATTCCGCCCCTACCTAAGCCGTAAATTACTTGTATTTGCAGGTTGTTCGCGCATTGCGAACAGCGATGCATATTCACTCAATATTAGCCCTTGTAGCAAGCGTTCCCTGCTACAAGGGCTTTTTTCTTTTTGATCAATCTTGTGTTGCCTGCGGGTCGCCAACGGCTGAAATGCGTTGTCGGTTGAGGCTGAAAACGATGAAAAACGGCCGGCATTGCTCTGTTGCTTGGCATACTTGTTAACGATGTAGCTTGATTATTTTTCGTTTGCTGCCGGCAAACAATAGTTTGCTCACACCAAACCATTGTTTGCTGCCACTAAATCATCGTTTGCCGGCAGCAAACGAAACGTATATTCGAGATGGGGGTGGTATAAGGCTTTTGCTCGGCTGTAAAATCGTTTTTGTGGCGAGAAATATTTTGGTGAGAATCTATACGTTTCAAACGTTTGACCGGTCAGCATAATACTCTGAATACACTCCTTGTAGATGAGGGTAAAATCTTTTTATGGTCCGCTGTTCTGATTGGGTGGGGGAGCAGGATAGTTGCGTTTTGCGGCCATAGATTTTTGGGGGCTTCGGATTAATCTTCAATAGGGCGTATGAAAAGGGATTAACGCCCGTGGAGTATGCATAGGATAGCCGCCTTTGAAGATTATACACCGTCTTCACCAAAAGCATAAAAACGTCCGAACATAGTGAGGCGTCCGGACGTTGGTTCATCTATAAACCTTGTAGGTTAGAGTTGGTCGGAAGCTTCGTGGAAGCCGACAACGGCTTCTATACCTTTGCGGAAAATATCCAAAGAGAAGTTTTCGTTAGGCGAGTGTATAGCGTTGCTTTCCAAGCCGAAGCCCATTAAAAATCGTTTTCACGCCCAATACTTTTTCAAACACGCTGATGATAGGAATGCTACCTCCGCGGCGTGCAGCAAGCGGGCGCTTGCCAAATGCTTGTTCGAAGCCTTGCTCTGCGGCCTTGTAGGCGGGTAAAGATATGGGGCAGACGTAGCTCATGACCGCTATGGGAGAAGGTGATTTTGACTTTTACGCTCTTGGGGGCAAGGCTTTTGGAGGTGCTTCGCAAAGAGTTCGTTGATCTTATTGTAGTCCTGGTGAGGCACAAGTCGGCAAGAGAGTTTGGCGTAAGCCTTCGAGGGGAGCACCGTCTTAGAGCCTTCGCCGATGTGGCCGCCCCAAATGCCGCAAACGTCGAAACTCGGTCGGCAACTGTTACGCTCAATGGTGGAATAACCTTTTTCTCCGCGTAACTCTTCGACGTCGAGGGCGCGCTTATATTTCTCTTCGTCGAAAGGAATAGAAGCGATCATCTTGCGTTCTGCGTCGGGGAGTTCTTCTACATCGTCGTAGAAATGCGGAATCGTGATGCGTCCGTCGGCATCCGTCATTTTCGCAATCATTTCGCAAAGTACGTTGATCGGATTGGCCACTGCACCGCCGAAATGTCCGCTGTGGAGGTCGTGGTTCGGGCCGGTCACTTCTACATCCCAATAGGCGATGCCGCGTAAGCCTGTGGTGAGGGAGGGAGATCAGCTGCGAGCATACTGGTATCGCTCACCAGGATAATATCGCTTTTCAGAAGTTCGCGGTGTTGCGCTAAGAAGGTTTCCAAACTGGGAGAGCCTATTTCTTCTTCGCCTTCGAGTATGAATTTTTACGTTGTGGCGAAGCAAATTATGCTTTACCAAAAATTCAAAAAGCTGCGTATTGGATGAAGGATTGCCCCTTGTCGTCGTCTGCTCCGCGGGCCCAAATGTGCTCATCGCGCACTTCGGGTTTGAACAGGGTCGGACTTCCATAGCTCTAAAGGCTCAACGGGCATCACGTCATAGTGGCCGTAGATCAAAAATAGTCTTGTCGGCGCCGGGAATAAGCTTTTCGGCATAGACTAAAGGATTGCCATCGCTGGGCATAACTTCGGCGCGATCGGCTCCGGCAGCGAGCAAGAGTTCTTTCCATCGGTCGGCGCACTTCAGCATGTCATCGTGGTGTTCGGGTAGTGCGCTGATGCTTGGAATACGTATGAGACTGAATAAATTTTCTAAGAGTCGGGGGCTCATTATCTCGGATATAAGATTTTATCATTACGGTGTGTTTTATAGTAAATGGGTCTTTTTGCTTTCAATCATCGTTCTCGCCGGCCGCTTGAGGGCGACCGGCGCGCGGATAAGTTGGGTTGTAGAAATGAATCTTTGAATCTTGCCGGCCTGCTATGGCGATAGCGTGGCGGCTGAATTTGCGCGCCTATCGACGATAAAAAGTCGGCAGCGATTATTCTTCAATTAGCAGAGTTTACGAGCGCCATCTCCGATGACAACATCTATAACAATGGGCGCTTTGCCAAACTTTTTCTTGATAGCTCTTTCGAGCTTTATCAATGAAAATTTGCGTAGAGCTCTTGGCTGACTAAGTTGATCGTGCAACCACCAAAGCCTCCGCCCATCATGCGTGCGCCACTGACGCCACAATCGCGAGCTACGTCAACGAGAAAAATCGAGCTCGGGGCAAGAAACTTCATATTCGCGAGAGAGTCCGTCGTGCGTTTCATACATTTTTGCACCAACTTCTTCGTAGTCTTCTGTTTCTAATGCGGCAGAAACTTCCATTACGCGCTCTATTTCGCCGATGACGTAATGGGCTCTTAGTGCGTCTTCCTCATTAACTTCACCGCGCACTTCATCGAGTAGCTCGTAGTTGGCATCTCTTAAACTCTTTGACCTCCGGGTGGCGTTTGCTGATGGCGGCTGCTACGTTCTCGCAACTCTTGCGCCGATCGTTGTAGGCCGAGCCGGCTAAGCCGTGCTTCACACACGTGTTCAGCAGAACGAGTTTATAGCCTTTGGGGAGAAATTGAAGTATTGGTATTCCAAGGAACGACAGTCTAAACGCATAATGTGGCCGGGCTTGCCAAAAATGGATGCGAACTGGTCCATGATGCCGCAATTGCAACCGATATATTTGTGCTCGGTGGCCTGTCCTACCTTCGCGAGCGTGAATTTGTCGATGCTGTTATTGCCAAACAGATCGTTGAGCGCAAAAAGCAAAGCAACTCTCAAGCGCTGCGGAGGACGACATGCCCGCTCCTAAAGGAACGTCGCCGGCGAAGGCGGTGTTAAAACCTTCAACAGGGACGCCTAACTTCATCATTTCGCGACATACGCCGTAGACAAAGCGGAAAATGGGTGGCCGTAGGACCTTTTTCGTCGTCTAAACTAAACTCTACATAATCTTTTAAGTCGATGGCATAAGCGCGGACATTGCGCGTGCCGTTGGGTTTCAACTCGGCGATGACGCCTTGACTGACTGCGCCGGGGAAAACAAAGCCATCATTGTAGTCGGTATGTTCGCCGATGATATTTATACGACTCGGGAGCAGCGTAAACTGAACCCGTGCTGCCATCAAAATGCTTCTGAAAACGACTTCTTACGTCATCTGAGTAGTTAGTTTCATAGTAGTTGGAATTTTATTGGATTGAGATTGGGAGGCAAACATTGATGTCTACCTCCCAATAATGTTATCTGATTAAGTTGTCTGAATGTTTTTGTTCACATTCTTGGATCCTACGAGTGCGTAGAACAGAATGTAAGCGGCACAAATCAGTACGACGATGTAGCTCCAGAGGAAATTGTGCATTTGATCTGCGATCCAGCCTTGGAAAGGTACGATAATGCCGCCACCACATACCATTACCATAAACATACCTGGAGGCAAACTCTGTGTATTTTCCTAAACCTTCTACTGCTAAGTTGAAGATGCCGCCCCACATAACGGAGGTGCAGAGGCCGCCAAGCACGAGAAAGAGGATGCCAATGGGCACTTGGGCTGAGGTAAATGAGCCTTCAGTACCATTAAAGCCGAAGACGGTAACCATAACATCGGTCGGGGCGAACATTCCGATTAACACTAAGATGATGCAAAGCGTAGAAACAACCGTAAGTTGCGTGCGACTTGAGACTTTTTCCACCAATCATACCGCCAACAAAGCGGCCGCAAAGCATCAATAACCACAGACGCCGGCGAGAGTTCCGGCGATGCCGGTATCCATTCCGAAGCCGGGCGTTGCTTTGTCGGGGAGCTGTGGATAAAAACTGTAAGATGTATGTTGGCAAACCAACTTCGACACCTAAATAAAGGAAGATGGCTAGGGATGCCAAGGCGGAAGTGGCGGAACGAAAAACGCACTGTGCTTGTCCGGCGTCGCTTGCTTTGCTTTCTGCTTTCTGCGCCAAAGAGGGCTCGGGAATGCGTACAAACAACAGAACAAAGAAGACAACAGCGAAAATTGCTAAGGCAATAAAGAGCGCCGGCGTAGCGTCGCTAATTTTAGCTTTGGTTGCTTTCGCCGATTAATGCGCCGCCGAGCATCGTTACTGCGGTTGCCGAGAACGAATTTAAGACGCCGCCAAATTGAATCAGCTGGTTGCCTTTATTTCCTGCCGCCAAGCGTGTTAAGCATAGGGTTAACAACGGTATTCAGCATACACATACAGAAACCTGCGACAAAGGCGCCGATAATGTAGACTGGGAAACTTTTAATACTGTCCCAGCCGGACATATACTCGAGAAAGACGCCGATAAAGCCCAATATGATTGCCAACAAGGCCGTGTTCTTATAGCCGATCTTTTTCAAAAGAAGACCGGAAGGGATGCCCATTATCGCGTAAGCAATAAAGTTGGCAGCATTACCCAGTTGCGCTTCAAAGTTGGAAGCTCCGAATTGATTCTTAACAATAACGCCCATCGGGTTACAAAGGTTCGTGACGAATGCAATCATAGCAAACAGCAAGAACATCATAATGATGGGTAGCGTGTTGTTCTTTTGAGAATTACTCATTTTTCTTCTGTGTTTGTTCAGTTAATGTCTGATGTTGATTTATTATGCTTCAACCCCGAAACGATAGATTGTCTTTTGTGTATAAATCTCTCGGGTTTAGGGCGTTACGGTGGAAGTACGCGTGATTAGGGACTGTCGGGGAAAATGTTGTGCTTCGAAGCAGACCGCACTACGTTTTGGGAATGTGGCGCCGTGCTGTCCTTTCGTGCCGCTTCCATTATTATTTGTGTAGAATTGTAGTCCGGGTTCAGTCGTGAAGACCTCCATTGTGCGGCCGCTAACCGGCTCTTTCACCTTCGCAGCATAGGATAATTCTCCCGGTTCTCTTTTTGCAATACAAAACAGTGGTCGTAACCGTTGCCATTCTTCAGTTGTTCATTATCCTCATCAATATGATCGCCAATGCGGTGAGCATTTCTGAAGTCAAAGGGGCGTACCTTCCACCATAGCGGATCTCTCCTGTCGAATCGCCGTCTTGTCTATCGGCAGATAGTAGTCAGCATCTATTTCGCAGATCACGTCTTCTACCGACGGCGTCGGGTTTGCCGTTCCCGCCAGCGAGAAATAGCCGTGGCTGGTCAGGTTTACAATCGTCTTTTTATTGGTTGTTGCCGTATAATCAATGACCAATTCATCATCATTGGTCAGCGTATACATCACCGTAGTCGACAATTCGCCCGGGAAGCCTTCTTGATAGTAAGACGAAACGTAACGCAAGACGAGGCAGTGTTCATTTATTTGTTCCGCCTCCCAAACGCGAGCGTGGAAGCCCGTCGGTCCGCCGTGCAGATGGTTCTCTCCGTTATTGATGGCCAAATGATATTCTTTTCCGTTCAGGCAAAAAGCGCCCTTTAGCTATACGGTTGGCATAGCGGCCCACGAGCGTACTCAAGAAAGGTTGATCCGAGTTCAAGTAATCCTCGAGTTTATCGTGTCCTTGTATGATATTGGCAAAGTTGCCCTTGTTATCAGGGGTCATAATCGAAACGATTGCTCCCCATAATTCGTTATGGCCACTTCCAGGCCGTTCTTATTGGTAAGAAAAGTAGAGGTCTACGGCTTTCCCGCTGACTTCTTGCTGAAAATCTTCCTTGCGCAGACCACTAAGATATTGTTTGTTTTTCCATAACGCTAAAATTTTTAAAAGATTGTAATGGCAAATTTGGAAATAAAAATCGCAAAGTACAAAGCGCAAAAAGGCTGAATTTTTCCACATTAAAAAGCGAATATTTGTCTGATTTGCTCCCTCTTTCCTTTTTCTTGGCATTTTGTTATGCGGTGAATACGTGCTTTTTAGCTCTTATTTTTAGCCAAAAACGGGCAAACTTCCAAAGCATAAATAAGCGTGGAAGTTTGCCCTGTTCAGTAATGCTGAACAGCTTAGAGCGCTCAACGCACTGTTGCCGGCTCGCAGCGTTCTTTCAGATAGTCGAGTAAGAGATGGATTGCTTTTTCCGTAGCGTTAGCTAAGTTGAGGTCGCGTCCGTTATCCTCCTCAATTTCAAGGTAACGATGTCGTTTTTCCTGACCTACGGCGATCCAAATCGTACCGGCAGGCACGGAAGATTGCGTTTCATTGCTGGTAGCCGGTCCTGCGAAGCCACTCACTGCCACTGCGTAGTCCGTATGTAGGAGTTTGTTCGTCCCAATGACCAACTGCTTTTACGACGTCTTCGCAAACCGCTGTTTGTTCTGCTATAACAGCCGCATCCACGCCTAAGATTTCCGTCTTGACAAGGTTGCTATAACAGATGATACCTCCTTTATAATAAGACGAACTTCCCGGAATGGCGGTGATAACACTTGCTATGCGTCCGCCCGTGCAGCTTTCCGCCGAGCCTAAAGTTTTTGTTGCGCCATAAGAGTTCGTTAATATCTCTGCTGGCGAGTTTTACGTTCAGTTCCATATAATAATTTGTTTACTTTTTCTGTACTTGAAGGCGTCTTGTTCAAATCAATTACGCCCTTTGCATTATATTTAGAGTGTCGTGCGACTATAAGCCAGTTTATCCAAGCCGCAAAAATCGCCGTCCATATATTTATAGTAGCCCGTGATCGCAATCATAGCCGCGTTGTCCGTCGTATAGCCAAACTTCGGTATATATATATGCCAGTTGCCTGCTGCTTCCTGCGCTTTGAAGGCAGCGCGTAGTGCCGTGTTTGCCGATACGCCACCTGCGAGTGCCACGTGCGTAATGCCGGTTTCCTTGACAGCTTGCTTCAACTTCTTCATCAGTATGTCGACGATGGTTTTCTCCAAAGAAGCCGCAAGATCCTCTTTGTGGTGCGCTATAAAAATCCGGGTCCGTCTTGATCTGATCACGCAAGAAATAGAGAAACGACGTCTTTAGTCCGCTAAAGCTATAATCCAATCCTTTTACGTCCGGCTTACTAAAGGTAAAGGCCTGCGCATTGCCTTGTCGGGCGAGCTTATCTATGATCGGCCCACCCGCAACCAAAGCCCATCACCTTAGAGCATTTGTCCATCGCCTCGCCTGCCGCGTCGTCGATCGTCTGTCCCAGCATCTCCATCTGATTGTAGGCGTTTACCTTCACAATCTGCGAGTTGCCCCCACTGACCATCAAGCAGAGATAAGGATAAGGCGGCGCCGTATGCGTCTCTCCTTCCACCTCGATGAAATGTGCCAGAATATGCCCCTGCAAGTGGTTCGCCTCAATCAGCGGGACGCCGAGCGCAGCGGCCAAGCCTTTCGCAAAGGACACGCCGACGAGCAAAACTACCCATCAAGCCCGGACCCAAGGTCACGGCAACGGCCGAAATCGCTTCTTTATCCACACCTGCCTGACGCAGAGCTTGGTCTACGACCGGCACAATATTTTGCTGGTGTGCGCGCGAAGCCAATTCGGGGACGACGCCTCCATAAGCCTCGTGCACTGCTTGGCCCGCCGTCACGTTGCTCAAGAGATAGCCATTCTTAATCACAGCTGCCGACGTGTCATCGCAGCTTGATTCTATGCCCAATATGATAATATCTTTCATACTTCCCAATTACATCTTTCCGGTGCTGATCAGCCTAAGTCCGGTACTTAATATGTCAGGATTTCCATTCCGTTTTCTGTCAGCAAAAACGTGTGTTCCCCATTGTGCAGACGGCAGTTCGTCTTCCGTCACGACCGTCCATCCGTCAGCTTCATCTATAAATACATTACGTTTGCCCATATTGATCATCGGTTCGATCGTAAAGACCATGCCCGGAACAAGCAACATCAGCCGTTTTTGTGCGTATTATAGTGCTCTACCTCAGGATCTTCGTGAAATTCAGGTCCGACACCGTGGCCCGCAAAGTTCGCGCACGACGCTATAACCATTGCGTTTGGCGTGCTTCTCTATGGCTTTGCCAATATCGCCTACGAAACCCCAAGGCTTCACGGCCGCAGCGCCGATGTCGAGACACTCTTTGGTGACCTGTACGAGGCGCTCCTTTTTCCGGCGTGGTGCGTCCAATGATGAACATACGCGATGCATCGCTGAAAAAGCCATCTTTGATCGTTGATACGTCTACGTTGATGATGTCGCCCTCTTCCAATACTTCGTCTTCAGATGGAATGCCGTGGCAGACCACCCTCATTGATACTCGTGCAGACGCTTTTCGGAAAGCCTTCGTAGTTGAGTGGCGCCGGGATAGCACCGTGTTCGGTCGTATAGTCGTAGACCAATTTGTCGATCTCTGCCGTCGTCATTCCTGCGCGAATCTTGCTTCCACCAAATCCAATACGCCCGTATTGACCTCGCTTGAGCGGCGTATGCCGGCGATCTGTTCTTCGTTTAAGACCAAGTGGCGAGGTGGGACGAGCGCTCCACGATTTTGGAAAGACAATACTTTTTATCGAAATCGGTTATCAGGTTGTCCTTTCGGAACAAACCAATTCCTCTTATTGTTGCTGTGCATAAGATGCTACTTTTTATCGGCGCGAAGATACAAAAATATTTTTCACGCCGAATCCTATATTGCGTAGCCTTTGATGCGGTTTTTGCTTCTGTGGCACTCATTTTTCTTCACATCGAATGGGGGTGCTTTATCGTTTGGCGGCAGCAAACCATCGTTTGTTGGGGGCAAACGCTCGTTTTGCTCGGGCCAAATTATTGTTTGCCGGCAGCAAACGCTCGGTGTCAGAAGCCCTCAGCGGCCCGCGTTTGGTCGGGTGGGGAAGATTACGTATCTTTGCGGCGATTTATTTAATACCAACAATTTAAACCATGAGTATCAATTTCAGATTTTTCCGCGCTTCGGGGCGGGTAGCCAATGGTGGTTCGCATTATGTGCGACCTGTAGTTAACAATGTTAGCTTACTTTAAATGATTTAGCCGCGCGCGTCGAGAGTGAGACCTCGTTCAGTGTGTCGGATGTCAAGGGCTTGGTCGAGGCTTTTTCAGAAGTACATCGCCGTAGAATTGTCCTGGGGCATAGTGTGCGGATCGACGGACTCGGCACCTTCTCTTCCGCCTTGTCGGGCAAAAGTGGAACGTAGTAAGAGGGGCGTTTGCGGTTGCGCCGTCCGCGCGTTCGCACTGTCAATTTCCGACCGGCTGTGGCTTTGATGAGGCGCTGTCGTGAAACGACCTTTCGTGCGGAATCCGGTGCGCCTTTGGCGGACGTAAATCCGCAGCGCGATGAACTGCTGGAGCAACTTCGCAACCTGGGGACGCAACAGACGTGCTTCTTAGCATCAGACGTTATGCACGCAACGGGGATGAGTCGTGATCGTACCTATGCGCGCTTACGCCAATTTGTGGACGAAGGCACGCTGCTCAATGTCGGGACGCGGCGCAGAGCCGTTTATCGCCTGCCTTAAGCGGAATTGCGCCTTTGAAAATCGCGCGTTCGGATAGCAGATGCAGCTCTTTTTCTCTCGCAAATCCTTGCCGCTACGGCAAAAAGAGAGGGGCGCGAGTGGTGGCGCTGGTTAGAAAAAACCGTTTGGGAGATTATAAAACACCGTTGTCGTTTTGTAATTCTCTCAAACGGTGTTAATGTACGCTCTAAGCCTTTCATAGGCAGGAGATAGTACGGCCCTAATCGCCGCCGGTCTTCCTCGTTCCGCTCCGCTACATCGAGTCAGTTGAAGTTGCTGCCAGATGCCTGCTTATTCAGTTAGTGCATTTAGCTGCTACGTGAGAGGCTATCGGTAGCAAAGCGGCCACTACTCAAATAAAGAAAAACAACGCACAATACAATAGATTTCGCATGGATATTTCGGTAATTATTCCGCTATATAACGAAGCAGAGAGTCTGCCGGACCTTTACGCCTGGATCAAACGCGTGATGAGCGCAAACGATTTTTACGCACGAGATTATTTTTATCAATGACGGAAGCACGGACAATTCGTGGGACGTCATCGAAAGGCTTGGCGCGCGAAGATCAGCAGGTACACGCCATCAAATTTCGCCGCAACTACGGCAAATCGCCTGCGCTCTTTTGCGGCTTTCGCAAGGCCCAAGGCGATGTGGTCGTGACGATGGATGCCGACTTGCAGGGACTCGCCCGATGAAATTCCGGAACTCTATCGTATGATCACGGAGGAGGGCTACGATTTAGTCTCAGGTTATAAGCAGAAACGCTATGATCCGATCTCGAAAAACCCTGCCTACCAAGCTTTTTAATGCGACGGCGCGTAAGGTTAGTGGGATTAAGAATTTGCACGACTTCAATTGCGGCTTAAAAGCTTATCGCTTGGAGGTCGTAAAAAACATTGAAGTATACGGCGAAATGCATCGTTATATCCCTTATTTGGCAAAGAATGCGGGTTTTGATAAGATTGGTGAGAAGGTAGTGCAACATCAAGCCCGCAAATATGGAAAGACGAAGTTTGGCGGTTGGAATCGCTTCTTCAATGGCTATTTAGACTTGCTCTCGCTTTGGTTCCTAAATAGTTTTGGCTTGCAGCCGATGCACGTGTTTGGCTTCTTGGGCAGCTTGATGTTTATCATCGGCTTTATCGCGATAGTCATCGTCGGTGCTGTTAAGTTGATCGCTATTTTTCCAATACCGCCCTGCACCATTGGTGACAGACTCGCCTTACTTCTACATCTCGCTGACGATGATGATTCTTGGTACGCAATTGTTCTTGGCCGGCTTCTTGGGCGAACTGATTTCGGCGCAACTCGTCAAGACGCAATGATTACCAGATAGCAAAGGAGTTGTAATGAAAAATGGTGCTTCATCGTCTGTGCAAGTTTGGCCTTGCTGAGTTTGGCTGCTCGAGTATAGATTGCCCGCTGAATAATGTTGTCGGCTTGAACGCCGGACTGCGCTCTGCACGCGACCGGTGCGACTTATACGCTGCAAGACACGCTGACCATTACTGCGGCCGGAACGGATTCCGTTTTTGCTGAATCGGGCTACATAGGAATTGCAAGTTTGGGGCTGCCACTGAAGTACTTCGGCACGACTGACACCTTGCGCTTTCGCTTTAGCGATACGCAGGGCGCGTAGCCACCGACCATTATATATAAGCCACGAGCAACATTCCTCATTTTGAGAATCAGGATTGCCCCGTTTTGATGTTCCACAAAATAGGCCCTATACGCTGGACGAGCCACGCCTTATCGCAGATGCCCGTTACGATCGATGAGTATGGTTGTCGTACGCCCCTTAGTAGATTATCAGAATGCAGAGAACATACGTATTTATTTGCGTACTGCTATTCAGTAGTATCGTAAAGTTTTTCTGCCTCGGCGCAAGTGGTCAAAGCGGATTCAGTTGCCGCTGCCTGGATGGTATCCGACAACAAAAGCCTTCGGTAGTTCAGACGAAGAAAAAAAGTTGCCGCAAAAGTCGCCACGCATTACCCAATATCCTTCGCGCGAGGCCGCAGCAAAAGCCTTTAGAGAGAAAATACCCCTGTTTGCGGGCCTCAGTGTGGGCTATGATTTGTGCGGAACCGTAATGGCGCTCGCTACAAGTTATGGTCAATATGAGGTTCAGTGAGTGTGAGTCTCAAAAATAAGTACTTTCCCATCGTAGAATTGAGGCTTAGGACTTAGCTGATTACACTATCGAGGGATACACACATACATTATAAGACGAGAGCACCTTATGCTCGTATTGGTTTAGACTATAATTTTTCTGCGCAATCGGCGCTCCGTGCTCACTGCCTTTTTGGGAGGTATACGCTGCAGCATATACGAACTACGAGTTTGATTTAACAGCACCGAGTCTTACTGATCCGGTCTATCATACGACGAGGACCTTTTACTTATCTAGGGACAAAACGCCTCACTCTTTTTTGGGGAGAATTGGTTGGCGGATTGCAAACCAATATCTTCAAGTTTTTAAGCTTGGGTTGGAGCGTTCGCTTGCGTATCCCGCTTTTGAAAAATCGCCGGCCGTTGGCAATGCGGCTTATATCCCTGGTTTTGGGAAAGGGAGGGACGTCTTTTGGCGCACATTTAATGTCATATTCGATTTATAATGAGCTATATTGATGCCTTGCTCTTGGGTATTGCGCTGGCGATGGACTGCTTTTACGGTCAGCGTACGTGTGGTATTGATGAGCGGCGCTTGGGTTGGCAGGTCTTGGTGATGGCTTTGGCTTTCGGCATTTTCAATCGGGTATGACGCTCATTGGATGGGGAGCCGGCGACTTAATTAGTCCTATCGTGTTGACGTACAATCAATGCGGTGGCTTGCGGACTGCTCGTATCTTGGCGTAAAGATGATTTGGGAAGGTTTTTGCCATAAAGAGGAAGACGCACACTTTAATCCGTCAAAAAGGTATTACGATCTTGATGATGGCACTTGCAGCAAGCATTGATGCTTTAGCGGTGGGCTTTTCCTTTATTGGTACGACGCAGCGAGACTGCACATCACTCTCATGTGGCGAGTGGGGATTATCGGACTCACATCGTTGTTGGCGGCGTGGATAGGTAAGTATATTGGAGTCGTAATAGGCCGTCGATTCTGTTTTGCCAATGGAGCAACTGGGCGGCATCATTCTTGTTATTATCGGAATTAAAAACCCTTTTTAGTATAGACTGTTATGGAAAAACATACAACTAAAGATAGTATAACTCGCCGTCCAAAGAGACGCGGATGGCGAACCGTTGGGAGTGTTTTTGTTCTTAGCCTTCCTTATTGCGGGAACTTACTTTATCTTGCGCCGGTCGGCTTCTTACGTGATGCAGGAGGATTCGGGTTCTATCTTTGGTACAACTTACTCTATTAAATATAGGTACGACAAGGATCTGACACAAGGAGATCTTGGCTGAACTGAATAAGGTTGACGCTTCACTCTCAATGTTTAATCAGCAGTCGACGCTTGCTAAAATCAATAGAAATGAGACCACGCAAACGGATGATCTGTTGCGGGAGGTCTTTATCCAAGGACAGCAGATTTCGAAAAGCTACTAACGGCGCGTTTGATATGACTGTCGGTCCGCTTGATAATCTTTGGGGCTTTGGCTTTAAGCAGGGCATTGATGTTACCGATAAACAGTTGGATAGTTTGCGCGCTTTTTGTCGGTTATGAGAAAAGTCAAACTTGTTGGCGATCAGCTACAAAAGACTGATTCGCGCTTGATGCTTGACGCCGGCGCAATAGCGAAGGGCTATGGCGTAGACCGCGTGGCGCGCTATTTGGAAAGCAAAGAAATTAGAGACTATATGGTAGAAATAGGTGGAGAAATTCGTGTGAAAGGGGAAGAGATGCTAAGGCGGAACACTCGGACGATTGGCATTCAACGGCCGCAAGATGGGGCTGATAGAAGATGGGAGCAGTTTGCAAACTGTATTGAGATTGAACGATGTTTCTTTGGCCACGAGTGGAAATTATTTGAACTTCTACTATAAGAATGGCCGCAAGTATGCGCATGACTAATTGACCCGCGTACTGGAAAACCTGTTCAGCATAGTCTTCTTTCGGCTTCTGTTTTAGCTTCTGATTGCGCTACGGCTGATGCTTACGCTACAAGTTTTATGGTTATGGGCTTAGAGCAGGCTAAAAAGCTTTTGGAGAAACAGCCACGGCTGAAGGCTTATTTAATATACGAAGATCAAGGTAAGATGAAGGTGTGGTACTCTCCGGAACTTGAGCGATTGATTGTGAAATAAGAGATGGAAACGAGTATCTTTGACGAATTATTGCTGCTTCCTTTCTTTCAAGGGATGTCTAAGGAGCAATTACTTTCCGTCGCAGAGAGCTTTCGGCTTGATTTTCGGACGCTGAATAGTAAAACTCCTATTGTGCGGCAAGACGAGCTTTGTCAAAGTCTGGTGTTTATTATCAAAGGAGAGGTAAAAATTGAGCGCCATAGCGATGATCATACTTACCGTCTCTGCGAATGGGATGCTCGCCCTGATGTCGTACAGCCTTCTTTCCTTTTCGGGTTATCTACTCATTATAGTCATAGCTATACGGCAAGTGATTGTGTACACTTGTTAGAGATAAAAAGGATGATATTCGCACTATCCTTTCAATATATCCTACTTTTCGGCAGAATTTTCTCCAATTTCGTTAGTTGGAAGAACCAACAAGCCGATCGTGCACTTTTGGAAACCAATGCCGATGGACTTACATGAGGCGCTTTGTGAAGTTTGTAGCAGCAACGCTGCTTTTACGCCCTGAGGCCGCAAAGAGCTATATATAAAGATGACACAGCTGGGGAAAAGAATTGGGGACAACGCGCCTCAACACTTCACGGATGTTGCACGATTGGGCAGAACGTCAATGTCTGACCTTCGAGCGCGGGCATATTACCATTCCGGCTTTTTGAACGGCTGATAGCAGCTCCCTGGGAGTCTTGATGAGCTGAGTGGCGCCGTTTTCGAGCAAGAATGGTTCATCTCTAAATCCCCATAGACAAGCTACGCAGGGTATTCCGGCGTTTTTAGCTGCTCGTAATATCCACCTCAGAGTCGCCCACATAGATACTATCCTCGATCTTTACTACCCAATTGTTTGATTGCTTGTAAAGACAGCATCCGATTCGGCTTGCGGCGCACCTCCTTACTTTCACCCACAGCAATGTTAATCCACGGTGAGAAGAAGCGCGCGCCAATTGCTTCACGGCTTCGTCATCCTTATTTGATACGATAGCCATTTTATACCCATTATCCCGAAGCGTATCCAGCATTTCCGAGATGCCATCATAAGGTTTTGTTACGTCTTGGCAATGCAATTGGTAATAAGCACGAAAGCTATCGAGCACTTGTTCCGTTTTCAAAGAATTTGTATGCGGCGACACCGCGTGGGCTATCAAATACCGGTAGCCATTACCTAAAAAGCTGCGCACCTCATCCTTTGTTCGGCGCGGCAGCCCTTGTTGGGAGAGCGCATAGTTTACGCAAATAAATATATCTTCCAAGCTGTCGAGCAGCGTGCCGTCCAAATCAAAAACTATCGTATTCTTTTTCATCTTTCTTCTTTAAGAGCGTTTGGAGTAAAGCCCATAAACTTACGCCTATATTTTCGCAAAGCGCCACTACATAAAAATCGCTTTGCCGAGTTGCTCGGTAATGCGATTGAAAAGGCATGAAGAGGTACCTGCGCCCCTTAGTCCACCAGCAAGTTAAGATCGCGAAGCGTCTGAATAAAAGTTTTTATATCCTTAGTTGCCGTTGCCTCATCAATATCATAGGCATCGCAGAGCAAAAAGCAACTATATCAGCTTCAGTAAACGACTTGCCCACGATTTGCTCCCAAAGATAAGCACTGCTTTCGTTAAGGACAATCATCTGGTTAAAATCGATATTTTCTATACCCTGTGCTATGATCACTTTCTGATCACAGATATCGCGTAATTCAAAGTTTGGTTTGATTCTCATTTTCTTTTATAAATTTATTTTTCGGCGGAAAAATTTTCAGCCAAAAGTTTCGATAGAAGTAAAGCAGATATCTACGCAAAGGCCTAAGCATAAGCCATATTTTTGAGTAGTAGTGCCATTTTTGCCGCTGGCAAGATCCGGCGTCTTTCTGCCTTTTTACGATAAAAATTCCGTGACAATGCCTATGACGTCCCTACGTCGGCACGATTCCGTGTACTTTACGTTTCCATCACCTTGCAGCGTTATTTTGTCGCCTTCTATGCGAACTATGCGGTGTAAGACATAGGTTTGCGGAGCAACTTCAGCCAAAAATAGCATCGCCGACCTCCGGATCTTTCGACAGGGGCGTCAGGGGTTACGATATCGCGCCGGTCCTCAAGAAAAGGGCGCATACTGAATCCGCGAACCCGAAAGCGCACGGTATGACCCTCATCCAGCAGTTGCTTAAACTGTGGGATAATTATTTTCGTTGGGGATTTTTAATCGTTTGCACGTCTACTACTTAGTTATGTTTGAGAAGGAAAGGCGTGCAGCCTCCTCGTCCGGTCTACATTTTTAAGTGATACAAGGGACAACGCATCGCTATGGCAGATATTGTGTCGCAAATCTTATCATACAAAGGCTTATCCCAAAAGCATGCTCGATGTAGAAGTCAGCAGGGTGGCAAAAAGCCTTTAATGGTGGCTCGCGTCGGATTATATTATCCGGATATTGCTTCAGCTTTACGAACGCGCCGATAGGCACCTGCTTGTTCTTATAGCAAGGTGTCTTTCCACTCCAAGGCGTTCCGTGAGACGATTACCTCGTCGTTAATCAAGCGAATGGCCGGGTTGTCATCGTTTAAGAGTTCAGTTTCCGGGATATGCTTTAGCCACAGCTGCGAATGCGTGCTCTTTCCCGTTCCGCTTTTTGCCTAAAAAGAGATACCCTTTGCCATCTTTCATCGTCACTGAGGCGTGAATGAGCAAAATGTTGCTATAAGCACCGCTGAAAGCATAAGCAATCATGATCGTATTGTTCAAGCCAAAACGTCGGTTGATCTTATTGCCAAACAAGGAGGCCTTTACAGAAGAGAAATTAGCATTGGATATAAAAGGCTACTGCAGGCTCATTATCATAATTGTAGATCACCATTTTATAGCCGCCATCAGGTAAAAGATAGACGGCGTGGTTAGAACCGGCATTGTCAAACTGACCGATCTCTTTTTCCCTCCGCGTTTATATCTACTGCATCTTTGGCAAACGTGATTGTACTGATGCAAGGCGCATCGGTTTGCTCCACGATAAAAGGTTCGTATGACGGAAGCATAGAGCGGCCATCCGGACAATCTTCAAAAGCAGACGCAAAAACTCACTCCCGCTACCTTGTATGTTAATGTTTGGCTTGTTGTCATCTTATAAAAAGTCTATGTTTGCCTGCTGCGTGCTGATGTGTGCAGGCATAGTTCTGTGGTTTTGAGGAAGCCTCCTCATTATTTAGTCAGCTTCGTTATTAATGCAGCAGGTGCAGCCTTAATAATCGGTTTGATAAGAGAAGTCGCTGAGCGAAATTTCTTTTGATTTTTCAGGCCGAGTCTTTTTATAGAGTCGCATTATGCGCTCGTGATGAGTGAGTAATCTCTTTGCGCGTATGAGCAAAGAACACGGAGCTGATGGCCAACACATAGTAATTGTCGGCTATAAAGTCGGAAAAATTGCTTTGAGTATTCTGCGCGATTCTCCAGAAACCCCGTTTTTGATCATGGGTCAATTCTGCCAATTGCTGAATCGGAGAAATGTAGACCGTAGAGTCGGAAAAGTTTATCGCCACGCCAAACAGATAGCCACCATTTGGGATAACAGAGTGCTTTTTGAGCCCAAGATGACGAAACGGTCGTGAGGAGAACAACGAGGAGTAAAAGTATTTTTCATTTCATTTGAAGCTAATTACGCAGCAAAGTTACGTATAATCTCTGAGATATTATACTGAGCGAAGCCTCTAAAGCGAAAAAACGGTGCGAATGTCAGTTATGAAAGCGAACCCTCGGCAGGATTCTTAACAAACTAAATTTTCAAATCGACTAATATGGAAGTTGCACCTCGCGTTGGGCTTTTTCGAAGAAGATCGTTGCAGCCGGCGCTGCCATGCTTTGATGAAATAAATCTTCATGGCCCGTTTTTGGGATTGTTTAGTGTGTTTTGGTCATTGTTTGCCTCGACCAAACCATCGTTTGCTCCCACCAAACCATCGTTTGCTCCCACCAAACCATCATTTGCTCCCACCAAACGAAACGCCACCAAGATGTGGGGTAATGATAATCAAGAACGCTGTGCGGCAATGACGGGGCTTAACCTATTGACTTGTAGATCTGAATTATAGAAGAGAGAGGCGAGCGAAAATGGCATGAAGCATTTTTGCTCGCCTCTTATTGAGGAGTAATCGTGGTCGTGCGCGCTGCTATTCGCTCTTTTTGTTGGCGAGATGGCGCTGTAAGATTCTTATAGCTTTTTCTTTTATTTGCCTTACGCGTTCGCGGCCTAAACCAATCCGGTTGCCGATCTCTTCCAGACTGATTCCATGCGCCCTTAAAGCCAAGATAATATTCAGTTACTGAGCGCTCAAGAGGGAGCAGGTCGAGCATACGTGCTACTCTCCATCGCTCTGCTTCTTTTAGGGAGCAATTCGTCCAGCCGAAGCGCTCTTGTCGCTTCTTAATCGCTCGGAGGCGTTTGCGCCTCATCATCAGTAAGAGGGGCATCAATTGAAAGCTCGGCTTGTTTTGCAGTTGCAATGCTAAGCTCACGCGCTCTTTGCTTACGTTCATTTGCTCGCAGATCTCCTCAATTGATGGTGGGCGCTCATTGTCCTGCACATACTGATTGTAGAAGCGGAGAATCTTTTGTATGCCTGACGTCTGATTCTGGGGTAATCTGATCAATCGGCTCTTCTCTGTAATAGCCAAGAGGATGCTTTGACGAGATCCACCAGACGGCATAGGAGATAAACTTGAAGCCGCGCGTATCATCGAAGCGGTGGGCTGCTTGTATCAAGCCGAGATTCCCCTCGTTGATGAGGTCTATGAGGCTGATGCCTTGCCCTGATATTGCTTTGCTACGGAAACAACAAAGCGCAGGTTAGCCCTGACCAAGCGCTCTACAGCTGCTTCGTCGCCATTCTTGGCTCTGCGCCCCAGTTCGACCTCTTCTTCTATGGAGATTCTGGGTTCTCGTGAGATTTCAGATAGATAACGCTCTAATGATTCGTTGCTACGGTTGGTGATGGTCAGGGCGTATCTTTATTTGTCGTCTCATGGTTTCTGATTGGTGTGGTGAAAGTTTTCTATTTGTATTTTTTTGATGATGGTCGGGGCGTCTTCGTTGCCAAGAGCTTGTGAGCGCTCTAGATGGCGGAGTGCGGCAGCTTTCTGCTTGAGGTTCGCCATAGGCCACTCCTATGATCAGGTGTAAACCTGCTTCTTCCGGGCGAGCTTTTAAGAGTGGCTCTACGTATTGTATGACGCCCTTATAATCGCCCACACGTAGGAGGATGGCGGCCTCTTCTTCTTGATAGAGTGGGAGCGTTGCTGCATCAGCCTTTGTCTGCGCCGTGCGGATGTCGTCTAAGGCTTGCTGAAACATTCGCGCTTGCATCTCCGCTTGCTCTCGAAAGACGTAAAAACTTATCGGTGAGATTGCTTGGCCCAACGTTGCGCTCATATTCGTTTAAGTCTATGATGGCTTCGCGGAACTTGCCTACTTTTACTCTTTGCTGCGCACGCAGCCAGTAGTAATGTACGCTCGTCGCGTTGAGCGGCGTTTGGATGTTAGCAATCACGCTGTCTAACAAGGCCAAAACTTTGTAGGTTGTCGCCGCCGGCTTTTTCTAAAGAAATGGCAGCGCCGTAAAAAGGCTTCCGGAGATTTGAGATGTGCTTTCTTGGCCATCAACTTGCGCAATGTTTTTTGCGGAGGCCAAATATTTGTCGTAAACTTCTTTGTAACGCTCCATCGCAAAAAGGCATTGCGCTTCTTGGTAGAGATACAAAGGCTTGGGCTTTATGTGTAGGCTTTTTGCGCTTCGGCCATAGCCTTCAAAAAGGCCATCGTTGCCGAGTGAGTTTATGATAGCGAAGTTGAAGAGCGTCGTACTATATATATAATGTATAGCATCTGCATTCTTGGTCGGAAGAGATAAGGCTTTTTGGAGCTGCGATCCGCATCGGCTAAGGCGTTAGTGAAAGTTTGAAACTTTCCTTGTAGTGCCCAGCCTTCAGCGTTTTGGGGATAAGTTTTCGTGAAATCGCTAAATGCATTTGCGGAAACCAGTGTATCAGAAAAATTGATCAGATATAAGGCGTTCATTGCCTCTTGCTCGTCGTTGGAGCAATGCTATTGGCAGCTTTATGGCCAGAGATCACCGTTGATAAAATTGAGCGCTTTGGGCTGTATAGCTCGTTGATAAAACGTGCATCTAAGGCGCAGGCTTGTGCGGCTTGAGTTTGAACGTTCCTCTGTATGATGCCGATGAGTTCTCCGGCGCTGCTGTAAAGCGGACAGCCAAAATTTTTCAACTTTGTTTGCCGCCGTAATGTCGTAGTAGTTGTAGGTGTTGAAAGAGCTAACTTTTTCTATCTTGGCCTGAATAGGCTTTGCATTTTTGTGTGCTATATACGAAAAATTGTATCTCACTTCCTGCTGAGCGCCCGTAGTCGTAATGCCGGATAGAGGCTTCTTCTTGGCGGCATTTGTACTGAAACGTATTACATCATAGGTGCTGTTGGCTCCTTCTATGCGCTGTATGTTGTACTTTTGCCGCTATCGTCAACAACAACGGCTTTGCTCGCTCCTTAAAGAGATGATAAGGGGCGATTCCGGTGCCTTTCTCATCTAAAAGAATCCATTTCCTTCTCCTTTTAGCTGCCCCTGTGCATCGTAGGTAAAGACCTTAAACAACCAGGTGGTCGGCGTGCCCGGCGTATATTGTGCCGGGCAAAAGGTTAATAGGAGGATTAAGCGTAGAAGATATTTCATTGTTCAATTGATTCTTAAAAGTGATTTTGCATTGTTGATGGCTGCTTCCGTCATTTCGCTTCCTGTTAGCATATTTGCTATTTCTTTTGATGCGTTCTTCTTGTGATAAAAGTGAAATGTGGCTGGTCGTTTTATCGTCGCCTTCAACTTTGTATACTCGATAATGATGAGCGCCAAGTGCGGCAATTTGTGGAAGGTGGGTGATGCAGAGCGCGGCGGTTATCTGCTATTTGTTTGCATAGTCAGAGCCATTTTTCAGCCATTGTCCCTGAAACTCCTGTATCGATTTCGTCAAAGATAATTGTTGGTAGTGCTTTGCTCTTTTGCTATTAGTGCCTTTAGAAAGCATCAAGCGTGCAATCTCGCCACCGGATGCGATGGCAGCTACGTCTTGTAAGGGCCTATTTTTGTTTGCGCTGAACAATAACGAAATAGTATCGCTGCCGTTTCTATCAAAAGACGATTTGGGCGTCAGCGAAATTCAATTTGACGTGTGGCATCCCTAATGTTTTGTAATGTGCTCAATGAGAGATTTAGCAATCGTTTTTGCAGCCGTCTCCGACTTTTTGTCAGTGCTTTCGCGCTTTTTGCTAATGCGCCGAGTTGCTGTTCTACTTCTTTCTCCTTTTCTTTAAGCGTTTTCGTCAATGTTTTTCTATTTCGTTGAGTCGTTTTTGTAGATCATCATAGATTTGTAAGAGTTCGGCAATAGATGCTGACCTTGTGCTTCTGTTCTAAAGAATAGATTGTGTTGAGTCGCTCTTCAACAAAGTTTTGCCGAATAGGGTCAAACTCTATTTCCATTTGCACCTTTTCCAGTTCGGAAGAGTCTTCCAATTCGATGTAAGCACTATTGAGGGCGTTCTGCCATTTCTTGCGCTTGTGGATAAACCGCGCTGATGCTTTCTAATTTCTGCACCCCATTCTTGAGTTCTTCTAACAGACGTAACTCTTCTGAAACTAAAGCGCACAGGCTGCAAATAATGCTTGCTTAATGTCCTCTGCGTGATTTAATGTTGAGGCCTCTTGCTCTAATTCCTCCTGTTCGCCTTCGGAAAGATTGGCTTCTTGAAATTGTTGTATTTGAAATTTGAGATAATCTTGGTTTGCTTGGTCTTTTTCTGCTGAGCTTGAAGTTCCTAGTAGCAAAGTTTGGGCTCTTTTCCAGGCGCCTCAAAAGTATGAAGATAAGTCTCTCGCAAGCTTTGATTTCCTGCAATGGTATCTGCATATGTCAAAGCAAAAATCTTCTTGGTTCATCAAGAGATTTTGATGTTGGGAATGAATGTCGATAAGATAAGTTCCCAGCTCTTTTTAGTTGTGTGAGTGAGACCGGTGTATCATTTATAAAAAGCGCGACTTTTTCCCGTATTGATTACTTCTCGACATCAAGATACATTCGGTATCGTCGTTGTCGATATCGTTATCTGCAAAGAAAAGACTTTAGATTTAGCGCACGGATGTCAAATGAAGCCTCTATGCTACACTTCTTTTTCTCCGTATCGCCTGTGCGTCAGCCCGCTTTTCCCAATAATAGTCCTAGCGCCTAATATGATACTCTTTTTCCGGCTCCCGTTTCGCCGGTAATAACCGAAAAGCCGTTGTGAAAAATCAATATCAAGCTCTTCAATGAGCGCGTAATTTGAAAATATATAGATGCGTGAGCATATTACCTTATCTGATTCCAAAGATGGGTTTTTAGAAGCATTGATGGATGAAAGTATTTCTATTACCTCTTCACGCTCCTTCCCATTTCCTCTTCCTTTGAAAATTTGCACAAAGCTCATCTGCTTTGTACTCGGTAAAGATCTGCGGTAGGGCCGACATGAGGCTTATTTTCGTGAGCTGTTTTGAGTAATTCTAAAGCCTTCTTTATTGCATTTCTGCCAATGTCACTGTCTTCTGCCATTTGGTCGAGGCCTTTGCGATAATACGTATATTGTAAGTGCGGAAAAGGCTCCATCCCATTATCAAGTAAATCATTAATTATGGCATAACGGTTTTTGCATTTTCAAATGCCTTCCATCCTTTATCCGGAAAAGATTGTGAATTGTTCACTACGGTTTGGGCCATTTTAAACGCATCCGTTCCTGCTTTTCGATTCCATTCCGTCTGCGTCCATACCGATTATTAAGTAGGCGTAATAGGCTATGAGAGCTGTCAGCTGATTATCAGCCGCATCCGGTCTAAACTCTAATTTGTCGTAGGCTTGATATTGAAAATGAAACTCATTATCTTGTAAAGCAAAGACCGTAGTAGTGTATGTCGAATTAAAGACTGGGGCGGGTAACTTGTACCGACATAGTGCAGTCAAACTTTCCCATAGATTCATTGTACTTGTTGACTACAATATTAAATGAGCAACGGATGCGCTCATTCTTGCGCAATACCAAACCGTCCATTGTCGGTTGTTGATAAACTCCGTGAGGGCTGTTTGCAAATTATCAAAGACCGCCGTTGAAGTCTGACTGATTTTACGATGATTTATAGTGACGCGAGCCTCTAATTCCTGCGCCTTTTGCAGCATTGAGGCTAAACATGAGGCCACACAAAACAATATCAATCGAATGATTCGCATAAATAATCTATAATATCTCGCGCTACTTCGCTTTTTCTTTCTTTAGCTCAAACACGCGCTCTTCATTCTTCGCGATGATTGTCACTTTATTGGTGTCGTGAACAAAGCCTGCACCTTTATCATTAAGCGAATTGAGCACAATAAAGTCTAAAATGCTTCTTCCGCTAATTTTGGCTTTTGCGTGTTCTTTTCATTAGTTGTTTCCAATGCAAAGCCTATCAACTTCTGATCCGTCCTTTTTCGCTTGGCCCCAGAGCGGCGGCAATATCACGCGTAGCTACTAAATCCAGATGCAGCGTATCGCCTTCTCGCTTTATCTAGCGGTTGTCGATGGGGTGAAATCTGCCACGGCTGCACAAAGAATGCCAACATCAGCATTGGGGAAAAGCCTCCGTTGCTGCTGCAAACATTTCGGCAGCACTCTCTACATCATATAATATGTATGTTCGGATGCTTCGCCGTTAAGGCGACCGGACCGAAACGACCGTAACCTCCGCCCCTTGTGTTGCTACAAGTTTCCGCCAGAGCATAACCCATCTTGCCGGAAGAGTAGTTTCCGATAAAACGTACGCGATCTATCTTTTCGTATGTCGGTCCGGCAGTGATTAAGACCTTTTTCCCTTTTCAACTTCTTGCGTGAGGCGAAGAAATCAGCTAAGGTATCAAGATCCTTTCCGCTCTTCCATTCGGCCTTTGCCTATCAGATGACTGGCCAACTCGCCGCTTTGCGGTTCAATGATAATATTCCCAAACGCTTTTAATTGATCAAGATGCGTAGAAGGATGAGCAAACATATCCAAGTCCATAGCCGGCGCAATAAATACGGGTGCCTTCATAGATAGATATGTCGTGATCAGCATATTGTCTGCCACACCATTCGCCATTTTCCGATCGTCGATGCCGTGGCCGGTGCGATAATCATCGCATCCGCCCATTGCCCAAAGGTCCGCTATACTGCTGCAAGTTCCATCCCGCTGCGAGAAAATCGCTAATGACGGGGTTTGAGGTTAAAAGCTGACAGCGTTATGGGCGTAATAAATTCCTTGCCGGCCGGCGTGATGACCACTTGCACTTCTGCACCTGCCTTAATGAGCAGGCGTATGAGCGTGCACGCCTTATAGGCGGCTATGCTGCCTGTGATGCCGGTACGATATGCTTCCTTTCATAGCGTAGGCTTATAAACCTGCTTTCAATCTTATGCGTAGCAGTGTTTGTTTCGTATTTTGCGTGAAATCACCTTGCATAGTCCAAGAAAAATGGCCGGGATCTGAGCGCAGAATGTCGGTAACGGCGCGCCCTTTATACTTTCCAAAATTGAAGACCTCCGTGCCCTGCTCGTCGCAAGCTATGCGTCCGGCTAAATCTACGTTGCGAGTGCGGCGTGTAAATTCAGAAAAGCCAGCCGACATTGCCTTGCAACTCTTTTGCCATATTTCTCCAATTGCGCTTTAAGCACTTCACTAGGTGGCCTGCGTGTCAGCCGCTAGCCGTATGGGCGTTGTGTAGGTCCTTGTTGCAATAGAATTTGTAAGCAGCAATCAAGTTGCGCGGTTCCAATTTGTGGTCAAATGGTTTTGCACGTCCACCAGCTTGCTTTTCGTTATGTCAAAGTCAGAGCCGGCTCAGGCAAAATTCTTCGACGAGCATCGGTACGTCAAAGACGTTGAGTTAAAACCTGCCAAATCGCAAAGATTGGAAAATGGCATCAATTCTCCCGATTTTTCTTTAAAAGTGGGGCAGTCTGCCACGTCTTCATCTTTAATGCCGTTCACCGCCGTCGCTTCAGCCGAAATGTGCATTTCCGGATTAAAGCGTAGGGTCTTTGATTCCTCTCTTCCGTCCGGGAAAAGCTTTGATATAACTTAGCTCTCACAATACGGTCGCGTGCGATTTGCAAAGCCCGTCGCCTCTATATCAAAGAAGATGATGGGGCGTGTCAGATTTGAGTTGCGTCATTTATCGAATTGTTTCTGTTGGTGTTGCATCAACCAATAAGCGGCCTGATATAGAGCAAGTCGTTCGGCGCCGCGATATGATGGCGTGATTTGTGTTCTTAATCAATGAGTCATCATAGGCATAGGGAGCATTAAAATGTCCTCTCCTCCTCTTGCTCCGTCGGCGGGATCAAGCCGGCACGGCTGGCATCGCCAGTTGAAGACAACTTCTTCTCCCGGCAGTTGTTGAGCAGTTCCGAGCAAGAACGGGCCTCTATAACCAATCTTGATAGGCGTGCCGCTGTAATCGCAGAGTAAGTTTTCTTCTGCCGACATCGAATAATCCGTATCCTGGAGATGAGATTCTCATCTTGCCATTGTCTATGTTTAACTTAACTAACGAGCTGACAGCATTGGAGAAAATCAAGACGCGGCGGAGTGCAGCTAGAGGCGCTTCGCGATTGACGCTGATGATGTTAGGATTATCTTGCGGGATAACACCGGCGCATGGTTGGGGAAGCGCCCTTCCGTTAAGCGGCAGTTCATTTCAAAGTTTGTGCCCTTAAAGACAGCCCTTCGTCCGTCAAACGCCAATTCTAGTGCATCTTCTCTTGCCTAGAATGTTCTTGAGCAGTGTGGCTGGTTTTGCGGAAGGATGAATAAGCCGGAGTTTTTCTACTTTTTATGTCGAGAAGCGTGTTGCAAGCCATCTTTTGTCCATCGCTGGCCACCATCGTCAGGCCTGACGTCGCTTGAGGTCCAAAAGTAAATGCCGTTCATCACGGGGCGCAATGGGTCATTGGCTGCCGCAAACAAAAAGCGGTTGATAGCATCGAGCAACTGGCCGGAGGTTATGCTTACTTGCATCGTATCCTCGTTCAGCGCAGGCGGAATCGGATATTCATCAGCCGGCTCTGCCATAAAATTGTACTTACCGTTTTTGATATTCGACGGTAATCTCCATATTGCTTTCGTTGATAAAGATTTCCAGGGGCTGCTCCGGTATCTCTTTGATAGCGTCTTGAATAGTCTTGGCGTTGACGGCAAAGCGAATGTCGGCGTCGCTCTCGACAAGGTCGATGTACGTCGAAGTGTTATTTCGTTGTCGGCGGCCGTCAGTTCCAATCGCTTTGATTTGATGTCGAAAACAAAAGCAATTCAGAATCAGCATGGTTGTTTTTGCTGCTATGAGCGCGCCCAATAGATTGTGGGCGAGCAGATAAAACGGAACTGGAAATAACGAATTTCATTATGGATATGTATTTTTAATTGTTTTGACTTAAGTTTGGTGACCAGACGAATAACGTCCATATCGGGACAAATTTACAATCAAATCGACTGCAAAGCAAAATAATCTCACTTTTTCTCCTCTGCGGTCTCAGCTGTGCTAATCAGGTGAAAGCTGTGGGCGAACATAATTGAGGCGCTCCGCCTTATTAAAAAGTCAATGTAGGGTGTTTTTGGTGATATAATTTGCGTTGTCATACCGACAATTGTTCTGAGCCGTAGCGGGTCGCAGGATTGCTGAAATAAGGTTGTCTATGGTTTGCTGACAGCAAACTATCGTTTGCCGGAAGAAACGATGGTTTGCCGGGGAGCAAACTATCGTATGCTGGCAGCAAACAATGGAGAAATGTGTTGTAGTGTTAGAATAACCTACTGTAAAATGATGATAATACGTGGTGCTTTGATTGTTTGATAAGCGTAAACGATGAAAGGATGGGGAGTGATCTGTTGAGATAGTGCTTTGTTTCTTCGAAAACAAAATTTCCGTGTAAAAGACTTGTCGCGGATGATGTCAAAAGTGTGTTTTCCGACTGCTCGTCACGCTACTCTGATTCGGAATGCAAGAAGCGCGACAAAACATTAAGTTTACCGCGCTTCTAAAAATAGTTGTCTATGCGATTTCCGCTTATTTACGATCAATTTCTTACCATTGACAATGTAGAATACCCTTGTTGAGCTTGTTGATAGGCGTGTTCACCTCGTTCCGCTTAAAAGTGTAAACAGCAGACTGTGCATTCGTCGTATCCATTTCTGTGCTTGTGATGCCGTCATGAATGGGGACGATGTTGATAGCTTCAGTCACAATCTGGCCACCGAGCGCTACAGCGAAGAGATCTGCATCAAATGCTGCACCTTCCGGGTCTTTGATGCAGCTACCTTCAAGCGTCAGCTCTGCCATCGTCGCAGATAGAACCATTAGATCCTTCCGCTGTCAGCTTAGCATTCTTGATTAATAGTTTGCCGGCTTCAGTTGAGTTGTTACCGGCAACACCCCATTTACCCTTAGTCGTCACTGTACAATCTTCAATAGTAAGTGATGAGCCGGGGAGGAAGATACCGCAGTTGTCAGTCGTTTCTACATTTAAAGAACCTTCACCCGTGATGGTGGTTTTCTTAGATAAATACAATGAAGACGCACGACCGGAGAAGATTTTTGTTCTCGCCGATCAATTCGATTCGAAGACCTTCAGTGTAAGATAAGATAGCGTAAAGCTTGGTCTTAATCTCAGCATTCTCAAGTGTTAACGTATTCGTTGGAGCATCATAGTAAAGCTTTCCGGCCTTCAAACCATGTACCGCGAATATTGCTGGCATTTTCAGACGTTACTTGGTCGCCGCCGATCGTAATGTCGTACGGGATTGTTGCTATTTGTCGTTGCGTAGTTGGGAAGTAGTCTCGTTTCGTTGTCAGCTTCGTCCATTACCTTTACATAGAAGGGTACTTCGTTGACATCTCAGAGTGCTTGCATCACGTAGCCGTCTTTGTTGACCAGCGTATCGCTCTGCATATAATCTAAGCGCCATCTTTTTGTAGAATACTATATAGCGCAAATCCTTTTTGCTTAGAAACGTCGTCGAAGCCAATTCCCAGTAGATCATAATAGTCTTACCCATAATCTGACCAACCTGTAACGACCGGATCTTTAGCGTAGGCGGGTTCACATCAGCAGGTTGGATAATGACTTCCGTCTTTACCAATTCACCGTTGAGGGAGTTACGCAGCGTTTAGCGGATCAAAGATTGCCTTTCTAGGCTGTGCAATCTTACAGCCCTTTGATGAGATATTGGAGATCTGACAAATAGAGCCTTCAGCGCCTTCTGCAGAGATTATCGTCTCTTTGATGATGATAGAATCTTTGTCAGCGTCGCTTCCTTGTATACCATATTTACCCTTAGCTTTGAGTGCGCACTGGTCAATCGTGAGCGCTGCATTGTTAAGTAAGATGGCTGCAGCATTATCTGCCGTAACTTCGATCTCTCCGAGGCCTTTGATAGTTACGTCAGCTTGTTGTAGTTTCATAGCAACATCAGTTGCGTGCACAAAGTTCTTACCGGTAAGTTCGATAGCCAATCCGGGTTCACGAAACAATACCTCATTAGCACTGTCCAATTTTTACGTCCTGCAACTTTAAAGTTTTGATTGAGAATCATAAGAAATCTTTCCTTCTTTGAGCCATTCGCCGGTCACGTTGTCAGCATTCTTTAGTTGGTAGTAGCTGTACCGTTGATCGTAATGTTGTACGCGAGAAGGCCGGAAGATGTTGTTGCTTCGCCTCAGTGTAGTCTGAAGTGTTGCCGGCTGCATCTGATACTTCAACGTAGAACGAATAAGTCGTCTCCGGGTCTAGATCCGTCAACGTATACGTATCTACATCTTTCATCTTTTCGCTAGCGTAGCTTGTTATGGAATTTTTCTAGTATACGGTATATTCCAAATCGCTCTGAGCTGTCGTTTCGTCTGTCGCTTTATTCCAAGACAAAGCAATGGAGCTTTTCTTTAACTTCTCCAACAGTGATTGTCTGATCTGCTATTGTTGGTGCTTTTTGTCTGCTGTTCTGATTTCACATTCAGTTACGAACTCGCCATTCAGCATAATGCCGCGGCCGGCTTTTTACGAATTGTGCACCTTCAGGCCTAACAATGCTGCAACCTTCTGTTTCAAACTTGAAGAAATAAGCTGCGTTCTCTGAACCTTGAGTAAGACGTTTGAGTTCTTGACAATCAAGCCTGTCTTTGTGAGAGGGTCCTCGCCCATAAAGCCTATGCGGCCTTCGAGTTTGACGTTGCAGTCTTTAATCGTAGCAACGGAGCCAAAGCATAGATACCCATACCATTAGATGAAGTCAATTCCAAAGAACCTTCGCCTGCTAATGGTTACGTCTGCTTGAGAAAGAATAAGGGCAGACTTACCACCGAAGACTTTTGTTCGTGCCAATAACTTTAATGGTGAGGTCTTTTATGCCTGAGTTAATAGCTGCGAGAGGAATGTAGCCACCAGGGCTGTATTCCAACACAACGTTGTCGAGCGTTAACGTTTTTGAGGCTTCGTCGTAGCTGATTGTGCCGGCTGTTAGTCCATCGCGCTTTGATGTCGCTGAGAAGGTCCGACGAGTTAAGCGCTTTGCCGCAAATCGACAATGTGTTTCCTTGCGCCTTTGCTGTGATTGTAGGTAGCGTAAAAAGAGCAGTGTGGCGATAAAGAAGCTCGCCAGTCTCGCCAATTTGTTTTTAATTTCATAAGATCGTTCCTTTAGATTAGTTGAATGTCGAGCTATTTCTTGATCAGCTTTCTCAACCTTGTCGCCGACCTTGAGCAAGTATGCGCCAACAGGCACGTTGTTCAGCGGCAGGCGCGTAAAGTTCGACGAAATAACGCCGCCAGCGAGTTTTTGCGCCGTTTAGGCGACTGGATCGCATAAGTTGAGCCCAGCATTTTGTGGGGTACAGTTAGCGTTGCATAGTCAGCTACCTGCGTTTTGCTGACTTCGATAGCGCGTTGGTTGATAAATTCTATGCCGGTTCCGCCTTCACCATCGTAGATCGTATAGCGAGCCACCTTGATAGTTGAACACGTTCCAGCCTCTTGTTGCGTGCAACTGAACGTCCGCTTTTGTTGCTACGTTTTCTTCGTTCGCAAGTGTTTTTGTCGACCAGGAAGAGTTCGAAGACGTTCCTCCTGGCAGCGAGTTAACACGTGCCGTCATCTTCTTCCTTAATCTTATTTCCATAGACATATACCTGGAAGAGGAAGGTGTTGTTAGAAAGATCCAAAGCTTCGAGCTTGTTCTTGCTCTACTGAAATACGCTTCAGCGCCGGAGCACCAGACAAATCGATCTCTGTCAGCTTGTTATTTTTCAAACCCAGTGAGGTTAGATCCTCCATGTCTTTCATTTTGACTGACGTGATTTGATTTCCGTCAATGCCAAGGAGCTTAATTTTGCCTTCAATTTTTCACAGTCTGTTTTGTTAGCGTAACTAAGTTCCACTCATCGTTCTTAAACTGACCCTTAAGACCGTCGATTTTGAGACTTTTCGCCTCGCCAACTGAGGACATTTGGAATTCTGAGCCAACCGCCATATCTGTGGTCAACTCAATAGTGCCTTTGTGCAAACGAGTTTTGCAGCAACAGCAAACATCGCTAATAGCGATGCAAAAGAGTACTTTTTCTTCATAGTTGTTCGATTTTGCTAATTCGACATAATATTTGACGCCACAAAGATAAGTGAAAATATATAGTGTAAAAGCTTTTTACTTTTTCTTTAGTTTGGGCGTACATCTTGGTTGATTCGCAGAAAACGAACATAAAATTTATTGATATTAAAAATCAAGGTTTATTGTGTTTAATAAATCATTAAAAAGTGAGCCATTTTGTCGATATACTTTCCTCTTTTGTGTTTGTTAACGCGGGGCTTTCATTATTTGGCGGCAGCAAACAGTAGTTTGCCGGCAGCAAACGCTCGTTTGTGTGAGCAAATGATGGTATGGCGGGAGCAAACCGGCAATTTATCTATACAAAATTGCCTCGGATCATTTTATATAATGAGTAGGCAAGTTATGCGAACGCTGAGCAATAAAAATGAGGCAACAAGCGTGTTGTGCTGTTTGTTGCCTTATTGTGCGGTTCGGATGATATTTTGTTGTAAGTGAGGAAAGCGCGGGTCGCTTAGAAATGGCGTATTGTTTACACGCCATACAGTCTTTTGACATCGTCCTTAATAGCATCCGGTACCATTTTCTGCGATGTCGCCGCCGGTTTGTACGGCTTGCCGAATCATCGTAGAACTATAAGGATAAATTGGCGCATCAAGTAAGCGGACGTTTGCGGGTAAGTCGGTTGCCGTCACCTCATAGCCATCGCGCGGATAGATTAGAAATTGATAATTACGCTAACAATTGGTCGTGATTTGCCCATCGATCAAACAGCATCCAGTTGTCAGCGCCGATGAGTAAGACCAATTGGTCAGCAGGGTAGAGCTGACGAAGCGCATCCATCGTTTTCCACGTGAAAGATGGGCGTGGCAGGTGAAATTCAAAGTCGGAAGCTTTGAGCTGCGGATAATCGGCCAGTGCTTTTTATGGTCAAGCGGACGTAGTTGTTCATCTAAAAAGCTGCTGGTCGCATTTCAGTGGGTTTTGCGGCGATATTAAGTAGAGTATTTCATCGACCTCTTTATTTTCTATCGCCTTTAGTCCGATGTGAAGTGTGTCCGTTAGGATCGGATTAAAGCGATCCGCCAAAAGATACCTATGCGCTTCATGCATCCAAAAACTGACTAACAAGCTCTTTGGCGGACTTTAAGACAGTCTCTAAATCGTTGTTGGTCAAAGTTGCATCAAATTTGTCGGCCTCGCTCAGTTCGTAGTCGGCGCGGCGTATGCGTTCCTCAATTACTTCCGGGGCATCCGTGCCTCGCGCCGTTAAGCGGTGGCGCAAAACTTCTAACGACGGCACTTTGATAACACTGTCAGCGCTTGGTCGCCGTAGATGCGCTTGATGTTTTGCGCCCCGACGACGTCGACATCGCAGATGACGTTTTCGCCTTTGGCCAGCAGGCGGTCTACTTCAGCTTTTAGTGTCCCATAATAGCGCCCTTCGTAGACTTCACAAAATTCTAAAAACTCCCCATCGGCAATGCGTTGTCGAAATTCCTCAGCCGTCAGGAAGTAATATTCCACTCCGTGTTGCTCTTTTTCCGCGAGGTGTGGCGCGACGTAGCGCTGATTGAAAAATGCAGATTCAGCTGTTGATCCATCAAATAGTTGATGATCGTGGATTTACCACTTCCCGGAAGGCGCTGGAAAAACGATTATCTTTGCCATAGTACTTATAGAACGTTGAGTACCTGCTCTTTGATTTGTTCTAATTCGTCTTTTCATCTTCACGACGATGTTCTGCATCTCTGCCAAGTTGCTCTTAGAACCCGTCGTGTTGATTCTCGGCCCATTTCCTGCGCGATAAAGCCCAGCTTTTTGCCTTGTCCGCAACCGCCGTCCAGTGTTTCAGCGGAAGTATTTTTAGGTGGTTGGTCAGCCGTTGCTTCTCCTCGCTGATGTCCAGCTTCTCTATGTAGTAAATAAGTTCTTGTTCCAATCGGTTCTTATCATAATCTACGCCTTTCAGTTCGCCCAAACGTTCCTCTAGACGTTGACGAATTTTCTCCGTTCGCTCCTTCTCATAAGGCACAATCGAAGACAAGAGTTGCTCAATGTTGTTGATCTTGAGCGTAAACATCTTGTAGAGTGCTTGCCCCTCTTGTTTGCGAAATTCGACGAGTGCTTGTGCAGCCTGCTGTATGGCTAGGAAGACTTCATTCCACTCTTCTTCAGACAATTCTTCTTGCTCTACCGGCGTGGTTAATTCAGGTAGTCGAACGATAATGTCCCACCAGTTGGTCGTAGGCGTATTGATTGCCAAATCTTTGCTGATAGCTTCAATCTGTTGCTTGTAGCTGCTGACAACAAACGGATTGATAGCTGCCGATTGCCGATCAGCATCCTTTTTCACCCAGATCGAGAAATCGACTTTTCCTCGCTCCAAGCTTGCACAAGGTATTTGCGTATTTCTATTTCTTTTCTCGCGATAGAGTGGGTTATGCGTGCGCTCAAATCGAGCGCTTTTGAATTGAGCGATTTTATTTCTATATGTATCTCCGTTACAATGGGCCTCAGCTTTTGCCGTAGCCGGTCATCATCTATACTATGGTGGAATGCTTTATGAATTATAATCTCAATTGGTTTGTAAGCGCAAAGATAATGAAAGAGAGCCAACGCTAGTTCAATTACTCGCCATTTCTTCTCTTCGAATATAATAAAAATATTACTTTTTGTCGTTGATTTTACAGGTGGTAACGGCTAAAAATGGCTTGCCACGCATCTCTGACAAGGCAAATGATTGACTATATCAAAGGACAGATCGGCGAACTTACTACCCAACGAGTTGCACGCTTGAAACGTGTGGAGTCGGCTATGAATTGCTGATTTCACTGAATACCCTATACGGCTATACAGGATCGTAAAGAAGCAGCTTTATGTCTATGAAGTGATACGCGAAGATGCCCACCTGCTGTATGGCTTTTTCGACGAAGCAAGAGCGCCAGCTTTATTTTACGTTGCTGATTTCCGTAAGCGGTGGGCGGACAGACGGCTAAAAGTAATCCTGTCGTCATTCTCACCAAGTGAGTTGGCAAACATTATTCAGATGGAAAAATGTTAAACTCCTACGCGGCGTTAAAGGTATTGGCCTGAAAGCAGCTCAACGCATCGTCTTAGACTTAAAAAGACAAAAGTGGTTGGGATTGAAGGTGAGCGATGGCGCAATCAGGTGTGGCGAACTCGATCAAAGCTAATGCGGTGGCAGAAGCCGTATCTGCACTCTACCACATTGGGTTTCTTCCTCCGGCTGCTTCTCAGAAGTGCGTCGCTGCATTGCTGCAAGAAAATCCCAATTTGCCAATCGAACAGGTCATCAAACAGGCTTTAAAACCATCTGATTTGCGCAAGTTTGCTAAAATAATCTGCTTGATAAGTCTTTTGACCGTCATTTCCGTGGCGGCCCGAACGTATACCGTACGCTTTTTCGGCCCCTGCTGAATCGACGGGCAAACAGACTCAGGCCGCAACGATGCCTCGTGATACTATAGTAAACCCTAAATTTCCTGTAAAAAGACTGCACCTCAGGAAGAAAAAGGACACAAGGCGCTCTTCGACCGACTTAAAAGATCCGAAAATGCCCAAACGCAGGCTTATTACGATGAAACAGACGGAACTTATCGTTTAGGCACGAAAGTGGGCGATTCTTTTGTGGCAACGCCCCTTGAATTATCGCCGAAAGAGTTTCAACAATGGACTTTGCGCCACTCCTTGCAGTCTTATTACAAACAGAAGAATCAAGAGCTCTATAAGAATAAAGGAAAAGAGAAATTTGATTTCACAGATCTCAAATTCGATCTCGGTCCGGCCGCCAAGATTTTTGGTCCGGGCGGTGTGCGCATTCGCACACAAGGGTCTGCCGAACTGAAGCTAGGAGCAAATATGCGTTCTGTAGAGAATCCATCTATTGCCGAACGTAACAGACGTGTCTTTGGCTTTGACTTTGACGATTAATGTCAGTGTCAATGGTAAAATTGGCGACAAGATGGGGATGGACTTTAATTATAACTCCGATGCCACGTTTGACTTTGATGCGCAGCGCTTGAAGTTGCAATACCAAGGTAAAGAAGATGAAATCATAAAGTTGATCGAGGCCGGTAATGTGTCTATGCCGACTAACAACTCGTTGATTCGCGGCACGAGTAGTCTTCTTGGTATACGTACCGACCTCCAATTTGGCAAATTAAGCTCTCAACGATCATTGCTCAAAAAAATCGGCTACCTCAAGCGTTCAAACCAAAGGCGGCGTGCAATTAAGCTCGTTTGAATTTTCGGCGGACGATTACGATGAAAACAGACACTTCTTTTCTTGGCTCAATACTTTCGTGAACATTATGACGAGAATATGGCTCAATTCGCTAATATTCTTAGTGGCATTACGATCAACCGCGTGGAAGTGTGGGTGACCAATAAGACCGGACAAACTACAAACACAAGAAACGTCATCGCTCTATACAGACTTGGGCGAGGCTTCGAAGATCCATAACCCGCTGTGGACGCTGGGAAGTACGACCGTGCCGGCCAACGCAGCGAACACATTATATAATATAGTGTCGGGCATCAACGGAGTGCGTAACATCTCGACTGCAACTTCGGCTTTGGATGGATTTGGCCTGACCGGTGGCGTTGATTATGAAAAAGCTGGAATCAGCCCGCCTGCTTTCTCCCTCAGAATATAAAGTCAATGCGGCCTTAGGTTATATTTCGCTCCGTTCAGCATTGCAACCGATCAAGTCTTGGCCGTAGCTTTTGAATATACCTATAGAGGTACGAACTATCAGGTCGGAGAATTTTTCGACTGACCGCAAGGATAATACGGAAACATTATTGCTGAAGTCGTTGAAAAATACGGCAAACTCGCCCTCTCAAGGCAACTGGGACTTGATGATGAAGAACGTCTACGCCTTAGGTGCCTCCAATGTGCAGAAAGAGAAGTTCAGATTAGATGTAAAATACCTCTCGGATACGACGGGTGTTTATCTTAATTATCTCCCCAGAGCCAACGCTGAAAGACAAACGTTTGATACAGTTGCTTGGGCTGGATAGATTAGACAATACATAAGCGCAACTCAATGCGTATTTTGACTATGTGGAGGGATATACTATAGATCCTACGGATGGCCGCGTATTTTTCACCAGCGTCGAGCCGTTTGGCAAATATTTGCGCAAAGTAATTGGAAACAACGCGATCGCTGATAAGTATGTGTTCCAAGAATTGTATGATTCGACTAAGACTGTGGCTAAGCAGATCGCAGAAAAAAGGATAAATTCATCATAACCGGACAGTATAAAGCTTCACGAGAAGATGAGATTTCTAGGTGTGTCGAATGTGCCGCGAGGTTCTGTGTTGGTGACTGCTGGCGGACAGACCTTGGTTGAAGGTGCAGATTATACTGTCGATTATAATAGTGGCGTCGTGCGGATCTTGAACAAGAGTTTGCTTTCAGCCGGTACATCTATCAATGTTAGTTTGGAGAGTAATACCGATTATGGTATGCAAAGAAAGACTTTGCTTTGGGCTCAATTGGCAGTATGATTTCTCCAAGAATTTTTATGATTGGCGGTACGGTGATGCACTTCAAGGAGAAACCATTAACAACGAAGGTGGCCTTTGGCAGTGAAGCCATCAATAATACAATTTGGGGGTGAACTTAGCTTTTTAAGAAGCAAAAGTCAACGTTTGACGGATTGGATAGATAAGCTACCATTTGTGAATGCTACGCAGCCCTCTTCAATTAACTCTTACGGCCGAGTTTGCCCAATTGATCGCCGGCAAAGTACAAGGCGCTCAAGGAAATGCCTCATACTTGGATGATTTTTGAAAAATGCAACTTCAAATATAGATATTTCCAATCCGAAAGAATGGAGCATTTCTTCTACGCCTTCAATGTTCGCTGAGTCGTCTCTCTAATGATGTGAGATATGGCTATAATCGCGCCTTACTCGCTTGGTATTATATTGATCCTTTGTTTACAAGGCGTAGCTCTTCTCTGACTCCCGGCTATATCAAGACAGATCTTGATCAACTTTCGGATCCTGATGTGCGCGAAGTACCTAAGAGTGAGCTTTTTCCCGAATAAACAGACGAACTACAAGGAAAAGCACAATCATGGAATGTGCTCAATCTTGCGTTTTATCCGAATGAGCGCGGTCCATACAATCTAGATCCCGATCTAAACGCGGCAGGTCATTTGAACAACCCGCGAAAACGCTGGGGCGGAATGATGCGTAAACTGGATGTTTCTGACTTTGAGAACTCTAACGTAGAATATATTGAGTTCTGGATGATGGATCCTTTCATCAAGGCGCGTAAAGAAGGACGTACTTTTACCGGTGAGCTTTTACTTCAATCTCGAGAGATTTCGGAAGATATCTTGAAAGATGGGAAGAAGTTTTATGAAAGCGGAATGCCGATTGACGGGTCTTCTACCCTTGTAGAGCAAACTACGTGGGGGTAAAGTTCCGACGCAAAGTAGCGTAACTTATGCTTTCAATACGACTTCCGGCGCTAGATCAAAACAAGATATAGGTTTAAATGGATTGACCTCGGAAGAAGAAAAACGTATCCCGCTTATCAAAAACTATTTGCAGACAATTCGTGGTATTGTGTCCGCTGCCGTTTATGATTCGATCGCAGCTAATCCTCCGGAGACAGGTATCATTATTTCCGCGGTTCTGATTATGATCGTTCTAAAAAGAGCATACTTGAACGCTATAAGTATATCAATAATCCAAATGGTAACTCTTCTGATACGGAAAGTCTGCAGGAAAATTACGCAACGGCTTACAAAAACAACGCCGGATGTTGAAGATATCAATCAAGATTACACCTTTAAATGAGTATGAGAAGTATTATCAATATCGTGTTGCAATAGATCCCTAATAAAATGCGCATTGGCGAGAACTATATCGTCGATCAGCGGATGGCATACCCAAAGACTCGTAATAATAAGAGAGAGCCTGTCAATTGGTATTTGTTCCGTATTCCTATAGAGAATTACGAGAAGAATGTTGGTGGAATGAATGACTTTACGTCTATTCGTTTCATTAGGATGTTCTTGACCGGATTTGATCAACCTGTCGTACTCCGCTTGGCAACCTTGAACTTGGTACATGGGGAATGGAGATCTTACGATCAAGCATTATATAATGGTCAAGCGCCAAGTGTGAGTGGTATCACTTGAACCATCGTCTGTGAACTTTGAAGAAAATAATGATAAATCTCCGGTTAACTATGTAATACCTCCAGGTATTAGTCGCGCACAGACCCTGGGCAAGACCAATTGCTACAAAACAATGAACAAGCATTATCTTTAGTCGTTAAGAATTTGGCATCTGAAGACGCGCGTGCCGTTTATAAACGCACAAACTTGGATTTACGTCGGTATAAGCATCTCCAAATGTTTAATCACGCCAATTCTTTAGAAGGCTATCCTGCGGTGGAAGATGGACAAGTTTCTTGTTTGTACGTTTAGGTAGTGACTATAAATCCAACTTCTACGAATACGAAATACCGCTAACGGTAACTCCCTCCTGGGCGTTATGCAACTCGATGCCGGTGCCCGTGCTGTTTGGCTTCGCACAAATATGTTGCGATATTGATCTATCTCTCTTTACAGACTTAAAACGTAACCGTAATAGAGCAAGAGCAAAATGGTGCCGCCTCTTTTGGCAAGCTTTATACAGAATATGATCCACACAAGCAGGCTAATCGTGTTAGCATTATGGGTAACCCTACGCTAGGAGATATTCGTACTATTATGATTGGGGTGCGTAAACAACTCTCGCCAAGTACAAGATGCAGAAGTTTGGGTTAATGAGTTGCGGTTACAACAAATTTCAAATAAAGGCGGTTTCTGGCTGCGCAGGCGGCACTCAATTTGCAACTTTCAGATTTAGCAACTGCTGATTTGACGGGCCATTTAGAGACTGAAGGACGGTGGCCTGGAGGAAACTGGTGCAGCAACGCAGAGACAACAACTTAATGCAATATTCGCTAACGACTACATGTGCAGTTGGGTAAGTTCTCTGCCTGAGAAGGTAAAGATGAATGCCCCCTTTACTATTCATATTCTAAAGAAATAATAGAGCCCAAATATAACCTGCTGGATCAGACTTGTTGATGAAAGAAGCTCTTCTACTTTGAAAAACAAAAAAGCGAGAGAAAGACTCTTTACGGCGTATAGCCAATCGCGTTGTAACATCTAAAAATCTCTCATTGACGGGTGTTAGATTTAATATACAGACAAAGGGACATCCAATGCCTTATGATCCTGCTAACTTTACTTTCGGCTATGCTCATTCTTCGAGAGAGACAACCGGTCAGACAACGGCTTGGGAGAAAGATCAAAATTGTGCGTTGAGTTTCAACTACAACTATTCTCCCTAACTACAAACCGTTTAGTCCCTTTCAAGAAAATATCTAAATCTAAGTGGCTCAAGCTCCTCACTGAGTTTAGTCTTAACTATATTCCACAGAATCTGGCATTCAATTCTGAGATAACGCGCTCTTACTATGAGTTGCAAGAGCGGGATATGGAAAACTTGAGCAATACATCAATACCTCTTAACTTGGAATTCAGATTTTCTTTGAATCGTAGTTTTAACCTGCGTTGGGACATTACTAAGAACATACAAGTAAGTTTCCAGAGTGGAACTAATGCAGAAATAGAACAACCTTATACAGCCGTTAATAAACAGTTGTATCCGGATAGATATGGGGCTTGGAAAGACTCAATCTGGCAGAGCATTCGTCATTTAGGGCGTCCGCTTTCATATACACAGAATTTTTCAGTTAGTTGGCGTTTACCAATCAATCGGATACCTTTTTCGATTGGCTAACGTCCGATGTTAGCTACCAAAGTTCTTACAATTGGGCTCGTGGAAGTATTTTTGGAGAGTGGGTATGAATTTAGGTAACAATATCTCAAATTCACGCAACATAACAGCCAATGCTCGCTTCAATATGGAGACATTATATAACTCACGTTCCCTTCCTTCGTAAAGTCAATCAGAAATATTCCAACAGTAGTGGCTATCCTTCAAAGAAACAAGATCAAACTAAAGCATGACATAAGAGTTGCGTTTAAGAGCAGATACGACGCTGACTATTAAGCATAATCAGCAGACAAAAAGATTCGACTATCGGCTTTGCGCAAAGATGGGTCGCGTATACAATTAAGATATAAGGTAATAGACAAGAACACCATCGAAATCTTGAATCGTGATAGCTCGCAAGTCAAGCTGACCATTGCAGCACGTAAGAGCAATGAAGAGCAAGGATGGATAGAACCCTACAAGGCGTTTCTGCGTGTTTTGATGATGGTGCGCAATGTTAGCTTTAATTACTCAAATAGGTTTAATGATAGTCTCTTCCCGGCTTCTCCCGGAAATAGGTAATACTTTTGGCCAATCGCGTGGTGGAGGCTTGAAACCAGGCTTAGATTTTCGCCTTTGGTGCAGTCGACGAAAAATTACATCCGTAGAGCCGCAGATCGGGGGTGGTTGTTAAGAACAGACTCTATCATAACACCAGCTACGATGAATCTAACGGAAACCTTCCAGTTCAGAGCAACATTAGAACCCTTCCGCGACTTTAAGATAGATCTTTTTGCTACGCGTGATGTAAACACTGCAAAGTCTATACAGTATATGTTTACTGATATGCCGACTTTGAGTCAGGTTCTTTGCACAGACCACAATTAGCATATCTTCCTCTTTTGAGAGTTTTGGAAATGCTGACAATGGTTATGCAAGCAAAACTTTTAGGAAGTTCATTCAATCATTGATAGTTATCGTAATCAAGCTGAAGCGCACTATGCCACGCAACATATCCTGCCGGAACATCTTTAGCAGGAACGCCTTTTAATCCTGCTAACGGTACTATCTCCAAATATTCGGCCGACGTAATGGTTCCCGCCTTTTTAGATGCTTATACTGCTGGCGGATCAGGCTTGCGTATTTTTCCCACCATTTTGCGAATGCTCCCCAATTGGTCTATCTCTTGTGCCGGCTTAGCGCGCCTGTCAGCGATGAAGAAAGTTTTCAAGAGCTTTTAATCTCAACCACTCTTACAAGAGTATATATAGTGTTGAGTGCTTATTCCTCTTTCTCTACCTTCAGCCGATATATGGGCAATTGGGGCTTTGTTACAAATGTCTCTACCGGACTTCCGTCCCGAGTTCTCCCTTTGACGTCTCTTATAGTTTCGATCAATGAGACTTTTGCACCTTTGTTTGGTGTCGATATGACCTTCTTAAATAATCTCTCTACACGAGTTGAGATTCGTCGCACAAGGATTTTTGACCTTAAGCATGACAAATGCGCAGATTAATGAAGCACGTTCAAACGACTTCGTGATCGGAATGGGATATAAGATTCCTAACTTCAAACTCTTTTGAGTCGAAGAAAGCAGTTCGCACCAAGAAAGCGAAGTCTACTAAAGAGGCTGATAAGGATAGAGGTGATGCTTTTGAATTGCGGAGTAATATAACAGGTTTTTCTAGTGATTTAAACATACGCTTCGGACTTCTCTTTCCGTAGTCAAGCATCGCTTAACCGGGATATTATGACGGGCTTGTCTCCAGGCCACCAGTGGTAATAGGGCCTTGCAATTAAGTTTTAGTGCCGACTACGCACTAGCTGTCTGCTGACGCTCACGCTTTATTATGATCGACAAATGAATCGTCCTTTTTGTTGACGTCGGCTTCCTATCCTACGACTACGCAAGACTTTGGCGTGAGCTCAAAAGTTTAGTTTGAATCATTAGCGCAAACTTGATGACAAGCGGGCGGAAACCACATGCTAAATAAAGGCATAGGTTTCCGCCCGCTTGTTTTAGAGATACGATGTTTCTTAGTTCTACTATTTGATTCTCGTTACATTGCTATATGTAGTAATGCAGCTTGCGTGACATATGTCCGTTTTGCCTTTCCATCGATAGGTTTTTGCCTTTCGTTGTGATGATAATTCCTGCAAAATTTTGGCGTGTCTGTGATCGAATATTCTGCATCTTTAGTACTGAAATTTTAATGTGTTGCTTTTTGCAGAATAAGTAAAGTCTGTCTTTGTGTTAGGGCTATTTCAGGATAATAGAATTCTACAAGTCCTTCTTCATTTCTGATGGCATAGTGTAGTGTATGATCATCCAGACTATATATGTATAATGGTTTTCTGCTTACCGTCTACATAAAATTTAAAAAGCTCGTTACATTATCATCATCAAGGTCTATCGTCGTATGTGTTTCGACCATTTTGTCCCCTTCCAAGTTGTTTATCGTTGTAAAATACAACGGCGCACTTGAATCTTCTTTTCCGGGCGTTAACAAGCAATGGTTTGTTATCTTCTATCATATAGGTAGATACCTCATACCAAGTTCCGGCTCCCCGCGTCAGCGTGTTCAGTGTCTTGTCATCATTATCAATGGTGAAATATGCCGCAGTTTCCGTGTGTCAACTCAGAAAGTTCCGGGCTCAACTTAAAACCTTTACCTGACGCTAAGAAGATCTTAAACGAAGGAGTATGATTCCATCCATGCAATCCGTCCATAAGGGCAAAAATCTTTTACCCCGTCAAAGTTGAAATCACAGTAGAAAAGCACACTCATGTTCCCCATAAGGCCCTTCAGCAACATTAGACCTCATCTGATTGTCGTGCAGTTCATACGAGATCTCATCAGCGTCAACGCGAATCAGTTCCTTTGTTCGTTTTGCGATCATATACCGCCACCCATCCTCCGCAATAAGGCTTGGTGTTGTCGGATATGAAAACCTTTCCATAATATTGATCTGAAAAATCATCGATCTTAAACGTTACCTCGCCCCAAACTTGGAAGTAAGTAACCCAAAGAGTGCAACAAAAAGAAGTAAAAATCCTTTTCATAAACATCGTCATTTAATCGTTCGTCACTTATCAAAGCTTTATTTGAAGTTGCTACTTTTAGTTCTACTTTGTCAATTCTAAATCATCAGACGATTGTCTTAAGAAAAGTAGCACAAACTAAGTAGCCTAAATATAGGCATACCAAGTTCAAAGATCGCATATCTTCATTAGTTGCCGTATGATACATTATCAAATGCTTCCTTTAGCAGTGTTGCTGCTGCCTTTTCGCCTCTTGGGGCTTCCTTTCCACTGATAAGTCTTGCCTTTAGTGAGAATGTTAATCCCCGCTATACCGTTCACGTCGGTAATGGTGTATTCCGTATCCTTATTCCAAAAGGACAATGCATTCTTTTTGCGAGAATAATAAAAGTCTTTTTACCCTCTTTGTTTAAATCCGGATACAAAAGTTCAAACTCTCCATTACTTTTTGTGATGGTATAGTAGAGCTGCTGACCATCTCCGCTGTAAAGGATAATGTCTTTGTTCTGCTTGTCTACATGAAAAAGTGAACAGAGACTTTATATATTCACTTTCAATGTTGAACGTGGTAGTGCTCTTTTCTACCATTTCTTTCCATCCCATTCTTCCGTCGTAATGATATTGATAGGCTCGTTGCGTACATCTTCTATTAGCGTGCGAATGAGAAAGGGTTCGTTGTCTTTGACAATATAAGTGGAAAACTTGTGCCAACCATAGCCATCTTTTTGGTCATCGTCGATATTGTTTTTCCTCTTCATCGACTGAAAACATACCGCAGTTTTCTTTGCGCCAATTCCGTAAATCCTGAACTAAAAAGTAAAGCCATTGTTTGACGCTAAGAAGATTTGAAATGAAGGTCCGTGATAGCAGCCGTGTTGTCCATCCATAAGCGCAAAAATCTTTCTTCCCGTCGAAGTTAAAGTCTTCATAAAATCAGCACACTATAGTTCTCCATAAGGGATTTCAGCTATGTTTGCCTTCAACTGATAGTCGTCGTAGATCAAAAGAGAGTTCATCGGCGTCTACCTGAACTCAGTTTCTTGTTTGTCTTTCGGTCACATACGGCCACCCAACCTTCGCTAAAACCTCTGAAGTGTCAGAGAAATATGCTTTTCCGTAGTATTTTTCAGAAAAAGCCATCAATCTTGAATGTTACCTGCCCAAAGCCTGAGATGATGCAGCTCCAAAGCGCGAAGAAAAGGAATAGTACTTTTTCATAAACAACGATTATTTATTGTCGGTCATTGATAATTTTTATTGTATGGGAGATCGCAGCCTGACTACATCTTTTCCGGGCAATCGGCCGCTCGTATGAAGTAGAACTTGAGCAAGTCTAGCGATACGAAACATCTTCTAAAAAGTGGTGCAAATGTCTCTTCCGGGCAAAGATAGTATAAGCAGACTGCAATGAGGGTTGGTTTTTCTCGTTTTCGATAAACTATTTTAGGCAAATATAAGATCTCTTTTGGGGGTTCACGGCTCCATTTTTCAGACTTTTACCCTTTTCTGTTTTTATTATGTGAGCATCAGAAGTGCGTAAATAGGGAAATCTGAGATAATATATTGCTGCAATATCAAACAGGCTCTGAAAGCAGAGTCGATCCGGAATTATAAACAGAGTAGGAAGTTCCCAATTCGAGAGAGGCGGTTGTGCTTGTTTATCTTTTTCATCGTGAGCGCTACGAACGTCCTTTCACGATGGTACGACCTTTTTATCGTGAGCGTATAATCGTACGATCACGATGCATAACTCGCCAACCTTACGCTTGAGCGATGAATTTAGACTTTACTTGCCGTAATTTCTAATTTTTGCGGCTCGCCATTCTGGCTTCATTGCAGCCGGGTGGCTTGAAGAGGCGCACTAACTAGTAGGGATATTTCCTGACTCAATATGTAGCATAAGTAGCAGTAGACAGAGGGGTAAAAACAAAAAGCAACGTGGACCGGTAGCAGGCGTATAGCTTCGGATGTTGATGTTTCTTTTGCCTTGTAGCTTTTTCTCGACCGGAAGCGCTGACGACGTAGGCAGTGAGGTGCTCAGAAAATCGTATCTTTGCATACTATATGTAGTACAACTGTGTAAGAGGAGAGCTACAATTATGATATATCCGGAAAATTTTGAGCAAAAATAGGCTTTTGATGAGATCCGCACTCTGCTGAAAGGGCGCTGTATGTCGACGCTTGGCACGGAATGGGTCGATCATCAAGCGCAATTTATGACTGATTACGACAGCATCTTAAAGGCATTGGCCCAAGCGCAGGAGTTTGCCCGCTTCTGCGAGACGGAAGACGATGTCTATGAAGAAAAATTTCTTTGATCTTCGCCGCCCTTTGCTACGTATTCAGCCCGAAAATACGCATTTGGAAGAGTTGGAGTTGTTTGACTTGAAACGGTCTTTGATGACCATTTACGCACCTCACATCTTTCTTTTGCAAACACAACGAAGAGGACGCCTATACCTATCCTCGCTTTGGCTGAAAATGGCGACCGGCATTGTGGCTTTTTCCGAATATCATTCGTCGGACAGACGAGGTGCTGAATAAATATGGGAAAATAAAAAGACACCGCTTCGCCCGAATTGCTTCCATTCGCCATCAGGCGGAAGTGACGGTCGGAAGTATTTCCCATAACCTGCGCACGATTATCAGCGCGATGCTCAAAAAGACGGCTACATAGATCGCGACGTAACCCCACGCTGCGCGATGGACGTTTGGTCATTCCGTGGCTCCTTCCGTGAAACGCAAGATTAGGGTATCGTACACGATGATGCTACCGGAAAGACCGTTTTCATTGAGCCGGCCACGGTTGTCGAAGCCAATAATCGCGTCAGAGAACTAAAAGCTGCGGAGAAGCGGAGATTATCCGAATCCTTTCCGAATTGAGCAAGGAGATCCGCTTGCACATCCCCGACCTTTTGGCCTCTATGCATTATTTGGCCCATATCGATTATTTGCGCGCATTGGCAAATTTCGCGACTTCCTTTTCTGCCACTGCTGCCGCAGGTGCACAAAATATCCCTGCTTGGATTGGGTGCAAGCCGTGCATCCGCTGCTTCAGCAGGCCTTAAGGAAGCACGGGGCCAAGCAAGTGCCTCTGGATGTGACCCTCAAAGGCAAAGAACGCCTCCTGCTGATTTCCGGCCCAAATGCCGGCGGCAAGTCCGTTTGCTTAAAAACGATCGGACTCCCTACAATAATGCTTCAATGCGGTATGCCCGTGCCGATGCGCGAGAACTCTAATGTCGGAATCTTCAAAGATATCTTCTTAAGTATAGGTGACGAGCAGGATATTGAGAACGAATTGAGTACTTTACCTCCCATCTCTTGGGCTTGAAAGAGATGATGAAGCGCAGCAACGCCAAAAAGTATGCTGCTGATAGACGAATTTGGTAGCGGAACGGAACCTCAGATCGGCGGCGCTTTAGCTGAGGGAATCTAGACCGCTTTGTGCGCAATGGAACTTATGGTGTGATAACGACACACTATCAGAATCTGAAAAACTACGTCGATGCTTGCCCGACGGCCGTAAACGGCGCGATGCTTTACGATCGTTCGCGCATGCAGCCGCTGTTTATGTTGCGCATAGGCCATCCCGGTAGTTCGTTTGCCATAGAAATTGCGCGCAAGATCGGACTTCCGGCTGAAGTCGTGGCTTATGCCGAATCGCTTGTCGGTAAAGATTACGTGATGAGCGATAGGGTATCTGCAAGATATAGCGCGCGATAAAATGTATTGGGAGACCAAGCGCGAAAAAGTGCATCGACAAGAGAAACAATTAGAGGCTACACTGGCCAATTACGAGCAAGAAGTAGAACAATTTAAGGCACAAAAGAAGAGCGTTATAGCTCAAGCCAAGGCCGAAGCACAAGAATTGCTACAACAATCAAATGCTAAGATTGAAAATACCATTCGTGCCATTCGCGAAGCTCAAGCAGATAAGGAGCGAACCAAAGAGATACGGAAAGAATTGTCGGACTTCAAAGAAACTTTGAACGCCACTGACGATAACGATGCCGACATTCGTCGCCAATTAGAGAAGATCAAGCCGTCGCCAGCAGCATAAGCGTAACCCCAAAACACCTTCCGGCAAGACTGAATCGAGCGCTGCGCCTACAAAGTCGGTAGGGAGCAAGCGGTCGCGCGGCGCGATTTTCGCGAAGGCGACTTCGTTCGCCTGAAAGGACAGACCACCGTGGGGCGTATCGAGCATTTGCAAGGCCGACAAGCAAAAGATTCTTTTTCGGTAGTATGTATACGGCTGTACCCACAAGTAGGTTAGAGCCGGCCGAAGCGCGCACAAACGGAAAAATAACCCAAGTAGCGACGTTTATAAGTAAAGATACGCGCGACGCCGTTTATCAAAAGAAATTGCATTTCCGTCCGGAGACCGATTTGCGAGGGATGCGTGCTGACGAAGCTTTAGAGGCGGTTACACATTTTGTTGACGACGCAATTCTATTAGAACAACCACGCGTGAGAATCTTACACGGCACGGGTACAGGGGCATTGCGCGAACTGGTACGCCAATACTTAAAGACCGTGCCCGGCGTTAAAAACGTTCAGGGATGAACACGTGCACAGTTTGGCGGTGCAGGTATTACAGTCGTAGAATTTGAATAAAGCAGTATTTATGCCTATTCCCTTATTAAAAATATGCGATAGACAAAGACGTGGTTGCCTTTACCACAACCCGAGAGGGTGGTGTAGTGAGGAGCAATTATGGACGTTTTAATCTCAATCCTTATTGCGGCGATTCGCCGGCACACGTCAAGGAAAAATAAAGACCGCCTTTGCGCACAATTAAATATAGCAGAAGAGCGCCTGATCTTGCCGCATCAAGTGCATAACGATGCCTCGCTGATTATTGATGAGTCCTTTTTCGCACTTTCTTCCCAACAACGCACTGCGGCTTTGGAGGGTGTCGATGCACTTATTACCCGGCAGCGCCATACGTGTATCGGCGTCTCTACGGCTGACTGTGTGCCGATTTTGCTCTTTTGATCAGAAACAGCGCGTTGCAGCAGCTGTTCACGCCGGTTGGCGAGGCACGGTGAAGAAGATCGTCTCCAAAAACTTTAGAAACGCTCTTTTCATCGTTTCAAACGCGGGCGGAGGACCCAAAGTCGTGATTGGGCCGAGCATTTCTCAACCCGTCTTTCAAGTAGGGACCGAAGTTTATGACGCCTTTTGCGAGGCAGGGTTTCGATGCAAGATTTCGCTTACCCGCTACAAGATAAATGGTATATAGATCTTTGGGGTACGAACCACTATCTCCTTTGATAAGGCCGGCGTTCCTTTAGAAAATATTCAAGTAGCAGGCATTTGTACTTATCAAAACCACGAAGAATATTTTTCAGCCCGTCACTTGGGTATAGATTCCGGTCGCTTTATTTACCGGCATTTTACTTTTATAAACGAATAGGTATAAACTTTTCACCACAAAACGAAACTCGCGTGCAAGTTCTTCGTAGCAAGAAAGCCGCGCTTTTCGTAAAATTTCATATATTTGCAAGTCTGATAAGAAAAATAAGACACCGAACGTATTTATTATTATGTATTCAGTAGAACAACTTAACGACAAACTCATAGATCTTGCTTTCTCCGAAGATATTGGTGACGGTGATCATACGACGCTTTGCTGCATTCCGAAACGGCAACGGGAAAAGTCTCGCCTGCTGATCAAAGAAGAAGGCGTGTTGGCCGGACTCCGAATAGCTAAAGAAATCTTCCGCAAATTTGACCCCGCGTTGGAGGTAACGACAAGTATGGAAGACAGCGCAACGGTAAAGCCCGGCGACGTGCCAATGGTTGTATCCGGTAAAATTCGAAGCCTGTTGCAGACGGAAAGACTTATGCTGAACGTGATGCAGCGAATGAGCGGCATCGCCACGATGACGCGTGAGTATGTGCGGCAGCTTGAAGGCACGCACGCAAAAGTGCTCGATACGCGTAAGACTACTCCCGGTTTGCGTATGTTGGAGAAAGAGGCCGTCCGGATCGGCGGCGGCGTCAACCATCGCATTGGCCTTTTTCGATATGATTCTCTTCAAAAGATAATCACGTAGATTTCTGTGGAGGTATTGATCAGGCGCTCAACCGCTGCGAAGCCTATCAAAGGGAAAAGGGATTGCACCTGAAAGTAGAAATAGAAGTGCGCAGCGAAGATGAGATTCGGCAAGTGATGAGCAATGGTAAGGCCGACCGCATTATGCTTGATAACTTCAGTGTCGAGGCTACCGAAAAGGCCGTCAAAGCTTATTGATGGCAAATTTGAGACAGAATCGAGTGGCGGCATTACTTTACAAACCATTCGCTCCTATGCGCTTTGCGGAGTCGACTATATTTCCGTCGGCGCGTTGACCCATTCCGTAAAAGGATTGGATATGTCCTTTAAAAGCAATTGATTAATAATTCATTGTACTATGATTCCTGACCCTTTTGTGCTGCCTTTTATAGCAGCATCCAGTTTTACCTGCTGCAAGTTTTTCTTGTCGGCAAGAAAGCCACTACTGATGGCTCAACATTTATTTCTTATAACGCCGACGACTACGGTATGTATGGGCATCTGATTTACCTGCCCCACGCTAAGCATCCAAAGGGCGCAATGCGCAAGATTATCGATGGAGATTCCAATCGTTTCTTGGGCGAGATCCCGGAAGTACCCGAGACGTACGCAGTGCAAGGTTACATCAACGAATATCAAGTAGCCGTGATGGAATCTACTTTCGGCGGACGTCCTGAACTCGTAGATCCGAAGGGCGTTCTTGATTACGTAAGCCTCCATGCATCGCCCGCAACGCGCCAAAAACGGCGCGCGAGGCCATCAGCGTGATGACCGGCTTGGTAGAAAAAAATATGGTTACGCCAGCAGTGGCGAGTCCTTCTCCATTGCCGATAAAAACGAACTTTGGTTGATGGAGATGGTCGGCAAAGGTCCTAACGAGAAGGGCGCACTTTGGGTAGCTGTTCGTATTCCCGACGACTGCATTGCAGCGCATGCTAATCAGAGTAGAATCCATAAATTCCTGCAATATGATAAGAAGAATGTCATCTATGCTAAGGACGTGATCAGCTATGACGCAAACACGGCTACTTTTACCGGAAAAAGACGCCGACTTCTCTTTTTGCCAATGCCTTCTCACCTGCCGATTTTTGGTGCCGTTCGCTTTTGCGACGCGCGTGCTTGGAGCTTCTTCAATCGCTTCGTAGATGGTATGGACAAATATTTAGACTACGTAGATGGCAAGCATATCGGACAAGCTGAGCCCTTCCCCTTTATTTTAAACCGAAGCGCCTGCTTTCGCGCCAAGACATTATGGATGGTATGCGCGACCATTATGAAGGCACGCCCTTCGACGTGCAAAAAGATTGCGGTATGGGCCCCGGCGAGATGCCATATCGCCCCACGCCGCTTGAATTTACTTACAACGGTAAAAATATTTCAACGAGCGCCCCATTTCTACGCAGCAGACGGCCGATACATACATTGCCCAAATACGCGGATGGCTTCCTGATGCTGTCGGCGGCATACTTTTGGTACGGCAGTGACGATCCTAATATGATTAGCTACACTCCGATTTATTGCCAGAACACGTCCGTGCCCGAATGCTTTGATGCTCCGGGGAGCCGATGGCTGCACCTTCTCTTGGAAGTCGGCCTTTTGGGTTTGCAATTGCGTTTCTAACATGACCTATCCTCGCTATAATCAGCTCTTTCCCGTTGTAAAAAGAAGTGCGCGACGGGCTCGACAAAGATCTAAGCGCAAAGCAGCCTGAGGTAGAAGCTAAGGCTGTAGCTTTATACAAGTCGAATCCGGCTGAGGCTGTTCGATATTTGACAAGCTATTCCGCAGAGCGCGGCGCAACTATGTTGACTACGTGGAAAGCCCTCGGCGAGCGTCTGATCGTTGAGTTTGATCGATATGACCATAAAGCCCGCAAAGGACGGAAAATATCTACGTACGAAAGAAGGGCTTCCTGTTCGTCCCAAGCGTGTAGGTTATCCTGATTCATATCGCAAAGTGATTGTCGATCAGACCGGCGATAAATATCTGCTTCCGGCGCAATGAAAAAGCCATCGTAGCGTTTGCGTCCCAGGAAGAAGTAGTCCCTGTAGCATTCCCGGCTTTGAGGTGCACACCATCCTTACGAAGATTACGAAAGTGCAGGCCGCTTTTCGTCTGACGAAGGCTATCTTCGAGTTGCAGCCCGATTTCGTGTTGAATGTGGGCACCGCCGGTACCTTAACCTACAGCGTGGGAGATATTTTTCTCTGCCACACACTTCATTGATCGCGACAGTGCAAAGCAAAAACTCACGAGTATCTCGTCCGAAGTTCAGACTACGCCTCTGCTGTCATTGCCCTCAATTGTCGAAGGCCGGGTTTCGACCGACGCATTTATCGTCAATACCGGTGATGATTTTGTTACGGACGCTGATACCGTCAATGGCGCAGCCGTAGATATGGAAGCCTTTGCCGAAGCCTTTGGTTTTGCCACGAAATGGCCATTCCCTTTCAGTCCGTAAAATATATTACGGATAAGATCGGTGCCAACTCAATGAAGCATTGGGAAGACAAGCTGGCCGATGCGCGTATAGCTTTGGCCGACTACTTCAAGACATATTTAGGCTGATAGTCATATATCAATAAATCAAGCCCCACATCCCGGCTGTTATAGCTGAGTTGTGGGGCTTATTGTTAGCTTACTTTCTCGTAAAAAGCGATAGAATATATGGCGATGCGTTGCTATATTTGAGGCCTCTCCTTTAGTCTTGATATCGTTTGGTCGGGGCCATACTATCGTTTGGTGGGAGCAAACCATCGTTTGGCGGGAGCAAACTATCGTTTGGCGGGAGCAAACAATGAGAAAAGTGGAGTAATGGTGGGCTTAGCCCGACATCTTCTGCCTCGAAGTCTGTTGATTAAAATTACAGTTTGTGCTGCAATATTTCGCGTTATAGGCATTGTTGCACGACGTGAGGCCGTTGTTCTTAATAAGGTGAAATGGACGTGCCGGCCTTTTGGTCAAGTCTTTTTAGCAGAGCAAAGATGGACTATTGCTATTGAGCAGAGCAGAGAAGAGCGAGCCGGAGGCTGATGTTTTATGAGCTTATCAATAAAAATCACCGATTCTCTTGCAATTTCTCGTGTATTATGTCTAATTTTGCTTCCGAGCCTACATCTTGATGAGTAGCTACTCATTTAAAATATTGTGATAACATAACGTGAGAATAACTTTTAAAAACATAATCCGGCTATTGGATCTTTAGACTACTCACTATGGGAGAGTATGAAGCTTGAAGGTCTGACAAGCAAACTAAAACCAAATTATTATGAATTACAAGAGTACTACTAAAGCATTCTTTTGCAGCGATGGCCCTTTCTTGGTCTGCTTTTTGCAATGACTGCTGATGCGCAGTATTGCAGCGCAATCCCATGCCGACTTGGCCAACTGTTTCTAATAGTGCGCAAGCGACAACTCTGAAGTCGATGATCGATCCGGCTGCGAACCAAGTTTGGTGGGGCAATCATACGCACGGTAATAAGCGCAGTGGGTTGGGTGTAAGAAAAAGCTGAAACTTACGACATCGCTATCCAGGTAACCCCTGATAACCCGATTGTGGTAGGTAAAAGATTCAAGCTGTTCGCTTCTATCTTCGCGATAAGAGCTGAGTTGAAGGATGTCAAGATTTGGCTTTCAAAGACTTTGCCCGCAAATGTCGCTAATGCAGAGGTAGTGAAGAGCTTTGAACGTAGCTGATCTTGATGGTGGCGATGAGTCACAAGATAAGATTGGTAAAGTAAACGACGTCAAGCTGGATGCACCTTATGAGGTAACGAATGAAGGCGTATACGTAGGTTCTAACCTTTACGGTGACCGGTACTTCTACCAACGGTACACAATATCCGATTGTAAACTCGGTGAGGGCAAAAGGTATTAAAGGGTCTATTTTTCCTCCGTACATCTGAGTCGGTGAAAACCTGGCAAGATTTCAAGGATGAAAGCTATGGCTTGATACCTACGCAAGTACTTGTCAGAGGGTACGTTTACGGCTAATGCAGCTCAACCGAAGGGACTTCGGCACATTGTCGACTGCAGTTGGTAAATCAAAAGAATTTGAACTCTCTATCGTAAATGCCGGTTCTGCAGGTATTACTGATTTCGACTATACAGTAACAACTGATGGTACTGTTGGTGCAGAAAAAGCACGTAAAGCTTAAGCTGCTTACAATGTATTTGGCGGAACTACAAATGCAAGCATCACTTTGGATCCTGAGACAACTACGGGTACTAAAGAGAAGGTGATCACGATTACGAAGGTTAACTGAGCTGCTAATGGGGCTTCTACCAAGACAGCTAAAAGGTCAATTGGTCGTTTTGTCTAAAGAGTCTCCGCGCACAGTCTTGGTTGAAGAGTTTACCGGAACCGGTTGTCCCTGGTGTCCGCGCGGTATGGTAGGCATAGCTAAAAATGGCTAAGACTTTCGGCGAAAAGTTTGCAGGTGTTGCTTCCATAACTATAATCAAACAGACCCGATGTCAATCAACTACGACAATAGTTTGACATTCGAAGGTGCGCCCAATTGCCGTCTTAATCGTGGTCCGGTATGGATCCCTCATTACGGAACAGGTGAAGATATCGCAGACGACTTCCGTAAGGAACTTACTACGCTTCCTTACGTAGGTATGACGCTTACGGGTGTATATGATCAGGCTACTGAGAAGGTAACAGCTGAAGCAACTATTGAGCCTTTGGTATCAGGCAACTTCAAGCTCGCTTACGTATTGACAGCTGATGGCCTCACCGGCGATGAAGCTGTTTGGAAGCAAGCCATCAACTATGCTCAGTTTGAACAAAACCGCCTGCCGGACGATATGAAGCCTTATGGTAAGGGTGGCGAGTTTGGTCAAGTAGATTCATAGCGCGTATTTTGATGATGTAGCCATCGCTTCTTCTTTCTCCGGCGCGCTGTTGGATCTCAGGCTCGACTGAGAACAACATCAGACGAATTCTTATACTTTGGCATTGCCGACGAAGCAGCCGCTCCGGCAAGGCTATCGACGTGAAGAAAATGCACGTGATTGCATTCTTGTTGGATGCCAAAGGTAAGGTTGTCAACGCTGCTAAGGCTCTGTAAAAGATGTTCTTGGCGTAAACGGTAGTGATTGCTCGAAAACATCAAGGAAGCAGCACGCTACACGATCGACGGCCGTCGCATCAACGAACCGCAAGCCGGTATCAACATCGTGAAGATGTCTGACGGTACGACGGTTAAGGTTCTTGTAAAAATAGAATAAGAATCTCTGAACTACAAGACGGTTTCTCCTCCGTCTCTCACTTACCCCGAAGCTCACTGTGACTTCGGGGCTTTTGTAAAAGAGAGCCACTGCGCTGAATAAATAAGAAAAACCTTTTGCATTTCCTGCGATTTTGGCTGTAACTTCGCAGGCACATAGCGGATCAAATGATGGAACCCTAAAACATAGAATGGCGTCGCAATGATTAGATTGCGCAAACCTCTCTCTTATTTTCAGCAGAAGTATGGTCTATGCGATCGTATGGACTGAACAAACTCTATCTTATGATGGAGAGCAGCATAATCGCGGACAAGAAGGCGTCGCGCGCTTGCTTTAGAAGTACGCCGTGCCCGGCAGGAATTTATCTTCCGCGAAAGAGCCCTAGGTGCCGGTGGTATCGAAGCCATCTTTGAAATGTCAAAGAAAAAGCTGCAAAAGAGTATACGCCGGAGCGAAACACAAGATATTGACTACATTACGCACCATCTGCCCTACGCCGGCGAAATATATGGGGCATTTGCGCTTACTCAACAACCGGAAAGAGTGGCTGGTCAAGTGTGCATCCGTTTTTGCGGCGTTCTAACTGGCGTGCGAAGATCTTTGCATCTGTGCAAACTTTAATATGACTAACGTGCCGAGATTTTCGGCTCGATTGCTACCAAGGGGCAACATCCGCGTATGATGTCAGATACGTATATTCTTTTCTGGAGCAGCTGGGCCATCGGTTGACCGACCGCGAAAGTGAGCGTTGCTATGTCGAGGCAAAGAGCAAAGGGCTTAAAAATACGGATATGACGCGCTATAGAAGAGAATATAGACGTAGCCAATATATGAAGTCAGCTGCTCCTGTATGGGACGGCGGTTATGCGATTATGGGCGTTACGGGGTCGGGAGGCGCTTTTACAATGCGCGATCATCGAGCATTCGCCCTTGCTTCTGGTATATGAATGATGAATTCTTGGCCGTAGCTTCGGAACGTCCGATGCTCCAGACAACATTCGACTTGAGGGTGGACGATATCCACGAGCTAACGCCGCGTCAAGCTATCTTGATGCGTGAGAATGGCGAAAATGCGCCTTGAACAAATTTTGCCGCAACGAGGATATCACGCTTGTTCTTTTCGAACACGTGTATTTCAGTCGGCTCTGACTGATATTTATCGTGAGCGCAAGGAAATGGGGCGTAGATTAAGTTACCCCGTTTTGAAAGCCATCAATGGAGAATGGACAATACGGTCTTTCGTATATTCCCAATACGGCTGAGGCCTCTTTCTATGGTCTTGTACAAGGCTGTCAGTGAGTATCTGAATGAGCACAAAACAGGATATTGAATTACTTGGCGGCCATCCGCAACCCGAAGAGTTGAGGCGTCATTCTCTCACGCCGCGTACGTTCGAAAAGGTGGCCTGGAAAGACATTAAGCTCCGCACGTTTATAGCCGAGGGCAATAGCAGAAAGGACTTGGCCGCACACACGTTTCTATGACATTGCGTATGAGAGTCTTGTTGCCTATAAAGATAGCACTGGTTGATATAGATGATAGCATTGTGCGCGGAACGACATTGCGAGAAAGCGTTATTCGCATTCTTGATCGTCTACATCCTAAACGGATCGTGATTGATAGCGCCATCGCCCCAAGTGGCGTTATCCTGACTTCTATGGTATCGATATGCCGGACTTAGGCGAGTTTTATTTCGTTTCGCTGCCATTGTTGCCTTTACTCAAACAGCACGGAAAGGGAAGAGATCATCGCCAGTTTTACAAACGCTGCAAAGAACAAGAGAGGTACCCAGAAGGAAATACAAGAGTATGTGCGTGACCTCTGTGCGGAATGCTCTGCCGGATGAAAATGTAACGAAAACAGCTGAACTGCTACGCCCTGAAGGCGTACAGACAGAAATACACATCGTATACCAGACACTCGAGGGCCTACATAAAAGGCTTGCCCAGTAGCGCCCGGCGACTGGTATTTCTCCGGGCATTATCCGACACCCGGCGGCCGATGCGCGTTAATCGAGCTTTCATTAACTCTGATGAACGCAATGAAGCTCAACTCAACCAAAAGCATTTTAACCTGTAAAGATGAGACAACTAATAATCCCAACGCTCAAAGCAATGGCACACATAATTAATAATAGAAGACGTGCAACGCTAACGATTAAGTGATGGCACAACCTTTTTGCGGACAATCCTTCGGCTATGAGGGCACCTATCGCCGGAGAAGTTGTCTTCAATACGGCAATGACCGGCTATCCTGAAAGTTTAACTGACCCATCTTATGCAGGGGCAGATATTGGTGTTGACCTTTCCCGCTTGTCGGCAATTACGGCGTACCTCCTTTCACGATGAGGCCGGACGGCAGCCACCTTTATGGAAAGTGAACACATTCATATCTCAGGGCTTGTCGTATGCGATTATAGTGAAGATTTTCGCACTGAATGCTATAGAAAGTCTGTCGGATCTAGTTACAGCGTGAAAGACTCCGGCCATTACGGGGTGATACGCGTGAACACTACAAAATCTTACGTGACAGGTAATGTGCTTGGAAAGATTGAACCGGAAGGCACTATTAGTGATGTTGCTTCTGCGCAATATGAGGGTGTAAATTATGTGGAGAGAGATCTTGCTCCGAAGTCATTAAATATAATGAAGGGGCAGGGAAGCGCGCTATAGCTTGTCGATTGTGGTGAAGCACAATATACCGTTGTTTACTCAACGAAACATAGAAGTTATCAGAGTGCTTGGGATTACGACTCAATGCATTAGAGTTTTGACAGCTATTTTTGCACCCAATGGACCGGCGATCCGGATACTTGCGAACGAACGGTAGAAAACATTCGGAGTTTTGGGCGAAAACTGTCGCGAAGCCTTGTACGCTATCTGTAGGAGTAACCAATTGCTCTACAAAACTGCCGGCGCAAGTATATACAAGTTAGTATGGCACAGAGGACACAATCAGCCCGTTCGTAGAGTAGGCACTACGCGAGTGTTTTTATTACAACCCAGAACCATGGATGACGCAGTAGACACAAGAGACTTTCACCACAAGATTGGAAGTTCTCTTTTATTAATATGAATGATGATTCTAATGAGGCGTGCGTCACTTAAGCAATCATCCTTGGTTTAGTGCGCAATTTCACCCGGAGGACCTGTAGAAGTCTCTCGATACTGGGTTCCTTTTTCGACGAATTCGTCCAACTATTATAAATGATCCGACTATGAATGATGCAATTCTACAAAAGTACTATTGTTGGGGTTCCGGCGCTCTGAAGATCGGAGAAGCGGAGAGTTTGATTATTCCGGCTCACAAGCCCTCAAAGCGCTTAAAGAGAGGGTATTGAAGCGATTCTTATTAACCTAATATTGCCACAGTACAGACAAGTGAGGGCGTAGCGGATGGAATTTATTTTCCTTCCGGTCACTCCATATTTTGTGGAAAAAGGTGATACAAAGAGAGCAGCCAGCAGTGTATTATGTTAGCTTTTGGTGGACAAACTGCTCTTAATTGTGGCGTGGAGATTGTTTCGTGCGGGTATTTTAGATAAATACAACCTCAAAGTGCTTGGTACTCGGGTCCGAGCTATTATGGATACGGAAGACAGAGGATTGGTCAGATAAGCAAAGTGAGATCGACATCAAAACGATCAAGAGTGAAGCTTGCGAAACCATAGAAGATGCGCAAAGCAGCGACGACCTAAAGCTATCCGGTCATCATTCGAGCTGCTTATGCATTGAGGCGGATTGGGTTCAGGTTTTTGCGACAATGAGGATGAGCTGAATAAGATTGCTGAAAAGGCCTTCTCTTTTTCGCCGCAAGTGTTAGTAGAAAAAGTTTGAAGGGTTTGGAAAGAGATCGAATACGAAGTCGTGCGCGACAAGTTCGATAATTGCATTACGGTCTGCAATATGGAAAATTTCGACCCGCTTGGAATCCATACGGGAGAAAGTATCGTAATTGCTCCGTCCCAGACCCTGTCAAATGCCGAATATCATAAATTACGCGCACTGGTATTAGATTGTTCGACACATAGGCATTGTTGGTGAGTGTAATGTACAGTATCACTGATCCTTATTCAGAAGATTATAGAGTCATTGAGGTGAATGCTCGCCTGGTCGCTCTTCTGCATTAGCGTCAAAAAGCGACCGGCTATCCCTTTTGGCTTTTGTCGCAGCCAAATTGGGCTTAGGTGTATGGCTTGTTTGAACTGAAAAATTCGGTAACGAACGAGCGACAAGTGCATTCTTTGAGCCGGCCCTCGACTACGTGGTCTGCAAAAATTCCTCGTTGGGACTTGGGTAAATTCCATAGCGTCACTCGCGAGTAGGGCTCCAGTATGAAGTCTGTTGGCGAAGTTATGGCCATAGGCAGAACATTTGAAGAAAGCCATTCAGAAAGGAATCAGAATGATCGGGCAAGGCCTCCGGCTTTGTGGGCGTAAAGAGATCGCGATTGATGATATCCGACAAAAGCCTCTGCACCTGCACCGACAAGCGCATCTTGGTCATTGAAAAGGCCTTTCTTTGATGGGATGAGCGTGAGAAATCCACGAATTGACCAAAAATCGACCGATGGTTTCCTCCACAAACTTGAGCGAATTTTTCCATACAAACCGAGCTATAAAAAGCCTGTGGTAGCATCAATAACCTCTCAAATGAGTTATTGTACAAAGCAAAGTGCGAAGGCTTCCAGATTTCAATGCCAGAGCCGTTGGCTTAGAAAGAATATGACGATATGGACAAAGCGATGCTTGTCGTGCGCGGTAGAGCGCAAGAGCAGGCATGTACCATATATCAAACAAATAGATACACTGGCAGCAGAATATCCTGCGCAAACGAATTATTTGTATCTGACTTACAGCGGTGTAGCGCACGACATCGCCTCTAGAATATGATCGACGCTCAGTTGTTGTTCTAGGCTCCGGAGCTTATCGTATCGGTAGCTCTGTTGAGTTTGACTGGTGCGGTGTGCAAGCGCTCAACACGATTCGCAAGAATGGTTTCAAGAGCATTATGATCAACTATAATCCGGAGACTGTTTCTACGGATTACGATATGATGCGATCGTTTGTATTTTTGATGAACTGACTTTCGAGCGTGTGATGGACGTTCTCGAACTCGAATCTCCTTACGGCGTTATTGTTTACCTGGGCGGTCAGATTCCTAACAACTTTAGCCATGCGGCGATGCAAAACGTCCCTATTTTTAGGTACGCCCGCCAAGTATATTGATAATGCGGAAGATCGTGAAAATTCTCCGCCATAGTTAGGGACGCATCGGCGTCGACCAGCCGGAGTGGAGCGCACTGACGACGATGGACGATATCAACGCCTTTATTGAAAAGGTGGGCTTCCCGGTTTTAGTAAGGCCATCTTATGTCGCTTTCCGGTGCGGCTATGAATGTTTTGTTCAAACTACGAGGAATTAGAGCATTTCTTGCAGTTGGCAGCCAATGTGTCCAGAAACATCCGGTCGTAGTTTCACGTTTCTTGCTTCACGCCAAAAGAAATAGAAATGGATGCTGTGGCCAAAGATGGCGAAATTTTTGGCTTATGCAATCAGCGAACACGTAGAGTTTGCCGGTGTCCATTCAGGAGACGCAACCATCCAATTTCCGCCACAGAAAACTCTATGTTGAGACAGTAAGACGTGTTAAACGAATCTCGCGTGAGATAGCTAAAGAATTGCACATCAGTGGGCCGTTTAATATTCAATTCCTTGCTAGAGAGAACGACATCAAAAGTAATTGAGTGTAATCTTAGAGCTTCTCGCAGCTTCCCTTCGTAAGCAAAAGTGTTGAAGATTAACCTCATTGAGCTGGCTACAAAGAGTAATGCTTGGATTGCCCGTGAAAAAGCCCGCTAAAAAAACCTTTTTCGACCTTGATTATGTCGGCGTTAAGGCTAGTCAATTCTCATTCAACCGCCTCCAAAACGCTAACCCCGTACTGGTGTAGATATGGTTAGCACCGGCGAAGTTGGCTGTCTGGGTGAGGATGCTCGTGCGGCTCTGATTAAGAGCTTACTTTCCGTAGGTCAGCGCATACCTCAGAAAGGCATCCTCTTATCAACCGGCAACGGAAAGCAGAAAGCAGATATGCTGATGGCTTCCAAATTGTTGGCGAAAAGGGTTGCAAACTTTACGCAACAAAGGGCACGCACAGCTATCTTACTGAAAACGGCATTGAAAGCACGTGCGTTTTTCTAGCCAAACGAAGAAGGCTCGCCGCAAGCCTTGGATTTACTTCACAGCAAAGAGATTGATTTCGTTGTCAATGTTCCAAGAGCCAATCGAGTGGTGAAGTGACCAATGGATACAAAATTCGCCGATCAGCTGTCGACTTAAATATACCGCTTATTACAAATGCCCGCCTGGCGAGTGCATTTATATATGCTTTCTGCACGCTTTCTGTTGATGAACTCGATATAAAGTGTTGGCAAGAATACTAAAATTATAACGCTATACGTACTGCGACTCGGTGTCTTTTAGATCCCAAGCCGCAGTACGCTCTTTTAGGACTTACGTATGTGAAAAAGCTCCAGCAACTACTTCTCTGCATATTAACCAACTATTGGAACCTAAGCCAAAAGCGCAGACTTCAGAGTTCAGAAACAAGATCTTGCTCCACAACAACGAGAGTCCATACAATGCGCCCAACAATCGCTTCCCTGAAAAGAGGCCGCAGGAGGCTCTACGAAGCCCTCAGTCGCCAAAGAAAAATTCGGCAAGATTGCATCTTTGCGGCCGAGGGGTTGGATCATATGTTTAGTCTATTCTTACGTCTGTTTTTGTGAACCAAGTCTTGATAATATAGTTGTTGCTGCCTTCCTCTCCGCTTGTTAGCCGGCAAGCATGCATAAACAATGTCGCTTGCCTAACCATAAATCTAGGCGAGCAATTTTTACTTCTCAGCTGACAATATCTTAGCTGCGTGCGACGAACATACGAAGCTCATCTATCTCAGCAACCCAAACGAGATCTTAGGTCTTTGTTGTGATCCAAAAGAGATTATAAAACTTTTGGCGCAGTTTGATGGAATAATTCTTATTGACGAATCTTATATTGACTTCTCTTCACAAAAATCGTTGTTGCCCGTGATAGAGGAATATTCAAATGCAGCTATTATACAGACCCTCTCACATGCGTGGGCCCCAGCCGGCAAATCTTTACGTAGCTTACGGCGTTCCCAGATTAATCAACTATTTACAACAGATAGCTGCCCTCAAGGCATCAATACACCAACGGTTACGCAAACCTTGCAGATCCTTTCTCGCCCGTCGATGCACACAAGTGGACACAACAAATAATCGAAGAACGCGGAAGACTCATTCCGGCACTCAATTGTTGCCTTTTGCGAAAAAGTATATCCTCTGAAGCCAATTTTGTATATCAATACGTGCAAGGAGTCAAACAAGTTGCATCTTATCTTCAATCGCGTGGCATTCAAGTCTTGTATTTACCACAACTATTTCTCAACAAGATTTTCTGCTATCACGGTCGGCTTTGCCGGTGAGAATGTCGCCCTGCTAGGCGCCTTACGACATATAAATTTTTAAGATATTATCTTCTTAAAGTTTGTACGCGTTACGCCGTCGATCGTTATAAAGTTGAGCAAAGCAAATAATGGAAAGAATGACGCTACTTGCATCTACGCATCTGCATTTTCAAGTGCGGAATATTGTGACTATTTTGATGTCACGAACTAATACATTTTTCTCGTGAGCGTAATTCTCGTACCATCGTGAGCGTACGTTTGTGTGCTCACGATGAAAAAGGTGTACGCTCGTGAGCGTATTTCCACCCTAACTTGCCTGTTTTCGCATAAAGTCCTATCCTTTTTCCACAAAAGTTTGGATGCATAAGGAATAAACGCTATCTTTGCACCGCATTTCAAAGAAGTGTGGAAAGGAAGTTTGGGTGAGTGGCTGAAACCACCAGTTTGCTAAACTGACGTACGGTCTTCCGTACCAGTTTCGAATCCCCCAGCTTCCGCAAGCGATTATGGCGCTTTCATCTAACGGTTAGGGATATGCCTCTCACGATGGTATACGGGTTCGATTCCGTAGGCGCTACAAAAGGAGAGTTTTCTCCTTTTTGTTGGGATGAAAAATCTCAATTCTACTTTTTATATTTATCTATGAACAACGAGGAGATACGAAAAAGCATAAAGCCGAGTTTATTGACCCTATGCCATTCTATATTAAAGCGAAAGGGACTGGAGGATTTGCTGGCGTATTTGGAACAGTCAGACTTTTACACTGCTCCTTCATCTACTAATTTTCATTTGAACGAAGAAGGCGGTCTATGTCTGCACTCGATGAATGTCTTTCATCACAGCGCTACGACTCAACCAGTCTGTGCTAAAAGCCGGCGCTTGATGAGAAATGCCAACTTTTCTCAAGAGATTGCTGGAAAGAAAAGTATTGCCATCTGTGCTTTGTTCATGAGTTTATGCAAGGTCAAACTTTATCATAAAACAGAGAAATGGAAAAGGATGAAGAGGGGCGTTGGGTTACCTATCCAAGCTTTGAGATTCAGAGACGACTTTCCTTTTTGGACACGGCGAAAAGTCCTGCTTTATCATCAATTGATGTTGCACTTGACGCGTGAGGAGTTGCTCGCCATCTCGTTGCTCATCGGTGCATGTTTGATATGGGAGAGCAGGGGAGTAGTATGGCTTCTCTTCCGCGCAGCGTTGGAAAAGTCTCCGCTGGTGGCTCTTCTGCACGCAGCCGACTTCTTAAGTTCCAACTGTTTGGAGAAAACGACGCAATCGGAAATAGAGCATCGCGCTCTTTTTGGCCGCTTCAACGATTCTACTAAGCATAACAGATGAAGCCTGCTAAACAAAGCTTTGGCACATTATATATATACGAAGAGAGGGCAGCGATTTCGCTGCCCTCTCTCTTCAACCTATAATAATAGCGTATTAATCCAATTTGTGGATAACGAGACCACTACGCAATTTTGGTTCGAACCACGTCGCCTCTAGGCGGCATCAGTTTTACCTGAATCGGCAATGTTCATAATTTGTTCCATTGTCACGGGATACAAAGCTCAAAGCAAACTTCATCTCGCCATTGTCTGCGCGCGCTTCCGGTTCCTCCAAGCCGCGCAAACCACCGACGAAGTCGATGCGTTTGTCGCCACGAAGGTCTGTAATGCCCTAAGATTTCATCCAAAATCAGACGAGAAGAGATGTCAACATCAAGTACGCCGATAGGATCGTTCGGTTGAATGTTCCCTCTTTTTGCCTCTAAGCGATACCAATGTCCTTCTAAATAAGCAGAGAATTCGTGCAACTTCTTCGGACGATAGTTCTCCGTGCCCATATCCTCTAGCACACGAAGTTCTTACCTAAAGCTTTCAAGAACTCATCCTTCGTCAAAGCCGTTCAAATCTTTAACTACGCGGTTGTAGTCTAAGATCGTAAGCTGTTCTGCTCGGGAAGCAAACGCTATGCTGAAGTTGTACTCCTCATTGCCCGTATTGTTCGGGTTCTGCTTTGCGTTCAGCGCCAACCAATGCAGCAACGCAGCGCTGCGGTGGTGACCATCGGCACATACAAAGCATCCATCTTGTCAAATTCAGTCGTGATTACCTCCTTATCTTTCGGATCTGCAATCACCCAGAATTGATGACGGAAATGATCAATCGGCGCTACGAAATCATAAACCGGAGTCTCTTTCGCTATTCTGTCAATCAAATCGATCAGTGGTTGGCTGCTCTTGTGAAAAGCAAGGAAAACAGGCTCGATGTTTGCGTTCGTATTGCGAACGTGCTTCATACGATCCTCTTCCTTATCGCGACGCGTGAGCTCGTGCTTTTCATCACATTGTTCATGTAATCATCGACGTAGCGCTGCTACGATACCATATTGTGTTTTACCGTTCATCGTCTGCATAGAGATAATAATTCTCTTCATTGTCCTGCACTAACCAACCTCTTGTTGGAACTTCTTAAACTGATCTGCGCCACTTTCGTAAAGCGCGAGGATCATATTCGCTCGTTCCTTCGGGGAAGTTGATTTCCGGTTTGATGATATGATAGAGAGCTTCTCATTATTACCTGCCTCTACACGTGCCTCATCTGAGTCAAGGACGTCGTAGGGTCTTGATTCTACTTCTTCAACCAAAGCTTGAGGAGGGCGAACTCCTCTAAAAGGTTTAACTCTTGGCATAGCTCAGGATTTATTTGTTTACGCAGATTTAGTGATACCATCTTTGAAAAGCCAACGATTTGATTGGCTGCTGTAGGCCTGCGTTGATATTTGCTTCGGCCGTTTGTGCACCCATCTTCTTGGGAGTTGCGAAGTAGCGGTCGCCTAATTTGTCTACGGCTTCGTCATGTTTTTCCAACATCAAGTCGCTTACGTAGCGCAAGTCTGTACGCTCGAGGAGAGCCTCTATCAATCCATCCTCGTCAATAATATCTTGACGTGCGGTGTTCACAACAATACCGCCCTTCGGCATAGAAAGGAGCAGTTCTTTGTTGATGCTTCTTCTCGTTTCCGGCGTTGAGGGATGATGCGCAAACTCACTACGTCGCACTCCTTAAAGAGTTCTGCAGGCGTATTCACCTGCTTAACGCCGTGTTGCGTGAAGACTTCAGCCGGGATGTAGCCGTCGAAAGCGCAAACTTCCATACCGAGGCCTTTTAGCAACGCGTGCTACGTTTTTGAGGAACGTTTCCGAAAGCCAGAGACCAAGCTTCTTGCCCATCAACTCCGTACCTGCTTTGCCGTTGAATCTGTTGCGCACCGTAAAGCAACATACCGATGACATTCAGCCACAGCGTTGGAGTTTTTGGCCCGGCGTGTTCATCACAACTACACCGTGCTTCGTAGCAGCTGCCAAATCTACGTTCGTCGAAGCCTGCACCGGCTCTACAACGATCTTTAATTCGGGTGCGTGTTCAAAAAGCTTCTTCATCAATTTTGTCAGAGCGATGATGATAGCGTTTACATCCTTAACGGCCTCCAACAATTCAGCTTTCTCAGCATATTTTTTCAAGCAGGGCAAATTCATAGCCTGCTTTTTAACAATCTCTTCGATGCTCCTTTACCGCTGCGAGACGAAGGGCTTTTTGGGTTGCAACTAATACTTTCATAGTCTTATGCTAATTGCTTAGGGTAAAAGAGCAGGAGAGCCTTATTTCCCCTCCGCTCCTTATGTTTGATTTGAGTGTTTCTTTTCAAATTCCTGACATGCAAGCGATCAATGCTAACGCCTTCTAGGCATTGCATTGTAGCAAGATGCGCGAAGCCGCCTACGTCGCGGTGACCCTAAGACCCACGATGCCATTTTCCAAAGCAAATGAAAAGGGAATTCAGCCTCCAAATCTTTGTATTCATCGTTCGATACGAAGCAGATGTTCATACGGCTGCGGTCTTCTGCAACGGCTGTTCCGCGAAGAACTTGTTGCGGTCGATTTCGCGTAGAGCAAATCAGCACGCCTCAGAAGCGCGACGATCCATCTCTTTCACGCCACCTCTTGCTTGATCCAGCGCAGCGTCTGCATTGCACTATGAGATAGGAATTACAGGAGGCGTATTAAAGCACAGAACCTCTTCTGGTGCGCACGATGGTCGAGCATTGTCGGGATCGTGCGGCTTACCTTGCCAAGCACATCATCCTACAATAACGAAGTAGCGCCGACGCCAGCAGACGTCCTTCTGTGCGCCACCATAAATCATCATATATTTGCTTACGTCGACCGGGCGAGAAAAGAATATCTGACGATATGTCTCGCAATCAGAGGAATCGGAGAATCGATGTCGTGAACATTTCCGTACCATAAATGGTGTTGTTCGTCGTGATGTGGAGATAGTCAGCATCAGTCGGGATAGTGTAGTCCTTAGGTACATAAGTAAAATTCTTTATCAGCAGAAGAAGCTACTTCTACAACCTCGCCGAAGAGCTTAGCTTCCTTTTGTGCTCGAGCCCAAACGCCTGTGTTAACATAAGCCGCTTTTCTTCTCCAGATAGTTGTGAGGAACCATGCGTAAAATTCGAGAGCTTTGCACCGCCACCAAGAAGATTACGCTATAACCTTTCGAACGTGAGCAATTCTTTCATCAAAGCAGTGCTTCATCCATCACAGCTTGAAATTCCTTTGCTACGGTGGCTCATCTCCATCAAAAGAAAGACCGATGCCATTAAGTCAATGCACGCCTCAGCTAGAGCTTTTCATTGCTTGTTGCGGGAGAATTGAGGGACCCGCACCGAAATTGTACTCTTCATATCTTTAGAGTAATTAGTGTGTGTTTTCTAGCGAATATAGGGAGTTTTCTACGCTCAGCCAAATTTTCAAAGGGAATATTTCAAGTTTATCCGACAAAAAAGCGAAAACTCACATTTAATCGAAGCTAAAATGAGAAAAACGACAAAATTCGACTGCAGTTTCCTGTCCGGTTAACTAATGAAAAGATTCAGTGGGGCAGTCATTATTCTTTTGTATGTGTCTTTTTATGGCTTTTTCGTATGAGTCGTAAGGCTGGTTTTTATGGTCGGAAGCAGAAAAATCAGTTGTCTTCTCATCCATAAAAATCGATACTCGTGGATGCGATGCTGTGTCGGCGGCAAGAACGGGTTTTGTTTGGTGGCACCAAACGATAGTTTTGCCCCATCAAACCATGCGTTTGCTGCGCCAAACGATAGCTTTCTCCTCGGCAAACAATCGACGGATAGGCAAGAATAAGTGGGGGGAATATGGATTGGAACTGCTGAGAACAAGGAAATTGAGTCTTCTTTTCGCCGCGCTTGTCAGTGGTCGGAAAGATTTTGCACTTTTTGTGACCAACATTCCGCCTATTGCGGCCTGAGTGTCGGCGAGAGATAAGCTGATCAATTTTTCTTCCCGGTAAATGAGAGTCGAAAGAGTTGGACCGGGCGATGATCGTAATACCGGCCCTAATGAAGTGAAGGATTGAACTCAGCATCCCCATAGGCTTTTTCGCCCCTACCGTTCCGGCATCATCGCGCGGCAACAGCAGAGGCGAAAAAGTCCCGTAGGTCGGCAGGGCGCTTATTTCCTTTGCCGTAATGCTCGTCTACTTTGATTAAACCGGCTGCTATAAAAAGTCGGTGGCGTCAGGCAGAGGACGATAATAAAGAAATTAAGATAGCCGACGGCCTGTTGTAGCGCTCCGCAAACAGACCGGGCAACATCATACTGCAAAGCCATAAAAGCCGGTGCAAAAAGCATAGTGAGCCGTGGAGTTCTTGCCTTGCGAAAAATACATCATATAGAGCATATAGGCTGTGAAACCAAAACCGTAGCCAAACTGTTCTAAGAAGACACTGATGTTAATCAAGGCCAAACTCTCGGTTTGGTAGTAGGCTAGGGAATATGTAGACAACGTGGGGAGCCGTGCTCAGCACCATTGGCAGCAACATCTTCTTTTAGCCTTTGGAAGCCACTACGCCGCCCAAAATGCCACCCAGCAGAAGTCCGATGACGCCTACCGTGCCCTGCACAAAGCCTACTTCGGCCCGTCGTCATACCTAAGCCGCCCTTTACTCACGGGGTCAAGCATGAAAGAGTGGGCAGATCTTGATGAGCAATGCTTCGGGGAAACGGTATAGCAGCATAAAGATGGCGGCCACAAAAAACTGGGGCTTCAGGAAGAAAGACATGAACGTAACGGCAAACTCCTTCAACTCCAGATGGCGGGAACTGTCTTGCCGTGGGCGCGGCAGCATAAAGGCGTATGATAGCAGAAAGCAGTAGGAAGGTGGCTGTGCAGACGAAGAACGTGGCCATCCAGGCTGAAAATGGGTTGCGATAAAATACTTCCATTGTCCCGGCAAACATTACGAGCAAGCCTTGCCCTGCGATGGTGGCAACGCGGTAGAAGGTGCTGCGCACGCCGACAAACATACTCTGCTCGTGTTCCTCCAGCCAGCATATAAAAAGCCGTCGGCCGCGATGTCGTGTGGCCGAACTGGAAAAGCCATCAGCCAGAAAAAGACGAGCGTCCACGTGTCGAAGTGGGGCACTTTGATCGTAAAAAGCCACACTCGGCCATGAGATGCGCCCAGGATGAGTTGCATCACGACAATCCACCAGCGTTTCGACTTCAACAAATCCACAACCGGACTCCAGAAGGGCTTACGACCCACGGAAGATACAGCCAAGATGTATGAGAGTGTAATTTCTTCGTTGTTCAGTCCGAGGCGCTTGTACATAATCGCCGCAATTGTCATTACGATGACGTAAGGGATGCCTTCTGCGAAATATAAAGTGGGCACCCAGCTCCATAGGTGATTGTCGGCGCCGCGCTTTTTTGCTTCGGTTTCTGCTATATTTTCCATCAATAGATCTTCCTAATGTTTGCTCCTTTATAATAATGCGTGAGTATAGTGTCGTAGGAATAGCCCTTGTCGCTCATCACGGCAGCGCCTATTTGGCACATACCAACGCCGCGCCCCCAGCCGGCGCCACGCAGTGTGAAGGTTTGAGGCACTTCTTCGCCGGAAGTGGAGACCGTGAAAGCAGAACTATAAAGATGTGTGGGCGAGAGCAACGGCGTATTTCCAATTCCTGCCTATCGTCATCTCTTTCTCCGTCCCGACGATGCGCAAACGCTTGATGCGTCCGCTCTCTCCGCGCTCTACGGGGATAAGAGCTTTGATGGCACCGAAATCAATTCCTGACTTTGCTTGATTAAATCAGCCAGTTCGGCCTGTTGGTGAGTGTCGTCCATCGATAGAAGTCGATGCGTTTCCTGATCATAGTCATTTAATACTTGCTGAATCAGTCGCGGATCCTTCGTATTGCAAAAGGCATCGGGCGATGCTGCGATCCACGCCGGCTTGCGCCTCCTCCGTTAAGTCGGGCAGCGTCTCATCTTTACTATCTCTGATGGGCGCTAAACAAGGATAGTCTTCGTCGCCCCAGCATGGAAAACTTTCCGGAAGCTCCGCTGCAGCATTTGGAAAGCGGGCGTCGCACAAGACATCTTCATACGTGAGTACACAGCCACGCGTCGTTTTCTACAGCTTCTACGACGCAGCCGCCGAATTTTGGCGTGTAATGCCTTGATAGCGTTGGCAATGATCATCGGCGCAAACGTCGAACAAGGTGTGATCTGTGCGGTCATACCAACGCAGATATTCGCTTTCTTTGCGCGTAAAGGTGAAGAAGCCGCTGGCATTTTCCGAGCTGCTCCGACGCGCTTGCATCTGATAGAATAGCCAACTGCGTGAAACGACGGCGTGAGCCTTTAGGAGTTCCATAGAAGAGGTGGAGCGCATCTCTAGAACTAATGACGCTTTTAAATATTCTTCAGCATCGACTTCGTTAATCACGACAATCTTTCCTTCATCTACGAGCAAATGCAGGGTTCCGTGGAAGGTTTGCGCCTCTTTGCGCTCCCAATGGAAGTCTACACCGATCGTTACATCTTCTAATGAAAGAGGCATCTTGCTGCGTGGGCTTAAAACGCAGTTCACTATAAATATTGTCCTGCCATAAAATGCCGCCATCGCGATAAACTACGTGCTGTACGCCTTCTCTGGCATTTCCTGGCTGTATACGGCATATTCAGCGTGAAAGTCACTTGTTCGCTCGTCAGAATCCTGACCGCGACGTTCCGGACATTCATTATAATACGCATAATATTTTTGCCCGGCTTTCCCGTGCGCGCTGTGCCGCGGGCTTATCCGTGAGACGCTTGGCGAGCTGCCACTTCTTTGTCGGAGGTGTTACTTCGCGTAAAATAGCCTCGACCTCCTTCGCTGTCAAAGCCTCAAAATCTTCCGCACGCGGCGTAATAATCAGTCCACCCATATCAATGGCGCCGGAGATGATTCGCTGCGTAGCTCCCTGAGCAAAGTAAACATCAGGGCGGTGCTTGCGAGGAAAAAGACGCACCACGGTATGTGCCGGTTTGGAGGTGGTAGCAACTTGTTGAAAACCAGTAAGTTTAAGTCCGGCTCACTCTGTCCCTTATCTTTAGGCAGCAAAGCTAAAAGGCGCTAGTAGCAAGTGGCAACCCTTGTCGGCACTTTCGTCTATCAGCACAAATGCGGGACAAGCATAATCGCGCAGAAGATAAATACCTGCTTCAGCTGAATAGCCGGCTTCGGTCAGATTATATTCTTCGGCGGACGACAAAGGATAGACTTTCTTTAAGCGTCCGGCGTATTTGGTCCAATCTTTTTCAATGGGTACATAACCGCGCAAAGCTGCTTTCGCAAAATGAGCGTGGTCCGGGCTGATGTTTCACTGCGTGGACCATATATAATAGAAAGAAAGAAGGCCAACGCTCAGCCAAATTAAAGAGAGCCGGCAGTAAAGCTGTTAGATCCTGCGGCCGATGATGGCGCGTAGGTAGCGTGAGGTGCTGCGGAACGATAGGGAAGGGATTGATAAGTAGTTCGAGCGTTCGGTCAGTTGGTAACACCACTTTTGCGCTTTCGGCCTATTCTGTCCACACGAGAAGCGAGGCGCTCAGCCAGCAGCTTTCGTAGTTGTGCGCCGGTCGAAACCATTCTGCGCGGGTTATATTGTGCGGCAGCCCCGTTTTCTGTGGTGAGCTCGCGCGTTTTTACTTCTGTTTTCAAGCGCACTAAAACGCTGCGCTACTCGACCAACGCGCTAATTGTTCTTGAAAAAGCTGAGTTCCTCTTCAGCCACTTCGTGATTCCGCCGCACATGCGCCTGCATCTGGCTGTCACTCGAGAGTGCGCAACATATCCCATACGCATTGTTGCGATTAACTTTATCGATGCTTAGCGCTGCATCAGAGCTGCTCTCCCAGCGTCGACATAAATAGAGTCTCGTCGTAAATGCGTCCGATACGATAGCGGCGCGAAATGGTCAGTCCGAGCGCATAATCTTCTCCGTAAGAAGTGTTGGGGAAACCAATTTGCCGCAAGATGTCCGTGCGGAAAGCGCGCGGCGCACCAAAGGCCGTTGATGCGTAGCATTACTGTTGCGTCCGTTGTCGTCTGTCCACTCTTTATGGTCGATCAAGCCCGGAGGTAGCGTTTGCATTGGAAAGTTTACCATACGATAAGCGCCGATGACCATCGCCACTTCTGCGTTTGGAAGGCATTTACAATGCGCTGCAAAACATCAGGGCCGCTATAAAAGATCGTCGGAGTCCAAACTGAATGGCATAGCAGCCGCAGCGTTCGTCGCGGATAGCCCAACTCCCAGCAACCGCCGATTCCTAAATCCTTGCGGAGGGAACGAGGTGGACGACGCGAGGATCTTTTGAGAAAGCTGCAATGGCGTCCGTTGTACCGTCATCAGAGTGATTGTCGACAACACACACATATTATAGTCAAAATTTGTTTGCTGCGACAAGACACTTCTATGGCGTCCGTAGTAGTTTTTCACGCGGTTGTGCACCGAATACGACAGAGGCTGTAACAGGATAGTCAGCGGCGTCAATAGCAGGTAATGCTTCATATTCATCAGGCGCCAAATAGCCGCCGATAGCTTTCAAGTGGGCTGCACAAGGCGGCTTCGCATTCAAGTTGAACAGCGTTTCTATTAGTGCGGTGCAACGTAGTCAGATTGCTTCTCCCACTCTTACGCGTGTCTGTTTTCGGCAAGATGTAGAGCGTCTCACGTAAATGATACAGAGTCTCCGTGTCTGCTAAGAATGAGACGTAGAGCGTAGAGGCCGGCATAATTGTACTTTGTGCTCTCTTGTGCAAATTTCTGCAAGAGATCTGTGCGAATGAGGAGTGGTTGCAAAGTCAAAGTCATCGCGCAGGCTTCCGCTTGGCAGATCAAGTACGGGGTGAGCTGCTGTGCCATCGTAGCGCGATCAGCATAAACCATTACGCAGCTTTTGGTGGCCTCTGCTGCTTGTGGCGAGGCGATCAATGCAACGATAGGACAATATTAGCGCTTTAGGAGATAAATATAATAAAGTATGGGTGCTTGTTGTTAGTTTGGCAATCGCTGCAAGAGGTTGGTGCGTACCTACTTCGTCCGTCTTTAAATATTCTACGTTTTATTGTGGTAGTTGTTGTCTGCTCTTGCGGAGCCAGACGGATTAAGCGATTCACACGAGGGTGTTTTGTACAGAAATCTATCTCCTCGCCGCACTAGGGGTCATCGTCCTACGATAAAGAAATCTCGATTTGACGTCGTTTCATTTCATTTTGTTGGGCTTAGTTACGTAAAGTCGTGAAGAAAACAGAGAGTTTTGTCTTTCATTCTTCGTCTCGCAATTTTTGTATTGCAAATTTGTTCTTTAGCTTCTGGTTTTCCGTTGAAGGGCGAGATGGTCGATTTAAATATGTAACCTTATCGTTCGTGTTTTTCTTTGCTGGATACAGCATTTCAACCATAGATTGCACAACTATATGTCCTTTTAAGCAGCAACAGTCGGAGTAATGCAAGAAATTCTCAATTTAATCTTTTGTTTCGATAAGGGATATTCAGTAGTTGGGTATTAGTATCTCTAGAATGCAAAATCGTTATATGCATAAAAAGAAAAAGAGAAAATATTTGATGAGTTCGTTTTATCTTCTCTCTTGAAAGATGGTTGCATATAGAAATAGTGAAATGTTTGATAAATAGTATTTTAGTTTTGTTTGTTAGGCTGGCTTAATTTTTGATGGAAAAGTTGTTTTGCTAAAATGTTACGTGAAAAATATTTATAACTGTGTTTGTCTTTGGTGGAGTTTTGTGTAATTTTGCACTCTTGATCAAGCCAGTGGGGATATTAAGATGTGATCTGCTCTGAAGGAGTTAAGAGATAAGAGAGTTTTGGAATTAACAGTCTATTCTTACTCCAATTTCTAAGATTGGTTAGCTAAAAAGTAAAGATTTAAATTTAAAAGACGAAGGTTATGAAGAAAACTAGAAGAGATATAGGGCGGCATATGTTTGTCCAGAACTTGAAAGTAACTCGCTTGCAGTGCATTATGGCATCAAGTCCAGAAGTACGACCAGGTGGGGAGGAGGATACTCGTTGTGATCATTCCTCCGAGTTGCAGATGATGAGGGATACTGAGCTAGAAGGTTGAGTTCAATTTGTACGAATCAGTTTAGTAAAGCATTATATAATCCCTCACTGTTTTGATCTCAGTGAGGGGATTATCTATCATGATCGTGTAAAAGGAAAGCTAGTGAGTATGTGGTTATTTTCTCAAAATGCTCCTTAGCGTAGGCTGCCGTTACTTTTCAAACTTCATCTTCTTTGCTGAAAGGAATATCAGACATCGCGTCCATCATAATGCTGCCCTCCATAATAGAGGCGCAGACCACGTGCCAGGGAGTTTATATTTCCATCGCCCGTAATTACAATCGGAAGTCAAGGGCGTCCTCTGCAAAGTCAAAGGTAACGCCGTCCATCTTAAACAACAACTTCCTCATGTCTGTCTTACCAAAAGAGTTCTTGGGCTCTACAAGGATGCGGCGCAAGCGACCTCATCCAGCAGGGTTGAGATATGTGAGAACCGAGTCGACCAATAATCTCCGGAATCTAAGCCAAAAGACTTCAAATCCATCGGCTCAATGTGCTGCATCAAACGTTGGCCGGATCAATTTTCTTCACGCGTTTGCTGCGTTGTCGTAACCGACGGTGTGTGCGTCTTCAGACGTTGTGCAATCTTCTTTTTCGGATACCATCAACACTCCGCAAATAAACAGAATATTTGCGAGTATCAACGCGAACGTAATCTTGATCCGGATGTTTGCGGCCTCCTCGGCGGAACGTTAACAACAGAACCTTCGAGCAACTTAGCATGGCTTGCTGCACGCCCTCGCCAGTCACATCACGCGTAATGCTTGGATTGTCGCTCTGCGGGCGATGTTTATCTATCTCATCAATAAAGACAATGCCGCGCTCAGCACGCTCCACGTTAAAGTCGGCTTCCCGCAACAAGCGCGAGAGAATGCCCACATCTTTCTCCAACATAACCCGCCTCGTAAAGACCGTGCATCAACAATCGTGAAAGGAACATCCAAAAGGCGAGCTATGTGCGGGCCAAGAGCGTCTTACCGGTTCCGGGTCGTTCCAACCATAATAATGTTAGACTCTCTATCTCAACGCCGTCATCGACAGCATCTTGATTCTCCTGCGCCAGACGTTTATAATGGTTGTAGACAGATACAGATAAATCAGCGCTTAGCATCCTCTTGCCGATCACATATTGATCTAAAGTAAGATTTGATCTCTTTGTGGGCGTGGTATGCGCTTAGATCTGTATCTTCTTTGCTGATATTTTTCTTGTCCGCCAGTGGCGTGAGCCATTTTTCGCGCAATAAATGATGAGCATTTTTCGATGCAATTGTTGCTAAATGTTGCTACCATCCGGACCGGAGAACATCAGCTGACGTTACTTTCTCCTCTTCCACAAAAGAGAACACTTTCTTTTTAGCCATTCCTGATTATCACTTAGTCAGAACCTTTGTCAATCATACCATATTCTTTGCCTCTTCTGCGGTCATCCAATAATCACGATCGCTATCTTGCCATACTTTCTCAAAGTCGGTGTGTGAATGGTCGGCTATAATGGTATAGAGTCTCTTCTTCAATTTCTGAATTTCTCGAGCCGCAATTTCAATGTCCGGATGCCTGTCCTCGCGCGCCGCCCATCGGCTGATGTATCTTACGCGGCTATGTTTCGCCGAGCGCTTGCCTTCCTGCCCGCGACTAAGAGGACGGCAATCATAGAAGCAGCCATACCGGTACAAATGGTGGCTGCCGTCGCTGCCGATAAACTGCATCGTGTCGTGAGATACCTGCTTCCTGCATAGACCGAGCCGCCAGGAGAGTTGATATAAATGGAAATATCCTTGCCGGGGTCCGCTGAACCAAGTAAAAAGCAATTGCGCTTGTAGCGTGTTGGCCGTATAATCGTCAATTTGTGTGCCCAAAAGATAATACGATCCATCATCAAGCGCGAGAAAACGTCCATTTGCGTTACATTCTAATTGGCGTTCTTCCAAAACATATATGGGTTCAAATATTGCGCTTGCGCCTTAATTACGTCGTCGAGTACCACAGAATTGATACCAACTTGCCCGTGGCGAATTTTTCAAAGTCTGTCCTCATTCCTATATTATATTGTGTGTAAAGAAAGACAGGAAAGGCAATCATTATGCCAATCTGCACGTCTCTATCTTTATTTATCAGTAAGCGACGCGCCTTACAATAGGAAAAAGGAGCGTCGCCTCTGAAAAACTGTGCTTATTTTGTAGAGATTATGAAGAGTTTCTCAAAGTCTTCCTGAGAAATTTTCTTTTTCTTCAAGCCAACTTTCTCTTTCAATGCGGCTAGAGTTTCTGTATCTATTACGCGATCAAAGATAGCACGCGCTTGGTCTTGCTTTTGCAATACTCTTGCGCATATTTTTCCAAGTATTCATCGGGCACGTTATTAATGCCGTATTGCATAAATTGGAAACGAGCAGCAGAAATCGCCATTCTTTCATATCAGCGTCTTCTACTTTAATCCCGGCCTCACTCGTAAGTTTTTCGCGAATCAGCTGCCACTTCAACTCTTTCAAGCTCGACTCGAAGTTTTCATCAACAAACTTTTCGTCCCCTATCCTTATTGTTGGCTAACATAAAGCGACGCAGCAAGTCTTTTCGGGAATTCCAGTTCGCCCACTTTGTTTTCTGCATAAGCGCGTGCGTCGAGCAAGAACTTATAATCTGCATCAGCTACGCGTTGGTGCTGCAATTGCTCTTTGATCTTCGCGCGAAATTCTTCTTCGCTCTTTACTTCGCCTTCGCCAAAGATACGATCAAACAGCTTTTTGATCGAGTTCGCTCGGTACGAAGCGGCTTATTTCTTCAACCTGGAAAGAGAAATCGCCGGCGTGTTGCGCTACCTCATCCTTCTTTATTTTTAGTAAAGAAGCGGCCTCAACATCGCCAGGAGCCTCAGCCGGCTTAAAAAGTAATAACGTCGTTTTTCTTTGCGCCGTCAAATAGTTTCTTCTGATCGTCAGCCTCAAAATAATTCGGCATCAATGAAGCGCGCTCTACTTGTATGCCGCCTTCTTTCGGCTGTCCTTTCTCATCGAGCTCCGTTAGCGGTCCGCGGAGAATATCACCATCGCGATATTCCTCAACATCCTCAGGATGGCCGGCTTGACGCGTCATCTCTTCGATCTGACTGTTGACTTGTGCATCGTCAACTTCGATTTCGTAATAGTCGACCTTGTCTTTTTGTTCAATTCGATAGAGAATTCAGGCGCCAAAAGCAATATCAAACTTAAACTCGAAGTCGTCTTGGTTCTCTATGTCTTGAGGTGCTTGCGACTCATTGCCCATCGGCTCGCCCAGCACTTCTAATTTTTGTTCTTTAATGTAGCCAAACAATTTGTCGGAAAGCAACTTGCTGACTCTCCATCTTTGCTTGCGGACCATATATTTTATTTACCAAGCTGAAAGGCACCTTTCCCGGACGGAATCCGGCATTTGCGCCTTTTGGCTCATTTTTCAATGCCTCATTGACCTTCTCTGCATAATCAGCCTTGACGAGTTGAATCGTAATCGTACCACTGACCGAGTGGACTTTTCAAATGAAATGTTCATCGAATTATCTTCTATTATTGTTTTTATTATCTTACAGTAAATGGCACCTTTCACCCACAATTTAAGGTGAGGACGCGCAAAGTTAACAATTTCTTCCGGCTTGCCCTCATCTTAGCCCATTTTTCGCTTTCTATCTGCCTCTTATGCCTGATTTATAGCCTCCGACGACTAAGTGCGGTCGGCCCGGAAGAGCCGATTTATTAGAAGAGACGCCCTTTTCTGCCTAATAACGATAGCGAAAGGGTTTCAAGATAAACTTACAGCCAAGGTCTTGATATTTTTTTACGAAGAACAACAAGACTATGCCTGAGCGCATCTTATTTTCAACCACTTAATATCTCAACAACGCAATGCTTCCACTGATGGCTCTATTGTTTGCTGCCGGCAAACGATGGTTTGGCGTTGGCAAACCATGATTTGGCGTTGGCAAACGATAGTTTGGTGGCAGCAAACAATAACAACAAGAGATGAAGACAAAGCAAAAAACGGGAAAACGAACCGTAAAAGAGTAAGCAAAAATTCTTTAACTTTGCAGCCTTAATTACTATAATCCACAAAACATGGAATTAGCAGCTAAATACACACCACAGGACGTAGAGACCAAGTGGTATGATTATTGGATGAAGCATCACCTCTTCCGCTCTCGACCGGACGGAAGAGAACCCTATACTGTCGTAATCCCTCCCCCAATGTCACAGGCGCATTGCACATGAGGCCATATGCTGAACGAAACGATTCAAGATATTCTCGTGCGCCGTGCGCAGATGGAGGGCACAGAATGCCTGCTGGGTGCCCGGGACCGACCACGCTTCCATTGCCACGGAAGCTAAAGTCGTAGCCCTGTTTGGCGAAAAGGGCATCAAGAAAAACAGACCTCACGCGCGAGAATTTCTGAAGCACGCTTGGGAATGGACAGACGAACACGGCGGCATTATCCTCCAACAGCTGCGCCGCGTAGGGGCTAGTTGCGATTGGGAGCGCACGGCATTTACGATGGATGAGGAGCGTTCGCGAAGCGTCATACGTCTTTGTGGATCTTTATAAAAAGGGATTGATCTATCGCGGCGTACGCATGGTCAATTGGGGACCCAAAGGCGCTCACGGCCTTAAGCGATGAGGAAGTAATCTATAAAGAGGAAAAATTCAAAAGCTGTATTACTTTACGCTATTATTTGAGCAACGACGATCAAAAAGGAAGCCCCCGAAGGCTCCGTCGTACACACGGATGAGAAAGGACGGCGCTATGCTGTCGTTGCAACGACGCGTCCGGGAAACGATTATGGGAGATACGGCCATGTGTATCAACCCTGAAGATCCCTAAGAATCAGTGGCTCAAGGGGTCAAAAAAAGTAATCGTCCCGCTTGTCGGTCGCGAGATCCCCGTCATTGAAGACGAATATGTAGATATCGCTTTCGGTACGGGCTGTTTGAAGGTAACACCTGCGCACGACGTCAACGACTATATGCTGGGCCAAAAGCACAAGTTGGCTTCCATAGATATATTTAACGACAACGGTACTCTGAGCGAAGCCGCCGAACTTACGTCGGACAAGATCGCCTGGACGTGCGTCGCCAAATGAGAAAGACTTAGAAGCCGCAGGCTTGATGGAGCGCGTAGAGCCTTACGTCAACAAGGTTGGCTTCTCAGAGCGCACCAACGTGCCTATTGAACCTAAGCTCTCATGCAGTGGTTCCTCAAGATGCAGCACTTCGCCGACCTTGCATTGCCGCCGGTAATGAATGATGAAATCAAATTTTACCCGACAAAAATATAAGAACATCTATCGCCACTGGTTGAGCAACATTGAGGATTGGTGCATCTCGCGCCAACTTTGGTGGGGGCATCGCATTCCGGCTTACTTCCTGCCCAATGGCGATTGCGTCGTGGCTGAAACCATTGAGGAAGCCGTAGAGGAGGCACGCAAACTTTCAGGCGACGCAACCATTGAAGCCAAAGACTTAAAGCAAGATGAGGACGCGCTGGATACGTGGTTCTCTTCGTGGCTCTGGCCCATCTCGCTCTTTAATGGCATTTCTGATCCGAACAATGAGGAGTTTCGGTATTATTACCCGACGGCCGACCTCGTAACCGGCCCGGACATCATCTTCTTCTGGGTGGCTCGAATGATTATGGCGGGCTACGAATATACCGGAAAAATGCCGCTTTAAGCACGTTTACTTTACGGGTATCGTGCGCGACAAACTTGGGCGAAAGATGTCGAAGTCGTTGGGAAATTCTCCTGATCCTTTGGCTTTGATAGACAGTTTTGGCGCAGACGGCGTCAGAATGGGTCTGATGCTGGCCGCACCTGCGGGTAATGACATCTTATATGATGACAGTTTGTGCGAACAAGGGCGCAACTTCTGCAATAAGATTTGGAACTGCTTCCGCCTGATTGACTCGTTAGAGGTATCTGACGGCGCGCAACCGCAAACGGCGCGTCGCGCCTTGATTGGTTTTGGTGCTCAGTTGCGCAAGAGTGCAGCTGAAATTGCTGATCTCTTCACAAAATATCGCTTAGCGAGGCTCTGATGGAGATCTACCGCCTGATTACCGACGAGTTTAGCGGCTGGCTACTTGAGATGACGAAGCCGGCTTATGGCGAACCGATCGACCGAGAGACGATAACTGAGGTCAAAGCTACTTTGAATGATCTCCCTACATTTGCTCCACCCGTTTGATGCCTTTTTATTACCGAAGAACTTTGGCAACACTTGGCAGAACGCAAATCGGGAGAAAGCATTATGGTCGACCCGCAAAATATCGCACAACCCCAAGCTGGAGACGCGAAATCTTGGCTACGTTTGAGCAAATTAAAGGCATCGTGCAAGGAGTACGCGCTGTGCGCAATGCGAAGAACATTGCGAAGAAAGAAAGTCTCGAACTGGAAGTAATCGGTGAGAACCCGGTAAAGGCGGACAATGGAGTTATCAAGAAGATGGCCAACATTAGTAGCATCACCGAGGTAATCGAGAAGAATGCTAATGCGTCTGTCTTTATGGTAGGAACGCATACATTCGCCGTTATTTTTAGGTAACTTGATTGATGTTGAGGCAGAGCGCGCTAAGGCAGAGGCTGAGCTAGCCCACTTAAAGCAATTCCTCGCCGGTATCGAAAAGAAATTAGGCAACGAAAAGTTCGTAGCCATGCACCTGATGCCGTTGTCGCCTTTAGAGCGGAAGAAGAAGAGCGATGCTGAAGCGAAAATTCAATCACTTCAAACGCGCTTGCAGATTTAGCGAAAGGTTAATGCTGGCTCTCAAGTCTTCGCAGAGCAATGAGCGATAGCAGAGGTGCTGACTTTTGCTTTGGTGAGTGAGGGTTAGTCATAGCGCTTATATAATAAGGTGTGCCAAGTTTATGCTTGGTGCACCTTCTTCTGATTATATAATATACGCTTTGCTTGCTTTGTTGGCCGCTATATATAGATCTGCTTTGAAAACGAAGAAAAATCCGAATTTGATGGAATTTCTAGTGCCTTATTGTTGATTGTTGCGCAATTTGGTAATTTTGCACCACTTGTTAGAACCTTTTTATATCAAAAATGCAATGAGTGATATAAGATACTCTCAATACGCAAGCAGATTCTGCGAAGTCGCTGCTTACGGCGTCGGGTGCGGTGCAAGGTTGGTACACGCCTGACCTGGTGCTGTCGGTATTGGTGGGGCTATCATGTCTGTTCTGCTGTTGGCCTTATGTGGCTGGATCTTTATACCTATCAGCTTGCAGCGTCAACTTCAGGGAGTTGTGCTGGTTGAAGCTGAGGTTTGTTATCGCACAACGTCTGCAGACGGAGATACATTATATATAGCGGGGAACGGCGACTGATAGCATTGTTCCGCAATTAGATTTGAACCCCTGATTCAGTTTATAATAAAAACTATAGCTAGCGGTTTCTTTGTTTCTAATGCCGGACACCTGGTTACGACAAAAGCGACTTCAGCGCATTTGCCTGCTATACTTGCTCACGATACTTTACAAGTAAGGTTGCAGACATTAGCCAAAAGCCTTGAAAACCGAGATGAGTAAGCTTAAGATTTTGCGAGGTGAATTAGATAACTATGCCCACTCACATACGGTCGTTGATGGTGGTTATAATAACGTGATGAGCTGCGATAGTATCAAAAGGCGGCAGGTGAAAAACGGATTTGCTCCTTCAAGTCGTACTGAAAATGCTACCGGCAAAGAACTTGGCAGCAAAAAGAGTAGAAAAGTATCGTATAACAACTAAGCAGAAGGTTGGTAATACTATCAAGGCGCGCCACTATAAAGCGCATTATACGGGTGATCAAACATCGCATCTCATCTTATTACAATTGACGCAGGGCGCTTGCCTAAAGAGGCGCATCGATTTGTGATTTATCGTTTTAATCCACAAGCGTGGGCCTTCGGGCAAGATGCGCATTACTTTTTGGGTTATCAATTGATGACGCCGGAAGAAGCATCGACAGCCTTGCCTGATGCAGCAAAAACTACACAGCCAAATCTGCCTTTGGCTGAAGGCGGGCCTATGTTGAATAGCTTCGGACAGGTGTGCGGCGTTGTTGGTTTTAGTAAAAATGAATGCGGGGAGATGAATTGTCTAAATTGTTTTATTCAAATCATTCTTACCCGTCGAGAGTTTTCGACAATTGGATAAAAGGCGTTAAGCTGTGGTTTCGTCAGCCGCGTGCTTTAGCCACAGATTCTCTCCGCCTTACTCAGCCTTTTGTGGTCAAACGTTTCCGGTTGGCAACGAATAGCTGATCATTACGTGTCGCGTTCACTGCCCGGCGGACGCTATACGGGTTCTTATTTAAACGGTGTCGCGTTGGTTCCGGACGTATGCAATATGCCGATGGGTCAGTCTATGCCGGTCAATGGCTGAAAGATAAGCGCGAAGGCCCGGGCGTTTATACGGATAAGCGTGGGCGCATTTATGTCGGATTATGGAAAGCCGATACACTCTATCAAGGCTCTTCGCCGGACGGAGAGATTCCTTTATGTGGGTGGCATAGATAAGACTTTTCGTCGATGGGCTTTTGGCGTTTTTACAGATGGTCAAGGCAATTATTACGAAGGGCTTTGGCAGAATGGTAAGCGCAATGGCTTTGTATAGGACTTTCCTTACATCATATCGTAAGGCCGGTATTTGGCGAAAGATCGCTTCTTGGGTGAGCAAATGATTTACAATGCCGATCGCGTCTATGGAATTGATATTTCTCGCCATCAACACGAGCAGGGGAAGCAGCGCTTCGCCATAGACTTTCTCGATTGCGCATTACGGGACTCGGAACGCTTCCTCGTAAGGTTAAGGGGAAATAAATTATCCCGTAACATTTGTCTATGTTAAGGCAACTGAAGGTGCAACACTTTATAATAAATACTATAAAGTCGACTTAGGGGTGCTTTGCGGAACGGCCTGCACGCCGAGCGTACCACTCTTTTCAACCTATACGCCTCCCGCTGAACAGGCTGCTTTTTCTTAGAAGCAAACGCACGGAAAACGCGGAGATTTGGCACCTATGCTCGATGTGGAGCCCTCGCACAAGCAGATAGAGCGCATTGGTGGGCGTGATGTACTCTTTAATCGTATGCTACAATGGTTACGCATCGTGGAGCAACGTACCGGGCGGCGACCGATTCTGTACGTTAGTCAACTGTTTGTCAACGATTATTTATCTTATGCTCCTGAGAGTTTGCTGAAATACAAAATGTGGATTGCGCGTTATAGCGAATATAAACCTTACGTTCATTTGAGTATTGGCAACTAACGCCGGAAGGCCGCGTCAGAGGTATTCTCATGGTGAAGTGGACATCAATGTTTTTAATGGTTCTAAAGCGCAATTTTTGCAAAAGATGGTGTATACGCCTTAATGCTCTATTTATTTGTTGATAATTACCTAGCCTCTTATGTCGCTTAGTCGGTTAAGTTTATGCTCATAATGTGATTTCTGTTTGCTAATGGCGTCCTAAAATAGTATGCAGCAAGCGGCGTGATCAATTGACGAAATCAATTTTTCTAAAAACATAAGGCTTGTAACAAATGATACAGAAAGTCTGTTGGCTTTTTCCTACTTTGCTCCATACAAATAAATGAGGTGTGAAGTCAGCTTGAGTGGAGTAAGGGTAAAGTCCCGATTTATCGTTGCAACCTTCAAGATCACCTAAGTAAGACTAATAAAATAGGAAATGGAAGATATATCACGGCCTTTCGGTCAAAGATAAGGAGCGATTGAGCGCTCTTTTGCAAATAGAAGAGGATTATAGAGACGGGCAAAATCGACTTAGAAGAAGCACGTCGCCAACTAAGCGAGAAGGTGGGGCGAATTCACCCTTACGATATTGCCAGCAGAGCAGCACCTTGTGCCCGCTGACGATGAAGAGTGTCGCAAAGTCGATATGAAAAAAGACTTTGCAGTTGCTGGATGGTTTCTTGGATACGTCGCGCCCGGACTTACCGGCTGACCATCCTGCTATGCTTTACTATCGTGAGAATGATGAGATGCGAAACATTTGGCAGAGGTCGAAAACTTGTTGCAATTCCCTTGATTAAGAATCAGTGGCTCGAACTGTAGAGGTGCTGCTGCAATATCCGTGCATTATACGCGCAAGCAGAACCAGCTTTATCCGCTATTGGAGAAAAAAAGGGTTTTTGATAGGCCAACGACGACGATGTGGACTTTCGACGATTTCGTTCGCGATGAGATTAAGGCGGCTAAGCGCTTGCTGGATGAAGATAAAAGATGATGAATTCTGGCACGCCATAAAAGGACGTGTTGGCTTATACGCGCGATTTGATGGAAAAAGAAGAGACGATTCTTTATCCTACGTCCTTAGCGATGAGTTTTCCGGCAGAGTTTGAGGAAAATGAAAGAAGGAGATCGAGAAATCGGGTTCGCTTTTTATTGAGCCGGAGGCGTTGCTTGAAGCAGCCTACACAAACGCCAGGGCCACAGAGACGAGCGGATTTGCAGCCGAACGACAGGCTTTGTTAGGTAAATATGGTTATTCGGTGGGCAATGATAAGGATCAGGTTTGAAGTTAGACCGAAAGCTTACATTAGAGCAAATCAACTTGATTTTTCGCCATTTACCCGTCGATATCTCTTTTGTGGATGAAAACGAACTTGTAAAATTCTATTCGATACGCCGCATCGCGTCTTCCCGCGTAGCAAGAATGTTATCGGTCGTCAGGTTACCAATTGCCATCCACGGTCCAGTGGCAGCATCGTACGAGAAATCGTAGACAAATTTCGTAACGGGAGCAGATATAGGCGAATTTTTGGATTAACAAGCCGGGGTTGTTTATCTATATCATCTATTATGCAGTAAGAGATGAGGCTGGCGCTTCTGCGGTGTTTTAGAAATGATGCGGACCGTACGCATATTCGTGAATTGAGGCTCGCGCACGCTCTGACGTGGGAAGCAGAAGAAACAGATGAGGCGGCAGAAACTTCTCAATCGGCCAATGCGCCACTTTTCAGCTGAAACGCGTTTGAAGGACTTGCATAAAACCTATCCCTGGCTCAAAACTGACCATGGTGAAACTCCGGCCGGAGTTTAAGATGCTCATAGTCCGCTCGGCAAACTGATTGTGGCACGCGCGACTCTTAAGGATGTAAGCGAACGTAGCGGAAGTCGCTAGACGAACCTTGCAAAGTTTGCAAAAGTTGATAGCCGCTCACGCCTAAGTCACTTTTTTGCTGCCGGCCGCTGTGATTTTCCTTTGAAACTTACAGAGGCCGGTACGCGAAAGAGTCCGGCTACCTTGCTGTAGATGCTAAGTCGAAGCATCAGTACGTTCGAAAGCCGTCCACTTGCTGTACGTGTCCGTAAAAAGGGCGCTTCGTTTTTGACCGTAAGTATCCCAATATAGTGTTGAGTTAAACAGCTTCATCATCTTTATGCTTCCTGCATTCGGAGCGGAGGTCTTCATCGCCGTCGAACTTTGCGCTTTGCCTTTATGGAAAAGAGAATCGTTCCGGCATCTTTTGCCAATTTTAGGTACAGCTCCCGTTAACACGCCGTTGTGTAAACGAAAGACCATCTTTGTGAAGGCTTTAGTTCTGCCCTTCATCTTAATATTGTAGGCCGTACCGCTATAATCTCCATCGAATTGCGTGTTTACTTGCGCCTTCAATGAGGTGAAAACAGTACAAAGTAGTAAGCAGAGAGAAATCATCGTATTTGCTTCATCGTTTAATTTGTTTTTGTTGAGTTGATCACGCAACTTTCGTTCGTGCGTTGCTTGTTATTGTTAAGCTACATTAGTTTGCTGCAAATTGATAGTGCGCTAAAGTGCCGGCCCCCAAGGCCGTTTGTCTCCGAGTGTGCAGTCTGTTGCGATTATGTCTGGATCTGTTGACCGCAGCATCGAATTGTGGCGACAAAGGTAGCCAAGATTCTGCTACCGGTTAATGATTTTCGCCTCAAAGCATCGCTAAAATAATAACCCTGTCCGTTTTTGCTTCCGTAAAGTGGCGTATTGAGGACATTAATCCCATAATCGCTTTGCTTTTTCTTCTTTTCAAACATCCTCGGATTGACTTCCACAGCATCGAAGCGTTGCGGCTTAATGTACGCTCTCGTGATGGTGAGATTTACTCGTGAGCGTACACTCGCACGCTCACGAGGGGACAAACGTACGTTCACGATAAAAAGGATCGAATAGCGTTGGGCGCGTTCTGAGCTTTGATTTTGTGAAAAAGAAATTGATACGATGGAGCTTCGCAAACAACTGCGTAAGAATATTTAAACTGAACGAAAGCTTTGTCGGTCGGGAATATTAACTTTGCAATCAAAAACGAAAGGTGAGTATTAGTGAATAGGGTGCTTATATACAGGTGCGCGTACTCAAAGTCAATACAAAGGATCCCTGAAGCGCATTATGATCGTTAGCGAAGGAAGTTTAGCGTTAACTATTTACTGTTCGTTGGCTTGCCTAAACGATTGTCGCTTAAAAATCGTTGGTTATTATTTTTCAAATGAATAGAACAGTTCGTGCTAATCTGCTTTGCAGAGCCAAAAATCAAGTAGCAGGGAGTGCTAAGCGTTTAGATGAGTTGGATTTCCTGAAAGCCATATTCATCTTTGCTGATGGTTGCTTTCCATTTGGTCTACATTGGCAATAAATATCCCTATGCTAAGGCAATAGTTTTACACCTTTCATATGCCGGGTTCCTTTTGATTTCGGTTATTTGGCCAATGTCATAAAACGACGGGAAAGTTCTTTCGCGGAATGGGGCGCTTGCTCCTCCCTTACCTGATTATGGAAGGTGCTTATATTGTCTTAGCCGCTTTTTGCCGATTCGTGAGCACATCGATTCGCTGACCGTCGGGACATTCTTGCAGCATTTGTGGCTCAAACCTTTAGGGCCTTATTGGTACTTGCATACGCTTGTGATTTGTAGTGTGATATATTTTTGCAACTCATGCGGCTCCCATTGTTGGCAAATTGGATGAAATGGACGATCATCTTGTTCGCTTATGGTGCACTTACCTTTAGCTTACACTTGATCTCGTTCACGCACGCTTGTTATTTTGCTGGCGGCATCGCCATACGATTACCGTATAAAGATTTTTATCAGCTTTTTCGCTTCGGTTTTGATGGGGTTTTATCCCTTTTGCCGCACTGCTGTTTTTGGCCTGATCAGTTGCATAGTGGGACTTTTGTAGGCGTGCTGATTGTCTATTGCGTGATTTGCGGATTATTGGGCCTTTATCCTTATTTCAAAACCAACGGCCGCTTGTTGTTTATAGGGAGAAATACGCTTGTTATCCTCTTGTTTTCTCCGGTTTTCACGCTCTTAGTCAAACCGCTTGTGCCTTTACTTGCTTTTTGATCCAACGGGGATGCTCTTCTTGATAATTGCTGTTTCTCTCGCTGTCGGAGGTAGTTTGGTCATAGCAAGGGTGATGGAAAAACGCATACGGCTGTTTGTCTATTTTGGACAATCTTCTATCTTGCATTAAAGATCGAACTTGTATATTGCAAGACAATGGGAGTCCGGATTCTTCTGATGAGGAAGCAATAATCATCATCATCAAGTTCAGAAGAAAAATTCCCTTGACCATGTAAAGGGTGGTCAAGGGAATTTCGTATGCTATTGTTCAAAAGCAACAGAGCTCGATAAATTAGCCTACTTGCTGTTTCCTTTTGCGCTGCTTATCTGCTACTTGTCGATGTTGATTTTCAATCCACTGCTCGCGAGCATAGGCTTGCATATCAGTGACGGTATCTTTCTCGTCCACGATTTCTGCACCCAGCATCGTTTCTATGACGTCTTCCATCGTGACAATGCCTCGCAAACAGCCATATTCGTCAATGATGACGGAGATGTGCTCTTTCTTTCCAATAAGCGCTCCCAAATGGTTGAGACGCTTTCCGTCTCTTGAAAGACAAAATGGGGCGTACAAGCTCCGAAAAGCTGCATCGAAAAACTTATCTTCAGAAAGTTTTCCAAGATCGTTTGGCGTAAGACGTAGCCTGTAATGTAATCGTCCTTATCGTCTTTTGTAAACAGGGATTCTTGAGAAAGTTTGATAGCGCTCGTGTTGCCTAAATTGCGTGAGTGTCATCGCCTCATCAACGATCTCGACGACGCTACTGGGCGTCATGATCTCGCGTGCAGTAACTTTCGAAAGTTTAAGCATATTCTGAATCATTCGATCCTCTTCGCTTGAACACACCCTCTTCCGTGCCGGCCGCAACCATAGCTGAAACTTCCTCGCGGCTGACCGAAGTCGCATTTTTGTTTGGGAGAAATGAAGCGGGTGATAAACTCCGCCATCAGAACAAAAAGGAAAAGTGAGGAAAACCAAGGATCATAGACTGGCGTCAGCGGTATAATCAGCAGTCGCCAATGATTTGCGCCTAAAGTCTTGGGAATAATCTCCGAAAAGATCAGAATTAGTAAAGTTAAGCCCGCAGATACCCAGCCAGACCACTCTTCTCCTAAAAACTAAAGCCGCTTGCCGTCCGACGCCGGCAGCACCAGCCGTGTTGGCAATGGTGTTTGGGGTTAGAATCGCAGAAATAGGACGATCAATGTCCTGCTTAAATTTACGAAGATGTTTAGCTGCTTTTTGATCCTTCCTCCTCTTTCATTGTAATAAAAGAGAATGGCGTAGAAAGCAACGTCGCTTCCATAATAGAACAAAGGAAAGAAACGATAATGCTAATAAAAGATAGAGTATGAGTAGCCCTGATGTATGATTATAAATGTATCTCGCTCACTGCTCAAAAACGCTGAAGTAAACTGAAACTCGGCCCGAAAGGGCAAAATGGGCTTCATTAACCTTCAAACTAAAGCGTCGTTTTGCAATGTTAGATCGCTGCAAAAGATAGAAATTTTAATTGATTAGCCAAAAACAAGTATGATTCTTACAAGAACTTGAGTGGAAAGAATGGTATACAATATATATAATGAAGATTGCACTAGATGCTTACTAAAAATCAAGATAGCCTGTGCAATAATGAAGCAACGTTGGCGAGACAAGATTTTTGAGTTGTTTTTAATGTTGTGTTGCTGGCGAATAAGCCTAATCTCTAGCGAAAAGCTCAGTAACAGACAAAGTTTTTCTAACTAAGTAGACGTAAATCTTGGCAAAAAGGAAAATTGCTGTACCTTCGCGAGAAGATTTTGCAGGTAAAGCCTGCATAGGGTAAATCATGAAAAAGGATTGACAGATAAGATGTCCGGCCGGATGGATCAGCAAAAGCAAGAACCCATCTCTAAAGCTTGGCGAGAGGATATAAGGCAAGCCGTTGATGTATTAAATCGCGGCGGAGTCATGCTACTTTATCCTAGACACAATTTGGGGGATAGGATGTGATGCGACTAATCCGAGGCAGTACAGAGAGTCTCACGATATAAAACGTCGTATAGACTCCAAAGCTTGATCACTTTAGTTGATACAGAAGCAAAGTTGCAGTTTTATGTGCGCGATGTGCCCAATGCTGCGTGGGATATAATAGATTATGCGACTCGCCCGACAACGATCGTTTACGATGCCGTGCGTAATCTTGCCCCCAATCTGCTGGCTGAAGATGGCAGTGTTGGCATCCGCATCACGCAGGAACCTTTAGCCAGCGAACTTTGCGCGCGATTTAGACGATGCGATTGTGTCGACTTCAGCTAATGTGAGCGGAGAGCCTTCGCTATTTGCTTTGATGAGATTTCAGATGAAATCAAAGAGGCCGTGGATTATATTTGTACATCTCGCCGGAATGAACGTAAACCGACTTCTGCCTCAGCTATAATTAAACTGTCTTTTTGATGGGACGGTACAAATCATTCGCCAATAAATAGACGCCAAAGTGACGACTGCAGCAATAGACCGTGGGTATAATCCGATCCCTGAAAGGCTTGCTCTTCTTGCAAAGCCACCTGAATCGGCGGCAATTTATACAACTGCTTAGCTTTTTGGTGGGCGTGGGTGCTGCGCTTTCGGCACAGCTTCTGAAGTGGCTAATCCACGAGATACAATTTTTGCTTACTTTTCGCTTTTGATGCAGGACGGGCGCAATGGCTTTTCTTGGTTTATCCGGTTGTAGGTATCTTATTAACGACGCTTTTTATTAAGTATGTCGTTCGCGATGACATCGGACACGGCATTACGCGCATCCTTTATGCAATTTCACGCCGACAAGGGCATATTCGCCGTCATAATACGTGGTCTAGTATTTTAGCTTCTTCTCTAACAATTGGGTTTGGCGGATCAGTGGGAGCGGAGTCGCCGATCGTATCTAACAGGTTCGGCCATCGGATCCAACCTAGGCGATTTTTCATTTGGAGCACAAAGAATTAATGTTGCTCTATTGGGTGCGGCGCATCAGCTGCCATTGCCGGTATCTCTAAGGCCCCCATCGCCGGTATCGTCTTTACGCTTGAAGTCTTGATGATAGACTTGACGATGGCTTCTTTACTACCTCTACTGATTGCTTCGCTGACGGCTACTTGCGTTACTTTATTTCCCTAACCGGCCCCGCTGCAATGTTTAGCTTCCACCAAACGACCCCTTTGTCGTTGAGCGTGTAGCCCTAGTTCTATTTGTTTGGGCGCTTTCGCGGCATCCTCTCGCTTTATTTCACACGAGCGATGAATTGGTTTGAGCAAGTTTTCGGGCGCATCAATGGTACTTTTTAAACGAGTCGCTTTAGGAGGAACAATCTTGGCGATTTTTGATTTTTCTTTTTCCCACCGCTTTATGGTGAAGGTTACAATATCATCGCGATTTTGTTGAATGATGCCGGCACAATAAAAGCTGGAAAGCGTGATGAACAATTCGCTTTTCTTTAATCATTCTGAATATTTCCTTGTCTATCTTGGCTTAATCTTGGTATTTAAAGTCTTTGCCACGACGGCGACTAATGGTGGTGGCGGCTGCGGCGGTACTTTTTGCTCCCAGTTTGTTTATGGGGTGTTTGGGCGGATATTTCTTTTCAAAGGTTTGGAACAGTCTTTCTTTGTTGGGGATCTATGTCCTGAGCGCAACTACGCACTTCTAGGAATGGCAGGCTTGATGAGTGGCGTCTTTCACGCCCTTTGACCGGCGTCTTCCTCATCGCTGAGTTGACGGGCGGTTATGATCTCTTTCTGCCTTTTGATGATTGTTTCTGCTGTTTCGTTTTTGACGATCAATTTGTTTTGAACACCATAGTATATATGCGATGCGTTTAGCGCGAAATGGCGAATTGCTAACCCACCATAAAGACAAATCAATCCTAACGCTGATTACCCTAGATGCTGTCATTGATAAAACAGTCCCCGTCTTGCGTCCGGAGATGAAATTAGGTCAAATTGTGCAAATTGTTTCCAATGCACAAGAGAAGACTTTGCGGTAGTCAATGGCGCAGGAGCTCTTTTGGTATTGTAAATTTAAAAAGCATTGCGCAAAGTTATATTTAGAAGCGAGTTGTATGGCCTTTACACGGCTGAGCAATTAATGCAGAAGCCTGGCGTCACTTTAGGGAATGCTTGATGCTATGTCTTCGGTGATGGATCGTTTTCAAGAAACTGATGCAGAAATGCTTCCCGTGCTTGATGGCGAGGGAATTTTTGTTGGTTTCGCATCTAAAAACCCGCCTATATAGCTTGTACAGAAAGCTAATGAAAGATTTTTCAGAAGAATAATTATGACGAAAGAAGCGCTACGCATAGTCTATTTAGGTACGCCTGAGTTTGCTGTTGAGAGTTTAAAAAGATTAGTTGATGGCGGCTATAATATCGTCGGCGTAGTCACCATGCTCGACAAAGCAATCGGCCGACATCAAAATGTGCTCTCTAAGTCTGCTGTGAAAGTTTTTGCCGAATCCCATGGTTTACCACCTTTGCAGCCTGCTAACTTAAAAAGATCCTGAGTTCGTGGCCCAATTAAAAAGCTTGGCAGGCGGATGTGCAAGTCGTTGTAGCCCTTTCGTATGTTGCCTGAAGTCGTTTGGGCAATGCCGCGTTTCGGAACGTTTAATCTTCACGCCGCATTATTGCCGCAGTATCGAGGCGCTGCGCCCATCAATTGGGCCATAATAAACGGCGAGCGTGAGACCGGTATCACGACATTCTTCTTGCAACACGAAATCGACACCGGAAACGTGATCCAACAAGTGCGCGTCCCAATCGCAGATACAGATACGGCCGGAGATATACACGATCGCTTGATGCTGCTGGGGGAGATTTAGTGATTGAAACAATAAACAAACTGATAGAAGGCAATATTAAGGCTATTCCACAAGAGGGAATGCAGACCGAGGAGTCGCTAAAGCCGGCACCAAAACTATTTAAAGACAACTGTAAGATTGATTGGAGTGCCGGAGTGAAGAAGTGTTATGATCTCATTCGCGGTCTGTCGCCTTATCCCGCAGCTTGGACAACATTTGTGAGTGGAGAGAAGCAACAGACGCTCAAAAATCTTTTTCTCAGAGAAAAGGAATTTTTGCACGCCCGCAGCGCCTGTCGGTACCATCATCATTACAGATAAAGCCGATTTGAAAGTGGCTTTTAAGCGATGGCTATTTGCATTTAAAGGAAATACAACCGGCCGGAACGCATATGCCCGTTGCCGATTTCCTTCGTGGCTTCCGTCCTTTCGGAAATGAAAGAGTGGAGTAGGGAAGGCTTTTCTTTTTCGACAACGAACACGCGTAGTTCGTTAAGCTTAAAGCTCTACTTTTTGAAGATTTATAGTGCTTTCTGCATCTTTCTCAAACACAATTTTTGCATCTTCAAAAAGCCGGAGGACCCATAACGCACTTTTTGCATCGTTGCTGAACCCAAACTTTTCAATGGGGATTCCCATTTTTCCAAAATCCATAGTGCCGTTGCTGCTTTTTCGTCGTGGAAAATGGCGATGGCATATTCACCTTTTGGGGAGATCCGTGAAAGTTACCGTGCAAGTAGCACCCGTTACGTCCTGCTCAAGACTCTTAAACGATTGCTTCAGCCACGTTTCCTGACTATTAAATAAGGCTACGAAAACCTTACCTTTGTCTTGTTCAATCCCTTGATGTGAACGGTTAAACTCTGGGCCTTCATTTGATTGAGGCCGAACCATGTTGAGCAGATCAGCACAAACAAAAACTTTTTCATAATCAGATATTTTTATTTGAGTTAGTTTAATGTCGAGATGTAGTGACTGAAGCGCCTGCACATAAGCTTCGAATGCCTGCTTTCCTTTTGAGGTCAGGCGGCATACAGTGCGCGGTTTCTTTCCGGCAAAGGTCTTTTCTACTTGGATGTAGCCCGCAGCGCCTAACTTTTTCGATTTGCACGCTCATGTTGCCTGCTGTGGCCTGCGTCTTCTCTTTGAGATAGACGAAGTCTGCCTCTACGACATTGCTGAGCAGAGAAATGACGGCCAAGCGCAATTGGGAGTGCAACAAGGGGTCGAGTTCCGGCAACATAGTTACTTGGCGTATTTATGATTGAGGTAATGGCCGGGAATAATCATCAGTACGACGAAACCCAACGCAAAACCACAGATTCGAGTTATAGTAAATGCCTCCAGGGAGAGTTGAACTAACAGATGCAAGCCCAGACAAAAAGACAGGAAGGGTAGGGTAGGTCAGTAAGCGCTCCTGACTAATAAGACCGCTTACGCTTACTCCGACCGAGCAAAAGAGCAGTACGAGCGGCTGTATGTAGGCTGAATTACTGCCCAATATGGGAAAGATAATCATCATAGAGCATAAAAAGCCGTCCCTGATGACCATCCACAGCTGATTGATCATTGAGCGCACATACGTCTTCATCGGTTTTTCTCGCTGCCTGCTAAATAAAATAAGATGACAGAAGACCAACAAAGGGTAAAAGCTAACCAGAGCAGATTCCATTGCGGTGTGTTTTGTAGCCAGTGTCAGTCCGTAAATGCCAAGTCCAAGCAGCGTCGTAAGATAACCCCATATTAACATGGTGTCGCCGCTATGGCGTCCATCGTCCGTTTTCGTTTGGTCGATCATTGTCATGAGTCAGCTTCAGACTCTCTTTCTCTGAAATCTTTTCTCTTCCATTTTGAGTATTATTTTTGCGAGTTTGTATTTCCTTGTCTTTTGCAGCAATGTGAGCTTGGCCGCATCAGGGTGTATCACGTAAAGAAGTTTATTTCATAAAACCAAATGCTGTTTTAAAATAAGCGACTTTCTGCTTTTTGTCGCTCTTAAATCTAGCTGCAAAGATAAAGTAGTTTATTTTATAAACCAAAAGATCCTGGGAAATTTTTTCGAAAAATCGATTTATCTCCACATTGCAGGTGGAGAACGACTACGAAGCACACAAGATTGGTTGACGATCTTGAACTGAAGTGGCGCATATCTTATCTGCGTATTGTTTGGTGGCAGCAAACCATCGTTTGGTCGGAGCAAACGATCGTTTGCGGCAACAAAATCATCGTTTGGTCGGAGCAAACGATAAAGCAATCATAACGTTGCAGCTTTTTGTAATCGTTTGTGGCAATACATTTTGTGAGCGGCGCTTGGTAATAGCAAGCGGCCAACCTTTATAATGGAGCAGAAGTTGATGGTTGAAACATTGTTTTTTTGCGTTCAGCCGGTATTGTCTTTAGCTGAAAGCAATATGGCCGTATTTATATTTACATCAGGCTCTTCGCGTTTGTTTGCTTTTCTGTATTTTATGATGTATTGAAGCTGAACTTATTCGCTATCTGCAAGGCTCAGTTTGAGGTCTTGTCCGTCAAAAAGGACGTTTATGGCCCTTAGGGCGCCTCATAGATCCATTATAATGCTTAATTTTGCACAGTTGAATCGCACTTGTGCTAAAATTAAGAAGGAAATGAATCCATCAACATACGACTATAAAGATTTTATCAAAAAGAATTGAGGATAGTTTGAAAGAGCATTGGGATGAAGATGCTTTTACTGATTATCAGGAGCTACTCTGCAATATCACGATGTAGCAAGAAAGATTGAGAAGCTTCATATTCTCTTTGAATATGCCGATATTCACCCCGGCGATAAGATAGCTTTGTGCGGCCGAAACAGTTCCGGATGGGCTTCAGCCATGTTAGCGATTTTGACTTATGGAGCAGTAGCAGTCCCTATTTTGCACGAATTTAAAAGCAGCAAGTACACGACATCGTGAATCACTCCGTGCACGCCTGCTTTTTGCCGGTGATCAAGCTTGGCCGGAGATGGATGCCGAGCAAATGCCCGATTTGATGGGTGTCGTCAGTCTGGTTGATTATAGTTTACTGCTAAGTCGGTCAGAGCAATTGGTGCAAGCGCGCGAATCGCTTAACAAAAATATTTGGCGAACGCTTCCCAAATATTTCCGCCAAGAGCACGTCAATTATCGCCCGGCTTCAGACCCTGATGCCTTAGCTATTTTGAACTATACTTCCGGAACAACGAGCAACTCTAAAGGCGTTTTGATCCCTTATCGTGCGTTGTGGTCGAATATGGACTTTGCCGACAGCGTTTTAGGTGATAAGCTTCAGCGTGGCAGTAAAGTGATTAGTATGCTGCCGATGGCACATATGTATGGCATGAGCTTTGAATTCTTCTACGAATTCTTGATTGGCATCCATATTTATTTCTTACCCGCGTTCCAAGTCCGCGCATCATCTTTCAAGCCTTTGCTGAAGTGAAGCCCGACTTGATCGTTGCAGTCCCCTTTGATTATCGAAAAATCATACGAAAGTCGGTTCTCCCCAAAGTTGCAAACACCCAGTATGAAAGTATTGCTGAAGTTGCCCTTGATCAATCAGAGAATTCGCGATAAGATTCGCGAGCAGCTTGTGGCGGCTTTTTTGGTGGAAAGTTCTATGAAATCATAATCGGCGGCGCGGCATTTAATAGCGAGATTGAAAGTTTCTTGTATAAGATGAATTTCAATTACACCGTGGGCTAGTGGTGCAACGGAGTGTGCGCCCATTATTACATATGCCGATTGGCACGAACGCCGCTTAGGCTCCTGCGGTCGCGTCGTTCCGCATATGGAAATCAAGATTGATAGCAGGGATCCGCAACGCATTGTGGGCGAAATCCTGGTGCGTGCGCCAATGTAATGCTCGGCTATTATAAAATCCGGAGGCTACGGAGGCGGCCATAGATAAAGATGGCTGGTTTCACACGGGCGATTTAGGCGTCATTGATGCTGATGGCTTCTTGTACGTCCGTGGGCGCAGCAAGAATATGCTGCTTGGCTCAAGCGGGCAGAATATCTATCCGGAAGAGATCGAAGAGAATTGAATATCCTGCCTTATGTGGCTGAATGTATTGTCATTCAAGAAGGAGACCGACTTTATGGACTCGTCTATCCGGATGAAGAAGAAGTAAAGCGCGATAATTTGAGCGAAGAGCAACTGAAAGAAAAATGGAGCAAAACCGCAAAAGAGCTGAACTATGATGGTCAATAGCTATGAGCAGCTCTCCGGCATACGCATCCATAGCGAAGAGTTTGAGAAAACGCCAGCGCTCTATCAAACGCTATTCTACACGAGCAACTTCGAAAAAGCTTAGCACGAACACCTAGCGGTTTGATGCTCCTGCACTTTCGCAATGAAATGATATAGATAAGCATACCCTATATATGGATGACTTAGAGAAAGATTTGGCTGACTTGACGGCAAAGGACGCAATGGTTCTGCGACAGAGGGTTTAGTAAAAATACGGGCGCCGAACGGTTGTGAACGACGTCTCATTTAACGTGCATCAAGGGGAAATCGTCGGACTGCTTGGGCCTAACGGAGCGGGAAGACGACTTCCTTTTATATGACTACGGGCTTGGTAAAAGCCGAATGGGGACACATTTACTTAAATGAACACGATATTACAAAGTTTCCCGTGTACAAACGAGCGCGCTATGGCATAGGTTACTTGGCGCAAGAGGCTTTCCGTATTTCGCCCAATGAGTGTGGAGGACAACATATGAGCGTGCTTGAAATGACGGGGAAGTCAAAAGAGTATAGAAAAGATAAGCTCGAAAGTCTTATTGCGGAGTTTCGTTTAGGAAAAGTTCGAAGAACAAAGGCAATCAACTGTCGGGCGGTGAACGGCGGCGCACGGAAATAGCTCGATGCTTAGCCATTGATCCTAAGTTTATTATGCTTGATGAACCCTTTGCCGGCGTCGATCCGATTGCTGTAGAAGATATCCAATACATTGTTTGGAAACTAAAAGACCGACATATAGGTATTTTAATTACCGACCACAACGTAGAGGAAACGTTAAGTATTACCGATAGGGCCTATCTGCTTTTTGAGGGACGTATCTTGTTTCAGGGTACGCCTGAAGAACTTGCTGCCAATCAGGTCGTGAGGGATAAATACTTAACAAAACCTTTAAACTGAGAAAGAAAGATTTTTCAAAAGTATAGAAAAACAAAAGAAAATAGTCTCTCATGATGAAAGTATTTTTAAGCTGCTTTGTTGCTATTGCCGCTCTCAGCCTTTGCGGACACGATCCACGTGGACAAGGCTTACCTTCAAGGTGCCTTGGTTTTGCAAACCTGCATCAAACGGATAAGACGAATATGAAAGGAACCACCTTTGATTTGGAGGAGGTTCTTAGTAAGAACAGCACTTTGATAGATCTCCCGACCGGAGATAAAACGATTCGGAGGGCTACGGCACTACCGGCACTGACAATAAGCCAACTTTGCGCGCTTTACGCTTTACGCTTCGCACGCAAGACTTTGTGCGCCCTACTGTTATTGCAAAAAGTTTGGGTAAGTATAAGATGTATCTGAATGGTAAAGAAATTTACTCCGGCCAGCCTTTCTCTTTACAACCTCGGCGAAAGCAATGTGGGACATTCTTTTGCCTAACAAAGCCAGAAGAAAAAGGATTCTTTAATGTAAGTGTCACAGGAAAGGATTTGAATCTTTACAAAATCAATGCGACAGGTAAGCGTCTGTACGTAAGAGATGATATGATTTTAGGGCCGCACCCTCAACTATCTCAAGCATCTCACCAAATGGTCGCTATCTTGCTTATAGTATCGTTACGGTTAAGAAAGATGGAACTTCTGCGTATGAGACTATTATCAAAGACGTTAAGTCTCAAAAAGTGCTTAATCGCTACAATGCTTATTCAGATGTCAAATGGCTGCCTAAAGCAGACAGTATGTATGGTACGAGAGAAGAAACGGGAGGCCGCGTTTTATATTCCTTTGACCCCTGCAACGCAGCAAGAGTCTGTAATTGCTTCCGGCATCCCTAGGTAGATTTTTGAAATCTCCGCAAAGAGATTATTTGATTTATCGAGTGAATGAAGACGGACAGAGTTATGAAAACGGCATTAAGCGTATCTTCCAACCTGATGATCGTATGACGGGCTGGAGAAAGCGCCAGTCTCTTTTTCCGTTATGACCTTAAGATGGGAAACGATGGAGCGCCTAACCTTCGGAAAAGAAAGTGTAGAACTTGAGGATATTTCTTCTGACGGTCGCCGCTTGCTTTTTGCTTTACGACCGCTTTGATGCTACTCAACGCCCCTTTTCATCGCAAGGTTATTTTTGAGCTTAGATTTGTCTGTCAACAGTAGACACGATCTACAACAACGCGACGTTTGTAGAGTCGTGCTCTTTCTCGCCCGATGACAAGCAAATTTTTGATAAAGGCCTCTCCCGCATCATTTGATGGTATGATCAGAAGTTAAACCTGATCAATTTCTAACTCCTCTGACTATCGTCTCTATTTGCTTGATCTCGCTACGAAGCAGGTGCGCCCTATCTTGAAGAACTTTAAACCCTAGCGTTAATAGCGTTAATTGGGCTACGGGTGATAAGAACATCTACTCTCGGCGACGATGGTTTTGATATTTCCTATTTCAAATTAAATCCTCGGACAGAGAAGGTAATAAAATTCTCCCTTCCCGTTACTTGTCTTGGAAGCAATAGCCTATCTTACAATGAAGCCCAACCGCGCCTCTTCTTTACCGGACAGACTGACCATAGCGCAGAGAGATGTTCTTGGCGTCATTAAAAGATGCTTAAGCCGGCCGCAACTCGAATCGGCAATATCGATTTTGCTAAAATGATGAAGGATGTAGCCCTTCCTGCTTGTAAAGACTGGTCGTTTAAGGCAGAGCGTGGCGATACAATCAAAGGCTTCTACTATGTGCCGGCTAATTTTGATCCCAATAACAGTATCCGATGATTGTCTCATTATTATGGAGGCTGCACGCCGACTACAAAGCAGTTAGAGTATGTCTATCCCTATAGCTGACTTTTAGCTAATCAGGGCTATGCATCGTTTACGTAGTAGAGCCAAGTGGCGCCATAGGTTTTGGGGCAGGAATTTGCGGCACGTCACGTTAATACTTGGGGTGACGAGAGTTCTGACGATATTATTCAAGGCGTAAAAGCCTTCTTAAAGGAACACCCATTCGCTGACAAGTCTCGCATTGGTTGCATCGGTGCTCTTATGGAGGTTTTATGACGCAATATCTACAAACAAAAACAGATATCTTTGTGTACCAGCATTGCATGCCGGTATTAGTGATATCGGTGCTTATTGGGTGGTGGCTATTGGGGCTATTCTTATGGTGAAACGCTGAGTATGGAAGTTTCCTGAATAATCCTGATTTGTTTGTAAAGCATTCTCCTTGTATAATGCAGATAAGATTAATACACCGCTCTTATTGTTGCGATGGTACGGTTGATACAAACGTGCCGACGGATCAAAAGTCAGGCTATATTTACTGCTTTAAAGATTCTGGGGCGTCCCACAGCCTATGTAGCCGTAGAAGATCAGAACCATTATATTGGCGACTTCACTAAGCGTAAAGCTTGGCAAGAAATCATCAATGCTTGGTTTGCGATGTGGTTAAAGCAAAAGCCTCTTTGGTGGAATACACTCTATCCGGGCGATGAATTTGATAAAAACAAATACCACGAAATAAATAAGACCGTAAACTATAACTTAGACTAAAAAGGGCGCTTAATTACTATAGATAGGAGTTAAGCGCTCTTTTTGTTGAGTCTACATCTTCTGAACTAAAGTCTTACTTGTTTCTATTAAGCAGACATTATTGTTCTAATGACCGTATTGATACGATTAAAAGCTTTCCGCACCTCAAAGAGGTAATGTCCGCGAAAAATATGGCGTCATATGCACTCTTTGTCCTTTTTATGTTCTCTTCTTATAATTTTCAAAGCAAATAATGCAGAAAAAGCTATGGAAAGGCGAATTTTTGTTTTATTTTTGCTCCGTGTGTCGCATATCAGCCTTTGACGGAGATCTTTAAAGCGATGAATCAGTGTGAAAGCAGGTAGAAAATCCTGCCCTGAAAGAGCCTTTTGAAAAATAGAAAAAGAGGAAATAAAAACGACTTTTACGACTAAGTTTTTCGGAAAGGTGCTATCGGAGAGCCCTGCTCCGCATCCTCGCTAAACTTTCACCTATGATCGTTGAAACTCTTCATAAGACAATTTTTAATTTGCCTATAAGACCGTTTAAACTTTCCTATAAGACAATTTTTCCGATCATAGGTGAAAGTTTGCTCGAAACCTATCTTTGTATACACGGAAAAACAACCCTTTTTCAACAAGACACGAAAAAGCCGCGCCTCCGAAACCGGAAACGCGGCCTTTGTTAAATGTAATTTTTGCCGGCACTAAGCTGTGCCTTAATCCCACTTCACTCGCATTCAGGATATCTTCCCTGCACACCGAAGGTTAAGTTGCGTTTGTCGAGTGCCATACGCATCGCACTGCTTTTCGTGAACCTTACACTTACGTGTTTAATGAGATTTGCCCTTTCCTTAGCCTCTTTTCGCCGTCGACGCGCCCCCGCCGTGCATTGTGAGGCGAAACGAACCGAGATCTCCTAAGCGAACGGAATCACCGTCCGCAAGCGTTTGGAGAATCTCATATTGCAGGGCATCCAACACCGCCTTGACGGATGCAGAGGATACGCCCGAACGCTTCTCAATGCGCCCGATAATGGTGCGTAGCATCACAGGGGCGCCGGGTGCTATCTGCGGATAAAATTTAATTTGTGTACGATTGAGCGGATTTTTCTTCGCTCTGATAACGAACTTAATCATTGTGGTATAGATTTATGTGGTGAATAATTGAACCAAGAGCACTCCTCGCCCTTGTGTGTGCAAAGGTAAGCATTTCCGGCGAGCCGACAAAATGTGATATAATCCGTTGATAATAAGTCTATCAGCGGTCGAATTTAAAGACCAACCCTAAGGTGCATTTTTGCGGCGGATTATGGCAGGGTTGTCGCTTCGCTCCAACGCCTGCCCTGCCAAAAAGACCAAGCCTAAAGGGATTGTTGTCGCACTTTTTATTGATAAGTTGTTATCTTGTTAGCTTCATCGAGAGAGGCTATATTTAGTTGCGTATAGGATAAACAATTATACGATCATACCGACTCGCGTTAAATAATAACAATAGTAGAGTCTTCAACTAACATTGACATGATGCTAAGGGAATCCTGTAAAAATAGGTGAGGAGTTTTGCTCTTTTTCTTGAGTTAGCGTACTTTTTGCAGACAGTAAAAAGTAGAGAAAAATGAAACGTAACTATCGATATATAATATTGTCTGTACTCGTCGGTTTAATTGTCGTTGCGTGATTGGATGTTGTTTTGCAGATTTTTCTTTGAAGAAGGATGCTATATCTTTGTTGATGCTGACGACACGGCCGATTCTGTTTACGTGAAGTTAGATCGTGTAGCAGCACCCGGGCATTTTCTTAGTTTTAAGGCCTTGTCGGCAGTGATGGGTTATCGTAAGCATATTCGCCATGGGCGGTATACGCTTACGAGTGTAGGTACTTTGCAATTGTTTCGTAATATGCGCAATGGGAAGCAAGGGCCTGTAGCTTTGTCGTCCCTATTGTGCGTACATCCAACGATTTCGGCAGGTAAATTGGGGCAGTCGTTTGAGACAGATTCCGCAACCTTCGCACGCGCCTTTCACGATCCCGCCTTTTTGCGCTAAATATGGTGTAGATACAGCCACGATTATCGCACTTTTTATTCCGAATACTTATGAGTTGTATTGGAGTACCACGCCGGAGCAACTGATGACAAGGATGAAGAAAGAGTATGACAATTATTGACTCCGAAGCGTAAGGCTTTTTAGCAAAGAAGATCAGGGCTACTCCGCTGCAAGTAATGACTTTGGCTTCAATAGTGGAGCAAGAGACGAACGACAATAAGGAGAAACCAATGGTTGCCGGTATGTATTTGAATCGCTATAAAAAAGGTGACAGGTTTGCAGGCTGATCCTACGGTGAAGTATGCGACGGGTAAATTTTACCTGCATCGTATCGCGGGCGACATTCTCTTTACTGATAGCCCATATAATACATATAAATATGCCGGACTTCCCCCGGACCTATTTGCATTCCTAGTATAGCGAGCATAAAGTCAGTGCTCAACTATGCACGCCACAACTATTTCTATATGTGTGCGAAAGAGGATTTCTCCGGATCACATAACTTCGCCGAAACTTATGAAGAGCATCAAGTCAATGCCCAAAAATATGCGGAGGCGTTGAATGCGAGAGGAATCAAATAAAGACTTTGGTAAAGAGACTCAAGCGCTCCTTGTGAATAACTATTCGCAAGGAGCGCTGAGTTGTTATATCTGAAAGTTTATTTGCGTGCCGGTTGAGCAACCAAGTCCGCGCCTCTGCTACCTACTTCTTAGCTTCAGACAAACTATAGCGCCGGATTGTCTGTATAGCTGAACGAGGGATGCGTAGCGCTGGTTATCGAGATTGTCTACACAATCAAAAGCCAAAACATCGGAGGACCTTTTGCGTGATATAGATGGATATGCTGTTGTTGCGGTTGCTCGGATCAAAAACTTAGCGTAAGTCTATCGCCTTTAAGTCCCAGAAACCATATTGCCTACCACTGAATGTCTCTACATAAAAATTCGAAGAGGCACTACCAAAGACTAGTAAATCTCTAATCTAAACGGGCAATTACCTGTGTATTGTTCTTCTATGTCAATTACGCGCTCAAGCCGTCTCCCTCAAAGGGTTGCGTTGAAACCACATATCTTCTTCACAACTGCTAAAAAGAGGAGCGGGCAGAGGAATAACACGATATAGATGAGTTTCAGAGGAGATGCCATTCTTTTCATATGCTTATTTTTTAATAGTTGATAAAGTTTTTGTGAGCCCAAAAAGTAGTATAACTCTCATTGCAGATTCAAAGTTATAATAAGCAGATCAAAATGGAAAAAGAAATCAGCATAAAAATCCCCATATCAACCATAAGGAGATAATAGGGGATTATCGATGTGACTCGCAGGATTCAAACCTATAACCTTCTGATCCGTAGTCAGATGCTCTATTCAGTTGAGCTAGCGAGCCAAACGTTAGAGTGACTCGCATAGATTCAAACCTATAACCTTCTGATCCGTAGTCAGATGCTCTATTCAGTTGAGCTAGCGAGCCAATTCTTTCCAATTGCGACTGCAAAAGTAGGTGTTTATTTGAGAATGAACAAGTCTTTTGGCGATAAGGTATGGTTTGATATTCTCCTAAAAGTGCAGGTTAAAGGTGAAGATCACATAGAATATAGAACATGGTTCAACTATGAGATATCCTGATTTTTTTCTGGAGGTGTATTTTTCCGGCTTATCGTGTCAGCGATATTATAATAGTTGTGATCTCTTTTAGTGGGGCAGCAAGTTTCATGCCTTTCAATTGTTATAGAAGCGCATCGACAATAGAATCATTTCAAAGGGAGAATTTCTGGTAACGACACAAGCAAAAGTATTTAGATCAATGCGTTTAATCGCTTTTTGCTCGGCTGAAAAATATCATCGTGAAGGTTCGATGTTTCCTTCACGATGATAAAGTATGTGCGCTCAAGCTGGTGCATCTTTTTATCTCTTGAGACACAACTAAGTTGCTTGTGAACTTCGATTTTTATTAAGAGTTATGAGCTTTATTTCTTTGTTTTTGCGTCTCGTGTTCTAATATAGGTCTTTTAGCTACTTGTTATAAGCCTCGTTCTTTCAGAAGTTGGTCCATTTCCTCTTGTAGCTCAGCTATGCCTTTTCGCCGGCAACCTCTGCAAAGCGTAGAGTTGAGTTCGCATATAATGCCGCGAGAGGAGTTTATAAGCAGGCCACACTCTTCATTCGTCATTCCATAACGACAAACTGCGCAAGTGATCCTCCCTGAGCGCCAACTCCGGGTACGAGCAAGAAATGATGCGGGACAATCTCGCGAATATGTTTGAAAAATCGCCTTTGTTGCGCCTACAACGTACATCATCTGCTCGCTGTTTGCCCATTGCTGGCTCGTTTTCAAAACTTTCTCATATAAAGCCTCGCCATCAGCCAGCTTTTTGTTGCTGGAAATCTGCTGATCCTTTGTTGCTCGTTAACGCCAATAAGACTACCCACTTATTTTTTTATAGGGCAGGGAAAGGAGCAACGCTGTCTTCGCCCATATAAGGTGCGACGGTTAGTGCATCTACGTTGAGGTCTTCAAAGAGCACGCGCATACATTGCCGAAGTATTGCCGATATCGCCTCGCTTCGCGTCGGCAATGATTAGATGTTCAGGATAATTGGTGCGCAAGTAGTCCACTGTGGCTTCAAAGGCTGTCCAACCGGCCACACCGAAGCATTCGTAAAAAGGCCAAATTGGGCTTGTAAGCTATGACAATAGGGAGCTGTGGCGTCGATGATCGCTTTTGTTGAATGCAAATATGGGGTCCGGCATGTCTAAAAATATGTGCCGGCACTTTTTAGGTCGGTGTCCAAGCCCACACAAAGGAAGGTGCGCCGTTTGCGTATGGTATCGACCAGTTGTTGTTTGTTCATTGAGAAAATATTTTTCTGTTAGTTGCGTTATATTTCAAGCTTTTTCCAATCGGAACTTGGTGTTTTATAGCTCGGCTTCCTTCATTCGCTCAGCATTTTCAGCCACCATCAATTGATCAATACAGTCTTGGATGTCTCCATCTACAAAGGCGGGTAGATTATAGATGGTATAATTGATGCGGTGATCAGTAATGCGGCCCTGCGGATAGTTGTAAGTGCGAATCTTTGCGCTTCTATCGCCTGTCGAAACTAAAGTTTTGCGCCGATTGGCTATATCATCAACGTATTTTTGATGCTCTGTCAGCAGATAAATGTGCGCAAAGCGAGGCAAAAGCCGCTCCTTATTCTTCAGTTGGTCGCGCGTCTCTGTACATTCTATTAATATTTCTTCCGTCTCGCCGGTGTTTGGGTTTTTCCAATCATAGCGTAGACGCACGCCTGACTCAACTTTATTGACGTTCTGTCCACCTGCGCCGCTCGAGCGGGAAGGTTTTCCCCAGCGTATTTCTCCTTCGTGAATTTCAACATCGAAAGGTTCCGCCTCTGGTAGTACGGCTACCGTAGCAGCTGAAGTGTGTACGCGTCCTTGCGTTTCGATGTGGTACGCGCTGTACACGATGTACACCCGCTCTCATACTTTAATGTGCCGTAAACATCCGCTCCTGTGACGGAGGCAACGACTTCTTTGAAACCGCCGACGGCACCTTCGTTAGCTGAAGATACTTCAAATTTCCAACCTTTGCTTTTCGCAGAATCCATACATACGAAAAAGATCGCCGGCAAAGAGTGCAGCTTCATCGCCTCCGGTTCCCGGCGCGTATTTCTAAGATGGCATTTTACCATCTTCGGGATCTTTCGGTACAAGCATCAATTTTATCTGCTCTTCATAAGCCGGGTTCCGCTTCGCACGCTACTTCTTCGCGTGCCAATTCCTTGAGTTCCGCATCCGTTTCTGTAGCAGCAGATTCTTGCTTTTCTTGCAAAATTAGCTAATAGTTCTGCATAGCGTTTTGCGACTTGCATCAGAGTCTTCCAGCTCTTTGTACTCTTTTGTCAGGCGCACGTAGCGCGTTGATCAACTATGACTGAAGGATCGCTGTGATTAACGTGGAAACTTCTTCAAACCGACTGCGCAGGCCGTCAAGTTTTTCTAAGAGCGTATTTGTGGTTACTGCGCTTTTCTCTGTGTTGCACAAGATATAGTGCGTGAGTCTGCGTAATTAAATTCTCCAAATTCGCTCCGAATCGTCAATGAGCGCTTTCCTTCTTCAATTCTGCCGACGATTTGTGCATCTATATTAAAGTCTTTTGCAGTGCTGATCACCTCTGCGGCCTTTTCCGGTGCAACGTAAACTCCATTCTATGCCCCATATTAAAGACTTTATACATCTCTTGCCAATCTGTGCCACTTTGTGCTTGGATTATACGGAACAAAGGAGCAAGGGAACATATTATCTTTGATTACACGGCAATTTCTAACAAAATGGAGCACTTTTGTCTGTGCGCCGCCGGTGCAATGTACCATTCCGTGAATCTCTGCCCGCATTTTTCTCCAGCAGACGTTTGATTACCGGCGCATAAGTACGGGTTGGCGATAAAACCGATTGGCCCGCCGTGAGCGGCGTGTCGAGAATCGGATCCAAAAGTTGGTAGATGCCGCTGTAAACAAGTTCTTGCGGAACGTCGTGGTTGCTAAGTTTCGGGCGTATTTCTTCGCGAGATCTGCGACGTCGTGACGTGCCGGGGGTAGACCCATTGCTGCCCATCCCACCATTGTATTTTCGTCTCGTAGGTCGCTTGTCCGAACGAGGCCAAGCCGACAATCACATCGCCGGGGCTGATGTTGCGTATCAATCAACCTCTGAGCGCTTCATACGGCGGGTTACCGTGCTATCCACTATGATTGTGCGCACCGATCACCCACATCGGCCGTTTCGCCTCCCGTGGCGTAAATACCAATGCCCATTTCGCGCAGTTGTTGTAAGAGTTCGTCCGTACCATTTTATGATGGCTGAGATAGCGTCTCCCGGAATCAGCATCTGTAGCACGTCCGATGGTAGAACTTACTAAGATATTGTCGACTGCTCCGACGCAAAGCAAGTCGTCGGTATTCATAATTAGTGCGTCTTGGGCTATGCCTTTCAGACGGAGAGGTCACCCGTCTCTTTCCAGTACGCATAGTAAGCTCGACTTCGTGCCAGCGCCATCGGCGTCATAATATTGCAATACTCCGGGTCGCCGCCCAAAATATCAGGAATGATTTTGCAAAAGCTTGTGGGAAAATCCCTTTATCAATGTTTTTAATGGCGTTGTGCACGTCTTCTTTCATTGCGCTAACGCCGCGCAACATATAGCGTTGTTTTGGATCCATAATAAGGAGGTTGGTATTACCGAAACTTATTCAAAATTTACAGTTGGTGCATTTTTGTGCGTTCTCTGCTGTCTTCAAATTTTTGCTTTGGGTGCAAAGCCAAACATTTTAGCAACAATGTTTCCCTGGGAACTTTCGCACGGTTATATTGTAGTCTTGTACGGCCTTGTTGTAACGCGTGCGGCTTTCAGAGATGCGATTTTCCGTGCCTTCCAATTGCGCTTGCAATTCGGAGAAGTTCTCATTGGCCTTCAAGTTTGGATAGTTCTCAGAAACAGCCAATAGCTTCCAAGAGCTGTTGAGAGTTGTCCTTGTGCCTGTTGGATACTGTTGCAGTTTTTCCGGTGTTAGTCCGTCTGCGCTGACTGTAATCTGCGTAGCGCGGGCTCTGCAGACACTACTGCGTCAAGTGTTTCTTTTTCATGCTTTGCATAGCCTTTGACCACGTTCACCAGATTAGGGATGAGGTCGCTTCGGCGTTGATATTGAGTTTGCACGTTGCCCCAAGCAGTGGTGACAACTTCATCTTGTCCCACTAAACTATTGTATGTGGAAAAGGACCAAAGACACAGATGAGCAGCAAGCCTCCTACGGCGAGGAGAGATCAGATTTTTCTTGGATAATGATTTCATAATGCGTTATTATTTTTGTTCTTAAAAATGAGAAAGAGAATCGTGTATGCCAATTACTCAGTCGGCTCGTCTAAAAGCTACCACCGCTTCCGCCACCGCCAAAACTTCCACCGCCGAAGCTACCTCCGCCTCCAGCCACCCTCCACTGAAGCCTCTGCCCCAGCCACTACCGAACGTAGGGACCAACGTTTCTCAAGTGGGCGATTACGAGCAAGAGAATATTTTTCTCATCCCTCGTCGCACATTTTTTACAGCGATAGGTAAGTGCTTTATAGAGGTGTTTGTCTTTTGCCTCGTTCTATCCTTGTTTTAACGACCTTTAGCTTACTGTTACGACATTGCGGACAAGTTCGTCTTGTTCTGAGGCATTTACCACGACATAAATTGAGCCCAGAAAGGCACAAAAACCAAAGATGATTAAGCCGAGTAATTGCGATAACTCATCCTCGTCCAAATCTCCGTTGAGTTTACTAAACTTTTATCGCCCATAATAGTTTGATAAGGCTTTGACGGAAGTAAACATAGCTTCGTCCCAATCACCTCTTTTTTAAAGGCCGGTACCATCAGTCGATTCTCTACACGCCGGCAGATGGCATCCGGCAGTGTACCTGCCCGTTCCCATCAAAAATTTGATATTTTCTATCTTTCGTTGCAAGCACGATGAGGAGGCCGGAGTTTTGCTCCTTGCTACCTATGCCGTAATGTTCCGCCAGATCCATTCCAAAACGGTAAGCATCGGCATTTCTACGTGTCCTCACAACCACTACTATAGCTCTGTACACCACGTTTTTCTTCAAGCGTAGTAAAGCATGTTGATCGAATCAGTCGTGGCTTTAGATAAGATTTGCTCCGGATTGCAGACGTGCTGAGTCTTATCTTTCAAATATACCATTGGCAGATTCTTGAGGTGTCCATTCTGTCGTTTCAGAAAAGCAGCTTAAAGGCACTCTAAAGTCAATAAAAAGATGAAAAGTTTTCGCAGCATAATTCTGTAAGCGTGTATTTCTTTTCAGCAAATTTATATGAAGCCTGCCAAAATACGCAAGAATCTCTCGCTTTACTTTTTGTGTTTCGCCTCGTTTTAAGTCGAAAAGTGACGCTCACCGTGCTGTTTTTGATGCTTATCTCTATTGTTGTTTTATGCTATTTTCATAGTGGAGCGCAGCATGTCGCTCGCGTTTATAAGGCCGGTCAAAACAATAAGGACAAAAGAAGCACTAAAAATCGGGTCAAAGTCCCGGTGTGCATTGCCGACGAGTTGAATCGTCCATTGTTTGCCGGCAGCAAACGATGGTATGCTCGCGCCAAACCATAGTATGCTCCCGGCAAACGATGGTTTGGTGCCGGCAAACAATACTCATAGCATTGAAATAAGATGCAAATAAGGATATAATCAGTTGAAAATAAACCCATAATAAAGAATCTTAGACGAGGAGAGAAACGAGTGTGAGTAAGTGTGCCTCATACGGCTTTGCGCATAAAATCATAGCCGAGAGTTGATCGTTTTGCGGCGAATATCGTATCTTTGCCAAGCATTCGGCCCTTCAATTTGCGAAAGTCTTATGCCCGATTGAATGAACGGAAGTATCATTTATGATGAAGAAGCCAAATGGAGAAAGTTTTTGAAATTTCCATTCTTGGGTGCGGCTGCGCTGTACCTACGATGCGCCATAATCCGGCAGCATAGATCGTAAACTTTCGCCATAAAGTGTTTATGATCGATTGCGGCGAAGGAACGCAACTTCAATATCGTCGCCGGCGCTTGCCTTTTGCTCGTCTGCAAGCCGTCTTTATTAGTCATTTGACATGGCGATCATTGTTTGGGGCTGGTCGGCAGATGATTTCAACGTTCGCCCTATTAGGCAGAACCGCCCCTTGCACGTTTATGCTCCGGCAGAGTTTGAGCCGATATTGCAGGGATCAAATTGATTTTGTCGGAAAGTCGGCTCTGACGTGCCTTTTCATCCAATAGATACTAAGCAAACGCAAGTGATATACGAAGATCGCGGCATGACGGTGACCTCTTGCCTCTTCTGCATCGCGTTCCTGCTGCGGTTTTCTCTTTCGCGAAAAACCATCTTTGCCTCACATTAAGCGAGAGATGATAGACTTCTATAAAAATACCTCACTATGCCATCAACAGCATTAAGCAAGGGGGCTGACTGGACGACACCTGAAGGCGACATAATCCCAAATCATCGTTTGGTTTTTGCGGGTGATGCGCCGCGAAGTTATGCCTATTGTAGCGATACGGCTTACTCTCCATCACTTTGCGAACCCCTCAAAGGTGTAAACCTGCTTTATCACGAAGCTACCTTTGCCGAAGATATGACAGAACGCGCGCGCCTTGTCGGCTATTCCACTGCACGCCAAGCGGCACAGATTGCGGCGGCTGAAAGTGGGAAAGCTGTTGCTGGGACATTTCTCTGCGCGCTATGAAGACGAAACTGTACTCTTGCAAGAGGCGCAGGATGTGTTTCAAATGCGATTTTTGGCGCACGAAGGCTTGTGCATCTCGCTTTGAAGAAAGAGCGCAGGTCGCACTATCGATTAAAGATAAAAAGTAAAGATGGCTTTGTCTTTTTACATGCAAATCGTACATTTGCAGTAAGTATATGCATTGAAAAGTAACATAGAATATGAGAATTTTAGTCAGCGGCGGTACAGGCTTTATCGGCTCGCACACAACCATGAGCTTCTCTCGGCAGGTTACGAAGTGGTGATTGTTGATAACCTCTAATTCCTCAGCTGACGTTGTAGATGGCATAGAACAAATCACAGGACAACGACCCTTTTTGAAGAAGTAGATTGCTGCGATTATGCAGCGCTGGATGCCGTCTTCCATAAATATGCACCGATTGATGGCATTATCCATTTTCGCAGCCAGCAAGGCTATAGGTGAGAGTGTGGAGAAGCCTTTGAAGTATTATCGCAACAATACCCTTTCAACGATAAACCTGCTTGAGATGTCAGCAGAGCATAAGGTGAAAGGCTTTATTTTTCCTCGTCTTGTACGGTCTACGGACAGCCCGACCCTGAAAATTTACCCGTTACGGAGGCTGCCCCGCGCAAAGAAGCAGAGAGTCCTTACGGGAATACGAAAAATGAGACGAAGATATTATCACTGATTTCGTAAGAGCGGCGCACCACTAAGCGCTAGTCTTGTTGCGCTACTTTAACCCGATCGGCGCACATCCAACGGGAATCATCGGAGAAAATGCCCAATGGCGTTCCGGCAAACCTTATTCCGTATCTTACACAAAACGGCCATAGGCATTCGAGAATGCTTAAGCGTCTTCGGCGATGATTATGATACGCCTGATGGGTCTTGTATTCGTGACTATATATATGTAGTCGATTTAGCTAAGGCTCACGTTGCAGCAATGGAGCGTGTCCTGTCAGGAAAGAATACTGAACAAGTGGAGATTTATAACGTAGGCACAGGCGAAGGCGTTAGTGTCTTAGAGTTGATCCATACTTTTGAAAAATGTACGGGCGTCAAACTTAATTATGCTATTGCCGCCGTCGCCAAGGCGATATCGTTAAAGTGTGGGGTAATGTTGATAAGGCCAATAATGTATTAGGATGGAAAGCTGTGCACTCTTTGGAGGATGCACTTTCATCTGCGTGGAATTGGCAATTGAAACTCCGCGAAAGAGGCGTAATGTAAAGAACCCATATTCACTACCGAAGAGATTGCCTGCGGCGTTTAGGTGGTCTCTTCGGCAGTTTGGTAACTGAAATATGCGGGAAACACCTTATTATAGAATAGAAGAAAGATTGTTGCGCAATAATCTGGCGCTGATTCGCAGAACGGCAGACGAAGCCGGCGTGGAATTTATCTTGGCTTTCAAAGCTTTTTGCCCTTTGGAAAACTTTCTTCATTTTCAGAGATTATATTGTGCATACTACGGCTTCATCTCCCAATGAAGCGCGTTTGGCTTTCGAAGAATTTGGTTCTAAGGCGCATACTTATTCTCCGGCTTATGAGGATAAAGGACTTTGATACGATTATGCGTTGTAGTAGTCATATTACTTTTTAATTCACTACAACAATTTGAACATTTCTATCCTCGCATTGTCGAAAATAAGCTGATCTCGTGCGGGTTGCGCATCAATCCGCAATATAGCGAAATAGAGACTACGCTTTATAACCCTTGTGCGCGGGTTCTCGATTCGGAATTTTTGGCAGAGCAACTACCGGACAAACTACCTGAAGGTGTAGAAGGCTTTCATTGCCATAATCATTGCGAGAGTATGTGCAGCTTTGGCGCGCACTTGAATATATCGAAGCGCGTTTCGCTAAGTGGCTTTTCCAAAAATAAAATGGTTGAACCTTGGCGGCGGGGCATTTGCTTACGCGTAAAGATTATGACGTAAGACTGCTGATTGATACACTAAAAAGCTTTAAGGCGCGCTATCCTCAGCTTCATTTGATCCTGAACCGGGTTCTGCCTTCGCTTGGCAGAGCGGGCGATCTCTTTGCAAGTGTCGTTGACATCGTGGAAAATGATGGATAAAGACAGCTATTTTAAACGTAAGTTTTACTTGCTATGCCCGATTGTTTAGAAATGCCTTATTGGCCTGCAATTAGAGGTGCCGAGACATTGGAACCGCCGCAAGCTGCCGAGCATGAGCGTGAGCCATACGTTTATCGTTTAGGCGGAAACAGTTGCTTGAGCGGAGACTTTATGGGTTATTGGCGCTTTTGAGCAACCTTTGCACATTGGCGATACCATTCGTTTTTCAGATATGATTCATTATACAACGGTAAAGACCAATATGTTTAATGGGATTCTCATCCCTCTCTTGTTTTGTTGAGAGAAAATGGAGAAGAAGAGTTGTTGCGCCGTTTTGGCTATGAAGATTATCGAGACCGAATGGATTAAGAGAAACAATACTTATTAACCAAGACTAATTGTATATATTATGAAAGAAGAAACTAAATTACCGGAAAATGCCTTTCGAGAATTGAAGCCCGGCGAAGAGTATGAACTCTAATGAAGCCTGATAAGCAGTACAGAGAAGTTTCTGCTTGGTCGATCACTTGGGGTATTCTTATGGCTGTAATCTTTTCTGCAGCCTGCGCATACTTAGGCTTAAAGGTTGGGCAAGTATTTGAGGCCGCCATACCTATAACCATTATCGCTGTGGGCCTTTCCGGCGCTACGCATCGTAAGGATCCGTTAGGTGAAAACGTGATTATTCAAAAGCATCGGTGCTTGTTCCGGAATGATTGTAGCCGGCGCAATCTTTACTTTTGCCGGCCTTATACATTTGCAAACAAAATATCCAGAGATGAGTGTCAACTTTATGGAGATCTTCTTCTCATCTTTGTTGGGTGGTGTGCTTGGTATTCTGTTCTTGATACCTTTCCGCAAGTTTTTTGTGAAAGACATGCACGGAAAATATCCTTTCCCGGAAGCAACGGCATCTACGCAGGTTCTGATTTCCGGCGAACGAGGCGGCAGTCAGGCCAAGCCTTTTGCTGGTTGGGGTTTGATTAGTGGCCTTTACGACTTCCTTGTAGCCTCTTTTGGTGCGTGGAATGAGTGCTTCACTAGCCGTGTTTGCGAATGGGGTAGTACAATAGCCGACAAAACGAAGCTTATTTTTAAGATCAACACAAGTGCCGCCGTTCTAGGTATGGGCTATATTATCGGATTGAAGTATGCAGCTATCATCTGCTTTGGTTCTATGATGATTTGGTGGGTCTTTGTCCCCGGCATAGCTCTGTTTTGGCCAGACTGTTGTGAAAAGACGGCATTGTAGCTTCTGCAAGCTTCTCCCGAAGACATCTTTCTTTTATGCGCGCAGCATAGGTATAGGCGGCATAGCTATGGCCGGCATCATCGGTATCATAAAAAGTTGAGGTGATCAAGGTGCTTTCTCTTTAGCCGGACGTATTTTTCAAGGGTGGCGCAAAAAGATGAAGAAAACGTACCTCGTACTCAGCGCGACCTGCCGATGAAGATTATTGCAATGGGCTCTTTGCTTACCATTGTCTTAGTGACGCTGTTGTTTTTACTTCGATGTTATGGGTGGTAACTTGCTGTTTACCATTGTCGGTATCTTACTCGTAGCCTTCATTGCCTTTCTTTTCACGACGGTAGCTGCAATGCTATCGCGATTGTCGGGTCTAATCCCGTGAGTGGTGATGACATTGATGACCCTTATCCTTGCTTCAGTGATTATGGTGGCTGTTGGTTTAAAAGGTACGGGTGGAATGGTGGCTGCTTTGATTATGGGTGGCGTCGTCTGCACGGCACTTTCCTCTGCCGGCTCTTTTATTACCGACCTGAAAATTGGCTATTGGCTTGGATCTACACCCTATAAGCAAGAGACCTTTAAGTTTATTGGCATCTTGGTGAGTGCAGCCACGGTCGGTGGTGTCATAATGATTCTGAATAAGGCCTATGGTTTTGAAGGTGACGCCTTGGCTGCTCCCCCAAGCACGCGCTATGGCGGCCGTAATAGAACCTTTGATGAGTGGAGCAGGCGCACCTTGGTTGCTTTACGGCATAGCGCACTTATCTCTATCATCTTAACGCTTTGCGGAGTTTCCGCTTTAGCTTTCGCCTTTGAGTATGTTTATTCCTTTGCAATTGAACCTGCCCCTGCTTGTTGGCGGATTTGTTAGCTGGCATATTAGTTCGCGCACAAAAGATGAGGCACTCAACAAGGCGCGCAATGAAAAAGGCACACTGTTGGCCAGCGGTTTTATTGCCGGAGGCGCTTTTAATGGGGAGTTGTCAGTGCGGCTATGCAGTTTGGTGGCTTTGAAATTTATCGACAAAAATTGGATTAACAGTCCTAACAGTCAGTTGCTATCACTCGTCGTCTACATCTGCCTAGTGCTTTACTTCACTAAATTCCTCAAAACGTGCGAAATTAGGCAACATACTAGTTGTGCTAATTCTAAAAGAATATTGTACTTTTGCACCGCCGTTACGAGATAAGCGGCATAGTTCAAACCTAAATAATTACATTAAATTAATGGCAACAAGAACTCAGACTGCAACGTCGCGGGCCGCAAAGGCTATGCTTTTTACAGCATCGTTATCGCTGACGTTCGCGCACCACGTGATGGTAAATTTACTGAAAAGATTGGTACTGTACAACCCCAACACTAATCCTGCCACGGTAGATTTAGATTTCGACAGAGCCCTTTATTGGGTAGAGACAGGTGCACAAACCTTCCGACACCGTCCGCAATATTTTGTCTAAAGAAGGCGTAATGTTGATGAAGCACTTGAGATCAGGTGTTCGCAAAGGCGCTTTTTGACGAGGCAGCAGCACAAGCTAAGTTTGAGCTTGGAAAGCTGATCGCACGAAGAAGCTTGAGGCTACGGTAGGTAAGTTGGTTGCAGAGAAGAAAGCTGCAGATGCCCGTCTCGAAGAAGAGAAGAAGCAAAACGAGCAAATCGCAGAGAAAGTAGCTAACAAGAAGGCTGCTGAAGCTGCCGCAAAGGCAGAAGCTGAAGCTGCCAGCTCCCGTTGAGGAAGTTGAGGCTGCTCCTGCTGAAGAAGCTGCTCCTGAAGTAGCTGCTGAAGAAGCTCCGGCTAACGAATAATTAGCGACATCTTCTTCTTAATCAATTAAGACAAGTCTCACTGATATACCTCCGAAAGTCTGTATATGACTTTCGGAGGTTTCTTGTATATAAATGACGTTTAGCACAGAAGGTCTTATCACTTCTCGGTTTCCTTGCAACCTCTTATCCACCGATTGCAGTCAGCAGGCTTCAAATCATTGTAGAAGTTTGTGCAAGCGTCATTATTTTTAGACTTATTCTCCATTTTCATTTTCAAAGGTCTGAAAGATTTTGCGCAGCGTCTGATTTATCTAGAAAAAAGTCCCATTTTTCGCGGTTTATACCTCTCTCTTGAATTCCCGGAGCTTGATTGATCAAAGTTTCACCGTGGTGAAACAATTGTACTATCGTGTAAGTACATTCTGTATTATCGTGAGCGTATACACTTACCTTCGTGAGCGTACGCATCATTGATCATAACGATGCGGTGGGAAGTCGGTCATTGATTACTATATTTTCGGCTGAACCGGGAGCGAAAAGGGCATTGCTTGTGCGAAGGTGAGAACTTGGGCGCAAATCATCTGCTGCTTTTCAATTTAATTACTATCTTCGCATTCTTATGAAGATTTTTGTGGTAGAGGGAACTACCTCAATACAATATAATAGACGGCGCATCGTTAGATGATAAGGTGGAGCGTCCGAAAACTGCAATAAACTTGTTGCCGGATACGGCGTCTTGATGCGCGGACGCCCTTTCTTCGTCCCCGATTTTGCTTGGCCTTGCACGGTTCAGCTGCATGGGGTCGTGCGGATAGCGCGTCTGGGAAAAAATATTGCGCCTCGTTTTGCTTATCGTTATTATGATGCGGTGAGTGGGAGCTACTTTTCACGGCCGCCCGACTTTGGGGCTCGCTTGCGGGCCTCGGGTTTCTGCCCTGGGATAAGGCAAAAATCTTTTGATGGGGCTTGCAGTCTTGGTACGTTTCAAACGCTTTCGGAAGAAGAACGGAAGGACTTGAGTGGGTGCATTGACTTGTCGATTAACGAACAGGTTGTGCAGACGGCCGATCTGAAAGATATGCTGTGTAGTATTGATGATATTATTGCAGCAATCAGTAGGTATCATAAACTTTGTCAAGGCGACTTGATTTATTGCGGAACGCCTGCGGAAGGTAGTTTGGTGCAACTGGACGATCATATCGTAGGGCGTTGGAGAAATAAAGCCTCTGTTGGCTTTTAATGTAAAAATAAAAACAAGAATAGTTATACAATACGCGCTCTTAGTAGCACATACCTCGAGCCGATTTAGCATTTCAGACAAATATGCGTAAGTTCTTGATCATTATCTTCTGCTTAAACGCACTCCTGGTGCGGCGCAGCATTTCAGACTTGCCGGCGGCGAAATATCCTTTTGTCGGCAGCGCTTGCCCTCATTATACGACGCAAATATCTGTGACGGATTCTGGTGGGCATAGCAATTGCTTTTCCTGAATATCAACCCGTAACGCCTAAAGAACAGCAAGTGTTGAAAAATACTTCAAGCAGTTGACGATACGCCGGAAGTAAAGACCTCGTTTGGCAAAAGTAGGAAAGAGGGTTTGCTGGATATTTCTATTTTTCCCTTTATCAAGCGCGACAAACGCTATTACCGGTTGGTAAGTTTCAAGCTGGAGTTAGATAGTCTCGCTTTGCGCACAAGTCAAGATAAGCGCCTCTTCAACAAACAGCAGAACGCCGCATCTGATGCTGCGAATCGCTATGCGCCCCATTCGGTTTTTGGCAACAGGAAAAATGGGTAAAAATCACGTTGGTAGCGAAGGAATTTACGAACTTTCAGCCACAAAGTTGAAGGAAATGGGATTTGCCGACATCAATCGTGTGAAGGTGTTTGGTTATGGTGGGCGAGTCTTGCCGGCCGTCTTTGACTTCTCTTCTGCCGATCGCCCTCAGTGACGATTTGGAAGAAGTGCCGCTTTACCGGCGTAATGGTAGTGCTCTTTTATGCTGAAGGACGGTGCGTACATGGAGCCCCACGAGACTGAGATGGACGCACAAGAATAATATTTACGCCCGTTATGCTTACTACTTTGTGACTGAAGGTGAGCAACCCCTTGCTCTGAATCGTATTGCAGCGACGCAGACTCCGGATACAACGCTGGATGCGACGATTAGTCAGGTCGTTTTGGACGATGATGCGTTTTGCTGGTACGAGGGTGGCACGGAAATGTATGATAGTTATGACTTTGCGAACGGAGCAACGCACGCATATAAACTCCATACGCCAAATTATACAGGAAAACGCAATGCTGAGGTTGAAATAGCCTTCGGTGCAGCGGCGCAAAAGAAAGCGCTACAAGTTAATGTGAGCTTAATAATAGCGACTTGGGAACGTTTTCACTAAGTCGCTACTATGGAGAGACAGAAAGCGCACGCGAGACGCGCTCAAAATATAGCGTGGCAAATCTGAAAGAAGAAAATACGTTCAACTTTTCGGTAGGTGGTAATAGTAGTGCACGATTGAATTATATCTCGATCAGCTATGCGCGCCGCTTAGATGCAACGGATCAGGCCTATGCCTTTTTGCCTGCAACCATTACGCAAGAGCCCGTGCGGCTACACATTACTAACGCTACGCAGACTGCGCAGGTGTGGGCAAATAGGGACGGGCAAAAGAACACGCTTGCGCAAGTGGCGGGGACGCTAAAAGGCAATACGCTGGAAGTGGATATTGACGATTCGAATCGTCGCTACATTATAGTAGACGTAGCTAAAGCTTATCCGGCCTCGAGCGTAGATGGACAGATTGAAAACCAAGATCTACACGCTGATGGGGCTGTTGATATGGTCATATTATTCCTCAAAGCGGCAAACTGCTTGCGCAAGCCGAGCGCTTGGCTGAGTGCGCATAAGAAGCAGGGCTTCGCGTGAAGGTGGTGCGGGCAGATCAGTTGTATAATGAGTATTCTTCGGGTACGCCGGACGGATAGCTGCGTATCGCCGTTATATGAAGATGTTGTACGATCGTGCACAATCAAATGCGGATATGCCGCGCTATTTGCTACTCTTTGGCGACTGCTTCTGGGATAACCGGATGCTGACAACAACAAAACTGAATGCAGCAGACTTCTTGCTGGCTTATGAGGCCGGTCCGGGAGATGGACAAACAGATATTTCTATCGGTACGCTTTATAGTTACGTTACCGATGATTACTGGGAATGCTGGACGATGGAGAAGGCAACTCGATGGCGCAAACTGACAAACTCGATTTGGGTATTGGGCGATATATGCTACGATGCTGAAACAGCAAAGACGCTTGTGGATAAGACGATCGACTATCTTGAGAATAAAAAGGTGGGCAGTTGAAGAACAAGATCGTAATGATTGCGATAATGGCAAAAAGGAGAGAATAATCTTCATATGAACGACTGCGAAAATGTAATTCGAACGATTAATGCTGTAAGTGGCGATCGATTTAATCTGAAAAATATATCCGGACGCATATACTTATATGACTTCTGCTACAGGTAATTCTTTTCCGCAGGTAACCAAGATGCTGCGTGAAGAAATGAATCGTGGCGCTCTCATATTCAATTATACGGGCTTATGGTAGTCCGATTGAGTTGTCGCACGCTCATCTCTTGGCCACTAAAGATTATGAGTTGCCGACGCAAGGGTAACCTTCCGCTCTGGATATTTGCATCTTGTGAAGTGACGCCGTTTGACCAACAGACGAATGACATTGGCAGAGCTGCTTTGTATAATAAGAATGGTGGTGCAATGGCCGTCATTTGTGCTTCACGTTCTGTCTTTGCCAACTACAATCGCTCATTAAATGTTGTGCTAACAAGAACTTGTTGTCAATGAATCAAGATGGCGCCTACAATACGATGGGCGAAGCGATGCGGTTAACTAAAGTTGGTCTGCTTTGATGGCTCATATAATAAAGAAACAGACCGCTCAATGAACAAATTAAAGTATACATTGTTGGGCGATCCCGCATTGCCATTGATGGCTCCTCGGCAGAGATCGTGTTAGATAGTATCAACGGCACGCCAATCAACTCCTCGTCTAAAATACAACTGAAGGCGGGAGAGAAAGTGCGCTTTTTCCGGCCACGTAATCAAGGATAACGCGAGAGATACTGGTTTTTCAGGTGTCGTAACCGGTTCGCTGCACGATAGAAAAGAGACTATCACGTGCAAAAACAATGGTGGCAATGCTTCAACCGCAATGTATATATGGATTGGCCAAACAGCCTATACGAGGGTAGCGATTCCGTAAAGCAGGGGTTGCTTCACGCTGAACACTAACCATACCTCACGATATCAGTTATTCAAATCAAAATGGTCGCTTATCGCTTTATGCTGTTGATAATTTAAGACAGAAGAAGCCCATGGCTTTTAACGAGAACTTTTATATGAATGGTTCTGCCACAACAACAGAGCCGGATTCAATCGGACCAAAGATTTTCGTTTACCCAAATACTCCTGATTTTTCCCAATGGTGGTTATGTGAAATCTGATGCCTTATTTGTAGCAACGCTAAGTGATAGTGCGGGCATCAATACGGCCAAGAATAGTGTTGGGCACGGACTTGAATTGGTCTTAGATAACCAGCAATCAACTCCCATCTTGCTTAATGACTACTTCAGTTATGATTTTGGAAGTTCTATTTCTGGAACTATTGCATATCCGCTTGAAGGCCTTTTCGCCGGTAAACACCGATTGAGTCTGAGAGCTTGGGATATTAACGACAACTCTACGACTGCCTATCTCGATTTTTATTGTTTCGGAGCAGGCAGGTAATGAAATGGACGTTAATGCTACACAAAATCCGGCAAAAGAATAATACCTTATTCATCACATCAATTGCTCCTGACCAAGCTGAGCAGCAAGTTACGACGGAAGTATGACGTTTCCGGCCGACTGATCTGGTCTGCTGCGGCAAAAGTCACTGGCACTTACGCAACAATTAATTGGGATCTGACTAATAGTCGGGCGCGAAAGTCAATGCCGGCATTTACATCTATCGTTCTTTGATTAATGGAAAGCATACGAAAGCGATGATTGTTCTAAAGCAATAAATTCGCAAAACCCAAGTTTTGAATGAGCAGTACAAAGCTGCGCGATCAGCGCAAACGAAAGAAAATATGAAACGCATCATTCCTCTTCACAATAGCTCTACGCCTTTGCCGGTATTTCACGTGCCGATGATAAAGATGAATTTAAGAAGAAGTTTAATCCGATTATGACGGCTGTTACTTCAAAGCATTTCTCCGGATGCACGTGCTGGAGGTATGGGTGACGTTGGTGCTGCACAGATCCTGGACGTCTTTTCTCAAGCTTGGAACCCGCAAAGTATCCTTTACCATTAGTCGGGCAGGTATATCTCTGAATTACACGCCTTGGTTACGCAAGATTACTTCGGGCATCGCGCTCTTAGATGCAGCCGGTTATGTGCGTATCGGAGATTATCAGGCAGTCAGTGGCTCTGTGCGCTACTTTACGCTGGGCGATGTGATGACAAGCGATAATAATATGACGGTTCGGCCTTATGAATTTGGCGTCGACGTAGCCTATTCTCGTATGCTGAGTGAAAAACTTTCAGCCGCCATAGCTTTGCGACACATTTACTCTGACATAAGCGGCCATTATGATGACCAAATGAAAGCCGGCTCAGCCTTTGCTGCCGACTTAGCTCTCTATTGGGAACAACTATGTGATGTTAGGTAGCCGCGAAAGTCAATTGGCTTTGGTCTAAATATTAGCAATGTGAGTAGTAAGATCAACTATGGAGGAGATTACTCCTACTGATCCCGACCAACTTGCGCTAGGGTGCGAGCCGATGATTCCTGTTAACGAATTCAACCGCGTTTCTTTCAGCGCAGATGTCAACAAACTCTCGTACCTCTCTTCCGTTGAAGAATGATGGAGAAACAAATGAAGATTATAACGAACGCGTGCGTCGCGAATATTACGATATGAGCTCCATCAAGGGTATGTTTAAAAGTTTCGGAGATTCTCCCAACGGTTTTAAGGGTGAATTAGAAGAACTACAATGGGGTTTTGGGTATGAAACTATACTCACAACGATCAATTCTTTTGCGTGCGGGTTATCACCACGAAAGCGACAGTCAGGAGGTCGTAAATTTTTCACCCTGGGTGCCGGATTTAGAATGAACGTCCTCTCAATTGATGCAGGATATGTCGTTGCTACCAACGCCACAAAACTTTTAGATCAAATGCTTCACGTGTCTTTTATCATTTGATATGGACGGTATAAAATCTCTTTTAGTAAAGAAATAAATGAAGATCAGGGTAGGTTTTGGTTTTTGATGTCCATCGCCCAGTGCAGGGGCGTGACCTCTGGCTTGGCGGTATCAAGATTCCGTATGAGGCAGGTCTGTTGGGTCACAGCGATGCTGATGTTTTGCTCCACGCCATCTGTGATGCTCTCTTGAGAGCTGCCAATATGCGCGATATTGGTTACCACTTCCCCGATACCGGAGCTGCTTACAGGATATTGACAGCAAGATCTTATTGCAAAAATCATGCGAATTGCTTGCCGATAATGCGTGGAGCGTAGGCAATGTCGATGCTACCATCTGCGCTGAGCAAACCAAAACTCAATCCTCACATAGAAAAAAATGAAGGCGGTCATTGCTCCGCTTTTAAAGCATATCGGAAGAAGATATCTCCATCAAGGCTACTACAACTGAGAAGTTGGGCTTTACGGGCGGCAAGAAGGTATCTCTGCTATGCTGTCGTACTGATTGAAAAGAAGGGCGCATAGTTGAATCTTATTTTCGTAATGTTGGTTTGATATAAACGCAATTTGTTTTTGAAGGCCATTAAAACAGGTCTTTTCTAATCGCGATAGAACGGGCTGAAAATCGGATATGGTTTTTCAGCCCTTTGCTTTTTCTTGGGTGAGTAGTACTTCCGGACAACAATACAATCGTTTGACAAAGTGAAGTTCCAGATCGTTTATAGCACCTTCTCTGAACTCAAGTATTTTTCGCTTATTATCAGGTAGATGCCTTTTGTCTTCATCTCTCGAAGTCTTAGTTTCGTATGAGTTTGCTCACCAAACTATCGTTTGGTGCCGGCAAACCATAGTTTGATACCGGCAAACGATAGTTTGGTGGAGCAAACGAAAAACTCATCAGTTAGAGATAGAGTTTAATCAATGTGATACTATGCCTAAATTAGGGCGTAGGGCAACTATATCTCTTACGTCAGTCGGAGAATATAGAAAGAACGAGCATATAGAATGGTACTTGCCAAATGACTTTATAGATCTTATGTGTGAATTTTTGTATCGTTTCGTGTAAACAATCGGCCAGCAGTTTTTGTAGATGATACACTGAGATTTATATAAAAGTAGGTTTTTTTGTTCAGTACGACTAGCTTGTTATAAAGACTAAGAACCTTATTCTATTATGAATGGTAACTCTCTAGATATGTGCATTTTGAAATGTGAACTCAAAGTCAATTATATATTGGATTTTGCTTCGTTTAATGCTTTTCAATCTTGGTCAATACAGTTTGCGTAGCAGAGAGTAGGAGAGAAGCTTCAGCCATAACTGAACAGTTGTACAAGGCCAAATCTTGATGTTAATAGTTGGAAGGTGATCATAAATTAGCCCAACTACTACAAATTGAAACAAAAACACTTATGTCGCGAACTTGTCTGCGGCATAAGTGAGAGTAGATAGTTATAGTAAGCGCTTATCTTGAAGTGCTATTGTTGCTTTCTGTTATCTATGCTCCCTTTTAGAATTTCCTAAAAGATAGTTTTTTGCATAATCCGATTGTAACAACATCGATTTGCTGTCTAAATGCAACACTGCAAAAGTTGGCTTTTATGCCATTGATGCCTGTCTTTTGAAAAATAAGTAGTCAGAGGATCGTCAATCTTTTTGATCGGCTTCATGGAAGTGACGATAGAAATCAGATAGTTTCAACGAATCCTTTGTATAATTGAACCGGCATAACGACCTCTGTCAGTGAGTCGTGAAGTTTACCACTCATACTGTGTATGCTGATCAACTTATATTGGATATCCCAAAAGATTAGTTGCTCTTTAGTCTCTACTTTTCTGTTGCTGCCGTCAAAATAGTTTATCTCCATCAATTGCCAGCGGCCATCTAAAACTCCATTGTCGGATGTCTCAATAGAACAACCGGTCAAGAGCAGAAGAAATATTGTGATCAGAGAAAAGTTTCTCATCTTTCTCATCGTATCATTAAGTTTTTAAAAACGTTTGCTTAGAATAGTCCCCGCTTGCTAAGACCTATTTGCAGACCAACATTATTATCTAACAAATTACCCTCGATCTATGCCGAACGAAGATGTGATCTGCCAATCTTTGGGTAAGCTGATGCTAACTTCGCATAGGATTGACGTGTTGTATTTCTTGTCCTTGAAGGGCGCAAAGTATGAACCCCAGTTTTCGGAATAAGTCAGCAGGAAACGATAGTGTAGCGGTCAGTTGGGTTTCCACGAAAACCTATATGGTGCGCAAACAAAACGATTGTTGCGAATTTGAAGTACGCGATCCTTATTGTAAAGTTGAGAGGTGATTAAGGGTTGCCAATTACTTGCTCCCAATGCGCCCACGCTAAATAAAGATTGTGACCGTAATATCCATCTTTGCCACCAACCTCATCAGGGATTTGAGCCATGTGGTCGTGATATAGGGGGCCGCTTTTGGCATTTTGTGTATAGATATTCATATACTATGTCGGAGACAAATCTGTTTTTCGGCAAAAGTAACTTCAACTCCCCATAGCCCATCTTTTGAGCTTGTAGCCGGTAAAATGCCTACTTTTGCTTCGTGTTGTCTGCATTCCAGCCGCCGCCCTAACATAAATAGGCCTGAATGGTCTTCAAAAAAATGGTCATAATAGACTCTGACTTTCCACTGGGAAACTTATAGGAAATATCTGCGATCCAACTACCCAACATATTGCTGGAATTGTTGGCGTATGCTCCATCAGTTGGATCATTTCCGCCAGAGAAGAAGGCATTCCAAAAAGCTTTTTGAGCTATGATTCAACTTAACTTTTGGATGAGTTGCGTCTAAGTTGTAGATAGTTCCGCCAAACTGCGCTGCCATTTCCAATCCTAAGGTTCCGCTTAAGCGAAATCTTTTCGTTTCCAAAGTGTAGATAGCCGGATTTGCTATGATAGAGCGCATTTCTTACATATCTGCTTCCTGTAGGGTTGGTAGTTCTCTTGCCATTTCCCATCCGTGAACCATCCATAAGCAATGGCTTTTCATCCCAAGCCACGGCGTCACTTGCTAATAGTCCGGAAGTTCGACGCGAACTTGAGGTATAGGACGACTATTGATGCCTAAGGTCATTGAACCAGTACTCAACTCGTCGTTCTTAACTCTAGGGGCGCTCTTTTGCTACCTATTGAGAAGCGAACCTTTTATATTGGGCCTCACCATAGAGTTGCTGGAATAATAAGCCCGCTTGTGTGGTCTATTGCACCAGCAATATCTGCCCCGTAATCTAAATGCCACTTTCCAATTTCATCTTGGCGGGTGATTTTAGCCCCTAATAGGCACTCTGGGCGCGTACAGATGAAAAGGCCATACTTGTTGGCGTTTAGCCAAAAATGGATTGCGGTTGCTTGCAAATGAAACTTGCGTGGAGGCTTCATAGCCCCAAGGAGTTCTGCTCCGATTGGGCGGCAACCGCAACACAATAGAAAAAGGATACGAATAGAGTTCCCTAAACCTTGCTTACTTAGCATAATTGATTGAGCGTGTTTCTCGGATGACGGTGATTTTAACCTGACCCGGATAAGTCATTTTTCATCTTGGATTTTTCGCGATTTCGAAAGATAATTGCTCCGTCTGCTTATCGTCGATCTTATCTGCGCCAACTATGACACGGAGTTCGCGACCTGCTTGTATAGCATAGGTCTTCGTAACACCGGGATAGCTCATCGCAATGTTTTCCAAATCATTCAGACGCTTAATGTATGCTTCAATAATCCGCGGCGAGCGCCCGGTCGAGCGCCGCTGATCGCGTCACATACTTGTACAATCGGCGCAATCAAAGAAGACATTTTCTACTTCGTCGTGGTGAGCGGCGATAGCATTAACAACTTCTGGTTTTTCCTTAAACTTCTCAGCCAATTTAGCACCCGTATAATGCGTGTGAAGTTCGCTTTCTTCATCAGGCACTTTACCTATATCGTGTAGTAAACCAGCTCTTTTGCCTTTTTCGGATTTAAGCCTAACTCAGAAGCCATAACAGCGCACAAGTTTGCTGTTTCGCGAGCATAGTTGTAGTAGTTTTGTCCATATGATGAACGATATTTCATTTTTACCAACAATACGGATGAGCTCCGGGTGCAGGCCGTGGATTCCTAAGTCAATTGCTGTGCGCTTTCCAGTCTCAATTACTTCTTCCTCAACTTGCTTTTGCACTTTTGCAACAACTTCTTCGATGCGTGCGGGGTGAATACGTCCGTCTGCGATCAATTGGTGCAGAGCTAAGCGCGCAACTTCTCGGCGCACAGGGTCAAAATGCAGAGATGACAATTGCCTCCGGCGTATCATCAACAACAATTTCAACGCCCGTAGCAGCTTCGAGAGCGCGAATATTGCGTCCCTCGCGGTCGATAATACGGCCTTTTACCTCATCGTTGTCGATGTGAAAGACCGTTGTACTATTTTCTATAGCCGTTTCTGTTGCTACGCGTTGAATAGTTTGGATAACGATTCGCTTTGCCTCTTTATTTGCAGTCAGTTTGGCGTCATCCATAATGTCGTTAATATAGGATTGCGCATTAGTACGCCTCGTCTTTCAACGATTCTACCAATCTCATTTTAGCATCTTCAGCAGAGAGGCCGCTGAGTTCCTCTAGTTTTTTTGCTGTTCTTGGCGTTGGATTTTTCTCCAAGTCAGCTTCACGGTTTGCCAATGCTTTCTGCTGGTTCTGCAGGCGTTGAATTTCTTCTTCTAAGTCGCCTTTGCGCTTATTGAGTTCCTCTTGGCGCTGCGTGAGCGTTTTGCTCCCGTTGTTTTAGCTTGCTTTCTACCTGTTGTAGCTTTTGATTGCGCTGTTGCGTTTCTCTTTCAAGCTCATTCTTCTTATTTAAGAATTTCTCGCGTACCTCAAGTAGTTTTTCTCTTTCAGTACTTCTGATTGCTTTTCTGCCGCTTTGACTGTCCGGCGATACTTCCCCGTAAGCATATAACGGAAGCAGGCATAACCAAGTCCGCTGCCAATCAGTAAAGCTAGAACTGTGGATATAATAAGAATAGGTTCCATATAGATTTTGTCCTTTTGATGTTTTGTTGATTTTTGATTTGTTATTATTGTTATGTTGAAGTAGTGTGCTGAACGAAAGAGATCGTCCTTTTTAGTCGTTTTCTTCAGCGTGTCTTCTATTTCTGCTGTTAATTCTTCCATGCTTGCCATAAAGGTGCAGTATTTTTGTACCTGTTCAAGTTGTAGCGCTTGTACAGCAAAGTCCAGAATGGAGATAGACATATATTTTTCGATTGTTTGATTAGGATAGGTTTGTGCATATCTGCCCAACTTATCATTAATCAGCTTTGCCGCTTTTCGGTAGATTTCTTCCTGACTCCTTTGGACTGAGATGGTGTGCATTTGACTCCCAATTCTGAGCTGGATGACCAATTTGTTGCTGTCTGCCATGTTTGTTTACGTATTATCCATTTTAGCAGTGCGATGCATTTATCTATTCTTCTGATAAGCGAGGCCATTTTTGTCTTTGCTCCTTGAAGGTCTGAGTTGCTTATTTCAATCATTTTTAGCCAGTTTTAGGTTGTTATAGTCATCCTGAAGCTGCCTAATTTCCTCTTTTGCAGCTGCTATTTCTTTTTCACCTTCAGTTAGGGCCAACTGTAGCTCTGCATTTTTCTCCGTGAGCGCCTTGTATTGCAAGATGAGCTGTCTTACCTCGTCTCAAACACTCTAAGTTTTTCTTCCTCTTCTTTTTGTCATTACTCACCAACTTGTATAGCGCGAAGATACGTAAATATTTTTATAGCATGCAATTTACTTTATCTTCTGCTCTATCAAAAGTTTATATAGGAGAAGTAGGTTTATTTCTCTTCAACGTCTTGCGGTTTTTCTCTTTCTTTACCAATATGAGGAGATGGAAGACGTAATCAGTAATCCATTCTTGCGAATAGCCCAATGCATGTTGATAGCGGCGAACCGTAAGGGCTGCTTTTGTACGCGCTTGATCTTTCCAATCGTCTTTTTCAAGAATGTCTCGCACGGTTTTCTGCGTCATGGTGTAAAGTGCCTTTCGCATAAAGCCGGGAACGCGAACTTTCCATTTCATCTATGTTGCCTGCAAGCATCATCAACTCTTGGGTAAAAGTTCTGGAAATTGAAGAAATCCTTGCATTTGGTTGATGTTCTTACAATTGCGCTTGACTGACTGGTCAATTTCTTTAAAGAAATATTCCGGCATATCGTAAATTTCCATCAGCATCTTTTTGCAACGATTCTTTTCAGCCAAGCCCAGTTTGTTATTTTGCTGTGGGACGTGCAGGGTTTGCTTAAAAACGCGTAAGTCGGGTAGGGCAGCCAAGTTGCTTATGCCCAAATTGCCGGCCAATACGGCTTGATAATATACACGAATCAGCGTCATGAAGTCTTCCAGACCGCCGAGACGCCACCCTTCATCTTGAGTGGTGGCTTTTTCGCTTAAAGATTTTAGCTAAAACTCATAATATCATTTTTCTTGTGCAAAGTTAATGTAAAGTAAAGGAAGGGCAAAAATAAAAACGAACGCTTTGCAGCGAAAGATAATGTCTTTTAGGTATCAAAGACGTATAGGAAATGGGGTGGAGTTGGAGCTGATTTCTCGCTTTTAGTGTCAGCTTTATAATTGTACTTCTGTATATAGTAGCTAAAGATTTTGCGATTATACCGTCGAAAAGTTTGCATATTCGTTTGATAGAAATATGCATACGGTTGCGTAATGAAAAGTTGCGCCCAATTACATTAACATCATTCGTATGTTCTGAAATGTTTTTCAGTTGTCTTGACTTTCTTGAAATGAAATGTTCTTTGATTGATCATTGTTTGCTCCCAGCAAACCATTGTTTGGCGGCAGCAAACTATCGTTTGGTTTCAGCAAACTATCGTTTGGTTTCAGCAAACTATCGTTTGGCGCCAGCAAACGACACAATCCTAAAGATCTCCGTGAGTACAACCCAGCCTTATTTTTCTTAATAGCAAATTGAAAAGAAAGAAGCAATAGCGCTCAGACGACGGATAAAAGCTATCATTTTGCTTTTAGAGTTTGTAGTACGTGATGAATGAAAGTACTTACGTTAGAGGTTTCCTTATGCTCAAGCGTAGCTTTTAAACAAATGGCTCATAAATCCGGAAAACTTCAATGGAATGGGGGCGAATATAGAAAATAAAAAATCGGGAAAACGACCTTGCATTTTCCGATTTTTATAGATGATAGTAAGCTTATTGCACATTGAGAACAATCTCGCTGAGCGAGGGGTGAGCATGAATCGTGTCCTTTAATTGTTCGATAGTGCCATTATAACGCATTAGCATTGTCACTTCGTGGATGAGGTCAGCGGCATGTGCGCCCAAAATGTGTGCGCCCAAAATGTGACCTTCCATATCTGCGAGCATTTTACCGTGCCGTCTTCCGCGTCCATCGTCATTGCTTTTTCCGTTGGCGCGATAGAAGGCTTTTGTAAGCTTTTATATTCGACCTGCTCTGACTTAAGTTGCTCTTCGGTCTTTCCAACCATGGCCAATTCCGGAACGGTAAACACAGCTGCCGGAACTAAATCAAGGCGAATGTCGTCCTTCTTGCCCAGAATGTGGTTCAAAGCGTGGAAACTCTGGAACGTAGCTGCGTGGGCCAATTGCATCAGACCATTGATGTCGCCCACTCGCATAGATGTTGGGGATGTTGGTCTGGAAGTGCTCGTTGACAGTTACGCCTTTCTTGGTATATTCAATGCCTATATCGTTGAAATTCAGAGATTCGATGTTTGCACCGCGACCTACGGCCATCAAAAACCAAGTCGCAATCAATGGCAGTCGGCTTTCCTTTTTCTTCAAACGCGACAGTGTAGCCATCTTGCGTAGGTTTTATGCCCGTTGCAGCGGCTCCTACTTTGAAATTGATACCTTTTTCTTCAAGCTGGTGCGCAGGCGTTTGGCAATGTCTTGATCGAAGAAGGGAGAACCTCTTTGCAGAACTCGACAACCGTAACTTCGCTACCGAAAGCATTGAAGATGGAGGCAAACTCTAAGCCGATAACGCCACCACCTATGACGCAAAGGCGCTTCGGAATTTGAGTCAGGTCGAGCATTTCTGTAGACGTGACAACGCCTTCACAGTGTGCACCTTCAATAGGTAGGAACTTGGTGACCGAACCTAGAAGTTATAATGATGTTGTCAGCTTGAATTTCTTCTTCGCCAACAAGTATCGTGTGGGCATCTTTAAATTGTGCACGACCATTGATAAGTGTGATGCCCGGCGTTTTCATTAATGCCTCTATAGAACTTACTAATTTGCCGACAATTTCATTCTGCGAGCTACGGCCTTTTTGGATGTCGAAGTGGAGTGCATCAAAGCTGATGCCACTCTTTTCAGCTTCGCGAGCTTCTTCCAAAACTTCTGCGCTGTGGCAGAGGGCTTTAGTCGGAATACAGCCAACGTTAAGACACGTGCCTCCGCAGGCATGCTCCTCAATGACGGCCACCGTAAGCCCGGAATGGGCTGCTCTGACGGCTGCTTCATAACCGCCCGGGCCTGCACCGATGATGGTTAAATCAACTTTCATTGCTGAGCCTTTTAAGTCTTTGTAGGTAAATAGTGAAGCCTTGACGGCCTTAACGTCATCTAAACGATGAATCGGTGTATTATGCGGTGCACTCTTGACCAACTCCTTGTTTTTCTTTAGCCTCTGCGGCAATCTTTTTGAGCGTAGCAATAAAGCCGTCAAGCGTTTCTTTGCTTTCGTCTTCAGTGAGGCTCAATCATCATAGCCCTCGTGGAAAAGGAGAGGGAAATAAATCGTAGGAGCATGATAGCCGTAATCAAGCAAACGCTTAGCTATATCTAAGGTCTTAACATAATCAGCTGAGTCGCGCGGACCTGCATATTCCTCTTTCATTCCGTCGAAAAACAAACTCATGCATACAAATTCCCTCAATAGGCAAATTATAGTGCGACTTGAGGCACTCTTTGATATAGTTTGCATTTAAAACAGAGAGTTTGCCGGCCATAGCAATGTGATCTCGTCCGATGGTAAGCAGATAAGCACAAGCGCGAATCAAAATGCCATAATTGCCTAAAGTGGAGGAAATACTTCCGAGAGCAGACTCTTTTACTGTTTGCTTGTACATGCCGTCTTTTTCTTTCGCATACAACGGGGTTGGGGAGGAATTCTTCTAATCCCTTACCAACACCTATAGGACCTGCACCCGGACCACCACCACCATGAGGGTGTGGAGAATGTCTTATGTAAATTGAGGTGTAATACATCAAAAACCCATATCTCCCGGGCGGCAAACGCCTAAAATGGGATTGAAGTTTGCACCATCATAATACATTAAGCCACCGCAATCGTGCACTAATTTAGCAATCTGCGGAATTTGCGTCTCAAAAGATACCCTAGAGTGTTGGGGTTGGTCATCATCACCGGCAATGTCGTCTCCCAAAAGCGGCTTTAGATCCTCTACGTCGACAGTACCTTGTGCAGTACTTTTCACAGTGATCACCTCCAAGCCACAGACAGCAGCGCTGGCGGGATTTGTGCCGTGTGCTGAGTCAGGTACAATGATCTTTGTACGCTTTGTTTCCCACGCTTTTCGTGATAAGCACGAATAACCATTAAGCCCGTTAACTCTCCGTGAGCGCCGGCGTATGGATTCAGCGTGAAGCGCTCCATACCCGTTACTTCTGAGAGGATTTTTTTGCGTCTTGTCGTAGAGTTCTAGAGCGCCTGAACTGTATAATCAGGGCTGCAGTGGGTGCAAATTGGTAAATCCGGGGAGTGCAGCCACCTCATCGTTTATTTTAGGATTGTACTTCATCGTACAGCTTCCTAATGGATAGAATCCTGTATCAACACCGAAGTTGTTGTTGCTCGCATTTGCATAATGGCGTGTAACTGTTAGTTCGTCAACTTCAGGAAGTTCAGGTTGACTTCCACGTAGTGTTTGCTGTGGAAGTTGGTCCAAAGAATAGCCTTGTATTTTTGTTCTTCGGAAGTGAATAGCCTTGCCTGCCTGGATTAGACAGTTCAAATATCAGTTTTCCGTAATAAGTGTTGTTCATAACGAAAGATTTAGAGAGCTAATTGAATGAATGTATCCAGTTCTTCCTTGCTGCGTTTTTTTCTGTTACAGCTACGAGCAATTTATCTTCGCCCACGGGAACGCCAGGGAGTATGCCTGCTTTGATCATCTTTCCCTGAAGAGCTTGCAGGGTCGCCGTTGTAGCGCACGATAAACTCATTTAAGAAAGGCTGATCGTATACTTTTTCGAACTTACCCGTCTCAAGTAGTTTATCTATAGATAATGAGCACCGGCAAAGCTTGTTTCGTTGACTTCTTTTAAGCCCTTTGCGCCCATCATCTAAGATACATTGCAACGTAAAGGCACATAACGCCTTGAGCCGTACATATGTTTGACGTAGCATGCTCACGGCGAATGTGTTGTTCGCGAGCCTGAAGCGTCAAAACGAAGCAGCGTTCTCCGTTAGCGTCAGTTGTTGCACCGACAAGGGCGTCCCGGCATTTTTCTGACGTGTGCTTTTGTTGTGCAGAGGTAACCAATATAAGGACCACCAAAGTTTAATGGTAAACCTAAGCTTTTGCGCTTCGCCGCAGGCGATATCTGCTCCCCATTCGCCCGGAGTCTTTAAGACTGAAAGCGTGGATGCGATGGCGTTGATTACGAACAAGGCTTTTGTTTGAATGGCACAAGTCAGCGAGGCCGCTGAAGTCTTCTACGATACCATAGAAGTTAGGGTTGTGCAACGATGACTCCGGCTACATCTTTCTCTTGTTCAAAGCGTGCTGCGATAGCCTCTTTGTCTGTGATGCCATCTTTGGCCGGAATTACTTCTAAGTTGATTCCGTGATATTTTTGCGTAGGTTTTAACTACTGCAATCGTCCTTGGATCAAATGTTTTCACTGATGAGGACCGTATTTTTTTCTTCTTTGCAGAATTTACACACATCAGCATTGCTTCCGCAGTTGCTGTTGCACCATCATACATAGAAGCGTTTGATACATCCATTCCCGTAAGTTCAGCCATCATTGTCTGATACTCGAAATATGTGTAGAGTTCTTGTGAGATTTCCGCTTGATACGGCGTGTAAGATGTCGCTAATTCGGAGCGAGATGCAATATAAGGAATCAAGCTCGGTTGGTAGTGATCATAAGCTCCGGCACCGGCGAAGCAAATCAATTGCTGATTTTTGTTTGCCAGTCTTTTGGAACTCTTTACGAACTTCTAACTCCGATTGTGCTTCGGGAATGTCAAGCTCGCGTTTTAGTTTTAATTCTTCAGGGCACTTCTGCGTAAAGTTCATCGAGCGAATTGACGCCGATCACTTTAAGCATTTTCCTGAATATCATTGTCTGTATGCGGGAAAAACTTAAAACATAGTTGTGTAGAAGAATTAGGGCCAATTAACAGGGAAGTTGATAATTGGCCCTAATGTGTTAGTGGTTATTTTGCAAATTTCTTTGTAATCGCTCACGCTCATCAGGTCGTTAAGCTCCTGCGGATTTGTGAGTTTTACTTTTTACGATCCAATTCTCGAAAGCATCCTCATTTAATAATTCCGGATTATCTTCGAGTTGTTCATTGATAGCTACTACTTCACCAGAAATAGGAGAGGTCAAATCGCTCGCTGCTTTTTACGCTTTCTACGGCTCCGAAGTTTTCTCCGGCGCTGATTTCGTCTCCTTCACTCGGCATGTCTACATATACGACGCTGCCCAATTGACTTTGTGCATAGTCTGTTATACCCTAAGTATGCGAATTCTCCTTCTACTTTGACGTATTCGTGTGATTCACTATAATACAGTCCGTCAATAAATTTTTGCCATAATGATTTAGTTGCTTATAATTATTTTTATAACTCTTTTGATAGAAGCGTTTTTACGACCGTTCCGTTATGGAGGCGGTTGTGTATTTTTACTTGCAATTCTGTTCCAAGTTTAGCTGCGCTGATGTCAACTAAAAGCCATACAGATGCTTTTTCCTGTTGAAATAGAACGGTAGCCTGTCGTTATTTCTCCGACAACCTTTTCCGTCTTTCTCCACTTCGTAGCCGTGACGAGGGATTGCGCGAGAAGCTAACTCAATACCTACGACTTTTTTTCTCTACGCCTTCTGCTTTTTGCTTTGCGCAAGCCTCCTTGCCGATAAACTCTTCTTTATCCAACTTCACAAACATGCTCAAGCCGGACATAACCGGAGAAATTTCGGGTGACAACTCATCACCATAAAGTGGCAATCCAACTTCAAAACGAAGCGTATCGCGACAGCCCTAAAGCCGCAGGTTGAACACCGGCTGCAATCAGTTTGTCCCAGGACTCTATGATAAAATCATGAGTTGCCGTAGAGCTCGAAGCCGTCCTCGCCCGTGTAGCCGGTGCGAGAAAGGATTGCGGGCACCTCGTTGTTATCTAAAGTTTTTGAAAGTATAGAAAGCAAGGTCTTTGCACTCAAAACCAAGCACGCTTTCCACGATTTTCTCTGCCTCAGGGCCTTGAGTGCCAATTGGCCATAGCTTTCGCTCAAGTTCTTTGTTGTTACATTGAAAGCCTTTTTGCTTGTTCTTCGATCCAAGCATAGTCCTTGTCAATGTTTGCGGCGTTGATGACCAAGAGGAAATCTTGCTCGCCTTTCTTATAGACCAGCAAATCGTCAACAGTGCCCCCCGTTCGGGTAGAGCATCATTCCATAAAATACGCTGCCAATCGTGAGCGCCTTTAATGTCATTCGTAAATATGTGCTGAACGTAGCGTTCTGCTTCTTCGCCTGTCACGCCTGCTTCGCCCATCTTGCGAAACATCAAATACGCCCACCTTTTGGCGGACAGCGTTGTGCTCTATAGTGATGTCCGAATAGTAGAGCGGCATGCATCAAAAACCTCCAAAAAGGCACCATCAGTTAGCGCCTAATGCGACGTGGCGATCGTGTAAACAAGTGATTTTTATCCATAGTATAATTAGTTTATTGATTACGTATTTTTTTCGTTTGTATTGTGAAATAAGATGTACAAGACATCTTTTTGCTTCAAGTTTGCGTATGTTGGCTTGCGGTTTTAGCTCATTTAGCTTCTCCGTAATCTCTTCTCGTGAAAAGGGGAGTCCGATAAGAGCTTCTTGAAACTTGCTTCGGCCGATTTATCTCCCCACTTCGAAGAAGTCGCCACCTAAGCGGAGCTCATCTATGATTGAGCCGCGCAGCTGTTGCTAAATTCTACGCGTCCGGCAACCCTCAATGCGATCGGAGCAAACGGTTGTAGCTTTCGATGTTTGTCCGAAAAATCATTTCCTTTGTATAATAAGTAGCCTCAATCTTTCTGATTTCCGCTATATCGTCGATTGTTAATTTAATGCTCCGGTCTGTAAGTATAGAGCGCATTTTTGCTTCAAGGCATCTACGCTAAACGGCAGATAATCTTTGAGCAAGGCTATTCTGCTACGAACGCTCTTGACGCCTTGCGACTCAACTTGTCCGGATCAGGATTTAATGCGCCAATCATTAGGTCCATTTGCGTATCGTATAGCATCGTGCCGTGCACAATGTTGTGTCGGGCTAAATGGTAAAAAAGCATTGCCACATATTTTTCCACCTCCTTTTAAGGTGATATCATTACGCCCCTGAAACTTCCGTAGGAGCACCTATTCGATTCAGACCATCAGAGATTTGGTGGACATAAGCCGTAAAAATAGGCTCTACACTCCTGGCCGGCGTTACGAGGCTGGTCATCAGGTTGCCCCAGTCTGCATAAACTGTTCCGCCTCCGCTTTTTCTGCGAAGTACGTCAATGCCCTGCTGCTTGCAGAAGTCAAAATTGATCTCTTTGTGCAAGGTCTGATTACGCCCCAATAGGGCTGTCAGGGCCTATTTGCCAAGAAAAGACGTAGTAATCCTCCGGAAAATTTTTGAGCAATGTATTCTTCGGCGGCAAGATAGAACGCACAACGTTGCCTTTCCGCCTCAGGCGGAAACTCGACGAAGCAAGCGGGAAATATTTTTGTGCGTTATCCATAGACATCCTTTGCGATTCACGAGCAAAAATAGGATAAAACATTGAATCTTCAAGCGAAGTTCTCCTTTATTAAACAAATGTTTTTCAAGTAGGGTGAGACGCCTGTTTTTGGCGTTAGATTGTTTTCATTTTGCACGCTTAATTTTGGTCTCGTTGGATTAAAAATTCTTTATCGGTGGGCTGCGGTGAGAGCGTATGTGTAGCCTAAAAATTCGGATCTTAAATGCCTAACTCTATACGTGGAGGAATTTTTCTCCTATCGTGCAGTAGATTAAAAGTATATGTTGTTAACTCTCAACTATGCTTCTATATAAAACGAAAAAGAGTTTTTCGCGTAAAAACGAACAGTTAAGAATCCGATTTTTATGCCAAAAGAGATGCTGAAAAACCTTAAGATAATTGTAGGAGCGCAACAGTTTTGCTTGTACTGTCGTGAAAAGAACGTTCGTACGCTCACGATGGTACAGCTCTACGCTCGTGAGAGGACGTTCGTACGCTCACGATAGCGAGGCAACAATGTCTTATCGTAGCAACTTAAATCTTGAAGCAGCTGATCTTTTTCCGGACCTTCTAATACGAAGCTAGGAGGTAAGTATAAAAAGCAAGCTGCCTATAATAGGGCAGCTTGCTTAATGGCTTCGTTGAGTATGTCTTGATGATCAAAAAGCTAAAGGTGGGAGATCCTTTAATGGGAACCAAGCGGCTTCAGCTGCATCATCTGCAACTTGCGGCCGATGCCTGCAGAGGATCTGCTACGCCCCAAAAGGCAATAGATATAGTGCGGCCGCGCGGATCTCGTCCACCTTGGTAAAAGCACCGATCTGATGGAGCTTAATACCGGAAATTGTCGTCTCTTCGCTCAATTCTCGTAAAGCGCCCGTTGGGGCGTCTTCATCCATATTGAGAAATCCGCCCGGAAGAAGCCCAATGCCCTTGAAATGGCGGGTGCTTGCGCCGGATTAACAACACGCTCGCTTCGAGCGATAACTGGCTGAAGATGACGCAATCTGTCGTTACGGCCGGCCGAGGATATTTGTAAGTATAAGCATTCACGATGAAATCATTCTTCTTAGAGGAAAAGTTGCCGCAGTGCGTAGACATTTCGCCGAGATAAGCAGTCGGCATCCTTTATGAATAGTGTGACGTCATATCTCTTGCGCATTTGGGGAGCGCTCAACGCTATGCTTATCAATGCTTGCAACTATCTGATTACTTCTTTGTGCCTGTTGGCGCGGCGTTGTCGGATATCGGCCTTCTTCTTTGCAGACCCGCTGCCGTGAGCGCCGGTGATATATCCTTTTCGCTTAGCCTTAGTCTTAACTTTACCTTTGTCTTGCCGGCCGCTTCCGCTTCCTCGGAAGACGAAACCATTCAAGAGGGCTTGCTCTATTTCGGTCTTGTCGGCTTCTCTCATAATTTCAAAATCCAATTTAGTGATGGAATAAGCGCACGCCGGTAAAGGCCATTGCAATATTGTATTTGTCGCAGGTCTCGATAACATTATCATCGCGCACACTGCCTCCGGCTTGCGCAACATAAGCAACGCCGCTGCGGTGAGCGCGCTCTATATTATCACCAAATGGGAAGAAGGCATCTGAACCCAGACTGACGCCGGTATTTTTGACTGATCCAAGTCTGCTTTTTCTTCTCTACTTAAAGGCTCGGGACGCGTGGTAAAGAAGCGTTGCCATTCTCCTTCTTTTAATACACATCTTCGTAGTCGTCGGAAATATATAAGTCGATGGTGTTGTCTCTATCAGCTCTTCTGATGCCATTAACCCAGGTAGGTTGAGCACTTTCGGATGCTGGCGTAACCACCATATATCTGCTTTATTGCCGGCCAGACGTGTGCAGTGGATGCGGCTTTGTTGTCCGGCACCAATTCCGATGGCCTGCCCGTCTTTTTACGTAGCATACAGAGTTTGCTCTGTGTATATTTCAGCGTAATGAGGGCGATCTTTAAATCTCTGATAGCTTCTGCCGGAAAGGTTTGGTTCTTTGTCGGGATATTAGCAAATAGGTTGTCGCCGTTAAGATTGACTTCGTTGCGCAATTGTTCGAACGTGATACCATAAACCTGTTTGCGCTCCATCGGAGCCGGTGTATATGTGGTATCAATTTGCAAGAACATTATAAGTGCCTTTACGCTTTTCTCGGGTATTTCCAAAAGCTTCTTCCGTGTAGCTTGGCGCAATGACGCCGTCAGATACTTCTCGCTTGATCAGTAATGCGGTCGCGAGGTCGCAAGTATCGGAGAGCGCAATAAAATCACCATAAAGAAGACATTTCGATCTGCGCACGTGCTCGAGCATAAGCGCAAGCAACAGGCGACAATTCTACTTTTTAAATCATCAACGAAGTAGATTTTCTTGAGTATATCTGAAAAGCGGAAGACCGATAGCAGCGCCTGCCGGCGAAAGGCATGTCTTGAAAGAAGTAGCCGCCGGAAGCCCCGTTGCCTCCTTCAATTCCTTTACAAGTTGCCAACCATTCAGCGCATCTAAGAAATTAATGTATCCGGTCGCTCCGTTCAACACAGTTATGGGGAGCTCTTCGCCTTCTATTAGTAATTTAGCCGGTTTCTGGTTAGGATTACAACCGTATTTTTAGTTCAAATTCTTTCATTGGGTATGCGTTATCTTTGATATTATGTGTGCGAAGGTACAATAAAAACAAAGAAAGGCAAAAGAATGAATTCTTCTTTTGCCTCTCTTTTTGCGCGAAATAGCTTTAGCGCCGTCTTTCCGTGCGCTTCGCTTTATTGTTATCTAATTCTATGGTGAAACTCTTATTGATTCCGCTCTGTGTTTTTGCACGTATCCAAAGCACACGATCGTTACTCATATTTGTGGTTTTGACTGCCTCGTTGAAATCTTCAGGCGTGTTGAGCACTTTTATCGTTTATCTGCAAAAGAATAAGGCCTTTGGTGACGCCGGCTTCCTTCATTTTGCCGTCACGCACAGCCGTTACGACTAAACCATTGCTTAGTGCTAGCTCCTCTTTCTCATTTGTGGTGAGCGGTCTAAGAGCTACGCCCAACTGATCACGTCTACGCTTTCAAAAGGCTTGTTGTGCCTTGTGCATTACGCAATGTAAGCGTTGCGGTGTGCGTGCGTTTGTCACGAATATAAGTGATTGTAACTTTATCTCCGGGTTTGTGGTTCGCCATAATCTCTTGCAGTTCGCCAAATTTCGTTACGCTTCTTCCATCCATCGCAGTAATGACGTCACCGGCCTTTAATCCGCCTTCTTGAGGCTGCACCATCAGAACTTACCTCTGCGAGATAGACGCCTTTGGTTGTACCTAAGTCAGCATCTTTCCCTTTTTCTTTCTGCAAATCATATAGGCCGAAACGTCTTGTCCGGTAAAGCCGAGCAGCGCGCGTTGCACAGTTCCGTATTTCTTCAAGTCTGCGACGACTTTATTCATAATACTCGTCGGAATAGCAAATCCATAGCCCGTATAAGAGCCTGTTTGAGAATAAATCTGGGCATTTATTCCAACCAATTTCCCCACGCGTGTTGACTAAGGCGCCACCGGAGTTTCCGGGGTTAATAGCTGCGTCAGTTTGGATAAATGATTCGATGCCCTCACCGCCTACTGTACGCGCTTTGCACTAACAATGCCGGCTGTAACCGTAGATGTTAAACTGAAAAGGATTACCAATGGCCAATACCCATTCACCTAACTCAAGTTGTCCGAATTGCCGACTGTTATGGGTTGAAGATCCTTTGCTTCAATCTTGATGAGCGCCAAGTCAGTCTTTTTATCCGCCCCGATAATGCGAGCTTTATATTCGCGATTATCGTTTAGTTTTACCATCAACTCATCAGCCCCGTCTATCACGTGGTTTGTTTGTGACGATATAACCGTCTTTGCTGAGGATAACGCCTGATCCTGCGCCTTGTCGTTTTCGGAGTTTGGTATTGTCTGCGTTGGCCTCTGCTGCTTGGGTCTCCAAAAACTGAACGGCCTGAAGTTGAAAAAAAGTCTTCAAAAGGATCAGAACCCTCTATCGTTTGTGTCTTACTGTCAATAGTGACTTTGATGAATACGACCGAATTGACGGACTTTTTCTGCCGCATAGGGTCAAATCTACAGGTGTTTGTGCGGAGACTACTGTCATTTGCATAGGTGCAAAGTTCAATGCAAACACAGTAGCTGCAATCATAAATGCTTTTTCATACTGTGATCTTTTTACTTTCGTCTGTCTAATCTTTTCTACTAAACGAGAAATTGCAGAAAATAGTATCTACAATCTCTCATTTGTTGTTCAATTACAAAATTAACGTAGCTATCAGCCGATCGTATTTTGAAAAAGCCGGAAAATGCGCATATTCTACCTAATTTAAAACTTCTTAGGGCATTAGTTGATAAAAGAGAACTTAAAATGACATCTGATATACTCCTCTTTTTAGATTACGCTCCGCTCTTTTGCAATTCCATAGTCGTTCGTTGTGGCTTCTCTTTTTATGGTTAAAAGTAAGCTTTTTCACTACTTAACGTAATCGTTTGTTCTTTATAAGGGCGCTCATAGCCGAAGAATTCTTCAAAAGGGTCAGCTTCTCTTTCATACTTTCGCACACTGATGGTATATTTCATTGGAGGAATGAGCACCTTGTTTGGTCTTTCCGGAAGAAAAGGCGTATTGATCCAAAAAGGAAAACATTATATAATTTCCCGTTCTCTTGTGTACGGTTGATGTAATATACCTTTCCGCCGGTAAGTCTCTCAATATTGTATCCTTTCAGAGTTAATTCCGGTCCGGCTTGTCTGATGCGCTCTACGTCTTGGGTAGTATAGAGATAGATTGATACTAAAATTTTTGTCCGGCGACAAGTTCTTTTTGTTTCTGACTGTGTACGAATAGAATGTTTCCGGTGCTTTTTCTGCGGTCATTGTCGTAAACAGAAACCAGCAGAACAAAGGAAGTATGTACTTTATATTTATATGTGTCATCGTGTTGCTGTGTTTTGGAGTAAGTGAGTCGCACTCTTTTCAGCCAGTCTGTCGCTATAGCATCAGAGGGCATTCGCCAAAGTCCGCGCGGACTCAAAGAACAACTGCCGACCATCGGCCCATCTGCGAGACAGCTACGCTTAAATTTGCTGTGTAAAGAAGCGGCGCAGGAATGTGCGGAGCCATTTCAGAATGACTTCAGGCTGAAATTGTGCTACGCGTGGGTTATTGCCATTAAAGGCAACGCAAGCCAAGCGGAAAAATCTTTGAAGGGCGAGAACCGTTGTGTAAGAAATGGTAGAGGGAAGAAGTCGTGTAATTCATAAAGGCCCTACGAGATCTTCAGTCTTTGTACGATCTGCCCGTCTTTATCAGCAGGAATTAGTTCCGGACTTATCGGTATGTCAAGCACGTCCATCAATGTAGCGCTTATTTCATCGTCAGCTGTATGTTGAGCCACGTAAGCTACAAGATGGCGTACTAAAGTTTTAGGGAATAGAAGCATTGACACCATACATCGACATATGATCGCCGTTATAGGTGGCCCAGCCTAAAGCTAATTCGCTCAAGTCGCCAGTTCCGATAACTAAGCCTCCCATTTGGTTGGCCGCATCCATCAAAATCTGCGTTCGTTCGCGTGCCTGCCCATTTTCATATACGACATCGTGTGAAGCCATATTTGCGCCCAAATCTGAAATGCTGTTCGCTAAAGCAGCGCAGAATGCTGATCTCGCGTATGGTAATGCCAAAGCCTTTCATCAGTTTTAACGCATTATTATACGTGCGATCAGTTGTTCCAAAAGCCCGGCATGGTAATCCCGACTATGTCCGCACGATCCCGCCCCAACAAATCAAAGGTGCGTGCGCAGACAAGCAGCGCCAATGTAGAGTCTAATCCGCCACTGATGCCTACTACGGCGGTTTTGGCATTGGTATGCTGCAAAGCGTTGTGCCAAGCTGAGGCTTTGAATCTGCAGAATTTCTTCACACTATCGGCCAATTTGTCGCCTTCAGGCACAAACGGAAGCGGTTACGGAGCGCAGTGGCAGCTTTGCATCCGAATTTCTTTGTGGCAGAGCGATGATGGTTGGAGCTAAGGAGTGTGGGTTGGGAGGCTTGTGTGGAATGATGTGTTGACCATTCTTTCATCGCCTTGGTTGCACGACATCAATATCGCTGCAAATGAACTGTGCATCTAACGTGTAGCGTTGACTTTCAGCAATAATCTCTCCGTTTTCGGCAATCAAGTCAGCACCGCTAAAGACAAGGTCTTGCGTACTCTCGCCAAATCCTGCGCCGGCATAGATGTATCCACAATGGCAGCGGGCACTTTGTCCGGCTACTAAAGCGCGGCGGTGGGCGTGTTTGCCTGTTAATTCGTTGCTGGCACTTAAGTTAAAGATAATCTCTGCCCCTGTTGTGTCAAGTAAGTCGAAGGTGGTTGAGGCGCCCACAGATCTTCGCAGATCTCAACGCCGAATAGAGAAGCGTGGCGTTTGGAAAATGAGGTCGGCACTGACCGGAATCGTCTCTCCGCAAGCGTTATTGTGGTGTCCTTCTCCAAACTAAAAGCAGAGGAGAACCAGCGTGCTTCATAAAACTCCCGATAGTTGGGGATATAGATTTGGGTACGATACCATAAATATGGCCATCGCAGATAACAACGGCGCAATTAAACAATCGGCCGCGTAGTTGCAGAGGAAGTCCGACTAAAACAATGACGCGTGAGGCCTTTGGTTGCATCCCGCAGTTAGCTAATGCTTGCAATGATTGTTTGAGTAGTAAATCTTGCTGAAAAAGATCTTGGCAAGTATAAGCCGTTAAGCAAGAGTTCCGGACAGCACACGCATCGCAGCCTTCTGCCTCGGCGCGGCGAACTACGGCTATGAGTTGCTCTTGATTATAGGTGCAGTCGGCTACTTTTACTTTCGGGGTAGCAGCGGCCACTTTTATGAAATCTTCCATCGAATTTTTACATATAGATAGCAGCTAAAGTTAATAGAATGAGATGCTAAGCACAAAGTTCTGCAAAAAGCCTTTTGCCGCTGCGCCGTCTTTTACTGCGTCTGCTTTTTAGTAGGTAATAGATAAACGGAAAGTCTGTCTAGGGGTGGTAGGTATGTAAATCTCACGGACAATAAAGAGCCCTGATATCACTTTCTGCAAATCAGGTTTAGCTACAATGCTTACGGCCTCTTCAACGACAAAAGATTGAGGGGCCATAAAATGTGAGGTAGAAATCCTGACTTCCTATTTTTCATCTTTACTGAGACTGTGATTTATCTTACAATATCAATACAATCAATGATATAACGACCATTGTTCACTTGATATATAGCGATATTTTATGTTGTCATTTTCTTTCTTCCATTGTTTGCCGACACCAAACGATAGTTTGCTCGGGCTAACAGATGGTTTGTTAACGCAAACGATAGTTTGCTCGGGCCAAACGATCCTTTCCGCTGCCCAAAAATTGCATAGATCCGACAATAGAATCAAGCAAATCCGCCTTCTTCGATGCTTATTTTGCGTCAGCGGAGGAAAATAAAGCTATGGTCTAAAAATCCTGTTATTCTCGTGTGTATCCATTGGCTTATGGCGAAGCCGGAAGCTTTAGACGAGCTTGTCAAGTTGGTCGTCAATCAAAGAAAGATTAAAATAAAACAAACGCTCCCTGAAAGTCGTATGCAAAAGAACTCTGGGAGCGCCATATTGGTTTGTCGTCAATCAAATAGCCTGCGCGGTAAGGCTGTACTCAAAACTTCTGAGATGACTGCTTGACATCGTGATCGCTTTTTAGGAAATCAGCCTCACCCCTTCAGCATCCAGCGCATCATTTGCTTGAGTGAGGGCTTCTTACCATACATCAAGATTCCTACACGATAGATGCGTCCGCTACCCCATATACCCAATAGGGCCGTAAGATAGAGTAGGGCGACGGATAAGATTTCCTGCCAAAGCGGAACGCCGAAGGGGATGCGCACCATCATGACGATGGGGGAGCTTTGAGGAATATAGAAGCCCAAAAAGCTAAAGGTCCGTCAGTGTTTTCCCACACGAGGATCGCGGCATAAAGCGAAAAGGCCATCAAAAGCATAATAGGCATCGCAAATTGGCTGGAACTCGCTGCTCATTTATACTTGCGCCGATGGCAGCAAAGACGGAGGCATAGAGAGGTAACCACCGATGAAAAAGGAGTAGGAACATGATGCCCATTTCCAAATAGGGCAGATTCATAACGCTCAGCTCACTGATCATAGCATCGCTTAAGCCGGCGTCGGGTACGGCTGCTGTACTCTCGCTTGCGCTCAGCATGGCTATGTTTACGCCAAAAAGCTTATCGGCAGTAGGCACAATTATAGCCAAAATAAGAGCCCAGATGAGCAGTTGAAATAGTCCGACCAATAAAATACCGGCGATCTTTCCCAACATCAATTGGAAGGGCTTGACGCTTGAGACAATAAGTTCGACAATTCGATTGGCCTTCTCCCCATGACGGCCTGCATGACTCATACCTCCGTAGGTCAGGACGAAAAGTAACTGATCATCGTCATAATAAGGCCTGCAGCCATTGCAACGCCGCGATTTGAGCTCTTTTTCTTCCCACCTCCGCTCCACTTTTCATCGTGCGGATAGACGTCTCTGCTTGAATATTGTCGATCATTTTTCCAAGTTCGGGAATGCCTAGCCATTAGCTTATCCTTACGCACTTGGTCATTCAAACAAGACGAAACATATTGATATAGATTTTTCAGCTACCTCTTTATGCGAAATACATCTGAACCGCACTCGGATTTTTAGCTAAATCATCGGTAATGAGCACAACGGCTGAAATATCAGATGTATCGCTCTTTAAAGCGGGTAGAATTTGGGGTGAAGTTTGGAAATGAAAGCCGAGGGTGTCCTTGAAGCAGTCGGCATAATGGCCGGTTTTTGTCTACGATGACAACCTTTACTTTCCTCGTCGCTGTTTATTTGAGCTGCAAAAGTAAAGGTACGATGACCACAGCGCACATAATAAAAAGGCATCAGTATAGATCAGTATGATAAAAGACTTTTTCTTGATGCGTGTCAGAAATTCTCTGCGGATAATAATGGCAATCTTATCTCATGGCGTCCTACGATTTTTAAGAAGATATCATTCATACTGGGCATCTGTTCTTGGAAAGAGCGAATTTACTCGTCAGAGAACAGACGGATCAACTCGGAGTTTGCTCACAGCCGTTTGCTTCTTTAAGCTATAATGAATTAAACCGTGCGATTCTCCTTATCGATAATCGTAAAAAGATCCGGCCGCTCGGTAAGTGAGCCGGAAGTGGTGCAAAGCTTTAACAAGCCGGTGCGGTTGTCTTCCTTAATTTTATGAACATTGCCTGATAGCACTACATTGGCATTGTTGATTAACGCAATATTGTCGCATACTTCTTCGACTGAGGACATATTGTGAGTGGAAAAGATGATGGTGTGCCCCTCACGCTTTAGTGAAAGAATTTCTTGCTTTTAGCAACTCTGCATTAACCGGATCAAAGCCGCTGAAAGGTTCGTCGAAAATCAAAAGAGGAGGACGGTGCAGAATGGTAATAATGAATTGCACCTTCTGCTGCATACCTTTTGAAAGTTCTTCAAGCTTCTTGTTCCACCAAGGCATAATGTCGAATTTTTCGAACCAGTATTGAAGACGCTCTTTTGCGTCAGCCTTGGACAGACCTTTGAGTTGGGCAAAATAAATGGCTTGCTCGCTCTACCTTCATCTTGCGGTAGAGCCCACGCTCTTCCGGCAAGTAACCAATCTGACTGACATCTTCCTGCGTTAGTGGATGGCCGTCGAAAGTGACCTCACCACTATCGGGCATTGTAATGTGATTGATAATGCGAATGAGCGTAGTCTTGCCCGCTCCGTTAGGACCGAGTAAACCGAAAACCGTGCCACGCTCAATATTAATAGAAACACCATCTAAAGCAGTATGTTGTGCATAACGCTTGACAATGTTTTGGGCTGATAAGAATGTATCCGCAGCGTTTATTCTATTGTCTTTCCGCGATAATAATCAATGATTTTAGTGCGAAATAAGTAATCGTATTGAGCAGAAAGTCGATTGCTGACAGCGTTAAGATACTTCGTCTTAGTCTCATCAAACTCTAGTGCGTTCGCTTTCCCGTACTCATATTTCTTTGTCATAAGATCGAAAGCTTCGTGAGCCGTCTTTTCGGCACTGATACTTGCTTCAAACTTTCTTGCGAGGCTACTGCATTATACCAGCAGTTTGAATTTCTTTGTATAGCGCCTTTCGCGTGTTCTGCAATTGCTCTTGTTGGGTCTCATAATTGAGCTTTGCTCTGCGAGATGTTAGTGCGGGTGGTGAAGTGATCAAAGATGGGGATGTTTTCAGGACAAGCCGATAGACTTGCTAAGTTATCTCTCATCTGCTTTGCTAAACGATGTGCCTGACAAACCATTGACCTTATAGTATGAGCTACCAAGATTGCCAGACAAATTCAGTGTCGGCCAACTAGTTCTGCACGGGCAATTTCCGATTCCTTTCTCGCACTTTGAATGCGAGTGCTGGGCCACGATTTCCGGTTTGCGCAGCTACGGCTTCATCGAAAGATCTGCTGTGGGCCATCAGATGGACGCTGTGGTATCTGAAGTGGTGGAACAGCAACATTTAAAAGCTATCCGGAGAAGGCATTTCTATCAGTTGAGTTGAGATCTAACAAGGCCAAACGATAGGCATTTTGATTTTTCTACTAATTTCCGCACTCGTCTTGGGCCACGGTGTTTTGAGCCTGTGTAACTTCTAACCGCTGGCCTTCTTGTTTTTCTGTAGAATGCTTTGACGCGCTCTAATTGAACATTGCTTAAAGCCAATTGATCTTGAGCCGTTTTTAACCAACTCTTTTTGATAGAGTACTTGTAAATGAGCTTGCGTTACTTGTATGCTTAAAGATTCACGCAAACGTTCTAGATCAGCAACGGCTGCGGATAAATTTAATTCAGACTTGTTTACGCTGATTGACTAATCTGAATCCCTGTAAAAATAGGGAACCGATGCTGAAATCCCAAAGCTCGTGCTTCGTGTTTTGACTTACGTACGTATTACTAGATGTTAGGCCCCGCCCGAAATTGAAACTCTGATTGGCCGTTGCACCAACCTCTGGGAGTCGCTCATTCTTGGCTGCCGAAACATTTAATGCTTCAGTACGATTGTTGAGTTCTTGTAGTTTTATCTGTACATTGCGTGACAAAGCATAGTCAATGCATTGGCGTAAAGCCTCATGGTTTGCTGTGCAAATGCAGATATCCCTGACAGTAACGTTATGCCAACAACTTCTCATCATTGTTGCGAATTATTCAGTTTTTGACTTTGATTGCCTCTTACTTTATCTCCTACTTTGAGTCCTGAGAGAACTTGAATGTTTTATGCCATCACTCATTCCTGCTCTTTTATTTCGCGACGATTAAAATGTTTGGGGGCTTTTCTTTCGTCAATACATAGACGTCAGGCTTCCCTTTTCGTATTCTATGGCACCTTCAGAATAGTTAAGACCTGTTGTGGTTTGTCTAATACGATTTGAGCTGTTGGCGCTATCGCCGGAACGAATCGTCGCTTTATTAGTTGATCCTCACAGCTGCTTTGATCTCAAATTGATTTGCTGCACTCGCTGTACTATTTACTTTTTGGGGCAATATATTCTAAAGTCGCATCAAATTTCTTTCCTTGTAGAGCTCCAATCGTTATTTGCATAGGCATCCCTTTATGAACTCTGTCTACTTCTGTCTCGTCAATAGAGCCTTTAAAAATAAGATCATTCATATTGGCCACGGTGGCAATCGTAGTTCCATCGTTGAAGGAGTTACTCATAATAACAGACTCGCCAACTTTTATAGGAATATCTAAAATTAATCCAGTCACAGTAGATTTAATCAATGTGGTACTCATCGCCATTTGATATTTTGAAACTCCGGTTTTGCTATTTCTAAAAGCGTCTGCAGTACTGCAGCAACTTCTTCTTTAGTTTGTCTAAGTGTTTGCAGGCTTTTTCATATTCTTCTGCGCTAATAAGTCGTGAGTCATACAGCTTTTTCTCTCCCAAAGTCTGTTTGAGCTTGACCATAGTTGATTCTTGCTAGTCGCAATCTGTTCTCTAGCAACTTTAAAGTACTCATATCCGGAATGACTTTGATCTTTGCAATAATTTCACCTTCCTTTACTTCGTCACCTGCTTTTTATACAGCTCACTGATGATTCCTGAGATTTGAGGTTTGATGTGCACTTCATTGCGGGGTTCTACAGATCCGGTGACAACGCTTGTTTGTTCCAGGTTGTTTATCGCTGCGGTATAAGTTTCATAACTTATTTCTTCCTGTTTTGAGCGTTGATAAAGGAAAACAAAGTGCCAATAAAGAGATTGCTACAAAGACGAGCAAACTCCATTTAAAAACTTCTTCATAGTTATTGTTGATTGTTTTGTTTCGATTGTTTGTTATTCATTCCTGATTGCATCTATGGGCTTTATGGATAAAGCTCGCAGAGAAGGGGCCATTCCGGCTAATCCTCCTAAGATGGCGAGCGCTAAAGCTACGAGAGCAAGCGTGAAAGATATTTGAAAAATTAATGTCTAATCCCGTTGTACTGACAATCATTTCTACTCCATTTAATAATAGGACGGCGAAAAATGCCGCTGATTCCTGCTAAAATTGTTAGGATTATACTTTCCGCCATAATTTGTTTTACGATGTCAGAGGGCTTTTGCGCCAATAGCTCTTCTTATTCCGATTTCTATGGTCCTTTCTCTTATGGTTACCATCCATTATATTGCTGACACCAATAGCACCAGATATTAAAGTGCCAATACCAATCATCCACACCAAGAAGCTCATTCCATCAAATAAGCTTTCACCATTTGAAACATCAATTCTATATTGAATAAGAATACGGCCTGTTTATCGTTGGGAGCAATCAGTGGGCTTCTAATTATATCGCCTACCTCATCTTGAGTCTCCGCTGCCATATAGCCCTTCTTTAACCGTGAATGTCAAGAAGCTAGTATTATCCCCCAAGTGGTATATTTCTTGCATTGTTGTAAAAAAGGAATGAATGCTGTTTCTGAGGTATTTCCTCCTCCGCCAACATTGGTATTTGACTTAGAGACCCCAACAATACGATAGTAGATGCTATCTAATTTTTATATAACGTCCGTATGGGTTTTCAATATCAGGGAACAATTCTTCCTTAATTCTTTTCCGATAACGCAAACTTTCCGCTTTTTGGATGATATCTGTCTCATTGATAAATCGTCCGTAGCCTATTTTGGGGTTCTCAATGTTGATGTAGTCCGATCTGACGCCTCGCATTGTGCCATTAGCTTTCTTACTATCGTATTGAAAAGTCTTTGACCACTGCTGTATAATTGGGGTCTGCAGTCTCTAAACGCGATACTTTTTCTTAAGCCGTTCGACATCGTTGATATCCAATTGCCAAGTGCGTTGACTTTTGCATGCCTTTTATAGGCATAGTTGTTTCGCCTGGAAAAACTAGCAGGAATTTTGCGCAGCGCCTTCAAGGTTCTACTCATTAAGCGCTGAAATCCTTGACCGCCTCCCATCAAAAATATCAACATAAAGATACCCCAGAAGATGCCGAATGCTGTTAGGAAGCTTCGTGCTTTATTTCTTGAAAGACTTTCATAAGTCTCTGACCATCTATCTAAATCAAAGAGTCGCATAAGGGTAGGGTTATTCATTTTGCACAGAAGTGCTTCAATGGGTTTTTACTTTAACGGCTTTTAGATGCAGGCACAAAGCCAGCGATCGGTCCGGAAATAATTAGTACGAGACAGTGCTTGAAGTACAATTTCAAATCAATGGTTGGATTTCATAAAAAGTATAAATCGGTTGATCTCAACCATCATCGTCACCTTTCCCAAAGAGTAATTGAGATATTCGGTCCCGATTGCGCCAAGCACCAAAGCCGCAATAGCCGAAAAATCCGTAATAATCACACTCTCGATGAGCACACTACGCAAGATGGGCCAAGGTTTAGCGCCAAGAGCTTTTTCGTATACCAAATTCGTGCGTGCGTTCTTTGATAGTAATGAGCATAATGTTGCTGATGCCAACTATGCCCGAGAGCAACGTAAGTCCACCAATCACCCACATAGCTACGCGCAGATAATGGGCAGCTTGGTCTCTTTTCTCTTGCTCCGTTTGCTGGGTTATCTATCCGCTACGGCACTCTCGTCTTTGGGACTAAAATTGTGGGGTACGGAGAACACACTATAAAGATCTTTACGAAAGACTGAGTCAGCCTCTTCCGCATCTGTGCCATTCGTGCGTAGAGATTAATTCCTCAATATTCTGGCCTTTACGATACAAAAGTTGACATGCTCGTATAGGGAATATCGCCTTCAAAACCACCCATAATGCCTTTGTTGGAGACAATACCTACAATATGATACACGATGCTATCAATACGCAGCGGTTTATTGAGCGCATTGATTGCCGTAGTAAAAAACTCTTCAGCTGATCGTTCACTAATGACGATCACCTTGCGTGATTGTCCAAGTCTGATTGGCTCAAATAGCGTCCATACAATACCGTGATTTTGTCAATTTCAATATTGTCGGGATAGCAACCATTTAGTGTGCCGCTAAGCATCTTGTTACCGTAAAGAGGCTTTCACGCCCGACTGTTGATTCTTAGCCGTTACGCTATGAACACGCTCGAGGGAAAGCCCTATTTATCAGTGTGTGGATCGCGACTATCAGAAATTTCGATCTACGCGACCTTTTTCTAACCCATTATACGGTTCAGAAGTGACACCCAGCCATACTTTGATTGCGTCTAAAGCAACTGAACCCCATATTGGCATCGAAGGCATTTATCAAAACCGTTGCCCGCACCCAATAATATAATGAGTAGAAAATACCACCGAAACGCTTAATCCCGTTAGGGAAGTGCGCATTTTGTTTATACTGAGATGTACAAAAATCTCTCGTAAATCGTCAATCATAAGCAAACCTGTTGCTTTATTTCATATAAGGTTGATCCTGGAGGGCCTTGTCTCTTCTATCTCACCAATCAGTCCGTCTTTGATGTGGATGATCTTATGTGTGCGATAGGCCACGCCGCTTTCGTGCGTCACGACAATGATAGTCATTCCGTCCTGTTCATTTAAGTCACGCAGTAGCGTCATTACTTCCTCGCTGGTTTTGCTATCCAACGCCCCAGTTGGTTCATCGGCTAGAATAATTTGCGGTTGCGTGATTAAGGCGCGCGCTATGGCAACTCGCTGCTTTTGTCCTCCACTCAGTTCGTTGGGAAAAATGATGCGCCCAGTCTTTTAAACCCAATTTTTCCAAATAAGTAAGCGCCAGCATATTTCTTTTTGCGACTTACGCCTTGATAATAGAGTGGTAGGGCTACATTTTCGAGCGCATTCTTGTAGGAAATCAGGTTGAAAGACTGGAAGATAAAGCCGATTTTTCTTGTTTCTAAATTCGGCCGCACGAGCTTCTTTCAAATTCTTTACCAATGTTCCATCCAGCCAATACTCTCCCTCGTCATAGGTGTCGAGAATGCCGAGGATATTGAGCAGCGTACTCTTGCCGGAGCTGCTGCGCCCATGATGGAGACAAACTCCCCTTTTTTGATGTCCAAGGTGATACCTTTCAAGACGTGGAGCGGCGCCCCGGCATTGTATGTCTTATGTATATTTTCTAAGTGAATCATAACTTAATCTAAAGAAAGAGATGAAAGCTTCTTTTTAAGTCGTCGAAAGTAAGGTTTAGCGCTTTCATCTGTCGGGCTAAGTCCGGCAAAATGTTCTTCTCTAAACTCCTTCCGCCTCAATTCCAAAATGAGTGCAGGCGCATTTTGGGCAACAAAGTAGCCTAATCCGCGCTTATTATAAATGTATCCGTTTTGTGCCAACCAATCATAGGCTTTTACAGTCGTATTTACGTTGACCTCTACTATCGCACTGTATTCCCTGACGCTCGGCACGCGCCCATCCACGCCATATTTGCCGGCCAGAATTTCGTCTGTCAGGCGTCGGGCTGTTGCTGGTAAATGGGCAATCCTGATTTAAAAATCATAGTCTGCAGGTTTTTACTTTTTTTAATCTAAGATGGCAAAAAGTTGCTGGGTAGCTAAATGCATAGAGTAGGGCTATGATGATGAGCAGCAATACGTTTAAGAAAAACAAGGCCGCCTAGTAGTTCGATCATCATAATCTATAAATGGAACAGCAGAATTTGCGTCTATCATCTGTCTAATTACTAAGCCGACTATTACGAATAGTGAAAAAATGGCATGACAATGCAATGGGAGTGGCCCATTTTTCTAACACTGTTTGCTACAAACAAACTGATAGCATCTAAAACCCAAAGTTGGAGAAGTAAAGATACGTTCGACAATATTGCTGTAGCGTCGCCTTTTTAGAATGTAGTTAAAGAAATTGTCCACAGAAAGAGGAAAAAGAACGCGGAATGGAGGAATATTCCAACCAAAAGAGCGCAAGTAGACCCGCGCGCAACTCATCTGCCAATATGATCAATATAAAGTTGACGATAGGAAGTAAGAATGCATAGATGAGATATTTGGAAATAAACTTCTCAAGTTGGATGCCGGTACGAGTAATTCCCTAATTCTGACTTGCTTTCGTCTTAGATCTTCGTTCATTCCTGAAGGAGCCAAGCAAACAAGGCCTAAAAAGCGAAGAGGAAGTATATTCCAATCATAGCTTGGGCTTCGTATAGCGAAGGAGAATTGTTGGATGCTTTAATCGTAAAATAAGATGCCAGCAGTGTAAATACTAATGTTATAACGAAAACGATTAGCATTTTCCGGATCAACTTCGACCGGTGCTGAAAGAGGTGGCGTTTGGTATAGCGTAGCCAGCGCTTTGTGTTGAAGTTGTTCATAATTTTCCCGCTATAAGTTGTGGATTTGACGTAACAGCATTGAAGAACAATTCTACGTTGACTTGAGTTTCTTCTGCCGTATCATTAGATAGCATCACAGCATTTCCGCCTATTGTAGGCTGTACAAAAAGCGCATCGTCGACGGGCTCGTCTGATGGCCGATGGGTAAAGCAAAAATGATTTTGGATAGTTGAAATATCCGTGTTAACAACGATTTTATGGCGGTCTACGACGATAATTGCGTCCAGCAAAATATCAATATCTCTGATCTGATGTGTAGAAATGATGACCGTTTGGCTCTCGTCTAAAGTGTTGCGTAATGACTTTTTCGAAAGCTGACTTTTTGAAGGGATATCGAGACCATTGGTCAGCTCATCCATTAAGATGTGTTTGGTGCGCGTGGCCGATGCAAAACTCAAGTAAAAACTTCTTCTGTTGCCCCATCGAGAGTTGGTCCAGCCGCCTGTCTGTATCCATTTCAAAGGCCGTAAAAGGCAAGATTCAGATATCCCGACTGAATTTGGGATAAAATGGACGTTTAATGCGATGTAACTTTCCGCCTTTATAGCAGGCAATGCTATTTCTTCGGGTACGAGAAACAGATTCTGCAGAAACGTCGTTGTACGTTTAGACGGCAACTCCTCATCTATGCTCAGGCTGCCTTTATTGGGTTTCAACAGGCCTGCAATCAGATAGAGTAATGTGCTTTTTCCGCAGCCGTTCTTCCAATGGTCCGTAAATCTTACCGAAACTGCTTGCAGAGAGATCTTCAGTAAGCATTCTCTTTGTTTCCTATACTTGAAATCAAGATGTGTGATGTCTATCATAGAAGTTTATATGTAATAGTGTAGTAGAACACCGCAAAAAGTAAAGATTCGTTTGTTTTCCTCAAAATAAAAAGAGCAAAAAACTTTATCTTCTTCTCTTCATTTTAGATTTTGCAGTCAAAAACCACTTGATGATAGTGTCTCTCCCTCTACTTTCAGATTTTCTTATCCGGCCAATGTCGTGGATGAGTTCGCTTCTTTTTCGCAAGGTTTAATGGCGCACCAGTATGAATGAGATGACCGTAAATAAAGTCTGAAAAAACTCAGCAAAGCGCGTGGATCTCAACTGCGAAGTCTTTCTCGCGGCTTTTTCATCGTGATGAAAAGATGTACGCTCGTGAAGTACGTTTGTATTATCACGAGCGTAAGATCAGTACGCTTGTGGTACTTTCATAAAGCTTAAGTTGCGTACAGCTTTCTTTGATGCTGTGGTAATAAAACTATAGGGAAAGGATGATATAATTTGGAAAGGTTGTATAAGGCAATTAGCGCGTACTATCTCTGTGATTGCCTGAATCTATTTTATAATTTTGCCGCTACTAAAGACGCATTATGGATACAAATGAAGAGTTTGCGACAGATAAAAGGGCGCTTCGCACGATGATGAATGGACCTGTGGGTGCTTTGATGCGTCGCATGGCTTTACAATATAAGTCAATTTTGGCGTAGAACTTCCCCGCTTGGAAGATTTTGCCAAGGAGTTGCCGCATACGTACAATTTGGCGGCAACTTTATGGAAGAGGATATTCGCGAATGTGAGACTTCTGGCGTGCATGTATGCCTTTTGAGGTGTCTTTTCACGCGACTTGGCCGATGTTTGGTTGGAACGAGTGCGTTTTTGCAGAAGAGGCAGATGCACTGGCTATGTACCTTTTAAGTCGTCTTCCCTATGCCTCAGAATTGGCTTTCAGAATGCATCGCAGGCGAAAATCGGATGAGGCGATATATAGATTACCAACTTTTGGGCCGTTTGTTCTTACAAAGGTGTAAGCCTTCGTTTCGTGATAGTCAGGAATTCTTAGATCAGGTTGCGTCTGATTTGACTTCAACAGATCAGCGCGTGAGCTTGGCGGCTTATAAAAGCCTTAATGCGCTATATGGATTTAGGTCTGGTGGAAGAGCGAATGGGAAATCGCATCTTGAATGAGGCGAAACCGAAAATGATTAGCTCGTTATAGCCGGATTTAATCTGAAATGAATAATGGTGGGCACCTCCGCTGAGAGCCACTCATTATTATATAGTTATAAAATGCTTATCTGCCGGCAGTTGTCGTCAGAACCTGGCAGTCATTTGAAAATCGATCGTATTGTAATAGTGATCTTTCGCCATTCGGTTGTTGGTAAAGTTGTAGTTGAGTTGGAAAATAAAATTCTTTCGTGAAGCAATAGGTGGCAGAAAGCCATAGTTGGCCACTAAGGGTTCAATGTTTCGTTGTGGCGATAACAATCCCAGCGCCCAAACAGTTTGAAGTTCTTAAAGAGAGTGCACCGACAGCAGCGTACCATCGCATCAGCGCGATCGGGAGCTATAGCATCCGTAACAACACCGCCGACAGACGACATATACTCCAGGCGCACATCACTCATCTTCATAATCAACACCTACGCAACGATTGCGCAGCGCATACTTTAGGTCACCGGCTCCTTTGTAAAGATTCATTTCAGTATACTTACCATTCCAGCCGAATCCGCCGATTCTCAAGTTTTGATCGGACTCACCCAGATGCCACCAATAAGATCTTTGTGGTGATCACGTTCTGCGCGGTTGATACCTCGCCCATTGAAGATGCCCACTTGATAATGGAGCCATCTATGTCCGTCGGCCGCAGGAAGAAGTCGCCCTGCAACTGAATACCTAAGTCGCGACCGGAGGTGCCTTCGTCACCGATGCGGTCACTAATGGAGCTAACTTGTTTGTAGCTTTGAGAAAAAGCGCCGAGACCTATCACTAAAGGGGCTCACCCAGGATTCTCAAAACCGAAGACTACGCTTGAATTCGCCAATCTTAATGCGGGCTTCTGCTGAAGCGCTGCACTCTATAAAAGGCATCTAAAACGCGAGGTCCTTTATAGGTGCCGGGCTTTCCTTGCAATTCGATTTGAAGTTTGTAAGCAAAATCTTTGAAGATGCTGCCGCTGGCATAGAGGCGGACGAAGCGGAGGCTGAAAGCCGCTGTTGAATTTAAGTAGCGCTGATCCGTAGGTCATATTTGGTCATAATATATCCGCCAAACTTCACCTAAAATCAACTTTGTCCGCCAAATCTTTGACCTCGGCGAGGGTGTTGCGAGACGTTTTGGAGCAATTTCTTGCCTTGCCGGTAGAATCTGTGGGTAGCTGATCAGAAAGGTTTGTAGCTAAAGCGGCATTAGCCGAAAAAGTAGCCCTACTATTAAAGCGTAAAATTTCTTCATAGATGATTTGGTTTTTATTATTAGAGATGTTTCGACAAAAGTACGGAAAATTATGCGAAACACTTCTCATCTATGTATCTTTTCTTACATATCCATCCATCAATCTAAAGTATTTTTCGTGTATAAAAACGTATTTAGGTTTTGAGTTTTGGGGCTGTTTTCAGCTAATTTTGCAGAGATAAATTTAAAATTTTTAAGAGATGCAATTGATCAGACTTTTTATTCTTGTTCGTATTTAGTTGTGGCTGGTTTGTAACAGATGCGCTTCCGTTGCGTCCGGATTTAATGTCACCAATTTCTGATGACTTGCAGCAGTCTGGTAATCGGGTAGAATATATCAATTTTGGAAAGTTGGATCAGTGGGTCACGCGCAATATAAAAGAAAGCGGTATTATTGGCGGTAAAACTAAAGTTATCTATGCCATAGGGTCCAACACAGACTATTAATGGCAATGTTGCATACCACGGATTGGGGGGATCGCCGTGGGCAACTTCAAATGTATACGCTCACGTAGCAGGTATTCATAAAGCAAATCTTTCGGTTTGGAAACAACAACGCCCCGGACAAGGCTATTGCGCCAAACTTTATACGCACTTAGAGGAATGTAAGGTGTTGGGGATTGTAAATATTAAAGTTTTGGCCGCAGGTTCTCTCTTCTTAGGCCAAATGATGGAGCCTATTTCCGGAGTATCCAACCCGATGTCTAAGCTTAATTGTGGCGTACGTTTTAATAAAAAGCCCTCTGCTATACGCTTCGATTACGCAGTAAAACTTTCAGGACAGCCCAATCGTATTAAGCAAACCGGATTTGGGGGAACAAAAACGATAGCTGGTAAAGACGCCGCCGATTGTATCGTTTATTTGCAAAAAAGATGGGAAGATGTACAGGGGAATGTCTATGCAAAGAGAATCGGAACAATGGTAACGCGCTTTTCACACAATACCGGATGGGTTAATAATGCAGATTTTACGATCCATTATGGCGACATCACGCATCAACCTTTTTACCAAAAGTTATATGGGGTTGACTTCGGGCGATGGCCGTCGGTATGCAAAAAACAGCAAAGGAAAGATGGTTCCCATACAAAGAAGTCGGATGGGGCAGCGCAACGGATGTACCGACGCATTTGATTGTACAATTTGACTCCAGTAGCGGCGGCGCATTCATCGGATCGAGTTGGCAATACTCTTTGGGTTGACAATATTCGCTTGGTTTACTAATTAGAGTGATAAAAGATGGATCCGGTTGCGAAGAAGCCAACAATAGCTTTGGTGCTTTCCTCCGGTGGCGCAGAGGATACGCCCACATTGGCGCAATAGAAGAACTCAGTCTCGTGGATACCATATTTCTTCTATTGCAGGCTGTTCTATGGGCGCGATTAGTTGGAGAATTTATGCATTAGGTAAGTTGGACGTCTTTCATCGCTGGTTGTTGGGGCTCAATATGAAGAAGATCTTTGGCTAACCGACTTCTCCGTCTCTTTAAGTTATTGGATTAAGGGAGAAAAGATTATCAATGCTTTAGCAGAGTTTGCTCCAGATTGTAAAATCGAAGATTTGGCGCTCCCATATTGCGCAATAGCGACAGACTTAAAGGCTCAGCGCGAAGTAGTATTTGATAAGGGTAGCTTATATGCCGCTATTCGCGCTTCTATTGCAATGCCTACCTATTTTAGTCCGCTCCGGACGAAATCAATGCTCTTGGTTGATGGCGGTATTTCAAACCCGCTTCCTTTAAATCGCGTAAAAGAATGCCCGAGACTTACTTGTCGCAGTCAATGCTAGTGCGCCTTTTTGACGGAGTCTTATGAACGACGGAGAATGAAGGTTCTCAATCAAAAGAGTGCGCAGAACGGATTACTGAATCTTCGAGAGTCGTTGGGTTTTGGTGCATCTAATGATGCAGAACATTCAGATCGCTCAATTACGTCTCTTTGATTGCTGATTCAATTCATACTTTGATACAGCAACATTCGAGTTTGCAGATGAAATTAACTCCTCCCGACGTCCTTGTTTCCATTCCGATGAATCGCTTTGTCGGGTTTTCTTATGATAAGCCACGAAAGATTATTCATTATGGTCGGAGGTTGATGAAAAAGCTTTGGACGACTATGAGGGCAAAAGTGAAATAAAATATACGCGGTTCGAATTAGTTCGAGCCGCGTATATTTATGATGTATGAACGCCAAGAATCGCGCCGCCAATTAAAAAGGTTGAATGACGATACCTCCAACAGCGTTTCCTAAAGATTTTAGAATCTCTGCGTATATCTTGTGTTGCTCCATCAAATTTCTGCAATTCTCATAATCCTTCGCTTGCATAAGTTTTGTCATTTCCTCTTCTATTTTCTTCAATTCGTTTTTGAAGAATCTGTATTTGATATTCCAATAAGATGTGCACCACGGTTTCTTCTGCAAGCCTTTCTCTATCTCGATTTCTGCTTTCGTCAGTTTTTCCGAGGCAGTGGTGAGTTGCATAGCCAAAGCATTGATGTCAGCATCCGGATGATTGATGAAATAATCGCGTGCTACAAAATCTTTCTGCCTAACCTCCTTTTTGCGCCTCGTCAATAATTTTTGGTGCAAAGGATCTTGAGTTTGATATTATCAGCTGCCAAATCTTCGGCAATAAACGTTATAATGCTTTTTTTCTTCAGTCTCTCCGTGCTTGTTGGCGAAGCGCAATTTTTGTTCGCCAGCGCAAATAATTTCGCGTATCAAGGCACGTTCCTGTTCTTCGCCGGCTTTTAGCGTCAGCGTATTTATACTTTTCTGCAATGCTTGTTGTCTTTTTGAGGGTTCCCGGCATTGTTTTGCTGTCGATCAGCCCCTTTTGTGAGCTCCTCTTTTCCTGAATTTAGCAGCCTCACTCAAGATCAGCTGCTCGTCAATGTCCATCAATTTAGCACACTCGCGCATAAGTTTGCCGAGTTATCCCAGTGGGAACGATTGCTATCGAACGAATAATGTCGCTGACCGATTCTGACTCTCTTTATCGGGTCATCGGCGGTTTCTTTGATAAGCATAGCGGCCTTAAAGCGTATAAAATCAACCGCCTCAGCTTGCAGATAAGCTCTAAAACTTTCGGCAGAATGCTTCCGCGCAAAGCTATCGGGGTCTTCACCATTTGAAGTAAAGCACTTTTGATGTTTAATCCTCTTTTAGCAATAGATCAATGCCTCGCAAACGCATAGAATCCTGCTGCATCGCCATCATATAATACGACAATGTTGGACGTGAAGCGATGAAGCAAACGAATCTGCCCCCTCAGTGAGCGATGTGCCACTCGAAGCTACGACATTTTTCTATGCCGCTTTGGTGCATAGCGATCACGTCCATATAGCCTTCGACCAAGTAGCACGCATCTTCTTTTGACAATGGCCTTCTTTGCAAAATACAAACCATAGAGTTCGCGGCTCTTGTCGTAGATAACAGACTCGGGCGAATTGATATATTTCCCGACATTCTTATTCTGCTGCATGATGCGCCCACCAAAGCCGATAACCCTTCCTGATACGGAATGGATAGGGAAGATGATTCTATCGTGATATCTGTCGCGTAGTTGATGATTGTCGGTTTCAAAGCACAAAACCGGTTTGTACAAAGCAGATCTTTGCTGTAACCTTTATTGAGGGCCGTTTGCGCTAAAGCATCTCTGCTTGGAGAACTACTAGCCTCAAAATGAAACTTTTTGAATGATATCATCTGCAAACCACGTTGTCGAAGATAGGATAGACCGATGAGCTTGTCCGTCTTTATTCTCGTGTAAGAGGTTAGAAAAATACTGCCAAAGCCCACTCGTTGAGGACCAACATGCTTTCTCGCATCGAAATGCTCTTTTGCTCCTCTGCGCTAAGCTCTTTTTCTTTAACCTCTATGCCATATTTTTAGCTAAAGTCTTGATTGCTTCAGGATAAGTTAGCTGTTCGATCTCCATAAGGAAGTGAACCGCGTTTCCTCCTTTTCACGCAACCGAAACATTTTGCATGAGCTGTTTGGTCAGGGAAACTACAAAAACTCAGCGTCTTCTCGTTGTGAAAGGGCAAAGGCCTTTTAAGTTTACGCCGGCTTTTACGCAGCGTAACGTAATCTTTTGACTGCATCTACGATGTCGGCAGCGTCCATTACGCGCTGAATGGTTTGTCTATCAATCATAGCCTTGCAAAGATACGTAATTTATTGCGGTTTAATCCGGAACTAGCCGGTGAATAGGAAGAGCGGTTGTTGATTTTGAGTTGTTATGGCCTCATTGCGAACAATTTTTATCCGGAAAAAGTTTGTGATGAAAACAGAATTTGATCGGTGGAAAAATCTCGCTTTTTCTTTAGCAATGCCGGATGTGTTTTCGTTTGCTGGTGCCAAACTATCGTTTGCCGGCGGCAAACAATGGTTTGCTCCGACCAAACAATGGTTTGGCGGGAGCAAACCAAAAGCAATCTTGACTCTCTGCTTTCAAATCAAATACAGCAGTGTTGATGAAGCGGCTTCTCTACTTCTAATATCCCTTTCTCGTTTTTGTGATAAGAATGATGAGCATAATTGTCAAAGGAAATTGCTGAAATCATGGAGATTGTTTATCTTTTGCCACGAAGGCCGTTGCCACATCTTTTATATATGGTGTAATGTTTTTGCCTCTTTTGGGGGAAAAAGAATCAGTGAAGTAAAAAGAATAGAATGAAGCGTTTGGTGTTAAGTTTTGATTGTCGCGACTTTGTTTGGTATTACGTCAGCACAACGTACGATTTACGAGCAATATATTGATAAATACACAGCACAGCCGTAGAGCAGATGCACAAATATGGGATACCTGCCAGTATCACATTGGCGCAAGGGTTGCTTGAAAGCGGTGCAGGTACAAAGCATGTTGGCCGTTAGTGGCAATAATCATTTGGTATTAAGGCTGGAAATACGTGGACAGGGGCCTTAGTTTATTGAAGGACGATGATCTGCCTCAAGAGCGCTTCCGTAAATATAACTCCGCAAGTGAGTCGTATGAGGACCATTCGCTCTTCTTAACTACAGAGACCGAGATATGCTTCTTTGTTTAGTTGCCGCCTACTGATTACCGTTCATGGGCTTATGGACTTAAAAAGCCGGCTACGCGACAAATCCAAGATATAGCAGAGAGTTTGATAGGCTTGATCGAAACCTACAACTTGCAGCAGTATGACAATAAAGCTATGAGAAAAAGGCCTGTTGCAAGATTTTAAAGACTTCCTGCATAAGATTGTACCCGTAGACGTGACCCAAACGGATCTGCCTATAAAAGCGATGCAATGAAAACTATTATTTAGTGGCGCGCTCGGGCGATACTTACGCGTCAATAGCTCACGCAATAGGGATTAAAGAACAAAAAGTTGCGGAAGTATAATGAAGTTGATTCAGATATGCCGCTGTCAGTTGGCGATATTGTTTTCTTGGAAAAGAAGAAAGCTCACGTTTATGCTCAATTAAGAGGCAAATATCATACAATTGCTGCCGGCGAATCGATGCACAGTATAGCACAATCGTATGGCGTAAGATTAAGTGCACTCTATAAGGCAAACAAGTTGCCTTCCGGTTATTTTTCCACGTGTAGGGTGAACGCTTGCTTTTTGGATTAGAACTGGTTGAAAAATGTGGTATGTTGCGATCTTTTGAGAAAAATATCTTAGGAAACATAATTTTTTTGACAAGATTTTCGTTATATAGCTAACGAAGTTTGTAACTTCCACGATTTGGGATCGTCACTTAATAAAGTGATGCTCAGATACAAGAAATTAAGACTTACCTTGTGCGAGTATAAGTAAAAATAGATTGGTAAATATTTAAGATAAAGCATTATGAAAAAGTCTCTTTTCTGATAAGCATGTTTGCTTTATAGGTCTCGTAAGTGAGCTATGCGCAAGATGATGTTTACTTTGTTCCTAAGAAAGGAAGCAAGGTCGTAGAAGATCAAGAGGATGTAAGCTCTTCTTATCGCGAACTTCCAGCGCAATCTTCCGAACAAGATGGGTGGTATTCTAACCGCCGCGTAAATCGTGACGTGGATGCTTATAATCGTCGAAGTGCGAATGTGAATGAATCTTCGAACTTGAAACAGCAACGTCTTTACGAAGACGAAGAAGATAATGGGTATTATACCGAACGCTTGATACGCTTCCACGCTCCCGGTGGTGTGATCGTCACAAGCCCTTATTATTGGGATTATTGCGACTATTATGTTGATCCGTTCTACTATTATGACCCTTGGTATTGGAGAACAAGCTGGTATAACTGGGGACGTCCTTGGGGCTGGAGCAGTTGGTATACTTGGAGTCCTTGGCCTAGTTGGTACGGATATTATGGTCCTTGGTATGGATATTACAATTCTTGGTATGGTTACTATAATCCTTGGTATGATTGGGGATGGAACCGAGGCTGAACAACTGGGGCTACCGCGAGAGTTATCGAGGGCTCTTTGGGGAGGAAGAGCTCTAATGTGAATAACTCAGCTGCGAACACGAATGGTAGATCTTATGCCGGTAACTTTGGACGCTCTGGCTCGAACGAGCGCCAAACCGGTTGGTCTAATCGCACATTCCAAGGCGCAGATACATATAATAATGGTGGCCGAAGCTTCTCTGGTTCTATACGTTGGAACAATACGAACAATAGGACTTTACCAAATCGCTCTTTCAATGGCGATAATGGCTCAAGATCCAATCAGGACAATCTATAGATGGACGCCGTTTCGGTAATGGCTCTTCTACACGCGTTACACCAACAGATCCGGCACGCACATTTGAAAGTCAGCCTTCCAATACAAGAACTTTCAAGGCGGAAGCAATCGTAGCTTTGGCGGAGGCGGAATAGTTTTCGAACGGAAGTAATCGCAACTTTGGTGGAGGCGGTACCGGCGGAGGCCGTAGCTTTGGTGGTCGTCGTTAATATAATGAGTTCAAACATTTGATTGTGTTCGGCTCGTGTGAAAGGACTGAGCCGACTGCTAATTTCTGAAATTTACATATTCAGTATGAAACGCAAGTATTTTCTATACGCATTTGCTCACTGTCTTGCCTCTGCAAGCACAGGATATCTATAAGGTGGAGCAGTTTTCTGGAGAAGATCTTAACGGAACGGCTCGCTTTGTTGGTATGGGCGGAGCAATGAATGCACTTGGTGCAGATTTATCAGCTACTAGGTACAAACCCGGCGTCAATAGGCTTGTTTCGGCGTAACGATGTTTCCTTATCTGGTAGTGTGACTACGCAACCTAATGCGCTTAGTCTGAACAACGTCGATAAATCTCGTGCAAGTTTTTGACCAATTAGGCTTTGTTTATTCTACACGCATTGGTGGTTCTTCTATAAAGTATCTTAACTTTGGATTCAATTATCAAAAAGCGCCGTAACTTCAAGAGCTTTATTGGCCTTGATGGCGTAGATTTAGGTAGCCTCTCTCAATCTATGGAGATGGCTAACTTAGAGCTCAATTTATGGTAAAGCAAAAGACGATTTAGCTAAACGGCAAACTTATGTCTCCCCAATAGCAGAAGTTGGCTATTTAGGCTATCTTATAGATCCGGATGCTAGTGGTAATCTTAAGCCGGTAAATGCTACAAAGGCCTATTATCAAAGAGCGCAGCACGGAGGCATTCAACAGTACGATTTTAATGTATCTATGAACTTTAAGGATCGTATTTTTTTGCCGGCTTAACCTTTGGCTTCTATAATGTAAATATGAACTCATATACATTATACTCCGAAGACATCTTAGATCCCGGAGGTTCTGGTCAGACACAACCTTATAAGATGTCCTAATGATCAAGCGCTAACTGGAAATGGATTTGATGTTAAGGCGGCGTAATCTTCCGTCCGGTGGAGAATGACCCATTTAGAATAGGATTTTTCCGTTTCTACACCTATATGGTTCAGTCTTACCGGCAACAATCTCTTTGCTGACGCATTCTCCATTTACTAAGCCAACGGAAAAAGATCCAGGTTATGCAACGGATGATTTTTGATTTACAATATCCGTACACCTTGAAGTTTAATATTAGCTTAGGTACAACTGCTCAGGTAACTTCTTGGCTTTGGATGCAGAATACGAATATAAAGACCTACTAGTGGAACAAGCATTAGCTATCCAGATTACAATACTCTTGATCCTTGGACAGGTATTTCTAACAATTATCAAGATAAAGCGTTAAAAGGGAGATAAATCGTTACTCTTAAGGGTGTGAGTACATTCCGTCTTGGTGCGGAGGCGCGTTTTGCACCAGGCTGGTTTGCACGCTTAGGTTATAACTATGTGTCCTCTCCGTTCAACGCAAAAGATGCCTTTTTAGAACCTTTTTCCGAATGCGGGAACTTCTTATGGCGATAGCGAGTCTATTTTGTATCAGACAGGAGACCGATTATGTCAATTTGGGCGCGATTAATCGATTTACCTGTGGCTTAGGATGGCACAGCAAGTCTTTTATGCAGACCTTGCTTATCAATATCAGGCACAGACGGGTGATCTGTATTTCTTCCAAGTCCCTGTAAATAGTACAGATTATCGGACTAACGAGTTGAAATCTCAAAAGGTTGATCTGAATCGTCATAATGTTTTGCTAACGTTAGGCTTCAAGTTTTGATCGTATATAGCATTTTTAAGCAAAGCGAGCTACTTATAAAAAGTAGCTCGCTTTTATTTGTTGTGGATATTAGATCTTATCATACAATATGCCGGAATACAGCACAACACCAAAGCCTTTCATCCGTGGCCGTTATAAGTTTAAGACCAAGACTTTCGGCTTTTTCTTTTATTCGTGGCAAATCATCTAAGTAAAAGCCGCTTGTCAGGAAATATCCGCTAGGATTTAGTCGCTCAATATAGTCCGGCATATCATTTAGAATCACATTCAAGTGAATATTTGCCAAGATAACATCAAATGGACCTTTATCTTTCAATCCTGTAGCATCACCGAGTAAAACCTCGATGTTGTTAATATGATTCAGTGCCAGGTTTTCTGTAGCATTATTTACACACCATTCATCAATGTCTATGGCCATGCAATCTTTAGCTCCTTTCATAAAGCTGCAGAATAGCCAACAGACCGGTGCCGCATCCCATATCTAAAACCTTTTTACCCTTTAGATCCAACGACAAGATTGCTTTAAGCATCTGCGAAAGTTGTCTCATCGATGTCCCGTTCCAAAGGACATTTTCGGGTTAATAATGATGTTGAACTTCGCTTGTGGGATATTCTGATGAAAAGGGCCGCCACGACACACTGGTCACCAATGACCAATGGTTCAAAGTAATTCTTTTCCCACACCTCGTTCCAATCTTTATCCTCAGCTTCTTGATATGTATAGCTTACATCAACGTCTGGTAGTGGAAAGTCTGCTATACAGTTCTTTAAGTCCGTTTCCCTAAAGTCTTTAACGGGAATATATCCTTCATTTTGTTCATCCTGTGCAGTCGACTTTACGAAAGAATCAAAGCCAATCTCACCCAGTAAATCGATCAATACATCCTCAAAGTCCGAACTCTGAGGTGTCAGCTTAAAAAGTAAACTCTAAATATCTCATAATGTTGTTGTTTAGAAGGGTAGTGTACGGAAAACCAGTGACGAATCCTTATTAGCATTGCTTTCGTATGCGCCATTCCGATGGATAGAGGTTGTTCGCTCTGCTTCGAGATTATTGAGGAATCCTAAGTTTTTATCTTCATAGGTAGCAAGCAAATATCCTCGCTCTGTTGTGTCCAAATTCAATGCTTCGTGTCGCAGATAGGCAATGGCTTGCTCATAGTTTAATCACCACTTTCAGGAAGGTTTCGGGTGATACTATTGTTGACAGTGCCAAGTCAGTTTGCGGTATGAGCTTTTTGCCCTTTATTTCTGCTATGTTGATACCGGTTCTGATCGTTTTAATCTGCTTTTTGATTTGCCAAGCTATCGAAAGAAAATTCTCTTTCACACTTGCACCATATTGTTGTCTGAAATCAAGAAGGCTAAAGGTTCTTTAGCATCCACCAAGCAGACAATTGGCGTGCAAGCTGCTGACTGACAGTTCCGGACGCCCTTTTTGGCTTCTTTTTCCGGCGCAGTTGCCGATGTCTTTCTCAATAATGCGAAGAAGATTCCTTCTCCTCGTGTGTAATGAGGGGAAGAAATGATAGACGTGAAGAGCTATCTTTCGTGAGCGAACCTCTGATTTTCCACTCCTCTTTTATGGGAATTGGCAAGGTTTCAGCCCCTAATTCCGCGGCATATGCGCTCAATATTGTCTTCGTTTTCCGCACGATTAAACGTGCAAGTACTATATACGAGGAAACCACCTTCGCGCAAGGCAGGCCAAACGTCAGAAATAATTTCAAATTGTCTTTGTGCGCAGAAATCTACATTCTCTTTGCTCCGACTCATCAATGGCTCCGGATCTTTTTCTGAACATACCTTCGCCGGAGCAGGGCACATCTGCCGCAATGACGTCGAAGCATCCGGGCAAGTGTGAAAAAGGATTTAGGATAATCCTCTGTGACAATTACGTCCGATGTCCCCATTTAGCCAGGTTTTCTGCCAAGATCATTGCACGACGATGTATCGGCTCGTTCGCCACTAAGAGCGTCTGCTCCGGGAGTTCGGCTCTCCATAGCGTACTTTTTCCTCCCGGGGCAGCACATAAGTCTCAAGACGCGACGAGGCTCCTCCGGAAGCGCCTTAATAACTTGAGACGAAACATTGATGACGCTTCCTGCACATAATAAGCGCCGGCGTGGAAGAGTGGGTCTAAGGTAAAAGACGGCCGCTCACTCAACAATAGCCGGTCTCTGCACCAGGCACGCTTTCTCCGCTAATAGCCGTGGCTTTGTTCGGATTTCACACGAATACTTGTGGGCGCTTCCTCATAAAGCTTTGATTAATGCCTCTGTTTCTTCAAGCCCCAACAAGGACTTTGTTTGAGATATAAAGTCTTCCGCAAATGAATCATATTCGGAGAAAGAGAAGGGCGTAATGAACGTGTGTTTACGAGCTATGATTGACAGTAATCAGCGAGCCGTGATATGGAAACACGATTGATGGGATTCATATTTGACATAGCAAGTGCCCATTTTTCGCTGGTCATCTAAGACTTCTGCTAAAAATCGATTTCAACGTGACGCCCCATTCTGTCGGGATAGGCCGACCTTGTGGGTCGTAGAACGCGCTCATATTTGTTGTAGCCAATATCAAATGTGGTGCCGTATTGATGACAACTGTTGTCGCTGGCGTTATGGTTAAAGCGGCGCAACCTTTCGACGTCTTCGCGTGTGCGCAACACTGATGTTACAACCAGCCGGTGAAAGCCTACGCCTTTAGCAGCACAAGAATCTACAAAAAGCACGTGCTATTTCGTTAAGCAAAACTGCCGCTCTCGGCACGAGATAAAGAATACTTTGCTGCAGTCTGTTCACATGATAAAACGGGTTGTCCCCAATATAAACTAATTCCTTCTTACGTTTCATCGCCTCCTCTCGATTTAGCGCAATCGAGAAAGCCCATTGCGCTGCGCTGTGGCCAGTTGCACATCATTTAAATCGGGAAAAAGAAGTTTGAAAGTTGGGTACACTAACCACCTTGTGCTTAATCGCTTGGCCTGATGCATCCACTAAGCTGAGAGGCGGGCGCTTTTGAGCAGCAGAGAGTCTATCGCTTACTTTGCAGGGCTGACTCGAATCATTGGCGCTGATCTTATTGTCTGTACCGCCCAGCTGATTGAGGATACTCTTGAGCGTAATATCCGAAAATACACATTTGATTACAAACAAGATTCCGACGATTGTAGCAAAGGTCAATAGAAATGTTTGCGTTTATATTTGTGTTTCATTCGACTTTGTTGAAGAAAAGCTTTATTGTTTATGAGCCAACAAAGATACTGAAAAAGCAGAAATGCGGCTTTCTTGTATCGGATAGATTTTCGTCCATTTTTGTTTTTGTTCGCTTTGAGTAGAAAGGCACAAATGAAGTATAATCTTCAACGTGCTCTGTCGGCATAGACGGGCAGTAGCTAGCAGCGCTTCTTTCTTCCAGTTATATCAGGCTTTATTGTCGTTGATTTTTAGTTGCTTAAAATCTTTTTATTCGCGTAATGATATTCCCGCTTTTGCTTTCCAAAACGCAATATGATGAGTTCTTCTCGTGAGAGGAAGCTTAGCACGCTCACGATGGTGCAAATGTACGCTCGTGAAAGGACGTTTATACGCTCACGATGGTACGAGGAAAAGTTTGTGCTTGATCAATCAAAATGTAGATCTTAGGCGTAGATATTAGCTTTGAAATGTTTTTGCTGAATGGTAGTCAAATAGTCCTACCAGTGTTTTATAATAAGTTCGTCTAAAAATAGCTCAAATCGAGAACTGCCGGAATCTCTTTATAAGGTTTTTGAGAAACTTGCGATGGGAGTTCAACGAATACTAAGACGCCTCGATAGTAAACGTCCATTCGCATCAAGACAGATCAGCTGCGAATGGACGTTTGTGATGTGAGTTATGTTTGCAACAATACGACGCCGTTTTTGATATTGACTTTCAGGGTCAATTTTTACGGCCTCTACCATGTATAGCCCTTGTCTTGTAATAGCTTTAGTAAGCCATTATCGCCCACTAAGTGGCCGGCACCGACAGCAAACAGCGTGGACTTTGCTTGCATGATCGACGGTATTTTTCTATCCAAGCTCTATTCCTATTGTCAATCAAATCTGCTCTCTCCTCAGGTGTCATATCGCAAGCGTTATGTAGCTTTCTGTCGATGACAGCCTTTAGCCTGTTCAAGTCTTGTGCGAAATAGGCTTTTGCCATCTCGTCGGACATCTCTTCATAAAAAGTCGGTATTGTCCACTAGGCACATCAATTGCGTGATTTGTCGTGGTAGTGGTGTTTTCTTAAAGAGTAAGTCCATCTGAAACTCTACTGTTTCTAATCCGTCAACCGACTTTCCCTGCTCTTTGGCTACTTTTTGGAAATATTCATCAAAGCTTTCTTGAGGATTAAATCAGGATGCTTTGTAGTATATAAGACAACGGTAAACTGTGTGGTAAGCATAGCGGGCGTAAGCCTGCCCAACTGTTGCTTTACCATAGGATTGCTTAAATCAACGCCAATGTAAGTCGTTAAAAAGCATTGAGGCGTTTGGTCTGATCAGCTGTTAGGACTTGATCAATTGTTTTTCCCATCGAGCAAGAAAAGCTGCAGCTTGCATCTTGCTCATACCTTCCGGGTTTCTCATCAAACTTGCATCTACTTCACCCACAGACCTGATCAGACTGCATTTGTGCCTGATGAATACCTGCTATGCTGTCAACGAACGTAACCGGTGCTAAGTGGAACGTACCAACGAGATAAGAGACTGCTTCAAACCGTTGCCAGAAATTTTGTATAAGAGCTGCGCATAAGAGCAGATGGAAAAGCTAATAAAGATAGCTATTGAAATAAATTTTCCTCATAATCGGTCAATGAAAATGTGTTTATGTAAGAAGTTAATATAATACTCCGGCAGGTTCAGAATCAGATGTTTGCTCTTCTTCTCGTTTCTCTTGCGGCTTTAACAGCGAAGGTTGAAATTGCCTTTCTCATCAAACAAGCCGTAAGTGGTTCTTAATACGCGAAATTCTGTGCGGCGGTTGAGTGCGTTGCATATTTCCTGCATCCTTAGGTGGGGGCTCATAATATATGCCGTAGTTAGCGTGTCGCCTTCTTTGAGGAAAAGTATACGTTTCGGCCAACTTCTTAGAAACGATTTTAGGATTTTTCTTCCCATACCCCTTAGGCGTCAGGCGCGCAGTAGAATGCCTTGTGAAATTAAATAATGTACGACATTTTCAGCTCGTTGTTGAGAGAGTCGATCATTGTGAGCGTCGGTACCGCGATAGTCGCAGTTGGAGGAAAGTTCGATCGTGATGTGCGGATTATCTTTCAACAAGGCAGCCAATCGGTCAGCGCAACCTTGCTGCTGTCTGTAATCGCGGCTTTATCAAACTGATAGAAGACGTTTCTAACAAGTACGGGGATATTCATATATGGGCAAAAGGAAACTGAAGCACGTATTGATGCTCCGTAGTAGAGGAGTCGGGCACTCAAAGTGTTGGCTATGTTCAGATAACCATTGCATCTAGCTAAGAAAAAGATACTTTTGTATTTGCCTTTTACCGGCGCTTCAAAAGAGCCATTGGATAGGACACTGAGTTTTTGTTTGTACCCATCGTCGCCGATCATATAGACTACAACAGCAGGGAAGCTCGTAGCCATCTTGCTCATATACCCATCCCTTGACGCTCAATAGATAGTCGGATAAGAAAACTCGTAAATTTTGTCCCATCCGCGACCTCCGGTGGCACGTGAAGAAGAAAAATCCCCGATTGTGCGCTCCCTCAAACGTAATGCAAAATCATTGCCAGGAGAATTCATGGGTGCGGGTAAGTGAATGACATTCCAGGAATGGTGAATGCTGTCTTCCGTGGCGCGATAAAGATCTAAGCCTCCAAAATTGGGTGATTGCCCATCAGAAGCGAAATATAATTCGCCATGGGTCGGAAGGCAGGGAAAGCATTCGTTGCCGGCGGTGTTGATAGATGGGCCCAAATTTTCGACCGGACCGGTTCCGTGCGAATTAAGCTTGCTCTCAAATATCCAAACCGCCATATCCTCCGGGCATATCTGATGCAAAATAAATGAAATCTTCGTTGGGAGAAATTGCGGGATGGGCGTAGGGAGGATAGCGTGTCAGACGTAAGTTTTTAGTTGGCGAGCTTTGAGCCACGCAGCATCAGAACGTGTTGACTCTCCCAAATTTCAGCTAAACGCGGATATTGCGGATCTTCGCGACAGACGGTAAGATACATCTTCGTGCCGGATGGATTAAATGCACAAGCGCCTTCATCAAAATTCGTCATTGACGCCACCTTCGAGCGGTTCAGGCAGCTTCCATTTTCCTTTTTCATCTTTTTGGAAAAAGTAAATGTCGCCGGGCTTCAACGCCGTTACGCCTGAGGGTCTGCTCCTTTAACTTAGCGTCGCGTCGTGGTGAAATAAAGTATTGAAGCTTCCTTGCCAAAGAGCGCCGGACAATAGTCTGTGCGGCCGGAATTAAAAGATGTTGGAAATTTTACCGTGTAAGCAGAAGCTGTATTGTAGTTGTTTGTTGCATCCTCCGCACACGAGCTTCTGTGCGACAATGGAGTCGTAAAGAAATGTTGTTGGTACGTATTATAATAGATTGGGCCGCTTTATAATCGCCATTAGTCTTGGCAATATCTCCCAAAAAGCAGCCAAGTGTGGAGTCGCTCGTTCCCATATCTTTCTGCGTTTTTCAATGCGCCTAATGCTCTTGCCGTATTACCACTAGCGTAAATAACACTTACCCATTTGTAGGGATAGTTGTGCCCGCCGTTCTTTGTCTTTAGGCAATAATCGTTGGTAGACATTTTTGCAAAGTCCGGCCGCTTCTGCATATTCGCCGATGGCTGGCGCATTGTCGCCCCGCTTAATTATTTGCTCGACAGGCGTACAGCTACTAACAGAAGACTTGAAAGTAATAGGTAAGATAAAATCGCATATCTATAGACATACGTATTCTTAGCCTTTTATTGTATAGACAATAAGAAAATAAGCAACTTTGCATATCGAAAAGAGTAAAAATGACTCGATGATTGAGTCGTGCATATGATAAATGAAGTTTTAGCCAATGACAGCACAAAAATAATATAGAAAACGAGCCCCAACTCACTCAATCTGTGTTGGAATTGCTAACTGTTGCAACTGAATTTTGCCGTCAGGTGGAGCGTGAGGATCAAACAACTGCGCAAGATTTAATAGACATAATGCTGATCTTGCTACCTATGGTTTATTTGAAGACCTCTCTGGTGAATGATGCAGAACCGGTTGATGGCTTTTAATGAGAATAAAGTTACAGAAGGAGATTACAACCTCGTTAGAAATAGAATAGCAGCAATTTTGGAGATCAAGATTCATATTTAGACGTCTTTGTCCAGGAATTTAGTATTCTGATGCTTATGCTGTACTATAAGCGAAGATTTGGCAGATATATACCAAGCTCTGCGTGAATTTGTAGAATGTTACAGATGGGGTAACGAAGAAGTTAGGCAGGTGGCTCTCGCAGATCTGAAAGAGAATTTCAAACTCATAGGGGGCAGAGAGCTTCTTAATGCTTTGCGAGCCATACATGATATAAAGTATGGCGATAAAGCGTTTGATGAGGAAACGGAATGAGAAGATTATTTGTAAAAAGACAGAGAAAGACTTCGTTTACGAATCTACCGCGTTTCAGTCTTTAATGGAGATATTAAAGTAATACAAAGGATAGGAGGATGTAACGCAGGCAGTAGAGCAACTTTCTTCTTCAGAAATCTTAGGGATAGATACGGAAACTCGCCTTCTTTTTCGCATAAGGAACGATACATAAAGGTCGCATTATTACAAGTGGCTAATGAGGACTTGTGCTGTTTGATTTCAGATTTGAGCTGTTTTGGATTTGCGCCGGATTTAATTCATTTATTGTCAAACAAAGCAATAAAAAGGTCGGACTATCTCTCAAAGACGACTTCTTTTATGCTTAGTAAAAGGCATAAATTTGATCCACAAAATTGTGTTGACTTGCAAGACTACGTAAAAGAGATGGGCATCAAAGATATGAGTCTGCAAAAGCTCTTTGCGAATGTATTCCATCAAAGAATCTCAAAGTCTGACAGCTTTCAAATTGGAGGCTCCTATCTCACACACAATCACAAAAGCTTTTACGCAGCTACATGATGCATGCAACTTGTTTTGAAATTATACAAAGAGCTGAAGCGCTTGAAAGAAACAAGCGACTACATATTGCTAATAAATCTGAGATAAGAAATGCCTTACAAAACAATAATTCTAAAAAGGAAAAGCAGAAAGTTTAAGAAGATTCCATCCGTGGGTTTTTCTGAATTGCTATTCAAACTCTTCCGATAATTTAAAAGAAGGAGAGATTGTTAGGGTGAAGATGCCTCCTCTCAATTTTTAGCTATAGGACATTACCAAATAGGTAGCATTGCCATTCGCATATTAAGCTTTGAAGATGTTGTTGTTGATGATGCGCTGGGATGAGCGTCTTTCCGAAGCTTTAGTGCTTCGACGTGCTTTGAACTTGTTAAGAGCAGACAATGATATCTTTCGTTTAGTTCACGGAGAAGGAGACCGTTTGCCCGGATTAATTGTCGACATATGGAGAAACGGCTGTTATGCAGGCACACTCTGTTGGCATGCATTAGTGCACGCCATCAAATTGCCCAATCTTTGCAGCGTGTTTTTGGGTGAAAGCGTGGCACAAGTTTATTATAAAAAGGAGTGAGACAACGCTTCCTTATAAAGGCAAATTTAGACGAACTGGATGGCCCTTTGTTGGGAGGTGTGTCAAAAATAATGTTGCAGTTGAAAATAATTTGCGCGTTTTCACATTGACTGGCTACGCGGGCAGAAGACGGGGTTCTTTATTGATCAAAGAGAGACCGACTTTTTGTTGCAACGCTATTCAAATAAACGACTACTCATTAAATATGTTCTGTTATACGGGTGGCTTTTTCCGTTTACGCACTTCGAGGTGGAGCGCAGGAGGTCGTAAGTGTAGATAGTAGTGCCAAGGCTATTGACTTGACCAATGCAAATGTCGCGCTCAATTATCAAATTGCGATCACCACAAGGCCTATGCAGAAGACGCATTCAAGTTTTTAGATAAAGCTGATGATGCTTAGTGACCTCATCGTGTTGGATCCACCTGCCTTTGCGAAGCATAAAGAAGCCGTAAAGAAATGCTTTGAAGGGTTATACTCGCTTGAATCTGCAAGCTATGCGCAAAGATTAAGCGCGGCGGAATTCTTTTTCACGTTCAGTTGTTCCCAAGCTATCGGCAAGGATCAGTTTCGTTTAGCTGTTTTTCACTGGCTGCGGCGCAGAGCGGGCGCTATGTTCGTATTCTTCATCAATTACATCAGCCCGCTGATCATCCGGTTAATATTTACCACCCAGAAGGAGAATACCTTAAGGGGCTGGTTTAGGAGATCATGTAAATACACGTAATTAAGAGGGCTTCTTCTTTAGATTAGATGGTTGTGCAATAAGGATTTGTTACACGTGCATTTTTGAGTGGAAATGGCTTGAAATACATCAATTGGTATAACTTTGTCGCGTAGAATTCAAATAATGATGAAACAAACATTTGGCTTTTTGATCTTTGTACTTGCTTGTTGTAGCTTGCAAGGGTAATAAAGTGGAAAAATACAACTGCTACGACAGCGCAGCAAGTAGCGGTAGCAGATACTGAGACTCTTTACAGTCCAGAAAATGAGCCTCCGGTAGCTGCAGATGGCTTCTTTGATGATTTCTTTTTCAACTTTCAAACCAATCAAGCTTTCCAGCTGAAGCGTGATGAGTTTCCCTCTGCTCGTGCAAGAGGGGGCTACTGCAGCAGCGAAAGAGTTGGAAATTCAACCCTTTCTATTCTAAGCGAGGAGTTATATACGATGTTGTTTGATAATAAGTCTGAACTCAAAACGGCGAAAGATACAGCTTTGAAGGTTGTCGTAGTTGAGATGATCAATTTGAAAAACAGAAAAAGTAGCGCAATATTTCTTTTTGAAAAGTTACGTAAACAATGGATGCTGACGTCGTTAAGGCATCAAAGTTTGCAGGATAACGTGAACAAAGACTTCTATTTATCTCGATAAAGTTTTGCTCAAAAGCCAAGTTTCCGTCTAACGCACGTTGCCAATCCTTTTAATTTGGTCGTAATAGATCCGGATACTTACAAACCGATTACGCGGTGTTGCTGATGCCGGACAATGGCCTGATTATTGCCCCGATTTGCCAAAAATCGAAATAACCAACATTGTTTATAGGCAACGTTACAAAGATCCTCGCCATCGAGTCTTGGTTGTGAGTAGCATAAATGGTGCAATGAACAGCGTGATTTCATTTAGAAGACAAAGGCGTCTTGGAGGGCGATAAAGTTGGAGAATAATTGATGATTTCGCCAATGAGTTCTTCTTGACTACGATTTGCGGAACAACAACACCTTTGAGTGTGGCCGCACGTTGCGCTTGTTTCCGAGAATATTCCTCAGAAGCTGAATTGATGAAATTATTTCTTTACTTTCACAAGCTAAACCTCGTCCATTATTGCATATGGGGGCGGGAAAGTAACTTACTTTTTACAGACGATTTTTCAAGGTGATATTTTGCATTCGGCCATCAAGGGGCGATCGCTGGTTGCTGAAGATGAGACCTCTGTTTTCATACGTGTCGGTGCTGCTGAAAAATTGGGACGACTGGTGGCTTGGACTTTGCAGGCAGAGCTCCAGTAATGGTCTGGAGAATCTTTCTTTGATTCCAGGAGAAGTTGGTGCGTCCGCCGTACAAAACATTGGCGCTTACGGAAGTAGGGTCTATGATTTCATAAGTGAAGTACAAGCTGTAGACTTACGTACTGGTAAGATACAAACGTTTAAAGCGCAAGAGTGCAAGCCCTCTTATCGGTCTACCTAATTTTAAGTCCGAGTGGAAGATAAGTATGCTATAACTTATGTTGACTTATCATTTGCACAAGACGTTCAAACCCTAATCTTTCTTGTGCAGCAGTTAAAAAGCGAGTTAGTGGCGCGCAATGTTGATACCGGACAATTGACGGCAGCTTTACTGCGGGGAAATCATTATCGAAATTCGTAGTGCAAAGTTGCCTGATCCGCATAGGCAATGCTGGTTCGTTTTTATGAATCCTAGTCATAACGCAGGCCCACTGAGCGTTTTGCGTGCTGTCTATCCCTCTATACCACATTATTTATTGCCTAATGGCGTAAAAATCCTGCAGCGTGTTGATCAGAAACTGCCGGATGGAAGAAAGCTTTAGGGCAGGCGGGCGTTTACGCCCAACAAGCTCTGATTTTGGTCAACTTAGGCCATGCAAAGGGTCGAGACATTAAACATTTAGCTGAAGCTATACAGCAATCGGTCAAGGAAAAGTTTGATATTTCACTTAAGCCTGAAGTTCTTTTTATCTAAACAGAGCAGGTGTATTTCGTTTATAGTGGGTGTAATAAAAAGCCGTAGAAATGAATTTGACTGGGAACCGGAACAAGTTGCGGTGTGCCGGCTTCTAGGTTGCACCTGCAAGGTTTGCCAATCGACAGACTCGAGAGATAAGCGCTTACGCACTTCCGCATTATTAGAGGCGAGGGTGGAACGCGGATTTTAATTGACTGCGGCCCCGATTTTTCGCGCTCAAATGTTGAATCGCCCATTTAAGCCTTTGGATGCCGTACTGCTGACGCACCTGCACTATGATCACGTTGGCGGCCTCGATGATCTGCGCCCATTCAGCTTTCGGTCTTCATTACCGATTTATGCGAACCAAAGTTACGCGCGCGATCGATTTATGATCATATGCCTTACTGCTTTCAATCGCAGCTCACGATCAATAGTTCCACGTTTCAAACTTAAAGAAGTGTCCGCTTACCAGCCGTTGCCGTCAGAGAAATTAGTGATTTTGCCTCTCCTCGTAATGCACGGAAAAATGCCGATATTAGGTTTCCGCATTGGTAGCTTTGCTTATATCACGGATATGAGCTACCTTCGGATGAGAGTTTCCGACTATTGCAGGTGTAAAGCATTTGTTGTCAATGCCCTACAAATAAAGAATACGCATCCTACGCATCAGAATATTCACCAAGCACTTCAGCTAATTGCAAAAGCTAAATCCGCGCCAAACTTACTTAATCCATAAGGTCATAATGCCGGATTTCCGTACAGACTGTAGTAGTTTCTGCCACCTAATGTCGCGTTTGCATATGATGGCTTAGAAAATAAAATGTTAGCGAGTTCAATATTTGTTTTGTATGATCAATCTTTTGCATACGACCTCTTGCCTCCTTAATTCTCTTATCATATTTACTGCTAATTATACCCTTATAAATAGGGCTGCTGCTTAGCGATATTTTTAAAGCCGAAATACTTGACTGCCGGTATACGCTCACGATGGTAGAATCGTCTCTTCTGACGTACCGTCGATCCTCTCACGATGGTACAAGTCTTTTTATCCCGATGTAGACTGAAGTGCAAGACTTCAAATTTATATGATAGCATTCCGGTTACAACACAAAATAAAGTCTTGAGTGTTATGAAACGGGGAGAAGAAAAAGTGGAGCGGAGCAGAATACTTGTTAGAAAGTCGATAATTTGGGCTCTGAAATATAAATGTCATCTACTGAATCATTTTACCTCTTTCTTTCTCATATGAACGCTGCCACGAATTATAGATGTTGTGCCAAATAGCATAGGTGGCGCCAGCCAAAAGAATCGTGACAAAGGGTTAAGAAAGGTAAAAGCTAATCGCATTTCAAAAAGCCGTGTTTTCTGCCCTAAAGAGTGCCCTGCACCTATTCTCCGCAGTCGTATTTTGCCAATTTTGTGACCTAATGAAAACGCTGGACTGAGGCGGCAGAATGCGGAAATTGTCGCTATACAGAAAAAGTCGAAAAGCGTGATAGTTTGCTATGTACGATATATTTCGTGGCGAGTGTGATAGAAATAGCCATAAGATGCAGCCATATATAAAAGGCAAGAATCTTTCGTGCGTGATAGCGCTGTTGATGGGTCTGGGAAAAGCCTTTCTGCGTGATGATTGCACTGAAAGAGTAGAGATGACATCGAAATGACCTTGGCCAGAATACACGGCAGGATGCGAGAGATGAAAGTTATATACCTTCTTGAGGGATATGAATAAGCGAGGCCAAGGGGTGAGACATGGTGCAACGAGACGGGTTGATGGTAGTGTGCAGTAAGTCGTGGGGTCCTGCCACAGCGCCGCCCAGTTTTGGGTGATAACCGGTGCAGCTGTCGCCGTTGGCGTAATAAAGCAGAGCAAAACAGATTCCCACAACATTTTGAAATCAGATAGAGTAGCGGGATAATCAGAAACATATATGAGCATTTGGATAAGGAAAGGAGCCTACAAATGCCAGACCTTAAATTTGATCTCTCTCAGGTTGATCTTGCAGAATGCAATGAAGAGCATCGCAAAGATTAAAGCAGGGCTGGATGATCGAGAGCGCGATGTTGGCAAATTTAGATGCGTACTCTCCAGGAAGGGGATGTTGACGTAAATAAAATAACTCAGTACGCCCGTGATCATTGCAATTAAGAGTGTGTCCACGATTTCAGCGTTTGTTTAATGTCCATTTTCATCCTCCTTTATCTAGTGCTAATAATTCATCGCGTGGTTGTGCCAGCTAAGACGAAGTCTAGCTGCTCTGCTACGACTTTCATTTGCTTCCTCCTAAGCGCGCATAAGCGCTCTTCTATCGTTTCTCCATATACGACTTGATCTTCTGCTGCTTTGAGCACGTGGATGTTTGTCGTAGGCTCGTAGAGATTGTCGCGCTCTAACCTCCGCTTTGCACGTAGCTTCGGATAGCTCTGTCAGTTGGTTGGTCTTGATTTTCTTCATGCCCAGTTTGGCGGGGTTTCAAGTGGGTGTTGCTCGTTGTAAGCTAACCTTATCTGCTTCGCACGCCGTCGATTGAGATCTCATCGATCGTCTGTTGCATAGACGTGGTAATACGATTCAGCGCCATAATCACCCGCCCGTTGACATTTTCGTGCACGCTCTGACCAGCCGTCTGCGTCATAGCTTCGCGTGCTTCTCAAAACCTTCTTTATCAGCATCCAAAATCGCTACTAAGGCGGCCTCAGGTAGGTCAAACCTTCGCGCGAGAGGTTCACGCCGACTAAAACATCATACGACCCTTGCGGAGGATCCTCCATAATGCTTTGCAGCTCTAAAGACATCTATGTCGCTATGGATATAAGCTGTCTTAATCCCATTCTTTAGTAGATAGTCGGTGAGTTCTTCTGACATCTGCGTTAGCGTATGAGTCACCAAAACAGCAACTCTTTCTCGCTCAATGCATTGCCGGATTTCCTCCATTAAATCATCGATGGGGTGAGTCGTTTGGGCGTACCTCGATCGGAGGATCGGAAAGTAGCAAGCCGGTGGGGCAGAAATGATTTGCTCAACGATGACTCCTTCGCTCTCCCTGTAGTCATGGTCGTCCAGGCGTTGCGCTTATGTAAGTATAACCTGCTTGGCCATTTTGATGAAATTCGTCGAAAGTAAGAGGTCGAGTTTATCTAATGCAGCCGGAAGACTGAAGAACCACCATAAATGAAGCTAAGTTGACCTTACGATGACGATCACCGCCCACATAGCGCGAATCACGAGGAATGTTTGACAGCAGCGTGACTGCGTCGATTACTATTAAGAAATCTTCCGGGAAAAAGGTCTAAAGACAATAAGGCCTTGTGCCGGGCGAAGACGCCCATCAAAGTAGCGGCTGTAATTTTCGATGCCGCTGCAATGTCCCAACTCTCTATTAATCATTTCTATATCGTATGAAACGCGCTCACTCAGTCAGCTTGGCTACCAAGCATCTTGCCCTCTTCTTCAAATTTTTGCACTTGTTCTGCAAATCATCTTGAATAGAGCGGACAGCAGCTCTTGTGTTTCTTTGAAAGTCCAAGAATAGAATTGGCCGGATAGACTGCTTATATTCCTCAAACGTCGCGCTTCGATAGACTTGAAAGTGCGTCAATCTCTTCTATTGTATCGACATCGTCGCCCCACGTAACACGGATGATCTCTTCCGTAGAGGCGAGATAAATATCTACCGTATCCGCCGTTCACACGAGAGTTACCGGATTTCGGTGCTACGTGCATTGCGGGTATAAAGACTGGCTATAAGCTGCAAAAGCAGAGTTACGCCAATAGAAGAACCGACTTTGAGGTCTATAACATTTTCATAGAACGCCGCCGGATTTTCCCATACCATAAATACAACTGACCGAACCTAACTGCAATCACATCATTTTCTGCCTGATAGGGCGCATGAGTTGCCGCTAAATCGCCAAATCGATCGATCTCCTCATTGATAGCATATCGTCGCTTTTCTATATAAAGGTCCGACGAGGGAATATAAGCTTCCGGCTGATAATAGTCGTAGTGAGAAACGTAATACTCTACGGCACGTTTTCTCGGAAAAGAAATCTTTGAACTCCGTATACAATTGAGCAGCCAATGTTTTGTGTGTGGCTTAAAGACAAGTGTTGGCTTGTTCAGGTTCTTAATCCACATTAGCTGTGATAAAGTCTTGCCGGGTGGTTACTCCTAAAAGCACCTGCGCCGGAGTTCCGGCTTTTGACTCTAATAGTTAAGGCTTCGATGGCCTCGGGTTGATCGCCGGTGGGCTACGATATTCAGAGTGTAATTTAAGCATGACGTTCTTTTCAATAGAAATGCAAAGATAGAGAATTTTATCCCTACCTTTGCCTAACGCATGAAAACAAATGCTTATATGAATAATTTTGAGTTTTACAGTCCTACGGACTTCGTTTTAGGAAAAATACAGAAGAGCAAACGGGCCTGCTTGTGAAGCGCTTTTGGCGAGGAAAGCGCTTGCTTGTCGTCTATGGGCAAGGTCACGCAGTTGAGAGTGTGATGGATCGCGTAGAAAAAGCTTTGAGAGGCTGAACTTTACTACGTCTTATTGGGAGGCATTCAACCTAATCCTACTGATGAGGAAGTTTATAAAGGTATTGATTTGGGCCGACAGCATAATGTGGACATGAGTCTTAGCCGTTGGCGGTGGTTTCGGCCATAGATGCAGCCAAAAGGCAATGGCGTGCCCGGGATTCCGGACGATGGAGATTTCTCGAGGTTTCTATGAAGGTACGCGCACTGGCGAATCGGCTTTGCCGGTCGGTGTCGTGCTTACGATTCGCGGCAGGAAGTGAGGGGCTCGAAACTCTGTTATTACGCAAGTTTCTTCCAATCAAAAGACCAGTCTACGCACTCACGCGAGCATTGTTGCGTCCGTTTTACAATCTTACGTCCGGAGTTGACCTATTCTTTGCCGCCTTACCAAACGTCCGGCGGGCGCTATAGATATCGATGGCACACATTATGGAGCGCTATTTTGACCAATACGGAGCACTCGAGTTGACGGATGAGTGTCCGGTCAATATTGGGAGACGATTATAGGATGTTTACCACCGCAAGTTTTGGACGGGCCTGAAGATTACGATGCCCGTGCCACACTCATGTGAGTAGGAACTTTAGCCACGGGCAGACGCTTTTGCGGGACGGGCAATGTGGAAGACGGTCATCGCACGCTTTAGAACCACGAGTTGTCTGCATTTTATGGTGTCACTCACGGTGCCGGTTTTGGCTGTGATTTTCCCTGCTTGAGCACACGTTTATGGTGGAGCACAATCGAGAAGGTTATAAAATGGGCACATTGTTGGTAGTGGGATGTAAATCCTTCAGGCAATGAAAAGGAGGAGATGCCTCGAAGGTATAAAGCCGCTTTTAGAGTTCTTTGCATCGGATAGGTATGCCTACGACCGATTGAGGAACTGGGTATGAACAATCTGATTGACAGATATGCTTAACGAACATCTACTCTCATGATTAGAGGAGAAAAAGGTTGGCAACTATGTTCCTTTAGATCGTCAGATGTCCTAAAGAAATTTATGAAAGAATAGCTCCAGCACGAGTAAAAGGGTGAGAATAGGCCGATATCAAACAGTGAAAGTGGCTTTTACTCTCCTCGTATTTGTCTTTGTAAAGGCTATTGTATGTAACTACTCTCAAAAGGTCTGCGTTTCTCTTGGAATGCGGGCCTGCAATTCTAAAGGAACAATATGAGATATTACGACACAGCAATTCTATTTTGTTTGGTGTTTCTTTTGCCCAGGCGGGTTGACGCTTTGCGCACAGGAAATGCAATTTACAGTGACCAATGCCGATGGTAAGTCAGTGGCGCTGTCCAACTATCATGCAGCAAAGGTTTTGCTCACATAGTTAATACGGCTACGCGTTGTGGCTTTACTCCACAATACAAAGAGGTTAGAAGCGCTCTATAGGCAATACGCGGCACAAGGACTGCAAATTCTAGATTTTCCTTACGCAATCAATTCGGGCAACAGGCGCCTGGTGCAGCGCAGAGATTCGACAATTTTGTTCGGCAACTTTGATGTACGTTTCCCTCAGTTTGATAAAATCGATGTAAATGGGCCTACGCTGCTCCGCTCTTTACTTATTTGAAGGAGCAAAAGGGTTTGCCGGATTCGACTTGAAAGAAAAAGCCGGCCAGAGAGACTAGCGATAGGATGTTGCGCAAACAAGACGCCGACTATGACAAAGAAATCGGACATCAAATGGGAACTTTACAGTTTCTTATATCGCGCGACGGACACGTATTACGTCGCTATGGAAGCAACAGAGCCCGTGCTATATAGAAAAGGATATACAGCAACAACTGGCATCCTCTTCAGTAGAGCAAAAGCCGGTTGTTAAACCGGTAACAAGAGAAAAACCTCGTGCTACTTCTCGCGCCAAAAATGATACGGCATTTGATTTCGCTAACTAAAGAGTTTGAGACCAAAGAAAGCCAATTATTTGTTAAATAGTAATAGCTTTTAAGGTTGATTCTCTTACTAAAAACGCCACTGCATTAAGAATGATTGGCGATTTTCTGCAAGGAAGATGTGGAGCTTTATATGTTGTATAATGATGTTAAATAGCAACCAGTTATGTTCTTCTTTTTGATCCGAATCGTAGGATATGGTATTGCTGTTTTCCATAGCTTAGAGGAGGTGTTTTGCAAGTTTGAGGTTCGCTAAGTTTTGGAGATGGAAAAGCGACAGTTTGGAGGAGATTTGCAAGGGGTGCTTATGGAGGCGGATTATTTCTATAAATAAAATATTTCTTGCGCATAAACAGAAAGCCCTTCTAAGATTATGATTGTAGCATCAACTATTATACCTTCCTGCGTGAGAGAAAGCACGTACCATCGTGATGGTACGACAATTCTTTCGTGAGCGTAGCTCGTACTATCACGATGGTACATCATTACTACTTGTTCAGCGTGCTTTTTAAAGCTGACGTTGAGTGCCATTATATGACTCTAGTTGCCCACAAATGCGTTATGTGAACGAGCAAGTAAGTTGTGATGAAATATAATCTTCCTGACAAAGCAGTATAATTAGCGATACGTAAGTAGTCTATTCGGAGTATAACTGAAAAAGCTATCGGTGATCATGGGGTGAAAAACTAAGACTAATTGGAATCGATATGATACTGTGCTAAAAACCGGTCGCTGTATGATCGTTTTGTATACATCATTCTCTACCGGAATAATATCCTTAGAGAATGATTTGAATATGTGTTTTGTGGTCTTCTTGCCCTGTTTTGATGTGCCACCCAATTGCGTGCATTGACAAAAGCTTGCAACCAAGGCGTAGCATCGTCATTGAAGTTTGTCCGGCCGGATAATAAGCATTTTGCCACGTGAAGATAGAGCGCTCAAGTGGGGCATCATGGCTAAATGGCGGCCGTCGGCACTGCAAGAGATCCGGCAAACAGAATAGTCTGAGCCATTGGGCGTACCCAGGTAGAGCATCAGCTAGTATATTTCAATACAATATTATACGCTTCTTCAGCCATCGGCAGGAGAATTTTCCTCTCCGTGAGCTACCCAAATGCTGATGAGTTCCGCTCATATTACCCAATAAAACACTGTTGTTTTCTGGAATAGAAACGCCTACAAATGCACTTTCAAACTTGTGAGAATCGTTGTGCAGCATCTTTCCATTGCCAGCATGCTCCGGGGTTGATAAGATTGGGTTCCATCATTAATTGACAACCATTACACACCCAAACTTAAAATTTATCTTTTCTCGCATAAAAAGCGATCCAAAGCCCTTTTGGCCTGCGGGTTATATAAGAATGCGCCGGCCCTTCCCTTGACACCTCTAATACGTCTGGTTGGAGAAGCACGCAGAAGACGATAAAGTTAATGTCGTCAAGCGTTTCGCGACCGCTAATCAGATCGGTCATCATCATCCTTGACATCAAAGCCCGCTAAGTAGAGCGCATATGCCATTTCTCGCTCTCGTTAGTACCTTTTTCGCGAATGATGGCTGCCCGCAAGCCGCTGGGCTCTCGGCGATCAGGATTTATGTCTAAAGATTTTAAACGTTCCGTCAAACTTAAGTGTAGACAGATCAAACTGCAGGGCTGTTGGCGATAGTTTTTCAAAACGTAATTTTGCGCAACCGTTCTTACTTTGTTTGCAATCTAAGAGATAAGACGTCTCATCGCAAACATCACGCAAATAATCTATGCCCAATTGATAAGTGGCATTGCCTTGTTTGAGCAGGATATGGCGCTCCTCGGTCGGTACGCCGATAAGCGCATAGCCGATTCCTTCTTCATCAAAGCGCAGCTCTTGGAAGGCTTCTTCACTGTTTCATTCGCTACTTGAACGACGATGCCGGGATTTTCAGCAAAGAGAATTTTTGATTAAATCTTCCTCCGACAAAAGCATCAGGTTGATTTCCAAACCTCCGTTAACGTTGGCACAAGCACATTTCGAGTAAGTCGTGATCAGACCACCTGCTGAATATATCGTGGCCGGCAAGTAATAAGTTTTGCTTCACAAGACGCTGTACGGCATTGAAAAGCATCGCGGAAATAGTCGAGTTTTTACTACCGGCATCAGCCCTACCTTCTTCTGCGTCTGAGCGAAGGCGGAGCCACCCAGGCGTAAGTCGTCAAGGAGAAATCTATATGATAAGGTTTTTGAGCACTGACATCTTTGAGATTGGGTGTCACTACCTGCCTTATGTTATCAACCTCTCCACCGGCAGAAACAATGACCGTTCCCGAGATGATCTTTTTCGCCATCAGGATATTGTTGAGAGAGTGAAAAGACTATCTTTTCCTGTCGGGACGATTGATATTTAAGTCACAACAGAAGTCGCTTAGCCTTCAACAGCTTGATAAAGGCGCGCGTCTTCGCCCTTTTGTGAGCGACAGAGCCCATCCAGTTGGCTGATAATGAAACACTATCCAGCCCTTCATGAGGGCCACACGATATTGGTCAAAGCTACTGCAACAGAAAAGAACACTACCGGCGAGGCGAAGCTAAACCGGCCTGAGTGCGTGGCCGATGGCCGTAGCTATACTATATTTGCCGCGATAATCTAGAGGTTACGACGTACCCAGTCAGCCAAAGCAGGATCTGTAATTCTCCTACGCATTGCTGGCGTGCAATCTTTCCGGTTACAGAGCGGTCTACTTTATTGGTCAACCAATCCTTACAAGCTACGGCTTCTAATCGTAAAACTTGCGTTAAGTACTCTTCTAATTGGCTATTTTGATAAACGACATTCTCGTATTTTGCGCTCAATCGTTTCATCTTGCATAATTGTCTTGGGCGAATGGCCAAACATTTGAGCAGCTTATCCAAATCAAACGGCCGAACACCGTCTGCTTGTTGGAAAGCGAAGTGAGCATCTCCGGTTGTTTCGCCTACGACATACATCGGAGCGCGTTCGCGATCGGCAATCTTTTGAACGTGTGCGAGATGCTCCTCTTGGATAAGCGGCACTCGTTCTTGGCTCTCATTGCTATGATTTCCTTAGCGCTGAGCGTAGGGGTCGCCGATGGGGAGCTTGTCCATCTCGATCAATCCTCCACATTCCTCGACGAGTTCTGATAAACAGTTGACGTGGCCTGCCGATCCATGATCATAGTTGAAACTACGGGTTAACTTCCTCTTCGCACAATGCGCGAACCAGAGTTGTTGGCGCGCTTTGCATTTCCGGATTGGCGCGCTGAACAGCATTCAACTCGATACCGCTGCTATATCTGCCCGTATCAACGGAAGATACAGAACCGCCGCCCAAACCTATGCGGTAATTGTCGCCACCCACGACGACAATTTTGTTCCCTTTGCAGGCTCACCCTTTAAGCAGTCGCGCTTTGTGCCGTATCCGACACCGCCGGCAAAGCATAATAACTTTATCATAGCCGTATTTCTCTCCGTTTTCCTGGTGCTCGAAAGTGAGAACAGAGCCGCAGATCAGTGGTTGACCGAATTTGTTGCCAAAATCGCTTGCTCCATTAGAGGCTTTAATCAGAATTTGCTCAGGTGTTTGATAGAGCCACTTGCGAACAGGCAAAATATCTTCCCAAGGATGTCCGCCATCTAAACGCGGATAAGCTGTCATCTAGACCACGCAGTTCCAGCAATGGGCCACGAGCCTGTACCTCCGGCCATACGATCTCTGATTTCGCCGCCCGTTCCTGTTGCTGCGCCATTAAAAAGGCTCTACAGTCGTCGGGAAATTATGTGTCTCAGCTTTAAGAGAAATTACACTCTTTATATCCTTAATGATAAAGTAGTCGCTGGTTGAATGGTCTTGCGAGGCGAATTGCTCTATCGTGGGACCTTCAGAGAAGGCTACATTGTCTTTGTAGGCGAAACAATTTTGTGGGGATGCTCATTGGTCGTCTTTTTATCATAGCAAATAAGCTGGAGGGCATCTCTTTTCCATCAATGATAAAGGTTCCTCAAAGATCTTGTGACGACAATGCTCTGAATTGATTTGTGCAAAACCGAATATTTCGGAATCTGTCAGAGCGTCTGCCTTGTTGCTCTTCTACATTATGAAGGTAGGTAATTTTCTGCAACAGATAAAGCTAGTCCCTTCTTCCTCATTGTAGCGTTCAATATCTTCTATAAAGTTGGATAGGAGTTGGTTCTCTTTTTAGTTATATATACGTTTTGGTCAGGGGTTGTGATAGAGTGTTGAAGCATTGGGTCATATTCGGCCGTCTCATCCTCAACAAGGAAGAACTCTTCTATACGAGTAATTCCCTGTATATTCATATTTTTGAGTGATTTCAACGGCATTGGTACTCCAGGGGTAATCATTTCCGGACGTGGCCCAATAAAACCAACCTTCTATGGTTTGCTCTTGTTTAAGTTTAGTATCACCAAAGAGCCAACAAAGCGCTTCAAGGTTCTCAGGACTCAATGTTTCGGCAGTTTCTACAACGATATAGTTATAGGCTGTATTGGAAAAGAAAGAGGATCATATAGTAGAGATTGATTTATGAGGCAAAATTAGCGTATGACAAAAGAAAGACCAAATTTATCGGAATACTTTTCATTTGATTTTTGTTCTAATCTCATCATAATTGTGAGAGAATAAAGAAAAAGCCCTTGAATCTTTGGAGCTTCTATTCGTTCTGTTGTACCTTTGCAGCAGAAAGCAGCCGGATGGTCCGTCGCGTATGTTTATATAATGTGAGGAAAGTCCGGGCAGCATAGGGCGAATCGCTTTAATGGGAAGTTGTCTGTGAGGGCAAATTAGTGTGAAAGAAAACAACCGCCTTGTATTCTATATATAAGGTAAGGGTGAGAAAGGTGAGTGAAGAGCTTACCGGTTGTGGGGCGACTCACAAGCCGTACACATCGATTGCTGAAAGTTCATCGTAAACTGGCGTTGAGAGCTGCCCGTTCGAGCGTAGCGCGCCAGAGGGTAGAACGATACAATTTGATTGGCAACAATAAATGCGGATAAATGACGGACACACTTACTTGTGCACAGAACCCGGCTTATAGTTCGGCTGCTTTTCTCTTTTCATTCAAAAACTTCCGTTCTTAGATGTTTTCTATCTAGTTATCCCTTGAAAACGATGTTTCAGCATAAAGCTAGTACAGAGAGCTCTATGCTGATTCTTTTTATTGCTGTCCGATAAAACGTCAAAAAGAGTAGGAAAGACCGCCTCAATCGCTGAAACAATGCGGTGGGGGTTCTCTTTTTGGCATTCCAAACTAATCAAAAAGCGAAGGCATTTGAGGGCTTTCGGCCGCTTCTTTCAGGCATCTTCCAATCTTTTCGGGATGACTAAAGAGGCTGTAAATCCATAGTACATCAGTGTTATCCTGACCATTGTGGCCAACCCGAAAAGCTCCAAGAGCGTATGAGCCCTCCTCCGCATTATCATGGGCAGCAGGTTGGCGATCAACGTTACCCAAATCTGTATCTTGATGGCGTTGGCACTCTTTCCATAGAAGTATTTGAGTGGAAAGTTCTGCTTTTATCTGCTTAAACAACAATTCTATGGCCCATCTCTTGTGGTAGATAACCATAGATTTCGAGCGGGTCCGGAGGTCATCTCGTTGGTCAGGAGGGAGATGAGTTTGCGCTTCTGAACATCGACATAAGTGACTATGCGTGCGTGATGGACAATTTCGGAACCGCCCTTGAGTTTCTTTCGGAAGGTAACCCGTTGTACACGAACCCGCATCACCCCCTTCCGGCGTTTGACATGACCCTCCTCTATCGTGTATTGCAGGTTCTTCTTCATCTTCAGTACCGACATAGACGACGCCGCACGCTCCGTCTGCTAGAAACTTCGCATAGTCGATGTAGGCACGATCCTGGCAATGATGATATCCCGCCGTTCAACGTGGCCGGCAAGAGCATAAAGAGTCGTGGTGGCTGCGGAGAGGTGACGGATGTCCGATGGAACTCCTCGTTGGCTTGGATTATACTGTGCGCTGATACCCCCTTTCTAACTTTTACCTGCACTGGGATGTCTGCGCCGCTTTGAGCACGGGTTGGAGAAGAGCAATCGTTGTGGAGTCGATTATCTTTAGCCGTTTCATCCATTTCGGTTCATTTTCTTGCTGCACAGCCGGCTGTCCGAAGAAAGAAGATGACGATGCTTGGCGTATAAATCCCTATAAACGGCCTCAAAGACCGCCTCCGAGCGCCCTTTTGTTTCCATCCGCCAAAGGTGCTCCTTGAAGTCATCATAGAAGATTCCGAGATGTCGCAGCTTACAGGCTTCGGCCTGAAGGGACATGCAGTGATTTCACATAGAGTCAGAAAACGCAGGGATGACGGCATAAGCATCACAAGCAGATGGGTCAAGCCTCAAAAGCTCTTGACGCCCAGCGTTCTGCGCCCTGTTCGCTGCTTATGCGGAGAATTTCCGGACTTGTCCAGCAGTACATGAGTCTGAGAGACAGAGCGGCTGTCCGCTAAAAGTAGTAGTAACACTGCATCGGTTAAATGTTTTTGTCGAGCCACAAATTAACCGTGGAGCGACGGCACAAAACGAAATCCAGCCCTTTACTTTTAACCCTCTCCAAGGACGGCGTATCGATCACTTTTATCGGACAGCAATAATAATCAATAATGGAAAATCTCCGTTATTATTGGAGGACGGTCGGAATGAAGAAATGCCCATCGTTTGCCCGTCTAAAATCTTTGCTTATCTTTTGCAGTGAGCATTGGGAAGGCTGTCACGTGAGTGCACGCACGGAGGCTGTTCCTTGCGATTAATAAACCTTCTAAAACCATAGTGTTTATGGATTATTCTTTAAAACAAACGCAAAAATGTCTCTTGGCCCATAAGAAGGGTAGGGTCTATGTCCTTCGATCCTGTTTGTCCAAAACAGCGGATTTCGTTCGATAAACTTTGTGCGCGTATGGCTACGAAGACACGACGGTCGGTGATGCTGATGTGGCCGCAGTGTTCTACAAGTTTCGTACGGTTTTGAACCAACTCTGTTCACCAGGGCTTCATTGTCGGATGCCGGCCCGCTCGGAACGTTTCGTCCGACTTTTACACATCGAAAGTGGTAGCTAAAGAGAAAGACTTTTAAGCCGATGGATTGGCATTTCTAAGGCCTACATTCGCTTTACGCCGACAGCCGATTTCCGCCGCGTGAAAGCATATCATGCAATATTATCCAGGTAACAAACTTCAAGAAACCACCTAAGCCCTCGGGCGGCGGCCTTCCCGGTAGCGGAACATAAATACATACTAACTTAGATTTGAGTGGGAGGAAAACGTCAGTTTTTCCCCCTGCACACACAGCATCACTACACCATCTCTCAACGCGAAAAGATACCGTACCTTTTGTGTGCAAAACCTCTGCTCCTTTTTGCTAAAAGATCCGCTCGCTTTTTGGGTAAAATGTCCGTACCTTTTGCACCAATAAGGTACCGGACATTGCAAAAGTGGAGCATTCCAGATATAGATGCTGAAAAGCTTTCATCGTTAAGCAACTTATTAGCATAGCTTCCCTGTTGTCCAAATAGATTACGCGCACCGGAAGGCAGGGCGTTCTGAACCCTATATACAAATAAAACCTACTACGCTGAAGTACTTCATTGAATAAACATCATTTTGGAGGGCTTTTCATACTTTCATTGGTTTTGGAGTGTGGGAGTTTCATCAGTTATGCAAGAACCCCAGAAAATCCCCATGTCAATGGATGAAATCCCAAAAATGTCACTTCAATATATAAGTACCTCATAAAGGGAATAATGCTGCGGAATTGAGGAATAACTATATTTCATCAAAGAATCACTAAATTTTTCAATGGTACTGTTTCCATAAAACTCTTAAATATATCAGTATACCTTATTCTTTATCTTGAAATGTCCTCTGTAGAGTCTATAAAATAGCTAATTTTAGATATTGGAATAACCTCCAAGGAATCTTCATTAAGTGAGGGATAGTATACGAGATAATTTCTTCTTGAACAGAAATTATGTCTGATTAAATAAATATGTTATAATGATTTTCCTGTTTCACCATAAATAATAATTGTTGCTTTGGTCGCAATTCTATTTTTGTATGTAACAGTAGCCTCCGGTCCTTCGAGACTAATATTTTCTAAATCATACGAGATTATAGTATCTTTCGATTAAAGCCGCATCACTAGTGTTACTTGTACTTTTGCTCACTTGTTGCTGCATAGACAGACAAGAGAATAATTAATGTGTTAAAATAGCGTTTTGTATTGTTTTCATCGCGTCAGTTTTATTTATTCAATTCTGATAGTTGCTTTGTACATTTTATGAAGAAATCTATGTGGCGCAGGAATATGACAGTTTCATTAGTCATAGAACGCTGTGTTATGTATGTTACACGCCAATTGATGAGTTATATGCCCTTAATTCCGCAGCATAAAGTTCTTGCGAGGAGCATCCCAGTATCTGAGAAACAAAGGTTCTCAAAACACTTGGATATGTCAGAAATTTCACCTATCTTGGTGCTGCAGAAGAGCATAACAAAGTAAGCAAAAATCTGACATATGCCCAGAGGTGGTAATTAAAACGAGAATATCACTTTTTGAATTTATCATATTATGGACGTTTTCTCTCAAAGTTGGGCTGAAAACTTACCGAGATCTGTATTTGGGCAAAAACGTGGAGTAGCGGCAAAGCTTTGCATTCTGTTGTGGAAGGTATTTTTGGCTCTCTCTTCTTCCAGTTACCTTTGTGGTGGAGAAGTGCCTTGAGGACATCAGTGCGCTTATGGGGCGGTTCAAGCAGGACCTGATACGCTATTGCAGTTGCCGACGCTGTGGGACGTGGACTAAAGGGCTTACCGAGAAAAATATTGTCTATGAGAGCGAGACCTCCGACAAGTCGTTTTACAAGAGTATCTGATAGAGGGACTTCGCCACCACTTACTTACGCAATAGGCACACACAACGCAGGGCAAAGTGGTTCATCAATACGTCTCCAATCGTCTCCAATCCATCTGTGGGCGAATCATCATGCGATAGAAACAGTTCTTACCATGAGTTTGAAAGCTCATATATCTTATGCTTGCATATATTGTGAATACTCTTTCCTAAAATGCGGAAGAGGCAAAGTTTACCATACATGAATTCCACAAACGTTTTGTATTCCAGTGGTTTGCGGTCGTCAACGTCTCCCGTGTTATCATAAAGTTGAGGGATCTCTCGCTTTCTCATTTGCAGATTAGATGCAGCTTGAAGCCGAAGAACCATCCCATCAGGAACATTTTGCCTCTCTTTGGGCTATACCGCGCCTTGAAAACTTTTTGCCAGAATATGTATTCTTTTGGTTCTGCAGACGCGCAAGATTGTACTATCGACAGCTGTACCCGTGCATTTTTCAACAGAACCTTTCTTGATAAACAAGGTTAGGAGTATTGTTACCTCCCGTTCCAACTCTACTAAACGGTTGTAAGAAACAACTTTGGGAAAGAGGTGACGAAGATAAGCTGCTTGCATACTTTTTCAAGATAGAAATGTTTAAAGCAGCGATAGCCGGAATTATGAAAAAGAATCATTATCAACATAAAGCTTCTGCTTTTGACATCGTTGGGAACTTCGCTGATATTTTCTTTTTCAATAGGTTTTAGCGTATATTTTGCCTTCATTGCATCAAAAACTTGCAGAAGTCATCTGCAATACAAAAATACTTCAGTAACTTTGTCCTCGGTGATCATAGCGATTTTTGTTTGTGATTATTTGAATATTAGTCCCTTTGAAATGTTACAACAAATTTCGCTAATCACCAAATTATACACTTATAATTCGTCGAACTCACGTTAATTATGTGTCTTCTAGGTCATGGTGAGTTTGTTTAATGCGGGCGATTTAAGAATATCTGAGTACTTACTTTTAAGCATACAACAAAGCCGAACTCCTATATTGGGACCTCGGCTTTGTTTGACAATGCTCAGACATCGAGTGCAGTACTTCTTACGAGATTACCGTAACGATTCGCCAAATTTCTCCACGCGACCTGCAGTATCAGCAAGCTTCGTTTTGCCGGTAGTGGGGCGGATGGGGAAAGGAGCAGGAAATTTCCAACTTAATCAAAGGATAAGTTTTCGCCCGCAAATTCGATCGTTTCGTGGTTTTGCAAGTAGAGCGAGAAAGACATCTCCGTTGCTCATATCTTTAAATACAACGGGACGATGAGTTTATCCAGGATGAATACCTCATTGCTGCGATTCTTTTATTATTTCTTTTTACTAATTGTCTAAACTTAAGCAGTTTGCAAAAAGTACCTAAGTATTTCCCGCACAAACAAATATTTAAGCAGCAATCTTACCTGTAATTCCACATCAATCCTATACTCAAGTGAGAACTTATGCCAGATTATGGGCAATTCTTAGAGGTGTTTGTTTGAATTCTCTGAAATATGTTGGTTTGCAGCAGCTTTTGCACAGGGTTGATATATCCTATAATTGCCTATCTATTGTGTCTTTGTCAGTATCAGAATCGTTTAAATCTATGGATAATTGACGGTGACTGCCTTCGCGATCGTGTATCTTCTAGTGGAGATGAGGCAATGAGTGTGTTAATGATTCAAGACTTATTCTTTCGATGTGAAGAGAGGTTGGTATGCCATGTTTCATGAGAGGTTTAGTGTGATAGAAAATATACTTTTGCCATTGATGATTTGAAGTCCGGGCTGTATATTATTTCTCTTTCTTCCTTGCAGAGTCGTAGAGATCGAGTTGTTCTTCTCAAGTGGAGTTGATGTGGACTTTGCCGGTCGTAATCTGAGAGATTGGAAAACCTTTGATTCTTTTGCGAGTTCTTCGTGAAGTGATAAATAGGCTTTGTAGGATTGAGATACGAAAAGGTTTTTCCGTTGGGGCTGCATGGTAGAATCCGATTCCGAGCCAGGTGTTTTGATATTCATCCAAAAGCATATAATACTTATGCTTGTTTTCCTCTTCAATGCATAGCTGTTATCGTATACTCCTTTAAAAAGATTCTCCGGGGTGGGTTTCGCACGCTTGCATAGGTTCTTTAAAGGGTATAACTCCCTTCGAGATCGCTTGTAAAAACTAATCCGGTTTTCAGGTGGAAGGATGTCGCCCTCATTATAGGTTTTGATTAAAATAGTAGTAGTTCTTTTCATAAATGGTATGTGCGACAAGGCCCTAGTGGCATCACTGAGTGGCCTATTGAAATACAAAAGGTAGAGTAGCCTACGTCGCTGATTTGTTTAGTGTAAATGATGTTGGTATGCCCGTAATAGCTATTGATTTTATATCGTCTAACAAGAAAATGTTTTTAGCAGATCCTTCATTTATGAATGCAAAGCAGTATCTTCTGTCATATTTGGTATGTACAGTTGGTAGTCATAGAAAAAGTCCAGCTTGTTTTAAATTCTACTTCTATTAAGCTATCCTTATCAGTTCGCATTATCTTAATTTTGTAGTAATGGCTTGCTTTTTCCATAAGCCTGCTCTGAGAGATAAGATGCAAGGTCCTTGATAATCAGTTTTCGTGATTATGGATGCTGATGGATGTGTGACACTCCCAAGCTTGAACACTTTGAATCCTTGGTAGAGATATTCATCATGACTCCCACTTTTATGGGGGTCTAAGTCGGCTTTTCTTTTCCTGCTCTTCCTTTTTCCCCAATCTTCACCATTTCCCCAGGACCATTATATAGTATTGAAGTCTTCATAGAAGATAACTTGCTGTGCAGATAGATGCAGACAACAGAGTGTTGAAAGCAGTAAAAGTAGAGAAATCTTTTTGTAAACTGTAGAGTTTCATCAAGTATTTATTTGTTTTATAGACTTAAGAATGAAAATTAGGTTCTTGTTCTCATTGGCAAAAATACAAAATTTATACAATTAATAACGATAATCTTATTGATAAATTCATAGTGTCATCCTTTCATTAGTGAGGATATAATGTAATCTGAGATAAAAATGCCGTGTTTTGAAGATGCAAACTCTCTGGTGTGAAGTAAGTATCCTTGTTTAATGAAAGGAGATACTACTGAAAGTAGAGTCAGTTTCTATCGTGTGGCTTTAATTCATTCAAGGCTAGCCCCTCTTTGGTCCTAAGTCGTAAAAAGCAACATTTCGTCGAAGAGTTCATCTTCATTTAACTGTTCAAAATCAAAAAGAGGCTGTCCGGATTTTTGTACGTAGTGACATAAGTCGCCTTTATTCCATCTACATGTGTCCCCTTAAAGAATGGGCACCTGGCCTAACCTAAATAGGTGTCCTAACCAATAGTTGTGGTTATGTGTGAGTGATACGAAGGATAGGAAAAACTAGAGATTTCGTAGTGCTGCATACCTGCTAGTTCAGTTTGACGCATCAGTATTTTATACATAGCCCTTGTCGTTTCTTCATTAGCTCTTTTACTATATTTGTTTTTGTCGAAGCTGAAAAAGCGGTACCTTTTTCAATTGTTAGCGCATATGATGAAGATGCTAATCGGAAGTTGGAGCGATACGAATATCTGTTTCCCATTCGACTAATGTCTCACGGGGTAATCCATAGATAAGATCTAAACTTATATTTTCTATGATACTTGAGGTTGTTTTCAACGGCTTTAGCTGCATCTTTTGCTGGATGTCGACGATGCAGAAAAATGAGGCGATCGTCATCAAAAGTTTGTACACCTAAACTTATACGATTAATGCCAAGCTGATTTAAGCTGGTTTACATAATTTTTATTAATGTCATCTGGATTTGCCTCAAAAGGTGATTTCTGCTGATGGTGAGATTTGTAGTGAAGTATGTATTGCATCTACTATCTAGATACTTCGTAATAGATAATTGTGATGGTGCCTCCTCCAAAATAAAATTGTATGGAACGCCATCATCACCATCGCTCTGCACGCGACTTTATTTCTGCAATCAAGCGCTTGAGTGTACAAGTTCTTTTTGCTCTGTGGCTTGAATTGTAGAATAGAGTCACATAAATACACCCTTGAAGCGCAAAACGGAACATGAACATATAGACCTGCCATTACGCATAGAAGTGTAAAGTGGCTCGTAAAGTTACAAGCTTTCGTATAAAGATTGATTAAACTAAATGTAGGAAATGTTTTGTTGTGCGCTTGTCGAAGTCTTTGCCGGCTACACCATACAATCCTTCGTCTTGGAAGCATACGAAGGGCGAAAAGAAAGTAGCTTTTGCTAATTGAGCATTGGCTCCGTATTGCAATGAATATGAGGAAAATTGCAGCTGTCGTATTACTCGTTTGCGATGTCGAGTACTTTTTGGGAAAGCATTACCAGACTCAATTATTGAAATTGCGGTTTTAACTCCCGTATCAAAGCTATTTGCATATTCTATTGAGGCTTGAACACCTAGTAGGTTGTCCATAATTCTTGCGATGATATAGCGTTTAATCAATGAAGCAGACTCCTTGATCAGATTATTGCGTCGGCGAAGTCCATTTTGAGCTGAGAAAGTCGCAAAGTTGTTGACTAAATCTTGTTTGTGTAAATGGTTCACGACCTCACCTTCAGTCTTATACTTGCTAGACGCCTCGTGATGACTCGTTGTAAACACATAGGCATATTGGAACATCAATCCATTCAAATAAGCCTCCTTGAAATAAGATGTCACACCGATTGTGCAGGGAATAAATTTGTCTGGTATGATTCCGCCGCCGCCATATACAATACGGCCTAAACGCGTTTTATACTTTTCACCATTAGCTCTGATGCTGTCAGCATTGTAATATTCTCCATGTTTCGCACGCAAGAGCAAGTCTTCTTGGTAATCAAGTTCATCGCCTGGTTTATAAGGTTTTTGCACGCATCTACCTGAGGGCGTATAATAACGTGCAATAGTTAGTCGAAGCATGCTAGTATCTCTGAATTCAATGGCTTCTTGCACTAAGCCTTTACCGAAAGTGCGCGGCCTACTACCATTCCTCGATCGTTATCTTGTATCGCTCCACTTAATATTTCACTGGCAGAAGCTGTATTTTCATCAACTAAGAGGACAAGTGGAATGTTTTGATAGGTTCCTCGACCATCACTTACGTAATCATGCCGCGGTGATTTTCGTCCTTCTGTGTAGACAATCAGCCTACCTTTGGGTAAGAACTCATTAGCAATTTTTACAGCAGCATCTAAGTACCCTCCAAGGTTGCCGCGAAGGTCTATAATCAAGCCTTTAAAATCAGACTGATTTAATCTAGCGAGAGCAGCTAAGAATTCCGGATAAGTCGTGCTACTGAAAGAGGTAATACGAATGTATCCTATCGAAGGTAGCCATGCATAAACGGCATCTATACTTTTAACCGGAACATCTCCACGCGTAATTGTTGTGTTGAAAGTCCGTTTTTCTCCCATGCGCTTGATGCTTAAAGTTACTTTAGAGCCTTTTGGCCCTTTCAAGCGTTTTAATACCTCATCGTTTGTAACGACTTTACCAACAAAAGGTTTTCCATCAACAGCAATAATGCAGTCTCCGGCTTGAAGACCCTTGCTTTCTGAAGGTCCGCCTTTTTACAATTTTGAATAATTCTAATCTGTATCCTTGTGAAAATTGTAAACTGAACACCAATACCAGAGAAGCTACCATTGAGTCCCTGCATACCGGCTTCTACATCTTTTGCACTGACGTAGTAGAGTGGGGATCAAAGTTGTTAGACGGGCATAGATTTTTCACCAAGTCCGGGATATTAGCAGAATCAACTATTGATCATCTATAGGACGAAAGCAAATCGTTGATCTTATTACTGGAGTGTTGATAATGTTTAAGCGATTGCCAGCAAAATGGGAAGCACTTCCAAGCAAAAGTACAGACTACTACACCTATGGATACGAGTAGCGGAATGAAGCGACGTTTATTCTTGCTCATTTAATGGTAAATATTGAACGTCAATATGCGCTCTTTTTAAAGTTCTACTCCGTCTGTCAATCTATATTTTTGCCGTATATAACGCGTTTTATGCCGGCTTTATAATAAGTTGCTACATTCTATGCAAGGTGCGTCCGTCACGTAAAGCGTTGCGCGTCTGATTGTTACCGGAGCGAGCTATCTTTAGCAATAGCATTCGCTTCAGCGTGAGCACGTAAAGGCTTTGTTGTGTTTAGCTCATCTTCACACCTGATTTTTCAAAGCCGGAAGGTGTGCCATTGTAGCCATCGCTGATAATCATTTTATCCTTAACGATCAATGCGCCGACTTGTCGACGTTTACAATAGGAGTTTTCCGACCATATACGTGCCATACGGAGGTAGCGATTGTCGAGTAATTGTTGTTTCTCTTCTGTCGTCATTGTGTTTTTAAGCGTTAGGCGTAGGCAGACCGTTGCGAATCAACAAAGCATTGATGCTTGAGCCTTTCCTCGGAAAGCTGCAGAAAGTTTTTAGTGGATGTACAGTTCCTCCTCCAAAATATTAGTGCGAAGCAGTCGGGCCGTTTCTCTATTAAAAATTCGGTCTCTGGAAAAGGTGAGAGCATCCGCATCCAACACTTCTGCCCACTTATAGCTATAATAGCCTGCCGCATAACCGCCTGATATGAGTATGGCCAAACTGTACACTCACAAGTTTCCGGTTCTTGCTTCATCAATTGTGCCGGCGCCCAAGCTTTCTGTTCAAAATCGCGAACGTCTTCTGTGGAAAGGTTCGGTTTTGTGTATAATAGGCCATGTCCAAAAGTCCAAAACTAACCTGTCGCATACAAGCATAAGCAACGTTAAAATTCCTGCTTTTGCAGAATCTTGCTAATAATTCGTCGGGGATAGGTTCGCCGTTTTAATGTTTTGCAAAACGTAGACAAGAACTCTTTCTCGACGGCATAATTTTCCATAAGCTGCGATGAGCTCTACGAAATCCCAATAAACGCTCGTTCCGCTAAGTGCTATAGCGCGTTTTTGCAAAGATACCGTGCAGCGCATGTCGAATTCGTGCAAGAAAGTCTCCACTTCTCCCAGGTCAATAAGGCCGGTTTTTTCTGCCGTCGGCTTAGTCAGATTCATTACGATCGCACAGATGGTCGCCCTTCGCGTTCTGATTCTTCCTGACAAGCTGTCATCCACGCTCACTTCTTCCCCTTTTCTCGGATGGAAGTCGCAATAAAGCACAGCTCAGAAGTCGCCGTTCTCATCTATCGCTTCGAAGCCTCTACGTCTGGATGATAAAACCGGAATGTCCGGGTTTTTGCTTGACAGTGATACCATAAAGCCGCTCAACCAAACCGAAGATACCTTTCTTTACGCAGTTTCAAAAATAAGGGCGAACATTTCTGCGTCAATCAAATTCTTTTCTTCTAGTTTCTGACTATAATAAGCAAAATCCCAAGGTTTCAATTCCTCATCTGATAAGGCGCTGATGGCTCACTCTTTTTCGGCCGGCGCTTTATAGTGTGATCAAGTCGTTTAATAATTGATATACATGCTCCGGTTTTCTGCCATTCTGTTCCTTTTAGGCGCGAAATCAGCATAACTTGCGTAGCCCTAATAATTGGGCTACTTCTCGACGCAGGGTTGACAATGCGTTTTACGATCTCGAAGTTGTTATGTGCATTGTCGTGTACTGCGTATTGTCAGGCCATATGCAGCTGCTTTCTCAATTCGCGGTCAGTCTGCATAGGTCATAAACGGTATGTAGCTCGGAGCTTTCAGGGTGATGATCCAACTCTTCGGTCTGCTGCTCTTTAGCCGTTTGAGCCGCTTGTTCAATTTGCGATTCAGGCAAGCCCCTTTAATGCTCCTCTTTTGTCAAATGCAAAGGTAAAAGCATTTGTCTCTTTCAGATGATTTTGGGAAAATTGCACCGTCAACTGCGATAGCTCGGTCGAAAAGCTTACGCAGTTGCTCCTTTCCGGCTTTATCCAATGTTGCGCCCGAGCGTTCAAAGCCCTCGAAAGTCTTTTCGGTAGCATCTGCTCCTCATCATTCAAAAGTGGGTCTCGCATCATATCCGCCTTAATTCGTTTAGATAATCCCTCATTCAGCACTGAATGGCCCGTCGCATGTTGGGTTAAGATAGGGGCATATTTCTGTACTAAAGCGTCCAGCTCGTCATTCGTCTCTAGCAGATGATAAGTTGAAAAAGTACGCTTGTTGCCTTTCCCAGCAGTGTGCCCGTAGTATCAAGTGCGGCAATCGTATTTGCAAAATCAGGTTGCTCTTTGTTGTTTACAATTGCTGCTATTTCTTCATCTTCTTCCTTAATTCCTCGTCGATCGCCTCTTCAATGTCTTGCAAAAGTGATGCGGTCGAAAGGTATGGTTTCGTGTGGTGTCTGATAAGTACCGAAGAATGGATTTTGTCTTTGTATCATATTATCTGCAAAGTTACTTTTACAGCAAAAAGAAATATACAAAAGTAAGGCCCTATTTTTCTGTCATCTTTCACTGTTTTCGAGATACCATATTTTTGTAAGTGGAAACGGAACTCTACTTCTTTATATTATGAATCAAAAATACTATTTGTGAATCAATAAGATAAATGATCTTAATAAATTGTTTTGTAGATGTTTTCTAAAATCCGGTATTTTTATGCCTATACGCCTATTATGCTTGATTTAACTTTGGGTTGCATCTATGAAAAGGTCTAGATTAGAAACGTGTCTCTTGATCGCTTATTCTATTATCACGAGAGTATGAACGTACCATCGTGAGGGTACGAATGTGTGCACGTGATGAAACACTCGTTCGCTCGTGATGGTACAACTCAAAATCCAGTTACGGTTGGGTATTAATGAGGTTTTGTCATTGAAAAAATAAGCGATGTGATGAGCGAAATAAGCATAAACCGGAGATATTTTGCGGGTAGCTTTCATTTTGCGGTCGTTGTGTTTACAACGTGAAAATCACTATGCATAATACGACCGGGTGAGATGTCAAGTATGGCTATATTAAGAAGGATAAGGGAGATAAGAATATGGCTTCTCGAGATCAGCAAGCCTCAGATGGATAAGCGCCGATGATTGCTAAGAAAGACTTAGCGCAGAACTATTTGCCGAAATAAAAACCCGCGTAGGTATTGATGAAATTGACAGAATTGATGGCCGTAAAACCTTTACGCCGATAGTCGTATAGCTGGCTGATATAGAGATTCCGACGAATCCTCGTCCTGTATTCCAAACAAGGCCTACGCGACCTACAGAATCGAGATTCAGATTTTGCGGCCTGCGCGTCTGGTTTTGTACCCTGCGACCTTTCTTCCCTCCTTTCAAGACTCAGGCCGATAGTGGGCGTAAAGGAACCGGCCAACAGACAATTGCGTGCAAAAAGCCCAATTGTAGGCGTAGCCGGCACTTATACTGTAATTACTATATGTGCGATTGGCTATTTTTAACTGTTCGAAGAGGGGCGTTTGCTGCGTTAGCGTTGGGGAGCTCAGTATAATCGAATTCCAACTTTTTGATGATCATAGCGAAAGCCAAGAGTAGTGTGCCTGCACTTTGTGCTGGATTGTACTTTGATTATAGGCGGCTGGATAAGAGAGAACTTCTTGTGATTGAAAAATGCAATAGAGGTTGAAGCCGATTAAATACATTTGCAATCCATCAGAAGTTTTTGTTGTGAAAAGTTCTGGGAGACGCCTTGAAAGCCTACCGTGCGTTGCAATTGGAAGTCGCCCTTATAAATAAACGAAATCTCCTCCAACTAAATTACTATATAAACTAAGGCTGAACTCTGTATTTTTTCCTGCCTTTTGTATACGGCCAATATCTATCGTATAGCCTAGCCAACGCCAGCAGAAATGGACCAATCTTGAAAGATGGACGCGGGAAGAATGTGAGCGTTTGTCGCTCCTTGTCCTTTTCTATTGCGCTAAATGAAACAAAATGCAAGGAATTGGTATTCTGCATCATAGCTGTCTCACGCGTAGTGGTTGGGGCTCAATATAAGCAGTATCAATCGTATTTAGTCGGGTAATAATTTGCTTGAGACGTTGTCCAAGGTTATTCTTCTTTACGCATAGGGTCGTATCCACAATGCCGTTTGATTTCTGCTCTTGATTCGTTTGAGATACGCAGAAAAAGCGGAATACTCAAGCAGAAAAGCAGAAAGATTATTTTCTTTGCAGGGATGGGAGGGACTAAAGCGCAACCATCTACGTATAGAGAAAAAGAGATGATCGACATATATGACTAAATACCCAAAAATCCGATCCATTACCCAGTTGACCGGAGTGGCTGAGATACTATCGCAGTTGCAGACATTTTCTCCGCGTAGATGTTCTACTATGGATTGAATTAATGGTAACTGAACGTGGGGATTTGCTTCAAAAACTCTTGTCGACCCTGACTATTTTGTAAGACGATAGGCTCGTATGTAAAGACGGAAAAGCTTAAGTTTTCCTTTATCACCAGTAAGCTCAATACTATCTTCCCTTGCGGACTCGTGGGCTACAAAGCACCAGCTTCCTGAACCGGGAAGACCTCCATCAAATTGAAACAAGCACTAAGTGTGTATCTTCAGGTTGATAATAGCCTCCACGGTTAGAGGTGTAGCCCGTTGCTTCAATAATTGGGCCAAACATCTCTTGAATTAAATCAATCTGGTGAGGTGCCAGGTCGTAAAAATAGCCACCACCTGCAATGTTGGCTTGTACTCGCCAAGGCTGATCTTTTCGTGAATGATCTAAATCGCTGGGGGGAACAGCAAATCTGATTTGTACGTTCATCACGCGGCCTATTGAGCCGGAGTTGATCAGTTGTTTGACGCGCTGAAAATAGGGTAAGTAGCGCCGATAATGAGGCTACAAAGCAAGGAACACCGGTTTTCTCGACAATCCTATTGACACGACAGCAATCTTTCATAGTTGGAGGCTAAGGGTTTCTCGATATAGACTGGTTTACCTGCCTTTAACGCCATAATAGCATAGGTGGCATGGGTTGACGGTGGGGTAGCAATGTGAGCAGCATTGACATCCGGATCATCTATGAGGATTTGCGGATCGTCATACCATTTCTTTATGCCATGACTTTGGGCATAGACCTTGCTTTCGTAAGATTGCGACTCATAATAGCCACAACTTCTGAATGAAGCGCTTCTGTAAAATGCCGGACCACTCTTCTTTCTGTGGCTTCTCCACAACCAATAAAGCCCCATTTTACCTCATCTATCATTGTTGCCATATTTAGATGAGCAAAGTTAGTATTGTTCACTTTCGTATCCAAAAATAAAGGTGAAGAAATCAATACTTGCCGGTGCTTTTTATCGTATTAAAATCCACTGATAATCTCTTGTATAGATGCGAAATAAAGGCCTGGATTTAGAAAAATGAAAATGTTTCAGGAGTTATAATAGGTCTAAGTCTTCAAACATTACCTTGTATTTTTCTGCTTTCTTTTCTAATTTGAGGGGATAGCACGACTACTACTGGGCATACGGTATAAGCGAAGCTCTTTGCCTGCGTATTGAAACGTTTCATAAGTGCCGACTACAGGTTCTTTGATGTTAAATGCTTGTAGTAGCGTATCTGTAGCTTTTTGTCCGGTTGTAACGACGGCCTTTAGATGTGAAGTTGATCAAATAATGCTGGCAGGTCTGTCGGAGTAATGACTTCTAAAATTTGTCTGAAGCATTATCTTTTAATCGCCTGACTTCAATCAGCTGTGTCAAATATAGCAATGCCTTTTGCTTTTTAAGAAGGGATCAACAAATCTAACTTAAATGTCTTATGTTCTTTATCAACAAAGGCGTCTTTGTCGCCTTTAAAAAGTAACCCATATATCGCCACATATCATTGATGTAATTGGGGTAGAAGAAGTGCATTGACCATCTCTCTAATTTGAGGTGGGAAAGCTACCTAACATCAATAGTTTGGCATTTGCAGGAAGAAAAGGGAAAAGAGGGTGTTGTTCTATCATTTTATTGTGCCTCCGGCAATCCAATATTTTTCGCCAATAATCCTTGTTGAGATCATCTATTACTACGCCTTTGCTGCTACTTGCGTGAATGAACTTTGATCCTTTCAAAAATTCCGACGTGATCAATACGAGAAGGATCATAGGAAGAGGAGACGAGATCTCCTTGTTTGAGTGCTTCTGGGCTACAGGGATGTCCTAAATCTTTTTCGAATTGATCTTTACTGATTCTATGCTAGTTGCACACCATATACATTATTATATATATAGCACACGTAAGGCCGGAGCAATCTACACCAAGTTTGGAAGAACCGCCCAAAGTGTAGGCGTACCAAGCCAAGAGGCGGCTTCTATAAATAACTGATGGTCGTCAGTGCGTTCAATATCAAAAACCTATAACGATCTGCAGTACGTACTAAGGTTTTTAAAATCGTAATTTAATGATTTATGAGAAGAGCAAGAGAAAAGTAGGAATAGGATAGAAAATCCTAAACCTAAGTAGTACTTTTCTCTTGCTATAAAAAGTTCATTACAAGTTGTTCTCAGCTAAATAACGATTAGCTTCAAGTGCTGCTTTGCACCCACTACCTGCTGCAGTAATGGCTTGACGATAATGAGGATCGGCAATATCTCCGGCTGCACTAGACGCCAGGTATACCTGTTCTTGGAGATTGATCTTCGGTGATAATATAGCCATTGTCGTCTGTCTTTACCCACGGCTTGAAGAGATCGCTGTTGGGCTTATGGCCAATAGCTATGAAAAATCCGTCGATCGGGAGATCGTATACTTTTTCATCAGCTTCTCCACGACGATATACCAAATGCGCTCCTGAAACACCGCCTTCACCAAATAAGCCTAAGTGTTTGTTTCGAAGAAAATTTCAATTTTAGGGTTCTCCATAACACGATCTTGCATAGCTTTGCTGGCACGTAAGAATGGTTTGCGTACAATTAAATAGACTTTTTCAGCAAGACTCGAGAGATAGGTAGCCTCTTCGCAGCTGTATCTCCGCCACCAACGACTGCAACTATTTTTCTTACGATAGAAGAAACCATCGCAGGGTAGCACAAGCACTAACACCTGCTCCTTTGTATTTTTCTTCGTCGGAAAGACCCTAAATATTTAGCTGTTGCACCAGTGGCAATAATTAATGTATGGCAGAGAACTTGGCTTCCATCGTCAAACGTTACTTCATATGGTCTTTTTCTAAATTCACCTTAGTTTGCAGCATACGCACGGTTTCTGTGCCAAAACGCTCTGCTTGACGACGCAAATCATCTAACAATTGATTGGCATCAACTCCTTCCGGATAGCCTGGGAAGTTCTCAATTTCTGTCGTGGTAGTTAATTGACCTCCGGGTTGCATTCCTTCATAAAGAAGTTGGGGAAAAGGCCAGCTCTACCAGCATAGAGGCCTGCAGTGTATCCTGCAGGGCCTGAACCTAAGATTAAACAACGTACTGTTTCCATATTTTTCTATCTTAAATCAATAATTTCGATGTTAGGGGAAGTCTTTAGGGTTAAAACGAAATGTTGAATTGCTTACTTGTTGATTGGTGTGAACTCGAGTTATTGCGAATCGAACCCAGTTGCTTTGTTTGTTTTTAATGCGGATGTTAACCGGGATATAGTTAGAATCGACAATAACTAACATTCTCTGAATTTGATTTGCTGTTTTGAGCTTGTAGAGCGACTTCCTTACAAGGCTTTCCAGCATATTTCGTATCTTTAATACTGGTATTGTAATCCTTTTTATAAAGATTGGTAAACGTATAGGGATTCATCATTGCTGCTTCTGAAACTGACGGGGTAGATACATTGACTTCGTTATTCCCTGCAACTAAACTCCACTCTGTTTTTCCCGTCATACCATACGGAAACTTCTCCGAGCTTAATTTGAATTTATTTCCTTTCAAAAGAAGTGTACCATTAGTGTTGCCATTTGGTTTTTAATCCATTATAAAAAGGTTGTGGTAAAGCTAACCTCTAAGCATCCACTATTAGCTATCTTGGCTGCTGTTTTATCCAATGCTTCTTTAGCACTTTGTGAGAAAAGAGGATAAAAACATACAACGGCAATTAGAGAAGACTATTCTTTTCATATGATCCTTATTATTTGTCTGTTATTGGAGTATTAATGTCGGACTTCATTTAATAGGGCTTCTAAAGTTATGTCGTCTGTCACCAGCACTTCACGAGGCTTTGCGCCTCTAGAAGGGCCAACTATGCCAAAATGCTCAAGTTGGTCCATTAAGCGCCCAGCGCGATTAAAACTATGGAAAACTTACGTTGGATTAAAGATGTAGAACCTTGCTGATGAATCACTATAAGGCGCGCAGCATCCTCAAACATCGGATCAAGACTATTTTTATCTATTTGTCCAACAGCGTTGCCTACCTCTTCCTCTGATTCTACTTCAGGTAATTCAAATGCTGCCGGATAAGCTTGCTGTTTGCAAATAAATTCATTGATGCGCTCGACTTCAGGTGTATCAACAAATGCACTTTGAACGCGAACGGCTCATTACCGTGTAAAGAAAAGCATATCTCCTCGTCCAATTAGGTCGATTTGCGCCCGTTCGATCAAGAATTGTTCTACTATCTATGACTGACATCACTTTAAAGGCCATACGCGCGAAATTTGCTTTTATGGTACCTGTTATGATGTTCGTAGTTGGACGCTGGGTTGCTATAACCATATGCATACCCTACGGCTCCGGGCTAATTGAGCAATGCGGGCAATTGGTAACTCTACCTCTTTTCCTGCTGTCATAATTAAGTCTCCAAACTCATCTATTATCACAACAATGTAAGGCATAAATTCATGCCGCGTCTTTAGGGTTTTTAGCTTCCCTTGCCTTGAATTTAGCGTTATACTCTTTTTATATTTTCACTTACTGTGCTAATCGTAGTAGGTCATAACGATGATCCATCACTTGGCAAAGACTTTTGAGCGTTTGGACAACTTTTGTAACATCTGTGATAATTGGCTCTACGGCTGTTGGAAGTTTTGCTCAAGAAATGACGTTTCAATAGGAGTATAGACACTAAATTCTACCTTTTTAGGATCTATCATCACGAGCTTCAATTCTGCTGGGTGCTTTTTATAGAGTAAAGATGTGATGGCATTTAGTCCCACAGACTTTCCTTGTCCAGTTGCACCCGCAACTAACAAGTGAGGCATTTTGGCCAAATCAACCATAAAAACTTCATTTGTGATAGTCTTTCCCTGGGGCTATGGGCAAATCAGCTTTTGTCTCTTGAAATCGCTTCGAGTTAAGTATACTCTCCATCGAAACAATCTTAGCTGTTTTGTTAGGAACTTCGATGCCAATTGTACCTTTTCCTGGAATTGGAGCAATAATACGTATACCCAGTGCTGATAAGCTCAAAGCAATATCATCTTCAAGATTTCGGATTTTATTAATGCGCACTCCGGGAGCAGGTGCTAACCTCATACAAGGTGATGGTTGGTCCTACGTTGCTGTTATGGCTGCAATTTCTACACCAAAACTTTTTGAGAACATTGATAATTCTATTTTTGTTCCCTTGCTGTTCATCCATATCTATCTTGGGCCCATTATCATCATATACTTTTAGCAGGTCTAACGTTGGGAAATTTATAATTCTCAAGATCTTTTTCGTGGATCATAGGCTCTTGTTGTAATACTTCTTCTACAGTTTTCTGCGTAGCTTTTTCTTCTTCTAGTTTATCTACGATAACGAAATCTGTTTCTTCCGATTGAGGGCTTACAGGAGTAATTTCCTCTTTAGTCTGATCTGATGTTATGGTAGGTATGTCTAGTAAGGTCAACGACAGTACCTGTTTCAGCATCATGAGTTGTTATTTTATCTTCCTCATTTTCTGTGTACTCCGTTTCAGCCTCATTTATAATATTCCTGTGTCTCCTCTTCACATTTATCGTTATTAGATTCGACATTTTTCTAGATGAACGTCAGATGATATCTTATTTAAAAACTGTTGGGGATGTATTAGGTTTCTGAATACTACGATAGTCTCATCTGTAAGATAAACTAAATAAAGAAGTCCCAATGCAATCATTAGTATAATAGCACCAGTGAGGCCAATAACATCACACAAGTAATTGTTTTATGTAAATGCTATGTCCTCCTCCCAGTCAAAAGGAAACATTTGTATCCATTTTTGAGGAAAGAAATTTGCTTGTGATATGCTTAAGACAATAGATCCCCAAACCATGAGTATAACACAATTGAGGAACCATTTCCATAGTCTTATCTTGTAGGTGCGCATAAGTTTCAAGCTCAATCCTAATAAGAAAATTGCAATAAAGAAAGAACACAAACCAAAACAATTTTTGAAGGAAATAATAAGCTGTATATGCGCCTAGACGCCCACCATAGTTGGCGGTCCTAAATGTTTCTTGTGCTTCTATATGAGCCTGGTCTCTAGGCTCGTTTAATAAATAAGACGAGAAAGAGAGCAACAGAAACAAAGCGATAATGAGAATTATAACACCACAGATGAAGCGAAGCGTATCTCCACGCAGGATATCGCCCCAGCCGCTTTCAGGCATTATAACCTGCCGAAATTTCTTTTAGCTCGCTTAGTTTTTACCATTACCTTGTTCTTGTGTATAATAATCAATGAGTCTGCGTAGTGCACGTTGACAGACTGGACAGAAAGCTTTCTACATTCGTTCGTCTTCATTCTGCAATCTTGAAAAGCGCGGTAAACGCTTTTGATTGATAACCTCCACCCACTTCGTATACGCCAATTTGATCCATTTTCTTTGGGTTGGGAGTGGCGAGAATCTTTGTTTTGCCGGAAGCATATCTCCCACTTCGCCGCAAAGTTGTTTAACGTCGTGAGGTTTTGCTCCCAAGGTTCAGCATCCGGATAATATTAGTTCGTAGTATTGATCATCATAATAGTATTCTCTGTCAGATAAACCGCCAAAACTATGTCCAAACTCGTACGATAACCGGTTTAAACAACCTTGTGTTTGGCTGTTGTTAGTATAAGAATTATATATACCACCTCCTCCATAATTGTCAGTGTTGGCTAAGATAATGAAAAATGCTCATATGGTATTCAATAAGACTGTCTGTGGAGGTTCTTAAGGTCGAGCGTAGTTAAATATCGATCTGAATAGAAGGTGTCAAAAATGGCTCTTTGAGCGCTGTATTCTTCCATTCTCCTTTTCCCGAATACTTTACACCTGACTCGAGCGAAGGAGTGCTACGGCAACAACGTTAAATCTATCCTTCATCGGGATTTAAATGGCTCGTGCAAGAATTGTTCTGCAGCATTTCTGCGTGATGGTAAAAGCTGTCGGCCTCCTCTGCGCGATAACCTTCTGCTAGAATTGCTATGTCGATGCGATTTTTCTGGAGCGCCGCTCTTCAAAATATATTTGTGAGGTGGAATCTGAGCCGGATTAATCTTGCGAATCAGAATATCTTTTGATTACTTTTGTCAGTGTACTGTGCTAAAAAGCTTGTTGTGCTGCAAAAAGTTCTACTGAAACTGCAAGGCAGAATCAGTAGCATTGGAAGCAGGAAAACGTTTTCAAAAAGCTTTGCGCGTGCGTGTCGCTTCTTCTGTATTCAACCATTCTTGAAAAGAGCGTCGAGAACGAGTTACAATAGAGAATGCGTTTTGTGCGGCATCTCTCAAAATAAATTTTTCCATTTCCTGCAAAAGCAAGCGTGTCAAGGTTTACATGTCGGCCATACCAGCCATCGAACGTACTCAATTCGCTTTACGGCTATTTCCTCGCTGATGTACGTCGCCCGAGAATATATAATCGATACGTAAAGTCTTGTTCTCAAGTTCACTTGTTGTGCAGTGACTACTTGCCACTATCATCAAGAGCATTCCTGGCTAACGAGAAGATCTCTTTTCATGTACACTTATATCGTACAAAAATAGGAAAAAGTCTGTGAAGAGCCAAGATAGAGCCTAAAAAAGCAACAAAAATTGTACCTTCGCCGCGCAATGACAATCAATCGATATCTGATGAATCGTAACGCCTTTTTGCGTGGTGGCGTCTGATTCGATATCGCGTTAGTCCTGATTATATTTAACTGCAGGCATCACCTTTTTATCGTGAAGGTCAGAAGTCGCTGCACGTGCATTGACTTTTTCGTTTGCTTTTGCTGTTGCACTATCCGGCGTAGCTTTTGTACTGCTAAAGGCTCGGCCTAGATAATCTGTTGACAACAGATTCGAGCAGCTCTTTCGTACAGCGTTTCAAGTGACTACCTTTTTGCTGGATTTCGTTCATACTTATCTGATGCGAACGCAAGGGTGGCATCTTCTTGGGCTTAGGTATCTTCCTTTTACTTTGACGCTGTTTTCCTTGGCCGGAGAAAATTGAGGGAACTCTCATAAAAATATGGAAGGTGAAAAGCAAGATCGAACGATTTATAGGAAGGTTACAGAATATACATCGCTATTCTTCCTCTTACCTGTTTTGTTGATTTCGAGTTCAGGCTTCTCATTTTTCTTACATCTTCGTGGAAAAACTGCCTGACGCTCTTTTTCTTACACAATTCTCTGAAAGTCGCCTGCAACTTGTTCCATATCTATTATGGTGTGCTTTTGCACCGGACTTTATTTCTTTATTCCCAATACGAAAGTTAGGTGGAAAAGCGCATTTTTGCTGGTTTGCTGGTCGGGCTGGCGCTTCAGGCTTTTGCAGTACGTCTACAATCTCATTCGCAGCTAGTACTCTATCTGGTTATAACGCTATTTATGCGCCCGTTTGCCGCCCTTCCGACGTTGATGATCTGGTTTCAACTTAGCTGTAGCATTGTCTTGTTTGGAGTCGCCAAGCTATTTACATCAAAACCGTGAGGCGCTAGATGTTCCACTGATGCAAAGTGCTTGTCGGAGAGATCTGAGATGAACTTGTTTGCAGCTGTTGTGTGTGTATATAAAGCTTTTGAGCGCGGGAAGCACCAATCAGTGTTGATCGGATAGCTGAAGATTTAAAGTTGAATCCTTCACTGATCAAAGAAGCTTGGAGCTGATGCAGTCATTGCCTGTTTTGCTGTATTTAGATCAAGAAAGATATGCACTGCACGTGATCCACGCCAGCTCCAATAGGTGAGGTGATTAAAGCGCTTGACCGAGAGGGGCGAGCATTGACTTTTGGAGCAATTCAACCAAGACTTCAGTGCTTATCGTATAAAGATTTTTTGAGCAGAAGCGGCTAAATGTTTGGTAGTAGACTATTTACTCTTTATAGCCTCTGATTATGAATTTACCAGATAGCTGATAGTGGGAGCACGAAAACTCGATTGAGTTTGCTGCAAGACGGTGATGTGACTAAGGCAGTGGTGCTAGTCAGGGGATCAACCCTCATGGTTCCGGCTGATGAAATATCTCGCATCGTAACGCAGGAGTTAATACCTCGACTTAAGTCAACCTATGATGCGATTCGTTTTATGGTGCCGGTTGTCGGGAAACAACGGCGTTGTAAAAAGCTTTGCTTCAGCAAGTGCTTAATACGGAAGATGTGAGGTGAGAATCTGATCTGCAGGGGCTGCTAGTTGCACTTGTCGTGAAGAAAAAGGTATAGCCTGCATCTTAGGGTACCGGTTCCATGAGTTGCCTTTTTGATGGACAAAGCCATTGTAGAAAACGTAGCACCTCTAGGGTTTATTTTGGGAGATGAAGGAAGCGGGGCTGTATTGGGGCGTCGTTTTCGAGCGACTTACTTAAAAATCAATTATCAACGCAGGTACGTTCTTGCTTTTGAGTGCAATATGGTTTGTCTGTTGAAGATATTGTGCAGCGTCTACAAACAGCCTTTTCCCAACTCGGTTTTATGGCAGGCTCTGCAATATTCTTGGGGAAGTATAAACATCTCGAGGGAGATACAAGCTTTTGCAAAATCTGAATTTGAACGCTCGTCGAACACGTTGCACAATACAATCATCCGGATTTGGCTGTACACTTTGTAGGTAGTATTGCTTTCTATTTTAGAGTAGAACTACAAACTGTAGCTGTTGACTTAGGTTATCGAATTGGCCGAATTTTGAAAAGCCCTATTGCCGGATTTAGAAAAGTTTCATGCTGGAAAGTCAAAGATACCAATTTGACTTAATAGCGAATTATGCTTCTTCTGGGGGCAACCATGCGCCGATGAAAATATAAGCTGAGGTTGAATTTCATCTATAAGTTTCTAAACTATACTTATGTGTACATTCTTTTCTAAAGACGTACATCCTTCCTTTCTTGATTGTTTGGTGTCGAGCAAACCATCGTTTGCTCCCAGCATACTATCGTTTGACTCAGCATATTATTGTTTTGCTCTGACAAACAATAGGTCTTTTTGAAAAAGATATAATTATGTTGTTGTTATATCTTGAAAAGAGGTTGTTGTGCTTTTGTTAGATAATCTCCAGACAAATATAAATAAGGTGTCTATGTCAAAGTGGAATTTATCAACCCTTGTTTGTTGTCTGTAATATAGTTGGGGATGCTAATTTCGAAGTCTATACGTCATCTATATATATGGAGAAAGGTGGGCTTGGGCTTTGCTGTTCATGCTTTGAAAGCATAGCATGTTATTGTATATTCACCCTCAAAAACAGAGACATAGGAAGATAAGGCCCTAAAATATTGTCGTTGTGTTTTGTGGGTGAGATGTTAGACCATTCTTTGTTGTAGAGATTTGCAGGTATCGGAGATCTTGCTCATTTTACGCCACGCAGGTCGATAGCTTCAATATCTTCTTTTGTTGACTACAAAAGCAAAAGGAGCTTAGGGTTATTGTAATATATATGTATCTTCGCTCGTAGGATTCAGATGAGAAATCAGACGCTGGATATGAAAGAGACGAACAGCAATTAATTGTTTAAAGAAAAAGTGGAGTAAAACCAGCTTGCAGCGATTGCGATATTGGATTATTCTTTATCGCATAGCTACTCACCCTGCGGTAGATGAAATCTCACGAAACGTTAGTAAAAGATATTCCAACACTTTCTCGAACGACTGTGCATAATACGCTTCATACTCTTTTGCTGAGAATGATAGCTACGCAAAATGGCTTTTAGATGGCAACGTGATTTGACGGGCAATGTCTCCACAGATGCGCATTTCCATTGTCGTTGTTGTCAGAAAATTTTTGATTTACTTCCTTCCGGAATGCCAATGGAAGGAGAAGCTTTGTCTGAAAGATCTTAAAGTAGAGCAAGTCGAAGCTGCAGTTACAGAGGCATTTGTGCCGAATGTCAGAAGAAAACAGAATTTAACTGACGCTAAATCTATAAATAGAAGAATCTAAGCAGCTTATATCGCTAGAAAATCAACACTTCCAATCTGTTACTAGAGAGTAATTTACAGGTCTCTCATGGGCAGTATGCCAACCAGACCTGCCCTATATCTGCTCGAACCAAATGCTTAACTGTAAGTGTTCAGTTGGCAATGATTGTTAGATAAGATATTGAGAACTGATGCTCTCATTGTCCATTACGCGGCGAATGGTCCGCAAAACATTTTAGAAAACAGATATCTGCTTTTACCTTTGGCAGTTGCTGCGATAAGGAATCTATCAGTAAAGAGCATTTCTTCAATAGGTGATGCTCAATCTCGCTCCATCAGCCGGGTTAGACATAATGCAGTGGGAAGCAATAGCGCGGACACTGCGCGCACTTCCATCATCAAAAAGATGCAGCCTTGTAGTCGTTCCGGCAGTATCAACCAGGTCATCGATTAAGATGATGTCCATATCTTTTAACCCTCGCCTATAATCTGCATATCACCTACGACGTTGGCGCGTTTGCGAGTCTTGTTGCCAAGCACCATCGGGCAATCAAGATATTTTGCATAAGCACTCAGCACGCCAGAACCACCAACATCAGGAGAAGCAATGCATAGATTCTTCAAATTCGAGTGATTGGATGTAGGAAGTGCGACCGTCGATCGCATGAGTGGTCTACCGGCACATCAGAATCCCTGCTCTTGGTCGGCGTGAAGATCCATTGTGATCAGTCGGTCAATACCGGCTGCGCTGGAGCATATCGGGCACTGAGTTTTGCGCCGATAGATACGCGTGGCTTATCCTTTCTGTCCTGTCTCGCCCAGCCGAAATAGGGAATTACAGCATTGATACTCTTTTGCATGAAGCACGCTTTGCAGCATCAATCATCAGTAGTAACCCATCAAGTTGTCTGAATTTGGGAAAAGTAGACTGAACGAGAACACATCGCGCCCACGTATTGATTCTTCAAAGCTAACGACAAATTCAATCACATCGGCAAAATAGGTAATATCAAGGTTACCTGAATGGGCAGTCCAAGTCCTCTGCAGATTTTTCTGCTGGCGTAGCGTGTCTTGGTGCCGGAAGACCAAAAATTCTTATTCATTGTGGTAAGTAAGGGCGTGTTAATCAGTTATCAACTTCGAAAATGGTTTATCAGATCTTTGTAGCTCTTGGCTGAATAGATATTAAATCGATTCCAAACTTCGCCATAAAGGACCGCACCGCCAAAACTCTTTCTTTTTAACTGTAAGAGATTGTCAATCAGGACACCGTCATACAGCATATATCACTTTTTATCAATCAACTTTACCCATCGTCAGCAAGCTCTTTCTTGATCAATGCTGCTTGCTTCTTGATTGTCGTCTGGTGATGGGGGAGAGAAAGACGTAATCCATCTGCTCCAGTTGTAATTCTTCCTTGTTACGACAAGTGCAACTGATTTTGACCGCGATAGTTGTCGGGGGCAGCTGTTGACAGTTGGTTCAGGTGGATTCCTTTGCCAAACTTGTTTAAGATAAAAATGATCGTGAGTAACTAGCACGCTTTCGATACGCCAGGCAATAGTGATAATAGAGTTCTGAATAGACTGGTTCGCTATTCAGTTTTCTCATATGAAGCAACCCAAACCTTCATCAAAGAGCGTCGAGAGGATCGCGTGTTCTTCAACAAAGAAATGCGGTGTTAAAAAGACAAGTCAAAAGTGCTCCCCATACTCTAGTTATATAGGAATAGCGAGATAAGTCGCCTTGTGCATCCACACTGCAAAGATACAGTATATGCAGAAAAACCGATTTGTGGGCCGCCCTTTTCGTGAAATTTATAGTATGTATGCTGATATTGGACGTGTACCTCTAAATGTCATCTGCTTAATGTTTTGAGACTTCAACAATCGCTGTTGGAGGGAGCGATTCGTTGCGTTTCTTTGTGGCCTTTACACTTCTTGTGCTAAATGACGAAAAGGCTCGCTTATGATTTCATCTTCTTGAGTGATACGCCTCTCGTCTCCGCTTTCGCTGATGCTTTCGTACAACTGGGATTTTGGCCTAACAAGGGAAGAGTATGCATCTCATAGCCAAATTAGCTACGCCCTCTTTACCAAACAAGTAGTAACGATTCCTCTGGGAGTTCTTTGGGGCGTAAACCAAGCCATGTTCAACAAGTCCTCAAGATTGGGACATAACCTCTCTCGTTTTTATACATATCAATGCCTTTCTAGCATCGAGCTAGCGCCACTTGTTGTGGCGTTGAAACGATTACTGCGCCCGTAACGGAAAGTGTTTGCAGTAAAGTGAGATGAATATCTCCCTGTCCCCGGCGGAGTGTCAAGAATAAAATAGTCAAGATCGTCCCCAATCTGTATCGGCCATTAATTGCTTGAGTGAATTAGAAATCATGCCGCCTCGCCATAATGTGAGTAGCGTATTGGGGCTACAAAGAAACCTATTGGAAAGTACTTTACACCATATTTTTCTGCCGGGATAATTAGTTGGCGACCATCTTTGTTTTCTGCGAAAATTTGGACGCCTCTCAAGTGAAGCATTTTTAGGTATAGATGGGCTGAAGATGTCTGCATCAAGCAATCCAACTTTAGCAGCCTAATGCTGCAAGACTTACAGCAAGATTAACGGACACAGTACTTTTTCCACGCCTCCTTTTCCGCTACTTTCACAGCGAGAATGTTTTTACGTCGGGTAGTAGCTTTCCTACTCCGGGCGTGCCTTTTTGTGATGTCTTAACGCTAATTGCAACATTAATATCCTTATCAACGAAAGTATGATAGTTGATTCAGCTGCTTTACCACAGATTTGATAAAAAGGATCCTAGGCTTTTCAAAAGAAGTGAAAAAGCATATCTATGCTACATCGATGCGCATATCATCTTCACATTTCAGCTTCTATCAAGTTCTTTTCCTGTTCCAGGATAACGCACTTGCTAGTGCATCTATAATGAGTTGAGGATAAATTGTCATAGTTTGTTTGAGCTTTATGTTTGTTATTTTGATGTTTCTAAAGAGGAGCGTTTAATACGCTTAAAGCTCCGATAATCGTCTAAAGGAATTTCGATTTCGGTTTCTATTAATGTTCCTGCTTTAGGCAGTTTGGAAAGCTTTCATACTTTATATATTGATGCCTCTTGCTATCCACTGTTGTTCGTAATAGGTTTTTGCGGATAACATCTTGTACGTCCCTTTTTCAAGCAATCGCTATGATAAAGGTCGTTAGTATCTGCTTCGATTGGTAAATGGTTCTTCTTCAAGCAGTGTTTTTGTATACGATAGAGTGAAATTGCTATCCGTTTTTACGTGAACTAGTCCGTTGTCGAGGAGCATTCTACGATATCGGTTTAGAAAGAATGTTGAAGTCAAACGTTTGGTCTTGCTTTTCATCTGCGGATCACTGAAGGTGAGCCATATTTCTGCCACCTCATCAGTAGCGAAGAAGCTCATCTACTTCTATATTTGTTCGCACAAAAGGCAACATTTGTAAGTTGACATTCTGAGGCTTCTTTTGCACCGGTCCACATTCGTGATCCTTTAATATCAACGCCACAAAATTTTTGTTTGGAAAAGCTTTGGCAAGTCCAATAGTATATTCTCCGCGCCCACAGCCCAATTCGAGCACAATGAGTAAGTTGTTTTTTGAAATAAAGCTGTGCCATTCACCGGCTTTAAGTTCTCTAGTGGCGTTTTTAAGAAGCGGATAAGTTTCGGTTGCCTCGTTCTTGCGCCCGAACCCTGACTGGTTGTCATTTGGAAAACGTTGGCAAACGTTTCCATATCTGCAAATTTTTGAGAGTTTATTCTTCCCCATCTTGTAGTATGATTTGAACGTCCTTTCTGTTTGTTGCAAACGTTTCTTTGCAGTATGGCAAATCTTGCGCTTCTTTGAGGTGTGCGCTAAGCTGATCAAGTTCTAACTTGCTATTATCATGCATCGACAATTGTTTGCAGACGGTCGACGGCTTGCTCGTAGTTCAGTGTGATCTTCTTCATTTCTTTCTTACTTTTTACAATGCTCGTGAAAACTTCCGACTGTTCAGTTGCGTTTCGATAATATCCCCTTCAAGGAGCTTGGAGGCGCGTTTTACGATTACGCGCCATTCTTTTCTTGTGATACTGAAACCCAATTTTAAGATCCTATCGGGGCGCGTATACTCAATTTGCTTCTCATATAAAAGCATCCGGTCTTTTTCTCTGAAAAGTTCTTGTGTCACGCTTGCTAAGCGTTCTTTTATTGTGGACAAGTGTGTACTGTGGGCTTCTGCTGCTTATTGATCAGAATATGCAAACGGCTTTGTAGACTGTATCAAAACGATGATGTTCGCGTGTGGAAAAGCTCGTCGTGAAGGCTAACTACCTTTTGACTTAAACGAGTCAACTCTTCCTTCTTCCAACTTAAAGCTTGTGTTGCATAGCGTTTGAGTGCCGTGGAGAAATCACTAAGCGCCAATTCTTGTTGCTGCAAAATCAATCAAGTAAGCAGCTACGGCTGTCTGGCGTTTTGAAATGCTTAAAAGCAATCAAGTCAAGAATTGTCTCGTCTCTTTCGTGCCCAGTACCTACTAAGATCGGTAAGGAAATTGACACATTTGCAGCCAGATCGTAGTGTCGAAGCCGCCGAGGTCGCTTGTTGCTCCACCTCCTCGTATGATGATTACAACATCCCATCGATCTTGTTCTGCGGCTATCCGTTCTAAGGCTGCAATGATGCTACTTTCACCTTCTCACCTTGCATAAAGGCCGGAAACAGCTGTGTCTTGAATGGGCAAACCGCTTTGTTCCAACTGGTGAATGAAATCCCCATATCCTGCAGCTGTTTGTGCAGAGATTATTGCTAGCGCATCGCGGGGCGTGGCAAAGATAATTCGCGGTTTAAATCTGCAACCCGTCAGCTTGTAAACGAGCCAAGATTTCATTTCTTCGTCGCACGACATCACCAATTGTATAAGATGGCTCAATGTCTGTAATGTTGAGTGAGTAGCCATAGAGTTCATGAAATTCAATTCTACAGCAATCAACACATGACAAGCCTGCTTGTAATGCTCTTCCGGTTACTTTGTAGAAGTGGGCTTGTAGGAGTTGATTTCGATTACTCCAAATGTGTGCATTAGCCTTTGCCGTTAACCTAGCTCCATTTTGGTCGCGTTCAATGAGCTCTAAATAATAATGCCCATTTGCTGCCGTCCGACATTTCGTTGATTTCGGCACACAATCCAATAGACGATTCCATGTTAGTGCAATAGTCTCTTTGATTAAGCCGTTTAACTCGGACAGCAACAGGTGCTCCATCATTTTTGCAATGCAATATGCAAGAGGGTTTCTTGTCTATTTATTGCCCTAAGATTTGATGAGCTTTCCATAAGTCTGGTATGCTATAACCAAACACCTCATTAGGCGTTGCATAGTTGTTTCCGGCACGTTGCACGGCCTTTTTATAATCTCTATTGGCGTTCTTGTCGCGATGCGCCTGCCACAAACAAGTAACGGCACCGCACAAGATCGGCGTAGAAAAAGACGTACCATTTGCTTTGTATCAGTCCATTCGGCTGATAAACCGTTGATGCCTCGTCCCATAGCCATTACATCCGGCTTAATACGTCTGTCTGCCGTATAACCAAGAGAAGAGAATAACGTGTTAACGCTATCTGCCCTTACGGCACCTACGGTCAATATATCTTTAGCATCACCCGAAGCCAATTTTTCTTCCAAGTATTGTCACCTTCATTGCCTGCACTATTGAGGAATAACATTCCTCGGCTCGCCGCAACTGATGCCGCAACACTATTGATTGAAGTCTTGCCATCCAAGTCTGCATAAGTCGGATTCATTTCCGGATAATCGAATCGATAATAGCCTAATGAAGCTGTAACAACGTCGCACCCCAAACTGTCTGCATATTCTAAAGCAGAGCAGAAGTTGTCTTCTCAACCAATTGCTCCGTGTCTGGAATCCTCACTTTGTAGTAAATAGAATGAAGCCTCAGGGCAAGTGCCTCACAAAAGAATCAAGGCGTATGGGCAGCGATGCAGGAAAGTACCATCTATGCTGTGCGACCTCTTCAAAAACGCTGCGTTTAGAATCTACAAAGTTTTTGGTTCCTAATACCTTAACTCCTTTTTAATCCCTTTATTGTGTCAGCATTCAAGAATCCACCATCAATGACGGCAATAGTCATACCTTGACCGCGATAGCCGGCCCATGAAGTCGTTGCGCATTGAGCATTTCTGCCTGTGCTTGACCTTGTCCGTAGAAAGACGATAAGGTATTCTTGAGACACGTTAGTCCTTTAAACCGCCTTATGATTAGTTTTTAGGCCTCATTGGTGCCGATCCAAACTTTTCTAATGCTTTTTGACGAAAGGTAAAGCTTTTAAGGCAACCACTTTCATCGTGTCGTCAGTCTCAACAACCAGTGAATTAGTCCATTTACTCTGATTGTATATTTTCAAACCCTCTTGTTTGATCTTTTTCAGATAAGAAGGGGAAGAGGCAAATCGATTTCATCAACAGCAATGCCGTAGCGGTTGGTGCCTTTCTAAGGCTTTTGATAGCGCAAAGGCTTGAGGCTTTTTAACAGAAAAAAGCTATTGTTGTTCTTATCTGTCAGGCAAACACGATAGCGGTACAAAGCCGTTGGGCAGACTGTTTGTTAGTGTTCTTTTTAGATTGTGCACCAGCATTTGGAGTCGCAGAAAAAGCGACCAGCAGGAGTAGGGATAAATAGCTTCATATTTAAAAATTTGATAGCAAAGTTACTCAAAATCGTAGTATTTATTCCCTCATTATAAACTATTTTTTTCAGCAAGAAGGGTTTGTTTATATTTCGAGGCTATCCATTCGCAAGGCTTTCTGAAGCATATAACCTGATGAATGACACTTATAATAAGCCTTTAAATAATTCTTATAAGCATCTGATTTATAATTAAAACCAATGATATCTTCATTTTTAGAAAAGCGAGGTTTGCTGAGAATTCATCGTACTTGTGCAACAAGTAGTCAGCTTTATTCTCAGAATATTTATGGCAAGTTTCTTTGAAGTTAATATCTAATATCTAGCACTAGTACTTGTTTTGTTTTTGTCACTATCGGAAGGGATGATTTTACTATCGTGATAGTACGCTTGTATCATCGTGAGGGAGGATTGTACGCTCGTGATGGTACAAATTGATTTAGGATTTACAAGTCATTCTATTAGCGTTAGATTACGGAGAATGCGTCTGAAGCCTTCCTTTCGCTTGCAGCATAGCTTTGATTTAGTGAAACGCTTTATTTAGAACACGTCGTATTGCTAAAGAAAATAATTTGGGGTCGTAGAAGAAGTGAAAGTAATATTAGAAAAAGCGGAGGTCTCTCCTAATACGAAATGTAATCGTATTAAACGTGCATTGCTTTTCAAACAAAAACAAGAAGTATAAAGCAGGGAGAGAGTGAAGACAAAAAGAGCTGTACCGATGATGTGATGAAACCCGAGCTAAAATAAGATTTGAGCGCCCCTTAATCTTTGTAATCCGACCCCGTCGAAACGTATCGGCACGCTATCGAGAAAAGCGGTATTCTCGGTTTTCAGTTAATTATTGATGAGTATCCCAATCTAACCGGTACAGCCTTTTATGTATTGCAACATATGTGGTGATGAATCCAAATTTTTACTCGTCTTTTGAAAAATCGAGTCTTATCGAGGTTTCACCTAATTTTGTACTTTCAATAACAAAATGAAGATGTCCAAACTACGGTTTCAGATAGAATATCGTACAAATTGGGGAGTGTTTTACAGGTTGAATTGCAAACCTCTAACGAGAAAAAGGGCACATAACGCTTAAGACGAATGACGGTCAGCTATGGTGGGTGATGACCCGGCTCCTAATACTACTTTTATACGTTACTATATTGTGTGTATGCTGGTGGAAGAATTATAAGAAAAGAGCTTGCACATCAGATTGCTTCATCTTGAACCTGTAAATCCCTCGGAAAAAGAGAGAATGTAGCTTGCGCTAAACAGGCAAAAAGTTATCTAGCTTACCGATAGTTGACAGACGAATCTATTGCTGCTGCTATATTCGAAAGCTTTCGGGCAATGTATCGAGAACCAGCAGTAGTAGAACCTGATCCGGAGTTTTCTCATCTTATAAGTTACGATTAGAGGCTTTACCGGCTCCGGAAGGTTTCCGTTGAAGCGTTGGGGAGCTCTGTTGCTTTGGGGCACGGAAGCACGTGATCAAGCAAGAATATTTCGTTGCGTTGACTCTATACGTGAGGTAGATTTGGAAAAAGTCGGATCTGGACGGGATGACTGCTTATAAAATAGTGCTGAGTTAATGAAGCGAACAGAAGTCAAATTCATTGGGAAAAGGGCGAAGATAGACTTATACTGCAGGTGAATGGAGCTGATACTGATAGTCTTGGTTAATGGGAGTTCGCGCAGTTTGATCTCACCTCGTTGGCGGGTGCTGGGCATCGTATTGCCCGTTTTTCACTACGTAGTCGTACAAGTTTTTGGAACTGAGACTTTGGAGATTTGAGAAGTTGATCGATTGGGCGTATCTTGCGGTTTGAAAAGTGTACAAATTCTTCCGATTAATGATACTACTCGTACCGGAACTTGGGGCTGACTCTCATCCTTACAATGCAATTTCTGTTCTTGGCCTTTGCATCCGATCTATATAGACTTGAATGAGTGGAGCGATTTGCCACTCTTTTGAAAAATATAGAGAACAAGGAGAAAAACTAAACGCCTTACCGCAGTTGGACTATGAACGGACTTTTTGCCTTAAGTCAGCTTTTCTTCACGAGTTGCATGCCTTGAGAGGAAAAGAAATAAGTGCTTCTGAAGCTCATTCGGATTTTGTGCGTAAAAATAGTAGCTGGTTGGAACCTTATGTCACGTTTTTGCAATAAACGCGATAAATACGGCACTGCGGATTTTAGAGGTGGCCACCAGTAAAAGTTTCAACGAAATAGAAAGTGACTACTATACTTTCGTTCAGTTCTTACTTTTAGTCAATCGTCAGCTGTACATAAGTATGCGACAGAAAAGGCGTGTTCTTAAAAGGAGATATTCCTATCGGGGTAAGTCGAGATAGGTGACAGCTTACATCGCACCGCACTTGTTCCATTTTGAGGGATCGGCCGGCGCACCTCCGGACGCCTTGCTGTAGATGGGCAAAACTGGGCTTTCTACGTATAACTGATGCGATGGCGCAAGATAATTATGCGTGGTGGCGTGAAAGATTGAAGTGTTATGGGCCAATGATGCTTATCGCATCGACTCATGTGTTGGGCTTCTAGAATTTGGGAAAATTCTGCTCCCAAACTTTATGCACAAGTTAGGCTATTTTCGTCCTGCTTTACCATTTTCAGTTGCAGAAATTGCAGCTTACGGATCAACTTTACCAGTTTGCCAATATGTATCGCCGAGAATAACGGAGTTGATATGGCTGAATTGCGTAAAAAGGTAAGTGCTGGGAAGAACTTTCTTCTTTGTAGACAAGGCAGGAGGATATTATGTTTTGAAATCGCAAGGACTACCTCAGAAGGAAGTATTGAAACTGAATCACTAGTAGTACCAAAGAAGATCTTTGTTGACATGATCGCTGATGTGTTGTTTATTGAAGACCTGAAAAGAAAGGTTTTCACCATCCCCGAATAGCAGCACAAAAGACGAGGGCTTTTGCACTACGTCTACGGACCAGCAACAAGCCTTTAATCGTTTGATGATGACTTCTTTATAACCGGCACAATCACTTTTGGGCGGAAAGCCGCGGAAGAAACTCTGTTGTAGTAACGCAATGCATGAAAATGAAACCATGTTGCCTTTGTGCTGAGGACTTGAATGAGAGCCTGCTGGCGTGAAAGAGGTTTCTTTTGAATGATTTGCTATGCTTTCATTGAGATAGAAAGTATGCTCAAAACTTTTGACAACAATTTGCCGACTTGAAGTGTAATCCCGATGTACCTTGTTGCAACAATTGCTGCGCACTGACTATGCCTCCCTAGATTCTTTGCGGCGGCAAGATGCAGAACGCAGACAGGATTATTGGACCAAGATACTGAAGGTGAGGGGTAGCGCCCGAAAGCGCCGACTCGTCGAAACCTGCGAGGCTAAGGTGTTCGCAACTTAGCAGCTCCTTCTATGCTGTGTGTTTAATTGCTTTTCTGCGGGACTTTTTAGACGTCGAATTTGCGAAATCCTATTCCGAAGCTGAACAAATCAATGACCCGGCTAATTCGGCAACATATTGGCGCTGATAGAATGCATCTTAATATTGAGGATCTTTCTCTTAGCATCAGATTTAATGAGAAATTGCGGCACTTACCGGGCGCGCCGGCCGTTAGTCTTCAAGTATAAATAGAGAAGATCACAGCATGCCACGCTTATTTCGATCTTCTCCTTTTAAAATAGGTAGGCGTAGACGTAAACGAATAGATAATACACGAATCAAAAACACTGTAACGCCACATACGTAAGCAGATTTTCTGAAACGCGCCCAGAGAATGTGCCCAACCAGCAGCGAATACCTCCTCCTATGCAGGCCATATAGCATAAACTTCTTTCCGAAAAATTAATGGTTCCTCGTTAACAAAGACATCTCCTTAAATACACTGCCGCCGGCGCCGGTTATCGTACCCAAAACAATAGCTGTCCAAATTGGAAATCCTGCTTCTGTAGGGTCTTTTGAATGCCGAACAGTACAGAGCCAAACCGAGTAGTGTCAAATAAAAACCAGGCATTGTTTTGCTTACGAGCAATTTGCGGAAAAGTATGACCCAAATTAAAGCTAATGTTGAGCATAATAGGTAGGAATAGCTTTCCATCCAAAAAGGTGCGTGGCTGAGTACAACACGCAACGTTCCGCCGCCATAGCTGCCGCAGTCCTGGATGAATACAGTTCCCAAACAAATTCAAACTGCCGGCGGAAGCTAATCGATTCCTGAAATAGCAAACCACGCGCCAATATAGTCACAAATTGAACTATAGTAATATCAAACCATATCAATTCACAAGACGTTTTGGCTTTCCGTCGAGAAACGACTTAATGTTGTCTATTAACAGGTCTGGCGATGCGTTGTTCAGCTTCAGTTGCTGCCTGCTTATGTGCGGTGTATCGTGAGCATTTGGGCAAGAGAGAAGATTGTCAAATATCGGTGGTTCTTGCGAGCACATCGCAAATAATATGCCCCGAGCTGTCCATCTCTATGCATCAGCCATCTGTTCGTTGACTAAGCGACCTCTTGCTGTGTTGAGAAGGATTAGACCCTTTCGATTGGAGATAGCACCTGTTTATGAATTGCTGGTATTTGATGTTAATGGGCAATTCAAACCAACGATGTCGCAAGTTTTAAAGGCTCTTGCAGTTGAAATTGCTGTTACGTCTTGTAATTCGTTTTGCGGCTTTGAGGTAATCTGCAATAGTTTTACGCCAAAATGGGCGTGTAACAAATCAGCAAGTCTTTTCCCCAATATTACATAGCCAACAATGCAAACTTTTATCCGTCAACTCTATTTGTGATGTTCTCGATTACAAAAATCTTTTGCTCTTAGTCCAAAAAGCCTTCACGATTGATTTTTGCGTAATGAGCTACCTGATTAGTAACATTAAGTAAATGTGTTACGGCCATCTGAGCCACTGCCGCATTACCATTATCCGGCTGCGTGTTGGATACATGGGTATGTTGCGAGCGCGAGCGGCTTCTACATCTATCGTATCGTTAACCTGCGGAAGCTACACAGATAAACTTCAATTTAGGAAGCTGATCTGTTCATGAGCGGTCAGTTCCGGCTTGTTGAGAATTAATATTTCCGCATCTTGGCGCGTTCAATGACGTCTGCAGGTGACGTCCGGTCATAAACAGTGAAGTTGCTGAACGTCGAAAAGGTTCCAGTTTAGGTCGCTGTGGGTTAGTTACAACCATCTAAGAAAAACGATATTCATTATTTATACGTTGTTATGAAATGGATACCAATAATGTGGCTTATCGAATTGTCTTGAGTCTATATTGACATCCGTACCCAACGAGTTGCCAATAGCGCTCCTGTTCTTTTATAATACTACTAATCGTCGTATAGCGTTGTCCGTTTGGATTACCTCTCAATAGATCCCGTTGTGTCCTTTTGTCGTATTGTTGGGGACCACTAAATACCGATAACGACGCATCGGTCTTCAACAACAGGACAGCGCATTCATATAGTTGTGCTGAGCCATTATATGTTAGTCACTTAATCGGGTGGGGAATTGATCATAAGTCCAGTCGCCTTGTAGATATGTTGAGAGCATCCCCTATTTGCAGGAATAGCTAAGGAGAAATGAGTAAGAATATACTTTTCGACTCTGTTTCTGCAGCAGTGTTATCATCATTCCACAGATGAGCAAGACCTGGCAGTTCGTATCCTGAACGTATAAATAGTTTTTGTTAGGATAGTCCGTAAAAGAGGTGTCGCGGTAAAGGCGGGCAAAATATTGCATCTTTCACGCCCATTCCGGGATAGCGTGAAGAGAGCATCTCAAAAGCTCTATATTCATTACCGCTGGGGAAAATCAAGTCCGCGAGCGTAGATCCCAATCAGCTGTTGCGTTAATATAAGAAGGCTTTGGACAAAGAGACAGCACGTCCGCATCGCCCATTTTGTAGCACGAAAGTTTTTAATTTCTTCCAGCATCACGGACGATTAAGCTGCTTTAGAGTTTCACTCGGCCCAATCACTTGCTGATGAGAAGCATTCCAATCAATATCGGTATTGCTTGAAACGGAAGTGCCTATCTTACTTGTGGAGTAACGATGGCAAAACATGCGTGACTACTTCCCTGATGCCCCGGCTCCATCGTTCGCATAAATAGATAGGCATAATTGCCGGCACCAAAGGCTGGATATGCTTATTCGGAAATGAGAAAAGAATAGTGCGTAGAGTTGACTACGGTATTTCTACTTTCCTATAATCTCTCTACGAGGATATAATCTGCGTCACTATTTACGAAAATCATTTTCCCAAAAGATCAGGTTCCGGCTTAAAGGCACTAGTCTAAATGCTGAACACGATACTATATCGCTTATAATTGTGCGACATTTCATCGAAAGACGCAGTTGTCGTGTTGCTGCCCAGTGAAAGGATGGGAGACCCGGTCATCCGCCACCGACTATGCGTAGCGTCTTGATCTGCGAATCAAAGATCATATTGCGCTGTGCACGTGCCCGGGATGATGCTATAAACGATCATAAACACCCAGCACAAAGCAAGAACTATTCGATAGTGAGTATTCATTATTATATAAGTCGAGCTGAGATGGCCTATTCTACGACGATGATGTAGTCAGTAAGATCTAATGTTTGTGGTAGAGTGATGACAACCTTTTTCCGCTTTGTTTGAATTTCAATTTTTCTTTCGTTGCGAAAACTTGTGACGCGTTTGATCTTATGTTGATAAGAGAACTGCAATTGTTTTTAGCTCATTACTTAAGACATGCAGATAGCATTTGTTGCCCTTGCGCGTTGATACGACTTGATCTCCCACAGCAACTTCCTCCGGTCGTACCATAAATCGTTTCTCCGTTTTCCGACAACCATTTTCCAATCTCCTCTAATCTATTAAGGTCAACAGCCGGTAAGGATCCGTCGGGTTGAGGGCTCTTATTTAGAAGCAGATTCGCCCCTTTCCACTGGTGCACAAGGAGTTGATCAATTCACGTGCAGTTTTGTAATTTTGATCTTTCACTTTATACCCCACATCCCATTCATCGTCTGGCAAGTTTCGAGTGGGAGTCGACTAATGTCTTGTCCTGAAAGTCCGGCCTTGTTTTCGCCGGGCACGTCACGTTAAAAATCTGAATATCCTCTCCCTCAAATGGGTGCTGCTGATGATTATTACCAATCAAACAAGCTGGCTGAAGGCGATGGATCAGCGCATATTGCTCCGGAAGTTCCCACGAAAGGAATGGAATCTTGATCATGGTCCCACCACCCATCAAACCAAATGGCGTTAATCTTCCCATAGTTCGAGAGCAACTCAGTTAATTGCTTGTTCATAAGTCCATAATAGGCCGGCCAACTTTGCTTTTGCCTTCAGCACGTCCCGTGCCTTGTCCCGTTCGGCCGATGGGGGTAATCATCACGCGTCCAATCCAGTGAGAATAATAGAGATGAATGCCAAATCTGTTGTCGATGACATTCGTCGACAAGTTGTTTGACGATATCTTTGCCATAAGGCGTGTGCATGATGTTATAGTCGCTTTTGTTTCGTATCCCACATTGAAAAGCCTTCATGGTGTCTCGTCGTAAACGTGATGTAAGTGCGCCGCTTTTCTAATAGCTGTAATCCATTGGTGTGCATTAAAGTTGTGCGGATAAAAGCTTGAGCCACTTTTGCGTATTCATGACAGTTGATATTCTCATTTGTCATATACCATTCTCCTTGTCCGAACATACTATAAAAGTCCCCAGTGGAGAAAATGCCGAATTTAGCGTCAGCAAAGTCCTTTTCTGGCTTTCATATTTTTCCAGAGAAGGAACATATGATTGCGCAAAAGCAAAGCAACAACAAAGCCAAACAAATGCGGTAATTGTTTTTCATTTCAACATACGTGAAGATTTGAGGGCGAAGTTAGTTGAAATCTCAAGAAGTACAAAATGATTTTTAACCAAGAAGCGATTTTTGAAGTTTTATATCGGTGATAGCAGAACGAAGGCAATCATAACAATTTTAAGGACATACTCTACATAAATATTGGCGCATCTTTATTGAAAAAGTATCATTTCAATGCTACGATCGCTTGTGTGTTATTCCTTTTATGCAGACCCATAAGTTATCGTCAAAAGCCAGGTTACAGAAGTATGCATCAATTGTTAGTGTATGGCGCGTTTCCAGATAATTCACTTAGATAATTATGGAATATCTTATTAAACAGGAGTTTTACTCTTGTTGATAAGCTTTGCCTGTTTGTATTTCTATGTTGCCAGCTTAGGACTTTATTGTTTGCTGACCAAACGATGTTTGCCGAGCTCAACTATCGTTTGCTGGTACCAAATAATGGTTTGTTGTAGCCAAACAATCAACGCTTCTGGTCTGAATGTGATCTGATCCAGGAGAGAACAAAGAAAACAAGAGACTTTACGATTTATATATAGGGTGGGGCACACAGTAAGATTACTTTATGATGTTTACAATAACCCCAATTCGGTTTAAGGTCTCCCTTTTATTCCTCATCTTATAGTCCACAACGATTCTTTCTGACCTTGTTGTAGGCCGAAGATTCATTGTTTCACGCAGGTAGGTTTAGAAAAGTGTGAGCTGCTTCACTTCTGCTTCCCATCCATCACAAACTCCAGCTGATTGATAGAGGGTTTTATCGTAGAAAGCATAAGCCGCCATTCCCTGCCAAAGGTTTCAATAAAAATTTGAGATACTTCTGGCGGGTATGAACAATCTGTGCCACGTTCTTGAGCATATCGTTGATGGTCTCGATAATGCTTCTTTATGGAGAGATGATTTTTGTCGTGCACATCCATTCTTGAAGACACGATTGAATACTCACGCTTGTTTTCGCACACAGGAATACGCGCCGAATCGACAATAGTAATCCTCGTACATTCTCCATCAAGCTAATTTATGAAGAGCAAAAAGTGAATCGCCACTGTGGCATACGTTCCAAATCGAGTATATGAAAGTAGGTGGGGAAACTCATCTTTTTAGTTCTCGACAGACGTAGAAGAGATAGAAATGTTTGAAATTGCGAAAACGTATTGCTGTGGAACAAGACAAGAATGGTAATCATTTCTGCATCGCTCATTCTTTCCTTTCTCATTGCGAGTTTTAGGGGTGTTTTGGAGAGGGATTTGAAAAGCGAGTGCTTTTTGTTCAATCTCCACTCCTGTTGTATTGCAGAAATTATCTGCAACACAATAGATTTCATAATTTTGTTGATAAGTCTCATGAGAGGATTATTCTTTGTTATATGATTGATCTCAACAATAAATATACAAAACAATCCTCTTTTGGGGCTTTGTTGAAAACTATTTTAAGGCAAAGAACAAGAGCTCTTTATCCCGAATTGAGGGTTTCAAGGGAGTAGAGGGGATGCTGTGAACATACTATTGGCGGCAGCTGCTTATAACTTCAAAAAGAGCCCATGAGAGCTTTTTGAACCTGCTCAAAATAATAAGCGAGGAGGACATGGATGGAAGACTTGTCGCTTATCAAAAGCTTTTTAAAGGGACGACTAGATAGAGAAATAAATTATAAGGTTATCTGTATGAATCATTAGATATAAATTATTCATAATCTTAGTATCACGTTATTTACGTGATGCTGTTCGTACATTATAAAAAGAAGGCATAGGAAATGCGCCTTCTTTTATAATAACATAGTGATTCAGTTGGGATTCGAACCCAAGACCCACAGCTTAGAAGCTGTTGCTCTATCCAGCTTGAGCTACTGAACCAACAAATGTGGTGCACATGACGAAAATCAATTTAAGTAATCAAAGATATGCCTTGTTTTTCTTGAATACACTTCTATGTTTGACATGGTTTCCTATTAAATACTTGAAGAGTTTTCTATGAAGTTCTCTCTCTTCTCTCTCTTATTTCTTATTTGCCATCCAATAATACATCTACTAGGGCACTTTGCTAACTCTAATAGTCTAAGTAGAGTGACTATATAAGGTGTAGTTTTCATTTGTGAACAATTAGAGAATTCAGATGAAATGGCTTTAATTATGATTATTTTTCTTATCTTCGCGCATAATTAGTATTCAAAACGCAGCTATAAAGACGATGCAAAAGAAAGTACTTAGAATTCTTTTGACGGTATATAGGTTGTATCGTGTTGTTTATAATTGGTGCAACTTTTAGTATTGAGAGAGGGTGGATTGATATGCCTCCCTTGATGAATTGCAAAATCCGATTGATAAATATGCATCACAGGTTTTTCTGCTAGATGGTAAACTTCTAGGTACTTGGTCACAGAATGAAAATAGAATTTTTACTGACTATGATAGCATCTCTTCTCATATGTTCGATGCTTTAATCGCAAGCCGAGGATGTTCGTTTCTATCAGCATAGTGGAATTGATGCAAAAGCGTTTGGACGCGCTGTTGTTAAACGGGTTTTCTTGGGCAACGTGCAGCTGGTGGCGGATCTACTATTACACAGCAATTGTGCAAAACAATTATATTCTGCGTGCCCATAGTACGCTTGAGCGTCTGTTTCAAAAACCGATAGAGTGGGTTATAGCTGTAGAGTTAGAGCGTCATTTCACAAAAAGGAAATCCTTACTCTATATCTAAATTACTTTGATTTTCTACATAATGCAGCGTTGGAATTAAAACAGCTGCAAAGTTTATTTTCAGAAGACACCGCAACAACTTACAATAACTGAAGCTGCAATGTTGGTTGGAATGTAAAAACCCTCTTTACAATCCTATAACAGCTCCAGAGCGTTGCAAACAGCGCCGAAAATGTTGTACTCAGAACAGATGGTCAAAGGAGGGTATTTAAATGCAGCTGAAGATGACTTTAAAAGAGGAACCACTTGGATTGCATTTTAAATGTATTGATCATAAAAATGGTCCAGCAACGCATCTTCGTGAATATTTTACGCCGTATCCTTATGGCGGATAAACCCAAGAAGGAGAATCGCTGATTGGCAGCAAGTTCAATATTTTGACGACTTTATGAGGGATACGATCCTTCTACGGTTGGTGTAAAAAGAACGTAGAGGGATGGGACCAACTATGATATTTATACTCGATGGGTTGAAAATTTATACAACGATAGATTCGCGTATGCAGCGCTATGCTGAAGAAGCGCCTAGAGTAATATGTGGCTAAATACTTACAACATTGTTCTGAGTAGAGAAAAGAAAGATCATTCGTTTCCATTCAGCAGTAAGTTAACGCGCAAACAAAATAATGTCAATGCTAGCGCGCTCAGAGTTGCAAAAGTGAGCGCTCATCGGATGTTGAAAGATGCAGGTGCTTCAGAAGAGGAAACCGTAAATCTTTTTCATACTAAGATACGTATGAGCATCTTTTCCTATCGAGGAACTATTGATACGATGATGACTCCACTCTGATTCTATTAGTATTACAAAAGCTTCTTGCGTACAGGTCTCGTGTCTATAGATCCTTCAAAACGGACAAGTAAAGGCCTATGTGTGTGTGGATTAAATTATAACTATTTCCAATATGATATGGCCTTTGTTGGACGTCGCACAAATCGGTTCAACTATGAAGCCTTTTGTACTGACTCACTATGGAGGATGGATTAACTCCCAGGTTAGCAATACCCAATGTCATAGTGTACCTATATGGTTGCAGGACGAGCTTGGACGCCTAGAAATGGTAGTAAAGCACGGTATGGTTCGAGTGTACCTTTGAGCTGAGGGTTTAGCCCAATCATAACTGGGTAACGGCTGGTCTGATGAGCCAAATAGATCCTACGGGACATCGCTCATAAGATTTTGAAAGATTATGGGGTAAAGAATCAAACATTTATCATCTATAGCCCTCCGTCTCAGGTCCTTGCGATGTAACGGTCGGAGAATTGGCCAGTGCATCACAGCTTTTTGTTAATGTATCCGAGTTGCGCCATTATTAGTTACCAAAATTGAAGATACCAGGCAATGTCATTGCAGAGTTTTCTCCAAGAGTTAACAAGCAGTTATCAGTGAAAGAAAGTGCTGATGAAATGATAACTATGCTAAGAGGCGTTGTACAATCTGCACTGTCAGGTCGATTAAGATATAAGTATAATTTAAATGGCCCAATTGCTAGGAAAGACCGGTACCACGAACAATAATTCAGATGGTTGGTTCTGTTGGATTAGTACCACGCTTGGTCACAGCTTGTTGGGTTGGCGAGAAGATAGAGACATCCATTTTGATCGAACAAATAGTGGACAAGGTGCAACTGTGGCCCTTCCAATTTGGGCTTATTATATGAAGAAGGTCTATCGAGATCATTCTTTAGGTTATAAGGAAAAATGAAGAGTTTAAAAAGTCAGCGCTGAAAACTCTCCTACTCCGAACATGTAAGGTAATAATATGACAGACGACGAAGAAACTCCTGATCCAGAACTGCAACCACAGAGGAATACGGAAGCCCCTCCTTCGAAGCGGCTCATAATCAACCAAGGGGCGAAAGTCTGTTTGAATAGATTTCGTCTAACGCATCAACTTTGTGCAGATAGCCATTCACTCCCCAAAATACAAGAACGAAGACGAAAAACAATGAAAGTAATTGCACTATACTCCGCTCGATATGCATCAACACGCTTCCCTGCAGCCTCTGGCTTTTATTGGGTGGTAAACGTTATCGAGCGTGTGCGGGCACGAGCGCGTAGCTCCGCGTCGAAGGTCGTTTGATGTCGCCACGGATGATCAACGCATATTCGATGCAGTCGAAGCTTTTGATGAAATGTTGTGATGACCTCTATAGCGCACAAAAGTGGTGTACAGATAGATGTTCTGAGGCATTTAACAAGATTGCGTAAAACTCCACCAGATGTTGTCATTAATATTCAAGGCGATGAGCCATTTATTGCTACATCCCAACTGCAGGCCATTCTACCGTTTTACGACCCATCTGCCGATATCGCTACGTTGCAACCTTTCAAGAAAAATATCCATTTGTGGTGCATTAGCGACACAAATTCACCAAAAAGTCGTATTAGATGCAATCATAATTTTGCTTTTATACTTTAGTCGATCTTATCATCCCATATCAAAAGGAATTTACCAAGCTAAGAATGGTTAACACATCACGCATATTATAGACATATCGGTAGTTTACGCCGTCCGGCAGTCCCGTGCGTAGAGCTTTGACTCGACTACTCAAGTCAGCTCTTTAGCGCTGCGAACTTTTAGAGCAATTACGCTGGCTACAACAGTTATCGCATAAAGGTGAAGTGGAAACCCAGACTTTCTGCCAATTGAATTGATATCTCTGAGGACTAAAGTAAGCTGAAATATTTTCGACCCAACATGATAAATAGATGAACGTATGGCAATTTCTTCCTTTTGCACCTTATTGCCACTTTGTTCTGTCTTTTTCTTATGCTCAAAAGATTGTTGTAGGTGCATACTACCTTCAAGGATGGCGCTCGTTTATACTGCAGGATCTTTTCACAATGGTAAGCCTAATGAGAGGACGCACCGTGTTTTAAGAAATCGGTGACACTATGAAGGCGACTACTTTTAAAACAAAACGCGAAGGAGAAGGAATAATGACTTTGCAAAGCCAGTGGAGAAAGATGGTGAGTGATCAGTGGTTTCAAAGATCAGCAGAGGAGTCGTGAACTTATTACGCTTTAAACAATAATCGCTACGAAGGCTGGCGGTATAGAAAATTAAAGAGGGAGAAGGCACCATGTATAGCTATTATAATGGTGACATTTATAAAGGTGCTTGGAAGAATGACACAGTGCGTACGGAAAGGGTATTTATACTTTTAGCAAGAGTGGCGCATTTTACAAAGGCGAATGGCTTTGATGATAAGAATCGGGTCAGGGAGTTTTTGACTGGAAAGATGGGTCCAAGTATGATGGGCGCTTGGAGTACAATTATAGAGTTCGGCAAAGGTACATCTCTATTATCTTAATGGAGATTGCCATATCGGCGATTGGAAGGATGATGTTCAAGACGGAAAGGGTATCTACAAGTTTAAGAATGCGACCTTTATGAAGCGCAATATTTGCAGGGTGAACGGACTGGCGAAGGGCAGATTACCTATGCCACCCGGAGACCGGTATGGTGGTCACTTTCGAATGGTGAACAAAGCGGACAAGGTACTTATACTTGGAAAGGAACAGCTACATACACGGGACAATGGAAAAGGATGGCATAGAAACGCGCAGCGTACTTACAAACGAAAAGATGATTATGAGTATCATGTGGTTGGAAAGACAACCAAAATGGATGGTGAGGGCGTTCTAGCGATGGCAAATGGCGAGAACATCGCGGAATGTTTAGAGCGAACAAGACGGCAAAGCGATCTAGTGAGTCATGCCGATGGCTCGCGCTTTGATGGAACATTTAAGGACGATGTAAAAGATGGGGGATTTTTATAGAATATGATCGCAATGAATGTTGTTAGAAAAGGAAGTATGTAAAATGGGCAGCTTCAATAGAAAAAGCTCTATCGTTTTTCTTCTATAAAACACACTCTCTAAACTAAACTGACAATATAATTAGAACGAAATAAATCCTGGTAAGCATGAAAAATAGAGAAGAGCAGCCTTTGATGCTGGATATAGTAAAGATGACCCCCTGTTAGCGCTCTTTTTCCGATGCCAAGGCATATATGCACGTCAGCTTCAAAATGCAATGAATTGACGGGTAATCAGAAAATAATCTTTGAGTGATTTTTGTTGATAGGGCATCTTTTATTTCGGCCTATAAGACCAAAAAGAATTGGGTATTTAGAGAATGGGCACCTCAATGCAACATCTATTTATCTGATCGGTGATTTTAATGACTGGAAAGAGAAAGAAGAGTACAAGTTAATACTGCTCGGAGATTCTGGCAATTGGGAAATAACCCTGCCACTTGAAGCCTTGAAACATGGTGACTTGTATAAGATGAAAGCATACTGAATGGAGGTGTCGAGAACGCATCCCGGCGTGGTGTCGGTGTGTAGTCCAAGATCCTACTACTATGATTTTCTCAGCGCACAAGTCTGGGATCCCAAAAGATGTCTATACGTTTTCCATTGAACATCTGCAAACCATCTAACAACCCTCTTTATTTATGAATGTCATATCGGAATGGCTGAAGATGAAGAGGGTGTTGGGTCCTATGAAGAGTCGAGAACTAAAGTTTTACCTGCATTGCGGCTCGATGGATACAATTGTATTCAGACTATGTATGATCCAAGAAACATCCACACATGGTAGTTTTGGGTATCACGTCTCTTCATTTTTCGCACCTTCAAGTCGCTTTGGCACGCCCGAAGATTTAGAAAACGCTTGATCGATGATGCGCATAGAGAGGCTATGAGTATATGGACCTTGTGCAGAGCCATGCCGTAGTGAAGTTGAAGGATTGCACTGTGGAGATCCTAAACCAGTTCTTTATTCAGGCTCTAGGCATACACATCCGCGTGGGATAGTCTTTGTTTTGACTATGGTAAGAATGAAGTTATTCATTTTCTTATCCAATTGTAAATACTGGCTGACAGAATACGTTTGATGGTTTCAGATTTGATGGTGTCACCAATGCTCTATTAGTGATCGATGGCTTAGTGCAGCATCACCAACCGAGGGTGACTATTATAATGGCCATCAAGACGACAATGCTATTGCTTATTTGACTTTAGCCAACCTTTTTAATTCACGAAGTAAACCTGCGCGCTATATATAGCTACGAAGTCTCCGGTAGCCCGGGCTGCTGCCCGTTTACATCCGGCGGTTGTGATTTTGATTACCGCTTACAAGTGAATATCCCTGATTTCGACCGCTGGATCAAAGAAGAGCGATGAAAATAAAGCCAAGCAGCACATTGTGGGAATTGACAAACAAAGAACCGATGAACGTAGCGTTTTTGTCAGAAAAGCACACCAAGCCTTAGTTGGCGATAAGACAATTATTTTCCGTTTGTTGATGCGGATATGTACTGGCACTTTAAGAAGGGCGATGAAACGAACAGTAGAGCTGGTATTGCCTCACAAAAATGATTCGCTTAGTGACAGCTTCTACTATCGATGGTGGCTATCTTAACTTTATGGGTAACGAGTTTGGACATCCGGAATGGATCGACTTCCCACGTGAAGGTAACGGCTGGAGTTATAAGTACGCTCGCCGACAATGGAACGTTTATCGATAACTAAGGACTTCACTTTCATCATTGTTTAGCGACTTTGATGGTGCAATGTTAGCAATCGCTTTAAATTCGTGCCAGACTTTTCAGCTAGGCGCCCGTCAACGAAATCTGGCACGACGATGGAGACCAAATTTTGGCTTATCAACGAGGAGATTTGCTTTTCGTCTTCAACTGGAGTCCTACTAAAAGCTTTACGGACTACGGCTTTCGCGTAAAGAAGGCGCTATGACGTAGTCTCTGAATACTGATGCTATTTGGCGGTTTTGGCTTTGCATGATAGCGTTGCTCATCTTACAAATTTTTGATCCTCTGTTGCATCGCGAAGGGAAAGGGTGGTTGAAACTATACATTCCAGCTCGTAGTGCTGTTGTGCTTAAAAAGGCGAGGGAGAATAATTTCACCTACCGTCTACTCAGCTTTTGTCTTTAGAAGTAGATAACACAGATAAGAGTCTTTGATGTCTGATAAGACGACTTCAGGGACTCTTTTTATATTTGTACCATCGTGAAAGTACAAGGTTACCTTCGTGAGAACAACTTTTGTACCATTGTGGAGGGAGAATCGTACACCAACGATGGTAGGCTGGATTTTAATTTGAGCATACAGAATTATTGCATTGCAGGTGGTTTATCAAAGCGGTCATTAATCACCTGAAATTAGTTTCTGTGCTGATAGAAAAATGATTAGTGACAAGGATCATCAACAGATGCTACTGCATTTAATATGCTATAAAACCCATAATAAGAGAGAAGATTGATAAAGGATAGATAGAGATGTATGCAGATAGGATAATAGAGCAGAGTAGCTGTTTCTTGCCTGAGAATACACCAGGTAAAATCTGAAATATGGAAAGTAGAAGAGCTAGTCCCATCTTACAGCACAAGATATCTCTATAATGTATAGTAATAAGAGGTTGCAAACAAGAAGTTTGTGTTGTTGAGTTGAGATGAAATTTTGAAAGAAAAAGAGAGAGCTTCAAGATTGAGCCTTTACTCTTTTCATCTTCCTGCTCTTGAGCCTCACGTCTTTTACTTTTACGGAAGAGATCAGAGGCAAAAATAAAACTATTTAGTTTCTCATTCTTAGCGTTGATAACTTCATCTTTAGTTCCTTCCCATTCGGATGTCCGTGATAGATGTATAGAATGTGTCTCCAATACCCATAACTGAGTTCATATTATGTGTATTGATGATCGTTGTGATTTTAAATTCTCTGTAATCCCGTGGATCAAGGCGCAATTACGAGGGGAAGTCTTTTTGGATCAAGTCCGGAATTTGGCTCATCACAAAATAGATATTTCTGGATTCAAAGCAATTGCTCGCAATCGGCTACGCGCTTTTTGCATACCGCCGGATATCTCCTCCTGAAATTTGGCGGTAGCTTCAAGAAGTTTTACTCTGGTCCAAGCATTCTTCAGCTCGTTTCTTTCTTCTTAAATACGCATCTTCAGAAAACATATCTAATGCGGAACATGACGTTTTCTAAGACATCATAGAGTCGAAAAGGGCAGCACTCTGGAAAAATCATGCCCATTTCTCGTCGTAATAATTTGCGCTCTTTTGTTTTCATCCCAACTAAATCTCCCCGTCGTAGAGAATTTCTCCACTTGTCGGATCCAATAAACCGACAAGACACTTCATAAAAACTGTCTTTCCTGAGCCGCTCTGACCGATGATAAGATTCGTTTTTCCCTCCTCAAAAAGTAGTTGTGATATTTTTAAGAACTTTTCGTCTCCAAAAGCCTTAAAGAGTTGCTTTACTTCATCATGATGATAGGATATTTGTCAAGAATAGGTCTGAAAAAGAATAAGCATTGAGCAAGAAACAACAGCATTTGGTCGATGCCTTGCGTTGACTTCAATCGATCCACCTTCAACGGTATAGAGCCATAAAAAGATGAAACACTTAAGCTATAATAAAGGCGAAAAAGAGCGATTTGATTGTGCCCATCCAAAAGAACCAAGGCGCAAAATCGTGTTGCATACCTGCCGTTAGGTCTGTTGCTGTAATAATATGCCCGATATAAGCTGTTGCATATGCGCCAACAATCTCGCTAGCTGTGCTAAAAATAACAAGAAGAGGAATCATAGTGACTAAAACCAAGAATCTTAGGTAAAATGAGAAAACTTGCAGAGTTTACACCATTATTTCCAGCATCTATTTGCTGCGTTGTACGCATTGTTCCTAATTCTGAAGCTATGTTAGAGCCAACCTTTACCAGAGAGAATTAAACACATAATGAAGAGAAAATTCCAATAGCATAATTTCACGAGTGACGTACCCAGAAACCCATAGTAGGCATCCAAGCACTCTGTATGTTAAGCTTAATCTGAATACAGATGACTGCACCAATAAAGAATGAGATCAGCAGGACAATACCTATGGAGTCGACACCTAATTGCGCTATTTCCTTCAAGTATTGCTTGCACAAACATTCTCCAACGTTCGGGGCGCTGAAAGGTGCGCCCAAGCAATCTCGATGTAGCGTCCAAATGAATTCAAAAATTTAGTATAAAACATAGTTGTCTGTCCGTTATTATTTATAAAATCCCAAATGCAGACATGTGCTTTATTGTCGTCAATTGAGCTTTTGTGCACAAATGTACGCAAAAACATAATGATGAAAGAGCAGTGCGTTTTTCTAAAGGGACCTTTGAGGAACTTCTTTTTGCATCTGCTTTTTGCTTTGAATATGGATTATTATGAAGCATTCTGGATAAGGTTAGGTTCACGGAGTTGGCTGTAACTCATAGATTTGTGTGTAATGTTCTACAATAAAAGAATGTATTGTACGTTTTTATGTGTATGAACAAGATTATCTTCTGCTTATTAGCTTTATTGGCTGTAGCTGTTGTGTATGAAAGATGATGCTTATATCGCTCTCTGAGCAGCAGAGCTAACTTTTTCCACAGATACGGCTGCTTTTGGATACAGTAATAGCCGGGCAAGGTTCAAATACCTATACTTTTGAGGTTTATATTAAGCAGAATAAAGCGATTCGCATAACGCGCGTCTGGTTAGGAAAAATGGAGCTGCCTCTGATTTTAAAGTGAATGCTGATGGTTCAGCTTTTAACTTCGGGGGAGACAAATGATTTGGAACAGCTCGCAAAAGATAGTATGCGTGTTTTCCTTTTTCGTAAAACAAAAGAGATTTTAAATGCAGATACGCCACAGCGAACCTCCGATAAACTTTATTTTCTAGACAGAAGGTGGCTTTATTGGTGTTGTTATCTTGAATGCTTTTTGGTCAGAGTGTGACAACATTTAAAGGGAAAGTTATTGAAAGAGATGACACTTCTTCGAGACGCCCTTATCAAATATACTGATAGCTTGGTAATAGCAAAGGGTGCAACGTTAAACGTGAGTCCTGGTGTACGCTTTTACTTTCATCCGCGCCCAATTGATAGTACATGGCAAACTCTTGGCACGAGGTACGCTGAGTAGTCCTATCATTATGCGTGGCGACCGTTTGGGGAATATGTTTTCACAACAAGTTTAAGGATAATAGTACCAGGACAATGGGGTGGAGTTGTATTTGACGCAAGAGAGTTTTAATAATGAGCTTGATTGTAGATATACATAGCGGAACTTCGGTATTCGTTGATAGTTCAGCTGTTAGTCAACTCGGGTTAAAACTCACAAATAGCATTGTGCATAATACGAAAGCGAGATGGAATATTTCTAAGGTATGTAATTTGAAAATCAATAATTGCCAGTTGACAAATGCCGGCGGAAATTGCTTAACGCTATTAGGTGGTTCGTATGATTTCGTTCATTGTACAATCGGAAACTTTTATATGTTTGCCGGTGGACGAGGTGTAGCCCTTTTCTTTCACAAATGCCGAAGGAGATGTACGCATTTCTATTAGATCGCCTTGACTTTATCAACTGCATTTTGACGGGCTATGGTACAGATGAGATTCTCGGAAGTAAGAGCAAAAGATATGAGAATGATCCATTTAACTTCTTTCCGTAATTGTCTTTATAGATATGCCAAAAGCCAATCTGAGCAGGATGATTTAGCTCATTTCATCAATTGCTTTGGGATAACAGTGAGGATGGTAAGGTTTCTAGAGAAGACAACTTCTCTCCCAAATTTGATTTGAAGAAGTTGACCTTTTCTTTTCAATTAGATAGTTCATCACTGCTGTGGGCAATGTAGAATAGAACAGGCACGCTTGCTTTCACCTGTTGATAGATTAGGGCGTTCACGTCTGTGATGGACGAGGAGCTGATATTGATGTTATCAGCGGCAATAACTTGTATATTAGTTAGGATGATGTAGTACTTCTGTATGTAGAAAGAGGCTATCTGGGTACTTTTGATATTTACTAAAAAGAGTGCTTCGCCTGGTACTCGATTCAGCTGCTGCACATCTATTTTTTTCTGCTGAATAACTTTGTTGAATTCTTTCTATACTCATACGCCCTCTTCCAACTTCAATTAAAGTTCCAACAATTGCACGAAACCATATTTCGTAGGAATCTATCTGCAGTAATTTCAAAACGCCATAGATCTTCTTTTCTCTTGTATCCATTCTGCTTTTGTAACGTGGCAAATCTTTGTTCGAGTATCTGTATGTAGTTTGCTAAAACTGGTAAAGTTCTCTACTTGTAAGAGCAGTTTAGCTGTTTGGCTCATAGTGGGTATAATCTAATTCCGCTAGATATCGAGTGGCATAATGGCGTTTAAAGGGATCTTTTTCCCCTTATATATAATAATGGTATGTTCTAGATAACGCGTCAAAACGAGCATGTGCATCTTGGTTGACTAGTTTTATATCTAATACTGCAATATCAGGAGGCAAAAGTCGATTTAGTCGAAAGGTAAACTTATCAGGTAATGTGCAACAAAAATCAAAGTGTGCCACCATTCGTTTTGCATTTACACTCTGTATCTGTTCTGCCGGCTCCAACTAGGCTGATTGCCGATTGAAGTAGAGTAGAAATGGCCTTATTTAGAACTTCTTGCACACTTTATAGTATTAGGTTGTTGTTGCCATCCGTGATAATTTCCTCCATCGTAAGAGAAATAAAGAAAGTAACGCATATAACTAAAAACTTTTTGTTAGATATAGAAAATGCCCCTGCCAAAAAGGCAGGGCTGACCGTATCGTATTGGGAAATATTCGTAAGAGTTATAGCTTATGCGTCAGCTGATTCTACGGTATTATCAGCTTCCTTTTCAGCTACTGGTTCTACTTCAGTCAAAGTCTTCTTCTTTTCTAGTAGCTACACTGCCTTCTGCACACAGAAAATGGAATTTCAGCAGAAACGTCTTTGATGAAGTCTTACGATTGCCGTATACTCACCAACTTGCTTTACATCTTAGTGACAATAGCTTTACGTTCAATTTCAAAGCCTTGTTCTTAAGTGCATCAGCAATATGAATGTTGTTAATCGAACCATAGATTACACCATTACCACTTACTTTTTACTCAATAGTGATGGGCTTAATCTACTCAATTTGTCTGCTAACTCTTGCGCTTCAGCTTTAATCTTTTCAAGCTTGTGTGCACGTTGCTTTAAATCTCTTCAAGAGAGCGAAGAGCAGACTTTGCTTATGATGACAGCTTTGCCAGTAGAATAAGAAAATTGCGACCGTATCCGTCACGAACGTTTACAACGTCATCCTTAAAAACCAAGGCCATAGACGTTTTCTTTTTAAGAATAATCTTCATAATCTAATTCCTCCTATTATTTCATCAAATCGGTTACAAAAGGCAGAAGAGCCACTGACGCACGCTTCACAGCTTCGTGCAACACGGCGTTGGTATTTCAAAGAAGTACCAGTTAAGCGCGCGGTAAAAATTCTGCTCTGTTCGTTCAAGAACTCTTCAAGAACTCAGGATCTTTTATAATCGATGTATTTGATGCCGTTTAAAAACGACAATACTTTTACGCTTAACATCAATTGTTGGAGCTGTTAAGTAGTGAATTTCTGATTGCTGTGCCATAATTAAGCCTCCTTTTGATCGGTTACGACGCTTTTCTGCATATTGAGTAGCATATTTATCCAATTTTGTCGTAAGGTCACGAATAACACGCTCATCACGGCGATAAGCAACTTCCAGTGTTTTGATAACCGTTGGCTCTGCTTTTAAATTCAATTAAAACATAGAAGCTGGTTGATTTCTTCTGAATGGGATAAGCTAAATGCTTCAAGCCCCATTCTTCTTCATTGATGATCTCAGCCTTTCAGCGGTAAGAACACCTTTTGAACTTTTTCGACCGTCTCCTTCATCTGCTGGTCAGATAAAACGGAGTTAGGATGAAGACGGTCTCGTACTGATTCATCATACGTTTGTCTGTTAATGATTAAATAATTTTGCCATAAAGCGGTGCAAAATTACGATAAACTCTTTGATTGTCCAAGTACATCACCAATTTTTCAGCCTTATTTTCTGATGAAATCAATGTATACCGATCATTTTGTGTGTGAAGCGAAAGTCGCTAAAGTGCGGATTTTCCTTACATAGGAGATGCAAGACGCTAAAATACGATTATTTTTGATAGAATTACCCATATCAATGGTTGAATGAAGTAATGGCCGCTTTGATTTCATCGTGAGGATTAAAAGTGTCGTCTGTAAAACAACTCTTTAGCTCATTGCAAGTTTTTAGCATTGTTTGTGTCTGTTTTGCGACAAAGTCACCCAATCAATTCTTTCAGGTAGTGCGTGTAAGCTCATTTGTTTCTATGACAAACATATTTCCCGCAGATGAAGGCTCTCACCAGTTCTTTTGTGACGAATAACGATGGTTCCCACCAGTTAATAATCTATAGTGTTTAGCTGGAAAACGAGTCACCTGATCCAAAATTTGTTCTTGCGTCATAAGTTCTCCTGTTTCATGTTGGGTATCACAAAACTACAAGATAAGTTACAACCGGAGAAGCGTATAAAAATAGAAGCTATACCACCATAAAAACCTCCTTGTAACGAAATAGAAGATCCTCATTTATCTTAAAGCGCGTCATCGTCTTCTTTAATATATACTGCAATGTTACTTCTGACTCTTGAAAGGATACTTATAGCAATGAGGCACTTTGATCACAGATCCATTTTGCTAAGTTCTCAGCAGTTGTATTGAAATTCACGACATCATTAGCAAAAGCGGTGATCTAATCTTGCCTTGCACCATATCTTTTACCTTTTTAAAATCGACGACCATTCCGTTATGGTCTCAATTCTTTCGCTTTGCACAAACGGTGACAACTGCATTTATGTCCGTGCAGATGCGTGCATTTACTTCGTAGTCTAATTTCAGTTGATGCGCGTATGATTTCTATCCTTTTGGAAACGTAAAACATTTCTGATATACTTTTGTGAATGGTATTTACAATGGTGTGATAATTCTCTCTAAATAGACTGCATCCGTAGTCATTAGTTGTAATGGTATGCTCTACCATCGATAAGGCGGTTGTAGGTACAAGCGATTAGAGAGTTTAAGTCCTTGGCGTCTATAAAAGCCTATTCTTCTATCAGCCATTGGGCTACTTTCTTGCGGTTCTACTTCTATAATAAAATGGTTTGTCTAAGACCTTAATAAAGTCTTGTATAGTTTGACCACCTATATTTTTCCTCGAAATGCTGGATCGATCGCGAAAATGCTCGCCATAAATGAAATCTCAGATGTCCCAGTAGTAAGGAAGCCAGCAAACGAATCCTTATATATTATGGAATAGGTTGTCATAAGCAGATGCTCTACAAATCATCTCTTTCCATTGCGATATAAAGTCGCGTCTTTTCTTCTTCTGGGAAAGAAGAAATATAAAGCATTGTTGCCTGGTCTAAGTCTTTCTGAGGAACAAATTTTCTTATCATTTTTAAGATTTTGATCGTAAATGGCGCTTAGTTTCTTTCTTTAGATCTTCTGTTTTACCAGCCCGTATGATCCCTTTTAGTGATACACTTTGGTCTGAGTATGTTTGAGAAGCAATCTTTGCCTCCCAACTCTCGCAAAATGCGCATCGCTCGGTCAATTTCCGTATATGGAGATTCAAATACGAACGAGTCCATACGACTATTTTTACTTTTTGTCTTTGCGAGTGCATCTGCCGCAGCGGTTTTATATGCACGTCCTAAATTGGCTGCTCCTAATCTCGGTTCCACCAAAATATCTGACAACAATTAAAAGAACATTGGTCAAGTTTTGGCTACGCAATTGTCCTAATATTGGCCGCCCTGCGGTGCCGGATGGTTCACGATCATCACTTGAGCGACTTGTTTCCCTCATTACCCAAAAACATAGGCGTAACAGACGTGGCGAGCATCAAAAATACTGATACGCCTTAGTTCGCTTTGTACATCCTCTATCGTATTTATAGGAATAGCGAAGCTAATAAATTTGCTCGCTTTTCCGTATAAAAGTCCTTCAGCGACTTTTCTATAGCCGAAAAAGGAATCTTCCAATGTTGAGGTAGTCGCTTTATTTTTGAGTTAAAATAATAAAGGAAGGTAGCAATGCCGCTCAATGCAGGCTGCCTCGTTTTCTATTTCAATTTTTAAAGTCTACTTGAGCCTTGCATATTCCTCTGATATCCCTCAATATCTTGAAGTTTTGCACGTAAGCGAATGCGACGACTAGAGAGACAGCTTGACCAAATTTCATTTTATCAAGCTCCATAGTTTACCATCTCCCGTTGTTCACTCTACAATTTTGTTGCCATAGATGTGGTAAAAGTGAGAGTGTTAAATAGCCGTGTGCGATAGTTTGTCCGAAAGAACTTTCTTTGGCTGCTCTCTCTTTATCAACGTGTATCCACTGATGATCTAACGTCGCATCAGCAAATAGGTCAATACGCTCTTGTGGAACTTCCAAACCACTGCTTTACGCCAATTTCTGTCCTTGAGCGCTGCAAAAGGATTGAAAAGAATCAATAATAGCTTTATCTATGATCATTACTCGTTTTTCTCTGAGATTTGCTTCATTGTGAGCGCACCAAGACAAAATTTGAATTGATCTCTGTGATGTGCTTTTGTAGGAAACCAAATGTTTTACCAGGATTATCTCTTTCTATATATTGATCCATAGAAAAGTCAACTGAGTATATTGTGCCATTATTTGAGGCCTTCTTTTGTTATGTTTATTCCGTTTCCAACATTAAACTCTGCATTCTTGAATATGTTCATTAAACACATCTGCAAGAGTAGTGGACATAATAACTCCGTTTTTGTCGCATTTTTCTTTTGCCTAAAAATACGGTCATAACGGGAGTAATATTTACACGATCTCACTTTGATTGTTCTCACTAAAAAGCACTGAAGAACTGATTGAGGGTTTCTGAAACCTGGCTTCGTGTCATCTGATGTGATAGTCAGTGCTTCTGCATTACTTTTGTGCAGCTTGCGCTTCAGCTGCGTAACGGCCCTCTGGGTGTATCTGCAAATAATTAGCAAAAGCAGCAGCGTACTTGCAGTTTGTGCTTTTGCAAAATCTAAGGAGTCGATCTTACTATTCCGCCAATTTCGCATAGGAAATCGTCATTATATTTTGACTTGAAATTGCAAAATCATCCAGTTACTTGAATTGACACAGTATTCCACGCGCCTTCTAACTCCAACAACTTAGTCATATGCGTTCGCGTACATCTGCGTGAAAATTTACTATTGGGAAACTGATCTAAAAAGGCCTGATAATCCTTACTGCTATGACTCGCTGAGTGCCGTGTATGCAGTGACTTCATCCACTTGCTTATTTTCTGAGTTTGCGATAATATAACCTCCCACAGCAATAGCTAAAACTCAGAAATGCTGCTGCAATACTATCCAGCGCAGTGTTCTTCTTTTTAGGCTCTATCGGTGGTTGCCCGTTATTATATGGGGACTGAACATTGTTATACTGGGGCTGACCATTACTATATTGTGGCTGCCCGTTGTTGTATTGAGGTTGACTATTGTTATATTGCAGTTGCCCGTTGTTATATTGAGTCTGTCCGTTGTTGTATTGTGTTGCCCGTTGTTATATTGAGTCTGTCCGTTGTTGTATTGTGGTTGCCCGTTATATTGAGTCTGTCCGTTGCTGTACTGTGGTTGCCCGTTGTTATACTGTGGTTGCCCATTATTGTATTGCATGTTGAGGTTGAGGCTGCGGAGTCTCATTTGGCATTTGTGAAGGCTGGTTATTCGTTTCATTTGTAATGCATTTGTAATTTATATGCAAAAGTAAACTAAACCTCTATGATAAGCAAAATAGAAGCAATCTTTTTCTTTTGAAATCTTATTGCCTGTACTGTACGTTAAAGTATTACCGACTGTCTCATCTCTTCTTATTTCCGGTTATAACAAGACGTAATTAGCTGCGGCAGGACTATCATAGGAAACGATTAAGACTAAATAGTAGAAAGTACCATTGTGAACGTACAACTGTCCTATCATTGGGGTAGGTTTTGTTCTACCACGATGGTAAAAAGTCAAGAAAGGATAGTCGCGATGTGAGACTTGAGGCTACAAAAACAATGTCAGATGGTTGTAATACTAAAGTTTTTGTTGTTGATGAATCGGCTCACAGTCCGCTATACGAGATGAAATGCCTCCTCATATTAGAGGAAAGCAAAGCAAGAAATAGAGTCGTAAGTGAGAAAATTGCGGATATGGGCGGAAAATAATGATAAACTTTCGTACTTTTGTAACTCTAAAAATAAAAAGTTTATACTTGTGATGGAGACAATTCAAGTAAGAGATAAGAATTTTGTGGTATCTATACCCGAAGAAAGGATTAAAGCGCGTGTTGCAGAAGTAGCTGCTCAGATTAGTGAGGAACTGAAAGACGAAAAGCCTCATGTTCCTTTCTGTTTTGAACGGTGCGTTTATCTTCGCTGCAGACTTGCTACGTGGTATCACGATTCCTTAGTGAAATTACTTTCGTGCGTCTTGCCTCTTATAGCGGTGTAGAATCTACGGGTAAAGTCACCAAATCTTAGGGTTGACAAATCTATCGAAGGGCGCACGATCGTCATCGTGGAAGATATTATTGATAGCGGCCTCTTATGGAAATTGTTGGCTTCTCTCGAAACTTACAAGCCTTCAAAAAGTGATCATTGCAGCATTGTTGGTAAAGCCTGAGAAATTGAAAGCGTCGCTAAATATACACTACTGTTGTTTTAATATCCCCAACGATTTTATCCTTGGTTATGGATTAGATTATGATGGTGAAGGTCGCAACTCACTGAACATTTATACTGTAACAGAATAAACCTATCCTATGAAGAATATTGTAATTTTTGGCGCTCCAGGCTCCGGCAAAGGAACGTAAAGCGATTTTACTTGTAAAAAGTACGGCTCAAACACATTTCAACTGGTGACGTCTTACGTGCTGAAATCAAAAACGGGACATCCCTTTGGAAAAACTGCAAAAAGCATATTGATAGAGGTCAGCTTATTCCGGATGAGTTGATGATCGATATTTTTGGCTAATGTCTACGACTCTCTCTGTCCTTGTGATGGTGTTATCTTCGATGGTTTCCGCGCGCGATACTCAAGCCGAAGCCCCTAAAAACGCATGTTAAAGGAGCGTGGGCGAGGCTGATGCTATGATAGAGTTGAGTGTGCCGGATGAAATGCTAATGGAACGTTTAATCAATCGTGGCAAGACATCAGGACGTGCAGATGATAACGAAGAAAACGATTCGGAAGCGTTTAGATGTATATAAGAACCAGACTGCTCTCTATTGAATGGTACTAAAGCGGATGGTAAGCATCGTGCCGTTAAAGTTTCATGGCGCTTAGAAGAAATCACTGACGCGTTGAGTGAAGTGATTGACGATTTATAATGCTGATCTTAAACCAAATCATATTATAATTAAAGGTAAACAGCGATAACACGACAACTTTATAGCTTATGGCAGAAACGAACTTTGTCGACTATGTGAAGATTTATTGTCGTTCCGGTAAGGAGGACGAGGGTCGATCCACCTGCATCGTGCTAAGTATATGCCGAACGGAGGCCTGATGGCGGTGATGGTGTAGAGGCGGCAATATCATTTGCGTGAAACCATAACTATTGGACGCTACTGCATTTGCGCCATGTGATCGTCATGTATTTGCAGAACGTGGAGGCAATGGTGGGAAGTCTCTCTCACATGGTTCGGATGGTGCAGATAACATATAGACAGCCTTTGCGGCACTGTGGCTTATGATGCAGAGAGCGGCAATATATCTGTGACGTCACCTGAAGATGGGCAGTTGTAATGCTACTAAAAGGTGGGCGCGCGGTGGAAAAGGAAACTGGCATTTTCGTTCTGCCACAAATCAAACGCCACGTTATGCACAACCCGAGAGCCTATGCAGGAGATGATGGTTATCTTGGAGCTGAAATTGCTGGCTGACGTTGGCTTAGTAGGCTTCCCAAATGCCGGAAAAATCCACGCTACTTTCTACCTTGTCGTCTGCGCGACCTAAAATTGCCAACTATCCTCACCACACTTGGAGCCAAGTCTAGGGATCGTTGCATATCGCGACGCTAAATCGTTTGTGATGGCAGATATTCCTGGCATTATTGAGGGTGCCAGTGGTGGTGAAAGGATTAGGGCTTAAGATTTTTGCGCCATATTGAGCGAAATTCTCTTACTCTTTTATGGTTCCCAGTGACACGGACAATATCAAGCGAGAATATGAGATCCTTTTGGGAGAATTGCAGAAGTTTAATCCCTCGCAATGCTGATAAACATCGCGTTTTAGCTGTCACAAAAGTGATCTTTTGGATGATGAGCTGATTGAAATGCTGAAAGAGGGAATTACCAACGGACTTACCGGTTATCTTTATTTCATCAGTGGCTCAGATTGGTTTGCAGGAGTTGAAAGATACTTTATGGAAAGAACTCAATAGCGAATCCAACAAGCTGGAAGCTGTGGCAGAAGGCGGTGCTTTAGTTCATAGAGATCGTGAAGTCAGTCTAATCAATGCAGATTTTATTGATTGGGGAGCCTGATTATGAAGATGAAGACGGTGCTGAAGACGATGTCTGGTGATTTGGAAGATTTAGAAGATGTATAATATAGAAGATGTATGTTGAATATTAGGTGAGAGCAGCAAGAGGCGCTGCTTCTCACTTTTTATTTTATCACCATATGAAAATCTTTGTTGTATTGTTGTTTTTCTTTGGGGTTTGTGCGTTACCAATCTTTGCTCAGACGTCCATTACCTGGGAAGATTTTCTACAAGATTACTTTTCAACAGAAAAATTAGAACCGGACTTTTGCTACAAGAGTTGGAAGATTTGGAAGAGTTGCACAATAATCCGATGAATTTAAATAGGGTTTCATCAGATGAACTACAGCAATTGCCCTTCCTTACTTCTGCAAAAGCAGATTCGATCATTGCTTATCGAACACATAAAACGTTTTAGATTTCTTGGTGAATTACTGTTCATCAAGAACCTCACTATGATGATCGCCTATATATGCAGCTATTTACTTATGTGGGAGAAGCAGACTATACACCAGAAACTCTCCTCCAAAGTTTATTTTCAGGAAAACATGAATTAAAAACTCATTTAGGCGTACCGCTTTTGATCGTAGGGCTGGCTTTTAGAACTTATTCTGATGAAGAGCTGGAAAAAGCATCCCAATAAGATTTGTCTGGGTAATAAACTTAAATCAATTCTTAGTTATCGCTACAAATGGAAGAGACAATATTAAATATGGAATAACACTACGCAAAGATTCTGGTGAGCCTTTCGGGTGTTATGGTAATTATCCATTTGATGATACATCATTTTACTGATTATCGAATGAATGAGGATAGATTCAGGTTGGTTGTTGGAGATTATAGTATAGATGGGCAAGGGGCTTCTCTTAGAAATTTGTTCTTTTAAAGACAAGTCATTGCTTTTTAAATAGTAGAAGATCGTTCGGCTTTTACGCTGCCTCACAAGCTTCAGGCGCTTGTTTTAATCGATTTTCGGGGAGCAATTGCTTCTTATTGCTATGGCTCGTGGGTTGGTGCTGCTTTTTCTGTCTTATCGAAAGCTTGATGCACATATCTCGAGATGACATCTATCATATCTATGCCTATAGAGCGGTTATCACCGGACTATTTTCTGAACTAAATAATAAATCGGCTTGCAGCTAATTATCTTTTTGGAGGACATATTAGCTCTTTTAAGCCGGATTTTAACGTTGGCATCAATACTCTACTACTAGCGTTTTTCTGATCATGTTGTCTACCCACCGAGGAGGATAAGCACAGTTATTTTTCGTGGGAAAAACCGCTGCTGGTTTGTCTTTAGATTATTATCGTATGACAAAATACCTAACAGTTCAAGTGAATTGGCTATTGATAGAAGTGCGGATGGCAACAAAGTAATAGGCTACAATATTCTTTGAATGATGACCTTTACTTCATTTTCAACATCGCTACTTATCAAAAATATTTTGCTGCACCATTTGCTAAGACTACAGGCAGGTAATCGTGTGGCAAACGAGCACGGTTTTCTATTAGGAACAACATTGAGGAACTTTACAATTGTTCTTTACTGTTTTATGTCGATTATTCCGCTTCTTCTTACCTATATGGCGTATAAATCTTCAAATACTTGGGAGGGCTATATAAAAGTTGCAATATCGTTTGAGTGATTATAGTTCACTAAATCTGATTTATAGATTAAAAGCCAAAAGAGGCTTCAATTAAGGGCTTTGAGGATCTATTAGAATACAAAAGCAACGCAACGACTACGCTTACAAGCCGCCTGTCGTCGGAAAAATAACACTTTCGGGTGCTTTGAGCGGCGTAGGATATAGTCAACAAACAAAGGCAATTCATTTGGCTGGATGCTATCTTCTCGGCTTTCCTATAAAACGAGAATAAGTGGTCTCTTCGTTTTGTTAGCTTATTCTTTCTGAAGATGCAGCAACGGCACTTTTATGATTATGTGCCTCACTTGTGCTACGCCTCAGAATTTCCCGCTTTTCGCCACTCATGGCTTTTGTCTTGTGGTACCTCATCGTATAAATGGGGTACTCGCTTGATACTTTCGAGCCGGTTGGGATGGATGCACTATTTTAACCAAAATACCATAGGCACAGCTAGCCAACAAATCCGAGGGCATAACAAGATAGATTTGGCTTTTGAACTTACCTACAAATGGTAAAGTATGCTATCAAATCAAAGTAAGAAAGGAGCGCCTAAAGTGTGAGAAAGCAGCTTTTGACAGAATGTTTATTACCATCAACAAACAAACTCTTTCTGAGGCTTTTCAGATAAATCCGGGATTAGCCTTTATGTGCCGGCTACACTCCTGCGAGGATGGAGCATAAAATCATTATTCTTGGGTATTTTTTTGCAATGAAGAACACAATACCTTTGCACTTGAAAAATACACAAGATAGAGCTCTCTTGTTTAATTCTTGAATTTATTTACAAATCAAAGATCCTATGAAAAAGAAAATAGTCCTTTTTCTGCTATTCTTTTCACTGTTACAAGTCGGGATAGATAATGTAAACGTAACAGAAGCTGTCGTGCAAGGTCGCGTAATCAATGGAAAAAGAAGGAGAATTTGCCCTTCGTGCATGTTTCCATAAAGGGAACAATCCATAGAAACCACAACAGATGCTGCGGGATGTTATCATTTGAAGAACCTGCCAATAGGCAATCTTACGTTGGAGGTGAAATTGTTGGGGTATCACATCCAACGACAGAGAATAAAACTCGCCCGCACTGAAGTACAAGAATTGGATTTCGAACTGAGCGGAAGACGCCTTTGATCTTGACGAGGTTGTGCTACGGCTAATCGCGTGCAGACCTTACGTAGAGAAGCACCGGTCTGGTCAACGTGTTAGATAAGAAGACTTTTGAAGTTACAAATATTGCTTGTTTGGCTCAAGGGCTTAATTTCCAACCCGGGGTACGTACAGAAACAGATTGCCAAAATTGTGGTTTCTCGCAGGGTAGAAATGAATGGTTTAGATGGTCACTATTCGCAAATTCTAATTGATTCTAGACCCGTATTCTCGGCCCTGAATGGTGTGTGTATGGGCTTGAGCAGTTGCCTACTAATATGATAGATCGCGTTGAAATAGTTCGCGGTGGTGGATCCTCGCTCCCATGGTGCTTCTGCCGTTGGCGGAACTATCAACGATTATTAGCAAAGTATCCAACTTACAATACCGGCTCTTTGCAGTCATACGATCACCCTTTATATGGCCGTTCAAGTTATGATAATACGACGACAGCCAATCGCTTCACCTCGTCACGCCTGATGGCCGTGCCGGTTTGTCTATTTTTTGGTCAATACCATTATCGACCGGGATCGGATTACGATGGAGATAAACATATACCAGCTACCCAGATTTGCGCAACTCAATGTTTGGATTCAGCTCTTTTTATCAAGTTAACTCCTTATTCGAAACTTTCTATGCGTTTACACAACATCAGCGAGTTTCGACGCGGAGGAAACAATCTGCATCTTCCACTCACAAAGCCAATATTACAGAGCAGATGGGAACATTCTATTAATGGGGAGATTTAACTTATGATCTCGATACACCTAATCTGTGCATCACCTGAAGGCTTTATTTCTCTTTACGACGACTAATCGAAAAAGTTATTACAGCGGAATCGCATCCGGCTCAACAGAAGACATTGAAGCTGCATGAAAAGGCCTATGGTCGCACAAATGATTTTACTTATATCGTGAGGCGCTAATACTCCTGACTCATTTCGACAAGATGTGGTTTTCGCTGGCGACTTTAACATTAGGTGGGGAGTATAACTCACGATAACTTGAATGATGAAATAATCGACTATAATCATTTCCTGCATCAGCAGATCTCATATAGGTAGTTTCTTCGCATCAAAACGAATGGAAAGACGAGCGCTGGAGCTTTGTGTTGGGGGCCAGAATGGATAAGCATAATCTGACTTCCAATCCGATTTTCAGTCCACGTGTGAGATGTACGCTACAATCCGAATGAAAAGGTAAATCTGCGCCTCAGTTACGGACAAGGTTTCAGAGCTCCACAGACATTTGACGAAGATCTGCACGTGAGGCTACGTTGGTGGTGAACGCGTTGTTTCCATAAATGCACCAGGTCTGAGAGTTGAGCGCTCGCATAGCTTTAGTTGTATCTGCCGATCTAGCCTACAATTTAGGGAAATATCCAGACAGATCTAATCATTGAAGGTCTTTTACACGTCTTAATAATGTATTTGGACTACGCCTGCTAAATAGAACAGATGATCGAGGCAACGCTATCCTAGAACGTTATAATGCACTTGGTGCAAAGGTCATGGGTATATATCTGAGGGGCGAGCTTTACTCACTAAGTGGCTAACGGTGGAGGCCGGCATAACTTTGCAGCAAAGTCGCTACTGCGAACCGGTAGAATGGAATGAGGATGCTGCACCTGTCAGAAGATGCTGCGTACGCCGAATGCCTATGGCTATTTCACGGCTAAGATTACTCCAATCAAGCGGCTTGCTTTCTTATTATCGGGGCAACTATACGGGGAGTATATTAGTTGGGCATTCCGGTGGCGATGAAAATCACAAAACCGATAGCGGTAGAGACGCCTCGATTTATGGTGATCAATGCCAAGGCCAGCTATGATATTTCGCTCCAGGTTCCTTTGACTTTGCAGTTGAATGCCGGAGTTCAAAACTTAAGTAATGCTTATCAAAAGATTTTGATCAAGGGATGGAATAGGGATTCTGCTCATACATTTATGGGGCCAGGGATTACCAAGAACCTCTCTCTTAGGCGCTAAAGTTTGAATTTTTAATTTTTATCTGTTATTCAAACATCCTAATTGATTTTCAGATAACTTCTAAGCGAAAAATCCTACAACAGAAATCCTAAAGTATCGTCTTTGTATCACACTCATCCTTGTACGAGATTTTGTCCCACCAGTTTTGGCCTAACACTCAAAAGGATAGAAGATGCTAAGCTTCGACACTAATGGTGGTAGAAATGTCCTTTCGTGGTGGTACAAACCTCCTTGGCACTTGAGGACATTTACTCATCGTCAGGAAGCTACTTGAGTAATCTGTATACAAAAAGAGGTGGAGGCCAATAGGTTTTATTATTGTTACATTCATCTACAATCGTTGCTTGAATCTCGTCAAACACTACTCTGGACTTTATTAAGAATTCCAAAGTCAGATTGTGGGGAGGAATACACAATCAGATTCTCTCCTACAATATTCTGATCTCATTAGTAATGGATTCTTTTGCTTAATTGCTAAGAATGACTAATCATATCGCTCAAGTTTGCATAGTGCAGCAGCATGTGCAGCATCTGTTCCTGCCATTTTCGAGAGAGGTGTTGCAACTCTGTCAATGTTTTCAACACTGTTTGGACGTGCGAGTGATAGTTTGATGTAGATTGTTTAAAGAACATTGCGTCAACTCATTTACAAATGTACTTTGAATGGCTTTTGCGGTATGGCGTAACTTTACTTTAGATTTGAGTTCTTTGAAGATCAACTCCGTGACTTCCGGAAGATAAAGCGCAGCATGGATAGTCTCCACTTTAGATTGTCTAAAAGTGCTTCTCAGCTACCAATTTACGCACAAAGCAATTTGCCGACATTGATCGCACAGACGAGGATCTTTAGTCAGACGGTTAAGATAGCTTTCATTTATCAGCCGTTTCGGTTCTTCGAGTACTTGACGAGTTCAACCAAGCCAAAGCCTCCTCGCTGCCCGCTTTGCTGGGACGTTTGTATAAATAGCTCCTTCTTGATCTACGGTCTTAAGTCTTTGTATACACCGCCAACGAAACGAAAACGTGATTGATATAGCGTAAGAATTCGCTGTTGACAGCTTCTGGTATGCGCACCGCGTAGATTCGTACCCATAGATGTCGCCGACGGTGATATGTCCAACTCAGGAAGCCCTTTTGCAATACGTTCTGAGGCTTCCAATATGCCGCACTCGTTGGCTTTCTTCATAACATCATCGCCCAAGTCTTCTGTCTGGCAGCGGGGATCAGTGACGTTGTTCGATCTACCATCTCCAAAGCCAAAGACGACGATTGCTTTTGAGCATTTTAGAGTGGCAGCGTCGAATTCATAATGGTCACTCATCCATCATAAGAGTCCCAGGATAGCATAGCACTGAATAGCCATACATATCACCAATCACCAATCTCTTTTGGGAAGATACCTGCGGAAATGTTTGTCCTCTGGTTGAGCACAACATAGTTAAATCGGGCATAGTCCATAATACTAGGGTATGCCCATCGAGCCCTCGTACCCATAATTCTGTGCGCAGACTATCGACGGCACAGTGCTTGAAGAGCGAGAGCATGACGTAGACCTGGCGTATGACCAACTTATGGCTGGAAACAAATCCTGGGATTGGATTGGCCCATCAGTCATCATCTGAAGGCATCTTGGTGAGCAGCTTCGTCTAGTGTGCCTGCTTTGCGATCATATACCAATCGTGAACCAATTTCATCACATTATGATACTTCAACAAATATGGCTCCTCTCAGAATCTCTCTCCTGAGCGTGGATCGTACTTGAGGCCCATAAGCATTTTCCAATAGGTGATGCTAAATAGCGTATAACAGCGAGAAGAGCATCTTCCATAGACATCGTAGAGTCTGTGTCCGGCCATTCTGGCCATAATTGCGTTCTTGAAACCTGCTTTTTCAAATGCTTTTGCCCAATCGTTAACGCCAGCAATGAGGTAAGGGCGCCAGCGTTTTAGAGAGCAGGATCAACATAATAGATGATAGGCTTTTTAGGCTCAACAAGTTCGCCCTGTTTCATCTGCATCTGCACTTATCTTTTGGGCTCAAGACGCCAACGTGTGATGAATCGCTTTCAATACGCTGTTGGAAGTCTGAAAATTGGACGAAGCTGTCGCTGAAGTATCCAACACGCGGATCAAATAAGCGACGTTGCATAGGTATTTTTAGGCAAGAGAATAAAGGAACTATTTATCCTATCGTAATTTTACCTGTCTCATAGCCTGCATATGTGTTGTTTTGAGCGAAGACCAGGTTTTACTGTATGAACCTCAGTGTTATATAGGAAGGCTTTTTATACTCTCTATATATGACATTGAAGGTAACATCATCCCAAGTCCGAACCTTTTCTTAGCCATTTGGTTTAACCCAATCGCAGCATTGTCTTCTTGGAAGAAGGCTGATACCTTTATCTTATACAGACTCTGTATGACTTTCTATCTTGAACGCTCCGCATGATAGGATTGGAATTGCTGATTAATATAGCACGATTAACTGCATCGAGGCTATCTGCAGGTATTCATAGGCAATTTGAACGAAGAAGTAATTGATCGTTAGAGATTTCTCATACATAGTGGAGAAGTTGACTTGTTCTCCACCATATAAACCGGAGTTTGCAGGTGTAGAAGTATACCGTACAGAAACTAAGAAGCGTCTCCCTATAATTGAATCAGGATTTCTAAAGAAGTAATCTTTTATCTGTTTTGATTAACATTAAAGAGTCCTTTAGTTGTATAGTTTTCTCACAGGTTTAGCATCTCTTGCGGGGAGGATTTGGCTCGAGCCATTGTTTCCGTCGCTATTGAGAAAAATAAGCAGACGAGAAGTATAAACTTTTTCATAGTTGAGTTATTAAGTTGTAATGATTTTCTGGAATCCTTTCGTAAGTTTCAATCAGCCTCGTATGTTTTCAAGTCTCAGCGAAATGTGCCAGGAAGCGCATTTAACCCAAAAATAACTCTGAATGATACCGGCTAAATTAAAACTCAGATGATCTCCTTTACGCATTAGTAAAATTGAATACTCCCTCAGAGCTTGAATCTGATGATCCATTTTGCGTAACGATTGGAAAATACAAGGGTAGTATATGGGTAGTGTATTGAAATTTAAAAGAAGTTTGACTCGCTTGCGACTATCTTCATCATAATAGAGATTAAGAACCATTCTATTTCTTGCGGATCTGATAGGGTAGAGAAGAGTTGCAAGGAGTTTATTTTTGTCAATGGGGCTTGCGACTTGAGCATATTCTTTTTATTTCCTTTTAGCTCAAGTGCAAATGATTTGGTAGTGCCTAGAGGAATGTGCCCAAGAATGCTTTTTGAGTTTTTGGGGAACGATTGTTATGAAGCAATGCCAATAAGATTCTCGCAGATAAAGACGACAGCAACTTATCTCCTAACACCAGCCGTTCTAAATTAGCATTGCTTAGTTGCAAGAGATAGTTATATAACCCTATTGCGTCATTTGCTTGGAGAAAAGTCGTGAGTCTTGACTCTATCCGTGGGTTGTGCTTTCTCAGTGCAGACATTATGACTGTACGGAATAAATTAATTGTTTCTTTCCATCAATAGAACATTTTCCACAGATGATGAGTTTTGCAGGAAACATATCTCACAGGCTGTACTTTGCGTAATATGATAGTCCAGAAAGAAGTGATACATCGCGAGCTTGTGTTGCCGGATTACAACTAACGTATACAATACGCTTCGGGGCAGCAGTATAGTAGATATAACATCATTATGCATACCTGCTCGTGGAGGATCTGTGATTATAACATCTGGACGCCCATACATGCTCGAAATCATCAGTAAGAATGTCCTTCATATCTCCGGCAAAGAACTGAATATTGTCAAGATTGTTTAGTACTGCATTTTCTTTCGCGTCTTGTATCGCTTCTGGGAACATATTCAATACCTATAACTCTTTGGCTTTTTCCTGCAATAAAGTTGGCAATGGTCCCAGTACCAGTATAAAGATCGTCACACATATTCATTGCCAGAGAGATTGGCAAACTCACGTACTACTTTTGTACAAGACAAATGCTTGTTCAGAGTCTATCTGATAAAAACTCTAGGACCAATCTTAAATTGAAGATCTTCCATTTGCTCATATATGCAATCAGTCCCGCTGTATGTATGATGTCTCAAATCAGAAATTGTATCGTTACATTTAGTGTTATTGACATACTAACAGTGAGGTTATTTCAGGAAAGGCTGTTCTTATCCATTGTAGAACATCCTGAGCTTCTTTTTCCTCTTGAGCCTCCCTAATACAGAATTGAAGAAGCACCATAATCTCCAGTTGAAGTTTTTCGCAACATCATATCACGAAGCAGTCCCGTCTGATTTCTTAGGTCAGCGAATTATCCTTTTTCAATAACATAACTGCAGACCATTTCTAATTCTATTGTTAAAGTCATCCATTAGGAAACATTCTTTTAAATCTAAGATCTTATCAAACGCCCTGGGATATGGAAGTCTTACGGCATTCATATCTGGAAAGACAACTCTGCTCTCTATTTCCTCTTTTTAGTGAGCCACTTTATTTGGAGAAGTCAAACTCAATTTGTTTCGATAGGCTTTTCTAGTTTTGCTACCTATAATGGGCAAATTTAGGAAAAGGAACTTTCCAATTCGAGTCAAGGCATCTTCTACTTGTTGTTGCTTCGCTTTGAGTTGTTCTTCATAAGGAAGACACTGCCATTTACAGCCACCGCAAAACGCCGAAATGTTTTACAGAAAATGGCTGTATGCGCATTGGGGAAGGCTGAATAATGCTTGTAATAGTTGCTTCTGCGTAATGTGATTTCTTACGAGTAACTTGTATATTAACAATATCGCCAGGTACAGCATAAGGCACAAAAATAACCTTATTATCCAATCAGGGCTATAGCCTTTCCTTCAGCTGCTATACCTTCAATTTGTATGTTTTCTAACAAGGGTAGAAGCTCTTTTTCTATAAAGAAAATCTCTTTATTTTGGATTGCATAGTTAATGACTTTTTATTGAATTAATCTAGGTCTTGCAGTTTTCTCAACAGTGTGAATACTTTTAAAAAGGTAGAAGCGAGACATTTATTTTAAGTTGTCTATGGCTTCATATAGTTGCTCTACTAATCTGGACGCTGGGTAGTTTCCTCTTTCTTTTTCTGGAATGAAACCATACTTTTCAATTGTAGTAAATTCAGTGAGATCCACCTCATAACAATCTACAATCAAAAACCCTGATGCGTCAGCACATGTTTCATTCCCTTTACTGCTAATCTAAATGCTGATTCTTTTTGGAAGATTCACTTTTGAATGATTAAAGGTAAATCCGCAGGTTCAGAAAAACTCAATATGTAATGGCTCATAAAGCCCTTGCCATATGTCTCTCTCTTTCTCGACGATGCAAAAAGGATACGGTTTCTGCATCTTATATAAAGATAGACTAAAAAGCGGGTTCGAATAGCCAGTGTGATTTGACAGGTAACGAAGAAACTGACGTTTCTAAAAACGCAACACAGTTCTCTTGAAGAGACACTCACTGCAATTAGCTATTGGGGACGCACTGCAACGCCCCAAAGTCCATCAGCGCTGGTTGTATTGTGCTGGATTTTTATCTAACAGATCTTCAGCCAAAGAGGCAAATAACTTTTTCCCTTTAGTTGTATCAATCAGGTGCTGTTATTCCCCAATATCTAGCAAGCACTCTATACACATTTCCATCAACTACGGCATAAGGCAGATTATAAGCAAACGACATTATAGCTGCCGCTGTATAATCACCAACTCCCTTCAACATTCTTATTTCCTTATAGTTGGTTGGAAATTTCTTTGCTTACTATTGATTTAGCAGCACGATGCAGATTTCGTGCACGAGAATAATACCTCAAACCTTGCCATACTCTTAACACCTCATCTTCATCAGCTGCTAGATCAACTACAGAAGGAAAAGCGATCTATGAATCGAGGTGTAATTATATCCTGGACAACTCTTGTTTGTTGTAAGATAATTTCAGAAATCCAAATACGATATGGGTCTTTTTATATCACGCCAAGGTAGTTCGCGTTTATTTTTGGAAATACCAGTCTTCTATTTCGTGCAGCAAAAGTAAAGAAAAATCTTGTTGTGTAAATGTTTCGGAGAGAATCAATCTATGAAAAAGTTTGATACGCTGCTCTTTCCGACAATTTGCAGATAAGAAGCGTTCCTTCTTTTTCCGCTACTATATATCCATCTAATCCCTGTACGACTACCTTTTTCAGATTCTCGTGTGAGAATAATGCAATTAAAACGTCATACAAGTTTATTTGTTCTCCGATAGAAACGACCACCATATTTATCTTGCGATATATGATTTCGTAACGACCCCCACGAACCTAAGTCGCTCCAACCAAAGGATGCCGGGTATACGCATACATCATCAGAGCGCTCAAGTATTGCATAATCGACTGAGATAGAGGGACATTTTCGTATGCCCTCGTTTATCTTTTTCTTGTTCTTGATCTGTGCCATAATAAGGTAGGCGAGAGATTCAAACAATTCTGAAATTTCGGATCCCAGATTCGAAGGCATTAACGATTGTACTGACGCTCCATATAAAGAGTACCTGAGTTCCAGAAATAAACATTACGCCGTGATATGCTTTTGACAACCTCTAAAGTTGGCTCTCTTTAAACATATCTACACGAAAGATATTCTTCATTCGAGGCGATGCTGCTCAGATCAGCTTTGATATAGCCATATCCTGTTTCCGGATGAGTGGGGCGAATACCTATGGTAACAATAGCATCCGTTTCTGAAGCAAACTTCAATCCGCCTTCAATCACATTCCAAATCCGGGAACCTCAGTTATGATATGATCACTCGCGTAACGATGATGTTCGCCCGAGGGCTCTGTTTCTTAATCTTCCAGCTTGCGTAACAAAATGCAGGGAGCTGTATTTCTTCTAACAGGTTCCAAGAGAATATTCTCTTTAGGTATATCCGGCAATTGCTCATCAGACCAAATCGCAATAGTCGGCTGAAGTACCACCCAAATATTTCTGGTCGGTACAATTCTTCAAATCTTTTTGGCTGTTAACTGTATAAGTGTTAGTCCGCAACCTAAAAACATCTATAAATTGCTTCGGTAGTTTGTTACTACTAAGTGGCCAAAAACGACTACCAATGCCGCCAGCCATAATAACAAGGTGATTATCCCGCATAATGTACTTTTTATTGGCGACTATATCTCCTTCAATATGAGACACGCACGTATTATTCTTTTTGCATTCGAACCAACAGTGACCGGCTTTTGAAGTGTCCAGGAAATAAGTTTTTACCATTATAGCTTATGGTGACCTTTCCTTTTTCACCAGGATTAATTGGCGTGCGCGTAAAGCTTGCAACCGTGCATCCACAAGAGGAAAAAGCCTGCTGAATAACCAAAGGCTTATCACCTATATTTTGTGAATATAAATTCGCACTTTTGTGGTTGATCGCTCGAAAACGTACCAAAATTGTGAGAAGTCTGCTCAAATTGAATTACGGCCTGCGCTTGAAGCGTTGACCATATTGCCCCAAAAGGAGGCCTGCTACGAGTAAAAATCTTTTCATAACCTTATTTTTCATTGTTGACGGTTCTTTCTCTGCAAAAATAGGACTATTTTTGATTAATAGTAATCTTTCACAGAAAAATGGGCTTTCGGGTTGTTATCTGTATTTTTGCAACGATTAAAGATCGCTATTAAATGGTTTTTAGACCCTCTGTAAAGGATGAGGAAAACAATAGACAAAGTTATATTAGGAATAGACCCTGAACGAACATTCTTGGGTAGTGTGTACTCCATATACGCAATAACAAAGTCTCACAATGGAAGCAATGGGAGTGATTGATTTGCGCAAGGTAGATGTATATCTCAAACTTGGGCGTATATATGAGCGTATAATAGCATAATTGACTCCTTTCATCCCGATGAATTGGCTATCGAAGCTCCATTTTTGGCAAAAACATACAAAGTATGCTGAAATTGGGTGAGGAGCACAGGGCGTGGCAATTGCAGCCTGCTAGCCGAGATATACCTATTCACGAATATGCCCCGTTAAAAATTAAGATGGCTATAACGGGAAAATGGACAGGCTAGTAAAGAGCAAGTGGCTGACTTTTTAAAAACGTATTTTTGAGTTTGAAAGAGGAACAAATGCTTTCTTATATGGATGCCACGGATGCTTTAGCTGCGGCCTATTGTCATTATTTGCAAAATGGTCGCGAAAGTAAAACGGCCAGCGTGCTCATTTCTTTGGGCAGCTTTTGTAAAGCAAAAATCAAGATCGGGTGGTTGTGTTGTCTCCCAAACACTCGATTAAAGATTCATAACAACAAAACAATATAAACTTTGAAGGAATGAAACGAACGACGTTATTATGTATTATCACTTGTGGGCTTCTATTTTTATGGGGCAGAAAGCAACAGCACAAGATGTATAGAATGGTGATGCAAAAATGCACAACATACCGTGGAGGCTCCGACTAGTAGTTTTTGCACAAACTCAAATTGCACAATTTAAACATAACGGCATTAAACTACTTGAAGCAGAAAGCTTTGATACAATGCCCGAAGTAACCACAAATTTCTTAAATACAAAGGCCTATTATTTATCGGAATTTATCACGCTTTTTCAACGAATTAGTGAGGGTGAAAGGATCAAAAGAAGATAAGCAAAAAGGGCGTATAATGCTATTTGTAAAAGCAGCTAACGCTAATCCTCAATTTAAAGTGGCAGAGGAAGCTGTACCAAATGATAGCGCATCGACCGACGTAAATCTAACTCCATTCCTGCTTAATACTGATTGGGAAAAAGCATATACCGAGGTGAAAGAGAAATTAAAGTCAAAAATCGGCAACGCATTTGCGTCCACAAATCAGTGTGCATATCAGATACTGTCTTGTGGCTATTGTCCAACTATGATATGAAGTTGAAACACTCAACCTATGAAGTTTTTGCAGATTCTCAGCATATCATTGAATGACAAAAACCCACTTGCGTGACCTGTTCGACAAGACTAATTTCAATGATGTCAAAGATCTAAATGAACTCTGATTCCAGGACTATTTGATTAATTGTTTAACTCGTCCCATTCTAACGGGACACTAATGATATCTTTTTCTTGCTCTTTGGATGCAAGCTCGCTGTCTTTTATCACACCTTTTGCTTTTTGATCGCAATCTATTTTTCCAATTCTACTATACCCACGAGTAGTTGGGATTCATAGTTTCTTCTTTAGCGGTTTTTATATGCTGATAAATAGAATAATAGATGCTTATTTTTAGTCATATAAGACTATTTTTAGACCAAAATATCGACTTTTGAACCTACCCTTGCAGGTGTATCTTCGTCCTTCTACGAAGGTACAAGACTTCTCTCGTGAGGGGTACAAATGTTCCCTTTTTATTGTAGGATTAGTAACAACTTAACTCTTCATATCTCATGTCTTGCAAGGATGGTTTCTTCTTTTTGTGTTTTTGCCGCAATATTATGAGTGAAATGGTTGTATACGAGATAATAAGTGTAAGCATTATGGATTTGTGTAAAAATACAGCTTTCTCTGTTCGAATCTGAGCTAACAAGAAAAACCATGGTTGCAATTGTAGAATTTCTATGTAAAAATGAGGTGTACAATACAGGAAAACCCTTTACCATAATGTTTTTCTCTCTATTTTTGGAAGTGTCAAACTAAATATAATATCTCTTAGAGGGCTCTGCCCTTTGAGTAAAAACTAAACATAAGCTGAGCACGTACGCATTGAAAGAATCATCCGAAAGTTGTAAATCGTTGCTCGCAACATAAATATAGCTATGGCATATCTCCATTTTTGATAAAACTCAGATGACGAATCTGCAGGAATCTCTCAATAAAGAGTTTCTGATTACTAACCATTCTGGTGCCTATTGCTCCTCAACGCTTGTAGGTTGCAATATAAGGAAGTATCATAGTCTTTTTGTTGTTCCAATTCCTGAGATGGACGATGAAAATCTATGTCTTGTTGTCGTCTTTAGATGAAACAATCATACAAACATGGAGCTGAGTTTAACCTTGGCCTTCACAAGTATCGCGGCGATAGTTATAGCCCTAAGGACATAAATATATTGTTAGCTTTTGAACAAGAGAAAGTGCCAACTTGGATCTATAGAATTGGTGGCGTTTTACCAAGAGATTTATGATAAGTAGCCTCATCAGTTACATCTTTTACATTAGGTATACCTTGTTAGAGGCCCATTCGCCAACTTTATTAAGACTGAAGCCTTTTTGGCTTTTAGAAGCGTTAGGCAATGGACATGAAAGAAATGATGTAGCAAATACGGCATATGAAGATACTGAGATGGTATAAAAATGTGCCTTTATAAAGGGGTATCCAAGCTTATATGCAATTAACAGCTAAATCTGACTTCCATTATGAGCCCAATTGGTATTTAGGACTTGAGTATCCTAAAGAAAGAGAGCGTGGATACGACTCAACAGAGGATTTGTCTCGTGCCGGGATACTTTGAATTGCCAATTACAAAAAGGTGAAAGCATTGTTTTCAGCAGCCATAGAAGAGGGAAATCCAAAGGATTTGCCAAAATGATGGAGCAGAAATTAAGCCGCGTACTTCATTGGATAGTTTTTATCATTGTCTGGTGACAAGCTGCCCACCAATTTCGTTACAAGAAAGATGATGAAGATTATTTGTTGGCCGGTTATCATTGGTTTAAGACGCGCGCCAGAGATACGTTTATCGCTATGCCAGGTCTGACGACTGCAATGGGTGAGCAGCAACAGTTTGAAAAATATATGTCAACAGCCCAGAAGGCCGTGACAGCCTTTCTCAAAGGAGATTCGACAACAGGGTTATATGAGAGATAGAACAACCTGATATTTTTACTCTGGTGCGTATGGTGCTTGCAACAATATGCTAGTATACTTCACGTCAGGAATGTTATAAAAAGTATGGCCTGTTGATTAAGCAAATATTGTTGTTTATTTTATGAGGGAAGCACCCGAATCTTTTCGTACACGAGAATGGACTTCTTTATACCAATGGAAAGGATAGGGCAGTGACTTGATGAATGCCACGATTGATGGAAAACCTATTATTCCTCGCTCTGGTTACATTGTGAGATTAATGCACTATGGTATAATGCTCTGAAATTTTATGAGCAATTGATTGGTGAACAGGGGACAGAAGATGAAAAAGAGTCGTACTGATTTTGTTCGACAGAATCGCAAAAGATAGAGACTTCTTTTTAAAAGGTCTTCTTGAATGATTATGGTTATTTATTAGACTATGTAGATGGGCAAATGATGGATTGGAGCGTTCGTTCCAACCAGCTTTTGCTATCGCTTTTAGACTTTTTCTGCCTTTAAATATAAAAGAGAAAAGGAGTATTGGATATTGTACATGAAAGAACTAGTTACTCCAAAAGGTATTCGCTCACTTTCTCCGAAAAGTGGTGGATATAATCCGATGTATATCGGTGAGCAACGCAATAGAGATTATGCTTACTTTAATGGGACTGCGGCCTTGGCTTTACCGGCTTCTATTTGAGGCATATGTTCGCGTCTATAAAAATGAGCGGAGTCAATTATATCGAGCGACAACTCATAGGTTTTGAAGACGAACTCTTCTATCATAGCATCGGAACCATACCAGAGCTTTTCGATGGTAACCCTCAGTTTAGCGGACGCGGAGCCGTTTCTTTTGCAATGAACGTGAGTGGCATCCTACGCGCTATCCGGCTGTTGGAAAAATATAAGCAACAGGGAGAATAAAAGCTTCATATCAATAATCTATGACCCTTGCAGCCGGGGTCATAACAAAAGACAAAGAAAATAATGAATGTTTTAATGTTTGATGGAATTTCCTCCTCACATCTTGGCGGCCTTGGGACGGCGAGCTATGGCATAATCAAAGGTCTATCCCTTTATACCTGACACAAACATCACGCTTTGCCTACCACGTCCTTATGGGGACGAGGATAGAAAGCTCGTCAACATAAACTGGAATGAGCGAAACTCCGATTGTGTGGCGCGATGTTGATTATGATTATGTTCAGCAGCGTATTGGGGACAAAATGGACCCTCAATCTCTATTTCAGCCTGCGCGATCATTTGTATGCAGACTTTAGTTATCGAATGACAAACGACTTGGGCTGTATAGAGTTTTCGGGAAAATATTTAGATAATGTTTTTATATGACGAGATAAACAATTATTCTAGAGTGGCCGGTGTTGTAGCTCGTCAGCAACATTACGATATAATACTATGCTCACGACTGGTTAACTTATCCGGCAGGTATCTATGCGAAGAACATATCCGGAAAGCCTTTGGTCATACACGCACGCTATGAGACTTTGATAGAAGTAGAGGAAAAGTTAATCCAACAGTCTATGGTATAGAAAAAAAGATGGAATGGATCACGCTGATTGTATAATGTGTGTAAGTGAGCTTACACGCCAGACAGTCATTAATCATTACCATCAAGATCCGGGAAAATGTGTGGCGATGCACAATGCGGTTTATCCTCTTTCTCCAAGAAGTGATGGACGTTGTCAATCAACGTAAATCTTTTTGAGGAGAAAAGTTGTCACATTTTTGGGGCGCATTACAATGCAGAAAGGTCCGGAATATTTTTATAGAAGCTGCAACTAAAAGTACTTGCAACGCACAAAGAACATTAGAATTTTGTATGGCTGGCTCCGGAGATATGATGAATAGTGATGATAGAATTGGTTGCACGTCGAGGGGATTGCAGACCGCTTTCACTCCTGGCTTCATAGAAAGGAATGGAAGTATATAAAGTTTTTGCACTTGATGTCTGAGTGATGCCTTCCGTTTCCGAGCCTTTTGGTATCTCCCTTTAGAAGCAATGCAGTGCAGAGTTCCTTCTATAATCAGTAAGCAGCGGATGCGCTGAGATACTTGATAACTGCATTAAGACAGATTATTGGGATATTGATGCTATGTCAGACGCAATTTATTCACTTTGCACAAATGATTCTCTTCACAAATATCTCTCTGAAAGAAGGAGTAAAAGAAGTTGATCAGATCTCGTGGGAGAAAGTGGGACAGCGTATTTATAGTTACTATCAGCAACTTCTAAAATAAGAAATAAAACGATGAAGACAGTTTGCCTTTTTACTTCGAAATTCATCAGAATATTCATCTTAAACGTTATCGCTTCTTTGATATTGGTACAGACCATTACTATTATGACGATTACGAGAACGAAAGATCAATCACTGAAACTGCGGAGAAGTCCTACATACCGGCATTGCATACTCTCATCAAGATGGCAGAAACGTTACGGTGACTTCTTCAGTGTGCCATTTCATTGTCCGGTTGCGCACAGAGCAGTTGGAGAATCACGCACCACGAGTTATAGAACTTTTACAGACATTGAACGAGACCGGCTGCGTTGAGTTTTTAACGAGACCGTATTCCTATGGTTTTTCTTCTCTGAAAGATCAAGACTATTTTAAAGTCAGAAGTGCGGCATTTATGTGGATAAGGTGCGTGAACTATTTGGGAAAACCGAAAATCTTTAGAAACTCCTGCTTAGTTTATGATGATGAAATTGGAGAACTTGTAGCCGGTATGGGCTTCAAAGGAATGTTGGCTGAAGGTGCAAAACACATCTTGGGTTGGAAAAGTCCACACTTTGTGTATACAACTGTAGCCGCAATCCGAATTTGAAACTCTTATTACGTGATTATGCATTATCTGAGAATATTAGCTATCGCTTTAATGATTCATCTTTGAGCGAATATCCTGTTTCGCGAACACATACATTGATCGCCGCATTACCAGAAAGAGCAGGTTATAAATATCTTTATGGAGCTTTGCGCGCTTGGAATCTTCTAACCTTTATCATCTAATATCGCGAGGTTCTTTAAAGCCGCCAGAGCAATTGGAGCAGCGAGGCATTACATTCTACACCGAGCGAGCTTGCTCTAAAGATAAAAAGCGCTGGTGACCCTTTCGGTTGAGCGCACCCATATCTTGGAGCAGAGCGAAGAGCGATTTATCTCCGTGGTTGAGGCAACGTGATGCAACAGGAGGGCATCTCCAATAAGCTCTACTCTGTATCAGAGCGTGTGCATCTGTCGCAACAAGCGAGCGCAAATGTACATTCTGTACAGGTCCTCAATAATCTTCCACTTTTATGAGCACAAAGCCCGGTAGTTATGGAGGATATAGGGGTATTTATGATACACCATATGATGCTCATCAACTATATGAATATTTTAGGTGACTTATCATGAGGGTCAATACTCTTGTTTAAATGTGGATAATGAAGAACTCCAATTCTCTGTTGACAACGATCAAAAATCAGGACTGATGAACTTGGATTAAAAGACAAAAGAAATAGAAAAATTGCAGCATATGATGCGTCACTTGAGAGACTCTAGAAGGAGCAAACAGTAAAAGAACGAAAAAGACGACCGTCAGGAAAACGAAAAAGCAGTATATGAATCGATCCTGAAACCAAAGATAGGGTCGATTACCCTGCTTGAGTAATCGACCTAAATAGTCAAACTTTTTGAAGTGTTGTCAGAAAATCTTATCTTTGGCTAAATTTTGAAAAAGCAACAGAACCATGCGAAAATTCTATCTCTTTTTAGCGGGTATACTATTAGTCACATCCTGCAAAACTCGGAAAAAGATACTTTTATTTTCAAGATGTACAACCTGGCGATGAAATTCAACTCAGACGCTTTCTACTCTCCCTTTCCAGCCGGAGCAAAATTAATATTTATATAGCTAGCGCGACCACGCCCGAACATAGCTAAGCGTTTTTAATCTTTTTCTCAAAACAGGGGATTGAGACAATACATATTCATATATAATAGATGAGAATGGCGTCGTCGAAAATTCCGCTTAGGTCATGTTGATTGAGGCCTGACAAGAGCTGAGGCCGTTAAGAATTGATAGTACGCCCTCCCAAAGGGAATACTCTATGATGCTGTCGTAACGATAACACCTTATGATCGCTATATGTCACGATTTTGGGAGAAGTAAATAAGCTCGCAGATTGGAAATAGCAAAATCATTTAGCACGATCTTAAGACTATCAGGCGCAGCTGACACGCAATTCGATGAATCGAGACCCTATTTTTTGGTGATTCGTCAGAAGGAGATATATCTAAAGACATATAGTACTAATCTTCGTTCAAAAATCTTATGAGCAGTCCTGTTTATAACTTAAAAGCCTAATGACGTTATCTCCGTGCAAACCCTAATACAGTTAGAGTGGCTCAGTCTACGTTCAATGAAAAATAGCTGTCAAGTGGCTCTTTGGATATCACTTTCATCACTTTTTACTCTCAATAGGGTATCCTCATCTTTAGAAAATAATTTGTTATAGACTTGATATTTGAAAGACGCTTCATAATTATAGTTAGGCGTCTATAATTGAACTTCATTAACTCTTTGAGCAGATGGATAAGTAGTCCTCCTCATAAATGGTCGCGTTTTGTCATCTGTTATTCGGTAATATAGAACATCTAAAACCATTGTTACTGCGACTGCAGTGTTTGTTATCTTTGGGTGTGAAACTTGCAGAATTTTTATGACAAAAGTACATATAGTAGCATCATTATTCAGCAGCTTGTCGGACATGCTGAACCAATCTCACCGCTCACAAACCAGCTGACAAAAATAGATTGGAGTAAATTCGACACAGCCTAGCTCGCTCCTCTGTATTGTCAGAATAATGGTCGCCTGCTAAACACCATTCGTCTGATGTGGCTGATGATTGAATTCTCAAACACCTTCGTAATTTCTCAGATAAGTCCCATAATACAGCATCATTATTCAGCAGCTTACGTCAGGGACATCATGAACCAATCTCACCCGCTCTGCAAACCAGCCGACAAAAATAGATTGGAGTAAATTCGACACAGCCTTCGCTCCTCTGTATTGTCAGATCAATGAGTCGCCTGCTAAACCCATTCGTCTGATGTGTGTGCTTGTTGATTCTCAAAACACCTTCGTCAATTTTCTCAGATGAATCCGTTGTGGAGCAATGGAGTGAAAACGCTTATTACCAATACTTTTGTGGTATGCAAGAGTTCATTCCCGGTGTGCCCTGTTCCTCTTCAGAATTGGTACACTTTCGCCATCGCATTGAAAAATAGGGGATAGAGCTCATTTTCCAAGAAAGCATTCGGGTCAATACCGAAGAAGATGATGATCATCATGACACGGCTTTTTATTGATTCGACCTTTCAAGAGAAGAATATCACCTACCCTACAGATGCAAGTTGCATAAAGATCGTCCGTCGGGTTCCGGCTATCGTCCACAAATTAGAGTGCCACTTCGCCAAAAGCCATGCTTTTTGTTCTCAAGCGCATTTATCGTGACCAACGTTTTCGCCATCATCCCAAGAACCGCCAAAAGGCAGTTAGGGCGGATAGGAAATTACGAACCATGGCAGGCAGATTAGTCCGAGAACTCAAGCGCAATCTTGGAGCGTGTTCTGTTTACACTGAGCTGATTGTGGATTTGAGAGCGATTCTTTGCACTGACGGCGTCATAGTCGAAAAAGATTTACTCTCATTCACGAGCCACAGTGTACAATGCATCAGTAAGATAAAAGAGCATAAGCAGTACTAATTTGGCAATAAGGTATCCATCATCCGCGCTGCCACGGGGCTTATTCTTGGTGCACAATCTTTTCGTAATGGTATGATGGACACACCGTAGAAGCCTCGTTGGCACAGTTGAACGCCCTGACTCGGAGAAAGATCAAAATACCGGCAGGGGACGGGGATTATCGGGAAAAGAAAGAGATTGATGGCGCTCGATTTTAGTACCGATGTACTGAATCTTCGGCACAGCAGGTATCAGAAGCGGAGAGAGACAAGCTATTCTGCGCGAGCAGCATGAACCCTCCATCGGACACTTTGAAATCAGGCCATCGTTTGGGACGTAACTTTTACAAGTGAAGGATGCTGATGAGCATACTATTACGGCAGCTGCTTACAACTTCAAAAGGGCCATAGAGCTCTTTTGAACCTGCTCAAATAATAAGTGAGAGGACATGGATGGAAGACTATCTCGCTTATCAAAAGCTTTTAAGGGACGACTAGGTGGGTTTTTGCCTGCATAGAATTGAGTATTATAAGGTGAAATACTCACGCAAGCAGTTATTATTTTACCCATGGTTTATAAATGTGTCGAATACAAATTAACCATTAATGTCTTTCCTAAAAAGTTGACCCGCAACGTCAGCAAGTATGTTTAAGTCATAACTGTGCAAAACGCACGAAAGTATTATGATGATGTAATCCGTCTCCACACAGGAAGGCATGGGACAAAAAGCGAATTTCTAAAATTATTCCTGTAGGGGTAGAGTACAATTAAGCGATGGATTCATATCGTGGATGCCTACGGTCTCAAGGTAAGGATGCGTATCCGTAAGCCTCGCACGACAGATTTACTATGGTCTCCCGTGTTTCCCAATCTTATAAAGGAGTATATACCCATAGCCCCCAATAGGCTGTGGGTGAGCGATATTACCTATATAACGGTGTGGCTGGATACTGAGCATTACCGCTTCTGCTATCTGTCACTCATCCTTGATGCCTATACGGAGGAAATCGCAGGATGGTGCGTGGGTGACACCCTTGAGACGGAATATCCCGTCAAGGCGCTGGGGATGGCTCTAGAGCGCATCAGGACATCGCCAAGGAAGAGGTGAAACTCATCCATCACTCCTGACCGCGGATGCCAGAATGCCGGTGCAAAAGTATGTTGGATACTACGTCAGTATGAATATCAAAGATCAGTATGACGGAGTGCGGTGACGAAGGACAACGCCCAGGCGAACGCATCAACACACGATGAAGAACGAGTTGTTGAAGGGGTAGCACCGCCAATACCGACCAGGTGATAGAGGCCGTAAGAGCGGCGGTCGCCTTCTCACAACGAAGAGCGTCCGTACGATGAGCATCGACAGGATGACACCACGTGAAGCTGCCCATTGTGTGGGCGAAATAACGAAGAGATGGACGAGTTACAGGAGAAAGCACATAAAAGAGAAGCAGAAGCTTGTGCAATCCCTGAAATAGTTTACCTTTACCTCTTTGTCAGGGGGTTCCTTGCGGACTATGCCTGCCGGTCAACCCTCTGGCGGGGATAAGGATGCGCTAGTCAACAAAACTCTGTGTTAACAAGAGCTGTATCAACTAGTATCAGTCTTAAGTATAACTGAGTCAACTTATACAGGTTTAAAAGGCTAACAAGTAGTCAACCTGTTTCGGGAAACTACATCAGGGGCTGACTTCACAATACGAAATCAGCCCTTTACTTTTTGCCCTCTCAAAAGAACGGCGTATCGATCAAAAGACTTTTATCGGACAGCAATAATACAAAAAGGAACTCACATAGAGCTCCCTTTACCTTCTTATTGAGAAAAACTATTATTCAACTGCAATTTTAACCGTAGCATGGCGGTTGTAAGAGAACGGAGATAATGTGTCTACACCACCCCTTAGCCTCAGTGATGATGTTATCTCTACTTTCACACCCATCTTAACGAGTTCGTTTGCAACTGCTCGCACGTGCCTCAGAGACGGCGGTTAATAGAAGCGAAACCCGTCTTGCTATCAGCGTAACCCGTAACGCGATCTTCGCGTTATAGCCTTAGCGTATTCTGCAACCTCTTTCACGTTAACCAAATCTTTGCGGCTTGTAATCTTAGAAGAGTTCAAGTTAAAGAATACAGAAGTCGTTGTAACAACATATTCTGTAGTAACTTTCTCAATAGTTTCAGGCTTTTGATTAGCCAACATCTCACGCAGCGTGCATTTTCATCTTGTTGATCCTTCAAAGCAGCATTAAGAGCGTCTATTTGCTCTTTGTTCATTGCCATCAAAGCATCTACATCAGGCACCTGATCCCAATCAGTCTTATTAAAGTTATAAGTAAGACCAATAGCAGTACCAATCATCTTGTCCCAGTGACGAGACCTAGACTTCTATAGCCAGACCATCCATCCGGATATCTCGAAACTCGTGATGTCCTGTGTGCCTCAATTGCATTTGCATAAGACATCAACAAACAGTGTAAAGTGTTTGCTCAGGCGGAAGTTGTTCAACAAACCAGCTTGGTAAGAGATATCATAAGTATTTGCTGACATATTACGAGCGACACCAACACCGGCATAAGGAATAAAGTTCCAAACGCGCTTCTCGTTATAACCGCAAAGCATATTGATATAAGTTGAACATTACATCCTCGTGAATGTTCCAATAGTGATAGGTGTGGTGATCATTCTCTGTATTCACCTGCTACCCCATACGCCTTCAAATTTCGTGCAGGAACCGATACTCGGAGTAAAACCACTTACCAATGGCAGCGTTAAACCAAAAACACCACGTGTTGTCGTGAACGGATTACCAGATAATCCGTGTACTTCCTGTGAAGAGTAGGCAGCATTATACTGACCACCAACACTAAAACCAATTTGACCAAAATGAATTTGTTTGCTACGCTATACTTTTTAGTCGGAATGACTGTTTCTTGAGCCATTGCTGACGACCCTAAAAAGCAAAGAGCAGCTAACGTAATCTCAGTCTTTTTCATAACCCCACATATTTTAGTGAGACAATATATTTCTAATTAGGGAACTCACAGAGAAGACCTCTAACTCCCAATTTTTACGCAAATATAGAGAAATCATATCTCAAACAATCAAAACTAAGATACAACATATAATCATTGGTTATACGGTTTTATTTGGCACTTCTACAACAATAGTCAAGGTCCTTTAACTAAATATACTCAATATTTTTCGCTTTGAATAATTACAAAGAATAGTAGCTCCATCGGGTCCATAATTAGGACATTCGCAGGCAAACAATCGTTGCATTAAATTACCCATCTCTTCGTTGAATAACACTTCACCTATAGGAATAGCAGACTTGAAGCTAAAGTTAAAAGCGACCTGATTGATGAATTTCATTAATAGCTTCTATATTTCCCTGCTTCAACTCTTTCGAACTATATTCAATAGAAGATCTGAGATATCTAAATCCTTCGTGCCTGATGAGGAACACTCTTACTTCATACTCGCCATTCGTCTGCTGCGTAAGATCAAAACCGATATCAGTGAGTGGTAGTAAAAATCTTTTCTAAATAGACCTTTTCCGTTGGAGAAAAATAGATCGTTTGCGGAAATAATATACCTTGAGATGGGCCTGCTTGATTTTTAATCTGACGCAAATAGTAATCATGCAAAATGCGCACATCAGCTCGATGCTGTTCAACAAGCATGAGACCAGACTTTTGCAGGTAAAAGAATAAACCGTCTAACAATTGCATATACTTATCAGAAAGATCATCTACATCAAACCCTCTAAACTTGGAGATTTTTGTAGTAACGTTGATTGTTCTTCAGTCCAAAAGCAGACAACTCGGAACGTCGAGGGGTTGAAAAAGTCTATCTAGATCTCTTTCCCAATTACTTTCGACTTGTCAGTATTTTTGAATAGAACGTTCTTTATTAAAAGGATTAAAGTTTTGGTTTATATAGAACTTGGTGGACTAAGCACCTGCGTCTTATCTATTAGATTTCATAGGGCATAACAGGCTTGTTCTTTGTGTCAAAATTCTATCAAAAGGTACAGCTGCATATTTTTCCTAATGCTTCTCGAACACAAGCCAAAACCTACATACAGTGCGCCCTCATCTTGAAAACTTTATTTCAGTCTTTGTCGGATGAATATTCATATATTCTTGAAGGATCTGCTAAGCAACAAAAGTAGGAATCTGTTCATTCTCTGGAATAATGCTTTCAAAGCTGTCTATATCGCCTTTGCAAAATAATTATATGCCTCATAGACGCCCATTTTACAAAAGAAAAATTGATGACACTTCTTCTTTGAGCTGTTCCGGACTCCCAACAGAGCCCTTTAATAGAAACCAGCTCTGTCTTAACTTCAATAGACATAAGCTGTTCATCTAACTTTACGACAAACAATGCTTTTATACGCTGACGAAAGTTTTCCAGCTGGCAAATCAATTAATAGGGAATTGTTATTATAGAGCTTAAAATGCAACAGAAGGGTTGGCTAAAGCAAGGCGTTCAAACTCTGACATAATACTCCCCATTTCCGTCTGGTTTAGATTTCAAAAATTTTACGACGAGCTGGTATGTTAAAAAGATATTGTACAGAAAAATTCGCTCTAAACCGGGCAAGCTACAACACTTGACTCTTATTCTACCTCCTTCAACATCTACACGGGCCCTAGTTCTTCTTCTCTGTTCTTGTCTTAAGCTCTACCTGTGCGACGGCGGCTATAAGCCAAAACCTCTCCACGAAAATCCCATTGTCTTCCAACGCAAATAGATCTGAAGGGGTGCTTATCTTAGATGTCACCCATCGACGTTTCGAAAGACAAGCGAGCATCCATTTCACTCATACCTTTTCCATTATCGACTATTTGAACACACGACTTACCATCAGTAATAAAAAGCTTGAATTAAAGAAGACTCGCATCCTCGGTTTTCTAATGTTCTTTCACGATTGAAGAAGGACGCTGAATAACCTCTCCTGCTGCAATTTGATTTTGCAAGAATCTGGTAAAGATGAATAATATCGACACTTGAACTATTTCCATTTTGTACTGGAGCTTCTCGCTGAGGGGTGGCTTCATTTCACTACCTTCTTCGATCTCCCACTCAAAGGATCATCTTTACTTAGTGGACGAAGATATAATCGAACCGAAGCAAAAGGAGGTGAAAAGTTCTCTCTCTGGTGCCAACGCCAATGGATACAGTTCCTGCTGCAACCAGTGGAACCCCAGTAGTTTACTCATCTGCTGGACAAAATAGACGCAAATTCGTAGCCTCAGTATAAAACTTGATAAAAATTATACTATATCCTTTTCTAGGGAAAGTATATTAATGTTCCATTACCACACTGCTTTCTCGAACTGTCCTTGTTCATCAAAATAACTTCTCATCAATAGCCCACCAACGTTGTAATGATGAGAGTCGCCTTTTCGATTAGTAAAAGCTTGTCGGCGCACATAGATACTGTCAATGGTAGAATCATTCATAAAGCATTCTTCCTCCCCGACAATTTTGTTTTTGATCCTCCAAACTATGGGATCTTTTATATAATAACATTTGTTTCTGTATCATAAACAAAGAGTCACAGACCGCTTGCATATCTGTCCGAAATGCACGCACGTGAGGAGGAAACCATCTGGGGAACGCGATAAGCGGAATCTGTCTTCTATATTATAAGAATATAGCCACAACGTATCTACATCTTTACATAAGCGTATCTTTGCCATTGGTATAATTCTTAGCTAATGCTTTGCTGTTTTATAGCCTTCTCCAGTCAATTCATTGTACTGCCATAATCCCCCATCATTTTTATTTTTATTCTTCTTATCCTCATGGGAGATATGATGTCTGACCGTAATCCACCTGTGTGCTTGTTATATAATAATGTATCTCAACAAGTCTTGAACCTTGATTAAATAAGGACGCCGATCATAAAGCCCTTACTTGTTCCGTTGTTGTATTATAATAACCACGTTCTGTATAAATATGAGTTATTGCCACTAATGATATTAGAAGGCCCTTGAACTTCCGCCCATTTAGAAATAACATCATAATGAAGCGTATCAGATGTAAGCATAAATTTGCGGGTTTTTCAGCTTCACATATAATTGAATTTTGCCTTGCGCGTTTTGTATCGTATTCTCGATCAGACGTCAACCTATTTTTGCATCAATAGCTCTCCTCCTGCAAAAATATCCAATACCATACAAGCGAGTCATAATTCAAACTGTCAGTCAAGAGTTTGAGTACGATGTTTCATTACTACATTCTTTCTCATTTTAGTGCCAATTGGGCTCCTCCATCATAAAAGAATGCTCACCTAGAGACAGTGTATCTCCTGCAATATCTAGCTGCTCTTAGCTTCAAACGAATTTGTTGCTTGGAAAAGAATCGCACTATCACAAGACATGGTCACTACCGCTGTGTAATAAGACGACATTACCGTTCAGAAACTGCGCGTCAGGTTGTCTAAATTGATCATAAGACCACCGATCAGCATGTTTCAACACAATTTTTCGTTCGACTTTTTCTTGGCCTTGTGCAAATACGGTCACAAAAGCAGAACAACCCTAATAGTAATATAGAGCTATTCGTATTTTTCTATAAACAGGTAAGTGTTTCAATTTACTCCTTTATCCAACCTTTATATTTAAAAGGTACAGTTCTTCCAAATCTGGATTTATGCGCACATGAGTTGTCTTTATCTTATTTTGCAATCCATTCATCAATTTTTCATTACAGCGTTTCTCATAAACAACATCGCGTAATTTTTGAAAATCCTCTTTTTAGGTTTGCACGATGCGCATCAATACAGAGCCTTAAGTTTTACAACCCACAAACGTCCTGCCCTTTTGCATTGGTCATTGTGATTTGCCTTTGAAACCTCACCTACTTTCATCGTGTCTATCACCTGTGCGATACTCTGGTTTCAAAATCCTTTAACTGAAATCGCGCCGTCAGCAAGCCATCCTCAGGATGCATAAGACATCAAACCTTTATTATTTCGAAGTGTCTTTTATCATCAGAATAAATGGCTGAGCATCTTCAAAAAAGTTTATGTTCCTGATTAGAGTTGCAATTGGGTCCAAACTTTGCCTCTTGGCGTGCAAATTCATCTGATGAAATATCTGACTGCTAATAATATATGCCTCACTTTCACTTATCTCCTCTTTTATCGACTAGCTGTATAATACTGATGGCCAAATTCAGTCTTAACAATTTTTAGAAACCTTTTTGGGATCACTCAAACTAAAAAGCTACGTTTGCAAACTCGGGAACAAGTTGCCCTCTTCCCATATAATCCATTTCTCCTCCATTTCGAGAAGAACCTGGATCTTGCGAATAAAAACGCGCCAAAGTCGAAAACTCAGTTTCTCCTGAGTTCACGCGATCTACAAAAGCTTCTTAGTTTATTTTCTATACGTTCGACTTCTGCACGTGTTGGTTGAGGTTGCGCAGTTATTATTTGAACCTCGACCTGTGTAGGTATGAGGTAGACTATCCAGCGGGATATTCTTAAAATACTCTCTTACTTCTGCAGGAGTTATAGCGACCTTTTTCCGTTATACGTTGCTGTTTGTCCCGTTGTGTGCGATACGATCTCGCTGGCTTCGTTTAAACTCTTCACGTAGTTGGGGTATGCTTTTATGCATCATTGCCTCAACATTCTCTTTAGAGCCTAAGTTTTTGAGATATAGCGGTTAATAATTTCGTCTGCTGCACGTATAATGTCACCTTCACTGACTGTGATACTATCAATTTCTGCCTGAGTGCAAATACAATTTTTGTATAGCTATCTGCTCAGGTATCGTACAATAAGGATTATCGGGTGAGTGTCCTTCTGACTCTGCATACAACCAGAGCTTGCTCCACATCCGAGAGGAAAAATAGGATCATCTCCTACAACCCAAATAACCTCATCTACAATATTTCTCGGGCGTTGCGCCTGACTCCAAAAGCCCAGCAACCAGAAGAGAGTTAAAAAGTATTTTTCTCATCTGACGCTAAGTATGTTTTAAATTAGTTGTGTTTTGTTACTGTCTTCAATACGCTTTTATCAATCGTATAGGGGATCGTTTTACGTAGTTCGCTCTATCCACTTCTTCTCTAAAATATCTTGCCAATCACTAATCACCATAGAGCGCACATCTTGATAAGACTTTGGCTGATTCAAAATCTTTCAAACACATCTGTATAAATGAATTTCGGATAAGTTTTTGCGCTACCCTTAATTCCAAAAGCAAACTCATCAACATAAGGGGTTTTCTCCTTTTTACAGATATTTGGCCAGCAACGACTGTCACAGAATCCTTGTTGAATTCATTCGTAATGGCAGACTGCCAATCGCCATTCTCGCTCTTTTCAATACTTTCTTAACTACTTAACCTGCTCAGGCTTGCAATGTATTACAAAAGCCCTTTAAAGCGCGGCTCTGTCCAAGTATGTGTGCATTATTCTTCTTAAACAAGGCACTAAGAGCTTTATCATTTTTGGTTTGCCTCATCCCAAACCTTATCCTTACTGATTTGGAAAAGTAAAGGCCATCGTGATATTCTTGAATCAAATATTTGAGGTTTAAGTCTGCATCATGAGCTCTAAGCAAACTATCCATTACAGCTTCACGTGTTAAGCGCCCTTTTGCGATTCTGCAATGATTCGATTAATCTTTTCATTTGCAGAGATTTCATCTATCCTTGCTGTTTTAAAGAATAGAGAATTTGATCGCGCAACTCTGCATAAAAGCTCAATTGTTTACGCTCTTGCATCTTAATAATATGATGCCGAAAGGAGTAAGGACAGGCCGAAACTTCTCCGACTTTTAACTTATAAGCTGCCTCTTCAAACTCTTTTTACAGTAGCACCCGGACCTATCCAGAAAATTTCTCCACCACGAAGAGCAGATCCCAAATCTCCCGAATATTCCTTAGCCAAAAGCTGCAAAATTTCCGCCATTCATAATTACCTGATAAACGGAATCTGCTCGCATTTTGGCCGTTTCTTTTCAGCAGCTATAGCGTTTTGTTTTACTGAAAATAATATGTGAGCAGGGCGCAACAAGTCTTTACCACCAGCGCGTCTTCATATTATCCTTACAAAGCAATAGCAGTTGAGTCAATGAAAGCCCTGATCCACCATAAAGGGTGTCAATTGCAGATCGCGATATGTGCGAAATTCATCTTTAAAGGCTTTTTGTCGTATCTATGCGAGCTCGCTCAGCAGCACCACCTTCAACTTATAATTAAAAACATCTCAGCATATTCATCAACGCTCTTTTTCTACGACAGCAGCTTCTTTACCATTCTTGTTATAGCTATATTCAAACTCAGAGCGTAGATCGGACGACCATTTATGGTCATAATAACAGGATCATTAGCTGACTGTAGCTTGTAGTTGTTCGATATTGATAGCAAACTAAAGCTTAGCAATATTAAGCCGAAAAGATAATTTCAGTTTCATATATGGGCTTTTAAGCATTGAAGGTAATCTATCTCTCCAAAATGTTACTTTTTAGATGAATAATATCTTTTATTCTGGTCTGGAATAATTTGGAGCTTCGAAGTTATGGGTATATCGTGCGGGTGACTTTCCAACACGCCGGCATTAGTAATCACTTATGACTTCGCTTTGTGCAGTCTTCGATTGTTGCAGCTCCACAATAGCCCATACCGCTACGTAAACCACCACACAATTGGAAGGCACCTCTTGTACCGTGCCTTTATACGGACGATCGGCGATCCCCTCGAACAAGTTTCTTAACTTCCTTTACCGCCCTGGAAATAGCGGTCCTTTGATCCATTTTCATAGCCTCAAAGCTACCCATTCGCGGTATGCTTTAAATTTACGACCATTAAAGATAATGGTTTCACCGGACTTTCTTCTGTTCCGGCTACCAAAGATCAATCATAACGCTAAAACCTCCGGCTGCGATAGCTTTTACCATCTCTGAATAGCACCAAAGCCGCCATCGGCAATCAAAGGCACATTAAATGGTTTTCAAGCACTGGCAACATCGTAGACAGCACTCAACTGCGGTACGCCTACGCAGCCACAACGCGCGTTGTGCAAATAGAACCAGTCCGATACCCACTTTGACTGCATCAGCTCCCGCCTCAGCCAGCATTCAGGCCGCGTCACCCGTTGCCACATTACCGACAACGATATCTACATCTTTAAAAACAGTTCTTTGCCTCCCAGCTTGTCAATAACAAAGCAGCGTGAATGGCCGTGCGCTGTCTATAATTAAGGCATCCGCCCTGCGTACTAATGCATCCATACGTTGCATTGTACTCATCAGTGACGCCCACGCCTGCAACCACGCGCAATCGACCTTTTGCATCTTTGCAAGCCATCAGTTTATCTTTGGCTTTGGTAATATCTTTATATGTAATCAGACCCACCAACTTTCCGTCTTTATCAATCACGGGTGGCTTTTTCTATCTTGTTCTCTTTCAAGATACGACAGCACCTTGCAAATCTGTCTGTTGGTAGTCGTAACCAAATGTTCTTTGGTCATAGCATCTTCTACCTTTTCGAGTCCAGGTTGTGCTCAAAGCGTAAATCTCTATTGGTGACAATACCCACTAAAGTCATATCATCATCCACAACAGAATACCGCCAATATGATACTCATCATCAATTGCAAGGCACCTCTTACCGTACTACCTCTATGAATCGTGACAGGGTCATAAATCATTCCGTTCTCAGCACGCTTCACAATAGCAACTGCGCGCCTGCTCCTCAATACTCATATTTTTATGGATCACACCGATACCGCCTTCGCGAGCTACTCAGCTTCTCATCATCGGGCCTCGGTTTACAGCTATCCATAGCTGCCGTCACAAAGGAATTTGCAACTCTATATGGCGTGAAATTGGTTTTAGACTTACAGTGCGTGGAGCACTTCCGAATGAGGCGAGGGACGAGAGGACATCATCAAACGTGAGTCCATCCACTAACGATTCTGTCAACAATAAAATCAGCAGTCATGTTTACGTGGTCTTTTTATGTGCATGCAAAAATACGACAACTAACGATATGAGCAAAGCGATTTTTACTTTTTACGCCTATCATACTCCCCTCTAAAATCGCAGTAAAGATGCCTGAGTGTACACTTATTGCGAGCGAAGTCCTGCTTATCTACTTTCGTATGCCACAGCGACTACGATCTATTTTGTTTTTACGAACTCATTATGAAATGTAATGATATACAATCAAAGTCTATCTCTAAATAACAGAAGAGAACAAATTAAAGAGCATAATTTACAGCATCATGCTCATAATGAAATCAAAATTTCCGGAGTTTTTAATTATACCTTCACGATGACAAAAAGAATACCACCGTGATAGTACAAATATTCTCTCGTGATGATAGTTATCCCTCCGTGATGGTACAAAAGCAAAGATTGTCTTTATAGAATAATTTTCCAGTCTTACGCGTTTTAATCTCAAATTAAAATCACTACAACAATAGGAATTAAAAATTAACTATCAATGATTTTTGTACCACTATAATATGTTGCACACCTTCTTTCAGGTTGGCTTACACACCGCTTGTTCGATATTGCATATAAATATGCGAGTCTTAGACAAAATAATAGCTTATACCGCCCTATTTCTTGTTAATGCAAAAAGAGGTCAACTCACTAGAAAGCAAATTGACCCATAAACAATGAAAACTTGAAAATTATAGGACTAGCCCTTAATATCTCAAAGCACAAATTCGCGCGTAAGCGGTTTATAGCCAGTACCTATCGAAAACTCCATCTGCCGTTTTTCCAAATTGGCTTCACTCACCTCAACTCGGCCGCGTACGCATTGCCAAGCCAATTCGCGCATCAATCTTCTAATCTTTCCAGTCCGATTGCAGCTATTTGTTCTTCCGTGCGGCCATCATGTAGCACACGTCCACACGTTTTGTGGCGAAGCGAACAAACTTAGGTGAGTCCGGCCTTCATTATTCGGCGATAATAAGGTAAGCTTACGGCAGCTAGAAGTCGCCCTGTGCGTAGCATTCGTTACGCCCTATTGCCTGCCCAAAGCGTATGGACATTCCAATCTCCATCTTTCCTTTGCTTATAAGCGTATTCCAAGGCCCAAGTAGCAACCCACATAATGTTAGAACAGCGCCTCATAATCTTGCGGATTTAGCTACAGCAATGCGACTGCTGTGAATAAGTGAGCGCATAAGCCCTTCTGCCAAAATAATCGCTCGCATTATCATCTGTATTGCTGAGAGTATTGTTCACTAATTATGCGACTTATGATGTCAAAGAATCCGGCAACCATATGATACGCAGGAATGGTATGGGTAAACTCAGGATTGAGTATGGCGAATTTAGGAAGACATTCTCTGCAAAAACGTGGCCGATCTTCAATCCTGTTGCAGAGATCTGTAATCACACTTCCGCCATTCATTTCACGACCCAGTACCAACCATGGTTGGGAATAGCGCGCCACTGGTGACCTTTCTTGGGGTTCATTTCTCTAAAAGAAATGTGTCCATGGATCCTTATCACAATCGACAGCTACGCTGACCACCTGCTGCATAATCTATGGTGAGATCCTCCACCTACGGCAAGAATAAGATCGACTTTATTGGCTTTTGCCAGTTTACACCTCTCTTAATTTCTCGGCCGTTGGATTGGGCATTACGCCCGCGTCTTCTACAATGTGCTTTACCGCAAGTCTGCAAAAACTTCAATCACAGCATCATAGATACCCATTGCGTTTAATACTACCTCCACCATAGCTCAACAGTAATAGTAGGTCCATATTGGCTTCAATTCATCTTGAAAGAGCGTTCAAACATCTTTTCCAGAAATAAGTATTTGTCGGATTAGAATACTTAAAATTACCTAGCATAATCTCTTTCGATTTTGAGTTTGTCAGAGACAAGTACAAAATGAGACTTCAACAAACAACTTTCTCCATCATTTCTTTATCAAAACATAGCATAACTAAGCTTTTCGCAACAACACAGAGCATTTGTACTTCACGTGAAAAAGCACGATGCATCCGAACAAACTAAGCATAAGATTCATTCACTATGTTATCACACTTTTTCCTGCAAAGGAGAAAAATAAAGATATATAAAAGGAATTAGGAAGAGATAAGATGTAAGTATAATTACGTACCTTTGCGCGCAAATAATCAGTAACACAATATTGTAACAATGATCGTCTCTTTATTCCTGCTTCTTTTTCTTGGTAACGACAGCAAAAGCTCAATTTAAAGAAGGTACGAAATACGTCAGAACGTCTTTACCGAGCTCAGTTATAATTCAATGAGCACCTGCGTTTTGGTGTACAAGCTGATGCAGGCTATTTCTTCGCCGACTCTTGGATTGCTACGCACTAATGTTGACTTTTGAACATACGCAAATACAATGCCCTCGGTTTGGGTTGCAAGCTTACGCTATTATATTTTGCAAAATGGTTTTGTATTTGAGCGCCGGTGCCGGTTCGAGCACACATCTACAGGCAACAATGACATTGTTGTTCCTTTAAAGTGGGCTACACAGTTCTACCTCAATCACTACATAGCCGTTGAGCCTGCTCTCTATTACAAGATAAGTCTCAACGATTTCTCACGAGGCAGTACTATTGGCTTACGCTATCGGATTGGGTTATTGATTTCCCAAAGTGTATTCAATGACTGACATTTCGACCTTAGGAGGAATTCGGTCTGATTCGCCATTTGACAAAAAGACCTTAAGAACACGAATGAATCTACGCTAAAAAGGCGTCGGAGATGATTGTGCGGTACTTTCTTACCCTAATAAGAAGGTGCTTATAACAAGCGATATGCTGATGGAGGGCGTCCATTTTGATTTAGTTTATACGCCATAAAGCATTTGAGGCTATAAAGCTGCACAGGTAAATTTCTCAGACGTTTATGCAATGAATGGCACGCCACGCCAATTGGTCGTAAACTTGGCGCTTAAGCCGACGCTTTTTCCATAGAGGCTACTGAAGATTTGTATGCCGGCATACGCTTGTACGAACGCCACAGGAGTTGACCTTGTTGGGGAGACGCATGCAGTTCGCTAACGGGTTTAGCTATTGGTATAACTTGCATCAGCAGACCGATGAGTCTGACTATCGTCTATCGTAACGGCGCGCAAAGAGAATGATTTAATCTGCGTTAGTGGAAATTTGGGGAACCGCCTATTTGGGCCTTCAACTCGTATGGACGCGAGAGAAACGCGTTTTTGAGTCGCAGCCCCAAAAATGGTGCAGAGGCTGCTCAGCCAGACTTTGCCGGACGTGAATACCTGATTGAACGCTTTCTTAAACCGGAAGCTCGTCAGTGACATTCCAGAAATACTTCCATAAGCCCAAATACACCCCTGCGATGATGGACGTGAGTGATGGACTTTCTTCAGAACTGTGCACATCTGCCAACAAAGTAATTGTGGATGTCGCATTTGACGAAGATCGTCTGCCATTAGACTATCAGACAGCTGCTGCAACGAAGAATTTAATTTAAACGTCACTACTTGCGCCTTTGAAATGGTGGAGAGACTATGGTGCTGTTCACCCGCCTCGCTGAGCGATATGACAAAGCTAAAAAGCAATAGAGGATATCCACATTATCGGTGCCATGTACAAAGGAGGCTGAGGTACACCTCATAACTCGCGATGGGCAAAATTTCCTTTAACGGCGCAAAGGCTTTAATGCTTTTCAAGCATAAAGAGAAATGGAAAAGCTTTAGCAGGCTATAGGTCTTTCTTTATTAAAAACGAGGTTGAGGCCACCAAACAAATCAGGCTATTATCAAACTTAATGATAAAAGAGATGCGACTAGAAACATAGTAGCATCTCTTTTCGATTTTCAACGTGATACATTTCAGAACAAAAATCTCTCATTACAGTTACTTATATATATTTGCTGTCCGATAAAAAGTTTTGATCGATACGCCGTTCTTTTGGAGGGCAAAAAGTAAGCTGATTTCGTGATGACGAGAGTCAGCCCATAATGGTCAGTGTATTCGACAAAAGACGTTTAACCTTGGCCAAAAGTGCATTGTAGCGGACGGCGCTCCATTCTCAGATCATAGTGTCCGGACAAGTCCGAAATTCTCCGCAAGCAGCGAACGGGGCGCAGAACGCTATGTCAAGAGCTACGAAGGGCTTGGACTCATCTGCTTGTGATGCTTTATGCCGTCATCATGCGTTTCGACTCTCTACATTGAAAATCACCGCGTCCCTTCAGGCCGAGGCCTGTAGCTGCGCCATCTCGGCATCTTCATAGTGACTTCAGAGGACTTTGGCGGATGGAAACAAAAAGGCGTTCGGAGGCGGTCTTTGAGGGCTCGTTTATAGAGGGTTTATACGCCAAACATCGTCATCTTCTTTTCTTCGGACAGCCGGCTGTGCACAAGAAAAATGAACCGAAATGGATGAAACGGCTAAAAGATAATCGACTCCCAACGATTACCCTCTTCTTCAACCTGCTCTTCGAAAAGGCGTCCGGCGAACATCCCAAAACAGTAAAAAGAAAGGGGTATCAAAGTGCACAGTATAATCCAAGCCAACGAGGGAGTTCCATCGGACATCCCACTTCACTTCCGCAGTACCGCAATGACTCTTTGTGCTCTTGCCGGCCACGTTGAACAGGGGGATATCATTGCCATGGATCGTGACTCATCGACTATGCGAAGATTTCAGCAGATGACCAGAGCGCAGCGTCGTCTATGTCACGAAATGAAAAGAAAGCCTGCAATACACGATAGAGGAGGGACGTCATCGTGGCCAAAGCGCCGGAAGGTGATGCAGGTTCGTGTACAACGGGTTGCTTCGAGAAAGGAACTCAGGGCAGTTCCGAGTTGTCCATCACGCACGCATCGTCACTTATGTCGATGTTCAGAAGCGCATACTCATCTCCCTCCTGACCAACGACATAAAGCCTCGGACCCGCTCGAAAATCATCGGATATCTACACAAAGAGAGATGGGCCATAGAAGTTGTTGTTCTAGCAGATAAACCAGAACTTTCCCTTTCAAAATACTTCTATGGAGAGAGTGCCAGTGCCATCAAAGATACAGATTTGGGTAACGTTGATCGCCAACCTGCTGCTCATCAGTAATGCGGAGGAGGCTAACATGCGCTCTTGGAGCTTTTCGGGCTTAGCCACAATGGTCAGAGATAACACTGATGTGCTATGTGTGGATTTCTACAGCCTCTTTAATCATCGATATTGCTGTCGCTAAACTTCAAAATGACACGATTTCCCTATCCGCAACGCCCGTCAATGAGGCGTTGCGGATTCCTTCGAAAAATAAGCCCTGATCAAAAGAGTGAAGGTTCGGCGGGTGGGTTATCGTGGGTATCCAAGATCTTCAACCAATCTTTTCTGGATGCTCGAAGAAACTCTATGAGTCAATGTAGTACATGAGCAGTGATACGCACCATCGTGGCCAAATTAGAGAAACCCAATTGCGTTTGATACGCTTTTTGCAGCACTCATGGCAGTAAATTGGCAATCAATGTGATCTAAATCTGAATTTTTGATGGCATTGGCGCTCTCTCCATAGAAATATCTGAGGGGAAAATTCTGTTTGAGCTGCTTGAAAAGTAGTTCTATCTCCCACCTTTGTCGATAGATCTCGATGATGTCCTGAATCGACATTTCCATGTCATTGGTTAACAGCGAGATCAGCTTTTGATGTGCTTCTTTCGGTCAGCGTAGGTGATGATTCTTGCCCGGTGTTTTAAGTTCCCTCCCTCCTTTTGTTCCGTTTGGTGAACACCACTTGCCGCACGCGGTGTTCCATCACCTTCCGAGGTCATATACACTCACATCCTCAAGGGTTTCGCACCGGAGATTCTTCTTCATCTTGGTGACATACGTCACGCCGGCTTCCGTCATTTCTTCAAACTTGGCGTAGTCGATATAAGCCCTGTCAAGGCCACAGATATCGCCGCTGTGGTAGTTGGAGGGGCGGAGCATAAAGGAATCCCCCTTTGCCGCCGAGGTGAAGCGGATATCGGAGTACAAACTCGTTGGCATCAGATATTGGCGTGAACTTTGATCGCCGCCTTCTTTTTCCCGGTCTTCAGATGCCGACCGACGCCTTTGAAAATGAGATTGGAGAAGAGCGAAATGGTCGTCGAATCGATGATTTGCAAGCGTTCGATCCACTTTGGACACCCGCGCCGTCGGCTGTCCGCGGAAAGCACGTGCTTATAGTGGCGTACAGCTCGTCCGTAAATGGCTTCGAAAGATACATTCGTTGCGGCGCAGGTTGGCATCCGAGAGTGTGGAGCGACGAGGCATGGCGTTAATGCCCAAATGTCCCAATTTACGGGCTTCGGGTAGCATAGATGCTACGATTTTCGCGCAGCGAGTCGAAGCGTTTGACCACTGCACAGAGCATAACGACCAAGTGTTGCCAAGCATCGAAGTGCTTGACGTAGCGTTCTCCACCGTTTTCTTGACTGATACGAAGAATTTGCGCTTTGTCGAGCAAACTTATAAGCTGACCGTACATCGGCTGTCCGAGAAAATGAGTACCTTTGTTCATGGTTATCATGTTTTGTGGTAAAAAAACAAAGATAAACCAAAAGGCTGAAGTCCAACTATGGACTTCAGCCTTATTGCTATATTGGAGAGGAAAACTTTTACCGGACGGCAATATCGAAAAGATTGGGAAAGCATGTCTTACCTGAGAAAGAAGCGGCCGAAAGCCCGCAAAGTGCCTTCGCTTGTTGATTAGCTGGAATGCCAAAAGGGACCTCAACCGCATTGTTTCCAGCGGTGAGGACGGTCTTTCCTACTCTTTTTAACGTTTATCGGACAGCAATAGTTTTTGTACATCGTAGATATGTGTATAGATATATAGGGAAGCTGCTGTAATACAACGCACCACTTGTTTGGTACATCTAGTGAAGATTGATTGACCATTGTATGCTTTAAAGCGTTAGCTCTGTTTGCTATGGTGTAACTTCTCGATTATCTATTTCGAAAAGTGGTAGAAATAAGGAATAGTATATAAACACAACATGAGGCAACCTTTAGATTGTTGAGGTTGCCTCTTGTTCAATATTCTCTTCGATGAATATGTGGCTTTAATAAGTACGTGCTCCAAAGTGTTGCGGTACCAACTCTTACGTGATTACTACCTTCTTCAATAAGCAAGAAAACTTATAGTCGTGCGTCATTCCCCCAGATTTGACATTAAAGGCAATCCTCTCTAGAGAAATAAGCGATTTTGAGTTCTTTAAAGGGCTATAGTGCTAGTGAAACTCACTGCGAATTTGAGGATGTGCTATCTGTAGTGGTGGCCAGACCATTAGACCACGCAGACGAGACAGATTTTAATTCTTTCCATTCTCCACCTGCCAACAACTCTCGCATGCAGATTCTGGGCTGAAACCATATTTTGTCTCTTCTTTGGCAATATGTGTTCAAGCAAACAGTCAATTACCTTGCGGTTATGCTTAGCGGCTTGCTTGTTGATGCTGAGCAACTTACTATGTATCTACAGCTTCTATCATAGACATGTAGGTGCTATATGCTACTTTATTCGCCTGCAAGTGGCCAGTAAAGTGCCAAAGCAATATCATTCGGGAGTTCTTGCTGCTTTGTGCGTAGTTCTTGTTGCGTGACTTTCCACCAAAACAGCGTTGTCCTATCTCATAACAAGTTTTAATTTTCTTCTATGGGATGAAATTTAGAAAACTGCCACTAATTCTACTCCTTGAGGTATTGTTGCTCGTATGCTTTCTAAACGCGTCTGTGTAGCATTCATGTTTAAGCCTCTTCTACTTTACGAAAATTGTCTGGTGCCATCTCTTTATAGTGATAGATGTCCATAGCGCTGTTTCCTGGACGAGGCTTCCTCGTATAATCAATCGTAGATGTTTTCATTCCATCATCCAATCGCTGAATGCTATCACGCACGTCGGCAGCTTGTACCAGGAACATTTTGCGTGGTTTTCTTTTCTTTTCCGCTTTTCTCATCTGGCGGCGTGATAAATTGAAGCTTGGCTTTACCCATCAACCAATTTCATCTATAGATTTCAAATAGTTCTGCATAATGCGCTCGCTTGATGTCTGCAACTTCAAATATACCGGTCATAAAAGGTTTTATTTCACTCTATTATTCTTTTTCTCAGCTTCAGTAAAGCTAATCGCATCCACCAGATAAAGGTTCCGATACTTTTGACTAGGCCGTTTTCAAGCGTCTTTTCGTATTTGATGGTGCATTGAAACCATTCATTCATAATGATATATATATGGGTTGAAAATAGAGGGAGGGCGGTTTGTTGCCCTCCTTATATCGCATTGCAATTGCCTTAGGCTGGTACCCATAAAGCTGGCTGCGATCTGCTTTTTCCACCGAATGCCGCTGGGGGCGTCCCGTTTGCGTATGCTGCCAAATGATGCTGTTGTTTGCCATCATTTGATTGGCTCATCATTGCACGATAGCGGAAGCATCATCCAGTGATAGTCCGGGAAAAGACCTACAAAGTGTCTGTTATAGAAATTATGAAAAGTATAAAAGCGGCCTTCTTCACCATAATGCTGAGTTACTTTCTGTATGAATTGGCGCAAGTTATCTGCTAAATTCTTCTTCATCGCCGCTTGCGTGCTCAATGTCGATAATAAGGACGACGAGATCTTGTGACTCTTTCTGAATTGTTGAGGTCATGTTGTCAGAACTGTATCCGCCAATCTATCGTGAGGTCTATAAAAGGTGAGTAGCTACAGCACTTAATCCTACTTTTTCGTGCCCCTTCAAAGGTTTTGTTGATAATATTCGTCAACTAAAGATGCCCCTTCTGTTGCTTTAATGTGCACATCCAAAATCTGCGAGACTGCTGCAACCTTCCCGTCGTCAATCTCCCCTTGGTAGTGAGATACGTCTATACCTTCCTTATATTTCAGGTTCATCATTGTTGGCTATCGTACGCTTAATAATGCCTTCGGTTTGTGGCATTACCCGGCGTTCAACTTTCTACTTTAAGCGAGGTGGTCCGCTCAATTATTTTTGATTTTCCTGCAAGTGGGAGGTATGCGGTGAATTTTATCTCTAACTTTTAATGGAGCTGCAAGCAACAGCCCTAAGAGTAATGCAGTGTGTGTCGTAATAAGTCATTTTTATGATACCGCAATTTCGACTGGCAAAGATACATTTATCTCCTTTTATAACAAAGAGATAAGTGCTTTTGTAAACCATTATGTATATAAAGCGTTATTTTTTAGATTGATGGCCAAGCAAAATATGTCTTTGAACGCTATAAATAACGAGAGTTAGAGCTAATACAACCCATAACTTCTACCTATATATGTCCATAAGCTGAGTTTGTTGTTCCTAAAAGTGTATTTTTTGAAGCGAGGATAAATATTCTGATTCAACTTTTACGATGTGCCATCGTGAAGGTAGATTTGTCCACTCATTGTGGTACATTTGTACGTATGGTGAAGGACAATTTCTAATTCACGATAAATTCATAAAGTTAGATCTTTTCTCTAAACATTAAGTAAATACTTGGTATATAGATATATGTATGTAATATGATATATAAAATACGTAGAGTTGAAAGGTGTGACTTTTTCATTACTTCAAAATACTGTTTTCTATTATAATTTCTGTAATTTTGCTGCTGCTATGCTGTATTTAAAGAAAACCCAGCCTAATCATATGTGGATTATTTGTCTGCCTAGCTCTTAGAGCACAAATTTCCAATGAAATGTGTTACGTCTTGATGGAGTAACTTCGGCTTATGCAGATTCGCTTCGACGTCTAAGTGATAAGTTTGCAAAATGGCACTATAATAAGGTGGACACACTCAGTAATCCTTTTCTTCCCCTTATTTACAGCTAATACTTATTATGATGATGTAGCTCGCCGACTTTTTTTCTCTTTCTGATAATAATCAGTCGTCTAATTTGCCGGCATCGGATCAAATTGCTCATAATAATATGTGCTTATGCTCAACATCTGAGCTGATACAACATAAAGTGGTTGAGCCCTTATTACACAGCCAAC